>Ga0308174_10000004_pt1 | contig 465304 bp, 391 predicted proteins | sample PhyPR2_FD_203894 | JGI IMG/M metagenome (GOLD analysis project Ga0308174, IMG submission 203894) | Soil microbial communities from UC Gill Tract Community Farm, Albany, California, United States - DLSLS.P.R2 | ecosystem: Environmental > Terrestrial > Soil > Agricultural land | place: USA... | reverse complement strand
CGTTGAAAGGGCAGCTGGTGTCGAAGAGCTCTGCCGACCAGACGGTCAAGCGCTACCAGCTCGGCGGCGGCTGGTTCGTCACCCCGAACGTGCTCGGCAAAGTCGAGTACGTGAACCAGAAGTACGCTGACTTCCCGGTGACCGACATCCGCTCTGGCGGCCAGTTCAAGGGCTTCATGATCACGGGTGTTGTCGGGTTCTAAACGCCACTCTCAACTCCGAACACCGAAGCCCTGGCGGAAACGCCAGGGCTTCGCTTTCTCTCGACGAACACCTGCACGCATCCGGAGGACGCAATGACAAGGCCCGATGTGAACAACCCGGTCTTCGCGACACTCAGCGCCGACGAGTCTCGCGAACTGTTGTCGCGGAACCACATCGGGCGGCTGGCCTTCATGCACCGCAACCGTGTCGACGTCGAACCGCTCGGCTACGTCTCCGCAGGCGCCTGGCTCTTCATGAGAAGCGCGGGAGGGTCAAAGCTCGAAGCACTGGCGCACACGCCCTACGTCGCGTTCGAAGTCGATGAGATACGAAGCGTGTTCGATTGGCGAAGCGTCGTCGTGCGTGGAACCATCTACATGATGGCGGAGGGCGGCCCGCAGGTCGATCGGGAGCTGTTCGACCGCGCAATCGATGCCCTGCGATCCGTTCAACCCGAAGCGTTGCGTGACGACGATCCGACGCCATTCCGTCGGACCGTGTACGGCATCCACATCGATTCGATTACCGGTCGGAAGGCAGAGCCGGGGTGACCGCCCTGCAGTCGAACTTCAAAGCCCTCCGCGCCCGCGCCTGAAGACCGTCGGGCGCATAGTGATCAGCGGCGGCGTTTTCTCGACCCGTAGGCGTTTCCCCGACGCCGGTGTCGGGTAGCCGCTGCGCGAATTCCGGGGTTCGCTGACGGAGCTCGAATCGGTACCGAACGATCTTCAGTGCGTAAGTCGACCACTGACTCTTCGCTCCGATCTGGAGATCCGAATATGCGTACTCGAACGATCGTTACCTCGATCATCTCGCTGGCCGGCGCCGCCGTGGCGTTCGTTGCAATGACCGCCGCTCGTCGCACCCCGACGATCGCCCGCGTCGATTTCGACCATGTCGTCCGCGCGACGACGCCGACGTACGACGCTCGGCTCGCGCCGGCCGCCGACGCGGACATCAAAGATTTCAGAATTCCGATCAAGGACGCGACGCTCGAGATCGCGAAAGGCGTGACGTACGAGGGATGGACGTTCGGCGGAACGGTCCCGGGGCCGGTGCTTCGTGTTCGCCAAGGCGACCACGTTCGAGTCACCGTCGTGAACGAGACCGTGATGCCGCACTCGATCGACTTCCACGCGGCCCGGATCCCGGCGAACGTCGCGTACCGGATGATCAATCCGCACGATTCACTTTCGTTCGAGTTCACCGCGAACGACCCCGGTGCGTACATGGTGCACTGCGGCACACCGCCGGTCACGATGCACCTCATGCAGGGGATGTACTTCCCGATCATCGTCGACCCGAAGAGCGGCTGGGGCACGAAGGCCGACAAGGAGTTCGTCCTCGTCCAGAGCGAGTTCTACGCGAAGCCTGGTGACTCGACGAGTGTCGCGGGCGCGGTGGCGGTCCCGATGCAGCCGGATTGGAAGGCCGCGATGGCCAAGACCGCTTCCTACGTCGTGTTCAACGGCCGCGCGTTCCAGTACAAGGATCATCCGCTCAAGGTCGACGTCGGCGATCGTGTTCGCTTCTACGTCGTCAACGCCGGCCCGACGTTCGACAGCGACTTCCACATCGTCGGCGCGATCTTCGATCGTGTCTATCCCGACGCCGATCCGAAGCACGTCCTCTCCGGCGTGCAGACCTATGTCGTTCCGTCGGGCGGCGGCGCGGTGTTCGAGACGGTGTTCGACAAGAACGCGAGCGGCGAAGGCCTCTATGCCTTCGTGACGCACTCCTTCGCCGATGCGGAGAAGGGAGCCGTCGGGCTCATTCAGGTCGGCACGCCGAAGCAGTTCACGACGATGGCGCACTAACGATGTCGGATTCGCCTTCCGCCGTGCGCGCAATGGACGGACTTCGTCGCCTGGTGCGTGTCCTTCGCTCCGCGAACTCGGACACGCGCCGGCAGGCCGGGATCACATCGGCGCAGCTCTTCGTTCTACGGCACATCGCGCAGAACCCCGGCCGCTCTCTCGACGAAGTGGTCCGCCGCACGCTGACGACGCAGAGCGCCGCGTCGGAAGTGGTCGCGCGACTCGTGAGCCGAGGGCTGGTCACGAGCGAGTCCGCGCCGCACGACCGACGCCGCGTCGCGCTCACGGTGACACCCGCCGGCGAGCAGGTCGTGCGCGAGAGCTCTCCGCCGATTCAGGATACTCTGATCACGGCGCTTCAATCACTTCCGGAGTCGCAGCAGGACGCGATCGCCCGTGGCCTGGCTGACTGGCTTGCCGCCGCGAATCTCGCCGGGATCGCGCCCTCGATGTTTTTCGAGCCGGACGCCGCGATGGAGGTGGCTCGTGAGAGTGTTTGATCCCAGCGCCGCCGCCACCCACGCGGTCTCGTCGTCTCCCACGCGTCCCGCGACCGCCGTCGTGCTCGACACGGCCAATGTGCGTCTCGTCGTCTTTCGTATCGAACCAGGGCAGTCCGTCGCGCCGCACCACAATGCGTCGACCGTCCTGCTCACGGTGCTCGAGGGCGAAGGTGTGGTCTCGGGCAAGGAAGGCGATCGACAGTGCCGGGCCGGCGACGTGATCGCGTACGAGCCGGGCGAAATCCACGCGATGCGCGCGTTGGACCAGACCTTCAAACTCCTCGCGACCATCACGCCCCGTCCGTGAGAGACACACGTGCTCCATCGCGCCTCGTACCCATGACGGCCATGTGCAACCGAGAGCAAGCCTGTCAGGGATTTCCCGATTCGAATTCCATCATACGCCGGACTGTGGATCGGCGATCAAACGCGCAGTCTGTATCGCAGTTGTATCCCGAACTGATCGTCCGCCCTCCGCAAGGGAACTCCCTATGACAAAACCTCCGAAATCTCGCGCTCTGCTTGTCGTAGCCGCGTCGGCCGCAGTCGTAGTCGCCGCGTACGCATGCAACGCGAACCGAACACCCAGCACATCGCTCGTCGCTGGCGACGCCGCGTCCAAGGTCTACGTCGCCCCCGGCTCCTACGACGAGTTCTACGCATTCCTCTCCGGCGGCTACAGCGGCCAAGTCAGCGTCTACGGCCTCCCGTCGGGACGGTTGCTGAAGCTCATTCCGGTCTTTTCACAGTTTCCTGAAGACGGCTACGGCTACAACGCCGAAACGAAGCCGTTGCTCGAGACGACCTACGGCTTCATCCCCTGGGACGACTCCCACCACCCCGAACTGTCGCAGACGGACGGCGTGCCGGATGGGCGCTGGCTTTTCATCAACGCGAACAACACGCCTCGCGTGGCGCGCATCGACCTCACACGCTTCGAGACCGACGAGATCCTCCAGATCCCGAACTCGGCCGGCGGTCACGCATCGCCGTTCACGACGCCCGACACGAAGTACATCGTCTCAGCGACCCGCTTCAGCGTCCCGATACCGAACACGGACGTCCCGATCGACTCGTACAAGAAGAACTTCAAGGGGACGCTGTCGTTCATCACCGCCGATCAGCCGGGAAAGATGGACATCGCGTTCCAGATCCTCATGCCGGGCTACAACTACGATCTCGGTCACGCCGGCAAGGGACCCTCGAACGGCTGGTTCTTCTTCACCTCGTACAACACGGAAGAAGCCAACACGAAGCTCGAGGAAAACGCGTCGCAGAACGACAAGGACTACATCGCCGCGGTGAACTACAAACGCGCCGAAGAGTGCGTCGCCCAGGGCAAAGCGAAGCCGCAGCCCGCCGAGTATATGCACAGCTTCGTCGATCTGGGGACGCGAGCGGCGACGGCGGAGAAGAAGACCAGCGTCAAGGTCATCAACCCCGCGGACTGCCCGGGCATCGTGTACTACCTGCCGACGCCGAAGTCGCCGCACGGCGTCGATGTCGATCCGACGGGCGAGTACATCGTCGCCGGCGGCAAGCTCGCCACGGTCATTCCAGTTCACTCATTCACGAAGCTGCAGAAGGCGATCGCCGACAAAGCGTTCGAGAAAGAAGTGGACGGGATCCCGGTCTTGAAATACGACGCGGTGATGGCCGGCGAAGTCCAGAAGCCCGGTCTCGGCCCGTTGCACACCGAGTTCGACGGCAAAGGGTACGCGTACACCTCGTTCTTCATCTCGTCCGAAGTCGTGAAGTGGAAGCTCGGGACGTGGGAAGTCGTCGACCGCATTCCGACGTACTACTCGATCGGGCATCTCATGATCCCCGGCGGCGACAGCAAGCATCCGTGGGGCAAGTACCTCGTCGCGATGAACAAGATCACGAAGGACCGCTACCTCCCGACCGGACCGGAGATGGCGCAGTCGGCGCAGCTCATCGACATCAGCGGCGACAAGATGAAGCTCTTGCTGGACTTCCCGACCATCGGGGAACCGCACTACGCGCAGGCGCTCCCGGCGAGTCTCATCAAGGACAAGCAGGTCAAGTATCACAAGCTCGCGGAGAACACGAATCCGTGGGTGACGAAATCGGAGGGGGACGGCGGCATCACCCGCACCGGGAAGCGCGTCGACATCAAGATGATCGCGATCCGCAGCCACTTCGCGCCCGACAACATCGAGGGCGTGCAGGTCGGCGACACGGTCAACTTCCACGTGACGAACATCGAGCAGGACTGGGACATCTTGCACGGCTTCGCGGTGCTCGGCGCGCAGACGTCCGAGATCATCCTGCAGCCTGGCGAAACGCACACGCTGACGTGGATCCCGAGGAACCCGGGCATCTACCCGTTCTACTGCACCGACTTCTGCTCGGCGCTCCATCAGGAGATGCAGGGATACGTCCGCGTGTCGCCGGCGGGGTCGGGCACGAAGCTCATGGCGAACGTCAGCAAGAAGACGCAAGCGCAGCTGTCCGACGCCAAGAAAGGGAAATAAGACAATGTTAAAGCTCCCGAGGCTGCTCCTCGCGCTCGCGGCCGTGCTCGTGTTGGCGGCATTGCCGCTCCCACTTTGGCGCATTCGCCTCATCGCGCCCCAATACCCTGAAGGGTTGGGTATGGTCATCACGGCCCACACCGTCCGCGGCGCGGCGGAGCACGACCTCGGGAACATCAACGAGCTGAATCACTACATCGGGATGAAGGTCATCGAGCCGGAAGCGATCCCCGAGCTTTCGATCATGCCGTGGAGCATCGCGGGGATCGCCGTGCTTGCCGCGCTGGCCGCGGTCGTTGGACGAAGGGCCGGCGCAGTCGCGTGGCTCGTTGCGTTTGCGGGGCTCGGGGTCGCCGGCCTGTGGGATTTCTGGCGATGGGAATACTCGTACGGACACGATCTCGATCTCGCCCATGCGATCATCAAGATCCCCGGGATGTCGTACCAGCCGCCGCTCCTTGGCTCGAAGCAACTGCTGAACTTCACGGCGACGTCGTGGCCGGGCCCCGGAGCGGTGCTGTTGGGAATCGCGTTCCTGCTTGGCGTGGTCGCGGTCGCATGACGGTCTCGCGCATTGCGTACCTCACGCTGCTTGTCGGCGCGGTTGCGTGCCGGCAACTGCGCCCCGAGCCGATCGCCTATGGCGCCGACGAGTGCGGATCCTGCCGCATGCAGATCAGCGATCCGCGATTCGGCGGCGAGATCGTCACGCGGAAAGGTCGCGCGATCAAGTTCGACGCAATCGATTGTCTGCGCGGCTTCTACAAGCAGGCGGACGCAGCGAACGACGTCGCGTCCGTTTGGGTGTTGGACGCGCGGCACGCCGGCGTATTCATCGCCGCGGACAGCGCGTGGTTCATCGACCTCGGCGAAGGCCGGTCGCCGATGGGACACGGCTGGGCTGCCATTGCGAATCGCGGTGACGCCGCGTTTTTCGGCGTCGACCCTGATAGCGCGAAGCGCTGGGCGAGCCTGCAATGATCCCGGCAATTGTGTTCGCGGCGGTCATCCTGAGCCGCGCCGGCGGCGGCAGAGTCACTCTCCCGCCAAGTCCGTCTCAACTCGATGTCGGTCCCGCAGCCGCGTTCACAACGATCGCTGCCGCCGTCCGCGCTGCGCACACAGGAGACACCATTCGAGTTCACGCGGGAGTCTATGCCGAGTCGACCATCGTCGTCGACAAGCCGTTGACGATCGTTGGTGACGGGTCGCCGGTGCTCGACGGCCGCGGCCAGCACGGCCTGATCCTCGTCACGGGCGACGACGTCACCGTTCAAGGACTCGTGCTCCGGAACGTCGGACCGAGCTTCGTGGAAGATCGCGCGGCGATCCGCGTGAAAGACGCGCGGCGCTGCACGATCGCGCACAACCACATCGAGAACGGCTTCTTCGGGATCTACCTCGCCAACGTGACCGAGTGCCACGTCATCGAGAACACGTTGCACGCGAACGGCACTCGCGAAATGGATTCCGGAAACGGGATCCATCTCTGGACCTCACGCCACATCGAAATCCGCGGAAATCAGATCAGCGGACACCGCGACGGGATCTACTTCGAGTTCGTTCACGACAGCGACATTCGCGACAACATCAGCACCGGCAATCTCCGGTACGGGCTCCACTTCATGTATTCGGACGACTGCCAGTACACGCACAACATCTTCCGGCGGAACGGATCCGGAGTCGCGGTGATGTACACGAAACGCGTCCAGATGACGGGGAACCGATTCGAGGGCAACTGGGGCGCGGCGTCATACGGATTACTGCTCAAGGAAATCAGCGACAGTCGTCTCGACGGCAACTCATTCATCGGCAACACGACTGGACTCTTGGCGGACGGCGCCAATCGCCTCGTCGCGAAGGACAACGAGTTCGTGCAGAACGGTTGGGCAGTGAAGCTCGACGCGAGCACGCTCGATGGTCGATTCGAGAACAATGATTTCCGTGGCAACACATTCGACGTCTCGAGCAACAGTCAGTCGCCGTCGACGACGTTTGCGCACAACTACTGGGACGCATATCGCGGCTACGATCTCGACAAGAACGGGATCGGCGACATCCCGCATCGTCCCGTGCGGCTCTTCTCGGTCCTCGTCGAACACCATCAACCGGCCCTCATTCTCATGCGCAGTGTTTTCGCGAACGTGCTCGACGGTGCGGAGCGGATCTTTCCGGCGCTCACACCGGCGTCGCTCGTCGATTCGACTCCAGCGATGCGGCCACTCCGATGATCGACATTCGCGGGCTCAAAAAGAGCTTCGGCCCCAATGACGTGCTGCGCGGCGTCGACCTACATGTCGCGCGCGGACGAATCACTGGAATCGTCGGCCCGAATGGCGCCGGCAAGACGACCCTCGTCAAGACGCTCCTCGGTCTGTGTCACGCGACCGCCGGTGAGATACGCATCGACGGCACTCTCGTCGGTGACGACGAACGTTACCGCGCACGCATCGGCTACATGCCGCAGATCGCGCGGTTTCCCGAGAACCTGACGGCCACAGACCTGTTCACGACGCTGCGAGACCTTCGAGGCGAACCGGGGGAGCTCGACGACGATCTTGTCCGCAGTCTCGCGCTCGGCGATCAGCTCGACAAGCCGCTGCGCGTGTTGTCGGGCGGTACGCGGCAGAAGGTCAACGCGTGCATGGCGCTGCTTTTCGATCCTCAGCTGCTGATCCTCGACGAGCCGACCGCCGGGCTCGATCCGCTCTCGAGCGCCGCGCTCAAAGATCGCATTCTGTCGTTACGAGTTCGCGGCGTCACGGTGCTCGTCGCCTCGCACATCATGAGCGAGCTCGAAGAGCTCTGCGACGACGTCGTGTTCCTGCTCGACGGCGTGACGCGATTCTCCGGGCCGATCGACAAGCTGACCACAATGACGCGGCAGGCAAATCTCGAGCGCGCGATTGCCGCCTTGATGATTCGGGAGGTCGCATGACGCGGGTCGCGTTGAAAGTTGCTCGAGCGCAGACGCGGGACGCGCTCCGGAGCAGATCGATTCTCGTCTACACCGCGTTCGTTCTGCTTCTGACCGAGGGACTGCTCCGATTCGCCGGAAGCTCGTCGCAAGCGTTGCTCAACATCGCGACCGCCACGCTGCTGGTTGTGCCGCTCGTCGCGCTTCTGCTGACGACGATCGCGGTGTACGACGCGCGCGAGTTCGTGGAGCTGTTGCTCGCGCAGCCGATTCGGCGATCGTCGTTGTACAGCGGGTTGTACATCGGGCTCGTCGCGCCGCTTGCCGCGAGCTTCGTCGTCGGTGTCGCGCTGCCGCTCGTCTTCCATGGCACCGCCCAGCAATCAGCCGCGATGGTCGTCGTTGCGAGCGGCGTCGCGCTGACAATGATCTTCGGAGGCATCGGCTTCTACATCGCGCTCCGCACCGACGACCGGCTCCGGGGCCTCGGCGCGGCGCTCGGCATCTGGCTTCTCGCCGCGATCGCGTACGACGGAATCGTGCTCGCGATCGTCGCGATGTTCTCGGACTACCCGATCGAACGCCCGCTGCTCGGGCTGACATTCGCGAACCCGATCGACCTCGCGCGAGTCCTCATTCTCCTGCGGCTCGACGTTGCGGCGCTGATGGGATATACCGGCGCCGTCTTCCAGCGCTTTTTCGGCAGTGTCGCGGGCAGCGCGCTCGCCGCGGGAGCGCTGTTCCTCTGGATCGCCACGCCGGCCGGACTCGGCGCGCGCCGATTCCGGCGAAAGGACTTTTGACCCCACAACGGAAATCATACTTCTCTAAACCGACCATGTTGAATTACCGACACATCAGCAAATTCTCGGCGGTCCTCATCCTTGGTGTCCTGGCCGCGTGCAGCAACGAACGGTCACCTTCGGGTAGTACGGCCAACGCGCCTTCGGCCGCATCGCCGGCGGCGGCCGTCGCCGGTCCGCAGACGCCGGATCCTGGCGGCAAGATCATCCCCGTCGAGCTGTACAGCGACGGCGACGGGAACTACTTCAAGCCGGCCGAGGTGACCGCGAAGAAGGGAGACGTCGTTCGGTACACTCTGAAGGTGGGCGTGCACAATGTGCACTTCCTGCCCGACTCGAACGCCGGAAAGAGCGGCTATCCGCAGGCGGCGAGCGACTTTCTGCAGCTCCCCGGGCAGACATACGACGTCAAAGTCACGTTTGCCCCAGGCAAATACTATTTCCAGTGCGACCCGCACGCCGCGCTTGGCATGAAGGGACATCTCACGATCGAGTAGGTTAGAGTCGACGCTAGAAATCGTGCAGAGGACCGGGTCGCCTTGGCTCGGTCCCTGCGAATCGAAGTCGAATCCGAACCCAACGGCGATGCAGACGGAACCACTACTCCAATGGTCTGACCCCATCAAAGAATTCATCGGTTTCGTCGCGCTGTTTCTCGGCGCTGGCGCGATTGGATTTCGATTCTTCGCGCTTCGGGGATGGCGGATCGAAACCGATCGCATTTTCTACGACGACGCCGCGCGCCGAGCCGCAGCCCTCGGATTGGTCGGCGTGATCCTCAGCTTGATTCTCGCCGGTACCGAGCTGCCGGGCCTGGCGGCGCGGCGTCACGTCGATGCAATGGCGTTTCTCACGTCCGATCCGGCGACGATGATGGAGTTCGGCTTCCTCGCCATCGCCGTCATCGGATTTCTGCTCGCGATCGCGCGGCTGCGCGCGGGATGGACGCTCGCGGCCGTTGGCGTAGTCGCCGGCGCGCTACGGCTCGTCTTTCTCGGCCAGTGGTCTCGACTCGTGAATCCAGTGCACTCGCTCGCCGCGGGACTTTGGATTGGAACGCTGCTCGTCCTCGTCGCGGCGGGGTTGAGCGCACTCCTTCGGCATGAGCCGACGCGCGAGCGTCGCGGCGCGATCGCGGCGGACATGGTGAACGGTTTCTCGCCCCTCGCGCTGACGATGGGCGGCGTCGTCGTGGTGTTCGGGCTGATCACCGCGTGGCGCCACTTACACAAGATCGAGAATTTGTGGCAAACACCCTACGGCATCGCGCTGATCGTCAAACTGCTCTTTGTCGCGTGCGTTTTCGGCCTCGGCGCCTGGAACTGGCGGCGTCAGCGTCCTACACTCGGCAGTGAGCAGGCGGCCGTCTCGATTCGACGGTCGTCGCTCACCGAGCTGACGGTCGCCGCGATCGTGCTCGTGATCACGGCGATCATCGTCAGTCTGCCATCGCCAAAAGCATAGCCGCTGGCGGCGACTAGCGGTTCTGCATCGTTGTCGTCACGGCCGACTTGCTCATCGTCCCGTACTTGTCGAACCAGCTGCGGAGATAGAGCTGCGTGCGGAGGAAGTTCGACGGCGTGCTCGACGTTCCGTGGTACTCGTTGTTCATGCGAATCATCGCCGTCGGGATGCCCCGCATCTTGAGTGCGCGATAATACTCCTCGATCTGCGGGATGGGCGTGCGTAGATCGAGAACGCCCGTCATCAACAGCGTCGGCGTCTTCACGTTGCCGACATACATGATCGGCGATCGGCGAAGATACTCGCTCGGATCCTCCCAGAACGGCTTTTCAAAGTTCTGATACCAGCTCGCCCCGTCCGTTTCCCCGACGAAGCTGATCCAGTTGATCACCGGGCAGAGCGACGCAGCAGCCGCGAAGCGATTGGTGTGTCCGACGGTCCACGCGGTGAGAACGCCGCCGCCGGAGCACCCCGTCACGAACATGTTCTTCTGATCGATGTAGCCTCGGCCGACCACGGTGTCGACGCCGGCCATGAGGTCGTCGAAATCCTTGCCCGGATACGCGTTCCTGATCTCGTTCGTGAACTTCTCGCCATAGCCCGTCGAGCCACGCGGGTTCGTGTAGAGCACGACGTAGCCGTTCGCGGCGTTGTCCTGGCGCGCGAAGCTGAAGCTCACGTTGTACATCGACTGCGGACCGCCGTGGATGTCGAGGATCAGCGGATATTTCTTCGACGGATCGAAGCCCGGCGGCTTCACGACCCATCCCTGGATCTTCAAACCGTCTTTCGACGTGTACCAGATCTCCTCCGTTTGCGCGAGCTCTTTCCCGGCGAGAACGTCGTCGTTGACTGCCGTCAGCTGCGTGAACGTCGACGTCGCGCCCGACTTTGGAATCGTGAACGTCACGACGTCGTTCGGCTTCGTTGGCGTCGAGCGAAGACCGACGCCGACGCCCGCCTTGCTGATTCCGGACACGGTGAGGACCTGCTTTCCGGTGGTGACCGGATGGAACTGACCGGACGTCGTCGCGAAATACAAGTTCTTTGAACCTTCGTTCTCGACGTTGAAGTACACGCCGCTGTTATCCTTCGCCCACACAACGCCCGAGATCGGACGATCCAGAGTGCCCGACACGAGATGCGCGTTCGATCCGTCGGCGTTCATCAACCACAGCTTCGTTTCCGCCCCACGCCGAGTGATCGACGGAGTCGGCGGACATGAAGGCGATGAGCTTGCCGTCGGGTGAGAATTCCGGATTGCCGTTCGTGCCGTTGCGATGCGAGATCTGCTTGATCTCACCCGTCTCCAGATTCGCGGCGTAGATCTGCGACTTTCGGAACATGCTCTCGGCGTCCTTTTCTCGGAGCGACGAGAACGCGATCCACTTCCCATCCGCCGAGAAGGACGGAGCCGACGCCGCCCAATCTCCGGTCGTGATCTGTCGCGGCGTGCCGCCGTCGGCGGGAATGACGAAGATGTGTCGGATGCCATCGTCGGTGTAGCCGATACGATCCGAGCGATAGTTGAGCTTCGTGATGATCTTCGGAGGCTCGGTCCATTTCGCGCCTTTCGGCGGCGTCGGCATCGGGATGCGCCATGTGTCTTTCACGGGCACGTTCATCGTGAACGCGAGGGTCTTTCCGTCCGGCGACCACTCGAGGCTCGACGGCGCCTCGGTCAGATGCGAGACCTGCGTCGCTGCGCCTTCCGCGTCCATCCAACGAACGAAGATCTGCGAGCCGTTCGGCTCACCCTTGGCGACGTACGCAACGCGCTTTCCGTCGGGCGACCAATGCACGTCGGACCCTTGGACGAGCGCGCGCTGATGCGATCCGTCGGCGTTCATCAACCAGATCGACGACTCCCAGCGGTCGTTGAGCTTGTCGATCCAGCGTCGAGTAAAGAGGATCTGCGACCCGTCCGGAGAGAGCTGCGGACTTTGCACATCTTCCCAGTCGAGATACTGCTCGAGGGCGATGCGATTCTGAGGTCGCTGTGTCGCGGACGACTGAGCGATTGCAGGGGTGCCGGCGGTCGCAAAGGCGATCGACGCGGCGGCGATGCGGAGCGTGCGCATGACTCCTCCGGAGACTCGGGGCAGTGCGGTACGACGTGTGCGAGGCAACAATTCTGTGGCGCGCGCAGATGCGTCGGAAGGGTCGAATTCATCGAATCGTAATCGCCGGCGCATCGCGCGGTCGACGGCCCATACTATAGAATGCAGCCACGTCCTCCCGTGACCCGGATGAGCCGTCGTCCACTCGAATGGCTGCTTCTGCTCGCTCTCGTCGTTGCAGGTCGCAGCGCGGGCGCGCAGCGCGTTCTCCGTGGCGCCGTGCGCGACAGCGATTTCGCGGCGCCGCTCCCGGGTGCGGTGGTCGCAGTCATCGATTCCTCGGGCGCGACGGCCGAGCGCACGATCTCCGACGCGAGCGGAGCGTTCTCCATCGCCCTCACGCCTCGCTCGGCGAGACTCCGTTTGATTCGCATCGGCTATCGACCGCGCGACGTGCCGCTTGCCTCGGTGGGCGCGTCCCTCGAGCTCGTCATGCAGCGCATTCCGCCGATCCTCGACGCGGTTCGCGTCTCCGACCGCGAGCTTTGTCCCGGTTCAGATGATCGAGGACCCGCATTTCAGTATTGGGAACAGGCGCGCGCCGGATTGCTCGCGGAAGTTGTCGCGCGAGAAGCCAATCCAGCCGATGCGACCGTGCTCGTGTACGAGCGGCATCAACAGGTCGGCGACGACATGGTGAAGCGACAAACGATCACCTCGAAGACGGGACCAACGAGGCGGCCGTTTATCGCTGGAGCGTCGCCCGCGACGTTCGCGCGTCGAGGCTACATGGCCGAAGCCGGGGCCGATCGCCTCTACTCGGCGCCGGATGCGGATGTTCTCCTCGACGAATCGTTTGCGGCGACGCACTGCTTTCATATGCAGATGTCCGATGCGGCGCACACCGGGCAGATCGGGCTGTCGTTCACGCCGGCCCCGAACCGCCCTGATTCGATCGTGGACATCGCCGGCACGATCTGGCTCGACCGGTCGACGCCTGCGCTGCGCTCGTTCGACTTCCGCTACACGAATCTCGAGCCGGCAGCGTCGCGCCTTCCGAGCGGCGGTCACCTCGAGTTCCACTCGGTTCCGAACGGCGTCTCGTTCGTCGAACGCTGGGCGTTGCGACTCGCGGTGCTCGGCGCTGGTCCGCGGATGGCACAGACACCGGCGCGCGGCTCGCGGTCAGGTCGCGACGACCTCGTGGCGAAGGAAGTTCAGGAGACCGGCGGAGAAGTGCTCCGCGCGAGTTGGCTCGACGGAACGATCTGGCGCGACTCGACGACGGGGCTCAAGGGCACCGTCACGCAGCGCACGAACGGGAAGCCGATTGCGAACGCGATCGTGAGAGTTTTAGGAACCTCTGATACCGTGCTGACGGACGACCGCGGAACGTTCGAGCTCGAGCGAATGGTCCCCGGGAAGTACATGATCGAAGTCGTGGATACGTCGCTCGCGATGTTCGCGGCACCGCGGACGGACTCGCGCGCGGTCGAGATCGCGCGAGGGGAGGTGGAGGACTTCAGCGTCGCGCTGCCAGCCGCGGCCGATTTCGTCGCCCGATTGTGCAAAGACAAACAGACAGACCGACTGACAACCATCATCGCCGGGCGCGTCGTGCTTCCGAGCGGCTTTTCGCGAGAACGGTCGGAGCTCCAGGCGAGCTGGCAGGCAGACTTTAGTGGATTCTACGGTGTCAGCGTCACGACGGAGACCGCACATCGAACGATTGCCTTCGATGACGCGGGCCGATTCGCCATCTGCAATGTGTCAACCGATCGTCCGGTGAAGCTGCGTGTCGTGACGCCGGGCGCCGTCGCTGACACGACTGTCATCGCGCCTCAAGGGCCGTATTGGGTGCTCGAGTGGCGCCCGAGAATGTCGCCGGTCGGCACGCCCAAGAAATGAGAAGTTGCTGACGCTACGACTCTATCGCGAGTGCAGCGAGATCGTTCGTGGAAGCCGCTCAGCTGTTCGAGTAGTAACGATTAGCCTGAACAAAAACGAACTGGACGAACTCGACGAACAAGGCGTCGAACCATGGCCGTTTTTCTTATTCATGCCACGCTTTAGTCCGTGACGTCCGTGTCTGTCTTGCTGTTGTCCGTGTGAAAACTGGTTTGCAGTTACCGCGGTAAAACCAGTGGAACACGGACAAAAACGAACGGGCGCGGACTGCCACGGACTAAAAGCGTGGCCTTATCAAAAGGCGGCCCGTTCAAAAAGCGGCCCGTTCAACGCATTTGTTCGTCGAGTTCGTGGAGTTCGTTTTTGTTCGTGCCGATCGTTACTACTCGACCAGCCGAGTGGCCTCCACGCAAGAATGCCTCGCTGCGCTTGGATGACGATGGCCGCGGCTACCTCGTCCTGAGCGCCTGGACTGGATCGATCTTCAGCGCACGTCTCGCCGGTAAGAAGCACGCGAGCGCCGCGATGGCGACCAGCGTCGCGCCGACCAGGGCGAACGTACTGCCATCCGTCGCCGGAGTATTGTAGAGCAAGCCGCCCATCAGTTTCGTCGCGCTCATCGACAGTGCGACGCCGGCGAGCAGACCGACCACGGCGAGCAGTATTCCCTGACGCATCACGAGCCAGATCACCGACCCCGACTCGGCCCCGAGGGCCATGCGAATTCCGATTTCATTCACGCGCTGGTTCACGCCGAACGCGATGACGCCCGCGAGTCCTGCGGCGGTGATGATCAACGCAAGAATTGCGAACGACGTCAGCAGCGCCGTCGTCACCCGCGGCTCGGACAGCTTCGTGCCGCGCATCTCCTCGAGGGTTTGAATCGCCGTCACCGACTGCTTCGGATCGATCTCGTGGACCGCATCCCGAACGGCCTTCGCCATCGGCGTCGGGCTTCCCGCCGTACGGACCAACACGCGGGTATCCGTTCCCGTGTTGTTCGGATTGAAGAGCGGGACGTACACCTCGTCCGTGACATCCTGCGACAAGCCGTTTTGATGGACGTCACCGGCGACGCCGGCGATCGTCAGCCAATGCGTACCATTGTCGAACGAGATCTGTTGTCCGACCGCATCGGTGTTCGGCCAGTTTGTTTGCGCGAGCCGCGCGCTGATGACCACCGACTGGGTCGCGGTATCGCGTTCGGTATCGAGGAACGTCGTTCCGCGCAGCATCGGGATGCCGATCGTCTTGAAGTAGCTCGCGCTCACCGCGGTGACGTCGGTCTTCGGCAATCGATCCGCGGCGACGTCTTGGCCGCGAATTTGGAACGTCGCTTGGAACGGCGTCGCGCGGTTGAGCGGAATGTTGCTCGCCACCGCGACACTCTGAACGCCAGTCTGACCGCCGAGTCGCGCGAGCAGCTGATCGAGGAAGTTGTGGATCAGAGGAGTCTGATTGGTGCTGACTCCGGGGTTGTTGTACCGCGTCCAATCCAGATCGACGCGCGCCGAGAGCACGTTTGTCGCAACGTAGCCGCCGTCGACGCCCTCGAGCTTCACGAGGCTCCGGACCATGAGCCCCGCGCCGACGAGCAGCACGAACGCGATCGCAACTTGCGCGGTGACGAGAATCCCGCGCGTCTTGCTGTCGGACTTCGACGTCGACGCGCTCGTCGAGCTCGCGCGCAGCGAATCGGCAAGCGCGAGTCGAGACCGGAACAGCGGAACGATCGCCGCGACGAGACCGACCAGGATGCTGATGGCGAGCGCGAACACGAGCACGGCCGGATCGATCGTGATCTCACCGGCGCGCGGTGTTACGCGCGTCGCGAGTGAGCGAAGCAGTCCGAGCCCGCTGTACGCGATGCCGATGCCTACGACGCCGCCCGTCAAGCTCACGCACAGACTCTCGACGGCGAGTTGTCTGAACAGACGCCCTGATCCGGCGCCGAGCGCCTCGCGCAGCGCGATCTCCTTTTGACGTCGAAGCTGACGTGCGAGCATCAGGTTCGCGAAGTTCGTCATCGCGATGAGCAGAACGAACGCCGCCGCGGCGAGCAGCGTGAGAAACAGCGGACGCGATTGCGCCGTGAGCTCGTCCCGCAGCGAGACGACCTGCGTCGACAGTTTGCGCGCCGCGGGGTAGTCGGCCGAATACTCGGAGTGAAGCCGCCCGGAGACGGTCGCGATGTCGCGCGTGGCTTCATCGACGGTCGCGCCGGGGGCGAGGATCGCGAACTGCTGGAGCATGCGGCCGCGCCGATTGTTCATCACGCCGTCGCGAAATGGGCACGCGCCCGCCGGCATCCAGATGTCATTGTCGTCGGGGTAGGTCGGAAGCGGCGGCAGCACGCCGATGACGGTGTGGATCTTGTCGTTCATCGTGAACGTCGTGCCGATCACTTTCGGATCGCCGCCGAGCTTCTGCATCCAGTATCGATAGCTCAGCAAAACCACCGGTGGCGCGCCGACCGCTTCCTCGCCGGGCACGAAGGTGCGTCCGAGCAGCGGCTGGACGCCGAGCATCTTGAAGAAGTTGTCGGAGACGACGCCGGTTTGAACGCGCTGCGGCTCGCCGGTTCCGTAGAGCTGAAACGCCATCGAGTGATACTCGCTCGAGGCCACGATGCTTTTTACCTGCGCGCGGTAGTCGGCGATCTCGAGAACCGAGAATCGGGAATCGGGCGAGGTCTTCGACGGCTGTTTGATTCGAACGAGCCGATCGTTCGCGCTGTACGGAAGCCGGTGGAGCAACACACCGTTCACCATGCTGAACGCGGCGGTGTTCGCGCCGACGCCGAGTCCGATCGTGAGGACCGCGAGAAGCGTGAAGGTCGGCGTCTTTCGGAGGGTGCGAACCGCGAAGCGGATGTCTTGGAGAAGATCGCGCATAGCTCGGGTCTCGGGACCGGGGGAGTGTACGTCCCTTCGCGGACCCGAGGGTGAACGAACGGTGCGAGACATGTATCAGAAGTGTGCGACGAGAGAAGAACGTCGCGTGCCGTGAACATCGGCGGGCCCGCTACGACTCGTTCACCGCCGTCCGGCCGCCGAGTGGTCGCCGCAGAGGCACAGAGCCGGGTCGGAAACAGGGGCCTACGCCTTGCCACGTTTGGCCATCGTCATTCAAAGGAGCAGAACGACGATGTCCGAACGGAACAAGACGCACAACGGGCGCGACGTGGACGGCAGATTTCGAGTCCGGCAGGCAGACGTCGACGACCTACTCGAAGAGCCCAACGGCACGGATCTGGTCCGCGACGACGTTCGACTCGGCGGCGCCGTGGCAGACACCGGGCCCCATGCAGCCGATCGCGCGCGTGAGATTGGCGAGCTGATCGAGAATAACCGCGACGATGTCGGCCGGGTGACCGGCAAGCCGGACAAGAATCAGAGTCGTCGACGCAAACCTTAACGCGTCGAGTACGGCAGGGAACTCGACCGTCTCCCGCAGGATTCTCGAGACGCACTCAGAACCCGGGAGCGGGGCATGAAATTTTTCAATGGTCTTGCGGCGACAGCGTTGATCGTCGCCGCAGGCTGCGGGGGCAGCGGTACAGATTCGGTCACTGGAACGACGACCGGTGGAACCACCGGGGGCACGCAGACCGGTGGAACGTCGACAACGAACGCGATCAGCGTCAACGACAACTTTTTCTCGCCAAACAGCACGCAGGTACCCGTCGGCGCGACGGTGACATGGACATGGGTGGGCAGCTCCACTCACAACGTTACCTTCACCGATGCATCGTCCGGCGACAAAACTACTGGACAGTCCTTCTCGCGAACGTTCAGCAGCGCTGGAACTTTCAACTATCGCTGCACCCTACATGGAGGAATGACCGGGGCGGTAATAGTTCAGTAGGCTGTTTGCACCGAGATTTGTCGACGTCCGCACCGACCTCGGTACGGGCGTCGCGTCGTTTAGGGGTCTTCAGTACATGCGCACTCACCACAACGCTTTCTTTGTTCTTCTCGCGGCCGCGCTTCCCGCCCTGGCCGCCGGCCAGGGCCGCGGCATCATGCCCGGCGGAGCGCTGGGGCCTGGACGCGGCGGCATCACGCGCGAACCGGGCATTCAGATTCCCAAGTACGCGAATGGCGTGAACCTGCTCATCGCACACCGCCCAGAGCTCGCGCTCAGCGATTCGCAGTTCACGCGCATCGTGGCGTTCAAGCGATCGCTCGATTCGACCAACGCGCCGCTGATGCGCAAGCTCGATTCAGTCCAACATCTGTTCAAATCGGGTACGCCGATCTTTTCGTCGCCGGCCCCTGAGCGACGCGACTCGGTGGCGTCTGCGCGCGCGCTGGTTGGCGAGGCCGTCGACATGATCCGCGAGAACATCGTGACCTGGCGTGACAAGGCATACGCGACGCTCTCCTCGACACAGCTCACGAAAGCGCGCGAGCTCGAAGAAAAAGCCGAGAAGGCCGCGGAGGAGGAGAATCAACAGTCGCAGGGCAGCGGGCAGCGGAAGCGGGGCGGCTAGCGGAGCCGCCGGCCGGCGCCGGCGAAAACCTCCGGTTCTTTATGCGTTCCAAGGGAGTCTGGCGAATCGCCCTCGCGGGGGCGATTTTCTTTTTGCCCTTCCCCCTCCCCGAACGCAGCAATGGCGACCGCCACCAACAACGGCTCGATCGCTACGCCCGCCGCGAGAGTTCTCATTCGCGTCGGCGTCTATTACGTCATCATCGCGACGCTCGGCTACTTCGTCTGGCGGTATCTCCCGCGCACCCAGATGATCGCGTCGGACTCACTCGACGCGCTCTTCGGGACGGCGACGCAGGTGGTTCGCGGAAAGAAAGCCGTCCTCGAGCAAACGGTCGATCAGGAGACGCTCGCCGTCACGGTGGCGCTTGCGATGCTCGCCGCGGCGATGGTCGCGCTGCCCGTCGCGTGGATCTACACGCTGACGCGCTCGAAGCGCGGGTACCAGCAGTCCGTCGTTCAGCTGCTCATCATCCTTCCGGTCGTCGTCGCCGGCATCGTCGTGATGGTGAAGTACAGTGTCGCCCTCGCGTTCAGCCTCGGCGGAATCGCGGCCGCGGTGCGCTTCCGCAACTCGCTCGAGGACAGCAAGGACGCCGTGTATGTCTTCCTCGTGATTGGGATCGGCATCGCGGCGGCGGTCGATTTGCCTGTGGCGTTCGTGATCTCGCTGCTGTTCAACCTCATCGTTATCGGTCTGTGGATGACCGACTTCGGGCGAATGGCCGTGGAGCTCGAGGGCAAGGTGGCCGAGCGTCGCTTGCAGAGAGCGCGCGCGCTCGCGAGAACCGGGACCTTCGTCGCGCGAATCGACGAGGAAGTCCTCGCGAACATGAACGCCGAGCAGCTCGAAGGTCTTTCGCAGCGTGTGGCGCGTCGGGCACAGTCACACGGCGCCGACAACGACGAGGCGGTCCGCACCGAGATGCGGCTTCGCGTGAAGACGCGTGACGGCGTCGGAACGCGGGCGATCATCGAGAATCGGCTCGAGGAGTCGACGAAGCGATGGAGTGTCGGCGGGGTTCAGGTCAACAGCGACGGAATTACCATCATCGATTACCTGGTCCTGCCGAAGAAGAGCAAGAGTCCGGAACAGTTGCTGGCTTTGGTGAAGGCCGCAGGCGGTGTCCAACTCGTCGACGCGGAGATCAACTGATGCGACGCATTTCAATTCTCTCATTGGCGCTCGTCACGTTCGCGACGGTAGCGTCCGGACAGCAGAAACCCGCAAAAAAGTCGAAGCCGGAGAAGGAGGCCAAGCCGGCGGATACCGTGCTCGCGACGTTTTTTCGCAGCGAGACGCCGATCACCGCGACGTTCACGCTGAACGTCGGCAAGATCCGCGGCGACAAGGACGCGGACAACGCGCCGTGGCGCGAGGCGACCCTCACGTACGCAGGCGACAGCGGAGCGATGGTGCGCGTGCCGCTGAAGGTGAAGACGCGCGGCATCTGGCGACTGAAGATGTGTCAGTTTCCGCCGATTCGCCTGAACTTCGCGAACGATTCGACGAAGCACACGATCTTCCACGGGCTCGACAAGCCGAAGCTGGTGAACAACTGCCGCAACGACGACACCTACGAGCAATACGTCCTGCAGGAGTTCCAGCTCTATCGCATTTATCGTTTACTCACGCCGGCCAGCCATGCCGTACGGCTGCTTCGCCTGTCGTACGCGGACAGTGCGAACGGCAAGGTCATCGAGACGCGATACGCGTTCGTCGAAGAAGAGCCGTTCATGATCGCCGCGCGACTGCACGCGCATCAGACGAAGCTCAAGGGCGCCGGGCCGGCCGACATCGATCCGTATCAGGGAGTGATCGCCAGCCTGTTCCAGTACATGATCGGGAACACCGACTGGGCCATCGGCGCGCTGCACAACATCGAGATCATGCAGCTGCAGAATGGCGACTATTGGCCGGTCGTCTACGACTTCGACTTCTCGGGCGCCGTGAACGCGCGCTACGCGACGACGGATCCGAAGCTCTCGATTCACCGGGTCCGCGATCGCCTGTATCGCGGGTACTGCGTGAACCAGCCCGACGCCTACGAGAAAGCGTACGCGCTCTTCAACGCAAAGAAAGACGCGATCTACGCCCTCTACAGCGATTCCCTGGGCAAGCTGCTCAAGCCGGACGTCGTGCGCGAGACGCTCGAGTACTTCGACGATTTTTATAAAACCATCAACGACCAGCGCTCGGCGAGGTCGAATATCGCCGAAGCATGCCTCGGAAAGCCGTGATGCGGTGCGGCACCGCCGCTCGACGGTGTCGGAATGGGTGAGTTTCGTTGTGAGCTGTTGTCGGCAGATCAACTCGCGTCGCTCGCTTCAGGGCCGTTGCCGCACGGCATTCCCGCCGAACCGGCTCGCAGGTCACTGCACCGCGACATGTACCTCGACACGAGCGACGATGTTCTCCGGCAGCGGGGAATCGTCTGCCGCCTCCGCGCGGACGCCGACGGACACGGGTCGTTGTCGCTTCGGATCTCGCAGCCGAACGGCGACGGCCCGCTTCGCGTCGATGGGGCGACTCGCTCGGTCGACGTCGCCGGCGCGCTGTCCGAAAACTCCGACGTCGTCCGACGGTTGCGCGGACTCGTCGATCCATCATCGCTCGTCGTGCGAGCCGATCTCGAGGTCGACCGGCTGAGCCGCGGCGCGGCGCGCGACTGGCTGCGCCGTCCCAAGCTCGAAGTGCATCTCGACCGCGTGACGATTCGCTGGAACGGAACGTCGGCCAGCTTTCTACAGCTGTGCGCGCATCAGCTGCGCGGCGATGACGACGGTGAGCTCATCGCACTCCAACGCGCCATCGAAGACGAGCACGGGCTTCGCGCCTCGCGCGTGACCGCCCGGGAGCGGGCCGAGCTCGCGATGAAATGGTCGCGGCTCGAGGGCGTTCCGCGCACTCGCGCTTATTCGGATCATCTCAATCGAGTCGCCGTCACGCTCGAAAGCGCGGCGATTCCCGAGTTTCTCAACGGAGAGCTCAGTCTTCTTTCGTTTCAACGACGCGTGCTCGCGCTCGCGGCCGACCCGCGGACGCCGCTCCGCGAGCGTCTTCGGTTTTTGGCGATCGTCAGCGCGAACGTCGACGAGTTCTTCATGGTGCGGATGGCCGGTCTGTATGCGGATGCCCAGGCCTCGCTCGCCGGCGCCGCAACCGAGACGAGCGAGTCCACCGACGACGGATTCAGCCCCGTCGAGCAGCTGAGCGCGGTCCTCGCGTCCGTCTCCGACGTCGCGGCGCGGCAGTCGGCATGTGCCGAGCAATGCCTCGTTGAGCTGACTCGTCACGGAACGTTCGTGACGCCATGGGAGGAGCTCGGCGCCGAGCAGAAAGCAGCGCTCCGCGCGCGATTCCGAGAGGAGATTCAGCCGCTTCTGACACCATTCGCGATGACGCTCAGCCCGGGCCACCCGCTTCCTCGGCTGATGCATCTGTCGCTCGGAATCGCGACGATTCTGCGCTCTGGAGCTGAAGGGCTGCCGCGCTTCTCCGAGTTGGATTTGCCCGCGACGCTCCCGCGATTCTTTTCAATCCCGGATCCGCGTGGCCGGGTGGTGGTCTCGCTCGAGGAGATCGTTCGGGCCAATCTCGATCTCGTGCATCCGGGCATGACGCTGGATCAGGCCTATGTTTTCCGCGTGACTCGCAGCGCGGAGCTCGAGCTCGACGAGCTCCACGCGGACGATCTCCTGGATGAAGTGGAGCGAGCGACGGCGCGCCGGGACCAAGGCGCCGCCGTGCGGCTCGAGGTCGAACGAGGCATGCCGCCCGTGCTCCGATCGCTGCTTCTCGAGGATCTGCGCCGAGAGCGCGGCGACGGGGGAGCGTTGATCGATGACGTCGAGGAGGTCGATGGGTTGCTCGACCTGCGGGGGCTGGCGCACATCGAGGTGGCTCCAGAGCCGTCGCTTTCGTATCCGCCGATGGGATCGGCGAAGCCGCTCGCCAAGTCGGCGTCGATGTTCGAAGTCATCCCCCGCGGCGATGTGCTCGTACACCATCCGTTCGAGTCGTTCGCGGATTCGGTCGTCCGCTTCGTGCGCGAGGCCGCGACGGATCGCGACGTGCTCGCGATCAAGACCACGCTTTACCGCGTCGGCAACCCGTCGCCGATCGCCGATGCGCTGCTCGACGCCGCGAGAGCGGGGAAGCAGGTATCGGCGTTCGTCGAGCTCAAGGCGCGGTTCGACGAGGACGTGAACATTGGTTGGTCTCGGGCACTCGAGAGCGCCGGGGGGCACGTCGTCCGCGGTCTCGTCGGACTCAAGAATCACGCGAAGGTCATGCTCGTCGTGCGTCGCGAAGGCGGCGCGATCAAGCGGTACGCGCACATCGGGACCGGGAACTATAACGTCCGATCGGGCGAGCAATACACTGATCTCAGTCTCTTCACCTGCGACGACGACCTCACGTCGGATGTTGCCGACTTGTTCAACGAGCTGACCGGCGCGGCGTCGGCGCCGCAGCGGCAGCCGCGCGCGCTGCTCGTCGCGCCGCATCACCTGTTGCCCGGCATCCTGCAGCGCATCGAGCGCGAGGCCGCCCACGCACGCGCGGGGCGCGAGGCGCGCATCGTCGCGAAGTTGAACGGGCTGTCCGATCCGGACGTGGTGCGAGCGCTCTACCGAGCGTCGCGCGACGGTGTGCAGATCGACCTCGTCGTTCGCGGCATCTGCACGCTGCGGCCAGGCGTCGCCCGACGATCAGACCGGATTCGTGTGACGTCGGTCATCGGCCGGTTCCTCGAGCATTCTCGTATTTACAAATTCTCGAACGCGGGCAGCCCCGAGTATTTCATCGGCTCCGCTGATCTGCGGCCGCGAAACCTGCGACGACGCGTCGAAGTCCTGGTGCCTATCCGGGACACCGCGCATCGGCGGAAGATCGATGACATCCTCGACGCATATCTCGACGATCCGACATCCTGGCAGCTGGGAGTGGATGGCGAATACATACAGCGATCAGCTGACGGCGCGTCGGCGCAAGAGTCGTTCATCCCGTCCAGCGAGGGCAGTTGAAGGCGACTCGGAAAGGGTGATCCTGCGCTCTCGTCGGAGTGACGCGTGCGGCACGCTCGGCTCCGACCCTACTCTGCTCTGAGCGCGACGATTGGCGACACACGCGACGCCTTCAGTGCCGGTACAAGGACCGCGATCACCGCACTGAGCGTCAGCACGACCACCGCCACCACAATGGACGCGGGATCGACCGCATCGACGCCGTGAAGCTGCGTTTCAAGTAGCCGAGCGGACGCGAGAGCCAGCCCGAGCCCAACGAACATTCCGACGCCGACGAGGCGCAGCGCGTCGACCAACACCATCCGGACGACATCCGTCCGCTGGGCGCCGAGGGCGGCGCGCAAGCCAATCTCGCCGGTGCGCCGCGTGATTGCGTACGTCATCACGCCATAGAGACCAAGCCCGGCGAGCAGCAGCGCGAGCACGCCAAAGGCAGTCGCGAGCCGCGCGACGAGGCGCTCTTCGCGAATCGATTGTTGCATGAGGGTCGTGAGCGGATCGACGCTGTCGATTGGAAGCGACGGATCGACCGCGACGACGGCTTTGCGCACCGATTGAACGAGCGCCGACGGATCACCCCGCGTCAACACTTCGAGCCGGAGCGAGCCCGCGGTGGTGAGCGCCGTGTCGGTGTTCAGGTATGGGAAGTAGATGCGCCGCCCCGGCTTTCCTGCGAGCTCGTGGTCGCGCGTGTCGGCGATCACTCCGACGATGTGCACGGCGATAGTATCGTCGAAGCGCACGAATTGGCCGACCGCGTTCCCTTTAGGAAAGTAGAAACGCGCGGCCGACTGATTGAGCAGCGCGTTGCCGGCCGGGTAGTGTGCCTCGTCGCTCGCGCTCAGATCGCGCCCCTCGGTGATGCGCCCGCCGATTCCCCGCGCGTAGTCGGAGCCGATCTGATCGTAGGCGATCGACGAGTCGTCCGCGACCCGAGGTATGAAGCCCGGCACCTGGATGTTCGCGTACGACTCCGTGCCGGAAAAAATGCCGTTCACCGAATACGTCACCGCGGAAACGCCGGGAATTCCCGCCACTCGGTCCCGCAGTGCGTGAACGAGTGTGCCGAGCCGTTCGCCCGTATAGCCCTGCGCGTTGATGTCGACGTCGACGATGAGCAGATGGTCGCGGTCGAGCCCGAGCTCGACGGACTGCACGTTGCGAAGACTGTGAACGAGCATCGCCGCGCCGACGAGCAGCACGACCGACAGCGCGACCTGTCCCGCGATGAGGAGCTTGCCGAGCGGTGCGCGCTGGCCGCGATGGCCAAGCGCACTTCCGGCCAGCGAGTGCCCGCTCGCTCGCATCGTCGACGCGAGCTCGACGCGCGACGCACGCAGCGCGGGTACGAGGCCGAACAGTGTCACGGCGAGGCACGACAGCCCCAGCGTGAATGCCAGGACACGGAAATCCAGGCTCAGCGAGAGCGGGATCGGCCCGCCGTCTCCGGCGAGAACGAGAAGCCCATGGCTTCCCCACCAGGCGAAGACGAGCCCCGTCGCGGCCCCGAGACCGGCGAGGATGATGCTCTCGGTGAGCAGCTGCCGAACCAGCCGACCGCGAGCGGCGCCGAGCGCGAGCCGAACGGCCATCTCGCGGCCCCGCGCGATCGCTCGCGCGAGCAGCAGGTTCGCGACGTTCGCGCAGATGATGAAGAGAAGAAGCGCGACGCCGATCATCAGCGTGAAGAGCGGCGCCTCGAAGGTCGCTCGAACGCGAGAGAAGCCCTTCGCGCCGGAGCTGATGTACCAGGTGTGCTTGTCGGCGCTGAATGCCCGGGCCGTCGGGCCGTTCGCGTTCGCGACGATGCTTCGAGAGATCAACGGAATGAGCTCGGCTCGTGCTTGCTGTGTGGATACTCCAGGCGCAAGACGTCCGAGCACGAGGAGCCAGCACGACAACCGGTCGTTCAGCAGTTTCTGATTCGGGAAGAGCGCGTCGTGCATCGTCAACGGCAGCCAGATATCGGTTGTCCCTCCGACGATCTCGCCGGAAAAGTCTTCGCGCGCGACGCCGACGATCGTGATCTTCTGACCCTGGATGATGATCGCCTGGCCGATCGCTGACGGATCGTTGTGGAAGCGACGGGTCCAGTATCCGTAGCTGATCGTCGCGACCGGAGATCCTCCGACGTTCGCATCCTCGCTGCCATCGAACACTCGACCGCGAGCGGCGGGAACGCCGAGCATTCCGAAGTAGTTCGCGGAGACGAATCGGCCGCGAGGATGCTCGAGCTCGGAGCCCGACGCGCCGATGCGGACGTCGAGGCGGCCGGTGCGCCCGGACGCGAGCATGCCGCTGAACGAGCGAGCGCTCGTGCGGAGGTCATTGAAGAGCGGAGCGGACAACATGTCGGTCCGCGGCGATCCCTGCGACAAACCGCCCACTCTCGCCGGATCGCCGATCGCGACGAGCTGCTCAGGATGGGAAACGGGCAGCGAACGCACGACGACCGCGTCGATGAGCGTGAAGATCGCCGTGTTCGCGCCGATGCCGAGTGCGAGCGCTCCAACGATGATCGCGGTGAAACCCGCGTTGCGCCGAAGGGTTCGAAATGCGTACACGACGTCTTGCTGCAGCTCGCCGAACAGATTGACTCGACTCATCGCGCGTTCGCGTTGTTGGTCCATAATGACGCAGTCGTCGCGCACGTTCGCGACGTCCCCGAACTGTCGAAGCGCCTCGGCGCGCGCGGCATCGACCGACCACCCGGCGGCGACGAGGCGTTGCGTGCGCATCTCGAGATGGAACGCGAGCTCGTCGTCGACTTCGCGACCGATGTGCCCGCGAGTGAAAGGAATTCGGAAGACCCGTCGCATCGCGAGACTAGGCGTGCGCCGGTGCTGCCGCGCCCAGGGCTTTGGCGACCGCGCGAGCGTAGCGCTCCCATGAGGCGACTTCCGCTCGGAGCTGTTGTTTTCCGCCGCGACTCAGCTCGTAATACTTCGCGCGCCGATTGTTGTCGGAGTATCCCCATTCGGCGACGAGCCAGCCGTTTCGCTCCAGGCGATGCAGGGCGGTGTAGAGCGGCCCCTCCTCGACGAGGAGGTCTCCATCGGTGACCATGTTGATCCACTCCGCCACGGCATATCCATGGCGTGGACCCCAGCTCAGAGCTTTGAGGATCAGAACGTCGAGCGTGCCGCGAAGTAGGCCGCCGTCTCGGTCGAGCATGCGCGTCTCCCCCTTTCGTTCAGAGGGGAACGTTAGGTTCGGGGCCGGTGGATAGCAAGAGCGCCGCGGCGGGCCGCGGCGCTCTCGGGACAAACCGGCAATTACAAGATGCTAATGGCCGTTGTCGTGGTCCTCGTGACCGTCATGATCGCGGTCCTCGAACGCGCGGAACGATCGCATGACGCGCAGCTTGACCTGCGACAACAGCGATGGCGTCGACGCAATCTTGCTCGGATCGATCAGCGATCCGTCGGTGTTCACGAGCCAATCGTTGACGGGAACGTTGATGGTGATCTGCGCCGGTTGATCGGCGGCGACCACGAGCGGAGTCGAAAAATCAACCTCGGTCTTCGTGCGAACGGGGACCGTTACGTCGAATGCCTTGCCGTCGAACGTCCCGGTGAGCTCGACCTGCGTGACGCGGATCTCGAGCTCGCGATATGTCCCCGCCGGGATGGCGTTCGCGGGAATCGTGGCGACGCCGGTGCCCAGGGGAAGCGCGACCGTCGTCGGGCCGATCTTCATCTCGCCGCACTGCGCGTTGCTGGTGACATCCTTCGGATGATCGTCATTGGCGTCGTCGTCCGCGTCCTCGTCGCCCGGGCACGAGCTGCTCGTCGCCGCTCTGAGTTCGGCGCGTGAGATCGTGAGGGAGACCCCCGTGAGATCGAGGGTGTGACCTCCGTTGGTGACGGGAATGGCGTCGGCAGACGCGCCGGTGCTCGTCGTGAACCCAATGAGACTCGTGCCGGTCGAGCCCGGCCCCGTGGAATCGGAACACGCGACGAACGCGAGAGTCAGTGCTGTCGACGCCGCGCCGACTACGACGCCGCGCCATGGTGCAGTCGAACGTTGCATTGGCTGCTCCTCGATTGATGCTCGGGTAATGCCGGCCTTTGTCGTTCAGGCCGAATACTTCACATGTCGAGCATTATTAAGGCCTCGACGTGCTCGAGCATGTGCTCCGAGTCACCGTCCGACTGCATCATGTTGAATCGAGCGCGGGCGTGGCTGCTGGGCATGACCACCAACGCTTATGCAGAGCCCGCGTGCGTGCTGAGCGCGATTTGATCGTTCGATCGGCGGCAGGGAAGCGAGAAGCTGAAGACCGATCCTTTTTTCGAAAACGACACCGAGACGTGTCCACCGAGTGCTTCTATCGTCTCGCGGACGATGCTCAATCCGAGACCGGTCCCCTCGACTCCAGACGACTCGGCGTTCTCCGCACGGAAGAGTCTTTGGAAGAGGCGTTCCCGCTGGTCGGGTGGAACGCCGATCCCGTTGTCGCTGACGTCGATCGTCACCGCACAAGCCTCGCCGGCCTCCGTCTTCGAGATGCGCGTCGACAGCTTCACCCAGCGGTGCTGCTCGCCGCGGTCTGCGTACTTGATCGCGTTCGAAATGAGATTGGTGAGCGAGAGCTCGACTGCGGCAGCCGGGACTTCGACCTCCGGCAGCTCGCCATCGATCTCGACGGAGACGTTCAACGACGCTGCCATGTCGCGCAGTTGGCGAATCGACTCCCGTACCGCCTCCGGGAGCCGGACGTGACGCTGCTGCCGCGCCTCGAACTCGACGTTGGTCAGCTCCAACAAGTTGTCGAGCACGACCTGCATGCTGTTCATGTTGGAGCTGATGACGCGAGTGAGCCTGGCCCGAGCCTCTTCGCCGAGGTTCGGGAGGTCGAGAATCTGGCTCGCGCCCATCGCCGCCCCGATCCGATTGCGGAACTCGTGCGTCAGCGCGCGATTGAATCCGCGGAGCCGCCCCTCTCGCTCGGCAACACGAGCCTTCATGAGCTGCACGTAGTGCGAGACGGCCGCCTGCTGCACGACCGACAGCGCGCGGAACACTCGGCTCGTGCAGGCGAGGACTTCGTCCGGCCGGCACGTCGCACCGGTGTCGCGAACCTTCTCCGACAAGAACGTGAAGAGGATGCCGCCGAGGATCTCGAACTCTTTCAGAACTTCATATTCATCGAAGCCCTGCGCGTGCCGCATTCCGCCGAGCTCCATCGCGCGATGCACGACTTCCGAGTCGGCATTGATGGGATTCGCGACGTCTTCGAGATCGTCGGCGATGCCGGCGATCAAGAGCGGCATGTGGTCGAGGATCTCGTCCGTCGGAAAGACGTTGTTCAGGTCGAGGTCGACGCGTGCGGCGAGCCGCTCGAGCCAACGACCTGTCAAATAGATTCGCGAGTCGCGGAGCGCTGCAGCCAACGTGCTGGCCAGCGGTCGAGATGATGAGCCTTCCATAAAGCAACCGCCCGAGAGGCGTGAACGTCGACGACGCAGGCTGCGAACCAGCATGCGAATTGCTGAACTTGGTCATAGCGCGGACGGTGTGGAAGTCCTAACCTAGAACGCACCCCGAATCGCCCGGCGATGACGCCTTACGAGTCGCAGGAAAAACATCGTTGAAGTCCCCGCAGACCCTGGAACGAAAGCTTCCGCTCATGATGAGTGGAATCTTCATCGTCGTTTTCGCCACGATCCTCGCGGCCGCGTACGCGTCCCTCACTCGCTCGGCGCGGAGGACAGCGCAGAATTCCATCACGCGCGCGACACAGCAGCTGGCCCGGTTGGGCGAGGCGGGGTTGCCGGCGACCATCGCGCGATATCGGGCCGTCGCGAGCGACTCGATCGTTCGAGCGGCGATTCGTTCGGCAAACGATTCATCGAAACGGCCGTCTGGCGCGACGGAAGACTCCGCGACCGCCCGTGTGTTGGCGCGTGTCCGGCTGCCGGCCGATACATCCCAGCTGCCGATCGAGCTGTGGAGCGCCAACGGCAAGCGCGCTGCATTCATTGGCACCGACCGATTCAAGGCCTCTCGCGAGACTGACGAACGTCGCGCGGTCAGCATGCCGTCGTTCGACGGACTCGATTCCATCGCACCGCGCGACACGCTGCAGTATGGAAAGCTCTTCCCGTCCGCCGACGGGATGAAGATCTGGTCCGTGCTGCCGGTGATGAGCGGGGAGCGGGTCATCGGCTATCTCGCGAGAGAAGCTGCGATCGGCGCCGCTCCGGAGACTGAGAAGAGTCTTCGGGAGCTCGCCGGCCACACGATCTACCCCTTTTACCGGAACGTCGACGGCTCGGGATGGACGACGCTGTCGGGCCAAGCGGCAACGCCTCCCGCCGTCGACGTAGGAGCTCGCGTCGTCAAATCGCGGCCCGGAATCGGCGAGGTCGTCGGGGACGAGGAGCGCATTCACGGCACTCCGCTCGTCGTCGCGATGGAAGCGCCGATGAGCGAGATCCTGGCCGAGCCGCGCCGCATCGTCCGAACGCTCGCGTTGCTCAGCGTCGTGCTGTTTGCGGTGGGGATCCTCGGCTCCTGGCTGATCGCCCGCAAGATCACCGAACCGCTCGGCACGATCACGGCGGCAGCATCGACGATCGCGCGCGGCGATTATGCGACCCGCGTTCCGAGAGCGGGCGATGCTGAGCTCGTGCGTTTGGCGGACTCCTTCAACGACATGGTTCAAGAGATCGCCGAGAGCCACGCCGCACTTGCGAAACAGACCGAGGTCGCGAAGTCGGCGAATCGCGCGAAATCGGATTTTCTCGCGACGATGAGCCACGAGCTGCGCACGCCGCTGAACGCGATCGGCGGCTATGCCGACCTGATGGACATGGGTCTCCGCGGACCGGTGAACGAGGCACAGCGACGCGACCTCAGTCGCATTCGCGCCGCACAGCAGCATGTTCTCGGACTCATTAGCTCGATGCTGGATTTGAGCCGTATCGAAGCCGGGCGCGTGACCTATGAGCTGCAGCCGGTCGCGCTCGACAGCTTTCTCGAGGGACTCGACGTACTCGTCGCTCCGCAAGCGGCTACCAAGTCGTTCGATCTCGACTTCGTGCCGCCCGACCCGGCGCTCGGCGCGCTGGCTGATCGTGAGAAGCTCCGTCAGATTCTGCTGAATCTCTTGTCGAACGCTATTCGGCATACACCGAGCGGCGGGCGCATCACGCTCGATGCGTCGGCCGTCGATGCGGACCGGGTCGCGATTCATGTTCGAGACACGGGGCCGGGCATCCCCGAATCGAAGCACGAGGCGATCTTCGAGCCGTTCGTTCAGCTGGATCGCACGCTGGCGCGCCCGCGCGAAGGCGTTGGTCTCGGTCTGTCGATCAGCCGCGACCTCGCTCGCGGAATGGGCGGCGAGTTGACCGTCAGCAATCAGTCGACTGGCGGCGCGTGCTTCACGTTGACGCTGTGTCGAGCAGTCGTGTCCGATTCCGTCGCGCACATGGCGTTCACCGGCGAAATGCCTGTCGGCATGCCGGCTCGCCCGACCGCCGATATCGACAAGGTTCGCGGCTAGCTCTCACCCATAGGGAAGTGTGTCGAAAGACGGAACGTCGCTGGGCCGCGCGAGCTGCGAGACGATGTCCTCGACTGTCGACCGCGCCGACCGCCCCACGCCGATGAGCGTCGCCGAGGCGTAGCCGGTCCACTCGCCGTACCCGACGAGCCACAGTCGATCGATCGTCGCGGATCGAGTTCCGATCGTCTCGACGCGGCCGTTGTCGCCGGCGACGTCGAGCGACGTCAGATGCGACAGCGCAGGTCGGAATCCTGTCGCCCAGAGCACGACGTCGACCGTCGATTCACTCTCGTCAGGCCACACGACGCCGGTCGTCGTGAATCGCGTGAACATCGATCGGCTGGCGAGCGCGCCGCGTGCACGCGCGTCGCGCACAGGTGGCACCGCGACGATATCTCCAAGGCTTCGCGGCGGGTCGGGGATGCGTCCTTCCTGAAGGGCTTTGTAACGCCGCGTCGCTTGCTCGAACAGATAGCGTCCGTCGACGTCGTCTGGCAGGAATACGGGCGGCGCCAGCGTCGCCCATGTGACGTCGGCGACGACCGACAGCTCCGAGACGATCTGCGCTCCGGAGTTTCCACCACCGACGACAACCACGCGACGCCCGGCGAACGGCGCCGGCGAGACGTAGGCTGCTGAATGAAGCTGCATGCCTTCGAACGCTTCATGTCCGGAGACGATGGGGCGGTAGGGATTTGCCCAGGTCCCCGTTGCGCTGACGACCGATCGCGCACGCCATGTTCGCCCACCCTCGGCTTCGATGAGAAAACGCTCATGGTTCGCATCTCGCGTGACGCGCTCGACGTTCACGGGCCTCACGATCGGAAACGCGTACCGGCGTTCGTACTCGGCGAGGTACGCGACGACCTCGTCTCGCGTCGGATAGTCCTCGGCGCCGCGCGGCATGAGGTACCCGGGCAGCGAGCTCCATTGCGCTGGTGAGAAGAGACGGAGGGATCGCCATGTGCGCGGCCATGACCCGCCGGGCGCGACGCCGTTGTCGAGCAGCACAAACGAAAGGCCGGTCCGCCGCAGATAGTAGCCGACCGCGAGCGCCGATTGGCCGCCGCCGATGACGGCGACATCGAGCTGCTGAATCTCCAAGGAAGCCTCGCGCGACTCGGTCATCCCGGAAAAGAAAACACGGTGGGGTGCCGATGTGTGCATCAACGAACGATCTTCTGTCGTTGCTCCGCTCGATCGATCTGCCCGCTCACTCGGAAACGACTCATGTCCAGCTCCACGAGCGACCACGCCTCGAGGCGTCTCAGCGCCGAGCTTCTGTATCTCCTGCACGGTGATCCGGCGGAGCTGCAGGAAGCGATCTCCGGCTTCCGTGCGGCCGACGTCGCTGAAGCATTGCGCGATCTATCGCCCGACGCCGGCGCGAAGGTCATGGCGGTTCTGCCATTCGACCTCTCGGTGCAGGTCTTCGACGAGCCCGAGTTGGCCCGCCAACGATGCGCGATCGTGCAGCAGATGCCGACTGAGGCCGCCGGCGCGCTGATCGACGCGATGTCGTCCGACCAGCAAGCGGACCTCTTTCGCGAAATTCCGGAATCGCAGCGCGGGAAGTTTCTCGACCTCGTCGACGAGTCGACGCGCCGCGCGCTGAAGCTGCTGCTCGGCTACTCGCCGGAATCGGCCGGCGGCATCATGACGACGGAGTTCGTCTCAGTACCGACGACGAATAGCGTCGGCGAGACGCTCGAGTATCTGCGGCAGGTCGGGAAGACGAAGGAGACGATTTACACCGTGTATTGCGTCGAGCCGGGCACCGGCGTCCTCGTGCACGTCATTTCGTTGCGCGATCTCGTGATGGCCGACCGAGACGCCCGCGTTCTCGACGTCGGGAATCGTCGCAAGCCGCTGACCGTGACGACGAGCACCGACCGCGAAGACGTCGCTCGGACGATCTCGAAGTACAACATCCTCGCAGTCCCCGTCGTCGACGAGGGCGGTCACATCCTCGGCATCGTCACGGTCGACGACGTCATCGACGCCCTCGTTCGCGAGCAGACGGAAGACGTCCAGAAGTTCGGCGGTATGGAGGCGCTCGACGAGCCGTATACGCAGATCGGCTTCGGCTCGATGATCAAGAAGAGGGCGGGGTGGCTGTGCGCGCTTTTCCTGTCCGAGATGTTGACCGCGACGGCCATGCAACATTTCGAAGGAGAGATCTCGAAAGCCGTCGTGCTGGCGATGTTCATCCCGCTCGTTATGAGCTCCGGCGGCAACTCCGGCTCGCAGGCGACGTCGCTGATCATTCGCGCGATCGCGCTTCGCGAGATCAAGCTCAAGGATTGGTGGCGCATCGCGCTCCGCGAGCTGCCGACGGGCCTGACGCTCGGCGCGATTCTCGGCGTCATCGGCTTCACGCGGATCGAGCTCTGGCAGCAGTTGCACCTCTTCAACTACGGCCAGTATCACATGCTCGTCGCGCTCACCGTTGGACTCGCGCTCGTCGGGATCGTCGGATTCGGCTCGCTCGCCGGCTCGATGCTTCCGTTTCTATTGAAGAAGCTCGGCTTCGATCCCGCGAGTGCGTCCGCTCCATTCGTCGCGACGCTCGTAGACGTCACAGGGCTCATCATCTACTTCAGCGTCGCGTTCATCACTCTCAGAGGGACGCTGCTGTAATCCATCATTCAGATACGCGCCGTGAACGATCGCCGCTGCTTATGCGTGGGCGGCGTCCCGCCTCGATAGCAGCACGATCGCGAAAGCAACCGCAGCGCCCAGCAGTCCGGCTGCGGTGGGATCGACCCACGCGTGAGCCGGAGTCACCGTGTACTTCACGACGAATAGCGTCGCGATCCCCACGCCCATCGACGCGAGTGCCTCTCGCATGCCGGCGCGTTTCACGTACAGACCGCCGACCACCGGCACGAGCAATGTAACGCCGAGGATCGTGTAGAAGATCCGTAGCGCATCGATGATCGTCGCCAGTCGAAGCGCGAAGAGTACGCCTCCGATTCCGCCGAGGAACGCGGCGAGCCGCGCGACGAACAGCAGCTGCTGGTCGCTCGCGTCGCGCTTTATGAAACGCTTATAGAGGTCCTGCGACAGCGACGTCGCGAGCATGAACAGCAGCGCATCGCAGGTATTCACCTCGGCCGAAAAGACGGCGGCGAGCGCGATCGCCCCGAGTCCCGTCGGAAGCGCCTCGACGAGAATGGTCGGGAGGACGATGTTCGGATCGGTGAGGCCGGGATGCATCGCGCGCGCGGCCATGCCGAAGAGCGGCGGGATGAACGCGAACACCGCGAGGACGATCGCTTGAATGCCGATCCCGTTGCGAACTGCCCTTTCGCTCGACGCGCCGTATGCCTTCTGCATCAATCCCGGCGAGATCACGAACGCCGGTCCGAGCGTGATGATCCACATCCAGCCCGAGCTCGGGCCGTTCGAGTGCATGATGTCGCTGAACGCAGGCGGGATATTCGGATTCGCGAACACTCCCGACAGCCCGCCGGCATGCGCCAGCACCATCGGCAATGAAATCGCGAAGCCGATGAGCAGCACGACGAGCTGCACGAGGTTGACCCACGTCGAGCCGAGGAGCCCGCCGGAAACGAACGTCACCGTCATGACGACGGCACTGATGATCGTGCCGACCCAACGGGGGACGCCGGCGACGACACTCAGCACGGCCGCGCCCGCGATCAGCTGGCCGGCGAGGATCGACAGTGTCGCCAGCCAGATGAGTGACGCGACGATTCCTCGGACTACGGCGCCATACCGAAGCTCTAAATAGTCGCCGGCCGTGTAGAGATTGTTGTCGGCGGCGACACGCCAGAGCTTCGGTCCAACGAAGAGCGCGAGAAAGATCGAGCCGATCGCGGCGGAGCCGCTCCACCACCACGCGCTCAACCCTTCGCGGTAGCCGAGCCCAGTCGCGCCGATCGTTGCACCCGCGCCGATGTTCGACGCCAGCACCGACACGAACACGAGCGGCGCGCCGAGTTTTCGGCCGGCGACGAAGAAGTCGCTCGACCCGCGAACCAGTCGCGCGACCATCACGCCGATCGTGATCAGCGCGGCGGAGTACGCGAGGAGAAGAACGAGTTGAATGGACAGGTTTACTTGATCCGCGCGGGAACGGTTCCGAGCTGTCGCGCCGACGGCAGCCCGTGCGAGCTGTCGGCCTTCGCGACCGCGCGCACGATTGCCTCGGAGAGCACGTCGGCGGCAAGGCCGCCGATCGTCGTCATCTCGACGGTGCCGTTCCACGTGCCCGTCGCGAGACCAAAGACAGTGTCGCCGTCACCTTGCGTGTGCGACGGCTGAATCGTGCGCGCGAGCCCGTCGTCCGCCATGAGCGCGAAGCGGCCCGCTTCTGTCTTCGTGAGCTTCGCGTTTGTCGCGACGACCGCGATCGTCGTGTTTTCGCCCGACCTTGGTGCAGCGATGGCCGCGCCGGCACGCAGCAGCTTTCGCGCGTCGGCCAGCGTGTTGTCCGCGTTGCGAATGCCCGCGACGATTTTCCCTGTCGAGGGATCGATGACGTCGCCGACGGCATTGACCGCCACGATTGCGCCGACGACCAACCCATTCGGCAGCGTGATCGACGCCGATCCGACGCCCGACTTCATCGGAGCGCGATGCTCCTCCGGTCGGCCGAGCTTTCCGACCGTCGCTCCCGCGCCGACGCCGATGTTGCCCTCTTTGACAGGACCGGCGTTCGCTTCGCTCGCCGCGCGATAGCCGCAGTCGGCAGTTGGCCGGACCTTTGGATCGCCGCCGAAGGGAAGATCGAAGATTACCGCCGCCGGAACGATCGGAACGACTCCGACTCCGACGTTATACCCGACACCCTTCTCTTCGAGGTACTTCATGACGCCGGTCGCCGCGTCCAGCCCGTACGCGCTTCCGCCCGTGAGCACGATCGCATTGACCTTGTCGACCATGTTGAGCGGGTTGAGCAGATCGGTCTCACGCGTTCCCGGCGCTGCGCCACGCTGCGAGACGCCGCCTGCGGCGCCGGGGCCGTCGACGAGAATGACCGTGCAGCCCGTCGGCCGCTGCGGCATGGTGTACTGACCGACACGAATTCCTTGAACGTCGGTCAGCCCTTTGCCGCGACTTTCCTGTTGCGCCGCGAGCGCCGTGACGGAAAGGGAGACCGCTGCGATCCCCCCGGCGCCGCTCCAGAACCCACGTGCGAAGACGCGCATTGTCGGACTCCTGGGATGAGGAATCTCTAACAGGCCGCTCCGCGGGTCGTCAGAGTACGAAAGCCCACTCCGTGGGCGTCGACGTCGTGACCGTAACTTAATAACGGCCGGTCGTCGCAAGCCTCGATCGGCCTGTCCGGCGAGTCGCTACGAGATTGGCTGGAATGGAACACATTGGAGTACTTTTTCTCGTCGTATGTGTGCTCGTTTCCTTCTCTCTGGCGAGACGATGAAAAAGCAGATCACCACTTCGGTTGCCGCGATCGCGGCGATGCTCGCTTGCTCCAAACCACAGCCGGCGCCGGCGCCGGCGACTCCAGCGTCTCTTGGCCGTGGCGGACAAGGCCTGGGCGCTTCGAACCAGGACACGGCCGGCGGTGGCGGCCGCGGCGCTGGTGCGGCTCAGGCCGCGGCTCCGCGCCCGTACAATCGAGTGGTCACCGCCGGCTCCGTCACGCGCCGCGGAATGCTGATCACGCACCGCGTCGGTGACCGGCTCCTCTTCGAGATTCCGTCGAAGGAGCTCTGGAAGGACGAGCTGGTCGTCGGCCGATATGCGCGTGCCGCCGCGGGCAACCAAACGCCGGGTCCTGGCTCGCCGGGGTTCGGCGAATACGCGGGCGATCAATTCACGTATCGAACGCTGCGTTGGGAGCGCAACGGCAACCGCGTGATCCTTCGATCTCCTTCATTCGGCATCACCGCCGACAGCGGGACGTCGATCTACCGCTCGGTGCAGAACTCGAACTACGGCCCCATCATCGCGACCTTCCCGGTCGAGGCGTACGGACCTGACAGCGCCGCGGTCGTCGACGTGACGCGTCTCTTCACGACCAACGTGCCGGAGTTCGCCGCGATTCGAAATCCGGCGCCGAACGGCATCGACGCAAATCGCTCGTACATCGAGCGCGTCGTCGCATTCCCCGAGAACATCGAGGTCGAAGCAACGCAGACTGGCACACCTGCGGCTGCGGCCGCGACACCGCCAGGTGGCGGTGGTGGCCGGGGTGGAAACACCGGTGGCGCGCAGAGCGTGCTCGCACACTGGAGCATCGTGCATCTGCCCGACAATCCGATGCGCCCCCGGTACGCCGACGAACGCATCGGCGTCTTCACCGTTCGCACGGTCGACTTCAGCACGAGCGACCAGGTCGCGAAGCGAAAAGAGTACGTGCAGCGATGGCGTCTCGAGTGCTCGGACCGCAAAGTCGGCGATCTCTGTTATCCGAAGAAGCCGATCGTCTACTACGTCGATCCGGACACGCCGGATCAGTGGAAGCCGTGGATTCGAAAGGCCATCCTCGACTGGCAGCCAGCCTTCGAGGCCGCCGGCTTCAAGGAGGGCATCGTCCCCGGCGACGTCCCGGCGAACGACCCGGATTGGTCGCCCGAGGACATCCGCCACACGATGGTGCGGTGGCTTCCGTCGACGGTCGAGAACTCCGTCGGTCCGAGCGTGCAGGATCCGCGAACTGGCGAGACGTTGAACGGTTCGTCGCAGATTTTCCACAACCTCATCGAGTTGATGCAGTACTGGTATTTCACGCAGGCGGCGCAGGTCGATGTGCGCGCGCGAACGATTCCGTTCCCGGATTCGCTGATGGGCCGGCTGCTCGAGTTTGGCGTCGCGCACGAGATCGGCCACACGCTCGGTCTCCAGCACGACCAGATCGGCAGCTCGCTGTATCCGGCGGACTCGGTGCGCAGCGCGACGTGGGTCCACACGATGGGCCACAGCCCGAGCATCATGGACTACTCGCGCATGAACTACGTCGCGCAGCCGGAAGACCACATTCCGTTGAGCGACATCGTGCCGCGCGTCGGGCCGTGGGACAAGTACACGATCATGTACAGCTATAAGGAAATTCCAAACGCGAAGACGCCGGATCAGGAGCGTCCGACGCTCGAGAAGTGGATTCGCGAGCAGGACACGAAGCCGTGGCTCCGTTTCTCCGGCAACAATCCGTTCGGCGGCTACGGCACGTTGAGCGAAGCCGTCGGTGATGCGGATCCGGTGAAGTCGACCGGCCTTGGCTTCAAGAACATCGCCCGCGTGATGAACTACGTGCAGCAGGCCGGGACGCACAGCGGCGAAGACAACTCGCTCCTGCTTGCGCTCTACGACCGCACCGTGAGCCAATGGGCGACGGAAGCGGGCCACGTCGCGACGATGATCGGCGGCGGTACGGTGCACTACAAGGCGGGCGAGCAGCCTGGTCCCGTCTACGAAGCGCTGTCGAAGTCGCGCCAGCGTGCCGCGATGCATTTCCTCAACGACAGCGTGTTCCGCACCCCGGAGTATCTCATCAGGCCGGACATCGGCGCGCGCATCGAGCCCGGTGGAATGCTTCGCCGCATCGGCGGCGCGCAGGATCGCGTTCTGAATTCCGTGATGCAGGACTCGCGACTGAACTCGCTGCTCGAGGGCGAGGCCACCGCGAAGAACCATGCCGACGTCTACTCGCTCGGCGAAATGCTCGACGATCTGCAGCGCGGCGTGTGGTCGGAGGCGTATACGAACGCGCCGAAGATCGATCCGTATCGCCGAGCGCTCCAGAGCCAGTATCTGACGAACATCGACACGAAGTTGAACGGCGACCGCACGCCTGCTGCGGCAGCCGGCGGTCGTGGCGGTGGTCGTGGCGGCGCCGGTGCGACGCCGTTGTCGGAAGACGCGAAGTCGCAGTTGCGCGGCGAGCTGTCGGCGCTGCGCCAGGAGCTTCGCACGGCGGCGGCGAAGGCGGCTGATCGCGAGACGCGCATGCATCTCGTCGGCGCTGAGTATCGGATCGGCGAGATTCTCGATCCGAAGAAGTAGTTTCGCGGAAGGGAAAAGCGGCACCCCATTTTTTGACGCAGAGGACGCAGAGGACGGCGTGAAAAGCGAAAGACAAACGCTTTTGAAAAAGGCGCGAGGCAGAGTGGCGGTGGTGCCCCGCAGATGTTCTGGGGCGCGTTTCCTTTGTCGTTGTTGTTGTTGTTGTTCCGAAGTCCTCTGCGTTCTCTGCGCCTCTGCGTCAAAAAATGGGGTTCCGTCGTGTGGGCTCGCGCACGAGTCTACTTCGGCGTAAGCTTTAGAATTCTGTCATCGCCCGCCCTCGGCGACCCGCGGCCGTCGCGATTGCTTGTCGCGACGTAGATCTCGCCGCTCGGGCCGACGAGCACGTCGCGAAGTCTGCCGTATTCGCCCGCGAGCATCTTCTCGACGTGAGTGACGCGCTTGCCGTCCGCGGACAACGCCGCGCGATAGAGGGCGCCGCTCAGCGCGGTGAAGAGCAGGCTTCCTTTCCATCCCGGGATGCGATCCGACATATAGAAGTCGGCGCCGGTCGGCGCGATCGTCGGCGTCCATGTCCACAGCGGCTCGATGACCGCGTGGCTCGCGCAGAACGCGCGTTCGTTGCCGATGTCGTCGTCGCACTTTCCGTGGACGTCCGGCCACCCATAGTTCCCGCCGCGACTGATGATGTTGATCTCGTCATTGTCGCTCGGTCCATGCTCCGTTTCGTAAAGCACGCCGGTCAGCGGATGAAAGACGAGCCCCTGAGGATTGCGATGTCCGAACGACCAGATCGCGTCGCCGAACGGATTTCCCGGCGCCGCGTGTCCATCAGGATCGACGCGTAGGACCTTTCCATTGAGCGACGAGCGATCCTGCGCATGCACGGTCGCGCCGGCGTCGCCGGTCGTGACGTACAACATCTTGTCGGGTCCGAACGCGAGTCGCGACCCGTTGTGAATCGACGCGCCGATGATTCCGTCGAGGAGCACGGTCGGGACGCCGAGCGCCGTGCCGTTCCATCGCATGCGGACGAGATGGTTCATCGTCGAGCCGTCCTGCGCCGCGTAGCTGTGCATCGCGTACAAGAACGGTTGGTTCGCGAAGTCAGGGTGAAACGCGATGCCCATCAAGCCGCTTTCGCCAGACTCACGAACGGTCAGTTTACCGGCGACGGTTCGGTTTCCAGTTCTTGGATCGACGCGTGATATCGTTCCGCCGCGCTCCGAGACCCAGATCATCGAGTCCGGTCCCCAAACGAGATCCCACGGCGTCGCGAGACCGCTGACCAGTGTTGTCACTGTGAACGGCGCCGATTCCGATGACACCGACGGCGTGCTCGGAGTCGTCGCGGGGCGGTCACACGTCGCGAGGCCGATCACGGCGACAGCGATGGTGCTCGATGAAAGCAGCGTGACCATGCTTCCTCCTCCGCAAGCTGGTCCATTGACGCGCGGGGTGATGCGCCGCAAAATCAGTGCGCTGCACACCCTCCCCCATTCACGAGGACCGAGTCATGTACTCGCTGATTCTCGGCCTGACGCTCGCCGTTGCCTCTCTCCGTAGCAACGCGACGAAACCGCCGGCGAAGGCGGTTGGCCACACTCGAACCTACTACATCGCCGCGGACGAGCTGATTTGGGATTACGCGCCGAGCGGAAGCAATCAGATCACCGGCAAGGCGTTCGATTCGCTGCAGCTAACGTGGACCAAACCAGGTCCCAATCGACTCGGCAGCAAGATGAAGAAGGCGCTCTATCGCGAGTATACCGACGCGACCTTCAAGACGCTCAAGCCTCGTGCACCGGGCGACGCATATCTCGGTTTCCTTGGTCCCGTGATCCGCGCCGAAGTCGGCGACTCGATCAAGGTCGTGTTCAAGAACAACGGAACGCACCCGTACAGTGTGCATCCGCACGGCGTGTTATACGACAAAGCCTCCGAGGGAGCGGGCTACGTCGACGGATCGGGGAGCAACATGCAGGGCGATGACCACGTCGCGCCCGGCCAGACCTACACGTACACATGGTTCGCCGGAGAGCGCGCGGGGCCCGGTGACATGGACGGAAGCTCCGTGCTATGGATGTATCACTCGCACGTCAACGAATCCGCCGACGTGAACTCGGGCCTCATGGGTCCGATGATCATCACCGCCAAGGGGAAAGCAAAGCCCGACGGCTCGCCGAAAGACGTCGATAAGGAGATCATCGTCGAGTTCTCGGAGACCGATGAAAACATCTCCTGGTTCATCGACGACAATATCAAGCTCTTCGCGCCGAAACCGTCGGCGATCAAGAAAGCTGTCGGCGCGACGTTCATCGACGATTTCGGAAACAGCAATCTCAAGGAGAACATCAACGGCTACATCTACGGCAACGGTCCGATGCCCACGATGAACGTCGGCGACAAGGTCCGATGGTACCTGATGTCCTCGACGAACTTCGAGGTGCACGCGCCGCACTGGCACGGTAACATCGTCACGTCGCAGCACATGAAGACCGACGTCATCAACCTCGGAACGATGGCGATGGTCGTCGCCGACATGACGGTCGACAATCCGGGGACTTGGCTCTTCCATTGTCACATCGAGCCGCACCTGACGGCGGGCATGCAGATGCGATATCAAGCGCTCCCTGCAATCACTCAAGCGGGGAAGGCAAAGAAGTAATTGTGCCGGTGTGCCGGCATAGCGCAGCCACTTGCAGCAGCGTGCACCTCCAGTGCATCCTCCGATCACGTTTGATCTTACGGGAGATGCACACGTGAAAGGCAACGAAAAGCGACGTTCGAATCCGCCCGGCGCGTATCCTCGACTCACGCAGCCTTTGGTCCGCGACAATGGAGTCCTCCGTCCCGCCTCTTGGGACGAAGCTCTCGATCGCGCGGCCGAAGGGTTCCGACGCAACCTGGCCGCAAACGGCCGAACCGCGACTGGAATCTTCAGCTGCTCGAAGTCGACGAACGAGGTCAACTACCTCGCGTCGAAATTCGCCCGAGCGGTCTTCGGCAACAACAACGTCGACAGCTGCAATAGAACCTGACACGCTCCCAGCGTCGTCGGTCTGACGACAGTCTTGGGAGCGGGCGGCTCGACGAGCTCCTACGAGGAAGCGGAGCACACGGACTTCGCCTTCCTCTGGGGGTCGAACGCCCGTGAAGCGCACCCGATCTGGTTCCATCACCTCCTGAAAGGGATCCAGAACGGGGCGAAGCTGTACGTCGTCGACCCACGCCGGACGTCCTCCGCGGCGTGGGCCGACACGTGGCTGGGCATCAACGTCGGAACCGACATCGCGCTCGCGAACGCCATGGCGCGCGAGATCATCCACGAAGGACTGCACGACTCCGCCTTCATCGAACGTGGAACGACCGGCTTCGACGCGTATCGCGAGCTTGTCGAGCCATACACGCTCGAGTTCGCGGCGCGCGTCACAGGCGTCCCGGCAGCAGTCATCCGCGACGCGGCGCATCAGTACGCGAAAGCGGATCGCGCGATGATCTGCTGGACTTTAGGAATCACTGAACATCACAACGCGGTCGACAACGTCACGGCGCTGATCAACCTGGCGCTGCTCACGGGGCACGTTGGGCGCTACGGCTGCGGCTGTAATCCACTCCGCGGCCAGAACAACGTCCAGGGCGGCGGCGACATGGGCGCGCTGCCGAACAAGCTGCCAGGCTTCCAGGACGTCACCAACGTCGACCACCGTACGAAGTTCGAGAAGGCCTGGGGACGCGACATCATCCCGACCGACGGTTGGCATCTCAGCGAGATGATGGACGCGATGAGCAAGCAGCAGCTCACGGCGCTGTACGTCATCGGCGAAAACCCCGCGCAGTCCGACGCGGACGTTCACCACGTCGTCCATCTCCTCGAGAATCTCGACCACCTCGTCGTGCAGGAAATCTTCCTGACGAAGACCGCCGAGCTCGCGGACGTCGTACTTCCCGCCACCGCGACTTGGGCGGAGGGCGAAGGCACGGTCACGAACAGCGAGCGTCGCGTTCAGCGATGTCGAAAGGCCGTCGAGCCGCCCGGCGACGCGCGCGACGAGATCTGGATCATGAGCGAGCTCGCGCGCCGAATGGGCGTCGACTGGGGACATCCGACGGCGGAAGACGTCTGGAACGAGATCCGCGCGCTCTCGCCCCAGCTCTATGGCATGACCTACGCCCGTCTCGAAGCCCTCGGCGGACTGCAATGGCCCTGTCCTGACGAAAACCATCCGGGAACCAAGTTCCTCCACGCGCGCCTGTGGGACGATGATCCCGCGAAGCGCGGCCGTCTCGCGCCCTTCTCGCTCGTGCACCACGAGGGGCCGGTCGAGCAGCCCGACGACGAGTATCCGCTCACGCTCACCACGGGCCGTCGTTTAGAGTCTTATAACACGGGTGTGCAGTCCGGCGGCTATCTGTCTCCGCTGCACCGCGGCGAATCGGTCGATATCTCGCCCGAAGACGCGCGAAGCCTCGGCGTCGAGAACGGCGACGTCGTGAAGGTGACGTCGCGGCGCGGACAGATCGAAGCGCCGGTGTACATTGATCGCGGGCTTCGGGCGGGCGTCGTCTTCATGACGCTGCATTTCCCCGACGAAGTCGCGACGAACTTCCTGACCATCAACGCCACCGATCCTCGCTCGGGAACGGCGGAATTCAAAGCATGCGCGGTGCGCGTCGAGCCTGTGAGAACAGGTTCGTCGCGCGGAATGCACCGCGCCGAACCACTCGCTGCAGCAGGCGACGACTAATGGATCTCCACGTGCGGCATGCAGGACCGACAGACGATGAACGTGCCGCCGTGGATGGACTGCTAGGTCCGCCGCCCTCTCAATGGCGGGGCGGCGAGCGCGATGCGAGCGACGCGCACGTGGCATTCGGCGGCCGCGAGCAGCGGCAACAGCGACATTTGCTGCTGCCCGCGCTGCAGGCACTCCAAGCGCGCGTCGGTTGGATCAGCGAGACGGGCCTCGACTACGTCTGCCGGCGACTCGACGTGCCGCCCGCCGATGCGTGGGGCGTCGCGACATTCTATTCGCTGCTGTCGACCACGCCGCGCGCGCCGCGCGTCGTCCATGTATGCGACGACATCGCATGCCGCTGCGCCGGCGCCGAGGCGTTGCTCGAGGATCTCGAGCGCACGTGCGGTCCGGCGCATTCGCATGGCCCGAGCGGGACGCACTTCCGTATCGACCCCACCGGCGCGATCTGGATGCGCTCTCCATGCCTCGGTCTGTGCGACCACGCGCCCGCCGCGTTCGTGCAGCAAGCCGGCGTTCGTCCGTTCGAACGCTCCATCCCGAACGCGACGATCGATGGCGTGCTCGAGCTGCTGGGCGGCGCGCCTCGAGATGGTCATCCTGACGCCGCCGACGGACCTGCGTTTACTTCGCGCATTGCAGCACGGACCGGCGAGCACCGCATTCTCAGCACCGAGGTCCTTCACTCGCAACCGCGTTCGCCGGAACACCAAGACGACTGGGAAGATCAGGTAGTTGCGTCGGACTCGATCGAGCCGAGTGCAAGGGCTTCCGAAGTCATCCTGCGGGGGGAAGCCCCGAAAGGATCGCTTTCCGATTCGGGTGTTCCGCCATTCTCACTTCTCGCGCGCATCGGCGTTGTCGATCCGACCGACATTGCCGCGTATCGCCGGTCCGGTGGCTTTGCGGCGCTCAGAAAAGCGTTCGAGATCGGCCCCGACGAAGTCATTCGCGAAGTCTCCGACTCGAAGCTCCTCGGCCGCGGCGGCGCCGCCTTTCCGACGGGACGAAAGTGGGACGCTGTCGCAAAGCAGTCGGCGCGTCCGCACTACCTCATCTGCAACGCGGACGAATCCGAGCCCGGCACGTTCAAGGATCGCGTCATTCTCGACGGCGACCCGTTCGCGATCGTCGAGGCAATGACGATCGCCGGCTACGCGACCGGTTGCGATCGCGGCTTCCTCTACATCCGCGGCGAGTACCCACTCGGCGCCGAGCGAATCCAGCACGCGATCAACGAAGCGCGAAAGCATGGGTTTCTCGGCACCAACATCATCAACCGCGGCATCAACTTCGACATCGAGATTCGCCGCGGCGGCGGCGCGTACATCTGCGGCGAAGAGACCGCGATCTTCAATTCGATCGAAGGCTATCGGGGCGAGCCGCGCAACAAGCCGCCGTTCCCCGCGCAGGCAGGGCTCTTCGGTCTCCCGACCGTCGTCAACAACGTCGAGACGCTCGCGAATATTCCGCACATCGTCCTGCACGGCGGAGCGACGTTCGCGAGCATTGGCACCGTGCAGTCGACGGGGACGCGTCTCTTCTGTCTCAGCGGCAACGTCGTGAAGCCGGGCGTCTACGAGGTCGTGTTCGGGAAGACGCTCCGCGATCTGCTCGACATGGCGGGTGGCATCGCGAACGGTCGCTCGCTTCAGGCCATTCTGCTCGGCGGTGCGGCGGGCGTCTTCGTGCGGCCCGACGAGGTCGACATGCCGCTGACGTTCGAGGGCGCCCGAGCGGCAAACGCGACACTCGGCTCCGGTGTCATCGTCGCGTTCGACGATACGGTCGACATGGCGCAGATTCTCGCTCGCATCGCTGGATTCTTCCGCGACGAGTCGTGCGGACAGTGCGTTCCCTGCCGAGTGGGAACGGTTCGGCAGGAAGAAGCCTTGTATAGAATTGCCAGCGGAAAAACTCTCGGCGGCGTACCACAGGAAGTCGCTCTCCTCGACGAAGTCGGCTTGGCGATGAAAGACGCTTCGATCTGCGGGCTCGGCCAGACCGCGTATGCGGCGATCGAATCGGCGATCCACCGCGTCGGCGTGCTCAAAGGACGGATGTGATGACGGCAGTCGGTCAACTCGTACAGCTGCAGCGGCCAACCATCGCGACGGATCAGGCGCGCCGCACGTCGACGCGCACGGTGGCGCTCACAATCGACGGACAGCAGTTGAAAGTCCGCGAAGGAACAACGATTCTCGCCGCCTGCCGCGAGATCGGCATCGATATTCCGACGCTCTGCTTCCTCGAGACGCTCCACCCGGTGAATGCGTGCCGAGTCTGCGTCGTCGAGGTCGAAGGTGCGCGCGTGCTCGCGCCGTCGTGCTCCCGCGCGGTCGAAGAGGGAATGGTCGTCAAGACGTCGTCCGATCGGGTGAAGCATTCGCGGAAGCTCGTGCTCGAGCTGCTCGCGTCGTCGGTCGACCTCTCGACGACGCCGAACGTTCCGGAGTGGGTCGCCGAGTACAGCGCGAAGCCCGAGCGGTTTGGTCCGCCTGCACCGCCTGCACCCCCGGGAACACGCGACGCATCGGTTCCGGGACATCACGAGCCGCCGAATCCGGAATTCGCGGCGACGGTCGCGGAGCCGACGAAGGTCGACAACGATCTCTACGTTCGCGACTACGCGAAGTGCATTCTCTGTTACAAGTGCGTCGAGGCGTGCGGGCCTGATCATCAGAACACGTTCGCGATCGCGGTGGCTGGACGCGGATTCGACGCACACATCTCGACGGAGTTCGCGGTGCCGCTTCCGGAATCGGCCTGCGTTTACTGCGGGAACTGCATCGCGGTCTGCCCGACGGGCGCGCTGATGGCGAAAACGGAGTTCGATAAGCGCGCCGACGGAACGTGGAACGAAGACCGCATGACGGAGACCGACACGATCTGCCCGTATTGCGGCGTCGGGTGTACGCTGCGACTCCACGTCGACGAAGGGGAGATCGTCAAGGCGACGTCGCCGTTAGAAAACACTATTACGCAGGGCAATCTTTGCATCAAAGGCCGTTTCGGCTGGCGATTTGTCGGCAACCGCGTGCCCGAGGACGGCATCGTTGACGCCTCTGCGAGTCATCTCGAGCACCCTCTCGGTCATCCTGAGCACCCTCTCGGTCATCCTGAGCGAAGCGAGGGATCACTTTCCCCGCGCGACAATGGCCGTCACTGAGCATCCGCTCCTCGGACTCGGCTACACTCGCCCGTCGGCGACGCGATCCTTTCTTCGAATCGACGCGGACGGCGCGCACGAGGCGTCGTCCATCGTCGCCGAAGAGGTTCCCGTCGCGCTCGTGTACAACGGGCGCCCTCACGTTGTCGTGATGGCAACTCCGACCGATCTCGAGGACCTCGCCGTCGGCTTCAGCCGTACCGAAGGGATCGTCGATGAGAGTTCTGACATCGAGCGCGTGGACGTCGTTCGCGCGAGCCACGGAATCGAGCTGCAGCTTCAGATTCCCGACGCCAATGCCATGCGTCTGGAGGAACGGACGCGCGGCATTGTCTCGCGAACGGGATGTGGTCTATGCGGAGTCGAGACGATCAACGACATGCTCCATGTGCCGTCGCAGGTTGGCGACCGGCTTCGCCTCAGCGCCGAGGTCTTGTCCGCGGTGAGCACCGAGTTGTCTCGCCAACAGACGATCAACAACGAGACGAGCACTGTGCACGCCGCCGGTTGGGCGACGGCGGAAGGCGAGCTGCACGTGATTCGCGAAGACGTCGGGCGCCACAACGCGCTCGACAAAGTCCTCGGCGCTCTCGGACGGATGGGGCTGGACCCGTCGATCGGGTTCATCGTGGTCACGAGCCGCGCGAGCTACGAGATGGTCCAGAAGGCGGCGACGTGCGGCGTCGAATTGATCGCCGCGATCTCGCGCCCGACCGGACTTGCCATTCGATTTGCCGGAGCGGCCGACATGACACTCGTCGGCCTTCTCCGTGGAAAGACCGCCAACATCTATTGTCGTCCCGAACGAGTTCTCGTCACCGGCTAACGCCCAGGAGCCAGACCGTGGCTGTGTCTACCGTCCCGTCGGATATCGAAATCGCGCAACGCGTGAAGATGCGTCCCATCGAAGACGTCGCCGCCGAATTGGGTCTTGGGCGCGACGACCTCGATTTCTACGGCAAATACAAAGCGAAGATCCCGTTAGAGATCTCTCAACGGCCCGTCCGCGGACGATTGGTTGTCGTCACGGCGACGAACCCGACACCGGCCGGCGAGGGCAAGAGCACGGTCTCCGTTGGCCTCGCCCAGGCGCTGCGCCGTATGGGGCAGAAGGTCGCACTGTGCATTCGCGAGCCGAGCCTCGGCCCGGTGTTCGGCATGAAGGGCGGCGCCGCGGGCGGCGGGTATGCGCAGGTCGTGCCGATGGAGGACATCAATCTCCACTTCACGGGCGACTTCCACGCGATCTCGACTGCGCACGCCCTGCTCTCCGCGCTGCTCGACAATCATCTGCAGCAGGGGAACGCTCTCCAAATCGATCCGCGCCGCATCACGTGGCCGCGCACGATCGACATGAACGACCGAGCGCTGCGCAACTGCATCATCGGGCTCGGCGGGGTCGGCGACGGAATTCCGCGCGAGGAGCGCTTCGTCATCATTCCCGCGAGTGAAGTGATGGCGATCGTCGCGCTGGCGACGAGCCCGCAGGATCTCGAAGAGCGTCTCGCGCGGATCATCGTCGGCTCCACGGCGGGATCGGCGCGACGGCCCGTGACCGCCGGCGAGCTTCGCGCAACCGGCGCGATGGCGCTTCTGCTCAAGGACGCGATTCGTCCGAACCTCGTGCAAACGCTCGAGGGTGGGCCCGCGTTCGTTCACGCGGGGCCGTTCGGCAACATCGCGCATGGATGCAACAGCATCCTCGCCACGAAATCCGCACTGGCTCTCGCCGACATCGTCGTCACCGAAGCGGGCTTCGGCTCTGACCTCGGCGCCGAGAAGTTCTTCGACATCAAATGCCGAGCGGGCGGACTTCAGCCGGAAGCGGCCGTCATCGTCGCGACGGTGCGGTCGCTCAAGATGCACGGCGGTGTCGACAAGAAGAACCTCGGCCCGGAGAACGCGGCGGCCGTCGAGCGCGGCTTGCCGAATCTCGAGAAGCACATCGAGAACGTGCGGCACTTCGGCGTGCCGGGCGTGCTTGCCCTGAACCGCCGCACGTCGGACAGCGACGCGGAGCTGCAGGTGGTCGCCGACTTCGCGTCGCGAATCGGGATGCCGCTGGCGCTCACGGAAGTGTGGGAGAAGGGGGGAGCAGGTGGCGAAGCCCTCGGGACCGAGCTGCTGTCGCTGCTCGACAAGAAGGGCGCAGAGTTCCGGCCGCTCTATCCAACGAGCCTGCCGATCAAGGAGAAGATCGACATCATCGTCCGGCAGATCTACGGCGGCGATGGCGCCGACTACACGCCGTCGGCCGAGCGTTCGATCGAGTATCTCGAGTCGATCGGCTTGGGCGGTACGCCGATCTGTATGGCGAAGACGCAGTACTCGCTCTCCGATGACGCCACGAAGCTCGGCCGTCCGCGCGGGTTCCGGATCTCGGTGAACGAGGTGCGGCCGTCGGCGGGTGCAGGCTTCGTCGTCGCTCAGTGCGGCGACATCATGACGATGCCGGGGCTCCCGAAAGAGCCGGCCGCGGAGCGAATGGCGCGGCTGCCGAGCGGGGAGATCGTCGGGCTGTTCTAGGCGAGGGACGGGCGACGGGTGGGTCCGCCCCTCGCCGCGCTCGGGATGACTCGTTGCCCGCCGCCCGTCGCCGTCGTTCAAACCCGTTCGCTGTGGCAGTCGATGACCCACATGCGAGAAGCCGTTCCGGCGGCCGATCAATCCGCCCGCAACGCATGCGCCGGATCGACGGCCGCGGCTCGACGCGCTGGAATCCAGCTCGCGAGCAGCGTCACGGCGAGCAAGCTGGCCGCTGCACCGATGAGCGAGACCGGATCCATCGGGCTGATGTCGTACAACAAGCCGCGCAGAAACCGCGTCAGCCCAATTGACGCTCCAAGTCCGATCGCGATGCCGATTCCGGCGAGCAGCATTCCTTGCCGTGAGATCATCCAGCTCACGTCACTCGGCCGCGCGCCGAGCGCCATGCGAACGCCGATCTCGCGCCGCCGAACGCTCACGCCGTAGGCCATCACGCCATAGATCCCAACGGCACCGAGTATCAGGGCGATCGCGCTCGCGAAGCCGAGCAGCAGCATCGTGAATCGAGTCCGAGCCGTCGCCGAGCTGACGATGTCGCTCATCGAATGTTCGGCGTACGTCGGCAGCGCGGGATCGAGGTCGTGCACGATTCGCCGAATTGCGGGCGACAGTGTCGCGCTGCTTGCCTCGCCGCGAACGACCAGCGACATGTAGCGCTCTGCGTACGCGGTGTCCTTGTCTGGTGTGACCATCGCGAAGTAGATCGCCTCTTCGGCGGGCTGATCGAGCGTGTGCAGATGGACGTCGCCGACCACGCCCACGATCGAATACCATGGGCCGTCGATGCCGGTACGAAGGCGTTTGCCAAGCGCGCTCGTGCCCTTCCAATAGCGCTCCGCGAAACTGCGGCTGACCAAGGCCTCGGCGATCGGTCGTGTTCCGGTTGTCGCCTCGAACGTTCTTCCGGATAGCACCGGGGTGCGCATCGTGGCGAAATAGCCGCTCGTGACGGCGAGGTGCGCGTGGACGCGCGGCACACTGCCCGGCGGCGCCGGATGGTCTTCGATCTCGGTCACGCTCGTGTTGTTGTCGCTCGTCAAGGGGAGCCATGTCGTCAACGACGCGCTCTGTACTCCGGGCAGTGCTTTGACGCGTGAGAGCAAGTCGTCGTAGAACTGAACGCGCGATGCGGTGCTCGCGTATCGGACGTCCGGCAGCGCGACTCGCATCGCGAGGAGATTCTTCTCGTCGAATCCCGCGCTGACGTTTCTCAGTCGTGCGAAGCTGCGAGCCATGAGCCCTGACGCCGCGATGAGGACGAGCGCTATCGCGACTTGCACGATCACGAATACGGCGCGCGCTCTCTGTCGATCAGCGCCCGTCGTTGCCGAGCGGCCGGATTCCTTGAGGACTGACGAGATCGCGATGCGGCGCGTGCGAAGCAACGGTAGCAGGCTGACGGCGGCGGCGCTCAATACGGTGATGAGCGCCGCAAACAACGCGACGCGCGTGTCGACCTGGGCTTCATCGAGGCGGGGGAGGCCGATTCCCGCCGGAAGCGCCCGGAGCGCGCGAACGCCAGCGTACGCCAGCCCGAGACCAAACGCTCCGCCGATTGCGGCTAATAGTATACTTTCATTCAAGTACTGTGAAATAAGCGCCGTCCGTCCGGCGCCGAGCGCGCTGCGAACCGCGAGCTCGCGCTGGCGTCCCTCCGCCCGGACCAGGAAGAGATTCGCGACGTTCGCGCAAGCGATGACCAGAATGAGGCCGACGGCGCCAAACAGAATCCACAGGAGTCGGCTGACGTCGCCGACGATGGTGTCGCGCAGCGGCGTGACGATCGCCTGGAACTTCGCCTGTGCCCACATCTCCTTCGGGATGTTGTCGGGAAATTCATCGAGCACGCCCGGAAGCAACGTGTTCATCTGGGCGACGGCGGTCTTTGCCTCCATGCCCGGCTTGAGTCGCGCGACCGCCGAAAAGTTGAAGCTTCCGGTCTGCGCGTGTGCGGGATCGAGGCGCAGCGGCTCCCAGGCTTCGACGCCCGAATCCGGGAAACGAAAACTGGGCGGCATGACTCCGATGACCTCGGCCTCTCGTCCGTCCAGCAACACACGCTGGCCAACCACGTTCGACGCGCCGCCGAACGTTCGTTTCCACAGACCGTCGGACAAGATCACCACGTGCGGTGAATCCTTCTGATCGTCCCCTGTGGCGAAGGCGCGCCCGCGCTCAGGCACGACGCCGAGCACGTCCAACAGACTCGCGCTGACGCCGGCGGCAGAGATGCGTTGCGCTTCGCGCGTCGACGAGCCGAGCATGCCGAGATTCATGCCGTATTGTCGATACGCTGCGACGCCATCGAAGACGGTCGCATGTCGCTGATAGAGAAGGAACGTTCCGCCGGATTGCTGGAGATGCGCTGCGCCGGCCACCGTGGTCGAATGCGACAGATCGACGAGGCGATCGGCGTGTGGATAGGGCAGGGGACGAAGCAACACGCCGTTGATGATGCTGAATGCCGCGGCCGTGGCTCCAATGCCGATCGTGAGGACGACGGCGGCCGTGATCGTGAAGGCGGGTGCGCGCCACAGGCGGCGCCAGGCATACTCGAGCTCTCGGCGGAAATTCGGCACGAAGCGAACCTTGATGAAGACGAAGCCGCCGTACGAGCCGATCGAGCCGAAGTTGCGGTGTCAAACGATTTTCACTTGACAGCTGACGATTTCGCGGATAGCCTCAGTGCCATGACTCGCAGAACCGCCAGCCGATTTTATTACTATTACTTCTACGCGACCCAGGACACGGGCCGTAGTTGGCGGCGTACGCGGTAGAGTCAAAGAGCAGCACCGCGCACCATCCCAGCGACCCGTGGAAACCCCACGGGTCGCTTTCTTTTTGTCCCCAATTCCCTCGGCTCTCATGATCATCATCACCCGCGCCAACGTCACCGACTCCGAAGTCGACCACATCCGCGAACGCATCGAGTCGGTGGGCATGCGCACACATCTTTCGCGCGGCGAGAGTCGCACGATCATCGGCTGCATCGGGGACGAGTCGCTGCTCCAGGAAGTCCCGCTCCGATCTCTGCCCGGCGTCGAGTCGGTGATGCCGGTGCTCAAACCCTACAAGCTCGCGTCGCGAGAGTTCGCGGCGGATCGAACGGTCGTCCGCGTCGGCGGCCGCGATGCGCAGGCATCATTCGGCGGCAACGAGATCACCGTCATCGCCGGCCCGTGCTCCGTCGAAAACCGCGAGATGCTGTTCACGAGCGCCGCTCTTGTTCGCGACGCCGGCGCCAAGATGCTTCGAGGCGGCGCATTCAAGCCGCGCACGTCTCCCTACGCTTTTCAGGGGCTTGGCGCAGCGGCGCTCGAGATGCTTTCCGAGGTTCGCGCCGAGACCGGGCTTCCGATCGTCACCGAGGTGATGGACACGAGACAAGTGGACCTCGTCGCGGAACACGCGGACATGCTGCAAGTCGGCGCGCGCAACATGCAGAACTTTGCACTGCTCGCGGAGCTCGGACGCGTTCGCCGGCCGATCCTTCTCAAGCGCGGCCTTTCGGCGACGATTAAAGAACTCTTAATGGCCGCCGAGTACATCATGGCGAACGGGAATCACGACGTCGTTCTGTGCGAGCGCGGGATCCGCACCTACGAGACGGCGACGCGCAACACGCTCGATGTCGCGGCGATTCCGGTGCTCAAGCGCGAATCCCACCTGCCGGTCATCGTCGATCCGAGCCACGCTGGCGGGGACGCCGCACTCGTCGCTCCGCTCGCATTTGCGGCAATCGCCGCCGGCGCGGACGGCCTGATCGTGGAAGTTCATCCCGATCCCGAGTCCGCTCTCTCCGACGGCGACCAGTCGCTCGCCCCGCCGGCGTTTACCGCGATGATGCAGCAGCTTGGCGCATTCGCGGCTGCGACCGGTCGCACAGTCAATGAGCCCGTTCGGGCACGGGCGGTCGCATGAGCGACTCCGTCGAGAAAGCGGCCGCGCTCGATGAGCTCGCGAAATGCCGGACCGAGATCGAGCGCATCGATCACGAAATCATCTCGCTGCTTGCCGAGCGGATGGTGCTCGGCAAGCGGACGGGCGATCTGAAGCGGGCAGCGGGAATGCCGATTCTCGATCCAACGCGCGAGGCAGCCGTGATTCGTCGGGTCACGACGGCCGCGCGCGAGGCCGGACTTCCAGCGGAACCGGTTCGCGAGGTGTTCTGGCAGATCGTCGGGATGTCGCGCAGGGAGCAGGAAGCCAAATGAGTGTTTGCGAAAGTGCGGCCGTCGTTGGCCTCGGGCTCGTCGGCGGATCGATTGCTCGAGACCTCGCGGCGAATGGTGTTCGGGTGAGCGGCTTCGACTCGCACGACGGACACCTCGCGAAAGCGCTTCAGACCGGGATCGTACAGCGGGCGCTCGACCCGTCGCTCGAAGGCCTGCGCGACGCCGACGTCATCGTGATCGCGGTTCCCGTCGACGACACCGTCGACATTCTCGGTCGAATCGCGGCGTGCTCGCCGCGCGCGCGTCTGGTGACGGACGTCGGCAGCACGAAGGGACGCATCGTCGCGACCGCATCCAAAGTCGGCTTGGGCGGGAGGTTCGTCGGCGCGCATCCGATGGCCGGCGGTCACCGATCCGGATGGGACGCGTCGACGTCAGGGTTGTTCAACGGAGCGACCGTCTACCTCTGTCCGGCGCTCGGCGCGACGGAAGACGCCGTACGCCTTGCTCGCGACTTCTGGGAGTCGCTCGGCGGAAAGCCCATCTGTCTCGATGCGGAGGAACATGATCGAACGCTCGCGTGGACCAGCCATCTTCCGCACGTCGCGTCGACGGCTGTGGCTCTCGCGCTGTCGCGCGTTGGTTTTGGACGCCGAGACCTCGGGCCCGGTGGACGCGACATCACGCGTCTCGCTGGAAGCTCGCCCGCGATGTGGACGGCAATCGCTCACGAAAATGCGGCGGAGATCGACGCCGCTCTCGCGGCCGCTGAGGACGAGATAGCGGCGTTCCGGCGCGCTCTTGCAGCGTCGAATGCGTACGAGCTCCGCGCGCGGTTCACGGCGGCGCGCGACTGGTTCGAACGCTAGCTCGTGACGTGACGCGAACGGTAACTTGAACCCATCCGAAATACTCTCAAACGCGTCGGTGCGTTTTTGTTGTCGCTGCTGTGGCTGTCGTCCTTCTCCCGAGTCTGGTCTTCGGGTGGGTTGAAGCAGGGCATCGAATCATCGGGGAGGCGGGATCTGGACCGTGCCGAACCCGAACGGCTACGCGACGGACCGAGCATTTCACGCCCGATTCGAATCAGGGTTCATTAGCGCCCAAGTAAAGCTGCCGGATGTGCTCGCGAAGCTCGACACGAATGCGCGCGTATTGGTGGAATCGCATTGTTCGAGACGCTCAACGCCCACCGCTCTCGACCAGCGCCCAGAGGTCGTCGTCGCTGAGGGACCGCCAGTCTTTCGGATACCGCCAGAGTCTCCGGACGATGTCCGACGTCTCACAGATCAAGCACGACGCGTACGGCGCGCCCGGCACTCGCCGCGCGTCGACTTCGCGCACGGTCCATTCATCGTTTCCGCGTTGCAGTGTACGCTCGTCGAAAGACACTCGGTTTGGATTGAGGCTTTCGTGCCGAGGGCGCACATCGCAGGCCGCTGGTCATGGAATCGACAAGTTTTTTCGGCGGCGCATTGCCTCGGTTGGTCAGCATCTCGACGCGGATCGCGCTCGTCGGTCGGACAGGTATCGACTGGGGCTAAGCCGGCGCTCGCCGTGCGCGAATGTTGAGTCGCCAATAATCGAGCTCGAACGCTGGTGCATCGCACGCAGCCAGCTGCGTGATGCGCTGAACGAACCGCGACCGAAGTCCGGCGTCGGAGATCCGCGCGAGAAATGGTCGAAGGACCACCGTCGAGACGAACGTCGCAAACGCATCGGCATTCGGAAAGACGAACGGTGCCGGCTCGAGGCGTACGTCGACGTCGACGAAGCCCGCGGATCGAAGACGACGCGTCGTCGAATCGATGTCCGCGTAATACGTCGCCGACTTCCAGCTCGCGAACATCGGTGCGAACACGGGCGTCTGTGAGAGGTCGTACGCGCGCGACTGGATCCGCTGTAGGTTCGTGCCACCGCCGCACTGCGCGTGCAGCCGGCCGCCCGGTTTGAGCACTCTGTGAAGCTCGCTGAACAGCGTGTCGTGATCGAGCACCCAATGGAAGGTCGCCGTGCTGAACACGACGTCGAACATCGTCCGGAACGGCAGCGCCGAGATGTCCGCGACCGCTACCGTGGTTCGGTCGCGGTTGGTGAGGGTGTTGGCCGCGACTTGAGCCATGTTATCAGAACGATCCAACGCGACGATACTTCCATTCGGAAGCCGGTCGGCGAGGAGCGCAGTGAGACGTCCGGTCCCGCAGCCAGCGTCGGCGACGACTTCGTTGCCGACGAGCTCGAGGGACGCCAGCACTCGCTTCCCCCATTCGAACTGTGGCTCGGAGACGGCGTGGTAGGAGCGAGCATCCCACTCGCGAGGTGTGTCGGCTCTCACGGTGTCTTTTGGGGTAGTTGGCTGCTTCGTTGTTCCCGCCTCGGTCGCGACATCGGGTTCGTTGCGACAACAGTCGTCATTGCGTCTCTCCGTACGTCCCACTTCGCTGATTGTCGAGGACTTTCGTCGTGCAGTTCATGTGTCTCCGCTCGATCGGCCTTGGGGTCGCTGTTGCCGGTATCGCGTCGCTCGCTGGATGCACTGATGCCGGAACGGCTCCGGCCACACCTGCGTCGATCGAGATTGTCGCTGGCAACAATCAAATAGCTCAGGTCGGGCAGCGCCTGATCAGTGGGCCAACCTTCGTGGTTCGCGACGCGAGCGGCCGCGCGATTTCCGGCGTGGCAGTGACGGTCGCGGTGTCCGCAGGCAACGGTTCCATTGCCGATGCGCCGAAGAAGTCGTCCGATGGGCCGACGTCAGTCGGGAGTTGGACGCTTGGATTTACCGCCGGCGTCAATCAGTTGACCGTGACCGTCGGCAGCCTCGCGCCGATCGTGTTCGACGCGACGGCGAGCGCGGGCGCCGCCGCCAAGATCACCGCGACGATGCCGACGACGTTCACAGCGCGCGTTGGCGATCCCGCCTCGCCAGCGCCGGTTGCCAAGGTCGTCGACGCCTACGGAAATCCCGTCCCGAACTCGAGCATTCGCGTCTCGATCATCGGCGGCGGCACAGCGTCGTCGACCGTGACGTCCGACGCTTCCGGAAACGTCACGATTGCCGACTGGACGCTTGGGGAGAAAGCCGGACAGGACGTGTTGACGCTCACGAGCGGTTCCGCGACGCTGTCGTTCATTGCGAACACGGAGCCGGCCGATCCGGCGATGGTCGTTCCCGTCTCCGGCGACGGCCAGTCCGCGCTCGCGGGGTCGGCGATCTCGTCGCCGATCGTCGTGCGCGTGACCGACAAGTTCGGCAACACGATCCTCGGCCAGACGGCGACCTTCGCGGTTTCGAGCGGCGGCGGAAGCGTCCAGACGACGAGCGCGGCCGCCGATCCAAACGGTCTCATCACACTTCCCTCATGGACCCTCGGTAGAACGGCGTTGCCGCAGGTCGTCCACGTCATGGCTGGCCAGGCCGCCGGCGATGTCTCCGCGTCGGTCCACAGCGACTACCATATAGATGTACGCTTCTTCGGGCCGCCGATGACTGACGCACAGAAAGCGTTGTTCACGAACGCGGCCGCTCGAATCAGCGCGCTCGTGACCGGCGACATCCCGCATGTCCCGATGGTCAACTTCGACGTCGGCGCTGTCTGCGGATTTGCCGAGCTTCCGGTATTGAATGAGACGATCGACGACCTCGTGATCTACGCGTCCGTGCAGGACATCGACGGTCCGGGAAAGATCCTCGCGCAGGCTGGCCCGTGCGCGTTTCGCGATAAGTCGCAAGGGTATCTGACGACCATCGGTGTCATGGAGTTCGACTCGTCCGACCTCGATCGAATCGGCGCGAACGGTACGCTGCAAGACGTCATCACCCACGAGATGCTCCACGTCCTCGGCATCGGTACGCTGTGGTACGCGCAAGGCCTTCTGGTCAATCCCGGAACGACGACCGTTTCGTACGTCGGCGCGGCGGGGAAGAAAGGCTGTCTCGACGACGGCGGCGCCTCGGTCTGCGGCAGCGGCGTGCCCGTCGAGAACAATGGAGTGCCCGGAACGGCCGACTCGCACTGGCGCGAGTCTGTCTTCCAGTCGGAGCTCATGACCGGCTACGTGAACGCGGGCGGGATGCCGCTAAGTGCGATCACCGCTGGTAGCTTACAGGACATGGGATACACGGTGAACATGCTCGCGGTCGATCCGTTCAGAGTGTCGACCACTCCTGCGTCGTCGAATGCAGTTCCCGGCGACACGGGTTGGGAGAGACCTCTGCCTGGTCCCGGAGCCGTCGTGTCGCCCACAGGTAAAGCGGTATTGCTCAAGCATCCGTAGCGAACGAGAGCCTTGGCGACGAAGCAAGCAAGGCGTCTTGCTCCGCCACGTTGGTGGGCGGTCGCGATATCGATCATCGCGACCGCCGTCGCGTTCGGCGGTGCGCTGCGCGGCCCATTCCAATTCGATGATATTACGGCGATCGTCCACAACTCGACGATCGACAAGCTCTGGGCGCTCGACGGTCCACTGAATCCGCCGCCTCGTACGGCCGTTTCTGGCCGGCCGATCGTCAACTATTCGCTCGCGGTCAGCAACGCAATCAATGACGCCGCCGGCGTTTCCGCGTCTCCGATCGGACTGCCGTCATCCCAAGCGGCGGGATTCCGCGTTGCGAACATTCTCATTCATCTCGTGTGCGGTCTCCTGCTGTTCGGCATTATCCGCCGAACGATGCGCGGCCCGCACATCTCGAAGGACTGGTCCGCGATCGCCGATCCGCTCGCCGGCGTCGTCACGATCCTATGGCTCGTCCACCCGCTGAACACCGAAGCGGTCGACTACATCGTTCAGCGGACCGAGTTGCTCGTCTCGCTGTTTTACCTCGCGACGATCTATGCGGCGATCCGAGCATGGGAAACTCGAAAGTCCCGCGCACGCACTGCTTGGTACGGCATCTCGGTGATTGCATGCGTGCTCGGGATGTGGAGCAAGGAAGTCATGGTCAGCGCGCCGCTCGCGGTCGTGCTCTACGATCGCGCATTTCGCGTCGACTCTTGGCGCGCAGCGTTCACCGCTCGACGGTGGTTCTACGTCGCGCTGTTCGCGACACTGGTTCCACTCGCGCTCACAATCGCCGGCGGCGCGCGGGCCGACAGCGTCGGCTTCGGCCATGGGATCTCGTGGTTCGCCTATTTGTACAGCCAAGGCTGGGCGATCGCGCGCTATGTAAAGCTCGCGCTGTGGCCCGACCGGCTGACGTACGACTACGGCGAGAGCGCGATCCGCGGCGTTGGCGGTGCGTTCGGACTGCTGGCGCTCGCCGCGATCGCGTGCGTCACACTCTTTGCGTGGGTCCGCGGTAAGCGCGAGTGGCTATGGGCCGCGTTTCTGAGCGCGTGGTTCTACGTGCTTCTCGCACCGTCGTCGAGCGTCGTCCCGATTCGAACGGAGATCGCCGCCGAGCGGCGAATGTATCTCCCGCTCGTTCCGATTGTCTTGATGGTCGTCATGGGGTTGGAAATTCTCCGACGTCGATTCGCGGCGCTCGAGGCGCCTCGACGAATGAAGCTGCTCGTGCCGGCGCTCGCGGGCGCTGCAGTGCTCTACTTCGCGTCATCGTACTGGACAGGACACGCCCTCGCGCTGCGCCTCGGAGATTCCGGAACGGCGTCAGTCGTCGTGACGCTCGCAACGCGGATCGTCGTCGGTGCGGCGATGGCCGCGATCGTCTACCTGCTCATCGCTGGGCGCGAGCGACGCTGGATCGTCGCCGCCATCGTCGCCGCGCTGGTGCTGACCTCCGCGGGCCGAAGTCTGCTCTATGCCGATGCCGAACGACTCTGGAACGACGCCGTCGCGAAAGAGCCGACGAACCCAAGAGCATACGACAACCTCGCCGCTGCGATTATTAGAAAAGACTCAACGCGCGCCGATGAGGCCGAGCGGGTGCTGAGGAAAGCGATCGCCGTCGATTCGACGTATGTCACCGCGTGGAACAATCTCGCGGCGATCGAGATTCAACGCGGGCGCACCGCCGAGGGGCGCGAGCTCCTCGAGCACGCGCTCCGCATCAACCCCGACTACGTCGACGCGACCGAGCGGCTTGGCGAGCTTCTGGTGAAATCGGGAGAGACGCCGAACGCGATCGCGAATCTCGAGCGCGTCGTCGCATCGCATCCGAGCGAAGAAGCGCTGAGCAACCTCGCGCTCGCGTACGTGTCGGCTGGCCGGTCTGAAGACGCCAAGTCGACGCTTCGTCGCCTCATCGCGATGAACCCGCACCGACCCGACGCGCTGTCGTATCTCGCGGCGATGCTCTCCGAAGAAGGGCATCCGGATCAGGCAGTCGCATACATCGAATCGGCGGTGCGCGAAGGATCGACATCGCCCGGGTCGTACGCGCTGCTGAGTCTCACCTACGCACAGCTCGGGCGGTTCGACGAGTCTGCTCGCGCGGCGTCCACGGCCGCGGCGCAACCCGGCGTCGATGCAGCGATGTACGTGCAGCTCGGACGCGCGATGATGATGTCGCAGCGACCGCAGGATGCCGATCGTTTCTTCACGCGCGCGACGGAGCTTCAACCAAGCAATCCCGAAGCGATCACCCGCCTCGGCATCGCGAAGGCGGCGAGCGGAGACGGGAAGGCGGCCGTCGCGCTGTTTCGTCGAGCGCTCGCGATCGCGCCCGGGTACGAGCCGGCGATGCGTGCGCTTGCCGCGGCGCCGGGTTCGCTCAAATAGCGATTCGGTTTCTAGGTCCGCGTTCTTCCGAGGTGCGAGACCATCGCTTTCCGCGCGGCGTCGAGCGCGGACTGCGGGGTGAGCCCGTGCGCCTGGCACACGCGATGGATGCCGACGCGATATGTCGCCGGCGGCTGGCTCGGTTTGAGCTTCGTGCTGAACTCGCACGCGACCATGCGGCACGACTCGTCGACCTTCACCACCCAAGCCCCGCGCAAAAAGTCCAGATTTTCGTCGACGCGTCGTTCCACCACTTCGGGTCCGAAGCCCAACCGCCACGAATCGGCGTCGCGCGCCAGCGGCTTTCCCATCAACGAGAGACTCTTCCCGAGCGAATAGCGGTCGACGAGAAGAGACTGATAGCGCTTTGCGGATGCTTCGCTGCTGAAGACGGCGAGGACGGCGTCGTGCGGCCGGCCGTCGGTGGCGAGCCAAATTCTCTGCATTTGCGTTCCCGAAGAAAAGCCGAAGCTCAGAATAACTCGGCTCTCGACTCTTGGCTACGGGTCAGAAACAAATCAGCAGAGCACCGCCTCGGCCGCGCTCGCGATCATATGGCCCTCGAGCGGCTATTTCGGAGCCGCGCAAAGGTAGTCGAGCGCGACTTTCGTCATCGAGCCGCCGATCGGTGAGCCGTAGCCCGGAATCGCGACCGTCTTTTTCTCGACGACCTTCGTTCCCGACTCGTCGGCGAAGTAAATGGTTTCCTTTGCCGCGACCGTCGACTTCGCGCAATCGAACATCGCGATGTGTTGCGAGCTTTTCCAAACAACGCCCGGCGACACGTCGACTGGCTTTACGAACACGACGCGCAGATGTGCAGTGACGATTCCGTTGACCTTCTTGATGGAGCGAGGGTCGACATACACGGGATTTCCACTCGAGGTCTTTCCCATCTCCTTCCATCGGCTTTGTGCGAGTGCGGACGTCGCCGAGAGGAGAACGAGTACAGCAGCAATGGCAGAGCGCATGCTACACAATGTGTCGTCACGCTCAGTTTTGACAATCGTCTTCAGGCTGATTGCCGTTGGCAGCGAGGGATTTCTTAACGCCTGGCGAAGGGGTTCGTCTTTCTACACGTTGTTCGCGCAGTAGACCGGCAACTGTTCGCTCTCTTGCACGTGAGGATCACGCCCATGGCTACGACGAGTCCCTCGACTCCAGAGAGTTCCGCCACCGATGCTTCGACGAAACCTGAGCGACCGAGCCGTCGCTCATTCGTGTTTTTCGGCGCGTTGGCGGCATCCGCGCTCTTGCCCGAGTCGGTGCGCGCGCAAGGGAAAACTCGAAAGCGTCCCGCCGCGCAACCCGTGGGCGAGCCCGCGAGTGAATTCGCGACCATTCAACAGAACGAAAGCGTCGCGGCGTTCGCGGAGTGGGACACGACCGTCGGACGTCTCGTGCGGCGCGCGTCGTATGGCGCGACGGCCGCGGAAGTCGCGAAGGCGAACAATCTCGGCTTTCAGGGCTATATCAACGCGCAGGTGAATTACACGCGCATCAACGACGATGATGTCGAGACCGTCGTCGCGCAGCGATGGCCGCTCTTGTCGCAGACGTCGGACGCACTCTTCAGCGCGGATGCGGGAACGGTTCGCGAACAGCTCTCGGAGGCGACGATCTATCGCGCGGCGTTCTCGCAGCGCCAGCTCTATCATCGCATGGTCGAGCTCTGGAGCGATCACTTCAACCAGGACATGGCCAAGGTCGGCTATCTGCTCGTCGCCGATCAACGGGACGTCATTCGCAAGAACGCGCTTGGAAAATTTCCCGATCTGCTGAAGGCGAGCGCGCACAGCGCGTCGATGATGGTCTATCTCGATCAGCAGACCAGCCGCAGCGGCGCGCCCAATCAGAACTACGCGCGCGAGATCATGGAGCTCCACACGCTCGGCGTCGACGGCGGGTACACCCAGACCGACGTCGCCGAGTTGTCGCGCGTGCTCACCGGGTGGACGGTGCAGGGGCGAGGGCAGTTCGTCTTCAATCCCGCGATTCATGATTGGGGCGCGAAGACAGTCCTCGGCGTCACGATCCCCGCCGGCTCGCCGTCGCAGGGTGTCGCGGGCATCAACGAAGGTGAGCAGATGCTCAACGTGCTCGCGAATCATCCGAGCACGATGCGGTTCATCGCGACGAAGATGCTGCGCTGGTTGCTCGACCCAAATCCGAGCGAGACGCAGATCAGCGCGATCGCATCCGTGTACAAAGCGACGGGCGGCGACATCAGGGCGATGGCGCGCGCGATCCTCAACGACTCCTGGCTCGCGGCCGCGCCGATGAAGCTCAAGCGGCCATTCCACTTTCTCGCAAGCTCGCTTCGATCGACGGCGCCGACCATCACGACGATGTCGACGTTCAACGGCCAGCTCAACAATCTCGGACAGCAGCTGTTTGGTTGGGCGACACCCGACGGCTATCCGGACAAGATCGAGTATTGGGCGGGCAACATCGTTCCGCGCTGGAACTACGCGAACGCCGTCTCGAACTTCAACTCGCAGACGTCGGTCGCCGTCGACACGACGGCGTACCGCGCCGGCTCGCCCGACGCCGCGGTCGATCTCATCGATCAGAACTTCTTCGGCGGCGAGATGCCGCTCGTGACGCGGAACGCCCTGTTGGCCTATGTGAAGGGCGGCACGTTCACCGACACTCGCGTTCGCGAAGCGATCGGTCTCGCGATCAGCGCCAACGCCTTCCAGTGGTACTGACCCGGAGCGCCCGATGAAAGAGCAACATCCAGACGACTGCGGTTGCCAGGAATACAACGAGCTCTCGCGCCGGCAGTTCATCACGACATCGGCCGTCGGTGCATCGGCCGCGTTCTTCCCGGCGTGGCTGCCGAAGATCGTCATGTCGAAGGCGTACGCGTCGAGCCGGGACGTGATCGTCTCGATCTTCATGCGCGGCGGCGCCGATGGCTTGAGCATCGTCGTGCCGTTCGCGGATCCGAACTACTACACGTCGCGTTCGACGATCGCGATCCCGCGCCCTGATTCGTCCGCCGCAACGAAGGGGATCAACCTCGACGGGTACTTCATGTTCCCTCAGGCGATGTCGGGCGGCGCCGCGGGCACGGGCGGACTGGTCCCGGCATTCCAGGCGCAGGATCTCCTCATCGTGCACGCGACGGGGCAGCTGAACAACTCCCGCTCGCACTTCGATGCGCAGCGCTATATGGAAGTTGGAAAGCCGGTCGACCCGACGCTCGTGACCGGGTGGCTCGGACGCCATCTCGCGAGCATCCCGCCGCTCAATCCCACGGCGCCGCTGCGCGCCCTCGGCGTCGCGGGCGGTCTTCAGAAAACGCTCGTTGGTGCACCGAGGACGCTTCCGATCGCCGATCCGACAAACTATACGATCGGCGGCGCCGCGACCACGCAGGCGCAGCGCCTTGCGTTCATGCAGGGCGACTACGCGACCGCGGACGAACCCGTGCACTCCGCGGCGCTCGATGCGACGAACACCGTCAACCTCCTCAAGACGGTGAGCTTTTCCACGTACAAGCCGGCGAACGCCGTCGTCTATCCGACGAGCTCCTTCGGCAAAGCGCTTCGCTCGGTCGCGGTATTGATCAAGAGCGACGTCGGCATCGAAGCGGCGCAGGTCGACATCGGCGGCTGGGACACACACTCCGCGCAGGATCCGATCGCCGGCTCGATGTTCCGCACGATGCAGGACTTCTCGAATTCGCTCGCGGCGTTTTACGCGGACGTCATTGCGACCGGCTACAACGTCACTCTCGTCGCGGTTTCGGAGTTCGGACGCAACGTGCGCGAGAACGGCAGCAACGGGACGGACCACGGTCGTGGCACGGTCATGTTCGCGATGGGGAAGGGAATCGCCGGCGGCCGTGTCCTCACGAAGAACTGGCCGGGCCTCGCGCGCGAGAATCAGGATTCGGGACAGGACCTCAAGGTCACCGTCGACTACAAGGACATTCTCGCCGAGATCGTGCAGAAGCGTTTAGCGAATCCAAATCTGGATTTCGTGTTCCCGACGTGGGTGCCGACGATGCTCGGGGTCACGCGATAGCCCGGAGCTCGAGCCGGCGAGGTTACTGCACCACAACGTCCCCGGTCATTCCAGGGTGCACGAAGCAGTTGTAGTGGAACGTCCCGCGAGTGGCGAAGACGCGAGCGATGTCTCCCGTGAGCGTGACTTTGATATTCGCGGGAGCGCCGGGCGTGACGTCGAACGTCACGTCATGGCCGTCGCCGTCGGGGGCCTTCGTGATATGAAACACGACGGTGTCGCCGGCGCCGATCGTGAGAAAGCTCGGACTGAACGCGGTGCTGACCGTGTAGACGTCGTACGATTTGTTCGTGTTGTGCGTGCCGGTCGATGTCGGAGTGCTGTCGGAGCCGCAGGCGATCGCGAAGAGTGCCATGACGGGAAGAACGCAGAGTCGCATTGGCCGGTGAACCAGAAGAAAGGAGTAGACGTGCCGCATCTGCTATCTCATTGGACGATCGGACGGGCGAGACGTTCAAAACTCGTGGCGGGCATCGCCGCGATCGCGCTCATCGCCGCGTGCGGCAGTGATTCCACGACCGGACCGTCTTCGAGCTCCTCGAGCCCTGTTGGTTCTTACACGATATCCACGGTGAACGGCAAGACCCTGCCGACGTCTCTCTACGCGGATGGCTCGATCAGTTACGACGTCACGGCCGGCACGATGAAGCTCACGAGCGACGGAAAATTCTTGGCGATCACGAACTACCGTCAGACCGTTCCCGGAAGCATCGAAAATTTCGTCGACAGCATCGGCGGAACGTGGACCGCGAGCGGCAGCGCGATCCAGGTGACGGTCGACGACGGGACCAGCGCAAGCGCGACCTGGGACAAGACTTCATTGACGCTCACGAGCACAGACGCCGGCATCTCCGTGGTCGTCGTCTATGGAGGCAAGAAGTAAAGTCCGCTTTTTGTTCTCTCGCACCCCGATGAGCGAAGCGACGAAGATTGCTGTCCAGGCGAGGCTTTGCCGCCGCGCAACCGTCGCTTGATTCTAGCCCGGCGCGGTTCACCCTGGGCATGGTCTTTATCGCGAACTGGACGAACACGACGAACTTGACGAACAACAGCGGAGAACCAAAGCGCACCGCCATCATGGGTTCGTCCGCGGCGATCCGTGTCTTTTTGTCGTTGTCCGTGTCAAGAATGGTTCTGCCGTTCCACAGGCCCAGCCCACTGACGATCCCGACTAAACCATGAAAGCGTTGTGATGGGTTTGTTCGTCGAGTTCGTTGTTGCTCGTCCAGTTCGTGAGAAATCTCCGACCACTTTCCTCGCACGATTCGCTAGTCCAGGACGAGCGATCCTCGCTGCGTTCGGAATGACTTTGGAATCAGCGACTAACTGGCCCCGAGCAACGCCGTCGTCGCCGCGAGCGCGGAATCGACAAATGCCTCGATCTGTCCGCGCTGCCGCTCGTTGCCGACGGCCGACGCCGGAAGGACGGCGCCGACCCACTCGTGCGTGTGCCAACGACCGTTGCCGGCGAGTCGTGGTCGCGCGACATCGGCACGAGGTCGAGGATAGGTGCTCGCGTAGTAGTACGGTTCGTCGTAGTAGACGTCGCCCGGCTCCATCCCGAGGCTCACCGTTCGTCCAGGCGAAAACTCGATCAGCGTCGCGATGTCGAAATGGTGCGGCCAGCAGCGCACCGGCGCCGAGTGCGGCATGCGCGCGGCGAATTCCTCGAGCACGATCGACGCATCCGCGTACCACGCCGCGAGCTGCTCGAACGCGTCGGACCGCGACGCGTCGAAGCGCCCTCCGGTGTCGACCGCGTGCTCTGGAATCGCGAAGTGCTTCGCGAGCGTGTACTTCGTCGCGTCGAGGCCGAGCGTTGCCAGGTGTTCGCGAATCCATTCAGCCGCCTCGGCAAGCGTACGCGCGTCGAGCGAAAGATTCGCGCGCGGCCCATCGCTCACGAGCACGAGCAATGCGAGCGGAGCAACCGCCACGCCGATTCGAATCTCCGATTCGGCAACCGGATTCGATACCAGCGCGGACAGCGCATCGATCCACTGAAGGTTGGTGTGGCTGTCGTCCGGCTGTTTCGGCAGATACGAGATTCCGAGTGCCGTCGCGAGCTGCGCAGCGTGATGGAGTTGAAGTCGTGCGTCGGCCAGCGATCCCGCGATCTCGATGTTCAGCGGGCGCCATGCGCTCAGCGCCGGCTCACTCGTGTCAGACGCCACCGTACCACTCATAGCCTCGGTCACTCCAATAGCCGCCGTTGCGCGCAGGCATGAACATGATCCGCGTCAGGTATTTCGTGTTCTTATATCCGAGTTTCGTCGGAGAATATACGCGCGCCGGCGCACCCCACGCCGAATTCAGATAGTGGCCGTCCTGGGCGTAGACAACGAGAGTCTGCGGATGCATGGCGCTCTGAATGTCCCAGCTCTCGTGGTACGCGTCGTCGAACGATTGGAAGTCCACGTACTTCGCCGCCGGATCGACTCCCGCGAGCTTTGCGATATCGCTGACCTTGACGCCGGTGCGCGTCGCAACCGCCGTCCAGCCTTCGACGCAGAAATGATCGAGCCGATAGCCGATTCGCGGAAGCGCGGCCAGATCGCCCAAGGAAAGCGATAGTGGATTCTTCACCATTCCACCGATCTCGAGCTTCCAGGCACCTCGCACCGCCTCGTCCCAAACGGGCACTTGCCTCGAGACGTAATACGAGGGAAACGACGAACCCGCCGTTCTCGCGCTCGCGCGCGGCGAGTCGATCGACGTGTGCCTGAACAAGACTCGCTCGACCGTTTCATTCTTCGCTTCCGCAAACTTCAGCAACTTTTGCGCGGACGCTGGTCCGCTCGAGTCGCACGCGGCGAGAAAGAGAGAGCCGACGGCTCCCGCACTCGCCTCGAGAAATCGGCGCCGGTCGATGCCGAGCTGCTCGGCGAGGTGTGATTGACGTCTGCGCATCATTGGTTGGCGCGGTCCGTCGGCAAGAGGTGAACGAAGGGACGCGCATTCCGCGCTTCGGGCGAGAGATCCTCGCGATAACCGCCCGTAATGATCGACGGAATCGAATACGGGTCGACGGAGAAGACCATGAAAATGTGGCCGATCGACAGCACGACGAGCGCGACCATCGAGAGAAAATGCCAGTAGCGCGCCCACACATATCCGCCGAGGAGCATCGTGAGCGGCGCGAGCTCGACGGGTTTCCAGATGGCGATGCCGGTGATGACGGCAACGATTCCGACGATCGGCATCGAGAAATACGCGAGGCGTTGGAGCGCGTTGTGTTTTCCCTGGCGCGGATGGTCGTTTCGCTTGTTCAAATAGAAGCGAACCATCTCCCACGCGTCGCGGAAAATGTCACGCCGTGGAACGAGATCGCGCCATTCGCCATGCAGATAGATGAATGTCAGATACACGAGTCCGTTCACCACGAGCACCCACATCATCGCAAAGTGCCAGTTGCGCGCGCCGGCGAGCCATCCGCCGAAGGTGAGCTTCGCGGGGATCTCGCGGTGCTCGAACGGATAGCAGCAGAACGTCTCGCCCTTTCGCGCGAACGCCGGGTACGCGTTGAAGATTCGGAGCCCGCTCCCGATCATGATCGTGAGCGCGACTGCGTTCACCCAATGGGTGATTCGAACGACGACGTGATGTCGTTTCATGCGGCGCCTCGGCCGAAGATCAATCCAAACAGGAGCAGCAACATGACGATCGTCGTGATCCAGACGTACGTCCGATCACGCTGAAGAATGAATGCGACCAGCGTGAACCCGACTCGCGCGATCGGCGTCGCGATCAGCAGGACCAGCCCGAGCTGCACGATGGCCGCGGCGTTCATCGTCGACGCGGCGCGAACGATCCCGACGATGGTGCGGAGCTCGTGCGGTTCGCTCTGAAACACGCCGTATGACGCGGGAGTTCCTCCGTGCTGAACGAGCAGCAGCACGGCGCCGATCGACACCACAGCGGCAGCCAGGAGGACGCCGAGTCGCAGAAGCCGCCCAATGATTTGCTCGACGTCGTGATCGGTCAAGCGCGATGCAGATTGATTCATAGGACAGACTTGATTCCGTCGAACAGCATTCGTGCGGCGGACACCACGAGAACCGCCAAGAAGAGCTGCCGGAGCCACTTCACGTTCGCGCGACTCAACAGTCGCGCGCCGAGCAGCGCCCCGGCGAGAACGCCGAGCATCACGGGGAATGCGAGCGCCGGATCGATGTAGCCGAGGTGGAGCAACACGCCGGCGCCCGCGGCGGCGGTGACGCCGATCATGAAGTTGCTCGTCGTCGTCGACACCTTGAACGGCAGGCGCATCAGCTGATCCATCGCCAGCACCTTGATGATGCCGGACCCAATTCCGAGCAGCGCCGAGAGAATCCCGGCGAAGAACATGAGGACGAAGCCCCCAGGGACGTTTCTTACGGAGTAGTGCTGTCGCCCTTCGGCGGTCGGATAGGTCGAGTCGAGTCGGAACCGAGCCGCCCACTTGTCCGGCGTCGACAAGATCTCGTGCTCTTCACGCGGCTGCAGCGACCGATAGATCGTGTACACGAGCAACAGCCCGAACAAGATCTTCAGGACGCTCGGGCGAATGATCCCGATCAGCGATCCGCCGACGAGTGCGCCGGCTGTCGTTGCGACCTCGAGCAGAATGCCGACGCGGACGTTCGTGTAGCCCTCGCGCACGTACGCTGCTGCCGCTCCGGACGACGTCGCGATGATCGAAACGAGCGACGCGCCGACCGCATAACGAAAATCGACGTGAAAGACATACATCAACATCGGAACGACGATGATTCCGCCGCCGAGGCCGGTGAGCGAGCCCAATAAACCGGCGGCGAACGACCCGATGCCGACGAGGATCGCAAGGGTGAGGACGGTCATTGGAGACGAAATGTGAGGCCTGAGGAAAGCCTCAGTTAGTCCTCGCGCGCAAAAGGTCGTGTACGGTTTGGCCCACAATTCGCCTTAGAGGGTAGGGATTCCTGGAGGCCTTTTGTGATGCAATCAATGAAGCTGCTGCGGCTGACGAACGTTGCGGCGCTCTGCAGCATAGCCGCGCTAGGCGCGTGCAAGAAGGTGAAGTCGGCAGGCGGCGAGGTGAGTCGGAATTGGACCCCGCCCACGCCGGCGCCGGTGATGGATGTTCCGCCCGACGCAATCTCCGCGGCGTTGACCAAGCGGCTCGCCGAGGGTCCGCCGCAGCAGGTGAGCGCGGACCAGTGGAAACACGCGAAGAAGCTCTACGCGACCTTCAACAAGTCGCTGCTCTGGCTCGACAACAAGGGCGTGCACCAGCCGCGCGTCTCCGCGCTGCTCAATACGCTCGCGAACGCTGACAGCGATGCGATTCGCCTCGACGACTTTCCGGTCGTCGGGCTCGATCGCGCTCTGACCGCGATCGACGGAAAACATCCGACAGCCCAACAGCTCGTGGACGCCGACGTTTTGCTCTCCGCCGCGTTCGCCGCGTACGGCGAAGACATGCTTGTCGGGCAGACGAATCCGCGCGACCTCGGACAGGAGTGGCACATCAATCCGCTGGAAGAGAAGGTCGACAGCGCGCTGTCGCTCACGATCCGAGAGGACGACCTCGCCGCCGGCCTCGCGCGCATGCGCCCGCAGGATCCTGGGTACGACTCGCTCCGCGTCCAGCTCGAGCGGTTCCGAGATATCGTAAAGAAGGGCGGGTGGAGCTCGGTTCCTGACGGAAAGGCGCTCAAGCGCGGTGACAGCGATTCACCCGCGCGCCTCGCCGCGCTTCGCGCTCGGCTTGCCGCTGGTGGTTTCCTCAGCGACAGCGCCGCACCGGCGACGGCCGATTCGTCGACAGCGGTCGACACATCGACGGCGAGCTCGGTCAAGCCAAGAGCGAAAACATCGAACGCTGCCAAGGCTGCGCGCCTACAGCGAACCGGCCCCGGAGTCTACGACAAAGCTCTGGCTGGCGCCGTCGCCGATTTTCAGGTGCGCCACGGAATCGTCGTCGACAGCATGCTCGGCAAGGAGACACTCGACGCGCTCAACGTTCCCGCGACGTACCGTCTGGCGCAGATCGCTGCCAATCTCGAACGGTACCGGTGGATGCCTCGAACGCTCGGTACGCGATACATCCTCGTGAATGTCCCGCAGTTTCGTCTCTCGGCGTTCGATAGCGGGCAGAAGGCGCTCGACATGAAGGTCATCGTCGGAAAGGACTACGAAGACAAGGCGACGCCGGTCTTCAGCGACTCGATGGAGTTCGTGGTGTTTCGTCCGTACTGGAACGTGACGCCGGACATCGCCGCGAAAGAAATCTTTCCCAAGCAGCAGGCAGATCCCGGCTACCTCGCGGCGAACAACATGGAGGTGTACAACGATCACGGGCGTCAGGCTGTTCGCCAGCTCCCGGGACCGAAGAACTCGTTAGGACTCGTGAAATTCATGTTTCCTAATGACTTCAACATCTATCTGCACGATACGCCGGAGGGTGAACTCTTCAAGAAGGACGTTCGAGCGTTCAGTCACGGCTGCATCCGCGTCGAGAAGCCCGCGGAGCTTGCGCAGTGGGTGCTCGGCTGGGACGCGGCGCGGGTCGATCAGGCGATGCACAACGGGCCTGACAACAAGCAGGTGAATCTGCCGCACAAGATTCCCGTGTACATCGTGTACTTCACGACCTACGTCGACAACGGGAAGCTCTATTTCGGAAATGATTTGTACGACCGCGACAGCAAGCTCGTCGCGCAGGTGCAGAACGCGGCAGCGTTGTCGCCCGAAGTCGTGCAGGCGAGAGACGCGCTCCGAGTGCTAGCGAAGTAGCGCGCGAATCAGGGCGAGCAGTCGATCGACGTCGGGTCGTCGCGTCTCGGCACCTTTCACGGCTTCTTGGCGCTCGGATTCTCGACGGGGAATTGCGTGAGCTTCTCCCATTCCGTGAACGAGCCGTCATAGAGCAGCACGGGGTGGCCGAGCGCGCGAGCGGCGAACAGCATGGCCGTGGCTTGCTGGCCGATATGGCAGTACCCGACGACGGTGTCTTTCGGCTGAACCCCGGCCTTCGCGAAGATTGCGGCAAGCTGCTCGTTCGACTTCAGCGTTCCGTCATCGTTGTTCACGGCGGTGAACGGGATGCTCTTTGCGCCGGGGATGTGTCCGAGGCGCGACGGTCCGCCGCGGCCGCGCGGGACGCCCTCATAGTAGGCCGCCGCGCGGGCGTCGACGATCGAAACGCCCGGGGTCCTCGCATGAGCGTTTACGTAATTCGCGTCGACGACCAGCGGCCGGATGGCGAGCGCCGACAGCCTGCCCGGCTTCGGCTCGGGCGGCACGACGTCCGTTACGGGCCGGTTTTCGCGCGTCCACGCGTCGAGTCCGCCGTCCATGACGACGACATTCTTGCCGAGTCCCGCGTAGTCGAGCGTGAACACGACGCGCGTCGAGGGCGAGATCAACCCGTTTGCCTCGTAGACGATGATCTTCGTGTCGTCGGAGATCCCGAATTTAGTGAACTGTGATCGGAGCTGCTCGGCCGTCGGCATCTCGAGCACCAGCCCATTTTTCGGCCCCTCGAGGGGTTCGCGGGACGGAACGGATCCCGGCGGCATCTGCATTCCGCTGTGGTCGGAGACCGAGATGTCGGAGACGTCGATGTACCGCGCGCCCGGAAGATGTTTCGGCGCGTAGAGGGCAGCGTCGCCGACGTGAAGCACGATCGTGTTGGCGTCGTGCAAGTGCGCGGCGACCCAGCCGGGCGTGACGAGGAGCGCGTCACGGTTGCCCTGGGCGGCAGCGGTTGCGGCGATGAGCGTCAGACCAACGAGCGAGCAGGCGACGACGGGCGTCAGGCGCACGGAAACCCCGCGAGTGGAAGGTGGCCGATGCGGCGAGTAGAGCCTCGCCGCGGAGGGATCATTTTACGCGCCGACATCCGTGGCGCGGTAGCAGATGCGTGCCGGAACTGTGCGAGATATGTACGCGGTCGTCTTTGCCCGGGGTCGCTAGCCCTCGAAGCGATATCCAACCTTCCACACAGTGATGATGTGCCGCGGATTCGTCGGGTCGTCGAGCTTCCGGCGAAGCTCGGCGATGTGTGAGTCGACGGTTCGCGTCATGATGAACGCGCCGTAGCCCCACACTTCCTTCAGCAGATCCGCGCGGCTCGCGACGACGCCACCGCGGCGCACGAGCGCGAGCAGGAGCTCGTACGCCTTCGGAGTCAGCGCGACCGGTTTGCCGCCGCGCGTCACGGTGCGCGATCCGAGGTCAACCGAGACGTTCCCGAACGCGAGCGACGTCGCGGGGTGGTCGGCGTCGCGAGCCGCGCGGCGAAGAAGTGCGGCGACGCGCTCGAGCAACTCGAGAATTCCAAACGGCTTTGTGACGTACTGGTCGGCGTCGAGGCGGAAGCCGCGGACCTTGTCGGCCTCCTCTGCTTTGGCGGAGAGAATGATCACCGGCACGCGATTGCCCTTCGCGCGGATCTGTTGCAGCACGTGATAGCCGTCGACGCCGGGCAGCATCAGGTCGAGCAGAATGAGATCGGGCTCCCACTCGTGCGCCGTCGTGATGGCTTTCCGTCCGTCGTCGGCCACGCGAACGTCGTAGCCCTCGAGCGTGAGGTTGTACTCGATTCCCGCGGCGAGATCTGTGTTGTCTTCGACAACGAGGATTCGAGACATTGCCTATTTGAGAGTGACGACGAATCGAGCGCCGCCCGAGGGATTTGCCTCGACGCGCGCCGATCCGCCGTGCGCGTCCGCCACGTCGCGGACGATGGTGAGCCCGATTCCACTGCCGCCATTCGATGCCGCGGTCGATCCGCGTGTGAACGGACGCCAGATACGCTCACGGTCGGCGACGGCGACGCCCGGCCCTTCGTCGTCGACGGTGATCGTCACGCGGCTGTCGTCGGGGCGAACCGAGACGCGGATGGTCTGACCGGGCGGCCCGTACTTCACCGCGTTGTCCAACAGGTTGAGGACGATGTGGCGGAGCGCGTCCGGCCGCATCGAGACCGGGGGCGTTGCCGTCGCGTCGACGACGACGGTCGCGCGACGCGATGCCGCAAGGGCACTGAACTCCTTCGCGATGTTCGCGACCTCCACGCCGACGTCGACGAGCTCCGCCTGCGTCGGATCCGTCGTTCCAAGCGTCGAGAAGCGCAGCACGTTCTCGACGAGATGCGAGAGCCGCTTCGTCTCTCGATCGATGTGCCCGAGCGACCATTCGCGCTGTTCGTCGGTCGAGGCGCGCCCGAGCTGCAGCGTCTCGAGATACAGGCGGATCTGCGCGACCGGTGTCCGCAGCTCGTGCGACACGCTCGAGACAAAATTCGCCCGCAGCTTCGCGAGCTCTCCCTCGCGTCGAAGCTGCGTGACCGCGACGATCGACAGCGCAGCCGCGAGTCCGAGAAGCCCGAGAAGGAAGGGAAGTCTCGACCTCGGTAAGCCGCCGATGAGCAGCGAGCCGGCGAGATCGGGTCGGATCGATGCATCGACGCTCAGCAGCCCTGCGCGCGCCGGCAGCTCGACGTGTCCCGTGATCGCCGGCTGGAAACCTCCGGGCCGGTCCGGCGACGAGTCGAACAGAACGTTGCCATACCGGTCGCTCACGCGTACCGAGAGGACGTCTCGATTTCGCCGGCCCTCGGTGAACGCCGACGGAAGCAAGCCGTTTCCATCGAGCACTCCTTCCAGCAGCCGCATCAGTGACGCCTTCGAGTAGCGCGCGACATAGACCATCGTGTCGCCCCACGACGTCGGCATGAGCGTGTAGGCGTAGATGCGGGGCGCATTCTCGACTTTCGCGACGAGCAGCGTGAACCCATGGTCCACTTCACCGAGGCGGCGAATGCGGCGGACAAGGGAGTCGAGGAGCCACGCCTGCTCTTCCGGAGACGATATGCGATCCGACGACCGCATCGGCATGCTCATCTCCATCGGCATCGAGTGATCCATCGCCGAACCTTCGTCGCCGTCCGTCTCGTGCGTCATCCCGACATCGACGTGATTGACGCCGAGCTTGATCGCGAGGAATGCCTCCGGATTTGGACCGACGCGCGAGTGGTGACACATGCAGGTCGCGTCCCAGGGCAGGTAGTGCGCGAGCTCGCTCGCCGGCGGGACGTTGGGATTCATGTGCATGCTGGTGCCGTGATTCACGGCGCCGATGGCCTCTCGTTCGACGAGGTTGAGCGTGTCGCCGAGGCGCTGCGCGTAGCTCCAGACGGCGAAGCTCGCGTACTCTTTGAGCGCCCTCGCGGCCATCGTTCGCTGCGACGTCACCGCCTGCTGCGCCTCGAATGCCGCGAGCGCCGTCAGGCCGATGCTCGCGAGCAGCACGATCAACGGCCAGCGGAAGCGGCGGACGCGGATCGATTCTGCGAGCGAGGAATTCCAGCTGATCATAGCGGCGGGACCGGCGCGGCCGAGGTCGGGATCGTAAGATTGACTGGCGAAACGACATCCGACAACAAAAAAGCTGTGCAGGATTTGTGAAATGCTGATCCGTGAATACAATCAGCCACTCACCTCCGCTCTCGATCTCATGCTCCGACGATTGTTTGCAGGCGCGGCGCTCGTTCCGGTAGTCGCGACGTCGCTGGCCGCCCAGCGTCCGTTCCGCGTCGACGAAACGACCATCGCCGACATCCACTCCGCGTTCCGCAGCGGCGCCCTGACTTGCCACGCTCTGGTTCAAGCGTACCTCGACCGAATCGCGGCGTACGACAAGAAAGGTCCAGCCGTCAACGCGATCACGGTCGTCAACCCCGACGCGCTCGCGACGGCCGACTCGCTCGACAAGCGATTCAAGGCGTCGAAGGCCCTCGCCGGCCCGCTGCACTGCATCCCGATGATCGTGAAAGACAACTTCCAAACGATCGGTCTTCAGACGGCCGCGGGAAATCTCTACCTGAAGGGCTACGAGCCGACGGCCGACGCGTTCCAGGTCAAGCGCATCAAGGAAGCCGGCGCCATCGTATTAGCAAAGTCTAATATGGCCGAGTTTGCGTTCAGTCCCGTCGAGACCGTGAACTCGGTCCTGCCCGGCTATACCAGAAATCCATATGCGCTCGATCGGGTCACCGCCGGATCGTCCGGAGGGACCGCCGCCGCCGTCGCGGCCGACCTCGGCGAAGTCGGCCTCGGAACCGACACCGGCAACTCGATTCGCGGGCCAAGCGCGCACAATGCGCTCGTCGGAATTCGTTCGACGATGGGGCTCGCGAGCCGGGCGGGGATTGCGCCGCTCAGCTTGTTCGCGGATATCGCGGGGCCGATGGCCCGAAGCGTCGCCGATGCAGCGACCGTGCTGCAGGTGGTCGCCGGCTATGATCCCGACGACCCGGCCACTGAGCCGATGAAGGGCAAGCAGACCCCGAACTACTCGGCGTCCCTGATTCGCGACGGCCTCAAAGGCGCGAGAATCGGAATTCTTCGCCAAGCGTACGAGCGACCAAGCCTCGACACGGGCGTGGTGAAGGTATTTGCGAAGGCGGTCGATGATCTGCGGCGTGCCGGCGCGACCGTGCTCGATACGGTCATGGTCCCGCAGCTGGACTCGATTCAGCGATCGAATCGCCAGCCCTGCAATCCATTCAAAGCAGAGATCAACGCATGGCTCGCTCAGCAGGGGCCGAATGTTCCGACGCGCTCGATCGACACCATCTATCGATCCGGCCGCTATCACCCGTCGATCCAGACCCGCCTCGAGGCCGCGCTCCGATTCGAGCAGTCGCCCGATTCAGCGCCTGGATGCCAGGCGCGACAGCGGGTCAGAGACGGACTTCGCGCGGCGGTCACCAAGATGATGGACAGCCTCAATCTCGACGCCGTCATCTATCCCACATGGAGCAACGTTCCTCGGCTCATCGGCGATCTCAACACTCCGGCGGGCGACAACAGCCAGGTTTTTTCGCCGACGACTGGAATGCCGACCATCACTGTGCCGATGGGTTACACGCGGAACAGCACGCTGCCGGCGGGCATGTCGATACTCGGCCGCGCCTTCGACGAGTCGCGGCTCATCAAGCTCGCGTACTCGTACGAGCAGGCGACGAAGTGGCGCAAGGAGCCGTCGAACACGCCGCCGCTTCGCGCGTCGAAGTGAGCTGAGCGTGTCCCGGCACTTTCGCGTGATGACACGGTAGAACGCAAATATGCGGAGCACGCTGAGCGCACCCCGCATATTTGCTTCTCTCCCCCACCTGACGAGCCGCTCCCCACAAGCCGCTTGCGCGGCCCTCCCTTGTGCGGTCTCGCCGGGATTGTTCTAGAGCACTGATCGTGCCACGGGTAGTCGCTGAGTCGACGATGCAAGAACGGACCGGTGCGATGGCGACGTCGTACAACCGGCGGATGAGAATGCCGAACCGGCGAGCGTGAGCGTCTTACTTTTCACGTTCATCCAACAGCAGACGTCCAACCAATGTCGTTCGATCAATACCACGAGCCGCCCGACGAATTACCGGCGGCGACGCGCACTTTCGCTCGCATGATCGCGTCGCTCACCGAAGAGGCCGAGGCGATCGGGTGGTACGAACAGCGCATCGCGGTCGAAAAAGATCGAGGCGCCGTCGCGATCATGAAGAACGCGCAGCACGAGGAGATGAAGCACTTCGGAATGGATCTCGAGTTTCTGCTTCGCAAAAAGCCGCAGTGGAGGGAGACGCTGCAGGGCATTCTCTTCACGACAGGCGACATTGTTAAGCATGCCGACGAGGCCGAGGAAGCAAGCGAAGATTGATCGAGTGTTGTCGGCGCTGATGCCGCGTCGCTCCGCGGCACTGCTCGCGTTTGCGGTTGCCGCGGCGCCCATGTCACACCGGACGCGCGCGCTCGAGGAACCGCCGCCTGTGCCGCGCGAGTTCCGCGCGGCGTGGTCGACGCCGGTTTGGGATCGGGGACTCCGCGACTGGCCATCGGTCGCCGGGCTCTCGCCGGATTCGCAGCGCGCGGAGCTCCGCGCGCTGCTCGACCACGCGTCCTCGATCGGGCTGAACGCGATTCTCCTGCACGTTCGCATCGCCGGCGACGCGATGTATCCGACGAAGTATGCGCCGTGGTCCGCGTATCTGACCGGAACATCGGGGCTCGGACCCAACCCGTCGTACGATCCGCTGCAGTTCGCCGTCGAGGAGGCTCACGCGCGAGGCATCCAACTCCACGCGTGGTTCAACCCGTTCCGCGCGATGATGCCGATCTTCGCGGGCAAGGCGGGACCGACGCATGTCACGCGCACCCATCCCGAGTGGATTCGAAAATACGGGACGGAGACGTGGATCGACCCCGGCGACCCCGCCGCGCGAAAGTGGGTGCTCGAGACCATGCTCGACGTCGTGAAGCGATACGATGTCGACGGCATTCACATCGACGACTACTTCTATCCGTACCGCGAGTCACGCGTCGTCACGCGCCGAGTGAAGAAGAGGCGCGTTCGGTCGCGCGTCGACATCGAGTTCCCGGACGACAAGACGTGGAAGAAATACGGAAAGCCCGCGGGTTTCTCGGACCGCGATGCCTGGCGCCGCGCGAATATCGACGATTTCGTGAAAACGCTGTACTCGAGCGTGAAGGCCATCAAGCCGTCCATGCTCGTCGGGATCAGCCCATTCGGGATTTGGCGTCCTGGCGCTCCGCCCGGCGTTACAGGACTCGACTCGTACGCCGAGATCTACGCCGACTCGCGCCGATGGCTGCGTGAGGGATGGCTCGACTACATCGCGCCGCAGATCTACTGGGAGGTTGGCGGGGAGCAGGACCGCTTCCGGCTGCTCGACGCGTGGTGGCGATCAGAGAATCCTCAAGGCCGCTACATCTTTCCGGGACTCTATAGCTCGCACGTGTGGGGCGAGAGCGGCGCTTGGCCGCTGGACGCCATCAAAACACAGATCACGACACTTCGAAACGCTCGTGCCGGCGGCAGCGACGTTCTCGGCCACGTGCACTTCCGTTTGGCCGGCTTGTTCGCCGAATCCGATCGTCTCGCGGGAACCTTGACCGACCTCTACGCGCAACGCGCGATCCCGCCCGCCTATCCGTGGCTCGGCGCGGCGATTCCGGCCGCGCCGGTGATCGACTTGGTTCGTCCCGACAGTACGACGAAAGCGGCGTCGTTCACGGTGACGCCCGGAGATTCGACGGCGGTCCGCTGGTGGCTGATCCAGACTCGAGGCCGAGACGGCGTTTGGACGACTTCGTTGCGACCGCATGGCGAAGGGCCGCTCGGCGCGTTTGCATTCGGGACGAGTGATCCGGATGAAATCGCGATCACGGCGATCAGTCCGACCGGAGTGGCAAGTAGCGCGACGCTGATCGCGCCGTAGTTCGCGCGAGCTCACAACAAGAATCGAAAGGCCTCTATGCGTTTGATGTCCGTCGTGGTGATCGCTTGCCTTCCACTCGCGGTCGCCGCACAACAGCCCCGCAGCGTGAATCCCTCGGTCGCCATGCTCGACTCGGCGCGCTATGCGTCGACCCCTCGCGAGCTTCGCGGACTGCGATGGAGGCTCGTCGGTCCTTTTCGTGGAGGACGTGCGGTCGCCGTCGTCGGCGATCAGACCGATCGCGGCACCTTCTATTTTGGCTCCGTCAACGGCGGTGTCTGGAAGACGACGAACAGCGGATCCTCGTGGTCGAACATCACCGACGGGAAGTCGACGATTTCGTCGGTCGGCGCGATCACCATTGCGCCTTCCGACCCGAACGTCATCTACGTCGGCGGCGGCGAAGCCGACCTTCGCGAAGACTGGACCTACGGCGACGGCATGTATCGCTCGACGGATGCGGGTCAGACCTGGACGCATCTCGGTCTCGACGACGCTCGGCACATTGCGCGCATCGTCGTCGATCCGCGCGATCCGGATCGCGTGTTCGTCGCCGCGATGGGCCACGCGAGCGGCCCGAGCTCCATGCGCGGAGTCTATCGATCGTCCGACGGCGGCAAGACGTGGCAGCGCGTGCTCTTCGTGAATGATTCGACCGGCGCGATCGACCTGTCGATGGATCCGAGCAATCCACGAATCATTTACGCCGCGCTGTGGCATATGCAGCGCACACCCTGGGGTTTCACTGCGGGCGGCGGTCGCACCGGATTGTGGAAGACGACCGACGGCGGCGACACGTGGAAGGAGCTGAGCTTCAATCCCGGCATTCCGAAAAATCCGCTCGGCCGCATCGGCATTTCGGTGTCGCCCGCGAATCCGCGACGCGTGTACGCCACGATTGAATCGCCGCCAGAAGATTCGACGGGCGGGATCTTCACGTCGGACGACGCGGGCGCGACGTGGAACCGCACGAGCGGTGATCAGAAGTGGATGGTGCGGCCCTGGTATTACAGTGTTGTAACAGCCGATCCGTCGGACGAGAGCACGATGTACGTCATGAACTTGTCGACCTGGAAGTCGACGGACGGCGGCCATTCGTTCTCGCGCATTCGGCTCCCACACGGCGACACCCACGCACTATGGATCGATCCGAAAGATCCGAAGCGGATGATCAGCGGCAATGACGGCGGCGCGACGGTGAGTCTCGACGGCGGCGAAGTGTGGTCGAGTGTCATGAATCAGCCGACGGCGCAGTTCTACCACACGATCACGGACGACCAGTGGCCGTACCGTATCTACGGCGCGCAGCAGGACAACACGACGGTCTCGATCGCCAGCCGCTCGGACAACGGCGTCATCACGCCGGACGACTGGTACTCAGTCGGCGGGGGTGAGTCGGGCTACATCGCGCCGAAGCCGGGCGATCCAAACACCGTGATCGCCGGAGCGTACACCGGCACGATGACGCGCTACGACGTCCGGACGAAGCAAGCGAAGGACATCTCGGTGTGGCTGAACAATTATGACGGCTGGGCAGCGCGAGACGTTCCCAACCGATTTCAATGGACCTTTCCACTCGTATTCTCTAAACACGATCCGAAGGTGCTCTACGCGACCGCCAATCGCGTGTTCCGATCGACGAACCTCGGCGACAGTTGGGAGGCGGTCAGCGGCGATCTCACCCTGCACGATCCGAAAACCCTCGGGCCGGCGGGCGGGCCGATCACGTACGACATGACGGGCACGGAGTGGTACGCCTCGATTTTCGCGTTCGCCGAATCGCCGCTGTCGGCCGACGTGCTGTGGACGGGATCGGATGACGGCCTCGTTCACTTGTCGCGCGATCGTGGCAAGACGTGGACGAACGTGACGCCGCCGTTCGGCGGCAAATACACGCGGGTCTCGATCATCGAGCCATCGCATTTCGATCAAGGGACCGCGTATCTCGCCGCGAATCGATATCAACAGGACGACTTCAAGCCGTATCTATACAAGACTTCTGATTTCGGGAAAACGTGGACGAAGATCGTCGCCGGTATTCCAGACGGCGCGTATGCTCGAACGATTCGTGAGGACCCAGTTCGCCGAGGGCTTCTCTATGCGGGAACCGAGACCGGCGTCTACTACTCGTCCGACGACGGAGCGCGCTGGCAGCCGCTCCAGCTCAATCTTCCCCGTGCGTCGGTCCGCGACCTGACGATACACGGCGCCGATCTCATCGCCGCGACCCACGGACGAGCGATGTGGGTACTCGATGACATCGCTCCGCTGCGCGCGATGGCGGACAGCGTTCGCAACGCGGCCGTTCATCTGTTCGCGCCCGATACGGCGATCCGGTTTGCGGGCGGATCCGCGGTGACGTCCTCCGCCGGCGAGAATCCACCCGCCGGCGTGATCGTCGACTACTGGCTCAAAGCGTCGGGGAAAGCGAGTGACAGCGCAAAGCTCGAGTTCTTGGACGGAGCGGGGAAAGTGATCCGCTCCTTCTCGACCGCGGCCCCTCCTGGCGAATCGAAGTCGGCGGCGCTCGCTCGAGAAGGAATGGACTCGACGGCAAAAGCGGCCGCGCGAGCGCACCGCGATTCGGTCGCCGCGAAAGCCCGCGGGTCTCGAGAGACCGAGGACGACACGCTCGCATATGTCGCAAGCGATTCGATCGTCACGTTGCGCGCTGGGCTCAACCGGTTCGTCTGGGACCTCCACTATCCCGACACGAAGCAGCCGAAGGACGTCGTGAACGACGAAGGCTCGACCCGAGGGCCGTTCGTCGCGCCGGGAAGCTACAGCGTACGATTGACCGCCGAGGGAAAGACGGTTACGCGGCCGTTCGTCGTGCGCGGCGACCCGCGTCTCTCGACGACGCAGGCCGAGTACGACGCGCAGCTCGCGTTGGCGCTCGACGTCCAGAAGAAGACGAACGAGCTCTCCGACGCCGTGCAGCGTATCATCGACATCGAGCACGCGATGGACGAGCGCGTCGGCGATACGAAGTCCCAACCTTACGCCGGCAAGATATCCGACGCTGTGAAGCCGATCCGGCAGAAGCTCGAGACGATTCGCGACTCGCTCGTCGAAGTTCACTCGCACGCCGACCAGATCACGCTTCACTATCCGGTGCGCTATTACAACATGCTGTTGTCGCTGGCCGGAATGGTGCAGAGTGCCGACGCCGGCCCGACGCAGCAGGATGGCGGCATCTACCGTGAGATCGCGCCGAAGGTCGATCAGCAGATCGGCCGGTTGCGCGCGGTCGAGACGTCCGACATCGGGGCGTTCAACAACTTGTTGAAGGATCTGAACGTTCCCGCCATCATGGTTCCCGCGGCGCCGATTGTTCCGTAGCCCTCACCGACGATAAGAGAACGCTAATGCGCGCTGCCGTCATCACTCGCCCGGGCGGTCCCGAAGTCCTCGAGATCCAGGATCGTTCGATCCCAACCCCGGGCGAGAACGAGGTGCTCGTTCGCGTGCACGCCTCAGCCCTCAATCGCGCGGACCTTTCCCAGCGCGAAGGTCACTACGCGGCTCCGCCGGGTTGGCCGCAAGACGTCGCCGGGCTCGAGTTCGCGGGTGAGGTCGCCGGCGTCGGCGCGGGAGTGAAGCTGAAACTCGGCGATCGGGTCTTCGGCGTCGTCGGCGGCGGCGGCAACGCCGAGTATCTCGTCACCGACGCGGACTGCGTCGCGCCGGTTCCGGAGGGGATGTCATGGACAGACGCCGCTGCGATCCCTGAAGCGTTCATCACCGCGCACGACGCGCTCGTCGTTCAAGCATCGGTTCGACCGGGCGAATACGTTCTCATTCACGCCGTCGGGAGCGGCGTCGGCCTCGCGGCGACGCAGATTGCTCGCGCCTTCGGCGCGACTCCCTTTGGGACAGCACGAACCGCGGACAAGATCGAGCGGGCCCGCGTCTTCGGCCTCGCGGACGGAATCGTCGTCGGCGACGATCCGAGCATCATCGCGTCGGCGTTCACCGCGAAGTCGAACGGCAACGGCATGGACGTGACGCTCGATCTCGTGGCCGGCGCCTACCTCGGACCGAGCATCCAAGCGGCGGCGAAGCGCGGCCGCATCATGTGCATCGGAACGGTCGCCGGCCGAACGTCGACCATTCCGGTGAATCTCGTGCTGCACAAGCGATTGACGATTCGCGGCACGGTGCTGCGCGCACGACCGACCGAAGAGAAGCGCGTGACGACCGCTGCCTTTGCGCGCGACCTATTGCCATTGTTCGAGAACAAACGCCTCGCGCCGGTCATCGACCGGGTGTACGAGCTCGAGGAGATTCGCGCCGCGCACGAGCGCCTCGCGAGCAATGAAACGTTCGGGAAGATCGTGCTGCGGATTCCGTAGCGCTGGCCCCCTCGCGCGAGCGGGGCCTTCTCTCGGCAGTTCTCGCTAGTGGGTTGTCGAGTCGCTGCTCTTTCCGAATAGGCCGGCGATGAACGGCTTCGCGATACAGTCATAGAAGCTTTTGTCGCCGCAGATCGACATCGCTTCCTTCTCGACGTAGGTCTTCACCTTGTTCGGGTACGTCTTGCAGTTCGGGGTGTTCGTGCCCTTCACGCAGCCGTTGTATTTGAGGAGCCCCGAGCTCACGTCGTTCGGCTTCACCGTTCCGGAGTCGGACTTGATGTACTGCTTCAGGATGTAAATCCCGTATTTCAAGTTTGTCGAATCCGACGCGATGTCGCTCCCGAATTTGTTCTTGAGCGCCTTGAGCCAGATCTTCGGATAGACCTGCATGAGCCCGACCGCGCCGACGTTCGACAGCGCGTTGCTCACAAACTTCGCGTTCTCCGTCAGCATCACGCCGAACACCACCGCCGGTGGAATCGCGTTGAGATAGGATTCACGAACCGCGTAGAACGCCACGGAATCGGCGCGCTCCTGCGTCATGCGCCCGGTCTTCACGAGGTCTGCGGAGAACGCGGCGCGATCGCGCTCGAACTCCGGCGAGCTCACGATCTGCGCGACTTTGCCGGTATCCTTTGTCGCGCTCGACGTCGCGAGTGCCGCGGTCGCGGGGGCCGTTTTCGTCAGGCTCGCGACCACCGACGGTTGATTCGCGAAGATCGGGTGAATGTGTTCCACCGCGAACACGATCGTGGCGAGCGACGCGACGCCGATGGCGACGTCTCGTACGATCTTCCCGATCGGACGCTGCCACCAGCGCGGATTTTGGGCTCGGCGCTCTTCGCCCGGCTCGCTGCGCCGGTCGTCGTGCGAGCGACGATCGGCTTCGTCGGGGTGCGGCGGCTCGAGGAGAGCCAGGGGAGCGTCCGCGGCGTCTGGCATCGCCGAGCAGTTGTGCAAGACGACTGCCCAACGCTCGGCGCGCGCGAACGCGGCTCGAGCGCTAACCCGCGCTAGGCGACTTTACGCGGTCCAGCGTGTAGACGATGACGCGCTCGCGGCCGCTGAAGCCGGTCCGCATGGTCTGCGTCCACAGATTCGGCGATTGGAACGCCCACGCATACGAGTTCTGCGCATTGACCTGCGGAACCAGATACATGCCGCCCGAGTCGACTGTCGTAGCGCCCCAGCGACCTGGGCCGAAAGAGTAGTAGACCCGCCCGACCGATAGATAGACTTTGCCGTTTCCGGTCTCCTTCGACAGCGCGGAATCGCCATAGAAGGTGATCTCGATGGTCGAATCGTTGGCAAAGCGAAATCGCTCGTAGTACGTCTTTTCGCTCGGCGACGTCGCCTTCCACGTGCCTTCCATCCAGCGAAGCTTGCTGAAGTCCTTGGGTCCGAAAGGCGTCTTCGGCTGGCCCTTTTGGGACGCCTGCGCCGTCGCTGAAGACGCCGGAATCGCCGCGGCCATCACGGCCGCGCCGACGATCAATGCACGAATGAGAGTCCTCATAATGCGGTGTAATACCCCTGGCGCTACTCTTCGCTCCCCATTTGCGACATCCGGTCGCACGTGCTCGCGCACGCGGCGCACACATCGGCACAGTGCGCCAGCTGCTCGTCATCCTGCACGTCCCGACATGCCTCCTCGCAGGCTCGGCAGAGCTCGGCGCACGCGCCGCACGTGATCACGTGATACGGCGAACCGCGCAGCATGAAGTTCGCGCTCGTCTGACACATCTCGGCGCAGTCGAGAAGAATGCCGACCAGGTTGACCTCGGTGCGGTCCCCGCCGCTCGCGATGCAATGCTGGAGCGTCATGGTGCAGACGGCGTGGCAGTTCAGACACTCCTCGATGCATTCCTGCAGGTCGTCGTGCGTCTGTTCGTCTTCGCTCGAGATGCCGGCTGCGTCCTGCTCATCGTTGGTGGCCATGATGGCTCCGTTCCAAGGTTCTGCCTGCTCCAGCGGGGCAGGATGCGTACCGCTAGGCCGACTAAAAGGATGCCTTCAGTGTGACGAAGAAATTCCGCGGTGGAACCACGAAGTAGTACGATACGCCGTCGCTCGCGTATCCGCTGCCGAACGACTTCGCGTCGGCCAAGTTGTTTCCGCGGGCGACGAGCTCGTAATTCCCGACTCGCCACGCCACGCTCGCGTCGAGGTCGGACGACGCCGGCAGGATGAACCTCGGATCGCTCGTATTCTCGAGAAACGACCGGCTCTGATGGCGACCCTCGACCGACACGGACAGCCCCTTCGCGACGAGCACCGCAGCGCGAGCCGCGCCGAGAAAGCGCGGGGTGAGAAGCGGCTCCACGTTGTGATACGTCACCGGCGTATCGCCCGACGAATCCGTGTACTCCCGAATGCGATTCATGCTCGCCGCGAGGTTGCCGCCGAGTGTGAGTCGTGACGTCGCACGAACCGTCACGTCGCCTTCGACGCCGCGCCGATAGCTCGAGTTCACGTTCTTCCGCAGCGGGTTCCCGAGGTAGCTGAGGGCGCCGATCGGGGCGATCTCGTTTCGGAAATTCATCGAGTAGAGATTCGCCTGCAGGTCGACCATCGACGTTCGATAGCGCGTGCCGGCCTCGAGATCGTGCACGGTCTCAGGCTTGACCCGCTCGAAGGAGCCGACGAATGCGACGTTGCTCGTGTCGAGATTGTCGAATCCCGCGAACATGTCGTTCCGCGCCGGCTCGCGCGTGTTCTGGCCGTATGACGCGTAGAGCGAGAGCGAAGATAGGGCCCGTTCGCTGCGCTCGGAATGAGCTCCGCCGAAGACGTCGTAGTTGACGCCGACCTTCGGATTGAAGAACGACCACGATACCGACTCCTCATTGATTCCGGAGTTTGCATCGGGCGTATAGCGAAACTCGGCGTGCCGAAGTTGGAGATCTCCGAACAGTGTTGCGTCGCCGAGTGTGTAGCCCGCCTTCGCGAAGCTGCTGATGTCTTGCTTGTGTCCTGTGTTGAAGTACAGCGGTGTGACCAGATCCGGTCGTTCGTACTCGGCATGGTCGCGCGCGTAAGTGTTGGCGTTGAGACCGAGGTCGAGCTGGAGGTTGCTGCGTCGGAGACTCCAATCGCTCGTGAGTCCGTACCAGACGAACTTGAGGTTGAAGTTGTCGAGCGAGTCGATGAGCACGTCGTAGTCGCCGCTCGCCGACGTGCGGTAGATCGTCGTCGTGATCGACGAAGACGGGGAGAGTAGGCGAGTGTACGCGAGCGCGGCGAGACGTTCGCCGAAACCGTCGCGCTCGCGCGGCGTGAGCGGATTGATGCGGCGATTCGTGTCGAGATCCGATTTGGCGACGGCGAGATACGCCATCGTGTCGCGCATCGTGCCGGTCGTGACGGTCGCCTTTAGAATATCGTGATCGCCGAAATAGCCGCCCGAGAAGAAGAGCGATTTTCCTTCGACGCCCGAGTGGTAGCGATAACCGTCTGTCCGAAGACCGGACACGCGTCCGTAGAAGGCGAAGCGGCTTGGCAGCAGCCCGGTCGTGTAATCGGCGCTGGCGCGCTTCGAGCCGAATGAGCCGCCTTCGATCTGGGCTTGACCGCCGCGCGGCGTCGCGGCGAGCGGCACGGTCTCCATGTTGATGGAGCCCGCATACGCGGCGGTCCCGTTGCTCGTCGTTCCGACGCCGCGCTGTACCTGGACCGACGAGAGGCTCGTCGCGAGATCGGGGAAATCCGCGAAGTACAGGACTTGGTCCTCCGGGTCGTTCAGCGGAATTCCGTCCAGCGTGAGGTTGATGCGCGATTGATCGATGCCTCGCAGCCGGATGTAGCTGTACCCCCAGTAGTTCGCGGTTTCCGCGTACGAGGTGAGAGACGGCGCCGCCCCCTGGAGGAGCAGCGGAACGTCTTCGCCGAAATTCCGTTGCGTGAGCTCCTGCGAACTGAGGGTCTTTTCCGAGATCGGCGCCCTTCCCGATTCGCGGACGGCGGAGATCATCACGCGCTCGAGCTGCTGTGCGCGCGACGTGTCGGTGCGCGTGCTGTCCTTGGCGGGACGCTGCGCGAAAACGATGGATGACGAGACGAGCAGCGGCGCCGCGAATGCGAGCGCGCGAACGCGGCGCGTACGCGCCGACGTGACGACAGATGGCATTTGTATGACTCCCTACGCCGGTACGAACCGGATCAGGTTCTGCGGGACTCTCTCAGCCTGCACCCGACGTGGGCAGGCACCCCGGTCAACGGCGAATTCTAATTGCTGTCCCAAGGATGAGCACCCGGCCGCATGCGACCGGCACGTTTTGCCCCTGCTCGAGTGCGCCTGCTTGGCATAGGCCCTGCCTTTCTTGGAGGAGTTCCCGATGCCGGAGGCCTGTATGAAACGCACAATCTCGTTCGCACTGATCGCGCTGGTCGCTGGGGTGGCGGCGTGCGGTCGTGGTACCAATAGATCCGACTCGACGCTCGATTCCGACCTCTCCCTGGCGGCCCAGCAGCAGAAGCCGATCGACAGCCTGAACGCGGCGGAGCACTCGGCCGCGTTGGCCGCGCCGCGACAGGGGGTGCGGCACTCGGCGGCTGGCGAGGTTGCGCACACGCGTCGCGCGACGTCGAGCGCGCATGTGCAGTCCAGCAGCGGGACCGTGGTGGAAAAACACACGAACCGTGACGCGGCGATCGGTGCGGCCGCCGGTGCGGTCATTGGGGCGACGACGAGTCACAGCAAGGTCAAGGGCGGCATCATCGGGGGTGTGATCGGTGGCATCCTCGGCGGCGTGATCGGCAACAACGTCGACAAGACGAAGAAAAAACCCGAGTAGGCGCGCCGGCTCGTTCCGAGCGCTGAGGGATCGCTTTCCCTGGGGCATTCGGCTGCCTTTTCGGGAAAGCGATCCCTCGTCGCGTCGCTGCCCGAAGTTGCGGTGTTTTTGCTTTGCTCCACGAGGGAAGGCAGCCTATACTATTGGTGCTCCGACCGCCCTTTCTCGAGGTTTCATGGCCAAGGAAGAACCGATACAACTCGAAGGACAGGTGACCGAAGTGTTGCCCAACGCGACATTTCGGGTGCAGTTGACCAATGGGCACACGGTGCTCGCCACGTTGGGTGGCAACATGCGCCGCTTCCGCATCCGCGTGCTTCAGGGCGACCGGGTCACGATCGAAGTGTCGCCGTACGATTTGACCCGCGGCCGAATCATTTTCCGCCACAAAACCTGAACCGCTTGCGATCGTCGCGCGAAACGTTCCGACGATCGGCAATTCGACAACTTGACAGCGTTTAAAGAACGCTGAATCTCAGCGGCACGCCCGTTCGATTCGATCTCGGACTCCGCGCCATCCCGGCGTGTCCGGGACATCCTCGACGACCACGACGTCACACGCGGCGTCATCGAGCGAGTGAAGGACCGCGTAGATCGAGGCGGCGTACGCCAGTGGGTCCATCGCGATTCGAATGACGCTTCCCCCCTGCACGGCTGCCGTCGTCACGACCGCTCCGACGCACCGGCCGCCCGCCCGTTCTCGTTCGACCGTCGCGGCGACATCGCTCGCCGCGGCGATGATCAGTCGAGCGCGCGGCGCATAGTGGCGATCCATCATTCCGGGAGACGGTCGCGCGTCGGTCCCTTCGACATGCGACGCCGTCGTCACTCGGCCGACGACGCGTTCGATGTCCGGAATCGAGATCGTCCCCGGACGAAGAATCGTCGGAATGTCGGAGGTCACATCGATCACCGTGGACTCGATGCCGACCCGCGTCGGCCCCGCATCGAGAATGAGATCGACCGCGTCGCCAAGCGACTTCTCGACGTGACGGCCGGTCGTCGGCGAGAGCTCCATCGAACGATTCGCGCTCGGCGCCGCGATCGGGATTCGCGCGGCGTCGAGCAGCGCGCGGGCAACTGGATGCGCCGGCACTCGAACGCCGACCGAATCCAGCCCGGCGGTTACGATGTCGGGAACAATCTCGCGTCGAGGGAGGACGAGCGTCATCGGTCCCGGCCAGAACGCTTCCGCCAAGGCGCTCGCACGAGCGTTCCATTCGCGCGCCACATCTCGAACCTGCTCGACGCCCGACACGTGGACGATGATCGGGTTGTAGCTCGGACGTCCCTTCGCTTCGTAAATCCGAGCGACCGCGAGGGCGTCCAGTGCGTTCGCGCCGAGTCCATAGACCGTCTCGGTCGGGAACGCGACGAGACGACCGGCGCGCAGCAGCGCCGCCGCCCGCGCAATGATTTCTGGATTCGGTAAAACACGGTCGATATCGATGCGCGCCATGTCGTCGAGAAGCTAACGTCATCGGCGCTGTCCGTTATCTTAGCCGCCACCGGATCACTGTTTTCTCGGAGTCATCCTTGAGGTTCTCCCTCTCGTCCCGCGCTTCAGCGCTCGTGGCTATCGCAGCGCTGCCACACCTGCCGGCCGCTGGCCGCGCACCCGTCGTCGCTCGTCCGACAATGTCGGAGCCCGCGATCTCTCCCGACCACCGCGAGATCGCGTTCGTATCCGGCGGCGACATTTGGACCGTCCCGGCGGCCGGAGGTGAAGCCCGACTACTCATCTCGCATCCAGCGTACGATTCGCGGCCGCTCTATTCGCCGGACGGAACGCGGCTCGCCTTCATGTCGACGCGCACCGGCAACGGCGACATCTATGTCTTGACGTTGTCGAGCGGTAACCTGAAACGGCTCACGTTCGACGACGTCTCGGAGCAACTCGATGCGTGGTCGCGCGACGGACGGTCGATCTACTTCTCGTCCGGCACGAAAGACGTGAACGGCATGAACGACATCTACCGCGTCAGCGTCGATGGCGGAACGCCGATGCCGGTGAGCGACGATCGATTCGTGCAGGAATATTGGAGCGCGCCGTCGCCGTCCGATCCAAATACGATCGCGTTCACAGGGAAGGGCAGGACAGTCACCGATTGGTGGCGCAAAGGCCACGCGCACATCGACGAAAGCCAGATTTGGCTCGCGCATTTTGGCGGTGCGATTCCTCAGTACGAGCAGATCACGAAGGACGACGCCAAAGACGCGTGGCCGATGTGGAGCGGCAACGGCAAAACGCTGTACTACGTCTCCGACCTCGGCGGCTCCGAGAATTTGTGGAGCCGGCCAGCGTCCGGCGGCGGGGCGAAGCAGCTGACGTCCTTCAAGGATGGCCGGCTCGTTTGGCCGACGATTGCCAACGACGGCAAAACGATCGTCTTCGAGCGCGATTTTGCGGTCTGGTCCTACGACGTTGCCTCTGGAAAGGCCGCTCAGGTTCCGATCACGCTTCGCGGAGCGAGCCCGTCTCCGGGCACGGAGCACCAAACCGTCACGAACGGATTTCAGTCGCTATCCCTTTCGCCCGATGGGCGAAAGATCGCGTTCATCGCGCGCGGCGACGTCTTTGCGGCGTCGGCACGCGACGGCGGCGACGCGACGCGAATCACGACGACGCCAGAGCTCGAGGCACAGGTCTCGTGGGCGCCGGACAGCCGTCGGCTGGTCTATGTGTCGAGTCGCGACGGCGTCGACCACATCTACATGTACGACGTCGGAACACGCACGGAAACGAAGCTCACGAACGGCACCGCCAACGACGTCAGTCCTTCTTGGTCTCCCGACGGCAAGTCGATCGCGTACAACCACGGCGCGAAAGAAGTTCGCGTCATCGACGTTGCGACGAGGCAGGACCGGCTGCTGGCAACCGGAGAGCTCGATCGCCCGCCATTTCTCTCCGAGCGCGAGATCACGTGGTCCCCGGACGGCAAATGGCTCGCATATCCGACGGGTGGCCAGGGAGCGTTCGCGAATCCTTATATCGTTTCTCTAACAGGCGGTGACGCGAAGCCCGTAAGCTTCCTCGCCGACGGCAACACGAGTCCGATCGCTTGGAGCCCGGACGGCACGTATTTGCTCTTCAGCACGTCGCAGCGCACCGAAGACGCGCAGATCGCGCGCGTCGACTTGGTTCCGCGGACGCCGCGATTCCGTGAAGACCAGTTTCGCGATCTGTTCCAGCAGCCGTCGCGACCGGGAACGCCCCTCGAACCCGCGCAGCATCAGGCTCCGCCGCAGCGCGACTCGGCCGCCGTTCGCGCCGACTCCGCGACCGCGCCGACGCGCGCCGCTACGAAAATCGTCTTCGACGACATTCGCCGCCGTCTCTCGACGCTCTCGGTCGGCGTCGATGCGCGGTCGGTGGTCATCAGCCCCGACGGGAAGACCGCTTTGCTGAGCGCCGTCGCGGCTGGTCAGTTCAATCTCTACACGTTCTCGCTCGACGAGCTCGCGGGACAGCAAGCGGTTGCGCGCCAGCTGACATCGACCCCTGGCTTCAAGACGAATGCGCAGTTCTCGCCGGACAGCAAAGAGGTCTACTACATCGAGAACGGCCGAATTGCCGCGATCAACGTGGAGTCCCGGCAACCGAGGCCGATCAATGTCTCCGCGGAGATGGACATCGACTTCACCGGGGAGAAGCTCGCGGTCTTCCACGAGGCCTGGCGTATTCTCGATGACAACTTCTTCGATCCGAAGATGAATGGCGTCGACTGGAACGCCGTCCGCGCGCAGTACGAGCCGTATGTCGCCGGCGCGCAGTCGACGGAAGATCTGCGCCGCATCATGCGGTTCATGGTCGGCGAGCTCAATGCGTCGCACTCCGGCGTCAACGGCGCGAGCTTCTCCCCGGCACCGAACGTCGGCCGCCTCGGCGTCCGATTCGTTCGCCAGGACTATGAGCAAAGTGGAAAGCTCAAGATTAGCGAGGTGTTGACCCTGAGCCCGGCGGCGCTCTCCGGGATCACCGTCGGCGACTACCTCACGTCGATCGATGGCCAGCGGGTCGACGGCCACACGAATTTCGACTCATTGATGATGTTCAAGACCGGCCGCCGCGTCGCGCTGACGGTCTCGCGAAACGCCGATGGAAGCGCGGCGCGCGAGATCGCGATTCGTCCGGTGAACCTCGCGACCGAACGCGGACTTCGATATCGCGACTGGGTCGAGAGCCGCCGCGCCTACGTTGCGAAGATCAGCAACGGTCGGCTCGGCTACGTCCACATGCAGGACATGGGTCAGGGCTCGCTGTCGCAGCTGTACGTCGACCTGGACGTCGAGAACCGCTCGAAGGATGGCGTCGTCATCGACATCCGAAACAACAACGGCGGCTTCGTGAACCCGTACGCGATCGACGTCTTCGCCCGAAAGGGTTATCTCCAGTTCACGCCGCGCGACTTCAAGACCGTTCCCGGCCGCTCGATCCTCGGCCAACGATCCTTGGAGAAGCCGACAGTCCTCGTGACGAACATGCACTCGCTCTCCGACGCCGAGGATTTCACCGAGGGCTACCGCGCGTTAAAGCTCGGAAGCGTCGTTGGCGAGCCGACGGCGGGGTGGATCATCTTCACCTCCGACATCGGTCTGCTCGACGGCAGCTCGAGCGTGCGCGTGCCGTTCGAGCGCATCACCGACCAGCACGGGAATGACATGGAAATGCACCCGCGGCCGGTGGACGTTCCGGTCGAGCGTCCAATCGGCGAGAGCTACATCGGGAAAGATTCGCAGCTCGACGCGGCTGTTGCCGAGCTGCTGAAGAAGGGCGCGAAGCCGTGACGCGAATCGCCCGGCGCGCGAGCGCGCTTGCGCTGTTCGCGATCGTCGCCGCGGAGGCAGCGGAGGCGCAATCGCGTCGGATTCCGCCCGCCGTTCAACACTATTTCGAGTTGGTTCGACCGCTGTTCTCGGCGGACAAAGCCTATGACCAAGTGGCGTTCATGGACCAGTACTTCCGCTGGCCGGGAAACACGGGGTTCAACGCGAGCATTCATCGCGTCGAGGAAACGCTAAAGGCTGCCGGATACGTCGAAGAGTCGAAGGCCACCGCGGGCGCAACGCTCACCTACCGCATCGAGCATCGCCCGCTGCCGCAGCCGGCATGGGAGCCGGTCGACGCGACCGTGAGCGTGATCGGAGAGAGCCAGTCGGTTCTATCGTTCTCGACGAATCGCAACATGATCGCGATCAACTCGTTCTCGACGCCCGATACTGGCGTGGTCGCCGAATTGGTCGACGTCGGGAAGGGGGCCGCCGCGGACTACGAGAACGTGCCGGTCGCCGGAAAGATCGTTCTCACCGAGACGGCGGTCGGGCGCGGCTTCAGCGCGGCCGTCGAACAGCATGGTGCGGTTGGCGTGCTCGCGTATTCGATGCCCGCCTACACCCAGCCGGAGAAGAACTCTCACTCGATCCAATTCGGCTCCGTGGCATTCGATTCGGCGAAAAAGAGCTGGGGCATTCCGCTGTCGTACGACGCGCTGAGCAGGCTGCGCGCCGCGATGGCGAAAGGGCCAGCGCGGGTTCGTGTGAAGGTCGCGACGAAGATGTACCCATCGGATGAGGAGATGCTCGTCGCGGAAGTCCACGGAAGCGTCGCACCGTCGGAGCGTTACGTGTTGAGCGCCCACGTTCAGGAGCCGGGAACGAACGACAACGCGAGCGGCGTTGGTGATCTGAGCGAGATGGCGCGCGTGTTCGCGACGCTCGTGAAAACCGGATCCGTGAAGCCGAAGCGGACCATCACGATGCTGTTTGGCTTGGAGATCGCGCAGACCAGAAACTTCCTCGCCGACGATTCGATTCGAGCGCGCGGCGTCCACTGGGGCTTGAGCCTCGACATGACCGGAGAGGACACGAAGAAGACGGGTGGCACATTCCTCATCGAGAAAATGCCAGATCCGTCGGCGATCTGGACCCGCGGCGATGATCACCATTCCGAGTGGGGCGGCAGCCCGATCACGAAGGCCCGCCTGATGCCGCACTACTACAACGACTATCTCCTTGCGCGGTGTCTCGATCAGGCCGCGAAGACCGGATGGATTGTCAAGGCAAATCCCTTCGAGGGCGGCAGCGATCACACGCCGTTTCTCGACGCGAAGAAGCCCGGCGCGCTCTTCTGGCATTTCACCGATCAGTTCTACCACACCGACGGCGACCGGCTCGACAAGGTCTCCAAGTCCGAGCTCGTGAACGTCGGGAACGCGGCGCTGGTGTCCGTCCTCACGCTGACGTCCGCCGACGGCGCGACGGCGCGCGCGCTCGTGGCGGAGGTCGAGCGCGCGGCGATCGCACGCCTCGACTCCGAGACGCGTCTCAGCCGAGAGGAGATCGCGCGAGGACGCGACCGCGCCGAGCAAGAGGATATCGTCAAAACGTGGACCGACTACTATGTCGCCGCGATTCACACGATGACGGACATCGAAGTCGGCGGCTCGTCGGCGAAGACGCTCGCCGCGATCGAGTCAGCGGCCGCGCACCTGAAGCAGCTCGGCGACGAACGCCTGGCCTCGCTCGAGCGCTGACATGACGCACTTCGCGACATGGTTCTCCGCGCACGGCCTGGAGTTGACCGCGGTCATCTTCGGCATCATCAGCGTTCTTTTAAGCGTTCGCCAGAACATCTGGAGCTGGCCGACGGCGCTGATCAACGTGGCGTTGTTCTTCGTGCTGTTCTACAAGTCGGGTCTTTACTCCGACATGGGGCTTCAGTTCGTCTACTTTATTCTATCGTTGTATGGGTGGTACGAGTGGCTCTACGGCGGCGCCGGCCGCACCGAGCTGCGAGTCTCGCAAACGCCGCCTCGCGTCTACGCGATCCTCATGGCGATCGGCGTCGTGTTCTGGTACGGCCTGTCGCAGATCACCTCGCGCCTTCCGGGAACGGCTCTTCCGCTCCTCGACGCGGCGCTGACCACCGGCAGCCTCGCCGCGCAGTGGATGATGACGCGCAAGCTGCTCGAGAACTGGGCGCTGTGGATCGCACTCGACGTCGTCTACGTCGGCATGTTCATCTTCAAAGGCTTGTATCTGACGGCGGCGAATTACGGCGTCTATCTCGTCCTCGCCGTGATGGGCCACATCGCCTGGAAACGCTCACTCGAAACCGTCCCCGCATGATTCGTGTCGTTCTCACCGGCTCGGAGTCGACCGGCAAATCGACGCTCGCGTGGCGTCTCGCGAAGCACTACGACGCGGACTACATCCCGGAGTTCGTGCGCGGGTATGCGGAGAAGAAAGGCGGCGTCTTGAGCTTCGCGGATCACGGCCCGATCGCGCGCGGGCAGATGGCGATCGAGGACGAGCACGTCGCCAGCGGAAAGGCGCTGCTCATCCAGGACACGGACCTTCTGAGCACCGTTCTCTATTGCGATCACTACTTCGGTCAGTGTCCGAGGTGGATCGTCGATGCCGCGAATGAACGAAAACCCAATCTCTACCTGCTCTGCGATATCGACATCCCGTGGATCGCGGACGGTGTTCGCGATCGCGGACATCTGCGCGAGGAGATGCAACAGCTTTTCCGCAACGCCGTTCTGCGATCGAACGTTCCGTACGCGCTGATCACGGGCCAGGGCGAAGAACGCGTGACGCGATCGATCGAGGCGATCGATGCGTTTCTGCTCGCGAGCCGCCCGTAGACGCTAGCTATACCGCGATTCTTCGATCGTCACGGGTCGGACCTGGCGGCCGAACACGTGACGAATGCGAAAGAACAGAACGACCGCGACGGCCGCGAGCGAAACGACGAATCCCCACCACAGCCCCGCTGGGCCGAGCGACGTTCGAAATCCGAGGTACGCGCTCACCGGTACTCCGACGATCCAGTACGAGCCCAGCATCGCATAGAGTGGGACCGTCGTGTCGCCGGCCCCGCGCAGCACACCTGCGCCGACCGCCTGCGCGCCATCGAAGACTTGAAAGAGTCCCGCGATCGGCAGCAGCGTGGCCGCGAGCGCCGCGACGCCGGCGTCTTTCGTAAACGCGGCGGCGAGCAAATGCGGCATCGAGAGAAACGCGACAGCCGTGCACGTCATGAATCCGACGCCGCACAGATATGCCGCGCGAATCGCCGCTTTCGCGTGCGCGTCGTCTCCGCTTCCGATTGCGCGGCCGACGCGCACCGCCGCCGCCGTCGCGACGCCGACCGGCACCATGAACGTGAACGACGCGAGCGTGATCGCGATCTGGTGCGCAGCCATCGGAACGGTGCCGAAGAGTCCCATCAGCAGCCCCGTCGCGCCGAATGCGCTGACTTCCAATCCTTGCTGCGCGCCGATCGGCAATCCGAGCTTTAGCATTCTTGCAATTGGCGGCCACTGCATGATGTCGTCGGCAACGGGCCGCAGGTTCGGCTGGAGGTCTTTCCAGGCGAGCGCCAGCAACAGCAGCGCCATCATCCAGCGGCTGATCGCGGTCGCGACTGCGCTGCCGGCGACGCCCATTGCCGGACTCCCGAGGTGGCCGTAAACGAAGACCCAGTTGAGCGCCGCGTTCGACAGGTTCGCCGCGATCATCGTCCACACCACCGCGGCGACCCGATGCATCGCCTGGAGACTCTGTCTCAGAACGACGAACGAGAAAAACGGAATGACGCCGGCGATGGAGATGTGCACGTACGCCGCGGCATCGGGCACGATCTCCGGCGGCTGATGCAGTGCCCGAAGGATGGACGTCGCCGGAGCGAGGCACAGCGCGGTCACGACGCTGATCAGTCCCGCGATCACCAACCCACGCTGCACGGCGCGCGACACCGCCGCATGGTCGCCGGCGCCGATCGCCTGCGACACGAGCGGGTCGAGCGCCATCAGTGTTCCGACGCCGAAGATCGAGACGTTGAAGAAGTACAGGTTCCCGAGCGCCACAGCGGCGAGAATGCTCGCCGACAACCGCCCGACCATGAGCGTGTCGACGAGCCCCATCGTCGTGAATCCGAGCTGCACGAGAACCACCGGGACCGCGAGCCGAATGGTCGCCGCCAGCTCCGATGGTGAGTCGCGCTTGCCGTTAGGTTTGGAGGTCATGCGCATTGCCGTTCTCGTCACTGTAGCGACGCTCGTCCTCTCGCGCGACTCGGCGATCGCGCAAAACGTGTCGGTGATGGCTCAGGCCATTCCGATCGTGACGCGCGCCGACCCGTCGGCAACCCGCTCGGCGCTCACCGAGGGATATCTCTCGCAGCCCGCGGTCATGGCGCACGGGTCGTTCGACTGGTTTCAGTTCACCGGCACGCTCAACCTCGAAGGCTTGACGCTCCAGCGCGGTGAATTGAGCACCGGCGCCTATGGAGAAGGCTACGTCGACCGGCGTCACCCCCACGCGTACGTCCACGAAGCGTTGATCGGTGCGCAGCATTCTTTCGCGGGCTTCGACGCATCGGTCTTCGCCGGGCGTGGGTTCGCGCCGTTCGGCAGCGACGACCCGATGGTCCGTCCGTTCGAGAAGTTTCCGGTGAATCACCACCTCGCGCAGGTGCTCGAGCGCGTCGTGTCGATCGTTGCCGTCCGAAAGGGACCGGTCATCGGAGAGTTTGGCGTGTTTGGCGGCGATGAGCCGACGTCGCCCAGCTCGTCGCCGAACTTCAGCCGGTTCGGTGATTCCTGGGCGACTCGGTTGACGGTCCTCCCGGTCGCAGGGCTGGAGCTCGGCGGCAGCGTCGCGAACGTGACGTCGCCCGAGGTGCGCGCCGGTCATGGCCTCGACCAGCGAAAGTCGAGCGTCGTCGCGCGATTCGATCGCGAGACCGCGGACTCGTGGCGCTACGGTCTGTTAGAGTATGCTCATACGTCGGAGCGCGACCAGGGCGAAGTCGTGAACACACTCGCGAGCATCCTTGGCGAGGTGGCGTACTGCGCCAAGGGCGTGATCGTCGCCGGACGTCTCGAGCGAACCTATCGTCCGGAAGAGGAACAGCTCGCCGATCCGTTTCGCACGCCTCGCCCTGAGGTCGATCTGAGCAATCTCGGCATCTCCCGCTGGACGATTCTCACCGGCTCGGTCTCCAGTCCGGCGTTGAAAATGGGGGCGGCCTCGATGCGCCCGTTCGTCGAGGTTGCGCGGATCGGCGTCGCACACGGCTCGCCCGCCGGAATCTTCAATCCTGAGTTCCGATACGGGGCGACGAGAATGTGGATGCTCTCCGCCGGCATCCGCCTGCGTGCAGGGTCGATGCACGACCGGATGGGGCGCTATGGTGTAGCGCTTCCTCCGATGAGCGCCGGAAGCGAAGCGATGCCGATGGAGCACGGCATGGCCGACATGCCCGGCATGTCGCACGACTCGATGAACCATTCGGCTGGGAAGTGCACCCTGTGAGAGTTTTGGCAACGGGCTTGGCGATGACAGTCATCGCCCTTTCGGTCGCTTGCTCCAATGATTCTTCGTCGGGGGCCACGGGGCCGTCCGTGATTCCGTCATCCTGTACGGGGATCAACCTCGGTCCACGACCGGCACCGCTCTCGTTGACACAGTCGACGCCCGCCGCGTTGCACACGCTCGGCGGTGGCGCGGATTCGAATCGTTACGAGGCGGAGATCGCTGTTCGCGGCACCCTGGCGTACACGACGACGTGGAACGTTCGCAAGGTGCAGGGCAACAAGGTCAACATCTGGGACGTCAGCGGAAATACGCCGCAGCTCGTCGATTCGGTGATCGTGACCGGCGCGATCACCACTGGCGACGTCGCCGTGAGTGACGACGGCAAGCTGCTCATCGTGGCGACGGAACCGAGTCCCGGTTCGATCGCGGTGTACGACCTCACCGATCCGCGGAAGCCGCAGCTGTTGTCCCGTTTCACAAACGATCAAACAGCCCCAGGCGTCCACACCGCCGAGATCGGGCGTGTGAACGGGAAGCTCTACGCTTTTCTCGCGATCGATCCGAGCGGAAGCGCCATCCCGGCGCGCCTCGTCATCGTCGATCTCAGCACGCCGACCGCCCCGAAGCAGGTCTTCGTGAAGATTGCCGGTGCGCCGTATGTCCACGACACCTTTCAGCGCGACGGGCTGCTCTTCGTCGCGCTGTGGAACGACGGCGTCGACATCTGGGACATCGGAGGTTGTGGCACCGGCGCGTCGCCCGAAAACCCGCGCGTCATCGGCAACGTTAAAACTATCGGCGGCCAGGTTCACAACATCTGGTGGTATCACGACGCCAACGGATCCAAGCGCTTCGCGTTCGTCGGCGAAGAAGGTCCCGGCACGATCGGGACGAGCTCTCGCGGCGACGTGCACGTCATCGACATCACCGATCCGAGCGCGCCCAAGGAGGTTGCGTTCTATCACGTCGACGGCGCCGGAACGCACAACTTCTCGGTCGACGAAGCGAACGGCGTGCTGTACGCGGCGTACTACAACGGCGGCGTGCGCGCGCTCGATGTTCGAGGTGATCTCGCGGCGTGTTCAGCGAGCCAGCAGGTCGTCGACGCCGCGAGTGGAAAGGCCCGCTGTGATCTGCGGTTGATGGGCCGCGAGTTGGCCGTTGGCCTCACGGACGTCGGTCGCCCTGTCTATGTATGGGGAGTGCAGTACCTCGGTGGAGACGTCTATGCGTCGGACATGGTGAACGGCATTTGGAAAATCGACGGAGCCAAGTAGCGACGTCTGGTTGTACGCAATTCGTAAAGTTCGCTGCGACAACGCGTTATCGCGTGACCAACCGCACGGGATACGGCGGTTTTTTCGTTGACAACTCTGCGGCGCAATCTTAGTCTCAACCAACGCGGGATTTCCATTCCGGAGTGTGGCTCATGGCGGGGTCGATCGAGCGCATCTGGCAAGCACTACCGAAATGCACCACCGTCTCGGCGATGGCGCTTGTGATCACGATCAATCACCCCGACCCGACGCATCGCACCACAGGCTATGGCGGCGTCGTGCCGCTTCCTGGACCTGCCGCCGCGGTTTCGACGCCTTCCGGCCGAGTCGACCCGCTCCTCCAGCAGCGCCGAGACCTGCGCGCCGCGCGCGGCCGCGTGCTGTACGCCGCCGGCCACGCGCCACGAGATACCGCCTCGTCGCGCACCGCTCAGGCGCACAAGACGCCGTGCCCGGAACAACGCATCGGTCAGGGCCGCTCGAGCGGCTCGATGCCGAACTCTTGATCGTCCCTTATCGCCCGAACAACTAGCATGCCTCGTTTTCGCACCGCGGCCGCCGCCTCGTTGCTCGTCATTCCTATCGTGGCGGGCGGTTTTCTCCTGCATCAGCCGCAGGTTCACGCCAGCTCGCTGTTGCTCGAGCAGGTGATGTCCCTCGTGCGAAACCAGTACGTCGACACGCTTCCGAATTCCGCGATGTTCGAGAAGGCCGCACGCGGTCTCGTGAACGAGCTGCACGACCCGTACAGCGAGCTCCTGTCGCCGAAGCAATCAGAAGACTTTAATCGCACGACCGGCGGGCGGTACGGCGGCACCGGAATGCTCATCGGCGAACAGTCGAAGGGCGTGTTCTCCGTCGACCGAGTCTTTCCGAACACACCGGCCGAGGAAGCGGGCGTTCGCGAAGGCGATCGCATCATCTCGGTCGACAACAAGCCCACCGCAAATCTCGAGATCGGTCAGGTCTCCGAGGCACTCCGCGGCGAGCCGGGATCGAAGGTCTCGGTGGTGTACTCCCGTCCCGGTGTGATCGAGCCTATCAAGCTCCAGTTCACGCGCCGAGTGGTGCACCTGCCGGCCGTGGCGTACACGGGATTGTTCGGCGATCACATCGGCTACATCCCGCTGCAGACGTTCAACGAGAACGCCGCGGAAGAAGTGGAAGCCGCGGTGAAGAAGCTCGTGAAGGACGGCGCCAAGGGACTGATCCTCGACATGCGCGACAACGGCGGCGGTATCGTCGAACAGGCTCTCGAGACATCGAGTCTTTTCCTGCCCGAAGGGAAGGAGATCGTCAGCGTTCGAGCGAGAAACCAACCCACAGAGACCGCGCGATCGAGCGGCCGCCATCTCGCCGACAGCGTTCCGCTCGTCGTTCTCGTCGACGGCGGCTCGGCATCCGCGACTGAGATCGTCGCCGGCGCGCTGCAGGACCATGACCGCGCGCTCGTTCTCGGAACGACGTCGTTCGGCAAAGGCCTCGTTCAGTCGATCTACAAGCTCGACGGCGGCTATCAGCTCAAGATGACCACCGGGAAATGGTATACGCCGAGTGGCCGTTCGATTCATCGTGAACGGAAACTGCTCGCGGATGGCCAGTTCGTCGAAGTGCACCCGGACTCCGCGGCGGCGCAGGGCAAGCCGCGCCCGACCTTCAAGTCCGATGCTGGTCGTACGGTCTATGGCGGCGGCGGCATTCGCCCCGATGTCATCATTCCGGACGACACCGTGACGACCGAAGAAAAGAATTTCATTCTCGCGACGGCCGCACAGCGTCAGACGATGAACACCGTGCTGCAGGACTATGCGATGCAGCTCAAGGGCACGGTTGCGCGTGACTTCACGGTTCCGTCAGCCTGGGCGCCGGAGCTGATGAACCGGATGACCGCGGCGAAAGTCACGTTCGACGCGAAGTTCACCGACGTCGCGCGCGCCCTGCTCGTTCGTGATCTCGCATCGCGCGTCGCTCGCCTCTCGTTCGGCGATGCCGCGGCGAAGGAGCGACTCGTCGGCGAAGATCGTCAACTGATGAAGGCGCTGGAGCTGCTGCAGCACAACACGACACAAGCAAAGCTTCTGGCCGCCGGGTCATCGCGCTGAGTAAGTTGGTGGGGTGACGGACCTACGAATTCCGGCGCCCCACACCCATCACCTTCGCGTCCAACGAACGGCGCGCTACTACACGCTCGGCGGCGACTCGGCCGATCGACGTTCGATCTGGTTCGTTCTGCACGGCTACGGGCAGCTCGCCGGCGAGTTCGTTCGATACTTCGGCGACATCGCGACGCCCGACTCTCTGATCGTCGCGCCCGAAGCGCTGAATCGCTTCTATACCGTTTCGGTCGAGAAGATTCCGGCCCGCGATCGTCCGGTCGGCGCGACGTGGATGACACGCGAGGATCGCGCGTCCGACATCGCGGACTACGTCGAGTATCTCGATGTGTTGTACGACGATGTTGTCGGCAGCGTCCCGAGCCCGAGTCTCACAATCAATGTGATCGGATTCTCACAGGGCGCGGCGACCGCGACCCGGTGGGTGACGCACACGAGCCGTCGTCTCGATCGGTTGATTCTGTGGGGCGGTCTGCTCCCGCCTGAAACAGACGTCGCGCCCGGTGAAGCGCTGCGCCGCTCGAAGCTGACGTTGGTGGCCGGCAGCAAGGATCAGTACGTGACCGGCGTGGCCCTCGCCGCGGAACGAGCGAGGCTCGATACGGCGCATATGCCGTACGACCTGATTCAGTTCGACGGCGGTCACGCGATCAATCGAGCCGTGTTTCCGCAGCTGCTCGGACCTATCGGCGCTTCCGGTCGATGAAGTCGGCGAGCTGCCGGCGGTCTTTCTTCGTCGGCCGGCCCTTCTCTTCGTAGACGAACGTCGCTGGAGCCATCTTGAGCTGCGCGGCGAGTCGCTCGCGTTCCGCTTTGCTCTCCGGCGTCTCCTCGTACAGCGTCTGCGCGACCGATGCCGGTCCGCGATGGTCCGACAGCTCGCGGACGATCAGGATATGCTCATAGGGACCGAGGCGCAGCCGAATCTCGTCGCCGACCTTCAGCGGCTTGGCCGGTTTCGCGCGGTCGCCATTGACCTCGACCTTTCCGCCGGCGACGGCTTCCGTCGCGAGCGCGCGATGCTTGAAGAACCGGGCCGCCCACAGCCATTTGTCGAGGCGAAGCCGGTCGCCTTGGTTGGAGTCGCTCATTGCGTCTGGACTTTGTTAGTTTGCGTAAACACTAACTCCGGTTCGCTGGGTCCCATACCGTGACCGAAACGCTCAACACCTACGTTCATCGCTATCTCGCGCCACAGGGCGATGATCGGCGCACGCTGCTGCTGCTCCACGGGACCGGCGGTGATGAGAACGATCTCATTCAGCTTGGACAAATGCTCGCGCCAGATGCGGGCCTGCTGAGTCCACGCGGATCGGTTTCCGAGAACGGAGCCGCGCGCTTCTTCCGCCGGCACGCCGAAGGTGTGCTCGACATCCCGGATCTGCACGCCAGAACGAAAGAGCTCGTCGCTTGGCTCGGCGCCGCCGCCGAGAAATATGGGTTCGATCCAACGAAGGTCGTCGCCGCCGGATTCTCGAACGGCGCCAACATGGCGACGAGCATCATGCTTTCGTCGCCGCAGACCTTGTCCGGCGCGATCCTCTTCCGGCCCATGGTACCGTTCATTCCCGAGTCGCCGATTTCGCTTGCCGACAAGCGAGTGTTCATCGGCGCGGGAGAGTCGGACACGCTCGTGCCGAAGACGCACCCGGACCGGCTTGCGGAGCTCCTTCAGGCGTTGGGCGCGGACGTGACGCTGAAGTGGCAGCCGACGGGGCACACGCTGTCGAGAGCCGATGTATCGGCGGCCTATGAATGGATGGAAGCGGGGCGCGAAGGCGCGGACGAGTAGCCAACCTCTCCAAAAGACGGTTCCGCGCGGGACTTGAAATGAAATCGGAGGAGAGTATCTTACTGACGCGTCAGTAATATACTTGTGCGCCGCTGCCGGCGACCCGTTCAAGTCCCCAAAAGATGTCCCGTACTCCTGAAGCTCCATCGACTACCGAGCCCCGTTGGCGCCGCCTTCCCGGCGAGCGACCGGAGCAGATTCTCAACGCCGCCCTCATCGAGTTCGGCGAGCGCGGCCTTGCGGGCACACGTCTCGAAGACATCGCGAAGCGAGCCGGGCTCTCGAAGGGAACCATCTATCTCTACTTCCCGAACAAAGAAGCGGTGTTTCGCGAAATGGTCCGGCACCTCGTCGTCAGCCAGCTGGAAGAGCGCGAGCGCGAGTACGACGCCGCCACAGGAACCGCGACCGAAGCGCTGACCGATTACATGCGCGGCTACTGGACCTTCATTCGGTCGTCGCAGTTTGCTCCGCTGTTTCGACTCATTCATGCGGAGATCCACAACTTTCCCGACCTGGCGCAGTTCTACGCGGACGAAGTCGTGACGCGAAAGAACCGGCTCATCGCGGCTATTCTCACTCGCGGAATGGAGGCGGGTGAGTTTCGCAAGCTCGATCCGGTCGTGGCCGCCCGCATGCTCACAGCTCCCTTCGTGATCCACGGGCTGTGGTGCACGCACCGCGAGCATTTCTCGACGGTCGCAAAGAAATCCGACGAGCAGGTGCTCGAAGAGCTCATCCAGTTCTACTTCCACGCTATCAAGCCGCTCGGCCGCGACGAGCAGTCGAACGGAAACGTCAAGTCATGAAAGCTCTAGAACCTCGAATGATCCGCCTCGGCGCGGGTCTCTCCATCCTTGCCGCGCTCCTCGCGTTTGCAGCCCGCGCGGCACAGGGACAGACGACGACACCGCAGCGTCTTTCACTCGGCGACGCGGCACGGCTCGCGGCACAGCAGACCGCGGGCGTGCAGAGCGCGCAGTATCGCGTGCAGGAAGCGCAGGCTCGCGTCAACCAGGCGAAGTCTTCGCTGCTCCCGCAAGTCGAGGCTGTTCCGAACTGGACGTCGCATACGCTCAACAGCGCGAGCTTCGGTTTCAACTTTCCGGCGCAGCCGGGCCAGCCGCCGCTTCTCGATCCGAACGGCCAGATCATCGGACCGGTGAAGTTCTACGACTTCCGCGGGCAGGCGTCGCAGTCGCTCTACGATCCCGCTGCGACGCAGCGTGTTCGTGCGGCGCGCTCGAACGTCACCGCCGCGAGCGCCGACGTCGCAACGGCCGCCGAGCAAGCGGCGAACAACGCGGCGATGGTCTACGTGCGCTCGCTCCGTGGCGAGGCAACGCTTCAGGCTCGCATCGCCGATTCGGCATTGGCGAGTGACCTGCTGCAGATCGCGCGCGATCAACTGTCGGCCGGCGTCGGCGTCGCACTCGACGTGACGCGGGCGCAGTCGCAGCTCGCGACGTCGCGGTCGCAGATCATCGTCGCTCGCAATGACCGCGATCGCGCTCGCCTCGAGCTGCGTCGCGCGCTGAACATTCCGCTCGACACGCCGATCGAACTGACAGACTCGCTCGATACTCCGGTCGCGGCGCCGACCACGGCTGAACAGGACGCAGTCGATCTCGCGATGCGGACGCGGCCGGATGTTCGCGCGGTCGACGCGCAGCTCGCCGCCGCGCAGCAGCAGATCTCGGCCATCAGAGCGACGCGCCTTCCGACGATCGGCGTGTTTGGCAATGACGGCCCGACGGGCCTTGGCTTGAGCCATCTTCTCAACACGTACACCTACGGCGTTCAGGTGACGTGGCCGGTGTTCGAGGGCGGACGCCGCGAAGGCCAACTGCAGGAACAAGAAGCTGTCACGCACGACATCGACGTCCGCCGTCGCGATTTGCGGCAGCAGGTCGCGGTAGACGTTCGCGGCGCGATGCTCGATCTCAACTCGGCGCGAGAGCAAGTGGCCGCCGCTCGCGAGCGACAGGACCTCGCTGAACAAGAGGTCAACCAGGCGCGCGATCGCTTCCGCGCCGGCGTCGCCGGCAACGCAGATGTCATCACGGCGCTTTCATCGCTCAACAACGCGCGCACCGCAGTCATCGACGCGCTCACGGCTTACCAAAACGCTCGACTCTCGCTGGCGAGAGCCGAGGGTACAGTGTCGCAACTTCGCTAGCTGATTCTCAACCGATTCCGACCATGGCAACAGCACTCAAGCAAGAAACAGATCCTGGCAACGCGCAGCGCGCGGCTGCAGCAGCAGAAGCGAAGCCCGGAAAGCGTCGCATCGTTCTCCCGATCGTTCTCGTTCTCGTGCTCCTCGCTGGCGCCTGGGCGTTCAAGCAATGGAGCTATGGACGCGTTCACGAGTCGACGGACGACGCGGCGATCGATGGACACCTCGTGCCCGTCCTCGCGAAAGTGAGCGGGTACGTCGAGGCGGTCACCGTGAGCGACAACGATCATGTGAAGGCGGACTCGATGCTCGTTCAAATCGACCCGTCCGAATACAAGGTGCGCGTTGCACAGGCGGACGCCGATCTCGCGGCGGCACGGGCATCGGCTGGCGGCTCGGGCTCCAGCGGCCAGGCGCAAGCGGCGGTCGAACAAGCGACGGGTCAGCGTGCGTCGCTCAGCGCGCAGATCACCGCCGCTCGCGCGAGCGAGACGAAGGCGAAGGCAGACCTCGCTCGCATGGAAGAGCTTGCGGGCAAGCAGGTCATTTCGAAGATGCAGCTTGACGCCGCCCGCGCGGCGGCGGAAGCTGCATCGGCGAACGTCGTCGCGCTCGAGCGTCAGACGAGCGCAGCGAGCGGCACTGTGGTGAGCGCGGAAGCGGGGGTTCGCCTCGCGGACGCGCGTCTCGCCGGCGCGAAGGCCGCGAGCGAGAACGCCGCGCTGCAGCTCAGCTACACGAAGGTCGTCGCTCCGGCGTCGGGTATCGTTTCCCGGAAACAGGTCGAGCCCGGCCAGTTGATCCAGGCGGGGCAGCCGTTGATGACGATCGTGACCGATACGGGCGTGTTCGTCACCGCGAACATGAAGGAAACGCAGCTCGGCGATCTTCGCGTCGGCCAGTCGGCAGAGATCGAAGTGGACGCGTACGGTGGCGCGACTGCCGTCGGCTGCGTGGAAAGCTTGAGCGCCGCGACGGGCTCGAAGTTCGCGCTGCTGCCGCCGGACAACGCGACGGGCAACTTCACGAAAGTCGTACAGCGCGTTCCCGTTCGCCTTCGCGTGAAGCAGGGCCTCGGAGCTGACCGACCGCTGCGCCCCGGTATGTCGGTGACCGTGCACGTCGACACGAGGGAACCGGCGGGGAAGTGCTAGTCAGGTCACACGTCTCACGTCGCTGGTCTCGAGCCATCGACCTCTGATCTGGACCAGAGACCTATTTCAATGTCCGACTCAGCAACAATCACTTCAGGCCCGCGCGGCACCGCGCAGATCGTCGTACGGCGTCCGCCGGAAGCCGTCGCCGTCCCTGAGGACAAATACAAATACAAGTATCTGATTGCGATCGCGGTGACGCTCGCGGCGGTGCTCGAGCTCATCGACACGTCGATCGTGAACGTCGCGATACCGCACATGATGGGAAACCTCGGCGCGACGCTCGACGAGATCTCGTGGGTCTCGACCGGTTACATCATCGCGAACGTCATCGTGATTCCGATGTCGGGCTGGCTCTCGGCGTATTTCGGCCGAAAGAAATACCTCACGACTTCGATTCTCCTGTTCGTCGCTGCGTCGTTCTTCTGCGGCGCGGCAACGTCGCTCGGCGGATTGGTGTTCTGGCGCGTGGTTCAGGGAATCGGCGGCGGCGCGCTGCTGTCGACCGCGCAGTCGACCCTGTTCGAGGCGTTCCCGCCAGAGGAAGTCGGCATTGGCCAGGCGATGTTCGGCGTCGGCGTCATGGTTGGTCCGACGCTGGGCCCGACGCTCGGCGGCTGGATCGTCGACAATTACAACTGGCCCTGGATCTTCTACATCAACGTGCCGCTCGGCATCGTCGCCGCGATGATGGTGATGACGTACGTCCATGACGCCGAGCACCAAGAGCGTGCCGAGACGATCGACGTCACTGGATTTCTTTTGCTGGCGACGTGTGTCGGCTCGCTGCAGTTCATGCTCGAGAAGGGCGAGCGCTACGATTGGTTCGACTCGCGGCTCGTGACCGGGTTGTTGGTGACCTCGATCGTATCCTTCGTGCTGTTGATTTGGCGCGAGCTGACGATCGATGAGCCGATCATCAACTTTCGAGTTCTAAAGAGCCGGCAGCTCGCCGCGGGCGTGAGCATTGCGGCGGTGCTCGGCCTCGCGCTGTTCGGGTCGATCTTCGTGCTGCCGATCTTTTTACAGAATCTTCATGGTCTCACGGCGAACCAGACGGGCTTGGTGATTTTGCCGGGCGCGATCGCGTCGGCGGTGACGATGGCGTTCGTCGGGAAGAATGCGAACAAGCTCGATGCGCGCTGGACGGTGGCGATCGGCGCGGGCCTCTTCTTCGTCGCGATGTGGAAGCTCGCCGGGATGACGCTCGCGAGCGGACCGGAAGAGACGTTCTGGCCACTGATCCTTCGCGGCGTCGGTCTGGGACTGATTTTCGTTCCGCTGACGAGCGCCTCGATGGCGGACCTCAAAGTCACCGAGCTGGCGCAGGGGACAGGCATGTTTAACCTGACGCGTCAGCTCGGCGGATCGCTCGGCATCGCGATCATGGCGACGCTGCTCACGCGGTTTACGACGGCGAAGAAGGCATTGCTGACAGAGCACATCACGACGATGGATCCGACGTCGCTCGGCCGACTTCAGTCGATCACGAACGGATTGATCTCCAAGGGCGCGAATCCGCTCATCGCGAAGCAGCAGGCGTTGTTCATGCTCGATCGCCAAGTGCAGGCGCAGGCGAGCGTGCTCGCGTTTTCGCGAATTTACATCTTGAGCGGAATCATTCTCCTCGCGTCGGTCCCCTTGCTGTTCATGTTCAAGACGGGGAAGGGGCGTGGATCGACCGGGATGGCGCACTGAGCGAGTCGCGCCACCGGCCTCTCGCGGCGACCGGCCACTCCGTTTCGACCGCGTCGCCGCGGACGCCGACGATGACGTCGTTCAAGTGCACGACGATGCACACGTGATTTGGAACGACGCGCACCTGATCTCCGACGCTCGGCCGCCACGACGTCTTCGAGAGATCTAGAATGCCGTGTTCTTCGGACATCCGCGCGACAACGACGTCAGGCTGTCCGAGCACGCAGCCAAATCCCTCCGCTGCGTCGCCGGCACGTGCGGGTTCGCGGCCCAGCGCCTTGCTACCGGCGTCGATGACGGCTTGGCCGGGAACGGCAGTGCTCACGACCGTCGCGAGAACGGTAAGTGCGCAATCATCCCAATCGCATGCACCGACTTCGGCCGTCGTCCGGTCGTTGTAGACGTAAGTCCCCGGGCGGAACTCGGTCACACCGGTTAGCTCATGGGTGTGCCAGAGCGTCGGTGTCGATCCGCCGCTGATGGCGTTCGGACGAAGCCCAGCCGTGTCGAATGCCGCGATCATCGCGACGAGCGACTGATCGAGCGCCTCGATCTTTAGCGTTTGCTGATCGACCGGTTCGCGGACATGCCCGGGGTAAAACGCGATCCCCGCGAACTCGAGCGGCGGATTGTCGCGCACGATCTTCGCGAGCGCGATCGCGTCATCGAAGGACTGCACGCCGACGCGGTGCATGCCGAGGTCGATCTCGACGTAGACGTTCACGGTGCGATCCGCCTCGCGGGCGGCCGCGGCGATGTCGTCGATCGCTTCGCGCGAGTCGAGCGCGACCGTCAGCCGAACGCTGTCGGGCAACGCGGCCAGACGCGCCGCGCGCCGAGCACCGACCGGCGGATATGCGACGAGAATGTCCTTGCACACCGCGCTCATCACTTCGGCTTCGCGTGGCGTCGCGCAGGTCAGCCCGATCGCGCCGCGTCGCAGCTGCTCCGCGGCAATCTTCGGCGATTTGTGCGTTTTGATATGTGGACGCAGGCCGAGCCGGTGCTTGGTTGCATACTCGGCTGCCCGGTCGAGATTTCGAGCGAGCCGATCGAGGTCGACAATGGGAACCGGCGTCTCGAGATCGGCGATGTTCAGCGACACGTGAGAACAATCCTCATTCAGCGGAGACGATAAATGACACAGCGCGAACGACAGTGGCAACCGGTGACACTCGGCGGCGACGTTCCTCCGCCGGCCGGCGCGTACTCTCCCGCCGTGAAGGCCGGCGGGTTCGTGTTCGTCTCCGGTCAGGTTCCGCGCGATCCGGCCACCGGGAAGCTCGTCGGAGACGATGTCGAATCACAGACCAAGCAGGTTATCGCGAACGTCTCTCGTGCGCTCGAGGCGGCCGGGGCGTCGTTGTCGGATGTCGTGTCGGTCATTGTTTATCTCGCCGACATCGACGATTGGGGGAAGTTCAATTCGGTCTACAAGGAGCTGATGCCGACGCCGTATCCGACGCGAACGGCACTCGGCGCGAATCTGCGGGGAATCTTTGTCGAGATCAGCGCGGTAGCATACGTAGGAAAGGCTAGCTGAACTACGAACGACGAACCAAAGAGCGAACCGAACGGCGAGCCAAAGGGCGAACCCGACGACGAACCGAAACAGCGAGCGGGAAGCGGCGAATTGAACGACGAACGGCCCAAAGGCGCTCGCCCCGGCGGTCATCCGCAGGCGCCCCTGTCCCTTACCGGTTTTCGGCTCGCCGTTTTTCTCTCGCCCTTTCGGTTCGTCGTTCTGGTTCGCCTTTCGGTTCGCCGTTCGGTTCGCTCTTTGGTTCGTCGTTCGTAGTTCCGAACACGAGCCCGCCGTAATCACCTTAACAGTGATAAAGAGCGTTCGTCTACTTGGATGTAGCAACTCAACTCTTTTTCACTGGTGGAGGCTCACCATGTTCAATATTCGTGTCGCGTTGGCGGCCACGGCTCTCACATTCGGGAGTGCCGCGCTCGTCAGTGCGCAACAGCAGACCGCGCCGCAGGGCGTGCATCAAGATCACGCACAGCGTTCCGACAGCGCGCACCGGAGATTCGAAGGTGCTCGTGGTCTTCGCGGTCAGCTTCTCAAAGGCATCACGCTGAGCGACGCCGAGAAGGCGAACCTCCAGACAGTTCAGGCCAAGTATGCGCCGCAGATGAAGGCCATGCGCGAGCAGTCGAAGCCCGACATGCAGGCGATGCGCGACGCGCGCCAGCGCGGCGACACCGCGGCCCTCAAGGCTCTCTGGCAGAAGAGCGCCTCGGCACGAGCGCAGAACAAGCAGGTCATGGAAGCCGAGCGGAACGACATGCGTGCCGCGTTGACGCCGACGAACCAAGCCAAGTTCGACGCGAACGTAGCGGCGTTCGACAAGAAACTCGCCGAGCATGCCAAGCCTGGAAAACACGGGATCAAGCAAGCGCCTGCGAAGGCTCTTCGCTAACGAATAGCAGGATGGTGGGTCCGATGGGCGAGTGAGCGAGATGCGTGCGGGTGGGCACCGTCCCCCTCGCCATCGACAAGCGGCGGTCTGGGTTTCGACTCAGGCCGTCGTTTTGTTTTTGCCTGACCCGATTCGCTGATGTCGGGGACATTCGCGATTCGCTGCCGGCCGTCTCGACTCTCGCTCGAGCGGATTGCGGTAACCGCCAACACCAGCCGTAGTTGTGCGTTATTCTCATAGCCCCTGCGCCGCTATTGCCGCGCCTGTCGTTCGAGGATCTCCCCACCCTCACGGAGTTGTACGATGAGACAGCAAGCCACCGCCGCACTCGTGCTGACGGCCGGCGTCGCCGCCGCTCAGCAGCCAGCGCGGCACGCATTCACGCCGGCCGACTGGTACAAGGTCACGCAGCTCAGCACACCTGCGCTGTCGCCCGATGGGAAGCTGGTCGCCTTCACTGTCACGACCGTTCGCGAAGCGGAGGACAAGCGCCACAGCGAGGTGTGGGTCGTCCCGACGCAAGGCGGCCAGCCGATGCGCTACACGTCGCCCGGGTTCGAGAGCAGCGCTCCGCGATTCTCGGACGATGGGAAGACGCTGTACTTCACGTCGCAACGGCCGGGCGGCGGTCGCGGCGCCAACTGGGCGCTTCGCATGGATCAACCCGCCGGTGAAGCGTTCCAACCGGATCGTCCTCCGATGTTCCAAACGGGCTCGCAGCCTGCGGACAAGAGCTTCACCATCGTCGCTGAAGGCGCGGGCGGCCGCGGTGGGCGTGGCGGCGGACGAGGCGGACGAGGCGGAGCACAGGGCGAGACGGAGTCCGCCGCGTCGAACGCGAGCGACCCCTACGCGCACATGCTGCCGATGGCCCGTCCCCCGTACGACGCGATCACGAAGCCGGAGAACAATGCGCGCTTCGACGGCAAGCAGATCACGAGCATGGTCTACAAGGCCAACGGCCAGGGCTATCTCCCCGGTCCGTCGGTTGCTCCACGTCCACCGCAACCCGCCGTTGCTGCGCAGATCTACATCGAGCGCGCCGGATCGCCGCGCAAAGCGCTGACCGAGACGAAGTACTCGCATCGCGACGCGGTCGTGTCGCCGGACGGCCAGTGGATCGCGTTCACGGCGGACGCGAAGCTCCGGTCCGATTCGGCCGTCACCGCCGAGCGTGACTCGATCGCCAAGCTGCCTCCGGATCGCAAGCGAGACGAGCAGCTCCGCAACGACACCGACATCTATCTCCTGCCCGTCGCCGCCTGCGAAGCGAAGACCGCGGAGTGCAGCCCGAAGAAGATCGAATTCTACGGCAACGAGACGCAGCTCGAGTGGTCGCCGGACAGCAAGCAGATCGCGTTCGTCGGCCAGGCGGGGCGTTTCAAGAATCAGCGTCTCTACGTCGTCTCCGCGTCCGGCGGAAAGCCGCAGGACATCCTCGGCGCGTGGCCGTACGAGCCCGGCAACATTCAGTGGCTCAAGAACGGTTCGATCTCGATGGCGACGAGCAACGGCGGCAGCCGCGGCGTGTACTCCATCGACCCTGCCACGAAAAAGATCACGACGATCCTCGGCGGACGTCGCGTCGTGACCAACCCGACCTACGACGCGGCGCAGTCGCACATCGTGTTCATCGCGACCGACATGACGCACCCGACGGAGCTCTTCATCGCGAACGCGGACGGCAGCGGCGAGAAGAAGCTCACGTCGTTCAACGACAAATTGAACAGCGAAGTCGCGTGGTCTGACGCCGAAGAGTTCAAGTACAAGTCGGTCGGCAACATGGAAGTCGAAGGCTGGCTCATGAAGCCGGCGATGTACGAGCCGGGGAAGAAGTATCCGCTCGTGCTCTACATCCACGGTGGGCCGCACTCGGACTACAACGAAGGGTGGTTCGACGAATTCCAGAGCCTCGCCGGAGCCGGCATGTGGATTCTGTTCACGAATCCGCGCGGATCGAGCGGCACGAACACGGAATTCACCTACGCGAGCCGCGGCGATTGGGGTGGAAAGGACTATGAGGATCTTATGAAGGCGGTCGACATCGCGTCGAAGCACGCGGACGTCGATTCGACGAAGATGGGCGTGACGGGCGGGTCGTACGGCGGCTTCATGACCGCCTGGGTTACGACGAAGACGAATCGCTTCAAGGCCGCGGAGACCGATCGCATGATCAGCGAGTGGACGTACTGGTATGGTGCGTCGGATGCGCAGGGGCTCACCGAGGGCGAGTTCTTTGGCAAGCCGTGGGAAAACCAGATCATGTACGACACGCTCTCTCCAATTCGCCACGTGAAGAACGTGAAAACCCCGACACTGCTCGTGCAGAGCGAAGAGGACTTCCGTACGCCGATCGGTGACGCCGACCTCTGGTTCCAAGCGCTCAAAAAGCAGGGCATCCCAGCCGAGTTCGTGCGCTACCCTCGCTCGAACCACGACCTGTCGCGCACGGGTGAGCCGTGGCTGCTCGTCGATCGCTTGAGCCGCCTGCGTCAGTGGTTCACGTACTGGCTGAAGGACAAGCCGAGCACCGCGGCAGCAGACAAGACGAAGCAACGCTAATCCAGTCAGTCATATACCGGACGACGACGCCCCGCTGCGATCAATGCAGCGGGGCGTTTGTTTTGAGGTATGAATCATGAAACACCAGGCCGCTGATGAGACAGCTCGCGCTCGCGTTTGCGTTGATCATTGCGTGCGATAGATCGCACGACGCGGATGCGTCCGGGGATGTCGCGTCGCCATCCGTCTCGATTCGCCAGGCGATCGCGCAGTCGGACGAGCTCAAAGCAGCTCAAGACGCCATCGATCGCGGACATCCATGGCGCGCGACGCAGATCGTCGCCCCGCTGCTTCGCGACCCGCAGAAGAAGACGCCGGCGGCGACGCTCGTTGCTGCGCGAGCAGCGGCAGGGTGGGGCGGGTGGTCTGTCGTCGACAAGCTGCTCGTCGACGAGCCGTGGATCGACACGCAATTCGACGGCGAGCCACGAGAGCTTCTCACGCGCGCGGCCTTTGATCGAGGGGCGGACACCGTCTCGCTCACGCATGCGAGGGCTGCCCTCCGACAAGCCAAGACGAAGGAGACGCGCGACGCGCGAACCGTTCTTCTCGCTCGAGCGCTCGAGCGAAACAACATGTTCGACAGCGCGGCGGCGCTGTATACGAGAGCCGCCTCGGCCTTTCCTTCGATTCGAGACTGGCTGCTGCTGCGTGCCGCCGGGAGCGAGAGCGACTCCGCCCGGCGGGCAGGAGACTTCGCGGCCGTGTCCATGGCCGTCGCGCGAGCACGCGTGCCGTGGACGGACGCACAAGCGCGTGAACGCTTCGCGGACGCGCTTGGTGCCGCGACGCGATACGCGTCGCTCGGCGCCACGGTGATGTCGCTTCGGCTTCGACTCTCGGTCGCACCCGACAGCGCGCTTCGATCGACGATCGAGCGCGAGCTCGTGACGTTCATCCACGGCCACCCCGGTTCGGCCGATGCCAAATCCGCAGTCGAAGTTCTCGATAAGAGCTTCACCAGCTTGTCGCCGAGCGACGAGCTGGTGATCGGTCGCGCGATCGCGGGCTCGGGACCGCTGCCGCGCGCCGCGACTGCCTTTCAGCGCGCGCTCGCCGCCGATCCTGCTTCGCTGACGCCGAGCGACCGGCTCTTGTACGCGAGTGTGTTGTCTCGCAGCGGTCGAGCGCGTGACGCTCTCGCGCAGCTCGACGAAGTGCAAGGGCCGCTGGCGGGACAGGCTGCGTATCAGAAGGCGCGCGTGATGATGACCTCGGGAACCGCCGATGCGACGAAGTCCGCGCTGCGCGGCGTCATCAGCAAATTCTCAAACGACACTTCGGCTGTGGCGTCGGCGCTCTATCTCCTCGCCGACCTCACAGCGGACGCCGGCGACGACGACGGCGCAAAAGCGTTCTATCAGCGGATCTATCACGCGTATCCGACGAGCAGCCTCGTCGCGAACGCCAGGTTCCGCGCGGCGATGATCGCATTTGTCGCCGGGGAAACGAAGTCGGCCGCGCTGATGTTCGATTCGGTCACGACGGTGTCGCCACGATCCGACGAAGCGACGGCGGCGCGCTATTGGAGCGGCCGCTCGTGGTCGAAGATCGGGAACGAGACGCAAGCCCGCGCGCGCTGGGCCGAGATCATCTCGCAGCAGCCGACGTCTTACTACGCGGTAGTCGCCGGCAAGCGACTGAATCAGAAGCCGTGGTCGCCGGCGGCGCGATCGGACTCGTTCCCGACGATTCCAGCCGTCGACAGCGCCTTCGCGCGGGCGGACCTGCTCGAAAAACTCGGCATGGACGCAGAAGCGCGTCTGGAGTACGACGCGATCGATGCGGCAGCGAGCAGCTCTCTGGATCGGCAGCTCGCGACTGCGCATGCCTTCCTGGCGAACGGACAGGCCTCGCGAGCGATGCGCATCGCGCAGAAGGTTTCGGACGCCGGTCAGCGCGACGCGCGCGTCTATCGTCTGCTGTTCCCGATCGTCGATCGCGAGGAGCTCACGCGTGACGCAACCGCTCGCTCACTCGATCCGGCACTGGTTGCCGGATTGATCCGGCAGGAATCGAACTTCACGCCGCGCGCGGTGTCGGTCGCTGGCGCGCGCGGCTTGATGCAGCTCTTGCCGTCGGTCGGCCAAGAGATCGCGCAGGGACTGGGGTTTCCGATCTGGCATCCGGCGCTGCTCTTCGACGCGGATGCGAATCTGCAACTCGGCACGTCGCACCTGTCGACGTACATGAAGCAGTACGGCCCGCTGCCGCGTGTCTTGGCGGCGTACAACGCGGGCGGATCTCGCGTCACGCGCTGGGCGACGAAGGGCGGTGTCGACGATCCCGAAGTGTTCGTCGAGCGCATTCCGTTCGTCGAGACGAGAGACTACGTCCGCCTCGTCCAACGAAACGCTGAGCTCTACAGAGCTCTGTACTTGTGGTAGCGGTGGGTTCGGTGTTCGGGGTTGAGGGTCGGGGTTCGGTGTTCCCGTCGGGGGTGGACGGCTGGGGTTCGGAGTCTCGGGTGCCCGCGAGTGACTGAGTGATGCGCTTACTTACTCACTCACCGAGTCGCTAACGCTGGGTCACCGACTCACGCGCAGGCACCCCGAACCCCCGACACCAAACCGTAAACCCCAGACCGGAACACCCAACCCCGAAGAACCTGTCCGGTTACCACCCCGGCGCCAGTTGGAAACCCCATACCCAACTCTTTTGCGGCCGCTGGAACGGATGGGCGATGTACGCTTCCATGATCGCGTAGCCCATCAGGTTGAACCGAAAAGACACGCCCGTGCTGAACACCGGAATGCGGTCGGCGCACGGATAGTACGCTTGCTGCAGCGACAGATTCGGATCGGACGAAACCGCCGAACACTTGGACGGAATGTCGTTCGCGGCGCGCGAGAAGCGGAAGTCGGGACCCTGCGAGTTCGTGTACGACACCGCCGCGTCGAAGAACGGCGAGACTTCCGTCGGCAAGAACGGGAAGTTCAAGAGACCGAAGCCTTCGGTTCCGAACAGCGGAATGCGAAGCTCCGTGTTCGCGACGAGCACCTTGCTGCCGAACAGTCGATCGAACGCCGGGCAGCGATTCTGGTCGGCCGTCGACGTGCCGTTCGAGACGCATTCATTCGTGTTGAACGACCCGTAGCCGTAGCCGCGGATGAGCGTTTCGTCACCCGCGTAGATCGGATAGGAAGAGTTCACGTCCTCGGCTCCCGAGCCGTATCGCCCGATCGACATTCCGCGGAACGCCCATGTGACCGGCCGGAAGAAGAAGTACCGTCGATAGTCGGCCATCGCGAGCTGATAGTTCACCGAGCCAAACGTCGGCGAGTACTGGAGCCGATAGCGCTCGCCCTCGACCGGCGATGTGAAGGCCGCGAACGAGTTGTCCCCGACGAGCGCGATCGACGGACCGGCGTACCACACCGGCTTGTACCCCAGCGTCGCCGGATCCTGACTCGTCACGCTTTCGTCGACGAGAGAGTTTCCTACATACAGATCTCTAATGATCTGCGTGTCGAACCCGAGGTGTGTAATGGTCGCCGAGAGCTCGAGTCGCCTCGTCGTCGAGAACGGGTATTGGGTGTTGATCGACGCGTTGTCGAAGTAGATGCGCTGAATGAGCTGGTTCACCGACAGCGCGTCGAGGTTTTGGTTGCCCGACGACACCGTCGTGTCTCGCAAGAACACACCTCCGGTGAGATACGGGATGTGCTCGATCCCCGCGCCGTAGTTCCACCTGTTCTTCAAATTCACGTACTGCAGCGCACCGCCGATGTCTTTCACCGTTCCATTGGCCTGAATCGCGGCGAAAATCTGGCGATCGCTCAGCTGGTCGCCGAACAACATCTGCACGCCGCCGACGAAGCCCGGACCCAGCGGACCGCCGACCGACCCGCCGACCTGCGGCTGGCTGATCGCGTCGAGCGAGAACGACGGATGGAACGGCTCGACGGTGAACTCATTGCCAGTCGGCAGACCAGTCGTCGCGTCGGCGAGGTACGTCGACACGAGGCTGCGCGTCACTTGCGGCGGCGGAAGCTGCGCGCCTTCCCACGCGACCGCCGGAGCCGTCACCGGCGTACCGACCGTCTGCGACGCGTCGAGCCCCCGAATCTCATTGCCCTGATTGTAGAAGGTGTTGAAGAGCAGCCGGCCCGTCTGCCGCGAGACGGAGATCGCCGGCGACACCGTCGTGATTCCGCTGACGCCCGTCTTGGTCTTCGTGATTCGGAAGACTTGGCCGCTCGCGAGGTTCAGACGGTAGATGTCCGGAACCCCGTCCTGATCGGAGACGAAAAAGAGCTCCTTGCCGTCCGGCGAGAACTGCGGGTTGATGTGCTTTCCACGCGCGAATGGCGAGAAGACACTGATGCGGCCGGTCGCGATGTCGTAGGTCGCGAGCTGGAGGGGGGAGTACGTCAGCTTGTCGAAGTCGGTCTGCGGACCGCGGTCCGTCGAGAATGCGATCGTCTTTCCGTCGGGCGACCAGGTCGGCTGAATGTCGGCGTACTTGTCGTTCGTGAGCTGCTTGATGGTCCCTGCCTGGAGATCGAGCAGATAGAGATCGCTGATGCCGCCCGCCTGACCCGAGAACGCGAGGCTACGTCCGTCCGGCGACCACGAGACGTGACTCACGGCGCCAATGCCGGGGAGCTTGATGCGTCGCTCGACGTTCGTCGACCGCGTATTGAGGATCGCGATCTCGTTCGCCCCCTCGGCATACACGATGAACGCGAACTTGCCGCCATCCGGCGACCAATCTCCTGCGGAGTTGATGAAGCTGATCGCGTCGAAGTGCGGATCGCTCTCCGGTCCGCCAAGCTTCTTGATGATCTTCCCGGTCGTCGCATCGCCGACGAAGAGATCGATGCTGAAGAGGCTTCGGCTCGAGAAGAAGGCAAAGAGCTTTCCGTCAGGGCTGATCGTCGGCGCGAGATTGTAGTCGCCGCTTCGCTGTATGCTCACGAGCTTCGAGCCGACGCTGTCCGGATGCGTCCGGCCGGCGAGGGCAGGGAGGTACATCGCGCGGTTCGCCGCTGCCCAATCCTTCGAGAGTGAATCCTGATTCTCACCGAGCACGCGAACGAGCGCCGCGTCCCAGCCGAGTCGAAGCGCGGTGCGATACACGTCCACGATCGCGCGATCGCCCCAACGCCCGCCGACGTACGCCCAGAGCGCCTGGCCGTAGCGATACGGGAAGAAACGCGGGTCGGTCGTCAGCTGTTTGATCGTCGGGAACTTGTCGCGCATGACGGCGTCGCGCATCCACATCGCCGTGAGCGGATCTTCGCGTCCGAGCGAGAAGTACTCCGCCATTCCTTCGATGAGCCACAGTGGAAGCGCGTCGAGGCGCAGGAGTCCGCCGCCCGGCGTGCCTTCAGCGATGTTGTACTGGAAGACGTGAACGAGCTCGTGGCCAAGGACGTGATCGTTGTCCGCATAGATGCCGGTGAACGGCATGATGACGCGGGTTCGATTCGACTCGGTGACACCGCCCGTTCCTTCCTCGAGGGCCTCGCCGACGACGTTCGTCTGCTCGAAGTCAGGATGGTCGGCGTAGAAAACGAGCGATTTGCGATCGAACGCGTGCCGGAACGTGTCCGAGTGTCGAGCGTACCAGCGCTCCGCCTGACGTCCGGCGTCGCGGACGATGGTCGACTCGGGCGGATAGAAAAAGTTGTCGAAGTGCTCGGATTTTAGAATCTTCCAGTTGAAGGTCTCATACTGGACTTTGTTGCGCCCGAAATACTCCTGCGCCGCCGCACGTGTGGATGGGATCAGCGCAAAGAGCGGCGCGAGGACCAGCGCCGAGCGCACACGAAATCGGGTCATTTGCAAATCCCGCGGACGAGCCGCAGTCAAAGAGTCTTTCCGAACTCCGGCCGAGAGAGCGCGCGGCATTCGTTTTTGCACCGGGGGCAAAGGACGTGCCCCCCACGTGAAGCACACGCGACCCAGTCGATTCGTCAAGGTGCCGACGGGCTCGCTAAATATCGCCGCGAGGAAACCCGTCGCGTAATGCGTCGACTATGTGACACCGCAGCGCGTCATTCCCCCGAGGATACCAACTCCGCGAAGTTGTCAGAAGTTTGTGGGCAGGTACAAAACAGAAACGGGAGACGAATCGTCTCCCGTTTCTTTGTTCTCAATTAGCGCAGGTCCGTCCGATCAGGCCTTTCGATCGAGACACGACGAGAACTTGGGATTACCCGTCTGCTCGGCGGTCGGTACCGGGAGGTTCAGGTCTACGCCAAAGTTGCCACCCTTGAAGTGCGGACCGATCGGATAGCCGCCGGTGTTCGAACCGTCCGCGGCGCGACCGTAATCGCGGATCAGACGGCGAAGATTCCCGAGACGGTACCCGCGACCGAATTGCCAAAACGCCATCTCGCGGAACAGCAGATTGACCTCTGCGTCCTTCGTCCCGGGATCCGCGAGCGCCGGCATGACTGGCGTCGTCAACCCCGGATGCGTCCCGGTGGCTGTTGGGCTCGGGGCCGTGATCTGAATCTGCGACGCGCGCAGCGTGTTCAGGATCGTGAACATCCCCGCCGCATTGCCAGCTTGCAGCGCGGCCTCGGCTTCGATGAGACGCGCGTCCAAACCGCCGACGAGTGCAACCGCCGTCGTCTGGCCCCAGAGGCTGTCGACTTGAATCACGTACGTGTTGCCGTCCTGCGACTTTACGGAATCCCTTCCGTTGCTCGCGATCTTGTAATGCGCAGGGACTCGCGGGTCATGAGCCGACAAGAACGGAATCGCGTTCTTGACGAGGATGCTGCGATTGTTGCCCTGCATGCTGTCACTCACGGTATAGCGGTTCTGGCTGGCCGCCTGGTCCCACAGCGTGTTGTTGCCGCCGGTCAGAGATGCCGTGACGTCGTAGCGATAGGTCGTCGGAATGCCGGCGACCAGCGCCGCGGCCGCGGGCGCATTGTTCAAGCCGAGGCCGAGCAGGGCACGCGCCTTCGCGATCCTTGCCGCGCGATTGATCCCGACGCTGGTTGCGTCCGTCGCCGAGCTGTTCGTCATCGCCGTATCGAACGACGCCGACGCCGCGGCGAACACTTGGCTCACGGGCAACGGATCGCCGAAAACCGCTTGATCCCCCGCGCCATCGCTGAGCGGAATGCCGTTGCAGAAGTCGGACGCGAGCTGAAGCTGCGCGAACCCGCGGGCGAAGTACATCTCGCCGATATCCGACGCAGGATTCGGACGGTACTGCTTGAGGAGCACGATCGCCTGGTTCGCGTCGGTGATGACGCGGTACAGCGCGCGGATCTGATTCGTCACCGACGCATTGTTGAGCTGGATCGACCGCTGGTCCGTCTCGTCGTTCTGAACGAAGGTCGAGCTGCTCGCCCACTCGTCGACGAGAAGTCCGCCGAACATCCAGGTGCTTTCGCCGTCAGCGGTCGCGGTGCGAAGGCGCGAAAGCGCACCGTTCTTTACCGCGACGGCGCCGGCCGCCGACTGCACGGATGAGGGATTGATGATCGACGGGTTGACCGCTTCGAGCAGGTTCGTCTTGACCGTATCACAGCCGACAAGCGCCGCCGCCGCCACGAGCGCGACCCACGAAACGCCTGCTCGGCCATGTCTCATTTGAGTTCTCATATTATAAAATATTAGAAGCCGAGGTTGAGGCGGAGCTGAAAGAGCGTGGGCTGGGCGAAGGTTTGGAATTCGCTCGGAGAATCGCCGCCGCCCGTCGCCGTGAAGTCGCTTTCCGGATCGCTGCCGCGATACTTCGTCCACAGGTGGATGTTGCGCGCCGAGAACACCAGGCTCGCATTGTTCGCGTGCAGCTGGCGGGCGATGACGCTCGGCACCTCGAGGGTCGCCGTCGCTTCACGCCACTTCACGAACGCGCCCGGCTGATAATACCCGTCGAGGGTCTTGAGCGGATTGTAGATCGCCGCGACCACCATCGCCTGCTCCTGGAACGACGCGTTCGGATTGAACAAGCCGTTGCAGTTCGGGCGCGTGCAGCGAATACGCTCGGTCTGGTTGTAGTACGAGTTGCCGCCGCGCCAGTCGAACAGGTTCTGGAGGCGAAGCTTGTGTTGGAACAGGTCGATGCCCGCCGTCAGCGTCGTGAGGTAGCGGGGCTCAGCGTAGCCGCGGAAGCTTCCTGGGCCGATGAAAATCTTCTTGCCCGTCGCATCGATCTGGAACAGCGAGTCCGGACGCACGGTCACTTCGTCGACCGTGAGGATCCCGTCGTTGTTCTTGTCGTTCCAACCGGTGATCGGCTGCGACCAGATACCGCGGATCGGGTAGCCCGCGACGATCCAGTTCGTGACGCCGATTTGCGGCGGCGTCGACCCGAGGCTGACGACCTTGTTCGCGTTCAGCGAGGTGTTGAAATGGAAGTCGATGCCAATGTTGCGGCGATCGATGATCTGCCCACCCACCGTTGCCTCGAAGCCCGCGTTCTTGACCGAGCCGAGGTTCATGTTCTGCGTCGTGGCACCTGACCCGAGCGACGGGGCGATGACGGCGCCAATCAGCGCGTCCTTCGTGATCTTCGAGTAGTACGTGACGTCGAACTGAATGCGGTTGCCGAAGAGACGCGAGTCGAATCCCGTCTCCCACTCCGTTGACCGCTCTGGCTTCAGGCTGTCATTGCCGATCGCCTGATAGGTCTCGATCGGGGTGTCGGTGTTTTTGATGCTTGCCGAATTCGCGCTGAACGTGCGCTGCGCGTCATTCGGACCCGGCTGCACGCCGGAGGCACCGTTCGCGACGCGGAGGTGCAGGCTCGAGATCGCGCGGAACGCGCCGCCGCGGGGGAAGAAATCCTCGTCCGAGATGTCCCACGACAGACTCGCCTTCGGATAGAACACGCGCTGGAACTTCGTACCGAACGCGCTGTTCTGGTCGGAGCGAACCGCCGCCGTGAGGAAGAGACGATCGCGAATCGCTGCCGCCTGTTCGACGAAGACGCCCCACGTCTTTTGAATCGCGAACGATTCGTTCGCAAACGGCGTCGCGCCGGAACCGGCGGTCACCGCGCCCGGCGGCAACGTCGTGCCGTCGGCCTCGTTTTGGTCGAGACGATAGTTGTTGTACTGCGTGCCGAGGGTAGTCTTGAAGTTCACCCAGCGATAGCGCGAGGGATTGTAGTTCGCCGTCGCACCGAGGTCGGCGGAAAGGTTCGTGATGTTCGTGCGTCCGTTGCCGGCAAAGCCATCGCGATACGTCGCGGTCAACGGCCAGCCTTCTCCGTTCATGTGGAGGCGGGTGTCGACACGGTCCGTCATGTCAGCGCCGAAGTTCGCGCGCGACTGGATCCAGCTCGTCGGACGCCAGTTCATATTCGAGCCGAGAATCATTCGATTCACGTTCTGCTGCAGCTTCTCCTGCCAGATCAGGCCAGGCGTGCCGGCGCGGTAGCCAACGAGCGAGTCCGAAAGACCGCCCACGAGGCCGTTGTTGCGATAGCCGGGGCCGCCGAACGATTGCGACCCGATGCCGACCGTATTGTTCGATTCGTTGCTCGTCAGCGCGTTGACCGTGTTGTAGCCAAAGTTGACCGATGCGTCGAACTGCGGTGTCACCGCCGCGCTGACGTTCGCGCGGAACGCATTGAGCAAACGAGAATTCGGACGGCGCATCCACGGATGGATCGTGACGCCAAGCGAGTCGAAGCGATTCTCCTCGTACGGGTCGAGCTTGAAGACGCCCGTTTCATCGTCGCGGCTGCCGGACATGAAATAGCGCACCTGCTCACTCCCGCCCGAGACCTGCGCACCCTCGGCGTTGCGATACCCAAGGCCGAGCGGGGTGACCGTCGGATCTTTGATGGGGCTGTAGACGCGGAGGCTGTCGTACCCGTGCGTGCCGTCGCTCTTCACGCAGGTGCCGAGCGATACCATGACGAGGTTGCACTGGCCAGACAGGATCAGCTTCGCCTTCGTCGTCGGATTCATGCCGGCGAGCGTGTAGTTGTTTGAGTACCAGTTTCGGTCGTCGAGAACGCCGCCCTCGCCGTACAGATTCCACTTGGCGTTGCCGCCGCGGCCTTTCTTGGTCGTTATGACGACGACGCCGTTCGCGGCGTCGGTGCCGTAGAGCGTCGCGGCCGACGGGCCCTTCACGATTTCGATGTTCTCGATATCCTCAGGGCTGATGTCGCCAAGGCGGCTGAAATCGTTTCCGCCGTTTCCGAAGGTCGTCGAGCCGTTGTTGCTGCTCATTCGGATGCCGTCGATGACGAAGATCGGCTCGTTCGAGAGGCTGATGCTGCTGATGCCTCGAACGCGAATGCGCTGGCCGGAGCCTGTCTGCGTTCCTTCCTGAACGAAGACGCCCGGGACGCGCGCGTTGAGCACGTCCGAGACGGTTCGAACCGGAGCGGTGGCGGTCAGGTTCGAGACAGAAACGTTTTCGACGGCGTTTCCGATTTCGACTCGCCGTTGCTCGCCGGTCGCCGTCGTCACGACTTCCTGAAGTTGGACGATGGAGTTCGCCATCGAGAAGTCGAGCGTTGCCATCTGCCCGTCGGTGATCTGAACGGGCTTCTTTTGCTCTTGATAGCCGACGCGAATCACGCGGATCTCGGCGGTGCCGGCGGGGATGCGGCGAATGGTGTACTTCCCGTCGGGTCCCGAGGTCGTGAAGAGGCTCGTTCCGACGACGATCACGCGCGCTTCTTGGAGCGGCGTCGCGGCGCCTTGCGCCGTGATCGTTCCCGTAAGGTTGCCCTGTGCGGCTGCACTGGCGGCGATCGTCAGTAGCGCGAACGGGATCGCGCTAATGCCGAGGCTTGTGAGCCTGATCGATCTCATCGTAAAAGCCTCCCAGGAGGTGGCGGTTGGGGAGAAGAACGAATGCGCGCTGCTGCGAGCGGGCGTCACTATCGATGCGTGACGCGATCGGGGTGGGATGGTGGCGAGGCTCTTCTTATATAGTATCCAAGCCGTCGACACACTAACTGTGGCATGACCAACGACGGTCACGTCGCATCAACGGTCCGTACATACGTAAAGCCGCGTCAGCCCACTGTATGCGGGAATGAAATTGCGAGGTTCACCGACGTCGCGTCAATCGGGAAGACTCCGTTTTTGTCAGTCGTCGACGTCGTGTCGCTCGCGTTTGCGCTCCCCGCGCCGCTTCTTGTCGGCGAGCCGCTTCTCTTTCGATGCCCGCGTCGGCTTTGTCGCGCGACGCTTCTTTGGGATCACAAGAGCTGCGCGCACCAACGCAGCGAGGCGCGTGTCCGCCGACTGTCTATTCTGCTGCTGACTCCTTCGATCGCTCGCGACGACGCGCACTCGCCCATCCGAATCGAGACGCGCCGAGAGCTTTGTGCGAATCCGTTCTCGCTGCTCGTCCGACACCACCGACGATCCGGGCAAATCCCAAAGAAGCTCGATCCGCGTTGACGACGTGTTCACGTGCTGCCCGCCCGGCCCGCCGGACTTGGTTGCGCGGTACTCGAGCTCCGACCGCGGAATTGCGAGTTCGGGAGTCACGCTCAGGAAGACCGAGTCATCCATAGAAAAGGTCGTCTCTCCGGTGCGGGGATTGGTCGAGCGAATCAACCACGACTGTAACCGCTTGCTGGGGGAATCGTCAAAGGACGATGTCGCAGATTGCAAGGCTCTGACCGCCTGGCGACTGCTGGCAGTTTGCAACTCTTCCTCCTTCTTCGTGCGATTCGCGATCCGTCCCTCCGACCCAGCGCTGCAGGCGATCCTGGACCCGAAGCGCCTCCTTCGCTGGGTCCTGATCGGCCGCCTTTGTCTGGCGACCGCGATCTTCATCGCGGCTGTATCGACATGGAGCAACTCCGACACCGCCAACACGCTGGTCGCGTCCCTGGCGTTCGCGGTCTCCATCGTCGTGACGATCGGGGCATTCGCCTACAGCGAAATCTACGGCCGAGAGCCGGGGCCGACCTTCCTCTATCTGCAGGCGATCTTCGACCTGCTGCTGGTGACCGCCGTCGTCCACATCACCAACGGAAGCAATTCGCCCTTCTCGGCGCTTTACATCCTCGTGATCGCGACGGCGTCGATGCTCGTGCCGAGCAGCGGCGGGCTGCTGATCGCTGCGCTGGGAATCGTGCTCTACTTCGCCGACGTCGTCGTTCTTTCCGGGTCGCCGACGCGAGTCGAGCCGTCGGTGTGGATGCAGGTCATCATCATCGCGCTCGTCGCGCTGGCGGTCCGGTTCCTCAGCGTGCGCCTCAGAGAGAGCGGTGAAGGGAAGGATCTCCTGGTCGCGGCGCTCGAGCAGACGCGCCATCAGGCGGAAGACATCCTCAAGAACATTCGGAGCGGTGTCGTGACGGTCGACGCGTCGGGCAAGCTGGTCTACGCGAACCCGACCGCCGAACAGCTCCTCGGCATTCACCTGATCGCGCACACCGGCGGGCCAGTGCTCGATCTCATCGGCGCTGTCGCCCCCGACCTCGCCCATGCGGTGCGGCGGGCCGCGGAATCCAAGATCCGCACGATTCGCGGCGAATGCACAGTGTGCACCGAGGTGCGTCGGTTCCCGGTCGGATTGACGACGACCTATACCGAGCAAGATGAATCGGGCGCCGGCCGAACCGCGACCGCGATCTTCCAGGACATCTCCGACGCGAAGACGCTCGACATGATGCGCCTTCGCGCCGAGCGTCTCGAGGGCATCGCGGAGCTCAGCGCGTCGTTGGCGCACGAGATCAAGAATCCACTGGCGTCGATCCGCAGCTCTGTCGAGCAGATCTCACGGATGCCGTCCGTCTCCGACGATCAGAGGACTCTAACGCAGCTCGTCATGCGGGAGTCGGATCGACTCTCTCGTCTGCTCACGGAGTTCCTCGATTACGCGCGCGTGCGCGTGGCGAGAACCGAGGCCGTCGATCTCTCGAAGATCGCGCGCGATGCGGCGAGTCTTGCCGCCGCGCACCCCGATCGCGATGACTCGATTCGCGTCACATGCGTCATTCCCGAGGGGGATGGCGTCAGCATCGAGGGCGACGAGGATCTTTTGCATCGCGCCGTGTTCAACCTGGCGTTGAACGCCGTCCAGGCGTCGCCGCAGAATGCCGAAGTTCGCGTCGAAGTCGCGCGCGGATGCTTCGACCCGCTTCCGGCGGGGATCGCGTTCGAAGGCGATGCGGTTTCTCTGCGCGTCACCGATGCCGGCTCGGGAATTCCCGCCGGCGTTCGCGATCGAATGTTCGATCCGTTTTTTACCACGAAACAGGGTGGGAGCGGCCTCGGGTTGGCCGTTGTGCACCGCGCGATCGAGGCGCACCGCGGCCTCGTCTTCGTCGACAGCGGTCAGGTCGGCGGTACTCGATTCACTGTCATTTTGCCGACGGCACAGCCGTTGGCCAGGAGCGCTTGATGATCGGAGCTGGAGCAAAGCCGAGTGTGCTCGTCGTGGACGACGAGAGCGGCATTTTGGATTCTTTGAACATCCTGCTGCGAAACGAAGGCTTTACGCCTCACCTCGCGCACGGGGGAAAGGCGGGGCTCGAGCGAATCGAGCAGATGAATCCCGACATCGTCCTCACCGACATTCGGATGCCGAACGTCACCGGCGTCGAGATTCTCGCCGCGGCGCGCCAGAGCGATCCGGACGTCCCGGTCATTCTCATGACGGCGCAGGCGACGCTGCAGTCGGCGATGCAGGCGGTGAACGAAGGCGCCTTCTATTACATCCAGAAGCCGTTTCGCAACGACGAGCTGGTCGCGATCCTGCGGCGCGCCGCGGAGCATCGCAATCTTCGCGTCGAGAACAAGTCGCTGAAGCAGGCGATTCGGCGCCAGGAGCGCCAGGGTTCTGCACGGCCGATCGGCATGAGCAAATCGTGGCTCGAGGTCCTTCGCGTCATCGAGACCGTCGCGCCGACCGATTCCACCGTGTTGATCCAGGGCGAGTCCGGAACCGGTAAGGAGGTCATCGCGCGCTACATCCACGATCTCTCCGCGCGGTCCGAGGGCGCCTTTCTCTCGATCAACTGTGGCGCGCTTCCCGAGAGTCTCCTCGAGAGCGAATTGTTCGGTCACGTGAAGGGCTCGTTCACCGGCGCAGTGCGCGACAAGGTCGGTCTCTTCGGCGCGGCGTCGAAAGGAACGTTTTTCCTCGACGAAATCGGCGAGACGACGCCGGCAACTCAGGTCAAGCTCCTCCGTGCGCTTCAGCACCGTGAAGTGATTCCCGTTGGCTCTACGGAAGCCGTTCCGGTGGACACGCGCGTCGTCGCCGCGACGAACCGCGACCTCGATGACGAGATCCGCGTCGGCAATTTTCGTAGCGACCTGTATTACCGCCTCAATGTCATCGCGGTGTACCTGCCGGCGCTCCGTCAGCGCCAGGACGATATCCCGCTCTTGTCGGAGCACTTCCTTCACCGCATCGCGACGGCGCGCAACGAGTCGCCGAAGCGGCTGACCGACGCCGCGCTGACCGTCCTGATGGAATACGCCTGGCCGGGGAACGTTCGAGAATTAGAGAATGCTCTCGAGCGCGCGATCATTCTTTCCACGGGCGACGAGATCGGACCGGACGCACTGCCGGAGCGTATCACGGAGCGTCGCGTCGAACCGCTCGTCTCGAACCGAACGCCTCCCAACCCGACGCTCGAAGCGGTCGAGCGGGCGTACATCATGTGGGTGCTTCAAAGCGAGAACGGAAACAAGTCGCGCGCCGCCGAAGCCCTGGGCATCGATCCGTCGACGTTGTATCGGAAGCTCACTCGCTACGGTGTCGTTGAGTAATGACGTCAAGCACAGTCGACGTTCGGGCCGAGCGTATGCTACCGATCCTCCTCGGCGCGCTCGTTCTAGGGGTAGCTATTTGGGCCGAGAGTCCATACCCGGCAATTCGGCACATGTCCAAGTACAATCGATTCTCATGAGTGATCGGGCGACTCGTTGGGCGGCGCCGCTCGTCGCGATATTAGGGCTCGCGACATCCCTCCCGAGCATCGTGAACCAATTCACGTACGACGATCGGTTCATCATCGAGATCAATCCGGTGATGAAGTCCTTGCGCGGTTGGTGGCGTGGGTTCGGTCACTCGTATTGGCCGAAGATCTGGGGCGGCGACGGATATCGGCCGCTGACGATTCTTGCCTTCAAGATCCAGTGGGCGATCGGCCATGGCAGTCCAGTCGTATTCCACGCAATGAACATCGCGTTGTATATGCTCGTCTCCGTCTTGGTCTTCTTGTTGGCGAAGCGCATACTGCCGGTGTGGGCGGCCTGGATCGTTGGCGCGCTCTTCGCCGTGCACCCCGTACACGTTGAAGCAGTCGCCAACGTTGTCGGGCAGTCCGAGCTGCTCGTCGCTGCCATGCTTCTCGGAGCGTTGCTCCTTTATCTCCGCGACCGGCAGCAAGGTGTGCTAGGCGCCAAAACACAGATCGGCATAACGGCACTTTACGCGATCGCACTCCTGTCGAAGGAACACGCAATTGTTCTTCCGGCCCTGCTGCTCGCGTGCGAGGCGACTCTCGTCGAGGACACAGTACCGCTCGTCCGTCGAATTTCCGCGCAGCGATGGCTCTACGTCTCGCTTGGCGCTGTCGCGCTTTCGTTCATACTGATTCGAGGCAGCGTCCTATCCGACCACGCGTTCGGCGGATTCCAGCCGTTTGTGCCGTTCACCACACTCCACATCTCGCGACGTGATCGAATTCTCACTGCGTTTAGCGTTGTTCCGCAGTGGCTTCGACTCCTCTACTGGCCCGCGCATCTGTCGGCCGAATACGGACCGCCGGACATCGATCTCGCGCAAGGGTTTGCGCTCTGGCAACTCCCCGGGATGGCCGTACTCGCATCGATCATCGGCGTCGGCTTCTACGCACGGCGGAGACAGCCGGTGATCGCGTTCGGAATTGCCTTCGCATGTATCGCGCTCCTTCCGTCGAGCAACTTCGTGTTACCGGCGGGGATCATTCTTGCCGAACGTACACTCTTTCTTCCGAGCGTCGGTGCGATGCTCATTCTCGGCGCCGTCGCAGTGTATTGTGCCGACGTTGCCGCCCGGCGCCATGCTCTTCGCTCATTCTCGGTGTCCGCGGGTGCGGCGTGCGCACTCTTGCTCGGCGCCGGAATCGCTCGAAGCGTTCTCCGCGACAGGAAATGGCGCGACAACGAGACGCTCTTCCGCCAGAGCGTCGTCGACTCTCCGCGCGCGTATCGCTCCCACTTCATGCTCGGATCGTGGGCTTTCGAGAACCATCGACCCAGCGAAGGCGAGCGCGAGTTGCGGCGTGCGCTCAATCTCTTTCCATACGACCCGTTCGTCGCCTTCGCGATGGCCGAACAGTATCGCAACGCGGGTCGGTGTCCTGCGGCGATGCCGATGTACCGCTGGATGCTCGACATAGACAGAAATTTTGCGCTCGGGTTCACGGGCTACTCGATCTGCCTGCTCGAGACAGGCCGCTATCCGGAGGCAAAAGCGATGGCGCTCGACGCCATGCGACACAACGGCGATACCACTGATCTGCGGCGGATAATTGCCTTAGCGGATTCGGTCTTGGCAGAGCAGGGGTCAGTGCGTTCGGCCCCACCAACTGGGCTGGCGCCGGGTCCTGGCAAAGTGCCAGACTCCATGCAAAAGACGGCAGAAAAACGGTCGGCGCAGCCGCGGGATTAGTGGTCTAAATGGCTGCCAATACAAGAGTTGCAACGTAGGGTCCGGTGGGGCACGTGCGTTGCCTTTCCCTGGGATCGTGCTTCCAACCGCTGGCGCTGCTGCCCACACTCTTTCTTCCCGGGAAAACGAAACATGTTGAAACTCCGCAAGGGCTTTACCCTCATCGAACTCCTGATCGTCGTCGTGATCATCGGCATTCTTGCCGCGATCGCGATCCCGAAGTTCGCGAACACGAAGAACAAGGCGTACAAGACCGCGATGGTGTCGGACCTTCGCAATCTCGTCACCGCGGAAGAAGCGTTCTTCTCGGATTCGGGTAAGTACACGGCCGTGATCGACACCGCGAAGGGTGTCAAGTTCTCGCCGTCGACGAACGTCACCGTCGTCATCGGCACGCCGGGTACGGGTTACTGGACGGCGACCGCGACGCACTCGCAGCTCGCGAACCTGACCTGCGGCATCGGCATGAACACGGCGAACCCGCTCGTCACGACGGCGAACGAAGGCGAGCCGGCCTGTAAGTAAGACCGAGTCGAACGACTCGATCGCACAATCGAACAGTTTGCAAAACCGGTGGCGAAGTTCGCCACCGGTTTTTTGTTTGGTCCGCCACCGGACGCGACGCATCCCGGCGGAGTTTTACCTTCGGCGCCCCGGCGCTACGTTCCTTAACGAACGCGATACCGGAGACTGAATGCGTCGATTCTTGGCTCTCGCAACCGTGGTGTTTGCGCTCGGGTGCGGCGAAAACACCCTCGGCCCCGTCATGACAGCCGACGGCAGTTGGGCGGGCGTTCAGAACGGCTACAGCCTCTCGCTTGCGCTCACGCAGTCGACGACGGGCGACATCACCGGGACGGCGTTCATCGCAAGTACGGCGACCGCCACGAACGCGACCGTCACGGGCACCTTTGTCTATCCGAATCTCCACGTCACCATCACGGCGGACAATTTCGTGCCGGTCGACTACGCCGGGACGATGTCGGCCACCGAAGCGAAAATCTTCGGAAAGCTGAATGGGTCCGGCTTTTCGAACGTCGAGGTCGACGTCATAAAGAAATGAGTTGCGGGAGAACGATGCCCGCTGCTTGAAATCGGTGACGCGGGCGCGGCGCGAATGCCCACATTCGCCCCATGCGCCCGCGTTCTTGCCATCGAAGGCCTCGAAAGTCGTCGTCGAGAGGATCCACCCTCGTCGAGGTCCTCGTCGCGATCGTCCTCATCGAGATCGGTCTCCTTGCGCTGACCGCGTCATCGGGCGTCGTGATTCGCGAGCTGGCGCTCGCACGCGCGCGCGTGTCCGCGCTCGAGCTGGCGCGAAACCGCGTCGAAACGCTCGCCTCGACACCTTGCACCACGAGCGCGGGAAGTTCGAGCCCTTCAACGGGATTCACCGAAGCGTGGTCCGCGACGCTGATTCCGGTCGCGACGCGTGATATCCGCGACAGTGTGACGTTTACCGTGCGGCGCGTCACGCGCGCCGTCGTGCTGCACACGCGAACGCTGTGTCTCCAATGAGCCGAGCGCGTCGCGGGATAACGCTCGTGGAGCTCGTTGTCGCGATGGCGGTCGGCGGGATCGTGCTCGCCCTCCTCGCGGCGATCAGCGTCTCACAGCAACGCCTTCACGCCGACGTCGCCGCGCGGTTGGGCCTCGCTGAGCAGTTGCAGCAGGCTGCGACGCTGCTGCCGGTCGAGCTTCGCATGATAGCGATCGACGCTGGCGATCTTCGCGAGGCCCGCGATACCGCCGTCGAGTTTCGAAGCACCATCGCGAGCGCGGTTGTATGCGACACCATCGCCGGCGGCGTCGTGCTCGCCCCGGCGGAGGGTCGTGATTCGACATACGCCGGATTCATGACGTCGATCAACGCCGGCGACACCGCCTGGATGCTCTCTGCCCTCGACTCGGCGGATCAATGGAGCTCCTACGCGATTGCGAGCGCGGCACGAGTGGCGGGCGGGGCCTGCAACACCGCCGGGCCCAAACTCAGCGCGCTTGAGCAATTGGTGAGTCGCGTCGGTTTGCATCTCACGCCGCAACCTCCGCTCGCCCCGTCCCTCGGCGCCGTCGTGCGAGTGACGCGCCCATCGCGCTATAGCCTCTATCGAGGCGGCGACGGCCGATGGTACCTCGGTGCGCGGGAATGGAACGCCGCCACGAGTCAGTTCAACACGATTCAACCAGTTAGCGGGCCGTTTTCGTCGGCCGCCGCCCACGGCTTGGAATTTCGGTATTTCGACAGTAGCGGAGCACAGCTCGCGCGCCCTGTCGCCAACACGCGTGACGTCGCGCTCATTCGCGTCGCAATCCGCGGGCAATCGAAACCCGTGATGCGCGCGTTCAGCGGAGGGAAGGCGAGCGATTCCGCGCTCGCCGCCGTCTCGATGCGGAATCGGAGATGACGCCGCGCGCGAGGCGTGGAGTGGCCCTTTTCGGCGCGCTGTCGCTGACGATGATCGTCGGCCTACTGGTCGCGGGCGCGGTCGCGACGACGAGCCTCGTACAGCGCAGCTGGCGCGCCGAACGAGCCGACCTCGCCCTCTTGATGGACGCCGACGAGGCGCTGGGCGACGTCCTGTCGCGGGCTCACGGCTTACTCCTCGACGACGCTCCCCTGGGAAAACGCATCGCGGTGAGCGTTCCTGTCGATAACACGCGCGCCAGTGCGAGCGTCTCCGTAACGCGTCTCCCAGGCGGTGTTCTGTGGATGGTGTCCGACGTGTACGGGATCGGGGCCGACGACGGGCATCGCCGGGTCAACCTGGTCGCACGGTTCCCGTCGATCTTGCCGCGCATGGCCGGTGCAATCATCGCTCGAGGCGACGTATCGCTTGCCAGCGATGTGTCTATAACAGCGGACACAGATACGGAATTTGACTGTGAAGATCCCGTTGGCGGCGTCGTCGCTGTGGCGCCAGACGCGAAAGTGGCTTTCGACGACAGCTCGAAGATCGTCACGAGTGCTCGAGCGGCGGATTCGTCGACGTACCTTTTGACCGCTTCGCAGCGCGCCGCCGTTCGGCAGACCGGACGAATTGACCATGTCCAGGGCGACACCACGATCGACGGCGGCGCTTTTGACGGAATTCTCATCGTCGACGGATCGCTCACCATCAACGGACCGTTCACCGCGACCGGTTTGATCGTCGCGCGTGGTCCCGTCGTCGGCACGGGCCCGATCGCCATCACCGGCTCGGTGCGTTCGTTTTCGGAGCCGGCCATTGGAAAACTGGCAATAAAGTTTTCAGGTGCTGCGATCCGATACTCACGATGTGCAGTCGAGCGTGCATTTCGCCGAGCGCTCGATGCTCATCCCGTACGGCAGCGAAGTTGGGCAGAAATCTTTTGACATGAACGTTTCACAGCACTCGACGAAGCGACTGTTACCTGCTGAGTGGTCGGTCGTGTTCGCTGAGACGGGACGTTACGCTGTGCAAAGAAGTGATTCAGAGTTTTGTAATAACTGACGCCGCCGTCACCCGCCGCAGTTCCCCGCAAATTCTCATTCGTCTCCGCGGTCGCCCCATGGCCTTATTCGGTCGAAAGAAAACCACCGTCGGTCTCGACATCGGTTCGGGCTTGATCAAAGTCGCGGTGATCGATCACTCGAAGCGATCCCCCGAGCTCGTTCGTGTTACCGTCACGCCGCTGCTCGCCGACGCCATCGTCGAGGGCGAAGTGATGGACCCCGGTATCGTCGCCGACGCGATTCAAGCCGCGCTGAGCGCGGCTGGCGTGACCTCGAAGGCCGTCGTCACCGCAGTCGGCGGACGCGACGTGATCATCAAGAAAATTCAAATCGAGCGCGTGAAAGAGCAGCAAGCGCGCGAGCTGATGCGCTGGGAAGCGGAGCAGCACGTGCCGTTCGATATGGAGTCGGTCGAGCTGGACTTCCAGATCCTCGATCCGGACGCCGACGGCCTCGAGATGAGCGTCTTGCTCGTCGCGGCGAAGCGCGAGCTGATCGAATCGAAGACGCGCATGCTGACGGACGCGGGCCTCGAGGCGGCGATCGTCGACGTCGAAGCGTTCGCGCTTCACAACGCGTTCGAGGTCAATCACCCCGACGCGATGAATGGCGTCGTCGGCCTGCTCAACATCGGCCACGACGTCACCAACATCAACATTCTCGACGACGGCGTCCCGCTCCTCACGCGTGACCTCACGGTTGGCGCCCGCCGCTTCCGGGAAGATCTGCAGCGCGAGCGCGGCCTTTCCGCGGCCGACGCCCAGGCGTTGCTCCAGGGCTACGATCGCTCACCGCACCTCGATTCAGTGATCGAGACGCGCGGCGAAGAGATCGCGGTCGGTATTGAACGCGCCGCCGCGTTCCTCGCTCAGAACGCGCGCGCCAAGACGATGCGCGCGATCTATACGTGCGGTGGCGGCTCGCGCATCCCGGGCCTCAACGAGATGCTCGCGAAGCGCCTTCGCCTCACCGTCCAGCAAGCCAACCCGCTCGCCAATCTCTCGGTTCGCGACGGCGCACTTGAATCGCTCGTCACCGACGAGATCGCGCCGCTGCTCATGTTGCCCATCGGGTTGGCGCTTCGGCAGGTCGCATGATCGAAATCAATCTCAATCCGAACGCGGGGAAGAAAAAATCTCCCCGTCGGCAGTCGGTGGACTTCGGCGCGCTCGCTGGCGGCGTTTCCGGCAAGCTGCGTGACAAGTTCCTTCTCGGAACCATCGTGGCCGTCGTCGCCTCCGGCGGCGCCGCCGGGTTCATGTACACGTCGCAGACCGCGCGCGCGGCCGATCTGAGCGATCACAAGGATCGCGCGATCAAAGACTCGACGCGCTATGCGACATTCCTCAAGGATCGCAACCGCGCACAGTCGGTTCGCGACACGCTCCTGCGCGAAGTGAACGTCATCAAGAGTCTCGATGACGATCGCTTCATCTGGCCACACGTCCTCGACGAAGTGAGCCGAGCGCTCCCGCAGTACACGTGGATCACGAACCTGACGTTCACGGGCTCGCCCCAGGGGAGCAACAACGTCGTCGTGGCGCCGAAGGTGGACGACAAGAATGCGAAAACCAAGGCGCCGAAGCGTCTCGAGACCGAGGTCCCGAAGGATGCGATCACGGTCCGCATCGTGGGCCGCACGGTCGACATCCAAGCGCTCACGCGTTTCATGAAGGACCTCGCCGCGTCGCCGTTCCTCGAGAACGTGCAGCTCGAAAAGTCCGAGCTCGCGATCGATCAAGGAAAGGAAGTGACGCAGTTCCAACTCACGGTCGCGTATCGCAGACCCGATTCGACGGTAGTGAATCGCGTACCGCTCAACCTCTCGGGCCGGTAACCATGGCGTTACTTCCTCAGAATCCCCGCGATCAGAAGCTCCTCGTTCTCGCGCTGGCCGTCGTCGGACTCGCCGTCGGCTACCAACAGATGTATTGGACGCCGCAGAACCACGATCTCAACGCGATCCAGTTCCGACTGGACACGCTCGACTCGCTGAACAAGATCGCCAAGGCGGACGTCGCGAAGGGCAGCGCCACCAAGATGAAGCAGGAAGCCGATCAGTTCGCGCGCGAGCTCGCGGTGATGCGTCGCCTCGTGCCGACGGAGAACGAGGTGCCGTCGCTGCTCGAATCGATCTCCAGCGCTGCGCGCCACGCGGGCCTCGAGCTCTCTGATGTGCAGCCGGACGGCGTCGTCAATGGCGACCAGTTCGACACGTATCGCTACCGACTCGGCGTCACCGGCCCGTACCACCAGGTCGCGGACTTCCTGTCGAACGTCGGACAGCTGCCCCGCATCATCTCGCCGATCAATCTCTCGGTCACGCCTACGACACGCACGGGCGAGCTCAAGCCAAAGAAGCTCGAGCAGTTCCTCGACGCAAAATTCCAGGTGCAGACCTACGTCGCCCATACCCAGACCCTGAAGCCCGCGGGCGAATCCGCCGGCAGAGCGGGGGCGCCGTGATGAATGCACTGTTGAAAGCCGCTGGCCTGCTCGCCGTCGCAACCGCGGCGTGGGCGCAGGTGCCCGGCGCGGCGGCGAAAGCGGCGGCGCAGCGCGCCGTCGCCGCCACGAACGCGCACATCGCGGCAGAGCAGGCGGTCGATGCTCCGAAGCCCGTGGCGAAAGTCGCGCAGGCGCCGGCGAACGCTCCGACCAGGACCGTCGAGCGCTTGCCATCAGGAAAGTCTGAACTCGTCACCGACACGGCCGGTACGACGCCCGTGATCATGCGCGAGTCCTACGACTATTCGCGCGAAGGCCGGCGCGATCCGTTTGTGTCGCTGCTCACGACGAACGAGCTGCGGCCAACCATGAGCGATCTCCGGCTCACGGGCATTCTGTTCGACCAGGGCGGCCACTCCGTCGCGACGCTGCGCGATCTGGGCACAAACGCTTCGTACCGAGTGGCTGCAGGCGCCGCCCTGGGACGCATGCGTGTCTCGGCCATTCGACTCAAGACTGTCGTGTTCACGATCGATGAATTCGGCACGACCCGCCAGGACTCTCTGTACCTCGGCGATTCCACCAAAGTGAGGGGAAAATGATTTTATTCCGGACGCTTGCATCGTCGATGCTCGCCGCGTTCGGCGCGATTGGAAGTCACGCAACTCCTGCGTCACCGACTGCCAACGAAGCGACCGTCGTCTCCCTCAGCGTCGTGCCGAATACCGGCCGCGCCGACGTGGTTATCCGCGTCGACGGGACCATCTCCTACAAACACTTCACGCTCACCAAGCCCGACAAGATCGTTCTCGATCTGGCCGGCGCGACGCTCGGCATGCCGAGCGGTGATGCGTACGATGGCGTTTCGCGCGGCGGTATCACGCGCATTCGCTATTCACAGTTTACGAAATCGACCGTCCGCGTCGTCGTGACGCTCGACGCCGCGCATGCCTACGATGTGAAGCAGCAAGACGGCGAAGTGCGCATCAGCGTCGACGGATCTGCCGAGAAGTTCGAACCCTGGCAGATCGAAGGCCCGTCGTCGGATCGGGGTGACGCGGCGGAAGCGCCGAAGTCCACCATGCAGTCGCCGACGAAGCAAGAGCCCGCGCCACAGCTCAAGGAAGTCGACGCGCGCGCGACGACTCGCGTCGCGAAAGCCGCCGTTCAGCAGTCGACCGAGCCCCGCATCACGGTCAACTGGGAAAACGCTCCGATCAACGATGTCCTCGGCGTCTTCGCCGCGTTCACCGCCAAGACCATCCTCCCGTCGAAGAACGTGACCGGACAGGTCACCGCGAACATCATCAACCTCCCGTGGGACGTCGCCCTGCGCAAAGTCATGAACGCGTACGGCTACGACGTCACATTCGATCCCGACGGGGTCGTCATCGTCGACACATTCGAGTCGATCATGCAGCGTCAGGCGACGATTCCGCTGACGACGCGTACGGTTCGCCTCAACTATGCCCGCGCCAATGCCGTCAAGCCCATGGTCGAAGCACGCCTGACCCGCACTTGCCCGCAGGCATCGATCCAGCTTCCGAGCTCGCCGGCCGGCACGCAGCCGCCGGGCGGCACCGTGCAAATCGGTACCGTGCAGAGCCTTCAGTGCCCGCAGCGCGGCGCGGTCACCGCGGACACGATCACGAACAGCGTCAGCATCACCGACGTGCCGAACGCGCTGTCGGAGCTCGAGCAGTACACGAGGAGCCTCGATCTGCGCCAGCCGCAGGTCAACATCAAGGCGAAAATCATTCTCGTCGACCGGACGTCGCTCGAAGGCCTCGGTCTTCGCTACGACCTCGGTAGCAAGCAGCAGTTCTTCAACGACATCGTCCCGCGGCTCGACTCGACCGGCACGCCGACCACCGGCCCCGGACAGATTCTCCTCGGCGGAAATACGGTCTCGGCGATCGCCAACGCGACGCAACGAATTCCGTCCGCCGCGCTGCAGCTCGTGTATTCAACCGCGATGGGCAACTTCGATTTCACGACCTTCCTCGAGGCGCTGCAAACGAATACGCTCCTCGACGTCCAGGCCGAGCCCAGCGCGAGCGTGTTGAACAATCGTACGGCGAACCTCACGGCGGGCACGCAGGTCCCGGTGCGCGTCATCGACGCAGGCGCCGGCGGCAACCAAACGACGAACTTCCCGCGCGCAACCGTCCAGTTCCAGCAGACGGGCGTGATCCTCACGGTGACACCGCAGATCACGAACAATCGCCAGATCCAGATGAAGGTCCACGTCGAGAACTCCGACGTGCAGTTCCAGGCCAACGACGTCGGCGCGGTATTCCCGAAGCAGAGCGTCGACAACGAGGTCCTCGTCGCCGATGGCGAGACGGCGGTGATGGGCGGTCTCACACAGACCACCGTCAGCTCGAGCAAATCGGGCATCCCGGTTCTTGTTGATCTGCCGATCATCGGTCGCCTCTTTGGCGTGACGAACCGACAGGAGACGAAGCGCGATCTCCTGATCCTCATCACGCCACACATCATCGACGAGGGCCAGCAGGCGGTCCCGGAGACGGGCCGCCCGTAATCGGGCCGCCCTGGAGCGAACTTCATGCGAATAGTCTTTGTCCGCCTAGCTGCAGTCGGCGCTGCGGTGACGTTTGTCGCGAGCTGCGACACGCGTCTCCCGGCGACGACCGGCATTTCCGGCTCGTCGACGTCGTCGACCAATCCGTCGAACCCAAATGCGCCGACGGTCACGATCGACTCACCGACCGTCGGCACGCTGATCAACACCGGCGACTCCGTGCTCGTGACGGTGCGGTTGCACGACCCGAAAGCGCTGCGCAACGCCGTCATCACGGGCGTCACCGAGAAGGGCAGCGTCGACCTCGGCACATTTACGCAGACGCAGCGCTACAAGAGTGTCGCGATTCCCGCGGCGGGCTCGTTCCGTTCGGGCCTCAGAGACACCACGGTTCGTCGCTACCTGCAGCCAATCAACGCGGCTGATACGACGCTCGACAGCCTCATCGTCGTCGCAATCGCGACCGATAGCGCAAGCGTCGCCGATACGGCGACACGACGTATCGACATCGTCGCTGGTCCGAAGCTGACCGTGGTGTCGCCGACCAACGGCGATAGCATCCCCGCCGGCGTCGGCATGAGCGTCGGTGCACGCGCGCAGTCTCCGAACGGCGTTGGCCGCATCGACATTCGTGTCCAGGGTGAAAAGAACTGGCCGACTCAGCTCGATACGACTTTCTCACAGGCGTACGGCGACAGCCCGCGAGACATCACGTTCAATGCTGTCGCGCGAATCCCGATCGATGCGCCGCTCCGCGGTCGCGTGACGATCACGGCGACCGGCGTCGATGTGAATCGACAGCCCGGCTCCGCATCGCCCATCGTCGCGTACGTTCGGAGCGCGAGCAGCGCGCAGCCGCGCGTGACGCAGACGGTGCTGGCGAAGAGTGAAACGTCCGACTCGGTCATCGTCCGAGCGACGGGCGAAGGCATCGCGATCCTCGGCGTCATCGTCCGCGACAGCACCAACGCGATCGTGCAGACCGACTCGCTGCGGCTTCCGCAGCCGTATAACGCCAACGTGCAGGCGAGCGTTCCGCTCAACCTGCCCGTCGGGCTCCAGGGCAAGAAGCTCGGGATCACCGCGTTCGCCGTCGACCAGGCGGGACGCGTCGGATACGCGGTGCCGTCGACCAAGGGTTCGTCGGAGGGCAACGTCAACTTCGCGCTCATCGATTCCACGCTGGTCGCCTACGGTCATACGTATCCGCTGCCGCACAACGGAACCGTCGGTGACGTCGTGGTCGACGCTCCGCGCGGCAACGTTTTCCTGTCGAACACGAACTTCAACTTGCTCGAGGTGTGGCAGACCGGGTCGAAGAGCTTCGCGCCGAACGGCGTCGCAGTCGGCTCGCTCCCGTGGGGTATGTTCATCTCGAATAACCCGGACACGCTCCTCGTCGCGAACTCCGGCGGCACGAACATCAGCCGAGTGTACATCGGCACGTCGAGTGCGAGCGCGATTCATGAGGATCTTGCGCATCGGATTCTGACTCGGGCGACGTACGAATACACGCTCACGGTTTCGCGCGATGAGAATACTGGTAAGATCCGCCTGACCGCTCAGGGGCCGATCCTCTACTCGGATCGTCCGCAGTACATCGCGCAGGCGGCGGCTGGGCGCATCTACTACTCGACGCGTCCGACGCCGACCGCGCCGGCAGGCACGATTCGCTGGCTCGATCCGTCGCTCCCGGTTCCGGATCCGCGGCAGGTCTGGCAGTACGGAACTATCACGGCGGGAACCACGCAGACGTACGCGCTGTTCAACGTCGACTCGATCGCGATCGGCGCCTCACTGCCGACGTCGACGGAATCCGACACGTTGTTCATCTGGGATCACCCCTATGGTCAGAAGACGGGGGTGATCGCGGTGTCCGATGTGAACCCGATGAACGCCATCGCAGCTGCGGTGGCGGGCGGGTCGGACGCAGAGGCAATCCTCCGTCTCGACATCAATTCGCTCGGCCTGACCGACACGACGTTCACCGCGGTCAGCGGCAATCGCAACTGGATCGCCTTCGGTGAAGGACACACCGCGTCGGCCGGTCGAGTCATGATGGTCAAGGACTCGGCGGGTGCGGTGCCGAACTTCTTCTCGCCGCTGGTGACGGTGACGGACCTGACGAACAACGCATCCGAACACGTGTTCGGCCTCGCGCTCGACAAGACCGGCGGCACCGTTGCCTCGCATGGCCTCGAATCGTACTTCGCGCTGGTCTCGGATCCGTTCCATCTCCGCCTCCAGGGCAAGTTCGACTCGGCCGACAACGGCGCGGGCATCGCGTTCCACCCGAACGCGGACGGCATTCTCTCACCGGCAAACCAGCGGCTTGCCTTCGTCGGCTCGGCGTCCGGTGTGATCGAGATCGTCGACATCGCGTACTACATTGGCCGCGGCAGGCTGCAACTGAAGTCGCCGATCTATGGACCGCTCCGCACGAGCGGCCCGATGCCGGGCGACTCGCCCGACGTCGTGATGAAGCTCTATGCACTCAGCAAGGATGGACTGATCGTCATCGACCTGACCGCGGCGGACATCAAGCCAGGACCGCCGTGATCCATCGGTGAAATTGCGAGTGAGATCGCTCCGTTCGGACGAATAGTCCAACGGAGCGATTTTGCTTCTCGAGCACCTGGCTTATCGTTCGCCCATGCCTCTTCGCTTCACGACCGCAGGTGAATCGCACGGACCGGCTCTCGTCAGCACCCTCGAGGGAATGCCGGCTGGACTGCCGCTTCTCGCCGAACATGTGAACACCGAGCTCGCTCGCCGGCAGCAGGGATACGGGCGCGGGCGCCGGATGCAGATCGAAAAAGACTCGATCGAGTTTCTCTCCGGCGTGCGCGCCGGCGAAACGCTCGGATCACCGATCGCTATGCTGATTCACAACCGTGACTGGAAGAATTGGCAAGAGATCATGGATCCCGCGCCGCGCGAGAACGATCCGAATCCTCGGCGCCGCGCGGTGACTCGCGTTCGCCCCGGACACGCCGATCTCACGGGCATTCTCAAGTACGATCGCGACGACGCGCGCGACATTCTCGAACGCGCTTCCGCGCGCGAAACGACGGCGCGGGTCGCCGCGGCGGCGATCTGTAAGCGTTTTCTAAACGAGTTCGACGTCCGCATCGGGTCTCACCTCGTCCACCTCGGCGGCATCGATGCGGTTCGTCCGGACAGCATGCCCGAGGACATCAATGCCGCCTCGGATGCATCGCAGCTTCGCACGCTCGACCCCGACGCGGAGCAGCGAATGATCGCCTACATCGACGAGATCAAGCGCGCCGGCAATACGCTCGGCGGCATCTGCGAGGTGGTGGTCGACGGACTTCCGGTCGGTCTCGGCTCGCACGTGTCGTGGGATCGAAAGCTCGACGGCCGAATCGGCGCGGCGATCATGTCGATACCGGCCGTGAAGGGCGTCGAGATCGGGATGGGGTTTCAGACCGCGCGCGTTACCGGCGCGGAGGTGCACGACGAGATCGAGATCGCCCCCGGACGCACACGCGCAGGTAACGTCCGTCGGAAGACAAATCGCGCGGGCGGTCTCGAAGGCGGAATGACGACGGGAGAGCCACTCGTCGTGCGCGTCGCAATGAAGCCGATCAGCACCCTGATGCGGCCATTGGGGACGGTCGACGTCGCAACGGGGGAGGCCGCCGCCGCAACCGCCGAGCGAAGCGACGTGACCGCGGTGCCCGCTATGGGAGTCATCGCCGAGGGGATGCTCGCCCTGGTGCTCGCCGATGCATTCGTCGAAAAGTTCGGCGGCGACTCGCTCGGCGAAACGAGACGAAATTATGACTCCTACCTTTCGCACGTCGCAGCCCGGCTCGGCGGCTGATCCGTCGAAGCCACATTTGATCCTCGTCGGCCTTCCGGGGTCCGGGAAGACGACCGTGGGTCAGTCGGTTGCACAGAAAACCGGTAGGACGTTTCTCGATCTCGATCTCGAAATCGAACGACGCGAAGGCGAGTCGATTGGTCAGATCTTCGGGGAGAAGGGCGAGCAGTATTTCCGCCGTCGGGAGCGGGAGGTGACTGCGGAGCTCACGCTCGTCGGAAACATGATCGTTTCGCCCGGGGGCGGGTGGATGATGAATCCCGAGGCCGTCGCGCTTGTCAGACCCCCTAGCCGGATCGTCTACCTTAAGGTGAGCCCGGAGACGGCGCTGAAGCGTTTAGGGCCGTCCAGGAGTGCTAGACCGCTGTTGAGCCGGCCAGATCCGCTCGGCGAATTGAAACGTCTTTTCGAGGCGAGAAGACATATATATGAAACGGCCGATAGCGTCGTAGACACGGAACTCTATGACTTGCAAAGGGTTATAGAAAAGGTCATTGAACTTGCCACGCTGCCAGGCTAGTCATACGTTACCGCGCTGACTTGGCGGCGTCTCCAAAACCGAAGGCTGTTTGGCTGGAATCGAGGGGTCCGACAGGGAGAGGATTGATGCCGCGGATTGGCAAATCCTCCCCTTCTTGCTTTCCGGCCGATGGAGTTCGATAGGAGTGTGAATCGTGACTTTTCGAGTATTGGGTCCTCATGAACGCGGGCGGTTCGCCCCCGAAGCGTGGGGCCATTTGCTTGCGTTGAACGGCTCTGGCGCGTTAAACGGGGCCGAGCTTGAGCACATCATCGAGCGTGCGCTTCTGCAGATCGATGGCCGCATCGCGCTTGACGACCTTCGCTCTCTTATGGAAGGCGCCGGGTTCTTGGAACAGGGCGACAACGAGCAAACACAGACGGTACACTGAGCATGGCAACGAGAAAGGGCGCGACGAAGACCCGTTCGTCAGCGAAGAAGGCATCGAAGGCGAAGGCCACGACGAAAGCGAAAGCGCGTCGGGGCAAGCCGGTCGAGGTGTTGGTCGACAATGACGTCGGCGCCCCGGCGGGAACGAGCACGCTCGTCATCGTCGAATCGCCGGCGAAGGCCAAGACCATTGGCAAATACCTCGGCCGCGGCTACCGCGTCCGGGCGACGGTGGGTCACATCATGGACCTGCCCGAGAAGAAGCTCGGCATCGACATCGACAAAGGCTTCGAACCGGATCTCGTTCCGATTCCGGGGAAGGAGAAGACGATCGCTGAGCTGAAGAGCGCCGCGAGGGACAGCAAGGAAGTCCTGATCGCCACCGACCCTGATCGCGAAGGCGAGGCGATCGCGCAGCACGTCGCGACCCAGATCACGCCGAAACGCGGCGTGTCCTCGGTTCCGATTCGTCGCGTGCTCTTTCACGAGATCACGAAGGACGCCGTTCAGCGCGCGATTCAGAACGCGGGCAAGATCGACAACAAGAAAGTCGAAGCGCAGCAGGCGCGCCGCGTGCTCGATCGTCTCGTCGGCTACAAGGCGAGCCCGGTCCTTTGGAAGACCGTGAAGAAGGGGCTCTCGGCCGGTCGTGTGCAGACTGTGGCGCTGCGTCTCATCGTCGAGCGTGAGCGAGAGATTCGTGCGTTCAAGCCGCAGGAGTACTGGACTGTCGAGGCGTTGCTGGAGAAGGACAACCAGCAATTCACAGCGAAGCTCCATCACATCGACGGCAAGAAGGCCGAGATCTCGACTCAGGCGGAAGCCGAGCGAATTCTGAATGACCTGAAGGGCCGTCAGACGTTCGATGTGACGGAGGTCAAGCGTCGCGAGCGGCGCAAGAATCCCAGCGCGCCGTTCACGACGTCGACGCTGCAGCAGGAAGCGGCGAAGAAGTTGTCCTTCGGTTCGAAGCGTACGATGCGCGTCGCGCAGGATCTGTATGAGGGTATCGAGCTCGGCTCCGAGGGTGCGGTCGGTCTCATCACGTACATGCGTACCGACTCGACCCGCGTCGCGGAGAGCGCGGCGCTGGCCGCGCGCGAATACCTTCGCGTCCTGTTCGGCGAGGAGTTCGTCTGCAGGACGCCGCAGCTGTACGGCGACGGAAAATCGAAGAATGCTCAAGAGGCGCACGAGGCGATTCGGCCCACCGATCCGTCACGGCGCCCGGATGAAGTCAAGAAGTTCCTCAGCAGCGACCAGCTCAAGCTCTATCAGCTGATCTGGCAGCGCTTCATGGCGTCGCAGATGACGCCAGCCGTTTTCGACACGACGACGGTGGACTTCGACATTCCGTCGACGACGCAGCCGGACATCGGTCGCCGCAGCTATCTGTTCCGCGCGACGGGATCGATCGTGAAATTCCAAGGGTTCCTCGCACTCTATCGCGAAGCGCGGGAAGAGGGAGAGCACAAGACGCTCGAGGACGAACAGGCGCTGCCTGTCGTCGTCGTCGGCGAGAAGGTGCCCTGCAAAGGCGTCACGGCGAGCCAGCATTTCACGGAGCCGCCGCCGCGCTTCTCTGAAGCGAGCCTCGTCAAAGAGCTCGAGCGACTCGGCATCGGTCGCCCGTCGACGTATGCATCGATCATCTCGGTGCTCGCGGATCGGCGGTACGTCGAGCTCGTGCAGCGGCGCTTCTTCCCGACAGAGCTCGGCGAGAGCGTCGAGAAGGTGATGGTGAAGCAGTTCCCCGACGTCTTCAACGTGGATTTCACGTCGGAGATGGAAGGAGAGCTCGACAAGATCGAAGACGGTGATCTCGCGTGGCAGAAGGTTTTGAAAGACTTCTACTCGCCGTTCGCCGCGCGGCTCAACAAGGTCGACGCGGGAGCGCTGATCGCCGAAGCGTACGATCTGTCGGCGATCGATTCGTTGCGCTGCCCCGAGGATGGTGGCCGACTCGAGCCGCGCGGTGGATTCTTCGGGCCGTTCCTCGCGTGCGAGAATCACCCGAAGACGTGCAAGTACACGCGGCCGATCAAGGGCGAGAAGGCGAAGCCCGTGATGACGGAGCACATGTGCCAGATCTGCGGGCAGCCAATGGTCATTCGCCAAGGGCGCAGCGGCCAGTTCCTCGGCTGCAGCACTTTCCCGAAGTGTCGAGGCACTCGCTCGATGCCGACAGGCGTCTTCTGCCCGAAGGATGGTGGTGAGCTCGTCGAGCGTCGGTCAAAGAAGCGCGGGACCGCCTTCTATGCGTGCTCGAACGAAGACTGTGATTTCGTCGCGTGGAACAAGCCGGTCTCGGAAAAATGTCCGGAGTGTGGCTACGTCGGCGCCGAGATGAAGTCGACGAAGAGCCGGGGCGACTTCAGGAAGTGCCTCAAATGCGGCAACGAGTGGGACGCGCCGCAGGTCGAGGAACCGGTCGACGCCGAGGCGCTCGCGGGATAGCTGGTTCCGTCCATTCGCTCCAGGAAGGCGCTCTTCTGTCATTACAGAGGAGCGCTTTTCTCTTGTCCTCCGTCGCCTAGATCCGACGGCTCGATTCATTAAGCGATTCTCACTTCGTTCGAGATGGCTGGCTTCCGTCGGACGAAACGTCGAGCAGCACTTGCTTGACCTCGGCGTGCTCCTCGCGAACGCGGCGCGCGATCCCTTCGGCGCACTCGGTAAACCGCTCCGCCGAAAGCCCGGGCTTTGCGCGAAGGTGAAGGGCAATCACGACATAGTCCGGAGAGATATGAATGGATTGAGGCGCGCCGTCGGCTGTCACGTCGTGGTTCTCGGACACCGCCGTGTTCACCGCATCGATCACCTCCGGTCGCGCCGATTCCCCGATCAGAAGACCGTGCGTTTCAACCAAAAGCACGACGGCGATCGCCCCGATCACGCATCCGATTGCAATCGACGCGATCCCGTCGAAGATCGGCATGTGAAGCAGGTGAGAGAGCAGAATACCCGCGAATGCGATCGCGAGTCCCGCGAGGTCCGCGACGTCCTCAAGGACAACGCTGAACAGTGTTGGATCCTTGCTCTTTCGAATCGTCGTCCAGAATCCGCGATGACGCATTCGCTTGTGGAACTGCCGGAAGCCGACGACGAATGATGATCCGTCGAAGATCGCCGAAATTCCGAGGACGACATAGTTCCAGCCCGGGCTGCCTAGCTCGCGGGGCTTCATCAGCGAAACGACGCCCTCGAAGATCGTTACTCCAGAGCCGAGCGTCACGAACATCACGGCGACGATGAGGCTCCAAAAGTAGACCTCGCGGCCATGGCCGAAGGGGTGAGCTTGGTCCGGTGGTCGTTTCGCGCGCACCTGTCCGAGCAGGAGCAGGGTGCCGTCGGAGCAGTTCACGAGCGAGTGAACACCCTCGGCGAACATCGCCATACTGTGCGAAAGCGTCGCCACGATGAACTTCGTGATGGCGATCGCGACGTTTGCGGCGATGGATGTCAGAATGGCGAATCGTGATCCTTCAGCCATGGTTCGACATTGTGTTGCGTCCCCGTGAGAATTCCGCAGGCGGGCAGCAAACGTGCCGAGCGACGATTACTTTCTCAGGTGTGCGAACGCATACATCGGACAGGGTGCACATCGTCGGTGGCGGACTCGCCGGCAGCGAAGCCGCGTGGCAGCTGGCCGAGCGTGGCCACGATGTTGTGATTCATGAGATGCGCGGCGTGCGTGGGACGCCGGCCCACAAGACCGATCGCCTCGCGGAGCTCGTGTGCTCGAACACGTTCAAGAGCACGGAGACCTCGAATGCTCATGGGCTTTTAAAGGCAGAGATGCGTCAGCTCGGCTCGGTCGTTCTGTGGGCAGCGGACGAAGCGCGTGTGCCGGGCGGAACTGCGCTGGCCGTTGATCGTGAGGTCTTTTCGTCTGCGGTACACGAGCGTGTGACGTCGCATCCACGCGTGACGGTCGTTCGCGAAGAGGTGACGACGCTCGAGCTGCCGTGCATCGTCGCGACAGGCCCGCTCACCTCCGACTCGCTCGCCGCCACGATTCGCGAGCGGCTCGGAATCGCATCGCTCGCGTTCTACGACGCGATCGCGCCGATCGTGTCGCGCGAGTCGATCGACGATTCGGTCGTGTTCCAGGCGTCGCGCTACGACAAGGAAACGTTCAGCGAAGCAGGCGAGGGCGGCGCGTATCTCAACTGTCCGTTCTCGCGCGAGCAATACGATGCGTTTCTCGACGCGGTCGTTGCGGCGGATCAGCATCACGGCCACGAGTTCGACGAAGTGCCGTACTTCGAGGGCTGTATGCCCGTCGAGGAGATCGCGAGCCGCGGTCGCGACACGCTTCGCTTCGGTCCGATGAAGCCGGTCGGCCTGAAAGATCCAAAGACCGGTCGCGAAGCGTACGCGGTGGCGCAGCTTCGGATGGAGGATCGAGGCGGGCGGATGTGGAATCTCGTCGGATTTCAGACCCGTCTGCGGTTCCCCGAGCAGCAGCGCGTCTTCCGGATGATCCCTGGTTTAGAGAATGCCGAATTCCTCCGATTCGGTTCGATCCATCGGAACTCGTACCTGAATTCCCCGGCGACTCTCTCGACGCATCTTTCGGCGCCCGACGACAACACGTTGCTGTTCGCCGGACAACTCACCGGCGTCGAAGGATATACGGAAAGCACCGCGACCGGACTGCTCGCCGGCATCAACCTGTCTCGCATTCTGGCCGGCGATGCTCCAGTCATCCCGCCGCCGACGACGATGCTCGGTGCGCTCTACCGGTATCTGCGCGAAGCCGATCCCGCGCATTTCCAGCCGATGAACGCGAATTTCGGTTTGGTCGACGATCTGCCGGAGCGCGTGAAAGACAAACGCGTCAAGCGTGAAAGAATCGCCGAACGTGCGCTGTCCGACATGGCCGCTTGGCGGGATTCGAACTCGCTGACCGGCGTCGCTCGGTGACCGCCGAAGTCACCGACTACCTCGACCATCTCGCCAAAGAACGAGACGTCTCGCCGAACACCGTTCGCGCATACGAACGCGATCTTCGCGGATTCGTCGAGTTCCTCGGCAAATACTACGGCGGCAGTTCCTGGAGTTGGCAGGGAGTCGACCGCATCGCGATGCGTGGATTCCTCGGCCAGCTCTCGAAGCGCGGCTTGAGCAAACGCTCGATGGCGCGCACGCTCTCTGCGATTCGAAGCTTTTATCGCTATCTCCACCGCAACGAGGTCGTCGACGCCAATCCCGCGCGCGCTGTCGGTGCGCCACGGCTCGAGAAGTATCTCCCCGGATATCTGGACCGCGCGCAAATCGACCTGCTGTTTCAGATGGCGGAAGTCCGCGCATGGGAAGGGAAGTTCGTCGACGTTCGCAACCTCGCGATCCTCGAGCTGTTCTACTCGACCGGCATGCGATTGTCCGAGCTTCAGGGATTGAGCCGGGGCGATCTCGACGCCGTGTCACAGCAAGTGAAAGTGCGTGGGAAGGGCCGAAAGGAGCGCATCATTCCGATCGGCGATCACGCGGTTCTGGCGGTTCGGAACTACGAAGCGAAGCGTGATGAGCTCTTGCGCGGCCTCGGGCCAAAGGCCGATCGACACGCGCTTTTTCTCGCGAGAACGGGAAAGCGCATCGGCGTTCGCGCCGTACAGAAGGCGGTCACGAATTTTCTGAACCAGATCGACGAAGACGCGGGCCTGAGCGTCCACTCGCTTCGGCATACATTCGCGACACACCTGCTCGACGCCGGCGCCGATCTCCGGGCAGTTCAGGAATTGCTCGGACATTCGTCGATCTCGACGACGCAGATCTACACGCATACGAGTATCGAGCGGCTCAAACAGGTCTACGACAAGGCGCACCCCCGGGCCTGAAACCTGCCTATGCGAGGGGAGGATCATGCGCCTCGAACTCATTCCCCTCATCGCGGCTGGAATCGTCGGCCTAATCGGCCTAGGCCTCGTCTTCGACGCCTGGACGCCCGACGAGATCATCGTGAAAAACGAGCGGCGCCGTCGCCCGCGCGTCGAGCGAAGCCGGGGAGGGGAGGCGCTGATCGGCCTCGGCGTCCTGTGTATGGCGGCGGCATTCGCCGGGCGCGACACCTGGAAATACTCCGTCGTCGCGGTCATCAGCGGGACCGCGCTGCTCGTCCTCGGTGCCTATGGCAATCGCCGCTACCTCGGATCGGTGATCTCCAATCGCGGCGCCCTTCGCCGCCGAGCCGCGGACGATGAATCGCCGACGCCTCCGGTAGCCTCGCGCACGGAGCGGCGAGCAAGCCGCTAGTTCAGCCGGGACGCATGCGGGCGTGCCCCGCTATCTTCCGGGCATGACCAACCCACTCCCGCGGATGCGGGCAACAACCATCCTCGCCGTTCGACGAAACGGCACAGTCGCCATTGGCGGCGACGGCCAAGTGACCGTCGGCGAGACGGTGATGAAGTCGCACGCGCAGAAAGTCCGGCTCATTCGGGGCGGAAAAGTCGTCGCTGGGTTCGCCGGAGCGGCGGCCGACGCGATGACTCTGTTCGAGAAGTTTGAAGAGAAGCTCGAGCGTTACCCCGGCAACATGCCGCGCGCGGCCGTAGAGCTCGCGAAGGAATGGCGCAGCGATCGCGTGCTCCGCCGTCTCGAAGCCTTACTTATCGTCGCGGACAAGGAGCACGGGTTCATCGTCTCGGGCACCGGCGAGCTCATCGAGCCGGATGACGGCATCCTCGCGATCGGCTCGGGCGGCTCCTACGCCCTCTCCGCCGCGCGAGCGCTGATCGACAACACGCAGCTCGAAGCGGTGGAGATCGTGAAGCGCTCGATGCACATCGCCGGCGAGATCTGCATCTATACAAATACGAATATTACGGTTTTGGAAACCGTTTGACGGAATGCCATCTACACGCACTCAACAAGCGCTCGCGCGTCTCGCCGATCTGACTCCGCGGCAGATCGCCGCGGAGCTCGATCGTTACATCGTCGGGCAAGCGGACGCGAAGAAAGCCGTCGCGATCGCGCTGCGCAACAGGTGGCGCCGCCAGCGCGCGCCGGAATCGATTCGCGAAGAGATCTCACCGAACAACATCATCCTCATCGGGCCGACGGGCGTCGGAAAGACGGAGATCGCTCGCCGCCTCGCCAAGCTCGCCGGCGCGCCCTTCATCAAAGTCGAGGCGTCGAAGTTCACCGAAGTCGGCTACGTTGGCCGTGACGTCGAGTCCATGGTGCGCGATCTCGTCGAGAGCGCCATCGACATGGTGCGGAGCGAGCGCGAATCCGAGGTCGAAGATCTCGCGCACGAGCGCGTCGACGATCGGTTGCTCGATCTGCTCCTCCCACCGCCGGCGGCCGAAAAACCGGTCGCCGCGCCGGCTGACGCCAACGTCGTCAACGAGCCGCAAACCGTCCCCGACGACGGGCTCGGCGTCTTTCTCGTCTCCGGCAGCGGCAACGTCGTCAAGGAGACGGTCGACCCGGCGCAAGAGCGCTACAAGCGGACACGCGACAAGCTCAAACAGCTTCTGCTCGACGGGAAGCTCGAAGATCGCGAGGTCGAGGTCGAGGTTCCGCAGAACGCGCCGATGTTCGACGTGCTCGCGTCGCAGGGCGCGCCGGAAGGGATGGACAACATCTCCGACATGCTGAAGGAGATGATGCCCAAGCGAAAGAAAAAGCGCACGGTGAAAGTCTCGGAGGCGCGGAGAATTTTGTTCGAGCAGGAGCTCGAAAAGCTCATCGACCTCGAGGACGTCACCGCCGACGCGCTCGATCGCGTCGAGAAGCTCGGCATCATCTTCCTCGACGAGATCGATAAGATCGCCGGCGAACGGTCGCAGATGGGCGGTCCGGACGTTTCACGCGAAGGCGTGCAGCGCGATCTGCTGCCCATCGTCGAGGGATCGAACGTGCAGACGAAGTACGGCATGGTGAAAACGGACCACGTGCTCTTCATCGCGGCAGGCGCATTTCACGTTTCGAAGCCGAGCGATCTGATTCCGGAGTTGCAGGGTCGCTTTCCGATTCGCGTCGAGCTCAAGGCGCTGACTGAGCAAGACTTCATTCGCATCATGACCGAGCCGGAGAACGCGCTGACGAAGCAGTACGCCGCGCTCGTGGAGGCGGACGGCGCGAAGCTCGACTTCGCGACCGACGGCATCGCCGAGATCGCGCGAATCGCCGCGCTGGTCAACGAACGGATGGAGAATATCGGCGCGCGCCGGCTGCACACCGTAATGACGACGCTTCTCGAGGACGTGCTCTTCGAGCTTCCCGATCGCGGAAGTGCCTCGATCCTGGTCGATCAGAGCGTCGTGCGAGATCGGCTGAAGGCTGTCGTGGAGGACGAGGACCTTCGGAAATACATTCTATAGCGTTCTCGCAAACGTTCCTGCCGCGCAACCAGCAACTCGCATTCATTCATGCCCACCGATTTCCTCGCCATTCCTGATTTCACACGAGACGAGCTCGAAAGTCTGTTGAAGCTCGCCGAGCGAATGCATGCCGGCACGTATGACAAGAAGCCGCTCACGGGCAAATCGCTCGCGATGATCTTCATGAAGGCGAGCACCAGAACGCGCGTTTCGTTCGAGGTCGGCACGTTCCAGCTGGGTGGCCACGCGTTGTTTCTATCGCCGCGCGACGTGCAGTTGGGCCGTGGTGAGCCGATCGCGGACACAGCGCGGGTACTGAGCCGGTACGTCGACGGAATCATGATCCGGACGTTCGCGCACCAGGACATCGAGGAGCTCGCGAAATACGCGGACGTGCCGGTGATCAACGGTCTCACGGATCTGTTGCACCCGTGCCAAGTGCTTGCGGACATCCTCACCGTTCGCGCGGAATTCGGCCCGAACATTTCCGACAAGAAGTTCGCGTGGATCGGCGACGGCAACAACATGGCGAATTCGTGGATCAACGCGGCCTATCGCTTCGGATTCGATCTCGACATCGCGTGTCCCGAGGGCTACGAGCCGGCCGATCACCTTCTCGCGCGCGCGCAGAAAGCCGCGAAGGTGCGCGTGGTCCGTGATCCGATGGAAGCCGCGCACGGCGCGCACGTCGTCAACACCGATGTCTGGGCGTCGATGGGCCAGGAGCAAGAGCAGAAAGATCGTGAGCGCGCGTTCGCCGGATTTACGGTGAGCCCGAAGCTCATGAAGCAAGCGGACAGCAAGGCGATCTTCTTGCACTGCCTGCCGGCTCACCGCGGAGAAGAAGTTTCGGCCGAGGTCATCGATGGTCCGCAGAGTCGCGTGTGGGACGAGGCCGAGAATCGGCTGCACGCGCAGAAAGCCGTGATGGCAGTTCTCATGGGAGGAGAGCCGCTGTGATTCCACAGGCAGGTACGAAGGCGCCCGACTTCAACGCGCTCACTGACACCGATGAGCATCTCGAGCTCAAGTCGCTGCGCGGACAAACCGTCGTCCTGTTCTTCTATCCGAAAGACGACACCGCCGGGTGAACCATCGAGGCGTGCTCGTTTCGAGACGCCCTCCCTCGGTTCGAGGGACTCGACGCGGTGGTCTTGGGAATCAGTCCGGACGATCCGAAGTCACACCGGAAGTTCAAAGCAAAGCACGAGCTGACATACACGCTGCTCGCCGACATCGATCACAAGATCGCGGAGGCATACGGTGTGTGGCAGGAAAAATCGATGTATGGCCGGAAGTACATGGGCATCGCGCGCACGACATTCATCGTCGACGCCAAGGGACGCATCGCGAAAGTTTTCGAGAAGGTCAAGCCCGAGGATCATGCGATCGCAGTCGCAGAGGCTGTTGCGGCATTGAACGTGCGAGGCTGAGCAGATCCCTGGCCCCTGAACTCTGCCCTGGTCTCTGCTTATGGACGCACTCGACAAGAATCGCGACAACGACGTTCCGCTCGAGAAAAAACTCGACGACCTCTACAAGCTCATCGACGGAATCGAGACGGCGATGTTGACGACGCGGCGCGCCGACGGAAGCCTGGTCTCCCGTGCGATGCAGGCACAGCGTCGGACGACCGGAACCGATCTCTGGTTCATGACAAATGTCGAAAGCGAGAAATTCGAGGAGCTCGCAAAGGATCCGCAGGTCAATCTCTCGTTCTACAAGGATCGAACGCGCGAGTGGGTGAGCGTCAGCGGCAGAGCCATCCTCTCGCGGGACAGAGATCTCATCGACTCGCTCTACAAGCCGGACTGGAAGGCGTGGCTCGGGGACACCGGTGATGGAAAGCGGGACGGAGGCCCCCACGACCCGCGCATCGCGCTGATTCTCGTCGAGGCTGACAGCGCCGTCTACTCGAAGAGCGATCGTCCAGCGCCGATCGTTCTGTTCCAGGTCGTCAAGGCGATGATCACGGGCGCGCCGCCAAAGGTCGCGGACCTTCGCGAGCTGTCGCGCGCCGAGTTGAAAGCGCCGAGGAACCGAGAGGAGCTGCGCTAGCGAGCGAGGCGTTATCGCCCGCTATCGCCCGCGGCACTGTTGTCGCACTCGCGACGGCGGCATATTCCCGCCATGACAACCGCCACTGCTCCGGGGACGCTCAAGCGCACCCCCTTCTACGAAAAACACGTCGCCCTCGGCGCGAAGATCGTTCCGTTCGCCGGCTACGAGATGCCGGTCCAGTACCCGCAGGGCATCACTGTCGAGCACAAAGCCGTGCGTGAGCGCTGCGGGCTGTTCGACGTCTCGCACATGGGGGAGTTCATCATCCGCGGCGCCCGCGCCGTCGATTTCGTCAACTACGTCACGACGAACGACGTTGCCGCGCTGGCCATCGGACAGGTTCACTATTCGACAACTCTCAACGACCGCGGCACCATCGAAGACGATTGTCTCGTCTATCGCTTTGCCGACAAGATCATGATGGTCGTGAACGCGTCGAACGTCGACAAGGACTTCGCCCACATCTCGCGGCACGCAGGCAGGTTCGGCGTGACGCTCGAGAACGTGAGCGACGACATGGGACTCCTCGCGCTGCAGGGACCGAAGGCTGCGTCGCTTCTTCAACCGCTGACACAGAGCGATCTCTCGACGATCAAGTATTACCACTTTGTTGAAGGCAGCGTCGCCGGGATGCCGATGATCATCTCGCGGACCGGCTACACCGGCGAAGACGGCTTCGAGCTCTATCACGACGTGAAGTACTCGGACAAGCTGTGGGACGCGCTGATCGGCGCCGGTGACGTTACCCCAGCAGGCCTCGGCTGCCGCGATACGCTCCGTCTCGAGATGGGCATGGCGCTCTACGGCAACGACATCGACGATACGGTGACGCCGCTCGAGGCGAATCTCGCGTGGCTCGTGAAGCTTAAGAAAGGCGAGTTCGTCGGAAGTCCGGTGCTGAGCGAGCAGAAAGCCAACGGTCTGAAGAAGAAGCTCGTCGGCTTCACGCTTCCCGAAAAAAATATCGCGCGTCACGGCTATCCGGTGTTCGCCAACAACGAACCAAGCGGCGTCGTGTGCAGCGGGACGATGAGCCCCACGCTCGGCATTCCGATCGGCACGTGCTATGTCCCGACGGCAATCTCCTCGGAAGGCTCGACGTTCGAGATCGAGATTCGCGGCAAGCGAGTGTCCGCGACGGTCGTGAAGCCGCCGTTTTATAAGAACGCCTCGCACCTCTAGGCGCGAAGTGTACGCCGTCGTCGATTGACCGATGCGGGTTGCCATACTGACGATTTCCGACGCCGGCGCGCGAGGCGAGCGCGCCGACACGTCGGGCGATGCCGCCGAGGCGTGGGCGCGCGCGCGCGGGTATGCGATTGCGCAGCGAGCGCTGATTCCCGACGAGACGGTCCACATCGTGAATCGCCTGACGTCGTGGTGCGACAGCGACGGCGCCGATCTCGTGCTGACGACGGGCGGCACCGGTCTGAGCCCGCGAGACGTGACGCCGGAAGCGACGCGTGCGGTGCTCGATCGCGACGCGCCGGGAATCGCGGAACGAATTCGGGCGCTCTCGCTGACGACGTTCCCGCGCGCGGCGTTGAGCCGTGGACTCAGTGGAACGCGTAAGAGAACGCTCATTATAAATCTTCCCGGATCGACCGGCGGCGTGAAGGACGGTCTCGCCGCTATCGAGCCGATCATCGATCATGCCGTTGCGGTGCTCCGCGGCGAGCGAATCGATCACGGCGAACCGACGAAGCCTTCGTCGGCGTCGCCGGCGTAAGGACGCATGAAGGTTCTTCTCACACTGCAGGACGTCGAGCCTGCTGTCCGCATCAACGCGCTCTTGGAGCAAGAGGGCGTCGAGACCGAGCTTGTTTCACCGCTCGACGACATCCGCGGCGCGATCAAGCGGCAGAAGCCCGACCTCATTCTCTTCACGGGCGAGCTCACCGATCCGTCGACTGTCGCGATCGTGAAGGAGCAGCTCTGGGACGGAGCAGCGGTCGTCGGGCTTTCCGAGAGCGTCGAGCCGACGGCGCTCGAGCGTCTCCGCATGATCGGCTACATCGACGTCTTCGCCAAGCCCGTCAACCTCGACGAAGTCCTCGGCGGCCTCAATAGGATTCTCGAAAGACGGCGTTTGCAACGTCTCACTGGATTGATCGGCGAGAGCGAAGCGATGCGTGAGATCATGGTGCAGGTCGAGCAGATGGCGCCGGTCTCGAGCACCGTGTTGATCGAAGGGGAGAGCGGAACGGGGAAGGAGCTCGTCGCGCGCGCGATTCGCCTGCTGAGCAACCGAAAGAACAAGCCGTTCATCGCGGTGAATGTCGGTGCGCTTCCCGAATCGTTGCTCGAGAGCGAGTTGTTCGGCCACGAGAAGGGCGCGTTCACCGGCGCGGCCGAGCGGCGGCTCGGGCGATTCGAGCTCGCGGACACGGGAACGCTCTTTCTCGACGAGATTGGCGAGATCCCGCCGGCGACGCAGGTCAAGCTGTTGAGAGTTCTCGAAGAGCAGGAGTTCATGCGCGTCGGCGGGACGCAGCCGATCTCGGTCGACGTTCGCGTGATCGCGGCGACGAATCAGCCGCTGCGCGAGCTCGTCGAAGAGGGGCGGTTCAGATCCGACCTCTTCTACCGGTTGAACGTCCTGCGAATCTACCTGCCGCCGCTCCGCGAACGGCCGGAGGACGTGCCGCTGTTGGTGCGGCGGTTCATTCAAGAATACTCACAGCGCCACGAGCGTCCGTTTCACGGCATCTCATCGGACGCGATGCAATTGCTCATCGAGTATCCATGGCCGGGCAATGTTCGCGAGCTTCGGAATCTCATCGAGAGCATGGTTGTCCTGTCGCCCGGCCATGAGATCCAGCCGAATGATTTGCCGCGGCAGATGCGGGAAGGGGGAAACGCTCGATTTCTTCCGGTGCACGTCGGGCCGCTCGTTCGCGGCGAGGCTGGGGCGAGTGGTCGCGAGCTCGAGTTCATCGTGCGGAGCCTGATCGAGCTCAAGCTGCAAGTCGAAGAGTTGCGCCGACGCATCGACGTCGACCGGCCGAGCTTAGCGGACGGATGGATCGGAGAGGTTCATCCCTCGGCGATTACGCCGTCCTCGTCGGTACCGGCAATCGAGCCGAGAGATCAGGCGCCGCCGCCAAACGTCGTGACGATCACGCCTGGAACGAAGATGGCCGACATCGAGCGTTCGGCCATTGAGGCCGCGCTGAAGGAGACGCGCGGCAATCGGCGGCGTGCGGCCGACATGTTGGGCATCGGCGAGCGCACGCTCTACCGCAAAATCAAAGAATACCGGATGCCGGAGCACGCGTTCGCGGAAGAATAGCCTTGCACTTCGGATTCGAAGCAGACATATTGTCCGCCCCTACCACCCAGTCCACGATGGACTGTGACGGCACTGCCCGGTCGTCGTCTTATCCCGGTCAATCTGCCTCGACGCCGGAGTTCGCGTTTGTCACTACCTGCCAGCAATTCCGCGCCTCCCGACTCCTCATCGATCGCGGGAAGCGTCCTGCCCATTCAACGAGCTGAAGAACTGCTGGCGACACTGCCAGGTGTCATTTCGGCCCGAATTGTCGCCACCTCCAACGGTACAGTGGACGAGATCCATTTGTTGACCACCACTGAGGTTACGCCAAAGCAGACGGTGCGCAACGTCGAGAGTGCGCTGATCGCACACCTCGGGATGCGGGTGAGTCATAAGAAGATTTCGGTCGCGACGTCAGACGAGGCACAGCGTCCTCGTCCGCAGATGCATACGATGACGCCGGAAGTTTCGATGCCGGCGATTCAGTCGCCGACGCATTTTGGCCGTCCGCTGCCGACGATGAGCGGGGTCAATGGCCGGAAGATCTATTTCGAGGATGTCGAGGTTCGCCGTTCGCGCTCCAAGGGAGTCGCGTGCCGGGTCACCCTGCGGAAGGGCGACGAGAGCTACATCGGCGAAGCCGAGGGAATGGAGAATGAGCGAATTCGCATCGAGCTGGCGGCGCGTGCCGCGCTCGCGGCGATTCGTCAGGCGGAGGGCGACGAGCGGGTGTTGGCGCTCGAGGGCTGCCGTCTTGTGGAGGCGTTCGAGCGGACGTTCGTGTTCGTGGGTGTGACGATCCGTGAGAGCAGAGAGAGCACACTGACGACGGGCAGCGCCGAGATCCGGGAGAGTCCAGAGACGGCAAGTGTTTTAGCAGTTTTGGACGCGACCAATCGGTGGCTCGATCGGTGACGGTTAGGTAACGAAATAACACAATCGCTGTAATGGAGCCTCGGCTTCAGGAACGATTGTCGATACTGTAAGCGTGGAAAGTGTGGACGTAGCGGAGCCGATGGCGTTGTTCCCTCCTGTGAAACACCGGCTCTGGCGGAAAAGTTGATGGCTGCCTGACGCTTGCGATGCCGCGGCGCTGGCGGGCGAGAACCAGTGAGCCATCCCCAGGTTCACGACATTCAAGAAATCAAAACAGACAATTAGAAAACGACCCCCTCCCTCGCTGAAGCGAAGTCGAGCGGAGGACAATTCGGTCCAGTAGTTGAGCGGAGCTCACTTTGGAGCACGGCCTAAACACCCGTGACTTGCTGTACAAAGGGGGTGACGCAAATGGAAATCCTTCTCGCAATTCTCTCGGTGATCATTAGCTGGGACTGACGAGGAGCAGGGGGTCAGTACTTCTTATGCCGCGAATCGCAAAACTCTACGTCGCCTTCATCGTCTTCATCGCCCTTGCGGGCGGGGCGTTGGCGTTCGCTAGCGCACCGAAGTTGCCGCACTCGCTCGTAAGCGACGCGCTTCTCCTGTGCGGCCTTGCGGTAGCTTCCGAGTTTTTGGGGTTCGTAATGCCGAAGTCGGCGCGAGGATCATTCAGCTTTATTCCGTACTTTGCGGCTGCGATCATCGTCCCGAGTTGGCCAAGCGTTTTGAGCGTTGCATTCATCAAATCTGTTGCGGAGCTGTTCACGCGCCGGGCGCTGATCAAAAAAGTTCTGAACGTGTCGGCGCACGCAGTAATGGAGCTAATCGCTGTTTGGGTCTTCGTTGGGCTGGGCGGAGTTAGTCTGCGCCAAATCCCCGACTTGAAGGACTTCGCTCACGTTACCGCCGTCGCCGCCGCTCCGGCGTTGATCGCTTTCTTGTGCGCCTCGCTGGCGAACAATCTGATCGTCAGTGCTGCGATTGCGCTCAGTTCAGGAAAGACCGTCGCCGATATCGTAAAAGGCAATCACAATCGCGCGAATACGGGTCTCGACCTGCTGGCGGTCCCGCTCATCTTCCTGTTCGCGTGGGTGTATGCGGCATTTGGCGCAATCGCCGCCGTTGCGCTTTGGGTTCCGATCCTCGGACTGCGTCAGATCCACCGCACGAATCTTGAGCTCGAACAGACGAACGAGGAATTACTCGAGCTGATGGTAAAATCGATCGAAGCTCGAGACGCGTATACGTCCGGTCACTCCCGCCGCGTTCAGCAGTTCTCGCTAACGATTGCACGGGCGATCGGACTGGCTGAGCGGCAGATCGAGGAAATCGGACACGCCGCACTGCTTCACGATGTTGGCAAGATCTATGAGAAATACGCGGGAGTTCTGACCAAGCAAGACAAGTTAACTCCCGAGGAATGGGCGATCATCAAAGATCACCCTGTCGACGGTGCAGAGCTGATCGCGACGATGACTCGTTTGCGCGATTTGGTCCCGGCTGTCAGACATCATCATGAAAACTGGGACGGCACAGGCTACCCGGATAGAATCGCAGGCGGGGCAATACCGATGGCCGCGCGGATCATCCGCTTTGCCGATACGATCGATGCCATGACCACTGAGCGTCCCTACCGCGGTCCGCTGTCTGAGACTCAGGTAAAGGCGGAGCTGATTAGGTGCCGAGGAACACAGTTCGATCCTGACATTACGGACCGGCTTCTTGCGAGTCCGCTGTGGCCAACGCTATTCACGCCAACCGCCAATGCAACCTCGATAGCTCCACTCTCAGTGGTGCAGGCGAATCCCATCCGCGCTCTTCGAAAGACTTCAAAGCAGGCCGCGCGCGGAGCCTAGGCCGAGACTCGGCACCGTATTCACTGCCCGTCCTGTTCATGGATCGCTGCCCGAACGCGGGCAATTCCCCAGTGAATAACTGCTGCACTTCGTCTGTGCGAGTTTATAAGGCGCTCACACAATGCCTTCGCCTCTGAGCGTCTTCCGGCACGGACCAAGTAATCGCAAGCCGTTGCAATCTCGAAATCGAGCGCGCCCGACATTGGGTGCGGTTCGTCGATTGCCGCCGAGAGTCGTGCAAACTCCGCGTCCTCGATTACCACCTCCTCGCGTAGATGCGCCAGTCGCATCGAGATCGCGCTTCTCCATCGGTCCCGAAGTTCAGACCCACTGAACATCCCGAGCGCTTGAGCTTCTCGAAACAATTTCTCTGCGCTGTCCGGATCCCCGGCATAGATCGATCCAGTGATTTGAATCATCCATAGAGAAAAGTGGGTTCTCAATTCCGGGATCCTGGCGACACTACTTAAGGATTGTTCGATCCACTTACTTGCGGCGATCGGATCATCAATATCAAAACTCATATCGCTTAGAGTTGCCGCCACGGTGATACCAAGCCTGTAGCTTCCGCTCGACTGGGCATCAGCGTTTGCAAGTTCGGCCGCCGCAAACGCCTCATTCGTTTCGCCGGCCCGCCAAAGGGCTAGCGAGGCATTCAATCGTGGAACTATGCGCGCTGATGGCGGGTCGTTCGCGACGGCATCCAAAATTTCGCGGGCGGCGTTCGCTGCTTTTTTCCATTGACCGAGTACGCAGGCCGCGACGAGGGCGAACTCAGATCGTAAATTGGATGACACGCCACGGACGACTTTAGCCTCCACGGATTCGATCGCCGTTTTGGCCAGATGAGCGTCGCCATGCATATCCGCATATTTGAGAATCCAAATAACCGCAGTAATGCGGTGGTCGGGCGTCGCGCCACTGGCCGTCGCACACTCGAATAGCCGCCGCCTCTCGGCCGGAGTACCCCGAAACATCCGAGCCTCCGCTCGAATTCCCGCAAACTCGATGTCATCGTGCGCGACCGCCTCGCCCGCGGCGTTCAACAGCGCGATCCCGTCGAGCACAAACTCCGGCTCCCCGGCCAAATCCGCTGCCCGAATCATCTCACGAGCGACGGCCGTCCGATCATCGGCAAAGAGGTCGACCGCCAGCGCCTCTTTGAGAATCTTGGCCGCATCGCGCGGGCGTCCGATATCCTTCGCGTACTCGACACAGGAATTCAGCGACGCCTGCGCACGGTCGCGGTCGCGCGCGAGGGTCCAATGCTCCGCCGATGCCCAGAGGAGCGAGGGCGACTGCTCGGCCATCGCGTCGAGTGCGCTCGCGACACACCGATGCGATAGCTGCGTCTGAATCGGTCCCATCTTGCAGAGCGAACGGTCGGCGATCAACGCGTGCGATGGGTGAATCCACGAACCCTCGATGCGAACCAGACACCGGCCCTCGAGATCGGAGATCGCCTGCAGAAGCGCGAACTGCGGCAGACCAGTCGATCGCGCAATCGTCTCGATCGAAGCGTGCTTTCCGAGAAGCGCGCAGATCTGAAGCGTGGTCAGTGCATCCGGCGTCAACAGCTCGATCCTGCGATCGAGCAGCGCGAGCAGCGTTGGCGGCACCGCGAGGCGCTCGCGCGTCCGAACGTAGTGCGTCAGCAAACTCTCGAGGAACAGCGGATTTCCCTGGGCCGTTTCCTCGAGCCATTTGCAAAGCTCGGCGTCGAGCTTGACGTCGAGCGGCGTTTGCGCGCTCTCGAGCAGCTGCGCCACGTCCGTGGATTGGAGTGGCGATACGCCGATCGAAGACACCGGAATCATCTCTCCGTTGCGCCACGCGAGCTCGCTCTGCTGCCGACACGACAGTATGACCAGCAGCTTCCTCGCTACTCCCCGACGGGCAAGCGAAGCAAGGGCCCGGGCCGAACCCTCGTCCATCCATTGGGCATCTTCGAACGCAAGCACGAGCGCACGATCCTTTGCGACGGCATCAACGAGCTCCACGATCGCGGCGACGAGCATTTCGGCGACGTCTGTCTCGGCGCTCTGTCCTGCGGAGGCTCCCCCCGAGCTCCCCGCCGCGAGGCGCCGCCGCAGCAGTGAGACCGATCGCTGAGGACAACTGAGGGCGCCCGGCATTCCCAATAGGCTGGGCAGCAAATCGGCGAACGCACCGAATGGACGATTCTGATCACTCGGCTGCAGGGCGATGGCTCCGGCCGCGGCCCCGGCGAGCGTCGCGACGGTACAGAACTCTCGAATGATGCGAGTCTTGCCGATGCCCGGCTCTCCGTGAATGAGAATTCCCTGATATTCGCCAGCACGTGCCGCGTTCAACGCGTCGTTCAGCCGCAGCATCTCCGGCGCGCGACCCGCGAACGGGAATGTCCAGCTCTGGCGTCGCTCGATCCGCGCACGCTCCCCGAAGAGGTTGGACGGATCGGCGGGAACCTGGAGCTCGGGAACCGGGACGCCCAATTCCTTGGCGTAGCGCTCGAGAATTCTGTTGGCTTCGGAGCGCGCGCCTCCAGTTGCGATCATCTGGGCAAGAGCGATGGTCGCATCGCGATTGTATGGATCGAGCCGGAGTGCGACGCGAGCCGTTCGTTCGCATTTCCCGAAGTCACCGATGGCTCGCGAACGCTTCGCCGCTTCCGCCAACGAGCGCGAGAGCTCGAGGGTCATCTGTTCGCGAATGCTCTCGAACCACTCGGCGTACGACTCCGAATGCGTCGGCACATATCCGGGAAAGATTCCGCCGTCCGCCGCCATCAGAAGCTCGGTCGGCGGATCCGGCGACTCGCGCACGGCCTCGAAATCGAACCACACGAGCTCGGGCGGGAGCAGAAGACCGCTGGCGTTCGCATCGATCGGTGCGCCGGCGGTTCGCTGCTGGTACACGAGCTGTCGGAGGCAGTGCGAAGCTTGCTCTTCCTCGTAGTTCGGGAACACCATCTCGTGGAGGATGGACCGCGCGATCCGACGTCCCCGATTCAACGCGAGATAGAGAAGCAGCGCGAAGCTTCTTTCCGCGGACGGCGATACTCGGGTCGAGTCAACGTCGATCGCTGACTCACCCAATGCATGAAGCTTGATCATCGATTGGTGGTGGGTGGGTAGGCACAAAAGTGCCCCCCGCCGTCAGGAGCGCGTCATGCCGCCTCGATTTTGATTCGGCGACGCGCATTCGGCCAGCGTGCTTTGGCTCCCACCTTTTCGTTAGGGTCTCGTGGGTACCGTCACCAAGCGCTCCGGAGACATCCCTTCCGCTTCGGCCTGGAAGTTCACGACGACTCTGTGGCTCAGTACCGGAACCGCCATCGCGTTCACATCCTCGAGGTCCGGTACTGCGCGCCCATCCATCGCGGCGCGCGCTTTCGCGCCAAGGATCAAATACTGCGATGCCCGCGGACCTGCGCCCCAGCTCACGTACTTCTTCACCATGGGCGTCGACTCCTCCGCGCTGGGCCGCGTCGATCGGGCGAGCTTCACGGCGTAGCTGACGACCGACGGCGGAGCGGGTAGGCGGCGGACCAGGTGCTGCAGCGCCAAGAGCTGGTCGGCGTCGAGCATCGGCTTGATCTCGACCTCGAGGTCGCCGGTGGTTGCCGCCACGATCTTCTCTTCTTCTTCGCGCGTCGGATAGCCGACGGTGAGCTGCATCATGAACCGGTCGAGCTGTGCTTCCGGCAGCGGGTACGTGCCTTCCTGCTCGATCGGGTTCTGCGTCGCGAGCACGAAGAATGGCTCCGGCAGCCGATGCGTGTGGCCGGCCGCGGTGACGGCGTGCTCCTGCATCGCCTGCAGCAGCGCGGCTTGGGTCTTCGGCGGCGCACGGTTGATCTCGTCGGCAAGGACGACGTTCGCGAAGATCGGACCTTTAGCGAACTTGAATATACGTTTGCCGGTCGCATGATCCTCTTCCAGAAGCTCGGTTCCCGTGATGTCGCTCGGCATCAGGTCCGGCGTGAACTGCACGCGCGAAAAGCTCAGGTCGAGTGCCTGCGCGACCGTTTGCACGAGGAGGGTTTTCGCGAGACCAGGAACGCCGACGAGAAGGACGTGTCCTCCCGCGAGCAGCGCCGCGACGAGGTCGTCGACGATCTTGTGCTGTCCAATGATGCGCCGTCCGATTTGCTCGATCAGCGTCGCGCGCGCGCGCGCCAACTGCTCGAGGAGCTGGACATCCCGTGAATCATCGATCGGCTGCGTACGCGTTGCCACTCGTGAGGCTCCAGGAAGCGAGAATCTGGGGAACCTAACCAGCGAGGCGCATTCGTGGTAAGAGCGAGCACGAGCCGGCCCGCCTGCCGCTGACAGCCGTTCAACCGTCGACAAAAAAGGCCGCTCTCTCGAGCGGCCCGTGATTTCATTCCATTACAGTATTCTTACGGGAACGTGAAGTCGGCGCGCTGCTCCGTCGGGTAATTCGTGCTGCGCAGCGTCGCGACGACCGTGTATTTGCCCGGCGCAAGGACGGGCTTCTTCCACGTCTCGGCCACGCGCATCGATTCACCGGAGCCGAGCTGCTTGTTCTGCACACTCTGTGTGAACATGCGACCGCTCGACCACTGCCAGACCGCGCGACCAACCGAGTCAATGACGACGAAGTCGTATGTCTGGCCATTCGCGAAATCGAGCTCAGCGTGCTTGGTTCCGACGTTCTTGACTGTGAGCGCGAACTCCGTGGCGCGCCCGCGCGTCTGTACGTCGAACTGCGAGACGAGCTTTACTTCAGCCTTCGCTTTCGAGTTGCGTGTGATGCGCGGCTGAGCGGGCGTCGGCGACTTCACCGTGCCCGCCGAGGCGAGCGCGACCGGTGTTTCGGAATGAGAACGCGGGCCGCACGCGAATGCGACCGCTCCCGCACACAACAATGTGATGATGATTCGAGAGTTCATTTCCCGTGGGCAGCAAACCGGGCGGCAGACTGGTGAACGCGCCGTCGTTCACCGAGCGTTGCGCGTGACAACGTATCAAGCGCAGGACGCATAGTCAACGTGAAGGGTAACAGCCAAAGTATCGGCAAATCAGCGACTTAAATCACTCGCGACTAGGCTTCGGCGAATCTTCGGCTTCCTTGCGAAAAATTTCACAAGCTCGTAAATTTTCGCCCGCAGATGGACCGCTCTCCGCAGGATTCCGGTTCGTCCGGACAGGGCACGCACGAGCCGCGAAAACCGGGCTCGGACAGGGCGGGGCTGGACAACTCGAGCCTCGCCGGAATGGGTGTCCAGTTCGTTGTCGCGATTCTTCTCTTCCTCTTTATCGGCAAGTGGCTCGACTCGCGCCTCGGAACGTCGCCCTGGCTTCTCATCCTCGGGGTCTTCGGCGGCGCGACGGCGTCAACGGTGGCGATGTACCGTCGAATCTTTCCTTCTGACTCGGCCAAGCAAGCGGATTCCTCGAAAAAGCAGTCGTGATGAAATCGATGGCGTTATTCAGTGCGGCTGTGGTCGTGATCGTTTTCGTCGCCGGTTTGTTGCTGGCAATCCCTTTTGCATCTGCCGGTGACCACCGCGCGATCGAAGCAAGTGCGGTAGTGGCGGTTGTGGTTCAGGTGTTCGGTTTCGCGATCGTTCGTTCGGCATCGGCGCGAAACTTCATGTCAGGCTGGGTGACCGGCATCGCGCTGCGATTCGTGGCGCTCGCCGCGTACGCGTTCGTTGCGATCAAGCTCATGGGCATGCCGGCGCCGGCTGCGCTGTTGAGTCTTTGGGCGTTTTTTTTCATCTCTACCCTCGTCGAACCGAAGTTGCTGACGATATGAAACTGCTCCGGAAAGCCCTCCTGTTGTTCACCCCCGCGATGCTCGCGCTCTCGTCGATTGCCGCGACACCGGCTCGGGCCCAGGGGCTCGACCATCCCGCAGGCGCCGAAGCCAAGAAGGTCGACATCATCCTGCCGCACATCAGCGACTCGGACGAGCTCGACGTTCCGTGGCCGACCACGGGCTGGTTCAAGGTCGTTCACCTCCCGCACTGGGCGCCGATTCACATCGGCAAGTTCGAGCTCGACATATCGCCGACGAAGCACGTCGTCATGATGCTGCTCGCGGCCGTGCTGTGCTGCGTCCTTCTCATTCCCGCGGCGATCGCGCATGCGCGGAACACACGGGAAGGCCGAGCGCCGAAAGGAGTCGCCGGCTTTGTCGAAATGCTCGTGCTCTGGGTGCGGAACGAAGTCATCGTGCCGAACGTCGGCCCGCATGGCGAGAAGTTCGTTCCGTACCTGCTCACGGTCTTCTTCTTCATCCTGTTCGCGAACCTGCTCGGTCTCATTCCCTACGGTTCGACTGCGACGGGCAACGTCTCAGTCACGGCGATGCTCGCGATCATCGCGTTCTTCGTCATCGAGGTCGCCGGCCTGCGCGCGCTCGGGAAGGACTACATCGGCACCGTCTTCTATTGGCCGCAGGACATGCCGCTGTGGGGCCGGATCCCGATGTCGATGATCATGACTCCGGTCGAAATCCTCGGGAAGTTCACGAAGCCATTCGCGCTCTGCATTCGTCTCTTCGCGAACATGACCGCGGGGCACGTCATGGTCCTCGCGCTCATCTCGATCGTGTTCATGTTCGGGTCGTGGATGATCGGAATTCTCCCGATCGTGGCCGCGGTCGGCATCATGTGCCTCGAGCTATTCGTCGCGGCGCTTCAGGCTTACGTCTTCACGCTGCTCGTGTCGTCGTTCATCGGGCAGATTCGCACGGCGGAGCATCACTAAACCGGATGACGATCCATCGGTAGTACGCGAAGAGAGTAGCTCCTTCTCCTCGCGATGTACTCGGTCGAATGACCGGGGAAGCTCGTTGAGACCCGGGTCTCGCTGACGAGCAGCGCCCTAGCAGCACGGTTGGTTCGGCGCGGAGCGACAGAAGTTCACGTTCACGTTCGGAGCTCGACAATGTTCCATACGGTTCTCCCAATGTTGCAGGCCGCCGCGGGCTACACCCGTGACTACACGGGCGCCTGGGGTCTCCTCGGCGCCGGCGTCGGCGCGGGCCTCGCTGCCATCGGCGCGGGCATCGGCATCGGCCGCATCGGCGGTCAGGCGTCGGAAGCAATTGCTCGTCAGCCGGAAGCCGGCGCGCAGATCCGCGGTAACGCGATTCTGTTGGCCGCGCTCATCGAAGGCGTCGCGCTCTTCGGCGCCGTCATCGCGATTCTTATCGTCTTCAAGTTTTAATCGTGCTCGGCGGTGGCCCCGGGGTCACCGCCGGCATGTCCTCATTTTCAGAGATATCCATGCGCTCCTCGCTGATTCGTTCGCTCGCGATTCTCTCGCTCGCTCCCGCGTCCTTGCTCGCGCAGGAAGCGGAAAAGGCCGGCACCCGCGTCTTCATGCAGCCGGACACGGGGCTCATGTTCTGGACGCTCGTGATCTTCGTCGTCCTCATGTTCGTGCTCTCGAAGTTCGCATTCGGCCCATTGACGAAAGCCGTCGCCGATCGTGAGCGCACCCTGCAGGAAGCGCTCGACAAGGCGACAGCAGACCGCGCGGCGGCCGCGAAGCTTCTCCAGGAGCATCAGGCCAAGATCGAAGCTGCCCGCGACGAGGCGCAGAAGTTCATCGCCGAAGGTCGGGCCGTCGCAGAAAAGATGCGCTCGGACATGCTGGAGCAGACGCGGAAGGAGCAGCAGGAGATCCTCGAGCGCGCACGCCGCGACATCGATAGCGAGAAAGAGAAGGCGATCGGTCAGCTCCGCCGAGAAGCGGTGGATCTCGCGCTCGCCGGCGCGAGCAAGGTCGTCGAGCAGAACCTCGAGTCGGCGAAGAATCGGCAGATCGTCGAGAGCTATCTGAGCTCGATCGGAACGCTCGAGGTCAGCCGGTAATGCGCGAACCAACGATCGCAAAAAACTACGCCGAGACGCTGCTCGAGCTCGCGCAGCGGTCGGGCGACCTGCACGCGTGGGGCGATATGCTCGATTCCATCGCCGATGCGATGGAGCCGGACAAGCGATTGCGCGTATTTCTCGAGTCGCCGCGCGTCAGCGCGCAGCGGAAGAACGAGGTGATGCAGAAGGCGTACGGCTCGCAGCTGCCGCGCAACTTCCTTCGCTTCTTGCAGGCGCTCGTGACTCATCGCCGCCAGATGCTGATTCCGGCGATCGCGCACGCGTATCACGATCTCGTCGATCAGGTCGAGGGCCGCGTCCATGCCTCGGTCACGGTCGCACGCGAAGCCGACGACGCGGATCGCGATCTCGTCGTGAAGCAGCTGTCGCGCGTCCTCGGCAAAGAGGTCGTGCCGCACTTCCACGTGAATCCATCGATCCTCGGTGGCATCATCGTGCGCGTCGGGGACACGGTGCTCGACGGATCGGTCCGCCGCCGGCTCGCGACGCTCCGCTCGAGGATGCTCGCGGCGCGGTAACCAGGGTCGCGTCATTCAAAGAATACTAACAAACGCCGCGCTTTCCGCGCTTGTACTCGCGGGGAGCGCGGCGTTCGCACACGCGGCACCTTGCAGCTCGCTGCGCGAGCTTCGTCTTCCGCACATCACCGTACTTTCCGCCGCGCGGCTCGACTCGGGATCGTTTCGCGGACTTCCCACACTGTGCCGAGTGCGGCTCGTGAGTCGCCCGACTCCCGATTCGCGAATTGGTATCGAAGTGTGGATGCCGATGGCCGCACGATGGAACGGCCGGTACATCGGCGTCGGGAACGGGAGCTGGGGCGGATCGTTCAATTACGAGCGACTCGACGAAGCGCTGACAGCCGGATACGCGACGTCATCGACGGACACCGGACATCACGGTGCCCCGCGCGACAAGTCCTGGGCGAACGGACACCCAGAGAAGCAGGTCGACTTCGACTATCGCGCGACCCACGAAACCGCGGAGACGGCGAAGGCTGTGATTCGACGGTATTATGGGCGCGAGGTATCGAGCTCGTTCTTCAATGGCTGCTCGAACGGCGGGCGGCAGGGACTGATGGAGGCAGAGCGGTATCCGGGCGACTACGACGGCATTTTGTCGGGCGCGCCGGCTCTTCAATGGGGATTCGACACCTTCGTGCGCGGTGATCTCCGCGCGTTCGAACAGCGCGGTGGAAAAGTCGTCATCTACCACGGCGGCGCTGATCGGCCGGAGACGAGCACTCGTTTTTTCGCGGACCTCCGCTCGTCGATGGGGGACAGCGCAGTTCGAGGTTTTCTCCAGCTCTATGTGATTCCCGGAATGCGTCATTGTGGCGGAGGGGTAACGCCGAACGACGTCGGACAAACAGTGCGAGCGAATGACGATGCCGATCACAGCTTGTTCAGGGCGCTCGAGCGATGGGTCGAGCAGGGAATTCGGCCGGAGGGCGTGACGGCTTCGACGTTCCGCGTCGAGGATGATCCGTCGAGCGGCGCGGTTCGGACGCGTCGGCTGCGACCGTATTCGCCGCTTCCCAAAAAACGTTGATCGTCGAGAGATTCGACTGGCTCTTGCGGAAACTCTATTTGTTCTACAGAATGGTACTTATGGCGCCAATCACTCGACTCGGCAGTTTCGAGCTCGCCGCACTACTCGCCGTCGCACGGCTCGGTCGCGATGCCTACGGACTCGCGATCCGTCGCGACCTGTCCGATCGCACTGGTCGGACGTATTCGGTCGGAGCGGTCTACACGACATTGCAGCGACTCGAAGCGAAGGGACTGCTCAGATCGCACACGACCGATCCGCTTCCGGTGCGCGGGGGGCGATCGCGACGGCACTTCACGATCACAGGCGCCGGGGCGCGCGCGCTCAAAGCCGCGGAACGTGACGCGGCGGCATTGTGGGCTGGTGTTGGGACCATTCGTCCGGAGCCGGCATGACGAGGACCATTCGAACTCCATCATTGGACGCGGCGAAGCCCGCGATCGAAGCAGCGTCCGCGACCGAGCGCCTGCTCGGCATCGTCGGCGTCGATCCGTCTCTGGTCGACTGCGTTTTTGGCGATCTCGCCGAGGAACGCGCTGAGCACGCAGCGCGATACGGACGCGTGCTCGCCGCGCTTTGGTACGCCGAGCAAGCGGTTCGATCGATGCCTCATTTGCTCCTCAGTGCGTTTCGATATGGCGGCCCGCGCGCACGAGCACGACTCGCGGCCGCGCTTTCAATCGTCGCGATTGGGACAGCCGCAGCGGGCGCGGCGATCGTGTTTCGCGACGGACCGCCCGCTCGGATTGTTCCCGATCTCGCGAATGCAAAGGACGGCATCGTCGTCAACAACGTGAAGCCGGTTCAACTCCCGCTGCGCGTGCTCGACAAACATGGGCATCGCCTTGCGTCGCAACCCGTGCATTTCGCGTGGGCCTCGGGCGCTCCGATCGCCGTCTCCCCGACGGGCGAGATCAAATGTGGCATCGCGGGCGATGCGACGGTTCACGCATCATCAGGAGCGGCGACCGCGGACATCAGGGTACGCTGTCGTCCCGTCGACCAAATCGAAACGAGCACCTGGGTAGATCTGATCGCAGGCGACCCGCCGCGCGACTTGCCGTTCAACGCGATCGGTCTCGACGGTCGTCCGGTCCTCCAGTTGCGCGGTGCTGTTCGCGTCGGAGATAGCAGCGTCGTCTCCTACGATGGAAGCACCATTCGTCCGCGCGGCGTGGGCGAGACGATCGTCGCGGTCGACGTCGGCGATCGAACCGGCCGGATGAGAGTCATCGTGCACGAGATGGTTCGGTCGTTCGTGTCGTTGAAACCGAATCAACGCAATGTGGCAATGGCGATTCACGTCACGCGCGGTGACACCGTGCACTGGGCGCTCCCGGCCGGCGTGTTTTGGCTGAAGTTTTTGCCGAGTCGCGCGAATGAAACGCCGCCGACGATCACGGTCGAGGGGAATATCGTGTGCTCTACGGGAGACGGCATTCGCGTCTACCGCATGCCGCTCGAGGAATACGGCAAGTACTGCTTTGCGAGAACTAGTGGGGCGAGCGTTCTCGTCGCGCATGGAGTGAACGGGGCGCCGATTGTCGATGGTGCGCTACTGCTCCAGCGCGTCAGTCCTTAGGACTCTGGCCCGACGCCGACATCCGTCGGTTGACTCGATATCGCGGGTGCTCTCATTGCAGAACAATGAAGGCCGGCGGCGCGGGGCCGCGAGAGCAACATCGCCCTCGCGGCGACGACGCACCGAGTCACTCGGATATGCGTCGTTTACTGCTCACTTCCCACGCAGGGCTTTCTTGTCGATCGTGAACGTCACAGCGGGGAACGAGCCGACTCCCGCGATGTTAGTCGTCGGCGCGGCCGACAACTGCGCGATGAGTTTTGCGACCCATGCGCTGTCTTCGTCGGGAACTGCTTCGAAGGCGGATCCGGCCGACAACACGGTGGTCGCACGGGCCGGCGGCGGTCCGCTGTGTTTCACTCGGTCTTCGGAGAGCGATGCGAGCGCGCGATACACGAGCGCGGGCGTGATCGCGCTTCGCTTCAGTGCGATCAGCGGGGGGCGACCTACTCCCGGCTCGTCGCGAATGACTGCATCGATGGTGGATTTCGCGAACCCATCGCGAACCATGATGACGACGCTGAGCCCCTGGGTTTGACCGAACGGTGTCGGACGATCACAATGCTTGCAGCTCGTCGACGGCGGCGCGGCACTGTTCCGCGCCTGCTAAGCTACGAGCTCGCGACCGAAGAGCAACAACACCGTTGCAGCCACGGCCGTCTGGTTTTTGATCGACATGAAACGAATCCTCGGTTGATTGGGGAGCGGCTCAGTGGTTGTTGCCATCGTATGGCTGCAGCCAGCAACTGTTGACGACGGTGTCGACGTAGTGGGCAGCCGTGTGTTCCAAGTTCCACTCGTACCAGTCGGTGACGTCACACACGACGGTGTAGGTCTCGGTGTATTCCGGCTGGGTAAACCACGAGTCGTCCGCTTCGCCGGAGTAGCCTGGGCGCGTGTAGGTCACCGAGTATGCCGACACGGATTGCGACGAGGCGTCGTCGCACGTCTCGACCATCGGCGTCATCGGGTCGTCGCACTGGTCCACTTGGTCGTTCGCGTACGTGACTTGTATCGTCGCCGATCCGCGGTTAGCGCCGCACGTCGCGGAGATCTCGGCCGACCCGGACGAGATGCCAGTGACGACGCCGGTGTTGGAGACCGATGCGACGGCTGGCGCGTTGCTCGACCATTGGACGAATCCGACGCATGTCGTAACGGCCTGCGTCGACGTTCCGACCGAGATGGAGCTGGCTCCGAGCGACACGTTCAGCGCCGGTACCGGGCCGCATTCGTCGTCGTCGTAGGTGTTTATCGAGAAGAGGCTCACGTTCGCGATGTACAGACGGTAGAGATAGGCTCCGTTGCTCGTCGCCGTGCCCGACGCCTTCGCGACGCGACAATCCACGATCGCCGAAAGGTTGATCGACGACGAGCAGAACGCTCCGACACACGTCATCGTTCCGGATGACGGGCTGTACGAACGACCGCCGGATTGGATCGACGCCGACGTCGAGGACGTCAGGATGCCGAGCAGCGACGTTTGGACGAAGCCGGTGGCGTTGCCGCAGCTGAGGCACAGGTCCGTGAACGTCCCTGCCGATACGAAGACGCCGTCGTTCGTTGTCGGTGAAGACTCGGTCGGAACGCTTCCGTCGTATCCACTGGCCATCGCAGGTGCAACCCCGCGCTTCGATGCACTGATAGCGGAGTCTGCTGCATTTAGCATTTGCTGAACGTGCGCGATCCGTTCCTGCCTCGCGCTGTCGCTCAGCCCTTTCCCCGCCGCGCCGTCGCGCAGCTGCTTCAAGTAGCCGTGCGCTATGCGCGACATGGTCATGGCTTGCGTATCGATCGCAACCTTCGGCGCGCTCGCGTCGGCGAGCGGCGTCGTCGGAGGATCACCAGAGCAGGCGACGAACATGGCTGCGCCTGCGGCTGCCAAGGTTTGTGAAAGCCTTCGCATCGCGTACACCTCGTGTGGATGTGATGGAGTGACTAGCGAACGACGGTGGTGCGCGGCCGCGCCCGGTGGTGCGTGGGAAAGCGCAACTACGTGGTGCCGCATGCGCGACCATTGGAGGTCGCGTTTACCGTGGTTTTTTCTCCCCGTCTCACGAGCGACAGCACAATGCGGAGGGAGTCTCCGGCTGGAGCGATTGCAACGTTTCCGGCGGTTTCTCCCTGCGGAAAAACTTCCTGTCCGAAGAGGCGATTGCCGTGCGCGTATACCTCCACGATGCGAATTCGTGCGTCGGGTGGCGTACCGACCATCGTCTCGAAGAGCACGGCGTATTGTCCGCATCGCGCCGCCGCGCCAACAATCCGAATCGGCAGGCCGCGCAGCGGCAGTGGACTTTCGATCTCTCTCCAGGGCTCGAGCGGCGACGCGGCGATGAAGCCGCGAACGACGCTGCCTCCCGGACGCTGCTCAGCCCACAGTGCGTGGAATTCCGATCCGAATTGTTCGACCATCGGCGGCGACCCAGGGCGCTCCGCCGAGCGTGTTATGACCGCCGGCTCGGCCCATGAGCGGCCGCCGTCCCCGGAGACGCGAACGAAAGTGGAGCTGCCTCGCCGCGGAGTGAGCGCGTCGGCGGTCGAGAACGACACGAGGACTGAATCACCGCGCAGCGCCGTGATCGAGGCATACGCGCCGCCGGACCAGTGCGATTCCTGCTCGACCGACCCGTTTTCGGCGAGGCGGAGGTAGGTGATTACGATTTGCCCGTCATCAAGCACGGCGGTCACGACGATGTGAATTCGGCCTGCGGTTCCCGGAATGACCGGCCGCCCGGTGCCGAACCATCCGAGCGAACGGCCGGAAAGAACTTTGTTCGGCGTCGACCAGCGCCCGGCGCGAAAGGCAGCGTGCCAGAGGGATACACGAGGTGCCATGAACGAGCTCGTAGATTCACCCGCCGTGCCCGGCTCTGCCCAGACGAGATGGAGTGTGCCTTCAGAGTCGGTCACGAGGTGCGGATGAACGAACACGAATGCACCATCGGGGATCGGCAACATCCCGCCCGGAACCTGCACGATGGCGAGTCGTTTCTCGCCCGAGAATTCCGTCGCGGTCGCCGGGAAAACGTTGGCGGCGATGACGCTTGTGTCACCTCGCGTCACGAGGGATGGCCAGCGCATCATCAGCGTGTCGGCAATCACGCCGAACTCGGCGAATCGATTCCAGTGCGACCCCTGTGCGATCAGGGTGAACGGGAACAGCGCGACGAGGATGAAGGCTCTGGGAAGCAGTGGCATGATCTCCAGACGTAATCGATAGGCGTCAGGTCGTCGTCACGCTGTTCGGACGATCGGCTCCTCGACGCGCCAGTCAACGGGCCGATCATAGGTCGTCCTGACCGCGCGCCACCACCGAAATCCCCGGGGCATAATCGAAAGACCGCCACTGGGCGCCAACCCAACGAGGGATCGTCGGATATCGTATACCTAAGATTGGAGCTTGCCCCTGCTCGCAGCCCTCTCGTTGCCTTTTACGTGGAGTTCGCAATGACCCGCCTCTCCCCACCGAAGCGCGTCGCCCTACGCGTGTTCGTCGGCGCCACCGGCCTCTTCACGGTCGCGTTCTCGCTCGGCGCGCAAAGCGTCACACAGCAAGGTTGGAATCCGAAAGACATTCTGGCGCAGGAGACCTACGCGAAGCCGCCGGCGATCGTCGAAAAGATCGTGGCCGCGCCTCGCAACGCCGTCGCCTTCACCAATCCAAGTCCCGACAAGCGCTATTTCCTGAAGTCGGAGAGCGAGGGACTTCCGACCATCGAGGCGTTCGGAAAGCCGCACTATCGCTTGAGCACCGGCTTCGAGGTCGACTTCAAGGCGAACAGAGCGCGATCGCTGACGACGCGCGGCGGCATCGGCCTGACGCTGATCGACCCCACGACAGGCACGACGCGCACGATCGAGACGCCAAAGGGCGCGCTCGTGAACGGCGCAACGTGGTCGCCTGACGGCAAGAGCATCGGATACATCGCGAGCTTCGACGCCCGGACCGACGTATACGTCGCGGACGTGGCGTCCGGAAAATCGACGGCGCTCACGACGAAGACCCCGCTACTCGCGACGCGCGTGACGGGATTCGATTGGACGGCGGACGGAAAGAGCGTGGTCGTCGTCCTACTTCCGGACAATCGCGGTCCGGAGCCGAAGGCGCCAGACGTCGCGACGGGTCCGCGCATTCGCACCAGTGATGCCGGCGTTCGCAAACAGAACCGCAACTACCAGAGCTTGCTCGAGGACCAGCACGATTTCGACCTCGTCGACTATTACACGAAAGGGCAGCTCGCGCTGATCGACGTGAAGACGAAAGCCGTCAAGAAAATCGGCGCGCCGGCGCTCATCACGGCGGTCGATGCGTCGCCGGACGGTCAGTACTTCCGCGTCACCCTCCAGAGCAAGCCGTACTCGTATCTCGTGCCCGTGACGAACTTCGGGACCGTCGAGCAGGTTTGGGACGCGAACGGCAAAGTGCTCGCCGAAGTGACGCGTCGTCCGCTGAACGAAGGTTTGCGCAGCGATGACTCGACTGCCGGATTCGGTGGTGGTCGCGGCGCGCAGCAGGATACCGGCAAGCGCAACGTACAGTGGAACCCGGTTGGCAGCGGCATCGTGTACCTCGAGGCCGAGGCGGCCCCCGCTGGTCAGCGGAGCGCGGGAGGCAACGGACGCGGTCGTGGCGCGCAGGGCGCCGGCGGTGCGGGTGCAGCGCGGAAAGACCGTGTCTACCTGTGGTCTCCGCCGTTCGCGGCCAGCGACGCGAAGGTTCTCTACGAAGCGAACGCTCGCATGACCTCGGCGGAGTTAAGCCCCGACGGCAAGACGTTGTTCGTGAACGAAGGAAATGATCTCTACGCGGTGCGGCTCGCCGACCCGACCAAGCACTATGAGATCGCGCGCGGCGGATCGATCGCGGCGAGTGGTCGCGGTGGTCGTGGCGCCGGCGGCGGCGCGGGTGGCCGTGGCGGCGCGAGCAGCGATTCAGCGTTCTATAACAATCCCGGTGCGCTCCAAGTGGAGCGCAGCCCGAACGGCGGCAACGTCGTCCTCGTCGGCAGCGACGGCAAGACGGTGTTCCTCGAGGGCACGAAGTACTTCCCGGATTGGACGAAGCAGGCGCCGCACAACTTCCTCGACAAGGTCGACTTCGAAACGGGCCAGAAGACGCGCGTGTTCGAGGCCAAGGGCGATATCACGGAGACGATCGTCGCGCCGCTCGACGACGACTACACCAAGGCCATCGTCGTGAAAGAATCACCCTCGGTCGTCGCGGATTCATATTTGCGCGACATGAAGTCGGGAAGCGACAAACAGCTCACGCACAACGTGGACTTCGCGCCCGAGGTCACGCAGGCGATTCGCAAGCGTCTTCTCGTGACGCGCCCGCGCGACAACTACAAGTTCTATATCGACGTCACCCTGCCCAAGGACTACCGGGAGGGCACGCGTCTTCCGGGAATCATCTGGTTCTACCCGACCGAATTCTCGACGCAGGCCGAGTATGATCAGCGTCGGCGGACGACGAACATCAATTCGTTCGCGAATGTCGGTGCGCGCAGCCCGGAGATCTGGGTGACGCAGGGCTACGTCGTCATTCAGCCGGTCGACATTCCGATCGTTGGACCGCAGGGCCGGATGAACGACCACTACATCGACGAGCTTCGCGAGGATCTCGATCTCACGATCGACGCCGTCGACAAGGCCGGCTATCTCGATCGCGATCGCCTCGGCATCGGCGGTCACAGCTACGGCGCATTCAGCACGATGAACGCGATGACGCACACGCCGTTCTTCAAGGCCGGCATCGCCGGCGACGGCATGTACAACCGCACGCTGACGCCGAACGGATTCCAAAGCGAGCGACGCACGATCTGGGAAGGAAAGGACACATATCTCGACATGTCGCCGTTCCTCGCCGCGGATCGGTTGAGCGGCGCGATCCTGATGTACCACTCGCTCGAAGATCAGAACAACGGCACCGATCTCACGAGCTCCGTGCGCATGATGCAAGCATTGCAGGGCCTCGGGAAACAGGCGGCGCTCTACATGTATCCGTATGAAGATCACGGTCCGGCGACCCGCGAGTCGGATCTCGATCAGTGGGCGCGTTGGCTCGCGTGGTTCGACATCTATGTGAAGAACCCGAAGAGCGCGACGAAGACGCCGGCGGTGGTGCCGTAGGTCCGCCGGACCGGCGATCCGGCTAGCAGGCAAACCGGCACCAGCCCTCGGGGGTTGGTGCCGGTTTGCTTTTCGACTCTTTCGCCTGTCAGCCGGATCGCCGGCTCCCGGTCACTCGTACAACTTCGGCGGCGTCAAATCCACGTCACTGATCGACGCGATGATCTCGGCGTCGCGCCACGCGGCCTCGAGCACGGCCAGCTCACCTTCCATCGCGCGGCGCTCCGACTCCTCGTGCACCGCCATCTCGAGCGCGAGACGCTCTGTCGCGGACAGCTTCATCGCGCCGAGTCCGCGGTAATGGTTCAGAAGCGAGAACACCTTGCCGCCGCGCCAGCCGTTGCGCGTCGATGCTTCCGTCAGGAATCCACTGGCGTCGCCCGCACTTTCGATTTGCCGAACGGCATCCTGCACCTGCGCTTCGGCTGCCCCGAACCGGTTCGATCCGGCGATCAGCACACCGGTTGCATGAATGGCGGCAGTATCGCTCATCTCGCTCCAGCCGAAGTCGTGGTGCACGACGAGCGATGCTGGGCCATCGTGTCCGTTCACGCGGAGCTCGATGTCGTCCATGTGTTTGGCTCGAACGGTGATCACGCTGCGACCGGCCGGGAGACGCGCGATCACGCGATCGTGCTGGATGTAGTCGCGCGCGGCGAGCATGCCGACCATTGGGATCACGCCGGCGACCGTCGTGATCCCCGGAACGACGATGATCGAGAGCGCGCCCATCGTCAGCGCGGGCATGATCACCGGACCAAACACGACACTGGCGACGGCCGCGGCGGCGACGCCAGTTCCCGCGATCGCCATCGTCTTGCGACGACGCGTGCCGAAATGACGACCATACCGCCACGCTGCGAACTCGGGGCGCAGCGGCGATCCGATGCGAATGAGCTCGAGGCCGTCAGGCAGCCTCGCGAGCCCGACGTTGTCCGTCGAAACGCGAACAGTGGTGTCCCGGAACGCGCGCTCGGATTCCTCGATCGCTTCCCAACGCTCTTCGAGCGGCGACAGGTTCCATCGTCCGCAGTGATGGCACACGACCCACAAACGCCCCTTCGACGCGTCGAACGCGAGACGTCTGCCGACCGGGAAGTGCTCGATGGCCCGGTTCGTCCCAAGTCCTTCTTTACAGAAAATGCAGGTCGAGTACATGCCTGAAGGTGTGCGTAGATCACGTTGACGGCCAGTGGTTTGACTCGGGGCGCTCTCCTACAATACAGCCCATGATCTCACTTCTGCTCGGCACCGTCGCTCTGTTGCAACAAGTTCCGTTTCAGGGCGCAACGACACCCCCGTCCGGCGACACGCTCGGCTATTGGCAACAGCGTGTGAGCTACACGATTGTCGCGACGCTCGACGAGAGCCAGACGAAGCTTCACTCGCGCGCGACGCTCATATACGTCAACAACTCGCCGGACACGCTCCGCGAGATGTTCTTCCATCAGTATCTGAATGCGTTCCGACCGGGCTCCAAGTGGAGCGCACGCGACGAAAAGGAAAACCGTGTCCGATTTCAGGACCTGCAAGACCCGGACTACGGATATGAGCGGTTTACCGCGACGCCGACGGTCAACGGTGGCAACGTCGTGGTCGACTACCCAGGTGCCCCGGATAGTACGGTTGCGCACTTCAAGCTTCCGATGCCGCTCCTCCCGCACGATTCCCTTCGCATCACGTTCGAATGGGATGCTCGGCCCTCGACCGTCACGCGACGCCAAGGCCGAAAGGGGCGGACTTATGACTTTGCTCAATGGTATCCGAAGGTCGCCGTCTACGACCGCGGCGGTTGGGAGCCGAACGCGCTTGTTCCGGCAGGTGAGCTCTACGGCGAGTATGGCACCTATGACGTGACGATGGTCGTTCGTGACGACCAAGTGCTTGCGTCGACCGGTGTGCCGGTCAGCGGCGATCCGGGTTGGGCACGCGTGTCTCGGAACGGTCCCCCGAGGCTCAACGCAGAAGCGTACACCAACATTGCCCCTGCTCCACAAGCAAACGTGCCGAGTGGGTTCAAGGCTGTGCGGTTTCTCGCGGAGAACGTGCATCATTTCGCATGGAGCGCATCGCCGGACTACATCTATGAAGGCGGCATCTACACGCGAACGGTTCCGAAGACACACTTCCAGACCTGGGACACGGTCGCGGTGAACGTCCTCTACAAGCCGGGCGATGACACGACCTTCGCCAATGGCCGAGCGCTCGACCGAACGCTGGTGGCGCTCAAGTGGCTCGAGAAGATCTGGGGGCCGTACGCGTACCCGCAGATCACGAACGTCCACCGGCTCGATCCCGGCGGCACCGAGTTCCCGATGATGATCATGGATGGCAGCGCGTCACAGGGGCTCATCCTCCACGAAGCGGGGCACATCTTCACCTACGGCATACTCGGCAACAACGAGTGGCGTTCGGGATGGATGGATGAAGGTCTCACCTCGTATCAGACCGACTGGGCGCAGAATCTCACGCCGCAGGAGCGCGTGTCGCATCCGCCGGAGCCGCCGCTCGTGAAGACGGGCTATCGGGCGAACGAGCTCGTCATCGCGAAACAGGACAGCCTCTACATCGATCAGTTCGACCTCGAGGTCCACGATCACGCCCAGCCGATTGGAACATCGGGCGCCGACTTCAGCGAATTCGAGATCTATAACAAGATGATTTACGATCGAGCGAAGATGATGTACGGTCATCTCCGCGACGTCATGGGAGACAGCGCCTTCACGCAATTCTTCCACGACTACTACGACACGTGGGCGTTCAAGCACGTCGATGAGCGCGCAATGCGCATTGCCGCCGAGCGAGCGTATGGGCACAGTCTGCAGTGGTTCTTCGACGAGTGGGTGCACGGCACCGGGCTGCTCGACTACGCGTACGGCGGCCAGACGATCACGGGGCAACCGGGCCACTACGAGACGACCGTCCGCGTCGAGCGACGCGGCGAGCTGCGTCACGCGATGCCTATCGGCGTTCTGACGTCGTCTGGGTGGACCATTGTCCACGCCGATCCGCTCAGCGACGTGCAGGACGTTCACATCACGACGACCGAGCAGCCGCTTCAGGTCGAGCTCGACCCGAACCACGTCGTCTGGGATTGGGATCGCCGCAACAACCTGAACGCCGAGCGGCTCGGAACGATCAAAGAGCCGCGGATCACGTACAACTGGCCGTATCTGAATCAGACGGATCTCTCGAAGAGCGTCATCGCCGTCGCGCCGGCGGTGTGGTACAGCGCGCCACAGGGCCCGGTGTTCGGCGTCCGCGCGAAGACCAACTACCTCGAGACGGTCGACATTCACGACGCCGGATTCGCGATCTCGACGCGAACGCCGCACGACGCGTTCGGCAACGCGCCGAACTTTCTCACGCATCTGCAGTTCTGGGCGCGCGCGGAAAATCTCGTCATTCCGGGATTCGATCGACCGCTCATGGGTCTCGGCGGCGGCGTAAACTTCCTTGATGGAATTCTAAAGCTCGACGCTTTCAAGGATTTCGATTTCAGCCCGTACGTCTTTACGCCGGGTCCGACGATCAAAGCAAAGCTGTACGCCACCTTTGCGGCCCCGAGCGACTCGGTGCTGCTGCCGGAGCAGTGGGAGAAAGCGAACGTGCTCGAGGGCGGCGGCGAGGCGATGTACAAGACGGCGCTCGACGTCGACAGCTCCTACACGACGCTTCGCGTCTCCGCCGGACTTGGCGCGACGTCAGGCTTTGCGCCTTCGACGACGCAGCCGTCGCACGGCTACTTGCGAGCGCAGGGCTCGATCACTGCCGTGCGGCCGATCGTCGGAACGACGTCGCAGGTCCATATCCGTATTTTCGGGGGCATCGCTGAGAATGCGCCGCTGCAGCGCGCGATCTTCGCTTCATCGCAGGATCCGTTCGAGACGTTCAACAATGATCTCTTTCGCCCGCGCGGCGCGGTCTTCAAGCGCCCGGGCGTCAACTACCTGCCGCTCGGCGGCGCGGGGCTGCGCGGGTACGGCATCGATGTTCCGCTCGACCGCGTTGCGGCGGTGAATGGGGAGTTTCTGCAGCGGCTCTTCACGACGAAAGGGGCGTGGGGCGACGGGACGCTGTCGTTCAGCATCTTCGGTGACGTTGCGCTTGCGACCTCGAAGGCGCTCAAGCTGCAAACGGATCCGCTCAACGACGCGGGCGCGGGACTCGTCGCGCGAGGAAAGCTGTACGATCGAGCCTACTATGTGCGTCTCGACGCGCCGGTCTTCGCAAATCAGGCGGGACTCGCGGGCGGTCGAGGTCTTGGCGGGGGAGGATCGATCGCACCGCGGTGGACGATCACCGTCGGGAATATCTGGTGACGCTTCGTCAGCAGGGGAGTGGGCTGGCCAGGCGTTCTGTCGCGGACGGAATTGGACCCGAGGGAGCTAGCGGTGATCCTTCTCTCGGTCCGACCACAGGATCGCCAGGACCATCCACAGGCCCATGACGCCGGCGAGCACGAATCCCGCCGTGCCGAGGACGCGTCGGTAGGGGAGAAGCATGGCGCTCGCCACGAGCAGGCCGGCGAGCACGAGCCCCGAGAAAACTCTATTTGCAACTTTCTGAAGTGCCTCCATCATCAGCGTGAGCTGGGGCACGTTGATCTGCGTCTCGAACTCGTTCGCGGCGAGACGCGAGGTGATGAGATCGAGACGGTGCGGAAGGGCCATCAGCAGGTCGCTTCCTTCCGTCGCGAGCTGGTATAAGCGACGCGGGTTCAGGTCGCGCTTCGCCCGGTCTGCGACGATCTGATTTCCGAACTCGCGTATCGTCGGGATCGGGCTGTAGGACGCGTCGATCGACTTCGTTACCGTGTCGAGATTGAACAGCGTCTTCGCGAGCAGCGTCAGCTCGGCAGGGAGGCGCAGCCCTCGCTGGAACGAGATGTTGATGAGCTCATACAAGACCTTGCCGGCGTCGAGCTCCCCGATAGTGAGGTTGTAGTTCCGCGCCAGGAGGCCGGCGACCTCGCGCACGTACGCTTCGCGATCGAACCCCGGCAGCTCGGTTCCGACTTCGATCATCGTTTCCGCAGCGTCGTCGCCGCGATTGTCGGCGAGGTCCAGCAGCAGACGAACGACGTGCTCCTTGAGCGACGTCGGCAAGCGCGCCGTCATTCCAAAGTCGATCAGCGCAAGCTTGACGTCGACCCCCGGCGGCTGCGGGGCTGCTTCCTGCAGCGCGGCGCTCTCGATTCGAGACAGCGGCGTCATCGGCGCGCGTTCGACTGTGCGGCGCTCGTTCGCGTTGACCTCGGACGGCGTCAGCGGATTTTCGGACTCCGCGAGAACGACGAACACGTTGCCGGGATGCGGATCCGCGTGGAAATGCCCGTCGATCGTGATCTGCTTGAGGTACGCGCGCGTCAGCTCCACCGCGACCGGATGGAAGTCGTGCTCGAGACGCGTCAGCGGCGAGATCGCGTCGATCTTCGCGCCGCGAATGCGCTCGGTCGTCAACACGCGTTCGGTCGTGTACGCTTCGATGACCCGCGGAATGAGTATTCTTGGAAATTCCGCGAGTGTTCGCCGGAACGTCGCGGCGTTTCTCGCCTCGATGCGATAGTCGAGTTCGTCCGTCAGCGCGCGCTCGAGCTGCTGGACGATTCCGACGATGTCGATCTTCGCGCCCGTCGCCGTATGCTCCGCCAGGAAGGACGCGAGCTCGTGAAAGAACTCGACGTCGTCGGCAAGAACGTCGCGAATGTTCGGACGCTGCACTTTGACGACGACCGGCCGCCCGTCGCGCAGCTCGGCCGCGTGGACTTGGCCGAGGCTCGCGGAGCCGAGCGGTGTTTCTTCGAACGATGCGAAGAGTTTGCTGATGCGGGCGCCGAGCTCTCGTTCGATGACCTCTTGAACGACGGGATACGGAAGCGCGTCGACGTTGTCCTGGAGCTTCTCCAGTTCGTCGATATACGTCGCGGGCAGCAGATCAGGGCGCGTCGAGAGCAGTTGCCCGAGCTTGATGTACGCGGGTCCGAGCTCGATCAGGCGATCGCGAAAACGAACGGCTCGTTCGGGGGACTGGCTGTGGTCCTCCCCGGTTTCCGGATCGTGGGCCAACCCGTCGATGCCTTGCTGTTTCGCGAGGTCGGAGAGGCCGTAGCGAGTGAACAGCCCAATCGTCGCGGTGAGCCGGGGCAGGTAGCGAGGTGCCAAGATCATTAACACCTCGGAGAGCAGTAAGTATGCCTGGGTCCGGCGAACGGGATATCCGGAATCCGGCAAGACGCGCTGGCGGCCCGCCGGTTCGCCGGAGCGCCGGTCGGCGGGCCACCGTCTATATTCCCTCGACCTCAACCAGCCACCAATGAGCGGGCGCGCGCCAATCAAAACGGTTCCAAAGCCCTGGGGTCATGAAACCATCTGGGCGCACACGGACGCTTACGTCGGCAAGATCCTCCACATCACGGCGGGTCAGGCCCTCTCCGTGCAATACCACAATGTGAAAGACGAAACGGTCTACCTGATGTCGGGTGAGCTGATCTACCGCGTGTGGGAAGGTGAAGGCGACAACAAGAAAGCCGTCGACGTCGGACTGAAGCTCGGCGAAGCCTTTCGCATCACGCCCGGGACGATCCACCAGATGGAAGCAGTGACCGACTGCGATATTCTCGAGGTGTCGACGCCGCATCTCGACGACGTCGTGCGGCTGAAGGACCGGTACGGACGGGAGGGAACGAGCGCGCCATGAAGGTCATCATTCCACTCGCGGGGAAGGGCACGCGGCTTCGCCCGCACACGCACATCACACCGAAGCCGATGCTCAAGATCGCCGGCAAGCCGGTGATCGACTACGTGATGGAGGACCTCCAGCGGCTCGGCGACGTCGAGCAAGTCATCTACATCACGGGGCATCTCAAGGACAAAGTCGAGCTCTACACGAGAGCGAAGTACCCGTTCGATTCCGTGTTCATCGAGCAGGCGGTCCAGGATGGTACCGCCGGTGCCGTTGCGCTCGCGCGGCCCTACGTCGATCAGCCCGTGTTCATCATCTTCGTCGACACGATCTTCGACGCCGATCTGTCGGTCGTGAAGCACACCGACGCGGACGGCATCATCTGGGTGAAGACGGTCGAGGACTACCAGCGATTCGGCGTGGTGGTGACGGATCGTGATGGCAACATGACGAAGATCGTCGAGAAGCCGTCGACGCCGATCTCGAAGCGCGCCAACATTGGGCTTTACTATATCAAGAACTGGAAATTGCTGTACGAGGGCATCGATCACACCCTCAAGCAGCCGAAGAACAAAGGCGAGTTCTACCTGACGGACGCCTTCCAGTACATGATCGACAAGGGCGCGAAGATCAAAGTCATCGACGTCCAAGGTTGGTACGACGCCGGCGAGCAGGGCACTCTTCTTCAGACGAACCGGACGATTCTCGAAAAGGGACGCGCGCGCCGCCCCGCGAATATTCCGGGCGGCGTCACGGTGATCGACCCGGTGTACATCGAGGACGACGTCGTGTTGAACGCCTCGACCATTGGGCCGAACGTCTCGATCGGAGCGGGAAGCAGGGTCGAATCGTCCGAGCTTCGCGACACGATCATCGGGAATGGGGCGAACGTCTCGAGTTCTCACCTCACGGGCTCGATGATCGGCGACTCCGCTGTCATCGACGGAGTGCACGGGCAGGTGAATGTGAGCGACCACTCGGTGGTGAAAATCGAGCGGTAGTGTGGGAGACCCAGCGCTCGTCCGCACCGAGGTCATAGGCGAAAGCGCCCGGCCGGCCCAAGCGGCGCCGGCGCCCGCGCCGATGATTGCCGTTCGCGAGCTCAAAAAGCTCTACGGCGACTTCACGGCCGTGGACGCGATGTCGTTCGAGGTTGGTCCGGGCGAGATCCTCGGGCTGGTCGGTCCGAACGGCGCCGGCAAGACCACGACGCTTCGCTGCATCGCCGGTATCATCTCGCCTTCCGGCGGATCGATCTCGATCGCCGGCCACGACCTCCGCGAGGATTCGATCAAAGCGAAGCGAGCGCTCGCCTTCATTCCGGACGAGCCGCATCTGTTCGAATATCTCTCCGTCGACGAGCACCTCCGCTTCATCGCGCGACTCTACGGCGTCACCGACGTGGAAACCCGCGGGCCGGCGATTCTCGCGGAGATGGAGCTCACGGAAAAGAAACGTTCGCTGCCCGGCGAATTGTCGCGGGGCATGCGACAGAAGCTCGCGATCGCCTGCGGTCTCCTGCACGACCCCTCCGTCCTCATTCTCGACGAGCCGCTCACCGGACTCGACCCGGCGGGCATGCGGCGAATGCGAGCGACCATCGTCGCTCGAGCGCAGGCTGGTTCAGCAGTGATCCTCAGCTCGCACCTCCTCAATCTCGTCGAAGAGCTCTGCACGAAGATGCTGGTCGTTCGTCAGGGCCGATGCGTCGCGTACGGGACGATCGGGTCGATCATCGCGGCGCACCCCGAGCTCGAAGGACTTCCGCTCGAGGACGTCTTCCTCGCGCTGACCGGCGACGGCGCTCCGGGCGCGTGAGAGCGCTCCTCTATCTCGTCGTCTTCAGCGCGCGCAATCGTTTTCTCGGCGCGCTTCGCCGAGCGCGTAGTCCGCGGTATGCCGCCGCACTGGTCGCCGGTGGTGTGTACATCTGGTGGTTCCTCGTCCATCCGATGGGGAAGATGAACGCGACCATGCTGTCCGGATTCCTCGGGCAGGGCACCGAGATGCTCGTCACGCTGCTCACGGTGCTGACGCTGATGGGATCGTGGGTCTTCGGGGCCGACGCAACCGCCCTCGCCTTCACGCAGGCCGAAGTGTCGATGCTCTTCTCGGCACCGCTGCCGCGCCGCCGGCTCATCGGATACAAGCTCTTTAAAGCGCAGATCGCGGTTCTTATCAATTCGCTCATTTGGGTATTCATATTGCGGCGCGGCAATGTGCTCTTGCCATCGCCCATGCGAGCGATCAGCATCTGGGTCCTGTTCTCGACGCTGAGCTTCCACCGGCTTGGCGCGGCGCTCGTGCGATCGTCGTGGACGGCGCACGGGCAATTCGCCGCGAAGCGTCACCGCTGGTCGATCGTTGTCTTCGCGGCTGTCGGAGTGACGCTGCTCGTGGGATTGATCAATGGAAGCCACGAGCTCATGAGCGCGCCCGACGCCGGCTCATTCTTCTCGGCGCTCGGACACCTGCTCGCGACGCCGCCGGCGGTCTGGGGACTCGGCCCCTTCCGGCTGGTGGTCTCACCGACCTTCGCGACGTCGGTCGCCCAGTGGAATCACCTGATCTGGCCCGCATTGCTCGTGCTCGCGCTCCACACGCTCTGGGTCCTCCGCACCGATACGGAATTCGAGGAAGCCGCGCTCGAAGCATCGGTCGAACGTGCGCGCCGAGTCGAGGCGATGCGGACAAGACGCACGTTCACCGCGTCTCCGCCGCGCGCGCCGACGTCGACGATTCCTCTCGCGTCGCAAGGAAGTCCAGCGCTGGCGATCATCTGGAAGAACATTCTGTGCCTCAGACGGACAGCTCAGCTTCGCGTGTTCGTCGGGCCGTTCGCGATGGCGATCGCCGTCGGAATGGCATTCACCACCGGGCTCGATACGGCCGCGCACATCGCCGTGTCCTCGCTGCTGTTCGCGGGACTGCTGCTGATCTTCGGCGGACGCCTGATCCGCAACGATCTCCGTCAAGACATGCAGCACCTTCCGCTGATCAAAGCGCTTCCCATCACGCCGGGTGAGATCGTTCTCGCCGAAGTGGCGTCCGCGACGCTTCCGATCGCTGCCGTGCAGTTCGCGCTGCTCGTCATCACGTACGTCGCAATGCTTATCACCAAGACCTATTGGGTGCCTCCGAGCATTCGAACGGGGCTTCTCATCGCCGCGCCGTTTGCCTGTGTGGCGTTCAACGCGGCGCTCATCACGATTCAGAATGGAATGGCCGTGATGTTCCCGGCGTGGGTGCGGCTCGGGCCCGTGGTCACGACCGGCGTCGAAGCCCTCGGACAGAACGTGCTCGCCATGATCGCGAATCTCCTGTCCCTCGGCGTGGGAATGGTGCTGCCGATCGTGCTCGCGTGGGGCGCCGTATCAGCGATCCATCAATCGCGCGCCGTTTCCATCTCGCTTACCGTCATCCTCTCATCGACGGTGCTCGCGCTCGAAACGTACGGCGCGATGCGATTCATCGGTCGCTCGCTGGGGAAAGCAGAGCCGCTTCAGACGGCTTAGCGCGGCGCGAAAACGATCCCTTACGCCAGCGACGCCGAGGACATCACGATCGTCAGCGCGCGCGCGACGCCGACAGTTCCGTTGGCGTTGTCGAACCACTCCGAGTGTGTGTGCGCATCGCCGCCCCGACCGCCCGCGCCGATCGCGATCGCGGGAATTCCTTGGCTGATCGGGACATTCGCGTCCGTCGAAGCGAGGGCGAGGTCGGGACGGCGCCCGACCAGTCGCGTCGCTTCGACCGCCGCCTGAACGAGCGCGTGCTCCGCCGGGGTTTCTCCGCACGGCCGCGACCCGATGCAATCGATGCGAACCGTGAGGCCGCGCGTCCCGACCGCGCGCTTGTCGTTCTCCTCGTCCGCCGCCGCGATCGCGATGCGCTGGATCACGCGCTCGATCTCATCGAGCTGGTCACCGGATGTCGAACGGAGATCGATCTCCAACCAGGCCGAATCGGGAATCGAGTTGACGGAGAGGCCGCCGCCGATGCGTCCAACGGAGAGCGTCGTGCGCGGGATCGCCGGCAGCTGTAGGGACGCGATACGGGACGCGGCACCGGCGGCGGCGTGCACCGCGTTCGGCACGCCGAACGCCGCCCACGAATGGCCGCCCGGTCCCGCGTACGAGACACGAAAACGTCGGGAGCCGAGTGCTCGGTGGATGATGCGTTCGTCGCCGGCGCCGTCGAGGGCGACCATCGCATGGGCGTCGCGACCGCGCGTTGCGAAGTAGTGTTTTGCGCCGCGCAGGTCGCCGATGCCTTCCTCGCCGGTGGTGGCGACGAACTCGATCGGATGGTGCGATGAGACGCGCACGCCGTCGATCTCGCTCGCGAGCGCGAGCATCACGGCCAATCCACGTCCGTTGTCGTTGATCCCCGGACCAACGAGACGCTCCGCGTCGCGGCGAATGGAAAGATCGGTCTCACGCGGAAAGACTGTATCGAGGTGCGCGCAGATCACGACCGGAGGCAGATCGCGTGTGCCGTTGCGCCGACCGATGACGTTCCCGGCCGCGTCAGTCTCGATGCTTGCCAGTCCGCAATCCTGGAAGCGTCGCGCGACCCACTCGCCGCGTTCGCGCTCTTCGCCGGTCGGCGCCGCGATCTGCGCAATGGCAACCTGCGTCCGCAGGATGGCGTCGTCGCGCGCGGCGAGGCGCGCGTGAGCGGGCGCAAGCGAACGGTGTGTCGTGGTCGTGTCGGCCGCGGCCGGCGCACGCGCAGTCATGCCTTCAATTGCGACAGGCGAACGCTTCCACGCAAGTGGTAGATTCGATCTCATGGCGACCGAGACATTGGAGTCCAAAAAGGCGGCGCGTCGGGGAGGGATGGGACGCAATGTCTATGCGCTCGCGGCGGTGAGCTTCTTCACCGATGTGTCGAGCGAGATGATCTACCCGCTCCTGCCGGTGTTCCTCACGTCCGTGCTTGGCGCGAGCGCGGGTTTCATCGGCGCGATCGAGGGTGCGGCCGAATCCACCGCGGCGCTCTTGAAGCTCGCGAGCGGCTGGTGGTCGGACAAAACACGAAAGCGCAAACCGTTCGTCGTCGCCGGGTACACGCTGGCGTCGGCGATGCGTCCCCTCGTCGCGATCGCGCAGTCGGCGACGCAAGTGCTCTTGATTCGCGTGAGTGATCGCGTAGGCAAGGGCATCCGCAATTCGCCTCGCGACGCACTCATCGCCGACTCGGTTGATCCGGCCGTGCGGGGACGCGCTTTCGGATTTCGCAATGCGGCCGACAACGCCGGTGCGCTGCTTGGTCCACTCATCGCATTCGGGATCCTGTCGCTGTGGCACGTCTCGCTGCGAACTGTCTTCTGGTTCGCGGTGATCCCGGGCGCCATCGCGGTGATCGTCGCCATCTTCGGCGTCAAGGAGATCGAGGGCGACTCGGCGAAGGCTGGTTCGCAGGTCGAGCTCGGAGGACATATGGGCTCGCGCTTCTGGCTCTTCCTCGGCGTCATTCTCGTGTTCACGCTCGGCAATTCGACCGATGCGTTCCTCTTGCTTCGCGCGAAAGAGCTTGGAGTTCCGGTCGCGCTTGCTCCGATTCTCTGGGCGCTTCTGAACGGTGTGAAGAGCATCTCGAATGTTCCCGGCGGCGCGCTGTCTGACCGCATCGGCCGTCGTCCGACGCTCATCGCGGGATGGATCGTCTACGCGGTCGTTTACTTCCTGTTTTCCAAAGCTTCAGCGCCCTGGCATGCGTGGGCGCTCTTCGCGTTCTACGGATTGTATTTCGGATTGACGGAAGGGACGGAGCTCGCCCTCGTCGCCGACGTTGTTCCGAAAGACCGAAGGGGCGTGGCGTACGGCTGGTACTATCTCGCGATCGGCATCGGTGCGCTGCCGGCGTCACTGATCTTTGGCATCTTGTGGGACCGGTATGGCTCCGGTGTCGCATTCTTGGTCGGCGCCGGACTGTCGCTCATCTCGGCGATCGCCCTCCTGGTTCTTCCGAGTCCTCCGCGCCGCGCCTAGCGAACGCCAGGCTGTTTGGATGTGGGGCGACGAAATGCGGGAATGGATTCGCTCTGTCGCGCGACAGTTCGGTGGTGGCGACGGCGGCCGGCGCGCTGATCTTCCCGCCATTCCCAGATGCGCCACACACGCTCGTCGCACACGGAGACCAAACCATGAACGAACTGACGATGGACACGATTCTCGATGCGCTCGACCGCGGCCACCAGCGGGCAACGTACGGCGCCGTCGCCGCGCTGCTCGGCAAATCGCCGCGGACCCTCATGCAGGGATGTGAACGCGATCAGCGACACTCGTGGGTCGTGAGTCGCAAGAACGGCGAACCGACCGGCTACGCGCCTGATCTCGTCCATCCTGATCTCCGCGAACGACCCGAAGTCTTCGAGACGAAGGAGGAGCTCGGCCGCTGGCTCACGGGCGGCGGCGCGGCGATTCAGTAGACTAACAGCAGCGCGAGCCCGGGCGGCTGTATTTGTCGACGAGCCGCTGATTCGTGAATTCCTCGCGCGTCAGCGGCTTCGTCTCCGGATGATGCTCCCGAACGTGCGTCAGATAGATGTCGTAGTCAGGCACGCCGATCACGCGGCGGAGAATGCACGCCGCGCGATCGATCTTGGCCCGAGCGGCCGACACCGCGTCTTTCCCCGTCATTGACGGCCTCCGCCCGTTGCCGCCGCGCGCTGGGCCGCCGTCTTCCCATGCCGAATCGTCGTTTCGAACAGATCGAAGATTCGAGAATACTCATCGGTCCACGAATCCGGACGAACGAAGCCGTGATCTTCCACTGGGTAGGGCACGAGCCACCATCCGCGTTTGCCGAGCTCGATCAACCGTTGCGTGAGACGGACGCTGTCCTCGAAATGCACGTTCGTGTCCACCATGCCATGGAGAATCAACAGCGGATCCTCGAGCCCGTCGGCGAAAAAGATCGGGGAGGATCGGTGGTAGGCGAGCGTGTCTTCCTCCGGGAAGTTTAAAATCTGCCCGGTATAAGTGTGATTGTAATGCGCCCAGTCCGTCACCGGACGGAGCGCGGCGCCAGCGCCGAAATACTTTGGGGCGGTGAACAGGGCCATCAGCGTCATGAAGCCGCCGTAGCTGCCGCCATACATCCCGATGCGCTCGGGATCGATGCCGAATTCCTTCGTCAGGTACTTCGATCCGTCGACTTCGTCCTGCAAGTCGCGCCCGCCCATCCAGCGGTAGATCGCTGTACGCCAATCGCGGCTGTATCCCGCTGATCCGCGGTAGTCCATGTCGAGCACGACGTAGCCTTTCGACGCGAGATACTGATTGAACATGTACTCGCGCGAATAGCTCGACCAATAGTTGTGAACGTTGTGCATGTAGCCCGCGCCATGCACGAAGATCACCGCCGCGCCGTTTGCCGACGCATGCATGTCCTTCGGGCGATAGATGCGCGCCGGAACCTTCACTCCGTCTGACGCAGGGACCATCACGATCTCGGGCACGATCCAGTTGAACGCGAGCCACTCTTTCGTCGGGGACGTCGTCAGTTGTGAGGACTCGGCGGCGGCGCGGTTGGCCTGGACGAACAGCTCCGGCGGACGGTTCGCGTATGAGTAGACGTCGGCAATCGTCGACTCGTCGGGCGAGAGCACGGCCGTATGGCCGCCGACTTTCGCGGTGAGCTTCTCTCTCGCGCCGCCGGCAACCGGCATCCGATAGAAGTGCTGCTCGAACGGCGTCCCTTCGCTCGTCGTGAGATAGAAGTTCTTTCCGTCGCGCGAGAGTGTGACGGCGTTCACTTCCCAGTTGCCCTTCGTCAGCTGTTTGCGATCGCTTCCGTCGGCGGCCATCGAGTAGAGATGCGCATAGCCGTCAGCCTCCGAGACGTACCAGAGTCGCTTCCCGCCGTCGAACCAGCCGCCGCACCCGAAGCAGGGCCCCGAAACCCATGCGCTATCGTGAAGCGCGTCGACGAGCTGCGCCTTTCCGTCGGCGGTCACGGTGTGCAGCCAGCGGTTCTTGAAGTTGTAGCTCGTCGAGAACACGAGCGCGCGCGAACCGTCGTCGTTCCAGCCGAGTACGCGAACTTGGAACGGTGTGTGGTTGTCGTCGCTGAGGCGGAGAAACTGGATGTTCCCGGATGGCAGCGACATGAACGCGACGCGTCCGCCATTCTGGAAATCGCCGACCTTCGTTCGCCCGGGGATTTCCTCGGTGTATCCGCTTTCGGTGACGTAATTCGGAACGCGCGTCGCGAGCGCGCGCGTATCGGGGATCGCCGTCGTGATGAGCAGTGCGTGTCCGTTCGGCGACATCGTGAGCGACGAAATGCGCTCGCCCGCCATGAGGCTCAGCGGATGAACACGGAGCGCGTTGCGCGCGGTTTGCTCGGCGCGACGGACGCTGTCGTCGTGGATGCGATCGCGAATCACGCCGAACAACTCGCGCTGCTGGCGCTGCAGTGATCCGCGCTGTGTCGTGTCGATGCGGGTCGCGGTCGAGGTGTCGAGCGAGGCGCCGCGACCGCCACCGCCCCCACGGCCGCCGCGACCACCGGCAGAAGTCGCGGTGGGTGGTTCTACGCCCGCAGGCCTGATGTCGGTCAGCTGTCGAATGAGACCGCCATCGAGCGCCAGCGAGTAGACGTTGTCGTTGCGCGTGAAGAAGATCTCGCGGCCGTCAGAGCTGAACGTGGGATTTGTCTCCGCCTCCATCGTCTCGGTGAGCCGGCGCGCGGTGCCCGCGGCAATGTCGACGAGGAAGAGATCGCCGCCGCTGCTGACGACTTTCGTGCGACCGTCAGGCGCCAGCTTGCCGTTGTCGAGCAGGGGTGCGACCGAGTCCATCTGCGCTTCGGTCACGCGCTCCGGTTTCGAGCCGGCCGCCGCCCGAACGCGGAACGGACGCGCGGGGAGCCGCCAGTCGGATCCTGGTTCGAGCCAGTTGAAGTAGATCCACTTGCCGTCGGCGCTCCACCGAACATTCTGCGGCTCGCGACCAATGACCTCCGGGCCGCGCATGATGTTCTTGATCGTGAAATCGAAGCTCGCCGCTTTTTGTGCGGCGAGAGACGAGGCGACGATCGGGAGCGCGCAGAGGAGAGAGAGTTTTTTCATCTCGTACTCGCAGCGTGACTTCAGTGGTTGTCGCGGAGCAGTAATTCGGGGACCGACGTTCAGTCCCCCGGAACGGCAATCGCCCCGTCGAACGGCACTTCGGACGACACAACCGGCTTGCGGCCGCCGACCACGGCCCACCATTCGCGAATGCTGTCCGCGAGAATGACGACGACGGAGATCATGAAGAACGCGGCGACCGCGGCATCGAGATAGTCGTTGTAGACGACGCGACGAGCGTCGGCGACTGTCTTTATCACTGCCGGGAGAGCGCCGCTGGCGATCTGGCCCTCGACCACGTGAGCGTGCGACAGGAATCCGAGCTTCGGATCGGGCGAGAAGAGCTTGACCCACCCCGCCGACATCGTGACGATCGCCAGCCAGGCGAGCGGCAGCAGCGTCACGTACGCGTATCTCGCTTTTCCCATCTTGATGATCACTGTCGTTCCCACGCACAGCGCGACCGTCGCGAGCAGCTGATTCGAGATTCCAAATAGCGGCCACAACGAGTTGATGCCGCCGAGTGGGTCGATGACGCCCTGATACAGAAAATGTCCCCAGAGCGCGACGATCAGCGCGCTCGACATCACCACCGCGGGGAACCAGGAGACTCGACCGAACGGTTCCCAGATATGACCTCCGAGGTCCTGCAGCATGAACCGGCCGACGCGAGTTCCGGCGTCGAGCGTCGTCAGAATGAACAGCGCCTCGAACATGATCGCGAAGTGATACCAAATCGCGAGAGCTTCAGTACCGCCAAGAGCGTTCGAGAACAGGGTCGCCATGCCCACGGCGAGGCTCGGGGCGCCGCCGGTACGAGACAACAACGTGCTTTCTCCGACCTGCTTCGCGAGCGTCTCCATCTGGGCAGGATCCAGCGTGAAGCCCCAGTGACGCACGGCTTCAGCTGCCGCCGCCGCGGTCGTTCCAATCGCGCTCGGCGGAGCATTGATCGCGAAGTAGACGCCCGGAGTCAAAGCGCACGCGGCGATGAGCGCCATGATCGCGACGAACGACTCCATGATCATTGCGCCATAGCCGATCATGCGGGCGTCGGGCTCTTTTTCGAGCATCTTTGGCGTCGTGCCGGACGAGACGAGCGCGTGGAACCCGGAGATCGCGCCGCACGCGATCGTAATGAACGCAAATGGGAACAGCTTGCCCGCGAACACCGGTCCGGTGCCGTCGGTGAACTGCGTCAGCGCCGGCATGTGCAAGGGCGGCAGCGTCACGAGAATGCCGACGGCCAATGCGATGACGACGGCGAGCTTCACGAACGCCGAGAGGTAATCGCGAGGTGCGAGGAGCAGCCACACCGGCATCACCGATGCGGCGAAACTGTAGATCATGATCGCGATCGCCAGCGTCGTCCCGGATAGCGTGAACATCGCCGCGAGACTCGGCTGCGCCGCGACCCATTGTCCCGCGAAGAGCGCAGCGACGAGCAAGACGAGGCCGGCGGCGGTCGCTTCGAGCACGCGGCCCGGTCGGATCCACCGCAGATACACACCCATGAGCACTGCGATCGGAATCGTCAGGCCGATCGTCACCGTTCCCCACGGACTCGATTTCAGCGCGTTGACGACGACGAGGCCGAGCACCGCGAGCAGCACGATCATGATGCCGATCACCGCGACGAGTGCCGTGATGCCGGCGACAGGCCCGATCTCTTCGCGCGCCATTTGGCCGAGTGACTTGCCATTGCGTCGTACCGACGACGCGAGAATGACAAAGTCTTGTACCGCTCCGCCGAGGGCGACGCCGACCACGATCCAGATGACGCCAGGGAGATATCCGAACTGTGCGGCGAGCGTCGGGCCGACGAGCGGTCCCGGGCCCGCGATGGCGGCAAAGTGATGTCCGAAGACGATCCATCGATTCGTCGGAACGAAGTCGCGGCCGTCGTTCAGACGAGTGGCGGGGGTCGCGCGCGTCGCGTCGAGGGCGAACACCTTCGCCGCGATCATCTTGCTGTAGAACCGATAGGCGATCGCGTAACTGCACACGGCCGCGGTCAGCAACCACGCTGCGTTGATTGACTCGCCCCTCGTAAGGGCGATTTTCGCGAAGGCGCCGGCCGCGAGAATGGCGAACAGCGCCCACAGGGCCGTGCGAAACAGCTTCGGCATGATGTCTACGCTCCGGGGTGAGAGGCGGATCCGGCGCCAAATAGGCCGTTTGGATTAGCTTTCCGCAATGTTTTTACGCTTCGCGCTGGCATTGGGTTGTGGGCTCGCCATTTCGGTCACCGCTTGCGGCGGGTCCGCGAGCCAAACGCAGACTCAAGCACCCGCTCCGCTCGACCTCCCGGACCACTCGCTCGCGGGGCTCGCCGCGCAGCATGTGGTCCTGTTGCCGACCTACGCGGCGCGCGTCGCGCCGAACCTCGCCTGGTCCAGTGCGGTTGGCCGGCTCGTCGACGTGCAGCGCACACTCGACGCGGACCTCCTTTCTGCGCTTGACGAACGCAGCCTCCGAAAGCTGTGGGTCTTTCCCGAGGATCTGGCGCAATCCTACCGGCGCAATGCGAGCTATTCGACCGACCCGTACGCGCTCGCTGAAGAACCGCTTCGCTCGCCGATGCTCGCCGTCAATCAGCGACTGCCGGAACCGCTCGCGTCGCAACTGCGAACGTTGATCGCGCTTCATGAGGACGCGCGTCTCGTTCTCGCGCCGGTGGAGTTGCGGTTCGAGCGGGCGGGAACGGGTGGACGCGGCGTGCTTCGCCTCGTTCTCATCGACCCTCGGATGTCGGTCACGCTCTGGACCGGCGAGATCGCGAGCGATCCGGTGCCGGCGTACGGCCCGGTCATCTCGGCGAGTATCGCGTCGAAGCTCGCGAATGCCGTGACGGGGCGATGATGCTCAACCCGGATTGTCATCCTGCGGACCGTTCGGGCGACGTCCGGGAACCGAACCCTTACTTCATATAATGTCGACTCAAGTCACGCTCATTCCCGGCGACGGCATCGGACCGTCGATCGCTGAGGCTACGACTCGCATCGTCGAAGCCGCCGGGGCCAACATCACGTGGGACACGCAGCTCGCCGGTATGGCTGGCGTCGCGCGGTACGGCGACCCGATTCCGGAAGCGACTCTCGATTCGATCAAGCGCACGAAGCTCGCGCTCAAAGGCCCGCTCGAGACGCCCGTCGGCGAAGGCTACCGCTCGATCAACGTCCAGCTGCGGAAGACTTTCGACCTCTACGCGAACGTTCGGCCCGCCTACACGATCGTTCAGGGAGGACGATACGACAACCTCGACCTCGTGCTGGTGCGCGAAAACACGGAGGGCCTCTACGTCGGGATCGAGCACTACATCAAGATCGGCGACGATCCTCGCGCGGCGGCCGAGTCGGTCGCGCTGATCACACGTATCGGCTCGGAGCGCATCGTTCGCTACGCGTTCGAGTACGCGGTGAAGCACGGGCGAAAGAAAGTGACGCTCGTCCACAAGGCGAACATTCTGAAATACTCACAGGGCTTGTTTCTCGATGCGGGACGCATGGTCGCCCGCGACTACGTCGGCCGCATCGAGTTCGAGGAGCGCATTGTCGACGCGATGGCGATGAACCTCGTGCTGCATCCCGAGAAGTTCGACGTCATCGTCACGACGAATCTCTTCGGCGACATTCTTTCCGATCAGATCTCGGGGCTCGTCGGCGGACTGGGACTCGCGCCGGGCGCCAACATCGGAACCAACGGCGCGATCTTCGAGGCCGTTCACGGAACGGCGCCGGACATCGCGGGGAAAGGCATCGCCAATCCGGGCGCGCTCCTCCTTGCGGCATGCATGCTGCTCGAGCACATCGGCGATCTCGATCGCGCGAAACGCATCCGCTCCGCGTTCGAGTCGACGATCCGCGAAGGCAAAACTCTGACGAAAGACCTCGGCGGAAGCGCAACGACCGACCAGTTCACCGACGCCGTCATCGCGAAGCTGTGACCGTCACGACCCTGTTTCACTGCTCGGATCTGCACTTCGGTTACCCGGCGGTGCCGGAACAGTACGAGGCGATCGAAGCGCTGATTCAGGAGCGAAAGTACGACGTCGTCGCGATCTCGGGCGACGTCTCGCAGCGGGCGCGCGCCGGCGAGTTCCAGCGCGCGCGAGAATTCATTCGCCAGGCGGAGAAAGTCGCGAAGACCATCGTCGTTCCCGGAAACCACGATGTTGCCTGGTGGTTCGCGCCGCTCGGACTCGGCGACGAGAACAAGATGTTCGCGAAGTACCGGGCGTATATCAACAAAGACCTCGAGCCGGTGCTCCGCACCGCCGGTGCGACGTTCGTCGGATTGAATACGTCTCAGGGCGTGAGCCGCCACACGCTGACCTGGAACGTCCGCGACATCTCGATCATCGGCCATCTGAGCCGGGCGCAGATCGAGCGCGCCCGAGCCGAGTTCGAGAACTCTCGCGCGGGCGACGCGCGCATCATCGTCATGCATCACAATCCGGTGAAAGGCGAGCTCTCGCAGAGACACGGGCTGAAGAACACGCAGCGAATTCTTGGCGCATTCGCTGAGATGTCCGTGGATCTCGTGTTGTGCGGACACGACCATCAGGAGGCGGTGCACTACATCGAGCACACGAAGCGCGGGACGATCATCTCGACCGCGGGAACGATCAGCAATCGTTCGCGGGGTGGTCGGCCGTCGTCGGTGAACAGCATCACGATCGCCGACGACAACATCGAAGTCTCGACGCTCGTCTGGTCGAACGATCAGCACGCGTTCGTCGCCGGTCCCGTGAAATGCTTCGCGCGCTGAAGTCGTTCTTTGGCGCTGGCGACGTCAGCCAGCTGGCGTTCGAGCTCGAGGCGAGCCGCCACCCGCGCACCGCCGATGAGCTGCTTGCGCACCTTCGATCGCTCGGCATGAAGCGGATTACCGAGTGCGAGCTCACTCGGAATCGGAACGTGATGGTGAGCTATCGCGGAACTCGGCTTCGAGTCCATGAGGGATATCTCACCGCGCCGCGAGAGATCCACCGCGCGATCGTCGTCTTCGTCGAAGGGCGCACGCGAAGCCAGCGCCGCGAGGCGCAGAAGAAGATCGTGACGCACGTCGTCGAGTCGCCGCGTGGACCTGCTCGCCGCGAACGAACCCTCCCCGCCGACCAGCCGATGGCTGAACGTTTGGCCGAATGGCATGCGACGCTGAACGCACGACACTTCGGCGGGACTCTCCGCACGGTCCCGGTTCGCGTCTCGCGGCGAATGAAGAGTCGTCTCGGTCACTACACGGCGGCACAACGCGGTGAGCCGGGCGAGATCGCGATCAGCTATCGGCACATTCGTCGTCACGGACTCAACGAAGCCCTTCACACCCTGCTGCACGAGATGGTTCACCAGTGGCAGGACGAAACCGGACGCACCATCGACCACGGTCCGGCGTTTCGTGCCAAGGCGCGCGACGTCGGGATCGCGGCGGCGGCACGTCGTGCGCCCGGGACGGCGGCATTCCGAGTCGCCGCCAACGAATGACTGTGAGAGGCGGTCTGAACCCTGTAGCTTCCACCCATGCTCGATTTCTATAACATCGACAGTGTGCTGTCCGAGGACGAGCGCGCTGTTCGCGATAGCGTTCGACGCTTCGTCGACGAGCGTGTCATCCCGATTATCGGGAAGTGCTACGTCGAAGGTCGTTTTCCGAAAGAGATTGTCCCCGAGCTCGCGGAGCTCGGCGTGTTCGGCGCGAATTTGCCGGAGGAGTATGGCTGTGCGGGGCTGAACAACGTCGCATACGGGCTGATCATGCAGGAGCTCGAGCGCGGCGATTCAGGCGTGCGCTCGTTCGCGTCGGTGCAGGGCGCGTTGGCGATGTATCCGATCTACGCGTTCGGCAGCGAAGAGCAGCGCAAGAAATGGCTGCCCCAGATGGCAAAGGGCGAGGTGATCGGCTGCTTCGGCCTCACGGAACCCGACTACGGTTCGAATCCGTCGGGCATGATCACGATGGCCCGCGAGCAGAAGGACGGCACGTGGGTTCTGAACGGCGCGAAAATGTGGATCACGAACGGGTCCACGGCGAAGATCGCGGTCGTGTGGGCGAAGACGAACGGCGACAAGGAAGACAAGTCGATCCGCGGATTCGTCGTCCCGACCGACAGCAACGGCTTCAAGGCCAAAGACCAAAAGGGCAAGCTGTCGCTCCGCGCAAGCGACACGAGCGAGCTCGTTTTCCAGGACGTCGAGCTCCCCGCCGATGCGATTTTGCCGAAGTCCGGCGGCCTTAAGAGTCCTCTCATGTGTCTCACGCAGGCGCGCTACGGCATCTCGTGGGGCGCGCTCGGCGCGGCGATGGCGTGCTTCGAGGAGGCGCTCGCCTACTCGAAGAATCGCGTGATGTTCGATCGTCCGATCGGCGGATTTCAAATCCAGCAAGAGCGTCTCGCCGAGATGCTCACGGAGATCGTGAAGGGGCAGCTGGTATCGCTGCATCTCGGGCGTCTCAAGGACGCCGGCACAATGACGCCGCAGCAAGTCTCGCTCGCAAAGCGCAACAACGTCGACATCGCCACGGACGTCGCCCGCGAGGCCCGTCGTTTGCTCGGCGCCAACGGCATTCTCGCCGAGTATTCGGCCATGCGTCACATGGCGAATCTCGAGAGCGTGTATACCTATGAAGGCACGCACGACGTGCACTCGCTCGTACTGGGCCAGGCGCTCACCGGACTCAACGCGTTCAAATGAAAATCGCTGTCTGTATCAAGCGGACTCCCGATTCGGAGTCACGCTTCAAGATTGCTGCGTCGCAAACCGCGATCGACGAGACGGGCTTGAAGTTCGACATCGACGATTTCGCGAGCTATGCCGTCGAAGTCGCGCTGCAGCTGAACGAGAAGCAGGGCCCTGGCGAGACCGTCGTCTACGCGGTCGGCCCGGATCTGGTGCAGGAAACGCTGCGCAAGGCGATGAGCATGGGGGCCGATCGCGCGGTGCAGCTCAAGACGGACTCGAATCCATATGATGGAATTGCCGTCGCGAAGGCACTGGCGGCGGAGCTGAAGGGCGGCGCCTACGATCTCGTTCTATTTGGCAAACACGCCTTTGACACGTCGGGCGCAATCGTCGGAACCGCTACGGCGGAGCTGCTCGGCATTCCATGCGTAACGGCGGCGACGAAGTTAGAGATTTCGAATGGCCGCGGAATAGCGCGTCGCGAGCTCGAGGGCGCCGCGGAGACGGTCGAGTTCCCGCTGCCCGCCGCGGTAACCATCGACGAAGGCATCGCGCGTCCGCGCTATCCGTCGCTCAAGGGCATCATGGCGGCGAAGAAAAAGCCGCTGGAGACGAAGCCCGCGCAGCTCGGTGCCGCGTGCGTCACCGTGAAGTCGATGGAGCTGCCCCCCGAGCGTCCCGCCGGCCGAATCATCGGCGAGGGCGTCGCGGCAGTTCCCGAACTGATCCGTCTCCTTCAGACGGAGGCGAAGGTACTCTAGATGGCAAACGTTCTCGTATTCGCAGAAACGCGCGGAACTGCGCTTCGAAAGACCGCCCTCGAAGCCGTCACGGCGGCTCGAGTGTTTGCCGACGCGACCGGCGGCGGCGAAGTACATGCGCTCGTTGCAGGCCCGTCCGGTGTCGCAGGTGTGGCGGAGCAGCTCGGCCAGCATGGCGCCAATGTGGTTCTCGTTGCGGAGCACGCTGGTTTAGAGAAGTTCGATCGCGAGTCTATTGCCGCGACGATTGCGGCGCGTGCGATGGCGGTGAGCTACCGCGCGATCATGCTCAGCTTCTCCGCGCAGGGTCGGGACGTGGGACCACGTGTCGCCGCGAAGCTCGATTTGCCCCTCGTGACCGACGTGACCGAGATCGGGCTGTCGGGCGACGCGATCGTCGTGAAGCACCCGGCGTACGCGAACAAAGTGATCGTGACGCTTCAGATCTCGGGACCCAGCGCCGTCATCGCGATTCGTCCGAGCGCTGTCACTGCGGCGCAGTCGGCAAAGCCGGCAAAGCTCGAGATGATCTCGCTCGCGGCGGAGCCGAGCGCGTCGAAGGTCGTCGTGAAAGAGGTGGTCGAAGGCGGGAAGGGCAAGATCGACCTCGGTGAAGCCCCGGTGATCGTCTCGGGCGGCCGCGGACTCAAGGCGCCGGAGAACTTCAAGCTCGTCGAAGATCTCGCGGCGGCCTTCGGCAATGCAGCGGTCGGCGCGACGCGCGCGGTGACGGACGACGGTTGGCGACCGCACAGCGATCAGATCGGGCAAACCGGTCGTCAGGTGAGCCCACAGCTGTACGTCGCCGTCGGCATCTCGGGCGCGATTCAGCACCTCGCGGGAATGCGCTCGTCGAAGACGATCGTCGCGATCAACAAGGACAAGGAAGCGCCGATTTTCAAGGTCGCCGACTACGGGATCGTCGGTGACGTGATGGAAGTCGTGCCGGCGCTCACCGCCGCGGTTCGCGAGGCAAAGGCCGGGCACTGATGTCCGCGTCAAGCGCACTCTTTGCGTTCATTCTGACGCTCAGCGCGGGCTTCTTCGCGCTCAACGTCCAGCGTCTCGTGCGTTACATGAGCCTCGGCGAGTCCGAGGATCGAACGGACCATCCGTTCGAGCGGCTGAAGAACGTGCTGACGATCGGTATCGCGCAAACGAAGATCTTTCGCGATCCAGTCGCCGGGACGATGCACGCGTTCATCTTCTGGGGCTTCATGGTGCTCACGGCGGGCACCGTCGAGATCCTCATTCAGGGCGTATTTAGCGGATTCTCATACGCGCTGGTTCTCCCGAAGCCGCTGTATCAGCTCTACGGACTTTCGCAGGATGGTTTCGCGGCGATCGTCATCGTCGCGATCGCGTTCGCATTTTACCGGCGCCTGTTTCTCCACCCGAAGCGCCTCGAAGGGGACAAGCTCGAGCACACCGATGCGCTGATCATTCTGGGGATGATCGGCGGTCTGATGGTGACGCTCCTCCTGACGAACGCCTGTCAGTATTTGCTGAACCCCGATACCGTCGGACCGGAGAAGTTCATCTCGCGGGGCATCGCCTCGGTCATTGGCGCCGTTGATCCGTCGCCGACGAGTCTCGTGAGAGTGTTCTTTTGGATGCACGCGCTGCTGATCCTGGTGTTCTTGAACTACCTGCCGTACTCGAAGCATCTGCACGTCGTGACGTCGCTCATCAACGTCTACCTGTCGAACACGAGCGGGCCCGGACAGAAGGGTGTCATGCGCAACATGGACCTCGAGGCCGAGGTCGAACAGTTCGGTGCGTCAGACGTCGAAAATCTGACATGGAAGAATCTGCTCGACGGCTACTCGTGCACCGAGTGCGGCCGCTGTACAGCCGCGTGTCCCGCGAACATCACGGGAAAGCCGCTCAGCCCGCGCAAGATCGTCATCAACACGCGCCAGCGGTTGATGGAGAAAGCGCCGCTCGTCACGGGCGATCGCATGGAATTTCTTCGCCCTGCACTCCTTCACGGTGAAGGTGGCGACGCCGGCGCGACGACCGCCGCCGAAGTTCTCGAGCATCGCTTGCTCGACACTTACATCACCGAGGAAGAGCTGTGGGCGTGCACGAGCTGCCGCGCGTGCGTGCAGGAATGTCCGGTGTCGATCGACCAGCTCGATATCATCAATCAGATGCGTCGCTATCTGGTATTGTCGGAGTCGCGCTTCCCTGAGGAGATCCAGCCGGCCTTCGAATCGCTCGAGCGCAACGGCTCCCCATGGGCGTTCAGCCCGGGCGACCGGGCGAAGTGGGCCGACGGCATGGACATCCCGACGATGGCCGAGGCGATGGAGCGCGGCGAACGCCCGGACATTTTGTTCTGGGTCGGCTGCATGGGATCGTTCGACGACCGCGCGAAGAAGATCACCGTTGCCTTTGCCAGAATTCTAAAGGCGGCCGGCATTGACTTCGCCATTCTCGGACAAGAAGAACACTGCCACGGTGATCCGGCGCGCCGCATGGGCAACGAGTATCTCTACCAGATGCTCGCGAAAGACACGATCGGAACGCTCGACCGCTACGAGGTCAAGACGATCGTCACGAGCTGCCCGCACTGCTTCCACCAGATCGGCAACGAGTTCCCGCAATTCGGCGGCAACTACGAGGTCATCCATCATTCGACGTTCATCGAGCGGCTGTTGCAGGATGACCGGCTTCCGCTCAAGACCGAGGAAGGGAAGCGACTCACGCTCGCGTACCACGACTCCTGCTACCTCGGCCGCTACAACGACATCTATGAAGCGCCGCGAGAGACGCTGCGTCGCGCGCTGCCGGTCGTCGACATCGTCGAGCCGAAGCGGTCGAAGGATCGCGGGCTGTGCTGCGGCGCCGGAGGCGGCCGCATGTGGATGGAGGAACGGGTTGGAAAGCGCATCAACGCCGAGCGGACCGAGGAGCTCCTCGCGACGGGCGCGGAGACGATCGCGGTCGCCTGTCCCTTCTGCATGACGATGATCAGCGACGGCGTGAAGGCCGCCGATTCGAGCGTGCCCGTTCTCGACATCGCCGAGGTCGTGGAGCGTCAGCTCATATCGCGGTAGTGCTGGCTTCCGGCCGAATTTCGAAAACTGTAATCGTCTGACTGATCGTGCCCTCCCGGAACGGTATCTTCGTTCGGTCGGCGACGCGAAGCCCAACCGGACCGAGTGCGCGGACGAATGCGTCTCGCGCGACCCGCCCAGGATCCGCGAGCCACGCGACTCCATCGGCCGCCAATGCCGCCGCGATCGCGTTCGCGACAAACGGCCCGTACGCGCGCTCGTACAGCACGTCCGACGCGACGACGACGTCGAACCGACGAAGCCCGGCGGGGAGATTCCGCCAGTCGATCGACACGGTTTTCGGCACGGCTGCCGCGTTCCGATGCGCGTTCACTCGAGCGAACAGCATCGCGTCGTCATAATAGTCGGAGATCGTGACGTCGAATCCGGCGAGCGACGCGCACGTCGATACCAATCCCGATCCACAACCGAGCTCCAACAACGACTTCCCCTCGCCGCGCATTCCCAGAATCCACTCGCCGAGCACGCGTGCCGATGGCCAGAGCTCGGCCCAGTACGGGAGCCGCTCGTCGCGCTCGAAATCCTTCTCGTCGATCAGATCCTCGGCGCTTGCGGGATGCAGGATCGACAACGTTCGGTTCGCGAGGTGGACCTGCGTCTCCGCGACGCGAAAGCGTCGCGAGAGAGCGGCCTCCAGCGAGTCGAGATCGTGCGTTCGGCTCACACGTCGAGCGAAGCTGACGCGATCGCGCGTTCGCCGAGCAGCAGCGCACGAAGCGTTTCTCCGGCACGGACTATCGTGCGGTCTGGCGGGACGACGAGCAGCGCATTCGCAAGCGACATCGACGTCAGCAGTCCCGATCCCTGCGGGCCCGTGAGTCTTGCCCACGCGCCGTCGGAATCCCAGTCGACGATCACGCGCATGAAATGGGTGAGCGGCGCCGCGAGCGCGATGTCGTCGCGCGTTCGCACTTCGATCGCGCGACGAAAGATCGTGCGTTCACCGCGAAGCCTCCGGATTAGCGGCCGCGCAAACAGCTCGAACGTCACGAGCGCCGACACCGGATTTCCGGGAAGGCCAAGCCACGGCATTTGTCCGAGCATCCCGAACCCGAGAGGCGCGCCGGGCCGCATTCGGACCCGCCAGAGATGCAGCTCGGCGCCGAGCGATCGCAGGACATCTTTCGTAAAGTCGAATGCGCCGACGGAGACGCCCCCTGAGGTGATGAGCAGATCGCAATCGAGGACGGACCTGATGCGCTTCGTGTACTCCTGAGGATCGTCGGGGACGATTCCGAGATCGACGACGTCGGCACCGAGCTCGCGCGCCGATGCGACGAGCGTATAGCTGTTCGACGAGACGATGCGGTCGCCGCGTCGAACGGCATCGAATTGGTCGACGTCGACAAGCTCGTCGCCGGACGCCAACACTGCGACTCGCGGCCGACGATGCGCCTTGATGTTTCCGGCGCCGACCGACGCGAGCACGCCGATCTGCGCGGGGCCAAGCACTTCACCGCGCGCGACGGCCAGCGCGCCGATTCTCAGATCCTCGCCGCGCGGACGAACGTGCCTCCGCGCGTCGCGCGCATCGCGGATCGAGACCTGTGACTCGCCGGCGTCGGTATCTTCGACGCGAATCACCGAGTCGGCGCCGTCCGGAATTGGCGCGCCCGTCATGATTCGTGACGCCGTCCCGGCCTCGATCTGCTTTGTCGGACGTTGGCCGGCGGCGATCGTCTCCAACACTGGAAGGACGACCGGTCGCTCGGGGCTCGCGCTCGCGACGTCGGACGAGCGAACCGCATAGCCGTCCATCGAGGAGTTGTCCCACGGCGGATGCTCGATCGGCGAAACGACGTCCTCCGCGAGGACTCGGCCGAGAGCGTCGCGAAGGCCGATCATTTCCGCCGGCAGCGCTGAGATTCCGGAAAGAATGCGCCGGCTGGCCTCCTGGACGCTGAAGGCAACGGCCATCAGCGAACACTCATTGTCGCGAGTCGTGTTGCGATGATGTCCTGTACGCGCTCGACGTCTTGAACCGGGGTCGTCCAGTTGTTGCAGAGCAAGCTGAAGATGAGCATTCGCTGATCGGCGGTCGTCACGTAGCCCGACAGCGAGCGCGCCATCGCGAGTGTGCCGGTCTTCGCGTGAACGTTGCCCTGCGCCGCCGTCCCCTTCATTCGATTCCGAATCGTGCCGTCGACGCCGGCGATTGGCAGCGCGTCGTAGTACGGCTTGAACGTCGGAAGGCGATGCATGGCATCGAGAATTCGCACGATCGTGCGCGGCGAGACGTAGTCATATCGCGCAAGCCCGCTGCCGTCGCGAATGACGGCTTCATTCGGCGCGACGCCCCATTTGGCGATCTGGCGGGCGACGACCGCACTGGCGGTGTCGCTTCGCCCAATCCCGGTTGCATTGAGCGCGACGGTTCGAAACAGCATCTCGGCGATCTGATTCTGCGATGGCTTCATCAGCGCCTTCAGGATCTCGCTGAGCGGGGGCGACGTCAGGATCGCGAGCGTATCGAGTCGTGCGGTCGTGTCACTCGGGGCATCGTCGATCGTGATTCCACGATCGCGTAGTGCCTCTCTGACGGCCGCGAGATATGCGACATCGGCGTCGTGATGCGTGACCTCGATCGTTGCCGTGTCGCCCGGCGCGATTTGACCACTGACGGTGATTTCCCAGGTCGAGCTGTCTTTCTTCGCCCGCAGCGAATTCTCGCGATGTCCGGCGGAGTCGCTTTTCAGATCCGGGCCGGTCGTCGCCGATACATGTACGAGGGGGAAGCTCTTCGCCGGGCCGACGACCGCCTGGACGGGGTCGCCCGGTCTCGCGCCGCCCTTCATGTGAATCTCGCTGAATCCTTCGTTGAAGAGCAGCTCGTCGGTCGGCGCCGAATACGAATCCTCGAAGTCGTCGTAGCTCCAACCAAAGCCGAGCGATGCGTCCGGAAATGCGTTTCCTGCGGCAACGACGCGCCCGGCGATGTGGCGAATGCCCCGCTGTGAGATCGAGTCGGCGATCGCGCGAATCGGAATCATCGCGTCGCCGAGCATGTGATCGCTGACCGACGGATCGCCGCGACCGATGACGACGAGGTCCCCCGATAACGTACCGCTGTTCACTGCCCCGCGAGCGGCAAATGTCGTGCGATATCGATAGTCCATTCCGAGCTGCGCCGTCGCGACCGAGCTCGTGAGGATCTTCATGTTCGACGCCGGCATGAACAGCTTGCCCGCATTTCTGGAATAGAGCGTGTCGCCGCGCTCCGGATCGACGATGAGAATTCCCCAATGCGCATTCGCGAATGCCGGGGCGTCCACCATTGAATCGATCAGCGCGCGAAGCGTCGCGTTGCTTTCGCTCGACGACATCATCGGTGACGGCGCCGCGCTGACCCGACACGCCACGCCGGCGGCTGCCACCATCAACATCCGGGCAATCCTCATCATTTCTCCACGAGACGGCGAGGTAAGGATACTCTCCCCCTCAGCCAGGCCGCGAGCGCTCGAGCGCCTTCTCGATCTCCTCGGCGCGCGCGAGGTCGTCCGCGGAGTTCACGTTGAAGAAGAGGCGCGTTGGCTCGCCGATGCGTTCGATCTCCGCCCTCGCGATTCGCGAGAACGACGGAAAGCGATGCGGCAGCGCTGTCGCTCGCAGATCGTTCTCGTCGAGCGCGCATTCGACCATCGGTAGACAGGCGGGCATGTAGAGCGCGCAAAAGGGCTCGAGCCCCGACTCGCCTTCGGGAATCACCGCATACTGGTCGTCGTCCCGGTCGGCGATCAGCGACAGGAGCGGCGTCGACACGAAAGGCATGTCCCACGCAACGACGAGCGTCGGTCCATTCGTCGTCGCGAGCGCGGTGTGAATTCCGACGATGCTGCCTCGCTCCGGGCGAACGTCGTTGACGACGCGCACATCGGGAGTCCACATCGGCGCGTCGGCGCTGTTGCTGATGAGAAAAACCTCCGACGCCACGTGGCGCGCGGCATCGATGACGCGATCGACGATCCGGCGGCCGCCGACCATCTCGAGCCCTTTCGGAATTCCGCCGAACCGCGAGCTCGCACCGCCGGCAACGACTGCGACGGAAAGAGGGCCCATGCGCACGCGACGCTCAGTCGGCGCGGTAGGTCGCGCTCAGCGTCGCATCCTCCGCGATCGTGACGCTGACGACTTTCGCCGCCGCTCCGAGTCCGATTTGAAGTTTCGTGAAAATGAAGCGCGCGAGCTCTTCGCCCGATGGAATCAGTTTGCCGTCGGCAAACTCGGGCACGTCGACGTTGATGTTGCGATGGTCGAATCGCTCGCGAACCTCGGTTGCGAGCACGCGGTCGAGCAGGCCGAGATCGACGACGAAGCCGGTCGCGGGGTCGATCTCGCCGGTCACGACGACGTCACAGACGTAACTGTGGCCGTGAAAACTCTCGCGAGCGCACAGCCCGAAGACTTCGGCGTTGCGCTCTTCGGACCACTCAGGACGACGATAGCGATGCGCTGCGGCGAACGATACGCGCCGCGTGAGGAACGTGGGCATGTCCTAAGATAGGGCAACCCGCCACTCTCGAGACCGTATGGCCGGGTGGCTTTTGCCGCGGGACGACTAAGAAATCAGTGATCCTCTCCGATCTCACCGCGCCCCGTGAATCCCTCCTGCGTCGGCGACTCGGGCGGGATCCACGCCGCCCCGTCTTCGATCGCGCGCTGCACGTCCGTCGTTCCGTAGAGCTCCGTGTCGAGATTCTCCTCGAGATGATCCGACTCGGCACTGAGCGGCACCGCACGATCGCCCAGCGCGAGTCCTTCCCGGCGGTCTTCGTCGACGAGATGCTCATCGATCGCCTCGGGACTGAGCGCCCGTCGCGTTGGGTCGACGAAGATCTCGTTGCGATACCGCTCCGCGCCGACGACGTCCGTCAACACATGCTCCGCGATCAGTCGCTCCCCGTCCGTGCCGACCCGCCCGCCGAGGATCACCGTCCCGTTCTCGACCTGCACCGTGAGCTCGTCGATGTCGAGCGCGTTGTGCGCCTCGAGATGCTCTCGGACGAGGCCACGAAGCTCGTCGTCGCTCAGATCATCGATGTTGTTGATATTCTCGAAATCGCGCGCCATCGGAATTCACCTCTCACTGGGTGACCCTCGGCATCGCGACCGCGAACGTCCGCGGCTAGAACAAGCGAGAAATTCCGAGGGTGAACGCCGGATTATTCAGCCAAAAAGACTTCGACTGCGTCGTCGGCACGAGCGCTGTTCCTCCAGCCGGCGCGACGTAAAAGGCTTCCGGATACGCGATGGTGTACAGCCGGTTCTTCAGGTCGAATCGAACCGACCACTTTCCGCCCGGCACCACGCGGATTCCGCCGCCCCAGTTGAATGCAAAGCGGGTGCCGAACTTGTACCCGCCCGTGTCCGGTGTCGTGCGAAGATCGGAGATCAGCCCGACCCCGCCCGTCAGCTCCGGAATGATGCGGTGCCAGCTCTTTGCGCCCGTCAATCCAACACCGAGACCAAGGTCGGCGGTATAGAGCGGCTGGGTTCTGTTCCCGAGCTCTCGCGCTTTTCCCGCGATGAACGGGTCGATGACGTTGCGATCGGACGAAATTCGCGACGTCTCGGCGGTGAGATATGCCGCACCGCCCGCGCGAAACTCGTAGTGAAGCCCGTAGACCAGCCCCCCGTGCGGGGAGACGTCCACCGGATCGCGATGTCCGTGAAACGTGCCGATGATGAGCGAGAGCTCCTGATTCTGCTCGACGTCGACGTACGGACTCTGCGCGGGCAAGTGCCCGACCTGAGCGCTCGCGATCGATCCAACGATGAGCAACAATCCCGAGACGAAAGACGGGACCGATTTCTTCACGCGCGCTCTCCTGTGATTCGTAAGTCAACCCCGGTCATTTCCCGGGGTTGTTCGAGCCCAAGCATCGTCAACAGCGTCGGACCGACGTCGCACAGCGCGCCGCCGCCGCGAAGCGAATGACTTCTCTGCGGATCCACGACGATGAACGGAACGGGATTCGTCGTGTGCGCGGTGTGAGGACCGCCGGTTTCGGGGTCGATCATCAGCTCGCAGTTGCCATGGTCCGCGGTGATCATGAGTCGCGTGCCGGCGGCGTCCGCGGACTTTAGCACTTTCGCAAGACACCGGTCGACGGTTTCGACCGCCTCGATCGTCGCTGGCAGCGATCCGGTGTGTCCCACCATGTCGCCGTTCGCATAGTTGCAGAGAATGAAATCGTGCTCGCGCTTTTCGATCGCGGTGCACAACACGTCCGTCACGCCCGGGGCGCTCATCTCGGGCATCAAGTCGTATGTCGCGACCTTCTGGCTCGGGACGAGCAAGCGATCCTCGTGCGGGAATGGCGTCTCCACACCGCCGTTGAAGAAGTACGTCACGTGCGCGTACTTCTCCGTCTCCGCGGTTCGGAACATGGACATGCCAGCCTTGGACACCACCTCGCCGACAATGTTCGCCATCGACTGCGGCGGGAACGCCACCGGCAGATCCGACGCGCGGTCATACGCGGTCATCGTCGCGACATGCACCTTTGGACGCTTGCCGACGTCGAACCCGGTGAAATTCGGCGCGGTGAGCGACGCGACGATCTGTCGCATGCGATCCGCGCGGAAGTTGAAGCAGATCACCGAGTCGCCGTCGCGCATCGGCGCGACGGGTTGGCCGTCGTTGTCAACGAGCACCGTCGGCGTGATGAATTCGTCGGTCTCGTTGCGGTTGTAGGCCGCTTGAATCGCCGCGATCGGATCGGTCCCCTGCGGACCGACGCCGTCGACCGTGACACGATACCATTTCTCCGTGCGATCCCAGCGCTTGTCGCGGTCCATCCCGAAATAGCGCCCGCCGAGGCTTCCGATGACGGCGCGTCCCTTCGCGTACTCGATCAGCTGTCGCATGTAGCCGAGGCCCGAGCGTGGCATCGTATCGCGACCGTCCATCAAGGCGTGAATTGCGATTCGCGGGACCTGTTGCTCCGCGCACAGATCGATCAGCGCGAACAGATGCTTGTCGATCGCGTGGACTCCGCCGGCCCCGATCAATCCGACGAGGTGGACCGTTCCGTTGTTCGACTTCGCTCGGCTGCACGCATCGACGAAGACGCGATTCGAGAAGAACGACTTCTCCTTGATCGACTCGCCGATGCGAACGAGATCCTGCATCACGATTCGGCCGGCGCCGAGGTTCAAATGGCCGACCTCGCTGTTTCCCATCTGGCCCGCTGGCAGTCCTACCGCGAGCCCTGACGCATTCAACAGCGTCTGCGGGTAGCGCTTCACGAGCCCATCCCACGTCGGCGTGGTTGCGAGCGCTATCGCATTTCCCTCGCGCTCTGCACGGTATCCCCAGCCGTCCAGCACGACCAAGACAACGGGATGCTTTGGCAACAGTGTCTGTGTTGAAGGATCAGTTCGAGTTCGCCGCTCGGCGCGGCGGCCAGAAATCTACACAACCCGACCTACAAATTTCCCTGCGCGCGGGGTTTCTCAATTCGTGACCCGCGCTTATCATGGCAGTCCGCGACGCTCCCCCTCGGCGCGCGACCTTCTCTCTCTCAGAATGGTGGCTTTCTTCCGACAACCTCGGCCTCAGGGTTGGCGCTCTCGCGGCAGCGTCTTCGTTGCTGCGATGGCGGCGATCGGTGCGACCCAGTTCATGGGGCCGCCGCGCCCGGCGCCGATCGCCCCATTTGCGGCGTTGGTCGCGAAGCGAGTCGGCGCCGGAGCGACACTCAACGCGTTCGGCGTCAGCCAGGAAGTCCGCCTTCGCTTTGCGCTCCCCGGCCGCGAGCTCGAATTCCCCCTCGAGGTTTCGGGAGATCCGTCCGCGCTCACCTACGAGTGGATCAAGCTTGGCGACTCGACGGCCGCCGATTACGCCCGTCCAGTCAATGGATCGTCCTTCGTCGCCCCGCCCGCTCCTGGCTTTTACCACCTTGCGATCGTGCGCGGCGTGCAACGAGAGATCATTTCCGAGCCGACGCTCGCCGTGATGGTCCCGTTCGAGCAAAAGGTCGCCGGAAAGTTGAATGGCTACCGCATCGGGACCTACCTCGCCGAGCGGCTGGGACGTGAAGATCATCCGGAAGGATTTATCCAGGTGCGCGCCGAGGATTCGTCACTGATGGTGAGCAAGCACCTCAAGCTCGGCGACTTCCTCACGCACGATGGACAAGCCGAGGTTTGGCCGAAGTACGTCGCGCTCAATCCGCGACTCCTCGACAAGCTCGAGCTCGTGCTTGCGAAGGTCGGCGAGCACGCCAGAGTCTCGGCGACCGCTGACGTCGAGCGAGACGTGGCATTTGACGTGCACAGCGGTTTCCGCACGCCGGCGCATAACAACGGCGTCTCGCGCGCCGCGTTCGATAGCCGGCACGAATACGGTGACGCGGCCGACGTCGCGATCGACGCTGACGGCGATGGTCGGGTGACGATGAAGGACGAGCGACTCGTCGAGCGCGCCGTCGAGCAGGTCGAGGAAGAGCATCCGGACCTCGTTGGAGGTCTTGGGCTCTACACAAGTGCGCACTACCATACGCCGTACGTGCACATCGACGCGCGCGGAAAACGGTCGCGCTGGACGGGCTGACTCAGCGAGGAATCCGAATGAACGAGCATCTCCGCGATCGAATTCTCAGAAAGATCGAAACACTTTCAGACGACCGCGGATACCAGGTGCTCGACTATGTCGAGTTTCTTGAGTCGCGGTACGCCGAACGTCAGTCCCCGAGCTCCTCGACCTTCACGCGCTTTACCGAAGCGATCGAGGACAAGCTCCGCGCCGGCAAGGTCTCCGCCAGCGCGATCGCCGAGACGATGGGTTTCATGAACCGCGCAGCGGGTGTGCTGAACACCGCGCTCGAAACCGGAAAAACCATGGCGAACGAGCTCGTGAACACGGCCCGGCCAGCGTCGAACCCGCAGCCCGGTCCACCGCCGTCGACGCAACAGTCTGCGTCGTCGACGGCCCGTGATGTCAAAGATCCCGGCGGCCCGGGAGAAAAGCTCTGATGGCGACGCGATCACGTGCGGGCGCATCGCGCCGAAGGGAGACCGAGGAGGGCGCGGCGGGAATTCCGCGTACCGGTGCCAAGCGCACCGTCATGTACTACATCAAGCAGCTGCCGCAGTACCTGCGGCTTCTCGGTGGACTGATCGCCGATCCGCGCGTCGCGCTCGTCGACAAGCTGCTCGTCGCGGGCGCCATGGCGTACATCGTCATGCCGATCGATCTGATACCGGATTTCATTCCGTTCTTCGGCGAGATCGATGATCTGTACATCCTCGTGCTCGCGCTGCAGCGACTCATCTCGAACGCCGGTCGCGTCGTGTTGCTTGACCACTGGACGGGAAACCCGAATGATCTTGCCGATCTCAATCTTCGGGGCGCGCTTGCTGCCGCGGCGTTTTTCCTCCCGAAGCGACTGCGACGTCGGTTGCGCGTGATCGGCAGAGTGTAGGCAAAGCGTGCGCTGGACTTGATTTGCACGCCAGTCTACATTCCACCATGGCGACCAGAACTCGACTTCCAGCTCGGCCCGCGACCTCGGACAAACCGGGAAGCGGGCTTTCTCGTCTTCAGGAATCTCCTCGAAGCGCCCGCGTGCGCGAAGATTACGCGCTCACCTTCGATGACGTCCTTCTCGTTCCGCGGCACTCCTTGACGCATCCGAAGGATGTGTCTGTCGTGACCCGCTTCTCGCGCGGAATCGAGCTGCGGATCCCTCTCGTCTCGGCGGCGATGGACACCGTTACCGAGTCCGACATGGCGATCGCAATGGCTCGCGCCGGCGGCATTGGCGTGTTGCACAAGAACATGTCGATCGACCGGCAGGCCGCCGAAGTCGATCGCGTGAAGCGATCCGAAAGCGGGATGATCTTGAAGCCGATCACGCTTTCGCCGAACAGCACTGTTCGCGAAGCGACTGCGCTCATGCATCGCTTCCACATCTCGGGCGTTCCGATCGTCGACGACGACGGAATGCTGGTCGGCATCATCACGAACCGTGATCTCCAGTTCGAGCGCAATCTCGATCGTCCGCTGCACGACGCGATGACGAAGGATCGACTGATCACCGCTCGCGAAGGCACGACGCTGGACGAAGCCGAGCAGATTCTCGCGAAGAATCGCATCGAGAAGCTGCCTGTGGTCGACGCGTCGGGTCAGCTCAAAGGCCTCATCACGATCAAGGACATTCACAAGCGTCGCCAATACCCGGACGCGAACAAGGATCAATTCGGCCGCCTTCGCGTCGCGGCGGCAATCGGCGCGGCGGGCGATTTCCTCACGCGCGCGAAGGCTCTCATCGATGCGGGCGTGGACGCGATCATCATCGACACGGCGCACGGCCACGCCGATGCCGTTCTCAAAGCGACGGCGACGGTCCGTGAGGCGTTCCCGGACACGCAGCTCATTGCCGGCAACATCGCGACGCGCGAAGGTGCGGAGGCGCTCGTCGAGCGCGGCGTCGATGCCGTGAAGTGTGGTGTCGGCCCGGGTTCGATCTGCACGACGCGCGTGGTCACCGGCGTCGGCGTTCCACAGCTCACCGCGGTGATGGACGCCGTCGACGGAGCAGGGGATGTTCCGGTCATCGCCGACGGCGGCATCAAATACTCGGGCGACGCCGTGAAGGCGCTCGCCGCCGGCGGCTCCAGCGTCATGATGGGATCGATGCTCGCCGGCACCGAGGAAAGTCCGGGCGAGACGTTCCTGCTCGAGGGCCGCCGCTTCAAGATGGTTCGCGGCATGGGCAGCCTTTCGGCGATGCAGGATGGCAGCGCCGATCGTTATTTCCAGGAAGGCGAGCTCTCGCCCAAGAAACTGGTTCCTGAAGGCATCGAGGGACGCGTTCCGTATCGCGGTCCGGTCTTCGATGTGCTCTTCCAAATGGTCGGGGGCCTTCGGAGCGGCATGGGCTACGTGGGGTGCGGGACGATCGAAGATCTGCGCACCGAAACGGAGTTCGTTCGCATTACCTCGGCCGGTCTCCGTGAGTCGCACCCGCACGACGTGACGATCACGCGAGAGGCGCCGAACTACTCGGTGTAGCCGGCTGACCGGCTGACCGGCCGCTCTGCCGGTTCCGTCAGAGTCCTGTCAGCGTGCGCGTCCTTGCTTGACAGCCCATTCCGCGAGAACGAACTTCTCGCCCAGTGTATACACTTGCCGCGCACTGAGAATCCCGCGTTCCAACGCGGAGGTCGTCGCGGCGCGTATGCAGGTGCGAGACAGTCCCGCTTCACGGCGGCGCCACGCGTGCCGCCGTTTCTAACATCTGACCTCCCGGAGAGCTCGCTATGGGTTTGTGGTCCAAGAAGAGCATCGCCAATCTGCAAGCAGAAGCGGCGGCCGAGGGCACCGAGGTCTCGCTGAGGCGAGCTCTGGGCGCCATGAATCTCACGATGCTCGGAATCGGAGCCATCATCGGCGCCGGCATCTTCGTTCTCACCGGCACCGCCGCGGCGCAATACGCCGGCCCGGCCATCGTTCTTTCATTCATCGTCGCCGGACTCGGATGCTTGTTCGCGGGACTCTGCTATGCGGAGTTCGCCGCGATGATTCCGATTGCCGGTAGTGCCTACACGTACGGATACGCGACCCTAGGTGAGCTCATCGCCTGGATCATCGGCTGGGATTTGATCCTCGAGTACCTGTTCGGCGCTGCCACCGTGGCCGTTGGTTGGTCGGGCTATTTCGTCGCCCTGTTAAAGAATCTCGGCATCGTGCTGCCAGACTCTGTGTCGCAGGCCCCGCTGAATGTCGTCGGAACGCACACGCTCGTCCGCAACGCAGGGGGCATCATCAATCTCCCCGCCGTCATTCTCGTTCTGCTGATGACTGCGCTGCTCGTCGTCGGCATCAAGGAGTCGGCGAACTTCAACAACATCATCGTGTTCATCAAGATGGCGATCGTGATTCTCGTCATCGGTTTCGGCTTCATGTATGTGAACACCGCCAATTGGCATCCGTTTATTCCCGAGAATACCGGTGAGTTCGGCCATTACGGATTGAGCGGCATTGTCCGCGGCGCGGCGGTCGTCTTCTTCGCATACATAGGATTCGACGCGGTATCGACTGCAGCCCAAGAGGCAAGAAATCCTCAACGCGACATGCCGATCGGTATCCTCGCGTCACTGGCGATCTGCACAGTGCTCTACATCCTCATGGCCTTCGTCATGACCGGGCTCACGAGTTACAAGAACTTGAACGTGCCGCAGCCGGTGTACGTGGCGATCGCGGCGGCCGGTCCCGCGCTCAAGTGGCTCACGTATTTCATCAACATCGGCGCAATCCTTGGTCTGGCGTCGGTCGTGCTCGTGATGCTCATGGGACAGCCGCGCATCTTCTTCTCGATGAGTCGCGACGGCCTACTCCCGCCGGTGTTCGGAAAGGTGCATCCAAAGTTCCAGACACCGTACGTTACGACGATCGTCACTGGCATCGTCGCCGCGGCCGTCGCCGGCTTCTTCCCGATCGCGCTGCTCGGCGAGCTTGTATCGATCGGAACGCTGCTCGCCTTTGTCATTGTGTGCATCGGCGTCATGGTGCTCCGCTATGCGCGGCCGAACATTCCGCGTCCGTTCCGGACGCCGCTCGTTCCGGTCGTTCCGCTCCTTGGCGTTATTATCTGTGGATACATGATGAAGAGCCTCCCAAGCGATACATGGATCCGGCTCATCGTGTGGATGGTCATCGGCCTGCTCATCTACTTCATCTACGGTAAGTCGCATTCGCGCGTCGCCGGATCGATGGAGCCGGCGGCAGGCGACTGAGTTTTCAATCGACTATGTTTTGAGACGGCGCCCGGGTCACCGGGCGCCGTTTTGGCTTTCCACCCTTCTCACTGCCGGATCTTGTCCGAATCGATCCCCAGCTATCTCGCGATTCCCGAGTCGCGCGTCGTCGCGATCAACGCGCTCGCGTCCGAGCTCATCCCGGGACGCCGCGTCGCGCTGTCGACGCATATGAACGCTGACGGCGACGGCTGCGGGTCCGAGGCCGCGCTTGCGCGAATGCTGGCTCAGCGCGGGCTCGACGTGCGCATCGTCAATCCAACGCCGTGGCCCGAGCTGTTCGCATTCCTTCTCGGCGACGACGTCCGCGATGAAACAGCGAAGGGCGTGGCTGCACTGAAGAACATCGATCTCCTCATCGTCCTCGACATCAGCGACGTCAAACGGCTCGGTGCGCTCGCTGATACGGTTCGTGGATTGAAAGTGCCGCGACTCGTGATCGATCACCACATCGGGTCGGACGAGCCCGCGGGCAAAACCATGTTCACCGACGTCACGGCATGCGCGACGGGCGAGCTCGTCTACGACCTCGCGCGCACACTCGGGTTCGACGTCACTCCGCCGATCGCCCAGGCGCTCTACACGGCGATTCTGACGGACACCGGGAGCTTCCGATTCAGCAACGCGTCTCCGCGCTGCCACGCCGTCGCCGCCGAGTTGCTCGACGCAGGCGTCGATCCCGAGGACATGTACATTCGCGTGTATGCCTCGGCTCCGCCGGGACGCCTTCGCCTGCTCGGCGAGGTGTTGTCGACGCTCGGCGTCGACGAATCGATTGGCTTGACCTGGCTATCGATGAGCGCCGGTGCGCTCGAGAAATACGGTGTTCGCCCGGAGGATCTCGACGGCATCGTCGAGCACGCGCGTTCGATCGCTGGAACGCGCATGGCACTCTTCTTTAGAGATCTTGGATACGGAAAGGTCAAAGTCTCGTTCCGTAGCACTGGCGAAGTCGACGTCAACGCGTTCGCCCGCCAGTTCGGCGGTGGAGGGCACGCGAAGGCTTCGGGCGCGCTGATCGTCGGGTCGCTCGACGACGTCCGCCAGCGCGTCATCGTCGCCGCGCGCGAGTTCTTGTCTCCCCTAGTTGCTTCGGCGTGACGTCGGTCGACGCTGACCACATATCGAAACGGAAATGGCTGCTCATACACTGCAAGGCCGCATCAGTGAAGCATTGTCCACGGTTCGTCATCCGCGCACCGGGACCGACGTGCTCACGAGTGAAGTGGTTCGCGACATCGCGACGACGACGACCGGGAAAGTTCATCTCACCCTGCTTCTCGCGCCGGGCGACGATCCGACGCTCGCTCGCGCGGTTCGCCAGGCGATCGAGCGCGTCGACGGTGTGACCGACGTGCAAGTGCAGGTCGCCGATGCGTCGTCGTTCGAGCCGAGGAAACCGGCTGGCGGACGCGCCCTTCCGGTGATGAATCAGCCGGCGGCGCCGCCCCGCGTCGCCGCACCGACGCCGTCGGCGTATCCAAACCTCGGACGCATCATTGCGATCTCGAGCGGGAAGGGCGGCGTCGGAAAGTCGACGATTGCCGTCAACCTCGCTGTCGCGCTCGCGAAGAGTGGAGCGCGCGTCGGCCTCATGGATGCCGACGTCTATGGGCCGAACATTCCGCGAATGGTCGGCGTCAACGAGCAGCCGATGGTCATCAACAACAAGATCATCCCACTCGAGGCGCACGGCGTGAAAATCATCAGCGTTGGCCTTCTCATCGATCGCGACGAAGCGGCGATTTGGCGCGGCCCGATCGTCATGAAGATCATGACGCAGTTCCTGCGCGACGTCGCGTGGGGAGAGCTCGACTACTTCATCGTCGATATGCCGCCCGGAACCGGTGACGCACAGCTGTCGCTCGTACAAACGGCGCAGGTGACCGCGGCCATCATCGTGACGACGCCGCAGGAGGTCGCCGTCGGCGATGCGTTGCGCGGCGTTCGCATGTTCGAACGAGTGAATGTCCCCGTGCTCGGCATCGTTGAGAACATGAGCTGGTTCGAATGCCCGCATTGCGGCAAACCGTCGCCGATCTTTGGCAGCGGCGGCGGAGAACGTCTCGCGAACGAAGTCCGCCTTCCGCTCCTTGGACAAATTCCGCTCTACCAGCGCGTCCTCGAGGGCGGCGATCAGGGCGCGCCGATCGTGTTGAGCGATCCGAATTCGTCCGCGGGCCGCGCGCTCGTCGCCGTCAAAGACGCCGTCGAACGAGAAGTCGGAGCGCTCGTCGCGCGCTGATCCAGTGACGGTGCACGAGCCAACTCCCGCGCCGTCGCTCCCGGTCGAAATCCACGAAGGCATTGCCACGGTCGCGGTCAGCGGCGAACGCGAGTCCGCGCACCTCATTCGCGATTCGCTGCGGCAGACGATCCTTCGAGTCGCGATTCCCGCGGTCGCGTCATCGCTGCTGATGACTCTGTTCTCCTCGGTCGACGCGTTCTGGGTCGGAACGAAGATCGGAGCGTCGGGCCTCGCCGCCGTTTCAACGTCGCTCTTCTGGATTTGGATGATCATCTCGCTCGCCGAGATGGTCGGCGTTGGGCTGACGGCGGTCGCGGCACGCCGGTTCGGCGAGAGCCGCGCGGATGACGCGGCGCGCATCGCCGGCGACGCGATGATCTTCAGCGTCGTTCTCGGGTTCGCGGTGGCCTTCATCGGCCGATCAGAGATCTCGAAACTCTTCGCGGTGATGCACACGCCGAGCGATGTCACGATGCTGGGCTCGACCTATCTATCGACGTTCCTGATCGGTACTCCGCTCGTCTACGGCTTCTTCGCCGTCGACGCGGCATTTCGCGCCTCGGGCGACACACGCACGCCGTTCGTTCTGCTCCTCGCGTCCGTCGCGATCACACTGGTCTTGGATCCCGTGTTGATTCTCGGCGTCGGACCATTTCCGCGACTCGGCATCGCCGGCGCGGCGATCGCGACGATTGCGACGCGCGGCGCGGCCTTCATCATGGGGACCTCGATCGCCGTACGCCGCGGCCTGATCCGATTTGGTGGCTTTCGCAGCGAGTCGATCGCCGCCGTATGTCGCGTTGGACTTCCCACCGCGGTCACCGGCGTGACGTTCAGCCTCATCTACATTTTTCTCACGAGGACCACGACGCGTTTTGGAACGCCGGCGCTCGCTGCGCTCGGAATTGGTCACCGCGTCGAGAGTTGGCTCTTCATGATCGGCGTGGGGTTCGGAGCGGCGACTGCCGCGATCGTCGGCCAGAACCTTGGCGCGGGAGAGGTTGAACGAGCCGCGCACGCTGGGTGGCTCGCGACTGGCTACTGCACGATGCTCGGCGTTGTTGCGTGCGTCCTCGAGCTCGTGTTCCCGCGTCAGTTCGCGTCGCTCTTCACGAACGACCCAGCTGTCATCGCTGAAGCCGTGAAGTATCTGCGCATCGCGTCGTTCTCCCAGCTCGCGGTGTGTTCCGAGATCGTTCTCGAGGGAGCGCTTGGCGGAGCGGGTGACACTGTTCCGCCGATGCTCACGTCGACCGCACTCACCGCCTCTCGCGTTCCCTTCGCGTCATGGGCAGCGGGACGCTGGGGCAGCGCCGGCATTTGGGCGGTCATCTCATTGACAGCGATCGGACGCGGACTGGCGATGATCGCCCTGTGGCGAAGAGGCGGATGGAAACGGCGTATCGTTTGACGCCGACGACACTGGCGCGAACCGCGCTGGCCTCGCACATCATTGCCCGATGCGACCCATCATCACTCTGCTGACCGATTTCGGAACCGTCGACGGTTACGTCGGCGAGATGAAGGGAGTTCTTCTATCAGCGGCACCTGATGCCGAAATCGTCGACATCACGCACGACATTCCACCACAGGATGTCGAGCGCGGACGTCTGACGCTCGCGCGGGTGTGGCGACGCTTTCCTCCCGGTACGATCCACTTGGTCGTCGTCGACCCAGGCGTCGGCTCCGCGAGAGACGCAATCGCCGTCTCGAGCGAAGGTTTCTACCTCGTCGGCCCGGACAACGGCGTGCTGTCCCCGGCGCTGCTCGCTGCCTCCGCCCGCGTCGTTTCGCTGCCGGTGTCGCGGCATGCCGCGGCAACCTTTCATGGCCGAGATGTTTTCGCGCCCGCCGCGGCGGCGCTCGCGCGAGGTGAGCGCCTGGATGCGATCGGTGTCGAAGCCGGAAATCCGATCGTTCGTCGCACACCGGAACCGACGCGACGCGCTGACGGCGCAATCGAAGGCGAGGTGATTTTTGTCGACCGATTCGGCAACGCGGTGACGAATCTCATCGGTGCTCGCGGCGGAACGATCGAGGTAGGAGGTCTCTCGATCGATCTTCGTCGGACCTACGCGGAAGTCGACACTGGCCGTCCGCTTGCCCTCGTCGGCTCGACGGGATTGGTTGAAATCGCCGTTCGCGGCGGCGACGCCGCGCGCACTCTCGGACTCGAACGCGGCTCCGTCGTCGCGCTGCGAACGGCGCCCTAGCGGGAGAGTCCTGATGACTCGACGACTCAGGCGCGCCTTTTCACAGATTCACTCCCAGGCCCGCTTCCGCTGACGACGCGACCGAGATAGATCGCGCCCTTGTCAGGCGTGACCGCCCCCGTGCCGACGTGCAGCTCCGATGCGAGCTCGCCTCCGATCAGCACGACGAACATCGTGTAATACATCCACGTCAGCAGAATGATGACGCCGCCGATCAATCCATACGCCGGGTTCGGCGGGAAGTGATTGACGTAGATGCGAAACACGAGCGTCGCGGCAATCCACAACGCCGTGGTCAACACTGCTGCAACGAGCACGTGCTGCTTGCGCTGCTTCACGTTCGGCAGAAGGTAGAATGTCGTGAACGCAACACCGACCAAGCCCGCGATCGCAATCGGAAACTGAATGATTTGCCAGAGGAGAATCACCCAACCGCCCAAGTGGAGAAGGTGGCCGAGCCATGCCGCGACGCCTTCGCCGTTCAGGAACACGATGGTCGAGAGCGCGACGATCAAACCTCCGACGACAAACGCGACCAATCGAATCACCTGCTGCTTGATCCACGACCGCGTCTCTTGAACGTCGTATGCCGTATTGAGGGCGCCCATCAGGGTGCCGAAGATGTTGGACCCGGACCACGCCGCGAGGAGAAGACCGACGGACATCAATCCCGGTGCGCTCGACGAGAACACGACCTTCTGGAGGATCTGCTGGATCGCCGGCGCGTCTTCGGCGGGCAACACGGACAACAGCTGGCCCATGAGGAAGCCGATCACTTTTTCCTTGTTGCCGACGAGACTCAACAGAGGCGCGAGGAACAGCAGCAGCGGAAACAGCGAGAAGAAGAAATTGTACGCGGCCGACGCGGCCAGCGTCCCGATGTTGTCAGCACCGATCTCGCGAATCGTCTTTTTGAGAAGTATTAAAACGCGAACGCCCTTGATCACCATGCGGGCATGGCGAGCAAGGGCTATTCCAAGCGCAAGCTTCGGCTAGCGAGACGAAGAGACCGCGCGTCGAGATGCGGCGACGCCGCTCACGGGCGTCGGCGTTTGCCAGGCAAACTCGTCGGTCGACGTTTTCTGCCCCGCGTTCGCGGCGCGGTGTGTTCCGGCGCGAGAAATGAGCGCCGCGCCGAGTCCAAGCGTTGCGGCAACCCACGTAAGGGCGATCGCAATAGCACGCAGAATTGCGCCCCCGACCGGATTCCAAGTGAACAGTGCGGCGATCATCCAGATCCCAAGGAAAATCGCGAGCCCGCTCACCAGCGCTCGGAGATTCACACCGCGCGGTGACGTCGCGCCATGATCGGATGTAATCGCACCGCCGGTGAGACGAGCGACCGCGAGAAAACCAAGCGTGATGATTCCGGCGGCCGCGATGATGTACACGACGATGGCAAACGGAATCAACAGCACTCCGATGACCGTTGCCGCGAGCGTGACGATCAGCGTGACCAATCCCGGGAGCAGAGCGACCTGGGCCGCGATTCCTACCCAGAACGATCGCGCGAATCCTTTCTCGAGCGCGACGACCACTCCATCGAGGTTTGCATCGGCGAACACCATTACGCCCAGCCCGATGATCATCAGGATTGCGAACCAGCCGATGACGAGCTTCGCGGACTCCCACGTGCCGAGGGGTTCACGCGGCTTGGTCACAGGCAATGCTGGGGGCGTGATCGCTATCGCCCGTTTCTGTCCCTCGACGACGCCGCCGTCGACGATCACGCTGCCCGCTACAGCCCACGCTTCGCCCGTGACCCGGCCGCCAGTGTGAACTCGCACGTTGCCGCCGAGGACGATGACGTCGCCGTCTACCGTGCCATATATGTCCAGATTGCCCTTTGCTACGGCGATTGGCCCATCGACGCGTGTGCGGGCCTCGATCGTTCGATCGCCGAAAGTGAACTGGTCGGCGTCCGGCAGATGCGTGTCACCATCGGCGCGACGTTGTGCGATCTCTTTAGCGATTTGCTCGGCAGAATCTGTGGCCGCCGACTGCGCCTCGGATGCTTTCGACGCGCCTGCCGGCCGCGGCTGAGCCGTCGCTCGGAATGACCCGAGCGCCAGGGCGACCAATGCGAGTAACGCACGCATTGTCAGACCCGACGGCGGCTGGAAGCGGCGGCGAGAGCTCGAAGACCGGCGACGGATCCGCCAGCCGCGGCTACGAGGCCGAGCAAAGCGGCGGCGATTCCTAGCGACCCTGTTTGCTGGATGACCCCGAAGACCTGATCGCCAAAAACGGTCGATAGAACCTCGTGCCCAGCATTGTACAGAAGACCCCGAACCACCTGGTCGCCCGCCGCCCCAGTTGCAACCGCAACCACACTGCTCTGTGTCGCGATCCAAAGGATGATCACCGTCATCATCGAGGCTGCCGAGGTCGCGAGAGCAGTTACGGCAATCCGGGCCGGCCGCGATTGTGGGAGCCACCGAAGCACCGCGTCGCGTGCCGTAACGTGCCACGGAACGAAGACGGGTACTTGGGACAGAACTTTGTCCGAGAAGGTGTGCGAGGGCGCGAAATGCGGAACGTCTTCCAACGTGTCGACGACAAACCGCGCCTCCTCGACTCTGGCGCGACAGTCGTCACACTCATCGAGGTGGGCCTTCAGGGGTTGAACCCCGAAGCCAACCTCGTCGTCGAGCAGAAGGTCGATCTCGTCTGGAAGAAGGTGCCTGTGATTCATTGAGTCTCCGGAGGACTTGTACGGAGGGATAAGCGAAGGGTTTCAGAACTTTCCACTGCTATTCATCACGAAGATGCTCCAATTCTTCGCGCAGCTCATGTCTCGCCCGATGGATGTACGTCTTCACGGTGCCGAGCGGCAGGTCGAGGGTGGCCGCGATTTCTTCATAGGATCGGCCCTCGACATGACGGAGCATTATGCATGATCGGTACTCGGGTCTGAGATGGGCGATTGCTTGCTCGATGGCCGTCCCGAGCTCCTTGGCCTCCATTTCCTCGAGCGCCGACTCCTGCTTGACAGTGACGTCGAACGATGTCGCCTCGATCGCGTCCTGGGTGACGGCGTGCGGCGACCCGTCCATGCTGATGGTGTCGAGCTGGCGGCGACGCAGGTGATCGATCGCGACGTTGTTGGCGATCTTGAACAGCCAGCTCGAGAGCTTAAACTCGGGCCGGTACCGATCGATATGGTTCAGGACCTTGATGAAAGTGTCCTGCGCCAGATCCTCGGCCAGCTCGCGATCCCGCACCATGCGGTAGATCAGCGAGAAGACCGGGCGCTCGTAGCGCCGGATCAGCTCACGAAACGCCGTGTCGCGCCCTTTTTGGGCAAGCGCGACGACGTCGGCATCCGGAAGGTTGGAGAGGTCGAGGGCTGGGGGCGCGGGCATCGGCCGAATCGGGCGCGAGGCACAGGACCTTATGCGCCGCGTCGCAAGTTACCACAAACTATGTCCCGTCGGTTCGTCAAACCAGCCGCGTCGGCTTGATTCACCATTCGCGGGCGGGCACTTTTCGCCGATGCCTGTGAGTAAGTTGGAGTCGGCCGAAGCCCTGGCAGCAGCGGCCGGCGGAGATGAGAAGAGGGCGTACGTCCAGCGGATCTTTTCCGAGATCGCGCCGCGCTACGACCTTCTGAACCACCTTCTCAGCTTCAACATCGACAAGGCCTGGCGCCGTCGAGCGATCGCGTCCCTCGATTGGGGGCGTGCCCCGAAAGGCACCTACGTCGACCTCTGCGCCGGGACCCTCGACGTCTCGGCCGAACTGGCCGCCCAGGCGGGATTCGCCGGTCGAGTCATTGGGGCCGATTTCGCCGAACCGATGCTTCGGGCCGGCCTCGGGAAAGCGTCGAATGGCGTCGTCTCGCCGGTTGTTGCGGATGCTGTCGATCTGCCCATTGCCTCGAACAGCACGTCCGGCGCGATCGTCGCCTTCGGAATTCGAAACGTGACCAAGCTCGACGCAGCGCTCCGCGAGATATATCGCGTCCTCGAGCCGGGCGCGAGATTTGTCATTCTCGAGTTCACGACGCCGCGTTCCGCGCTGGTTCGGGCGGGTTACCACGCGTACTTCCACCACATCCTGCCGCAGATCGGCGCCCTCGTCAGCGGTCATCGGACCGCCTACGCTTACCTCCCGCGATCGGTCGCCAACTTCCCGATCGAGGAGGACCTTGCCGCTCGCTTCCGAGATGCCGGGTTCGTCGATGTGCAATGGCGAACACTGACGCTCGGCGTCGCCGCGATTCACTCCGGCGTCAAGCGATAGGTCGCACTCTCCCACCCACTCGTGACCGTCGATACTCTCGCTGATTTCATCAAACAACTCGATTCGGCCGGCGAGCTCGTTCGCGTTCGGCAGCCGGTGTCGGTCAATTTAGAGATGTGTGAAATCGCCGACCGGGTGATGAAACAGCCTGGCGGCGGCAAGGCACTCCTCTTCGAGCGGCCGATCCTGATGGATGGCTCGCGATCTGCGTTTCCGGTCGGCATCAATCTCTTCGGATCGATGCGGCGGATGGGCATGGCGCTCGGCGTCGACTCACTGGACGCAGTCGGTGCGCGAATCACCGAGCTCCTCGAGATGAAGGTCCCCGAGGGTTTGATGGGAAAGCTCTCGATGCTGCCACGGCTCCTGGAGGTCGGGAAGTTTCCGCCGCGAATGAGGCGCGGCGGCGCTCCGTGCCAAGAGGTCGTCTGGCGAGACGGAGACATCAATCTCGACAAGCTTCCGCTGATGAAGTGCTGGCCGGAGGATGGCGGCAATTACATCACCTTCCCGATGGTGATCACGCGCGATCCGAAGCGCGGGATTCGCAACGTCGGCATGTATCGCATCATGCAAACGGGGAAGACGACCCTCGCAATGCATTGGCAGCGGCACAAGGTCGGCGCGGCGCACTGGCGCGAGATGGCGGAGCGAGGCGAGAAGATGCCCGTCTGCATCGCGCTCGGCGCCGATCCGCCCTCGATGTATTCCGCGAGCGCACCGCTTCCGCCGACCGTCGACGAGTTCTTGTTCGCGGGATTCCTGCGCGCGAAGCCGGTGACGCTGACGAAAGCCGTGACCTGCGATCTCGAAGTTCCGGCGGAGGCCGACTTCGTCATCGAGGGCTACATCGACCCGGCTGAAGCCCTGGTGATGGAAGGCCCTTTCGGCGATCACACCGGGTTCTACTCGCTTGCCGATCTGTATCCCCAGGTGCACGTCACGGCGATCACGATGCGGAAAAATCCGATCTTCCCCGCGACGATCGTCGGGCGTCCTCCGATGGAAGATTTCTACCTCGGCCACGCCACGGAGCGAATCTTCTTGCCGCTTCTCAAGCTCACGATTCCCGAAGTCGTGGACTACCACATGCCGGCCGAGGGGATCTTTCACAATCTCGTATTCGTCTCGATCAAAAAGGAGTATCCCGGCCAGGCCTACAAGGTCATGAATGCCCTGTGGGGCCAGGGGCTGATGTCGCTCGCCAAAGTGCTCGTCATCGTCGATCACTGGGTGAACGTGCGCGATCCGCAGGAGGCGTGGTGGGTCGCGCTCAACAACATCGACCCGGAGCGCGACGCACGGTTCACGCTCGGTCCCGTCGACGTACTCGATCACTCTAGCCGAGCGTTCACCTTCGGCTCCAAGATGGGGCTGGATGCGACGAAGAAGCTTCCTGAAGAAGGCTTCACGCGCGACTGGCCGGGAGTGATCGAGATGGACGAAGCGACTAAAAGGCGCGTGGATGAGATGTGGAGCTCGTTGGGAATTCCCGGAGCAACGCGGTGACGCCTATTTCCTCGACTCACCCCGAGCGGCGCGAGGGACAGACCTTCGCGCATCGAGGATCGCGACTCGCGATCTATGCCAATTTCGTAAAGCTTCCACACACCGTTTTCGCGCTTCCGTTCGCGCTCGTCGGCGTCGTGCTCGCGTCATACCATGCGCGTGTAACGTGGCAGATGATCGCGTGGATTGTGCTCGCGTTCACCTGCGCGCGATTCGCCGCGATGGGTTTCAACCGCATCGTCGATCGCGAGATCGACGCCCGAAATCCGCGCACGAAGCAGCGAGAGATTCCAAGCGGGCTGCTGCGCGTGACGGAGGCTGTGGCTGCGGTATCGATCGCATCGGCAATTTTCATTTACGCGGCGTGGCGCCTTAATCCGCTCTGCGCGATGCTGTCGCCAGTGGCGCTCGCGTGGGTCTTCTTTTACAGCTTCACGAAGCGCTTCACTCGCTGGTGCCATCTCGTCCTCGGCATTGGTATGTCGATCGCGCCCGTCGGCGGCTACCTCGCCGTGACCGGCGTCTGGAGCGATCCGAAGTGGATGCTCGTTGCGCTGGCGCTCGCGGTTGCGACGTGGGGCGGCGGCTTCGACGTGCTCTACGCCTTGCAGGACGTCGACTTCGACAAGAGCGAGCGTCTCTTCTCGCTTCCGGTTGCGCTCGGGCAGACGCGCGCGCTCATGATCGCGCGCGCGTTGCATCTGCTGACGGTCTGTTGTCTCGCGGCGGTCGGCGCGGCCACGTTCAACGGCACGCACACGGGCTCGTTTTACGCACTCGGCGTGGCGGTCGCGGCCGGGCTGCTTGCGTATGAGCATTCTCTCGTTTCGCCGAACGACTACTCGAAGCTCAACGCCGCGTTCTTCACGATGAACGGCGTCATCAGCATCGTGTTCTTCTTGTGTGTGCTGACCGAGCGGCTGCTCGACCACGGCGCGGCGCTCTACGCGGTGTCGCGTGTTGTGCGATGAGTGATCGCCCGCTCGTCGTCGCGATCACCGGCGCATCGGGCGCGCCATACGCTGTTCGGCTACTCGAAGCTCTTATCGCTGCCGGGCGTCCCGTGCAGCTGATCGTGTCGTCGCACGGGCTTCGACTGCTTCGAACGGAGACGGAGCTCGCGTCGCTCGACGCGCTGCGTGAGCACGTTGGCGGGAAAGCGTGGGACATGCACGTGACGACATTCGACGACGGCGATCGCGGAGCTCCGCCTGCGTCGGGATCGGCGCTCAGCGCGGGAATGGTCGTCTGCCCGTGTTCGATGGGCACGCTGTCGGCGATCGCGATGGGATCGTCGCGCTCTCTCGTGGAGCGCGCGGCCGACGTCGCTCTCAAAGAGCGGCGGAAGCTCGTCCTCGTCACGCGCGAAACGCCGCTGAGCGAAATTCACCTCGAGAATATGCTTCGCGTGACACGCGCCGGCGCTCTCGTGATGCCGGCCGCTCCCGGCTTCTATCATCGACCATCCTCGATCGACGACCTCGTGAACTTCATCGTCGCTCGCGTGCTCGATCATCTCGACGTTCCGCATTCGATCGCGAAGCGATGGGGCGGGCAAGTGGACGAATGACGTCGAGCTCGTCGAGGGTCGTTGGGCTGATCTCCGACACGCACGGGCTCGTGCGACCGGACGTACATACCGCGCTGGCTGGAGTGGATCTCATTCTCCACGCGGGCGACGTCGGCGGCGACGACATTCTCGACGAGCTCGCGCTCATCGCTCCTGTGCGCGCGGTGTACGGCAACACGGACGCTCCGGGACAATCGCGGCTCACGACGTCGATCGATCTCGAGATCGCCGGCATCTCGGTGCACGTCAGTCACGGACACGAAGTCGGAGCGCCGACGCCCGCGAAGCTGCTTGCGCGCTATAACGCCGACGTCATCGTGTACGGCCACACGCACAAGCAGATGATCGCGCGTGCCGACACACGCTGGGTCATCAATCCGGGCGCCGCGGGACCGCGCCGATTCGATATTCTGCCGAGCGTCGCGCGGATGGCAATTCGCGACGGGCAGGTGGATGTCACGCTCGTCGAGCTCGCGCCGTAACGCGAGCCCAACGACTAAACGACGCGAAAGTGTGACACCGGGTAGAGAAAATCCTCGCCCGAGTCGTCGACGATTCGGTAGAACGAACCTTTCCCTTCGACGCCGATCATCTCGTAGATCTTGCCGAGCGTGAGGTCATGACACCCACCAGACTCGTCGCTTCCTGGATAGACGAGCCACGGACGCGTGCTGATGCACTGAACCAGTGTCGTCGGCTGCCAGGAAATCGTCATCTGCGCTCCAAGGGTGGCTGTTGGCGTGCCAGTAAACGCAACGGCTTTCGTTGCAGAAGGCGCGCCAAACAAACGCTCCCGTCTTCCTGCAGTTGAAGGCCCAGCCCTGCGCTATGCGACGGCGAGCGGGGCTACGCTTCGAGTGGCGCTCGTGCGCTCAAGCTCGTCGGGAAAACGCCGGAACCAGGACGAGAGCAGCAGCAACTCGTCGATCTCGTGCGTCGGAATCTGCGATGTCTCCCGCTCGACCGGACTGAACACATCGTCGATCATGCGCATCAGTTCTTTCGCGGAATCTTGGTCTTTGGGGACTCGACTCTCGCCGCGCACTCGCCCACGCCGAATCAGATACACACGATCGTCGTCGTCTTCGCCCGGCACGGTGTAGACGAACGACAACGTCTCGACCGCGAATCTCAGCCGCGCGAACTGGCCGCGAAGCGCCTCGAGTCGTTTGAGCTTGTCGCGTAGTGTCGCAGCGCGCTCATATTCGAGACGTTCGCTCGCCGCTTCCATGTCTCGACGAAGACGCGCGATCGGTCCGTCATCCGTTCCGTCGAGAAACGCCTTCGCGAGTCGCGTTCGCTCCGAGTACTGATCGACCGTGCAGCCGCCAACGCACGGGCCGAGACATTTCTTCACCTCGAACCGAATGCAGCCGGGCGTCCGCGGAAAGATCTCGAAGAGCTCAGGCTGATCGGCGAAGTGCATCTTCTGGTCGGCCGAGCAGTCGCGAAGCCCGAGGACGTCGTTGAGCTCGCGAACGGCTTCCTCGACGCCGGTCGCACCCATGAACGGACCGTAGTAGGTCCCGGAGTCGTCGGCGCCGGGACCTCGCACGACGAGCAGCTTCGGCGCGGGCGCTCTGGTGACTTTGATGAAGCAGTAGTTCCTGCCGTCGCGCTTCATCGCGACATTGAATCGCGGGCGATAGCGCTTGATCAACCGCAGCTCTTCGAGCAGCGCCGCGAACTCGCTCGGCACATAATCCCATTCGATGCGATCGGCGTCCCGAAGAATTCGCGCACCTTTTTCCTCGGGAAACGCGCACCGGAAATAGCTCAACAGACGCGTCCGAACCCGCTTCGACTTTCCGACGTACACGATCTCGCCGTCGGACGCGATCATGCGATAGACACCGGGACGGTCATCGGCCGTATCGCGGACATGCTTGCGCATGACGGCGATTTGCTCGTCGGAGGTCGGCGGCCGCATCAGCGCTACTTTTGACAATGCGCGCATAGCACTGAGCTTCGTCCGTCGATCGCGTGCGTAGCGATCAAGCGATGTCCGCACCGAGGACATCGCTGCCCTTCGCGTCCATAGACGCTCAATCGTTCCGCGAATGAGCCGCGCGATCCAGTCGCGTCTCGATAGTCGCGAAAGCTCGTTCCACGTCGCTCGATCGATTCCGCGAGCACGCTGACGATCGAGTCGCGCAGCAGCGCCGACTCTTCGGTGGACACGCGGTTCGCGACCCGCGAGGGGTCGATCCTCGCGCGCCAGAGCGCTTCGTTCGCGTAGATGTTGCCGACGCCGGCGAGAACCCGCTGATCCATCAGGACTTTTTTCGTCGCTTGACGAGAGGACCGAAGAAGAGCCGATAAATGCTCTGCGGTAAAAGCCGGGTCAAGTGGCTCGATCCCAAGCTTGGCCGTGTATTCGTCGAACCGTTTCGGCGCCATGAGAGCGACCGTGCCGAGCCGCCGAATGTCGCGATAGTGAACGGCGCGGCCGTCAGCGAGCGCGAATTGCAGCGTCGAGTAGCGGAGCTCGCGCTCGTCGAGGTTGTCGCCGGTGTCTATCAGCAAGGCGCCCGTGAACCGCGGCTGAACGACGACCCGATCTCCGCTCGAGAGATCCAGGACGACGAGCTTCGCCCTCCGCCATGCTCGGGCGATCGACGCACCGACGACCCGTTTGCGAAGGCCCTGCGCGGACACTTCGCGCAGAACATCGGCTTTGGTGACCGTGACGCCGACGATTCGCAATCCGGCGACCTCACGATCGAGATCGCGGGCGATCGTCTCAGTCTCCGGTAGCTCCGGCACGTCGACCGAGCTCACGCCAACCGATGTCGGCGCGGAATTGCTTGCCCTCGAATTGGATCTCGCGCGCGAACGCCTGAGAGCGCGTTTGCGCTTCCTCGAAGGACGAAGCGACGCCCGTCACGCCGAGCACGCGCCCGCCGGCCGTGACCAGCCGACCGCTCGCGTCGCGCTTCGTTCCGGCGTGAAAGACCAGCACGCCGCCCGGCACTTCGGGAATCGAGATCGGCGCTCCAATTGCCGGCGACTCGGGGTAGCCCGGGGCCGCCAACACGGTCGCGACAGCCGAGCGTGAGGCCGCGAGCTCGCGGTTTTGTCCGATCGACTCGCCGCGCGCGACCGCCGACATCAAGTCGATCAGAGAATCCTCACGGCCGATCGCCGGCAACAAGGCCTGCGTTTCCGGATCTCCGAATCGGCAATTGAATTCGACGACCTTCGGCCCGTCGGCCGTTATCATCGCTCCGACGTACAACAGGCCAGTGAACGGCGTTCCGCGACGCCGCATTTCCGCCAGCGTGGGCTCGATGATCCGGTCGGCAATGGACGAGATCAATTCCGGCGACTGTTCGGCGAGAGACACCGGAGAATACGCGCCCATCCCGCCGGTGTTCGGACCCTGGTCGCCTTCGAGAAGCCGCTTGTGATCCTGCGCCGCCGGCAGGATCACGAAATGCTCACCGTCGGTGATGGCGAAAACCGAGAGTTCCTCGCCTTCCATGAACTTCTCGACGAGTACCGTATCACCGGCGGAGCCGAAGACGTGCGCCTCCAACATCGCCGACGCGGCCGCTTGGGCGGCTTCGACGGTCTCGCAAATGATGACGCCCTTACCGGCCGCGAGCCCCGAGGCCTTGATGACCACCGGCGCGCCCATCGACTCGATCGCGGCGCGCGCCGACGCCAGGCCGTGGCATTCGATCGCCCGGGCGGTCGGCACACCCGCCTCGACCATTAGAGTTTTCGAAAACGCCTTCGACGTCTCGAGCATCGCGCCCGCGCGCGTCGGGCCGAAGATCGGGAGGCCTCGCGCCCGGAACGCATCGACGATTCCCGCTCCCAGCGGCGCCTCAGGACCCACCAACGTCCAGTCGACGGCATTGCTCGCGGCAACGTCCGCGAGCTTGTCGAGATCCGAAACGGAAACTGGAATACACGTCGCTAGTTCGGCGATCCCCGGATTCCCGGGTGCCGCAACGATCTCGATCGATGGCTCTTCTTCCCGCAGGCGCCAGGCGAGCGCGTGCTCACGCCCGCCGCCGCCTAGGAGGAGAACCCTCATCGATTGCGCCACGCGGAGCTGACAGCGTCTCTGGCGCTGCGCACGCCGTCCTTGAAGCTCTCGACCGTCTCGCGCGTCTTTTGGCCATAGTAGCCGGCAGCATCCGCGTAGTCTTCACTCAGCGGATGTTCCGGATCGCTCTGTCCGCGACGCTGGTAGTTGCCCGCCAGGATCTGATCGTACCCACCCGAGCGATGCCACCGGAGCAGCTCTGCCGCGCGCACCGTGTGCATTGGGTGCGTGCGCATCACCGTGTTCATGATTTTCAGAATCGTGTCCCACGCGTCGCCGCCGGTCTCGTATTGCTCGGCCTGACGAATGAATTCCTCGACGCGAAGCGTGTCCCCGTACTCCCGTCCGCCGGCGAGCTTCATTTCGGTGCTCATCGAGACGTTGAGATCCTGCGCGACGAGCAGGCCGGCCCGATCCGACGAAAACTCACTCTTCCGCTGCCACTCGAGCAGCGCGAGCTGGAAGGGGAGAAGCGCCGCAGCGGCGAGGAAGGGCAGGTTGCTAACCCCGAAGTACAACAGGATGTAGGCGATCGTGCTGTACGTCGTGTGGCCGCTCATGATGTGTCCGAGCTCGTGTCCGAGCACGGTGCGCAGCTCGTCGTCGCTCAGCACCTCGAGCAGCCCTGAGTGCACGATGACGAACGGCTTGTCGAACCCGACAGCCATCGCGTTCGCAATCGGCGTTTGCGTGACATAGAGCTCAGGGCGGTCCGCCCAATCGAGCGTCTCGAGTACCTCGGTCCACATCACATTCATCTTCGGTCGCTGCCCCGACGTCACTTTCACCGCATCGCCGAGAAACAGCTGACGAACGCCTCGTTCACCGAAAAATCCAGCGACCTTTCGAACCACCTCGTCGAAGCCGGGAATCGCACGAAGCGTGTTGAGCGCGGCACGGTCGGCGGGGTGTTCCCACGACCGCGAGGAGATCTGAATGAGCGGAACGCGATTGGCCATGGCAGTGTGCAGGATTGAAGAGCGCGGCGCAGCTTCCAGCGATCAAACGTGACTACGGGCTCGGCCCCCAACCGGTGTCGCCGCTTCGTCTGTTGATTTGCCGCCCGCCCGCCCGGTCCCGGGCATTCCTTCGAAAGCTTGCTCGAGATCCGCGAGCAGGTCGCCGACATCCTCGACACCGCACGAGAGACGAACCAACCCGTCCGTGATCCCAAGCGCGGCGCGCCGATCCGGTGGAACCGACGCGTGGGTCATCCCCGCGGGCTGGCTGATGAGCGACTCGACGCCGCCGAGCGACTCCGCCAACGAGAACACGCGCACGTTCCCGAGAACGTACGCCGCGCGTTCGCGCGTCCCGAGCTCGACGCTGATCATCCCGCCGAATCCGGACATCTGTCGGCACGCGAGATCGTACTGCGGATGCGATGGCAGCCCGATGTAGAAAACGTTTTCCGCGCCGACTCGCTCGACCAGCCATTTCGCGATTTCGCGTCCGTTTGCGTCGTGCTGGCGCATCCGAAGGTGAAGCGTTTTCGTGCCTCGGAGAGCGAGCCATGCATCGAACGGCCCCGCGACGGCGCCAGCTGCATTGTGAATGAACTGGAGCCGAGTCGCGAGGTCGTCGTCGCGGACGACAGCACAGCCGCCGATCATGTCACTGTGGCCGTTCAGATATTTCGTCGTCGAGTGAAAGACGATGTCCGCGCCCAGCTCCAACGGCTGTTGGAAGTACGGCGATGCGAACGTGTTGTCGACGACCAGCAGCGCCCCATGCCGATGCGCGACATCGGCTGCCCCCGCGATGTCCGTGAGCCTCATCAGCGGATTGCTCGGCGTCTCCGCCAAGATCGCGCGCGTCGCCGGCGTCATTGCGTCCGCGATGCGCTGGATGTCGCGCGTATCCACGTAGCTGAACGTCAGGCCATAGTTTTGTAAAAGCTTATCAAAGAGCCGGAAGGTCCCGCCGTACACGTTTTCGGCGCAGACGATGTGGTCGCCCGATCGAAACAGCTTCATGATCGAGTCGATGCATCCCATTCCGCTCGAAAACGCGAACCCGTGCTTGCCGTTTTCCAGCGCGGCAACGTTTCGCTCGAACGCCTCGCGCGTCGGATTTTTTCCCCGGGCGTACTCGTAGCCCTTGTTCTGCCCGAGCCCTTCCTGGACATAGGTCGACGTCAGATACACAGGCGTCATGATTGCGCCGGCAAGCGGCTCGGGGCGCTGCCCCGCGTGGATGGCTCGGGTGCCGAAGCCGGCATCGAGGTCCTCGTCAAATACACGCGTCATGCCGATACTCTTTAGTCTCGGTGGTGCGCGGAAGTTAACCGACGGGTCCGTGCGCCGTAACTCAACAAGCGTGATGACCAGTCCAGCAGCACCGCAGTACTGCCTGATCGTCGACGACGAGCCGCGGCTTCGCCAAGTGATGCTTCACCTGATGCGAGGCGACGGCTTTCAATGCATCGAGGCGAGCAACGGCCTCGAAGCGCTCGAACAACTCGCGAAGTACCCGTTCAGCCTCGTGCTGAGCGATCTTCGCATGCCGAAGATGGATGGCCTCGAGCTGCTCCGGGAAATCCGGCAGAGCTACGCGGACGTCGCGGTCGTGATGATCACTGCTGTTGCCGACGTCGAAACCGCGGTGAACTGTCTGGCCGTCGGCGCCGCCGACTACGTCGTAAAACCCTATCAGCTGGACGACGTTCGTGCGCGCGTATCACAAGCGCTCGAGAAGCGCCGGCTCATCCTCGAGAATCGCGCGTACCGGCTCCGCCTTGAAGAGCGGGTCGTCGAACAAGGCCGCCGTCTGGAGGAGCTGTTTCTCGCGAGCATCCAAACGCTCGCGGAGGCGCTCGAGCTCAAGGATCCCTACACGCGCGGTCACTCGGTTCGCGTCAGCTACTACTCAGCTGCGATCGCCTCGACTCTCGGCCTCGAGGGCGAAATGCTCCGCCAAATCGAGCTCGGCGGCCACGTGCATGACATCGGCAAGATTGGCGTTCGCGAAGCGGTGTTGAACAAAGCGGAACGACTGACTGCCGAGGAGTACAAGCACATCATGACGCACCCGGTCCTCGGTTGGCGGATCTTGGCGCCGCTTCTTGGTGACACACCTCACGCTCTGAACATCGTCCGATCGCATCACGAGCGTTTCGATGGACGCGGCGTTCCCGACGGATTGTGCGGCGGCAAGATTCCGCTCGAGGCGCGAATCGCCGCGGCAGCGGATGCGCTCGACGCGATGACGAGCGATCGTCCCTACAGGCCGACGGAAATGACGCTCGAGATGGCGCTCGCCGAGATTCGCCGCTGCAGCGGAACACAATTCGATCCGGCTGTGGTCGAAGCCGTATTGGCGGCCGCCGACGGTGGGGAGCTGCAGCTGGTATCGCGGTCGCGTCCCTGCGCGCCGGCGGGGACGCGGATTTAGAGAACGCTCATGGAGACCGGGGCCGCGCCCGCTCGCTTCAGCCCCTGTTTAGGTTTTCGCGAACTGCTCCGGGAGATCGAATGTCGCACGACGGTTTGATGGTCAGCGTGTCCGGGATCCGCGGACGCGTTGGCGAAGCGCTGACGCCCGAGGTTGTCGCGCGCTTTGCGGCCGGCTTCGGCGCGTGGGCCAAGAATCGCGGCGCCTCGCGGCGCATCGTCGTCGGCCGCGACAGCCGCGTCTCGGGTCCGATGTTCCATCGCGTCGTGCTGTCGGCGCTCCAATCCGTCGGGTGCGACGTCATCGACATCGGTCTGACGACGACCCCGACCTGTCAGCTCGCCGTCGAGCACCACCATGCGGCTGGTGGGCTCATGATCTCCGCGAGCCACAATCCGATCGAGTGGAACGCGCTGAAGTTCATCGGACCGACCGGGCTGTTTTTGGAGAACTCCGAGGGCGTCGAGATGCGCGCGCTCGTCGAACAGGGCATCCCTCGGGCGAAGTGGAGTGAGCTCGGCGCGATCGAAACGGACAACAGTGCGATTCAGCGACACATCGATCGTGTCCTTGCGATACCGTACATCGACGTCGAAGGGATTCGCGCGCGTCATTTCGATGTTGCGCTCGACTGCGTCCGCGGCGCCGGCGCGATCATCATGCCGCCACTTCTCGAGCGGCTCGGCTGCCGTGTGACGGCAATCAATCTCGAGACGGACGGTCGTTTTCCACGACCGCCCGAACCCGTCGCCGAGAACCTCGGCGATTTGGAACGACTCGTGCTGAGGGCGCGTGCTTCGATAGGGTTTGCGGTCGACCCCGACGTCGACCGATTGGCCCTGGTGTCGGATGCAGGGAAGGCGATCGGCGAGGACTTTACGCTGGCGTTGGCCGCACGGCTCGTGCTCCGACACAGGTCCGGCCCGGTCGTTACCAACCTCTCGACAAGTCGCATCGTCGAAGACGTCGCGATGGCCGCGAAGATGCCGGTGGTTCGTGCTCCGGTTGGGGAAGTGAACGTCGCGGTCCGGATGCGAGACGACCGAGCCGTGATCGGCGGCGAAGGGAACGGGGGCGTCATTCTCCCCGAGGTGCACCTCGGCCGCGATGCGCCAGTGGGCGCAGCGTTGCTCCTGCAGTTGCTGCATGAAGAAGATCGGCCGCTGTCGCAGATCGTGTCCGAGCTTCCCCGTTACGTGATTGTGAAGGACAAGCTCGACCGGCCGGATGCGAGCCTCGATACCGTATATCAGGCTCTGCGGTCGGCGTTCCCCGACGCTGTGGCCGATACTCAAGATGGGCTTCGACTTTCGTGGCCGGACCGATGGGTGCACGTGCGACCATCGGGGACGGAACCAATCGTGCGGGTAATTGCTGAGGCGCCGAGCGACGTGGAAGCGAATGAGCTTGTCAGACGATCCCGGGTGCCGCTGGACGCGCTCAGCGCGTAACACTTAGAGAAGGATTTCTGTCATGTGCGGAATTGTCGGGTACGTCGGCAACCGAAAAGCGACGAGCCTATTGATCGAGGGGCTGAAACGCCTCGAATATCGCGGCTACGACTCCGCGGGCATTGCCATGAGCAATGGTCACGGGCTCGAGATGCGAAAGGCGAAGGGCAAGATCTCGATGCTCGAAGGTGTTGTCGACAAGAATCCGATCAGCGGAACCGTCGGCATCGCGCACACGCGTTGGGCGACGCACGGCCCGCCGAACGAGTGCAACGCGCATCCGCACACGGACTGCACCGGGACGATCGCGGTCGTGCACAATGGAATCATCGAGAACTACAGCGCTCTGCGGAAAATGCTTCAAATGCAGGGGCACACCTTCAAGTCCGAGACGGACACTGAAGTTCTCGCGCACCTGATCGAAGCTGCCTTCGATGGAAAGCTCGAAGACGCAGTCATCGACGCCCTGAACCTCGTTCAAGGGACTTTCGGCATCGCCGTCATCTCGAGCAAGGATCCCGACAAGATCGTTTGCGCACGTCAGGGCAGCCCGCTTCTCATCGGACTCGGTGAGGGCGAGTTCTACGTGGCGAGCGACGTCGCGGCGATCCTCCAGCACACTCGCCAGGTCGTCTACCTCGACGACGGTGAGATGGGCGTCCTCACGAAGGACGGCTACGAGGTCCAAGATCTCAATGCGCGCCGCATCTCGAAGGGCGTGAGCCGTATCGATTGGTCGCTCGACGAGATCGAGAAGGGCGGCTTCGACCACTTCATGTTGAAGGAGATTTTCGAGCAGCCGCAGACGATCGAGAACACGATGCGCGGCCGTCTCGTCGTCGAGGAGGGCTTCTCGAAGCTCGGCGGACTGAATCTGTCGAAGGAAGAGCTTCTCAACCTCGATCACGTCGTGATCACCGCGTGTGGAACGAGCTGGCACTCCGGACTGATCGGCGGCATGTACATCGAGGAGCTCGCCCGCATTCGCACCGAGGTCGAATACGCGTCCGAGTTTCGCTATCGAAATCCGATCATCACCGATCGGTCACTGTGCGTCGTCGTTTCGCAGTCGGGTGAGACGGCCGATACGCTCGCCGCGATGCGCGAAGCGAAGCGACGTGGCGCCAAGACGCTTGGCTTGGTGAACGTCGTCGGTTCGACGATCGCCCGCGAGGACAACGGCGGCATCTATCTCCATGCGGGACCGGAGATCGGCGTCGCCTCGACGAAGGCGTTCACCAGCCAGGTCATTGCGCTCGCGCTCCTCACGTTGAAGCTGGCTCGGCTCCGGGCCATGTCCGTAGTGCAGGGTCGGGAAGTCGCCGAAGCGATGCTGAAGCTTCCGCAGCAGATCCAGACGATTCTTTCCTCCGCGCCCGAGATCGAAGCGATCGCCGAGCGGTTCAAAGACGCGACGAACTTCTTGTACTTGGGACGGGGCTACAACTTCCCGGTTGCGCTCGAAGGTGCACTGAAGCTGAAGGAGATCAGCTATATCCACGCCGAGGGATATCCGGCTGCGGAGATGAAGCATGGTCCGATCGCGCTGATCGACTCCGAGATGCCGGTCGTATTCGTCGCGCCGCACGACGCGGTCTTCGACAAGATCGTGTCGAACATCCAAGAGGTGAAGGCGCGCGGCGGCCGCGTGATCTGCGTGACCAGCCAAGAGGAGCCCGTCCTCGACGGTCTGATCGATTTCGAGATCCGCGTTCCGCAAACGATCGACATGCTCTATCCGATCCTCACGGTCATCCCGCTGCAGCTGCTCGCGTACTACATCGCCGTGAAGCGCGGCCTGAATGTCGACCAGCCGCGGAACCTGGCGAAATCGGTGACCGTCGAATAGCTGAATAGAACACCCTGAAGTGTGCAACGCCCCGACACAGCCGTCGGGGCGTTTGCGTTGTAGGCATCCGTCGAAGCGCGTTTGCGGCGGTCCCGTGAGGCCCTATGCTGAGCCCGCACAGGAAGTTTTTTCGTCGCTTGCTTTGGAGCCTTGACTCCTGAGATAGGATATGTATAATTCACTCATGAACAACATGAGCGGCGACGCTGCTGCGGCGGTTATAACTCAAGAAACCTCGATCTGGGCGGTGCTTCACGCCGCTCACACGCTCGAGGACAGGGTAGAGGAAGCGCTGGGCCGGGCAGGCCTTTCTACGCCGAAATACTCGGTTCTGAATGCCCTCGTAGAGACGGGAGATGCACTCTCGTTGAGCGAACTGGCATCTCGACTCAGCTGTGTCCGCTCGAACATGACCCAGCTCGTCGACCGGTTGGAGGCGGAAGGACTAGTGAAGCGGGTTTCGGATCCGCACGACCGGCGCGCGGTGAAGGCGGCGATCACGGAAGAAGGAAGAGCTCGCTACGAAGCAGGCGCAAAAGAGGTGGAAGCCCTTCACAAGGATTTCGCCGCAACGGTCAGCGAGGCGGATCGCGCGGCCCTCGTCAGGCTGCTGTCAGCAATCGAGTGAGTTTTTTTGGACGTGAAGTTCATATATGTAGGATACAGATAGAAAGAATGCATCACTTCAGAAGTGTCACAACACCAACACGGAGAGCCACCACTATGACAACGACTCAGACCACCGAAACCACGACCACGTGGACCATTGATCCGATGCACGTCGAAATCGGATTCGCCATTCGGCACCTCATGATTTCCACAGTCCGTGGCCGATTCGGTGCGGCGTCGGGAGTGGTCGTCTTCGACGAAACGAAGCCATCGAGCTCGAAAATCGACGTCACGATCGACGTCGCGTCGATCGACACGCGACAGGAGATGCGCGACAACCATCTTCGCTCCGCCGACTTCTTCGACGTCGCGCAGTACCCGGCGATTCACTTCGTCGGCAAGCGCGTCGAAGGCGATGTGAAGAAGAAATTCCAGGTCGTCGGTGATCTCACGATTCGCGACATCACTCGCGAAGTGACGCTCGACGTCGCGAATGAAGGCGCGACAACCGACCCGTGGGGCAATCAGCGCGTCGGGTTCAGCGCGACAGCGAAGCTCAATCGCACGGACTTCAACCTCACGTACAACCAGGCACTGGAGACGGGCGGCGTGCTCGTCGGCGAAGAGGTAAAGCTGTCGATCGACGCGGAGCTGATTCGTCAGGCGTCGGCGCCCGTGAGCGCAGCGGCCTAGTCGGGCTCAAGGAAAGTGGCGGCGTCGTGAAAGTTCGCGACGCCGCCTTTTTGTTATTCGGTGACCTGGTATCCCTTTCCGCGCAGATAGCGCTGCTCGCGTATCACGATGCCGAACGGAATTCCCGGTGTACGCAACTCGAGCGCCACGAAACCGTCTTGAAGCCGCACGACCTCGCCGACAATGTCGATCGTTTCGCCGCTGCGAAACTCGACGCGACCGGCGACCTGCGCACCCATCGCCGGAGACCGGCGTTCGGCGAGCTCGTACCGAAGTCCGCTTTCTGAGCACTCCACGATCTGGAACGAAGTCCAACCGATCGAGAGCGATGGTCGCTCAGCGAACGGATATGTGACGCGGTAGTGATTGCGGCGAGACTCGGGCATTAGCTTATCGCGTCGATTCTCCCAACGGTGCGGACCAACGAATGCGAGTGCTCCTACAGCGTGTCGCGCGCGCGGAAGTTCGCGTGGGCGACCGCGTCACCGGAAGTATCGGCCGAGGATTCATGCTCCTCGTCGGGTTTACACATTCCGATTCCGCGGCGCAGATCGACTGGATGACCGAGAAGATCGTCGGCCTGCGCGTATTCCCGGACGACGAAGACAAAATGAATCGTGCACTGACGGATGTCGAAGGGGGGTTGCTGGTCGTGTCGCAGTTCACGCTGTATGGAGACGCCGTGAAGGGGCGTCGTCCGAGCTTCATCGACGCTGCGCGTCCGGAACAGGCGGTTCCATTGTATGAGCAATTCGTGACAGCTCTCCGCGCAAAAGGGATTCGAACGGAAACCGGCGAGTTCGGCGCGTCGATGCAAGTAGAGCTGGTGAACGACGGCCCCGTGACGCTATGGCTCGAGCGATGATTCGGCCACGGGTCATTCTGGCGTCGGCCTCGCCCCGTCGCCGAGACTTGCTGACGCTCATCGGGATCGATCACGAGGTGCGGCCAGCGAACATCGACGAGTCGCTTCTCCCGGGTGAGTCGGCGCGTGAGCACGGGGAGCGTCTGGCGAGACAGAAGGCGAGCGCGATCGAAGAAGACGACGCCGTCGTGATCGGAAGCGACACGATCGTCGTGGTCGACGGCGACATCCTCGGCAAACCGCGCGATCATGCGCACGCGGCAGAGATGCTGCGGCGGTTGAGCGGGCGTACGCACACGGTTATGACGGGCGTCGCGGTGAGTTGGCGTGGCAAACTCGTGTCCGGGCTCGAGGAAGTCGACGTGACCTTTCGGTCGCTCAGTGACGATGAGATCGCGCGATACATCGGCACGGCCGAGCCAATGGACAAAGCCGGCGCCTACGGAATTCAGGGGTATGGAGCGACGATCGTCGATCGAGTTGACGGGGACTACTTCGCGGTCATGGGACTGGCGCTCAATCGGCTCGTGCAGCTTATGCGCGAGCTCGGACTCGGCTACGACTTCGGTCCGGTCACAGCGTCGCGATAGACCGATTGCCACCGCTCGACTTTGTCGAGCACATCGCGAACCGTGATGCGCGGCAGCCGGTCGACCCGATTCTCCATTGTGATATCGTAGTCTTCTCCGGGCTCCCCGTAGGCATCGACGATCAGATCGTGGTAGCGCCGATATGGGCCCGTGCGCTTCGGGTTGGTGTACCCCATGAGGCTGATCACCGGCCGCTCGAGCGCGACGGACATGTGAAGCGGTCCCGTATCCGGCGCGAGAACGAGCGCGGAGCCGTCCAGGATACTTACGAGATTTCTCAAGCCGCTGCCCAGGGCCGAATACGGCTTGATGGACGCTCGTTCCATGATGATGCGTTCCGCGTCGACTTCGCGCGATGATCGACCACCGACCAACACCGGTTGAAGGCCGAAGTCGCGTGACAGCGAGTCAACGACCTCGGCCCAGCGCTCGGGAAGCCAATCCTTCTGCGGCTTGCTCGTTGCGACGACGATCGCTGCCGTCGGCCGATCGAATCGTGAGAAAAAGCTCCGCTGCCATTCGAGCTCCGATGCCCATGGGCCGAGGTCCCAGCAGACAGGTTCGTGCGGAACGTTCAACGCGGTGAGGAACTCGAAGTACTGATCTTGAACGTGTTGCTGCGGGTGCGGCGGGATGCGATGCGTCGTGAACAGCCAATTCATATCGCGCGCGCGCGCGTGATCGAAACCGAGCTTCACGGGTGCTCGAGTCAACTTCGTGACGATGCCCGCCTTGAAGTACACCTGCAGGTCGATCACAAGGTCGAACCGAAGCGCGGCCAGCTGCCGTCGGATGTCGGCGAACGCCGCCCAGCCCTTGGATCGGTCGAATATGAGAATTTCATCAACCGACCGATGGCCGCGGACGAGCGTCGCGGGTCCGGGCTGAAGGACCCACGTGATGTGCACATCGGGCGAATGTCGCTTGAGCGCGTTGATGACCGGCAAGACGTGCACGGCATCGCCGACCGCGCTCATCATGACGATACACACGCGGCGGAGCGGAGCGTCGATCATGCGAGGGAAGCTATCGACAGCGCGTCGATCTCGCGCAGCAAAGTGCCAGCGTCGATTCCGGTTGGCGATGGACGTGCGATCATGCGCGATGGGCCAACGCCCTGTGGAAATGTTCGATCGGGCTGTCCTGGAGCGAACACGCCAACGACAGGAACTCCGAACGCGCCCGCGACGTGTAGCGGTCCTGAATCGTGCCCAACGAACAATGAGGCGAGCGACAGCGCGCCGGCCGACGCAGTTAGCCGGCCGTCGAGCAACTGGTCCGCATAGAAGCCTGTCGGATGCGTGAAGGACCGGCGAAGCTCGTCGAGCTCCGAGGATGTACCGATCCAAAGCACCGGAAGTCCTCGACCTTCCAGGGCGAAGGCGAGGCGCGTCCACTCTTCAAGCGGGACGCAGCGGTTTCGATGGCTCGCGAACGGATGAAGCGCGGCGAATCGCTCCGGGAGGATTGCAGCGAGCGCGCTCCGCGTTTGTTCGATTGGACCGACATCGAGTCTGTACTTCGGATCGCTCGAGGCGATGCCGAGCACCGAAAGCAGGCGCGCCTGCTCTCGAAGCACCGATTTGTGTGAGTCCTGAGCGGGAAGGGTGTGCGTCAGAAACGTCGAGTTGCGATGGCGCGCGAGACCGATGCGCACGGGAGTTCGCGTCGCCGCCACGGCAGCCGCCGTACGCCACGGCGCCTCGCTCAACACCGCGACATCGTAGCGGTTGTTGCGCACGTCAATGATGGAGCGCAAAAACTGGCCGATTCGCGGCCGGGCGTGCGCCTTCGAGGCCGCCCAGAAGGGATTCGCGGCGTGCACGAATCGAACGTGAGGAATTAGCCGAGCCACATCGGCGGTGTACTCTTTCGCCCACACGTCGATCACCGCTGAAGGAAACGAGGCGTGGATCGGCGGCGTCAGCGCCGACGCGAAAACGAGGTCCCCGAGGTTGTCGAGGGCGACGAGGAGAACGCGGCGAACCGGCTGGGAGATCGTCATTGCGGGACGATCAAGGCTTGCGTCGCGCTCGGTCGCGCGGGAAGTTGCGCGCCGTGAACTACCGAGTGCTGCACGTCGACACGGAGCGCGGATGGCGGGGCGGCGAGCGACAAGCGCTGTGGCTTGCGCGTGAGCTCGCGCGCCGAGGACATGGGTCGACCGTTGCTGCGCGTCTCGGAGAGCCACTTGCGGCTCGAGCGGTCGAGCACGGACTCGAGGTCGTCGACTGCAGCCCGCGGTCGGAGATCGACCCAGCCGCGGCGGTTCGGCTTCGGCGGGCTATTAGCAAACACGAAATCAACATCGTTCACGCGCACACGGCCCACGCCGTCGCGGTCGGCGCGCTGGCGACGCTCGGGACGACGGTGCCGCTGGTCGTAGCGCGGCGCGTGGACTTTGCGCTGCGGAACAACGCGGGAACGCGGTGGAAGTACGGTCGCGCGGCGGCGATCATCGCGGTGTCGAACGCCGTCGCGCGCGTTCTCGAGACGGGCGGAGTGGACGCGGACCGCATTCACGTCGTGCCGGACGGCGTCGACACGCAGCGCGTTGTAGTTCCAGCAACGCGAGACGAGCTGGCGGCGCTCGGCGTTCCCGCCGACGCGCCGATCGTCGTTCAGGTTTCGCAGCTCGTTGGGCACAAGGATCCGGTGAACTTCGTTCGCGCCGTCGCACGACTGCACGAACACCGGCCGAACGCCCATGCGCTGCTCGTCGGCGACGGTCCGCTGCGCGGTGAGGTCGAACGCGAAGCCGAGCGTCTCCGACTTCAGCATGTGCTGCACGTCACGGGATATCGCACCGACGCGGACGCGCTCCTCGCCGCCGCGAACGTTGCAACGCTGAGCTCCCGCGAGGAGGGAATGGGGTCCGTGTTGCTCGACGCGCTCGCGTTCGGACTTCCGATCGCTGCGACTCGCGCTGGTGGGATCCCCGAGGTTGTCGTCGACGGCGAGTCGGGCCTTCTCGCCGACGTCGGCGATCCGAACGGACTTGGCAACGCCATCAGACGCCTGCTGGAAGACGGGACGCTCGTGACTCGAATGAAGCGTAACGCCGTCGCGCGAGCGGAGCTCTTTTCGGTGGAGCGAATGACGGAACGGACCATGAGTGTTTACGAAAGCGTGCTTTCAAGGGCTCGTCGCTGATCGCACCATCGTGTCCAGTGCCTCGAGCTCCGCATCGGTGACTCGCGCACCGTACAACGACTGCCATTTTCTCGCGGAGCGAAGGAGACGTGCCAGGTTCGCATCGCGCGTCGCGGTTTGCCCCTGACCGAAGGTTACACGGTCGACGTCGAGGACAAATGCCTTCGAGAGGCGTCGCGCCGGGTCGGCCTGCAGCAGCACGTTCTTGATGTTGAGATCATGGTGACGCGCGCCGGCGGCGCTGAGCTCTGTTATCAGCTCTGCCGTCGCACGGAGCCCGATCTCTCGCTCTCGCGCGTCATCCGACATGAAGGCGGCGGAGAGATCGCTGCTGTTTCCGATCTCGCGACTCATGACGTCGACGCGCGCAAAACCGAGTGCTGCCGGATAGGTCACGTACGCGAGAATCTCCGGCGTCGGAACGCCCGCAGCGCGGAGCTGCGCAGAGATCTCGAGCTCCAGCGGCGCCCGCGTCGGCGAACGGAAAACGTCGCGCGTGACAGGTGCGAACCAGCCTCCATGCCGATTGCGCCGCACGACGACGCGTTCGCTGCTCTCGGGAAGCGGGATTGCGTAGGCCGCTCCTCGCCCCGCGAGCGTGCGCGCTTCCGAATGTCGCGAGGCGAACTCATAGAGCGAGACGTCGCGAAGGGCCATATGAAGTGAGCTCGCGACAGATTCGACACAGACGACTCGAGCTCTTCCGATGACGAACCTCGCGTAGCCGTTCGGCGGCTCGCGCTCTGCCATCAGTCGAGAACGACGCGGAACAGCGTGACCGGCTGGCTCTTGTTCTTGAGATCAGTCGGTTCGCACATGATCAGCTGCGGCGACGAATGGAGGGCCCGCCGAAACTCGTCGGTGACGAGGATCTGTCGTTCCTCCGCGATCTGACATACGCGTTTCGCGGTGTTCACGGTATCGCCGATGATCGTGTACTCGAGTCGTCGCTCGGAGCCGATGTTTCCCGCGAAGGCCTCGCCGAAGTTGAGGCCGATCCCGATCTGAAGCTCAGGACGTCCGGCGGCGCGCCAGGTCGCGTTCAGCGCGTCCAGCTCGCGCATCATCTCGCGCGCCGCGGCGAGCGCCCTGTCGGCGTCGTCCGCGGATCCGATCGGCGCGCCCCACTGCGCCATCAGTCCGTCGCCGATGAACTTGTCGAGCGTTCCGTCGTGGCGAAACACGCACTCGACCATCTGCGTGAAGTACTCCGTCAAGAGTGTCGCGGTCTCGTCGGGCCGCATTGCTTCCGAGAGCGCGGTGAAGCCCCGGATGTCGCTGAACAGCACGGCGACCGGCCGCTTCTCACCGCCGGGACGGATCGACTCCGACGACTCGGCGATCTGCTTCGCGAGCTTCGGCGCGAAGAATCGCTCGAAGTTGCTTCGCGCGACGGCCTCGCGATGAATCCGCTGCGCGAACTGGCCGTTTTCGATCGCGACCGCCGCAATGCCCGCGAACGCGATGCAGAACTCGAAATCGTCTTCGCTGAAGAGATGACTCGCCTTGACGTTGTCGATGTACAAAACGCCCAGTCCGTTGTCCTCGCTGCCGATGAGTGGACAGCAGATCGCCGATCGAATCTGCTGCATGAGGATGGACTGACCGCCGAACCGCGTGTCCTGGCCCGCGTTGTCGGATAAGATCGCGACTTTGTCGTTCAGCGCCGTTCGCGCGATCGATTGCGGAACGGCGCGGTCGGCGTCCCCGCCGCGTCTATCCCGTGCGATCTTCGGAACGAGGTCATTGCCATCGAGGAGCAGTATCGCCACGCGATCGACGTCGAGGATTTGGTACGCGTATCCCACGATCTTCTCGAGCAACGCGTCGAGATTGACCGTCTTGCCAAGCCCCTTGGAGACCTCGAGCAGCGTCGCGAGCTTCTCGCGGCTCTTGTCGTCGGGTTCCAGGCCGGCGGCGATCGGAGGCGGCGTCTTGGCGCGGATCGATCGACGCACTTCAGTCGGCGGCGCGGCCTCGCGCTCGCGCGGCGGCATCTGCCGCAGAATCGTCGACGATTGCGTCGGCGTGAGTTGCGGGACCGGCTGCTGCGCAGCGACATCCTCACCGCTCAGACCGAGACGGAAGCCGACTTTGCCAAACGAGATCAGATCCCCCGGTGCGGCTCTTCCGGTGTCGACTCGAGATCCATTGACGAACGTTCCGTTGCTCGAGCCCAGATCGCGAACGACGAACCCTTTGTCCGTCGAATGAAGCTCGGCGTGTCGGCGAGAGATCGTCGGATCGACGATCGGGATGTCGCTCGAGGGCGCGCGGCCGACGATCATCGGTCGTCCGTCGCGCAACTCGATCGTTTTCGTTCCGTCGACGCTCGTCAGCTTGAAGGGCATTGACCCAATAATACGGACTGGGCCGTTCGGAAACAGCCTTGAAGCGTTGCGATGCAGGTCAGGCCGGCCGCGGCTGCGGCCGGTTCATCAATCCGGGCGTCGCGGTTTGTTGCGCGCTCGCACCTTTCCGATCGCGGTGAGCATCGCGCGGGCCTTGTTCTCGTGTTCGAGGAACTCCCGCTCGGGGATCGAGTCGTACACGACGCCGGCGGCGGACTGAATCGATGCCACGCCATTCGCGATCACGCATGTGCGAATTGTGATAGCGAGGTCCATTCGCTTGACGCCGGCGCTGATGTAGCCGATGGCGCCGCCGTATGGGCCGCGTCGTTCAGGTTCCATCTCGTCGATGATTTCCATCGCGCGAACTTTTGGCGCGCCTGTGAGCGTGCCGGCGGGGAAACTCGCTCGGAATGCATCCATCGCCGTCAGATCGTCGCGCAGCTCTCCGTCGACTTGGCTCACGAGGTGGAGAACGTGCGAGTATTTCTCGACGACCATCAGCTCGGAGACGCGCACACTGCCGTACTTCGCGATGCGTCCCACGTCGTTTCGGCCGAGGTCGACGAGCATCAGATGTTCCGCGCGCTCCTTTTCGTCGGCGATGAGCTCCGCCATCATCGCATCATCGTCCTCCGCGCTGCGACCCCGGCGCCTGGTGCCGGCGATCGGTCGAAGTGTGACCGTGCCCTTGGCGCTGACGCGTACGAGCAGCTCGGGTGAGCTTCCCACGATCTCGATGCCGTCGAGCATCAGGTGGTACATGTAGGGCGACGGGTTGATGACGCGAAGCGCGCGATAGAGATCGGTCGATGAGAAATCGAAGGGGAGGTCGATGCGACGCGCGACCTGCACCTGAAACGCGTCCCCGGCGATGATGTACTGGCGGACGCGCTCGACGTCGTTGAGAAACTTCTCTTTCTCATATCGTGATTGGCCTTCGGCGGCGGCCGCGTTTGGGTCGAGCTCGAGCGGCGCGAGCACCGATGGTCCACGAAGCCGCTCGATTGTCGCGTCGACGCACTTGATTGCGGCGTTGTATGCCGCATCGAGATCGGCGTCCGGCGCGTCTGGCTCGACCCGGGCGCTCGCGACGACGCGCGCCTGCGAGCGCAGGTTGTCGAAGATCACGAGTGCGTCGGTGAAGACGAACAGCGCGTCGGGAACTTCCACGCCCTTTGCCGGCGGCGTCGGCAGCCGTTCGATGACTCGAGCGACGTCATAGCTGAAGTAGCCGACCGCGCCGCTCCAGAACTCGCCGATCTCCGGGACGTCGACGGGTTCTTCGGTCTGGAGCAGCGCCTCGAGATCCGCCAGCGGATCAGCCGGACGCCGGTCGTTGTGCCAGCCAGCACCGGGAGCCCAGTCTTGGACGACTCCATCGACAAGTTTCCAGGCGGCTCTTGGCGACGATCCCATGAAGGTGTAGCGCGCCCATGTCTCGCCGCCGGCCGGTGCAGACTCCAGGAGGAATGCAAACGGCCCCGTTTTGAGCTTTGCGAACGCCGCGACCGGCGTTTCGGCATCGAGGAGCACGTCGCGCCACACCGGCACGAGACGCGCGCCGGTGTTTTGGCCGGCGCGTGCGCGCGCGCGAAACTCTGCCGCGCTCATGCGAGCCGTTGCTCCGCCAGAGACACCCCACGATATTCGCCAGTCATGCGTCAATCCCTCGCGGCGCGTACCACCGCGTTCTTATTCGTCTTCGTCAGTGTGGTTCGGGCCGCGAGCGCGCAGACGTGGAACGACCCGCGCAGCATCGAGCTCGTGAATCGCGCGACCGCGCGCAGGGCTCAGCAGCTCGCGGACACGGGTCTCACGGACTACCAGGCGACGGCGCACGGCTACGTGACGTTCCTCGCGCAGCTCGGCGAAGGGTTCCTCTCGCGGCCAAAGCTCATCAAGGCCGACGAGCTCGAGCTGGAAGTCTATTGGCACGCGCCCAATCAGAGCAAGCAGCGCATCATCGGACGGCGAGATACACTGCTGCTTCCGACCGATATCTCGTACCACCGCGATCATCTCGGCATCGTGCAGAACAACTTCTCGGACATCATTCGCGTCGGGGAAGGCGACGAGGTCCGCGACGTTCCGCATCCACTGTCCGCCGCTGGGAAAAACGCCTACGACTTCGTGCTCGCCGACAGCTTCGCGATCGGGTCACCGACGCAGCGGATACGTGTGTACGAGCTGAAAGTTCGACCGAAGGATGATCGTCAGGCGCGCGTCGTGGGAGCGATCTACCTCGAGCCTGTGGAGGGTCAGGTCGTTCGCATGAATCTGAGCTTCACGCATGCGGCGTTTCTCGACCAAGCGCTCGAGGAGCTGTCGATCGTTCTCGAGAACCGTCTTGTCGCGGGCAAGTATTGGCTGCCGAGCCAGCAGCGGATCGAGATCCGTCGGACGGGAACGTGGCTGGACTACCCGGTTCGCGGAATCATCAACGGCCGATGGGAGATCGGCGAATACAAATTCAACCTGAATCCGAGCCCCACGATCTTCGTCGGGCCGGAGATCGTTCAGGGGTCGCCGGCACAGTTGAGAGCGTATCACTGGACAGGCGGCGTTCTGGACTCCCTTCCGCCCGACGTGCGCGAGGTCGGCGATCCCGATATCCGCCGAGTGCAGGAAGAGGCGCGCGCGTTGGTTCGGGCGCAGGCGTTGGCCCGCGCGCAGCACGTCGCGATCTCGGGGCGAGACATCTCCGATTTCGTCCGCTCGGACAGGGTCGAGGGCCTCGCGTTAGGCCAGGGCCTCTCGAAGCAGTTCGGCCACGGGATCTTTGCTGCGGCGCGCGCGCGCTACGGCATCGACGACGAGCGGGTGAAAGGGAGCGCGGCGGTGACGTGGGAGGCGTCGCCCGATTTCTCGTTTAGAGTTTTTGGATTGAGCGATTTCCGCGACACCGGCGATCAAGAGGAGCGGTCCGGAGTCGTCAACACGATCGCGTCGCAGGAGTTCGGCAGTGACTATACGGACCCGTACCGGGTTCGAGGCGCCGGCGTCGGCGTCGACTTTTCGTGGCTTGCGAGCTCGCGTTGGCGCGTCGACGCGAGCGTCGAGCAGCAGGATTCCTTGAGCGTGCACGCTCGCCCGGTCGTTGGCGGGTTCGAGCCGACGATTCCGGCGATCGCTCGCCGTGTCTTCGCGGTGTCCACGACGGTCGACCGCCGGCCGATGGCCTTTGTCGGCGGCTCGGAGCTGACGCTTCACGGTTCGGCGCGCGCGACCTTCGATCTTCGTCCGTCTCTGATGCTCACCGGCTTCTCGGAGAACTCGAACACTATTCGCGGGGCGCTGCACGCAACGATCGACCGACCGGTCGGAGACAGGCGCCTCCTCAGCACCACGGCAATCGCCGGCCTGGGAAGTTCCGGGATCGCCCCGACGCAGGAGCTGGTCTACCTGGGGGGACCCGTTAGTGCTCCGGGTTTCGATTATCACGCGCTGCGATCGACCGGCGCGCTCGCGGAACATCTGGAATGGCAATTTCCAGTGCCGTTCCCATCATTCTCACTCGGGCGCTTTGGTCGCGTTCCAGGTTCGGCGACGCTCGCACCATACGTGCACGCGGTCGGAACATTCAGAAGCGCCTGCGATCTGTTGGGCACGAGTCCTATCGCGCTCGGAGGAACGGGACCCTGCCTTCTGGGCGATACACAAGCTGGAATTCATCCGTCGATCGGCGCCGCCCTTCTTTCGCCATTCGATCTTCTTCGGATCGACGTTGCGAAGGGGTTCGGCCGCGGCGGTCGTTGGACGTTCAACGTCGACGTGAGCCGGGAGTTCTGGCGGATCCTCTAGGGGCTGCGATGGCACGCTTGTGCGTGCAATCAAATGGTGGTGACGTTGGCAGCGCCCCGACCACCTTCGCCGCATGTCCACGCGCGCTCCAATTCTGCCGCCGGCCCCCGCGGATCTCTCGTCGGTCGCTCGGCGATTTCGATTACCAGTCGCCGACCTCAACTCCGCGACCGCACAAGCGATAGCGCTGGTCCCCGAAAAATGGGCTCGCCGATTTCATGTCGTACCGCTTTCGGCGACCGCAAATGAGCTCACGATCGCGACGTCCGATCCGCTGGACGTCGACTGTGAACGAACGCTCGCATTTGCGACCGGGCGCGACATCCGTCTAGCACTCGCCGACTCCGACGAGATCGCGCACCGAATCGAGGAGCTCTATCGCCCGGACAGCGTCGGCCAGGAAACCGAGACGGCCGTCGACGTACAACACATCGACAACCGGGACGAGTCGGCTCCGTCGATTGCAGGCGAGGACGCGAATGGATCGACGACCCGTCTCGTCGATGAGCTGATCGCCGGCGGCATTGCCGCCCGCGCGAGCGACATTCACATCGAAGCAGAAGAGCAGGGCATCGCGGTGCGACATCGCGTCGACGGCGTCCTAGCCCTCGCGCGAACTCTTCCGCGATCTGCCGGACCGGCACTCGTCTCACGCATCAAAATCCTTTCCGGGCTCGACATCGCGGACCGGTTGCGGCCGCAAGACGGTCGCGCACGCGTGGCGATCAACAACGTGGCGGTCGACCTCCGCGTGTCGACGCTCCCGGCATCGCACGGCGAGAAAGTCGTGATTCGAGTGCTCGACGGCCGCTCGACCGTGCCGACGCTCGAAGGCATGGGATTTCACACGGACGAGCTGGAGCGAATCGATCGGCTGCTGCAGGCGCGCGAGGGATTGATCCTCGTGACCGGACCGACTGGCTCCGGGAAGACAACGACACTGTATGCCACATTGCGTCGTCTCAAAGAGCGCGGCGTCAATATCGTCACCGTCGAGGACCCTATCGAATACAGATTGCCTGGCATCGTTCAGGTGCAGGTCAATGAAAAAGCCGGACTGACGTTCGCGTCGGCGCTGCGTTCGATCATGCGGCAGGACCCGGACGTGGTACTCATCGGCGAGATTCGCGACCGTGAAACGGCGGAGATCGCGATTCAGGCCTCGCTCACCGGGCATCTCGTGCTCTCGACGCTACACACGAACGACGCGCCGAGCGCCGTGACCCGTTTGATCGACATCGGTGTGGCGAGCTACAAGATCGCGACGGCGGTCAAGGGCGTGCTCGCGCAGCGGCTCGTTCGTCGGCTGTGCGGGACCTGTCGCGGCGAGGCACCCGTGACGTGTGGTGACTGCGGAGGAACCGGCTTTCATGGGCGACTCGCGCTCGTCGAGGTCCTCGTCGGCTCCCTCGAGTTCGAGCAGCGCGTCGCCGCCGGCGAATCGACGGAGCGGATCGCCGAAGCGGCGCGCAACGAGGGCATGCGCTCGCTGTGGAGGTCGGGCGTCGCCCACGCCGCTGCCGGGCGCACAACGATCGATGAAGTCCTGCGCGTCGCCGCGCCGGACGACGAACAGCGACGCGTGTCGGAGCCAGCGCCGGCAGTCAGCATTCGGCCGAAGTCACTGTTTGCCGGCGCTGTAAGCAGCGCCGGCGGCGAGATCGACTTCGTCACCGCACGCGCGGACCGGCGGCTTCGTAGCTTACCAGGCATGGCGCACATCGAAGTTGGAACGGTCGACGTCTTCGTCATTCGCGCGCTGCCGGACGGGTGGCGCGTTCTCGCTCTCCAGCGCGGGCTCGGAACGAGATGTCCCGGCTCGTGGGAAACAGTGCATGGGCACATCGATCCGGGGGAGCAGCCCGAAGATGCCGCTGTCCGTGAAGTGCGAGAGGAATCGGGGCTCGCCGTCGAGCGACTGTACAACGTTCGTGTACAGCCATTCTACCTGCACAAGACGCACACGCTTCAATTGGCGATCGTCTTCGCGGCGTTCGTCGACCACTCGGTCGATGTAATGATCGGCGCCGAGCACCAGCGTGCCGAGTGGCTATCGGTGAGCGACGCGTTGACGCGCTTCAGCTTTCCTGCCGAGCGGGAATCGCTCCGGACTGCGTTCGAGCTGTTGTCGACAGGTGATGCTGGACCTGTCGACGACGTCATGAGAATTCTCTAGCGAGCGGCTACCGCCGCGACTCTCTGCTCGTTCGGAGGATGTCGTGCGTCGTCGGCGCGTTCGGCTTCACCCGCACGCTCTTCGCGGGGATTCCGACGTAGACGTGATATGGGCGGACATCCTTTGTCGCCACAGCCATCGCGCCGACCATCCCTTGCTCGTGGACGTGAACGCCCGCGAGAACCGTCGCGTGATAGGTGATGCGAACGCCGTCGTCGATCAATGTCGTAGCGTTGGTGACGTCGCGCTGTTCGACGATGCTGTGCGTGTGGCTGTAGATATTCGCGTAATCGCTGACCGAAACGTTGTTGCCGAGGATGATTCCGCCGCGGTCGTCGAGCAGCACGTTTCGGTGGACGACGACGTTGTCGCCGACTTCCATGTTGTACCCGAACGAAAACTCGACGTTATGAAACGCCTTGAAGTTCTCGCCGCAGCGCTTGAAAATGTGCCGGGCCAGAATGCGGCGAAGCTCGACGCCCAACCATACGTTCTGACCGGCGAGCGGCGCACGGTCGAACGAGTACCAGAGCCACAGCAGCGGCTTGACGCGCTGAAATTTCGCGTCATCGCAGTCGCCGTAGTATTCCGGCTCGAGCGTCACGTTGCGTGGATCCATCGCCGAGAGCGCGAGCCGCGTCGCGGGATCGATGGCAACGTCTTCGACCGCCGTTTCCCAGTTGTTCGCGTACTGCGGGTAGAACAACGGCGTTAGCGTCTTGCGACAGAGGAGCGAGCGGTCCGTCGATCCGTCGCGCAGGGACGCTTCAATCGCCGAGAGCCATTCGGTGGCGACCTGGCGAGTGGCGCGGTCGGGAACTTGGCGAAGCGGTAGGTATGTCATGGTGGTTGTGTTTCAGTGACGGCGCACTACGGACGCGCGGTCGCTCGCGCGCGGATCTGCGCCCGCTCGGCTTCGATGCGGCTGAGAATGGAATCGCTGCGATCAGTCGACCAATCGGTGTTGCGATCCGGCCCGATCGTCACGACGATCGGCTGCGAGACGTCGACCCCGTCGTCGAAGATGAGCAGGCCACGTTGCGTCTCGCGCGGTTGAACGCGCTGTTCTGAGAATCCCGGCGTCAGCGGTACGACATCGACCGGACGAAAATCTCTTCCGCCCGACGTCACCGTGATGTCGGTCGGAACAAAGCGCGCGTCGGGCGTGAGTCCGGTGAACGTGATGTACCAGACTCGTGGGTCACGAATTCCGCGGACGGACGCGCGCTGCATGATTTGCTGCCGCCGACTTTCGAGCGTCGCGTGCAACGAGCGATACGAATCCGGAGCCAGCGTGCGGATCACCGATTCATCGAGCGGAATCGCCGAGATGCGGACGGCGCTTTGAACGATCGTGATCGCGATGTCGTCCTGACGCAGCGTCCCGAGGTTTGGCGGGATGAGCGTCGACGACGCCGAGTCGCGTGACACCCGCGCTGGAATTTGTGGCGTGATCTGTGACACCGACTGTGCGGGCGAACCGCCGCACGCCGCACCGACGAGAAGCGCCCACCACGCTCGGCGCATCAGCTTGTCCTCGCGGCGTCGTCGCCGTCGGACTTCCACGACGGCTGCGCGAGCAGAGACTCGACCGCCTCGGCCAGGTCGTTCCGGCCTTCGCCCGTCACGGCGCTGAACGGAATGACTTGATCCGAGTCAAGCGCGAGATCGCGCGCGATCGCAAACACGCGGTCGGCTTTCTGTTTCTCGGCGAGCTTGTCGGTCTTCGTCAGCACGACGATCGTCGGCACGGCGAGCTCGCTCAGGAAGTCGAGCATCTGGCGATCATCCTCTGTCGGATCGTGCCGAACGTCGATCAGCTGAACGATTCCGCGAAGCTGATCGCTGCCCCGCATGTATCCCTCGATCAACGGCCGCCATTCGGCGCGCCGCTCCTTCGAGACACGCGCGTAGCCGTACCCGGGCAGGTCGACGAGAATGAACGCGTCGTTGACCTTGAAGAAATTGACCTCGCGCGTGCGCCCGGGCGTGTTGCTGACGCGCGCGAACTTCTTTCGATGAATCAGCCGGTTGAGCAGAGATGACTTGCCGACATTCGATCTGCCGGCGAACGCGATCTCCGGTAGCGACGAAGGCGGACGCCAACCACCGACGCTCGCCATTCCACCGATGAACTCGAGCGAGCGGATGACCAGCGGCTCACCAGACGAGGCGGACATCAGTGTGGCGCGACGGCGGGAACGTCGGTCGCGAAATCAGTGTGGACCAGAGCCAGGGCGAGGACGTCGTCCATCGTTTTGACCGGATGGAACGTGATCCCCGATCGCACCTCTTGCGGCAGATCATCGATGTCGCGGACGTTCTGCTGTGGAATGAGGACGTGGCGCACTGCGTTTCGGTGCGCCGCCACTGCCTTCTCCTTCAATCCGCCAATCGGGAGCACGCGCCCGCGAAGAGTGATCTCGCCAGTCATCGCGACGTCGCCGCGAACTGGAATTCCAGTCAGAGCGCTGACGATGGCCGTCGCGATCGCAATTCCGGCGGATGGACCGTCTTTTGGCGTCGCACCCGCAGGAATGTGCAGATGCAGATCGCGCGTGCGATGGAACTCACGGTCGATGCCGAGCACGCCGGCGCGCGCGCGAGCGTAGCTCAACGCCGCGCTCGCCGACTCCTTCATCACGTCGCCGAGAGTGCCGGTGAGCTGCAATTTGCCCCGTCCACGGATGGCGCTGACTTCGATTTCGAGGACCTCACCGCCAACACTCGTATAGGCGAGCCCCGTCGCGACGCCGACTTTGTGGTCGAGCGAGAGCAGCGAAGGATCGTACGGCGGGCTGCCGAGCAAACTCTGAAGATCCTCGGCGCGGACGGACGTCTTCGCGTCGCCGGTCTTTTTTCCGTTCGGCTCGCGCGACTCGGCGCTTTTTCGCGCGAGCTTTCGCGCGACTCGTCCAATGCGTCGCTCGAGCTCTCGAACGCCCGCCTCGCGGGTGTAGTTCCGCACGATCGCGGGGATCGCGTCCGTGTCCCACTCGATCGTGCTCGGATCGAGGCCGTTCATCTTCAACTGCTTCGGAACGAGGAACTGTCGCGCGATCGAAAACTTCTCTTGATCGAGATACCCCGAGAGGCGAATGATCTCCATGCGATCGCGGAGCGGCTCGGGGACGTGCGGCAGGTAGTTCGCCGTCGTCACGAACAATACCTGTGACAGATCGTAATCGACCTCGAGGTAGTGATCGTTGAACGCGCGATTTTGTTCGGGATCGAGAACCTCGAGCAGCGCAGCGGCCGGATCACCGCGGTAGTCGGTGCCGAGCTTGTCCACTTCATCGAGAAGGATGACCGGGTTGATGACCTCGGCGCGGCGCATCGCTTGAATCACGCGGCCGGGCATCGATCCGATGTACGTTCGCCGATGTCCCCGGATCTCCGCTTCATCGCGCACGCCGCCGAGCGACATGCGGACAAACTTTCGTCCGAGCGCGCGCGCGATCGAGCGGCCGAGTGAGGTCTTGCCGACCCCCGGCGGGCCAACGAGACAGAGAATCGGTCCTTCCATTCGCTCGACGAGCGACAGCACACCGATGTAGTCGAGGATTCGGTCCTTCACTTCTTCGAGGCCGTAGTGGTCCTCGTCGAGAACTCGCCGCGCATGAGCAACGTCGAGCACATCGTCGGTGCGCTCGGACCACGGAAGCGCGACGATCCAGTCGACGAAGTTTCGCGCGACCGTCGACTCCGGCGAGAGCGGCGACATACGCCGCAGCTTCCGGACTTCGCGCACGGCGCGTGTCTTCACGATTTCGGGAAGCTTGCGCGCTTCGATCTGCCGCTCGAGGTCGACGACGTCGTCCGTCTCCTCTTGTCCGAGCTCTCGATGAATCGCTTTGAGCTGCTCTTGCAGGTAGAACTCGCGCTGATTTTGGAACAGCGAGCCGCGAACCTCCTCGTCGAGCTTTCGCTCCAGGCGAAGCAGCTCGATTTCACTCGAGAGCACTTGGCTCAGCGCGTCCAAGAGCTGCGGGACGTCCGGCGCTTCGAGTAGTGTCTGCCGGGTCTCGAGGCGAACGGCGAGGTGCGCGGCGATCCCGTATGCCTGCCGCTCGACCGTGTCTGATCCCTGAACGAGCGCCACGACCTCGTTCGGAATCCGCCGGTGCAGCGCGACGTACTCCTCGAACAGCGCCAGCACCCGTCGCGCGACCACATTCACATTTTGCGAATCGATCGGCGCCGCCTCCGGCTCCTCGGCGAGCGAGGCGCGCAGGTGGCCGGACGCGGGGACATATCGCGTGACGCGAGCCCGAGAAACGCCCTCGACGAGCACCCGAACCGTACCGGTGTTCTGGCGTGCCGCCTGCGCGATCCGCGCAATGACACCGACGCGATGCAGGTCGCCCGCCGCGGGCTCTTCGGTGTCCGCGCTCCTCTGCGCTACGAGGAAGAGCTGGCCTCCCTCAGCGGCGGCCGCCTCGATCGCGCCCAGGGACTGCGGCCGGCCGACGAGGAGCGGCATCGCGACGTACGGAAAAACGACGACATCGCGGAGCGGGAGAACCGGGAGCCGGCGTGGGTCGGGAACGGTCATGCCGGAAGATACAACCCCGGAAACGAAAACGGCCCGCGAGCCGCAGGCCGTTCGTTGAGGAAGAGCTTACGCTTCTTTCTTCTTTCGCTGTGGCGAGATCTCGAGCAGCGGAGCGGTCCGGTTGACGACCGAGCTTTCCGTCACCTTGACCTCTTCGACGTCTTCGCGCGTCGGGAGATCGAACATTACCTCGGTGAGGAGCTCTTCGAGAATCGCGCGCAGACCGCGAGCGCCGGTGCCGCGCTTGAGCGCCTTCGCCGAAATCGCACGGAGCGCCGAGTCTTCGAAGGTGAGCTTCACTTCTTCGAGCTCGAAGAGCTTCGCGTACTGCTTCGTCAGCGCGTTCTTCGGCTCTTTGAGGATGCGAACGAGCGAATCCTCATCGAGCGCTTCGAGCGCGACGGCGACGGGCAAGCGGCCGACGAGCTCCGGAATGAGGCCGAAACGAAGGAGATCGTCCGGTTCGACTTCGGCGAAGGGGTTCTTCGCCTGCGTCGGGGTGCGCGTTTCGTCGGTCTTGTTGAAGCCGATCTGGCGACGGCCAGTCCGGGCTTCAATGATCTTTTCGAGACCGTCAAACGCTCCGCCGCAGATGAACAGTATGTCCTTCGTGTTGATCTGGATGTATTCCTGCTGCGGGTGCTTTCGGCCGCCCTGCGGCGGGACCGACGCGACCGTGCCTTCGAGAATCTTCAGCAGCGCCTGCTGAACGCCTTCGCCCGATACGTCGCGGGTTATGCTCGGATTCTCCGACTTGCGCGCGATCTTGTCGATCTCGTCGATGTAGACGATGCCGCGCTCGCATTCCGCGACGTTGAAGTCGCCGGCCTGGAGCAACCGGACGAGAATGTTCTCGACGTCTTCGCCGACGTAGCCGGCTTCGGTGAGCGTCGTCGCGTCGGCGATAGTGAACGGGACATCCAAGATTCGCGCGAGCGTCTGCGCGAGCAGCGTCTTGCCGACGCCGGTGGGCCCGATCAGAAGAATGTTCGACTTGTCGAGCTCGACGTCATCATCTCGCAGCGAAGCCGAATTGATGCGCTTGTAGTGATTGTAGACCGCGACGGCGAGTGCCTTCTTCGCCTTTTCCTGGCCAATCACGTACTGGTCGAGGGTGTCTTTGATTTCCTGCGGCGTTGGGACCTGCGTGATCGCTTCCGCTACTTCTCGTTCCTCGTCTTCAGCGAGGATCTCGTTGCAGAGCGCGATGCACTCGTTGCAGATGTAGACGGATGGGCCGGAGATGAACTTCCGGACCGAGTCTTTCGACTTCCCGCAGAACGAGCAACGCAGGTGTTTGTCGTGCGACATGACAGATCACTCAACGGGTGACGCGGTTGCCCAGGGGCCGGCAAAACCAGCGAAACGGCTGCTGGGCCAACTGGCGACAGGGGCGGGGAGGATAACGCTAAGAATTAAGGACCCTCCCCGGGTCAAGCAAGAGACGACTCTGTGCCGGAAAGGTTTTTGGCAAACAGTTGCCGACGCACTGATACATGTTGCATCGGAATCAACGGCCGTGGGCAACCTGTATCGAATAAGCGGCAATTACTTCGTAACTGCCTGCAACGCACTGGGCTCGACGATGTCGCCCCGGTGTGTGATGACGCTGTCCACGAGGCCGTACTCCTTCGCTTCGTCGGCCGAGAGGTAGCGGTCGCGATCGGTATCGCGCTCGATTCGCTCGATCGACTGTCCCGTGTGCTTCGCCAGCAGCTCGTTCATCTTCGCGCGGAGATACAAAATCTCCTTCGCTTGGATCTCGATGTCCGAGGCCGTGCCGCCGCCGCCCGACTGGGACGGCTGGTGGATCATGATTCTCGAATGTGGAAGCGCTGAACGGCGTCCCTTGCGGCCGGCGGCCAGCAAGAAGGCTCCCATGCTCGCCGCGAGCCCCATGCAGATCGTGTTCACGGGCGACTTCATGTACTGCATCGTGTCGTAGATGGCCAACCCCGCCGAGACGCTTCCACCCGGAGAGTTGATGTACAGGAAGATGTCGCGGTCCGGGTTGTCGGCCTCGAGGAACAGCATCTGAGCGATGATGATGTTCGCGACGTCATCGTTCACGGGCGTGCCGAGGAAGATGATGCGATCCATCAGCAGGCGGCTGAAGATGTCGTAGCTTCGCTCGCCGCGCGGCGAGCGTTCGATCACATACGGCGGATAAATGGTAGGCATTGATGTTGGCGGTTTGGCTTGTGGCGATCGCCGTGCTTGCTCAGCATCGACGCATGTGCGTCGCGGTAATGACAGGTTCTTGTTGACGGAAATGCCGACGTACAGCGAAACCAGGTGCGAGTTGAGCGTTGTTCAGCAAAGACTAATGGTCGCGGAGACCTGCCGGCTTACGACTCCGCGACTTCGTTTTTCTCCATCAGCCACTTGAAGACCTTGTCCTCCGTGATGGACTGCTCGATCTCACGAAGACGTCCAGCCTTCTGCAGCGACGCGTAGACCTGGCCCGGATCGGCGCCGCGCTTCGACGCGACGTCCGCGACGCGATCGTCGATGTCGGCCTCGGTCGATTTCAAACCTTCGCGTTCCGCGATCGTTTCGATGATCAAATCACGACGCACCTGCCGCTCCGCAACAGGACGGAACTCGGTGCGGAACCGCTCGTGCTCTTCCTCCGGTACTTGGTACGCTTGGACGTAACCGTCGATCAGCTGATTGACCCAGCTGGCCGGCACGTCGAACGGATTCGCCGCGGCGATCTGGTCGAGAAGCTGCTGGCGGACACCGGCATCCGCTTCGCGCGAAGCATGCTCTTCGAGATCGGTGCGAACGGTCGCGTTGAGCGCATCGAGCGACTCGAAATCCCCGACTTCGCGCGCGAACGCGTCGTCGAGGCTCGGAAGCGCCTTTCGCTTTACATCGAGAAGAGTCACGCGCACCGGCTTCGATTTGCCGCGCTGCGCCTCGTCGGGAAAATCGTCCGGCCAGCGCACCGGGCGTTCGGCCGTCTCGCCTGGCTTGAGCTCCATGATGAGTTCTTCGACGCCCGGAATCGCCTGGCCGCTGCCGAGAACGAGCGGATACTCCTTGGGCTCCGGAAACTCGCCGCCTTCCTCGGCCGTCGCGAGCCGAACGCGGACCATGTCGGCGGGCATCGGCTTGTCTTCGACCGGAGACCACGTCGCTTTTTGGTCGCGCATCTGCTCGACCTGTTCGCGTACCGTCTCGTCGGTCACCTGCGCCTTCGACCGCGCAACGCGGAACCCCTGAACGCGAGCGAGCTCGATCGTCGGCCGGATTTCGACATGAAGCTCGAAGCTCAGCGGCTGCCCCTCTTCGAACTTCAGGTCGTGCACGTGCGGCTGTGACGCAACTTTGAGCTGCTCGCGATCCATGACTTCCTGAAACGCTTCCTGGACCAGCGACTCGATGACCTGCTGGCGAATCGCGTCCTTGAATCGGCGCTTCACCATTGCCGGCGGAGCCTTGCCGGGGCGGAAGCCCGGCAGACGAACGCTCGACGCATATCGCCGCGCCGCCTTGTCCTCGGCGTCGCGGACGGTTTCGACGGGCACGCGAACTTCGATTAGTCGCTCGAGGCCGTCGGTTTTCTTAGGCGTTATTTCGATGTTCATGACCGAGTAAGCTAGCGGGGCGCGGGCTCGCAAGCACAGCGGCGCGCCAGGCGATTATGATGCACCCGGAACGACCACCGGCCTCATTGGGTAAGGTTGTGGTCGGCAATCACCACGGAGATACAGATCGATGCGCATTCGGAGTCTTTCACACGGCGCCGCGGTGCTCGCAGCCGTCGTCGCATTCGGCGCAGTTGTCCGACCGGTTTCGGCGCAGGCGACGAATACGTCGGCGCGGGTTCCGATCCCATACACGTCCTACATCAGCATCAATCCGCTCGGCATTCCGTTCGACATCTTCTCCGTCGAGGCCGAGAGTGGAATTGCGCAGGGCATGACCCTGGGCGGCAGCGCTTCTCATACGGAGATCGACAACCAGCGCTGGTCGAGCGCGGATTTCAAGTTTCGGTATTACCCGAGTGAAATCGTGTTGAAGGGGTTCTCGATCGGTGCCAGTGCTGGGTTACTCCGCTACAGCGACATCATCAACGATGTGCGACAGACGATCGACACACCGACGCTCGGGCTTCTCCTCGACTACAACTGGATGCTTGGAGGGACTCACCGATTCATCGTTGGAACCGGACTCGCCGCGAAACGGATTCTTGCTGGCTCGGGGGATCGGGCCAAGGTCGACCTCGATCGCGCGCAGCTCTCGGCCCGATTCACCGTCGGCGTCGCCTTCTAGAGCGGTGCGCTGCGATGGGACGAACTGTGATGCCGCAGTCCGGTTCCAGCATTAGGTTGACGGCCTTGTTGCGAGAGTGGCGAAACTGGCAGACGCACCAGACTTAGGATCTGGCGCCGAAAGGCTTGGGGGTTCGAGTCCCCCCTCTCGCATGGATTGCCCACCCGGACCCCGAGGAACGAATGCGTCGCTTCTCCCTGCTACTGTCAGCTCTGGTCCTTCTCGCTTGCGGAGGAAGCGACAGCGCGCCGCTCACGCTGGCGCCGACCGACTCCAACGTCGCCGGAACGTATAATTTGACGTCGTCCAATGGCCGTCCGCTTCCGCTCGTCGCGTTCGTCACCACAGACGAAGAGTGGGACATGCTGTCCGATCAGTTCGTGATCAACGCCGACGGTACATGGAACGAAACGACCAACTATGCGGTCACGGCGCTGGCAACAGCGGCGACGCGTGATACCTCGAGTCAGTCTGTCGGGACCTACGCCATCGCAAATTCCCAAATCAATTTCACGATCACGCCGGGCAGCGTCACGTTCACCGGGTCGGTGAGCGGAACCTATCTCTCCGTGCTGTTCAACGGCGGACACTTCATCTATCAGAAATAGCTGGCTCGCTTGGAACAGAACGAAAACGGGAGTCGCGCGATCGCGACTCCCGTTTTGTTTCCAGATCTCTAAAGCCTACTTGCCGACTTGTACGCTCACGGCGCGCGTCTGACAGCCCTGCTGGGTCGGTGCGCAGACGAGCATCTCGATGACGTCACCGTCTTTGATCGCCGACAGCGCTTGATCGAGGTCTGCAACCGAGCGAATGTCTCGCTTCGCGGGGAACAGCTCACTGAGGATGATATCGCCTTCGATGAGCTGCTTATATGCGGGGCCGTTGCCCGCGACTTTCATGATGCGAACGCCGTGTTTCGCGGCGTCACTCAGTTTGGCACGCGCCGCGAAGTCAGCCGGAACCGGCGCGACCGTGACGCCGAGGCGATCGTTCGGACGTGCGACGGTGTTGTCGCGCGCCGGAGCGCTTGAGTCCTCCTGGTCATTCTGCGCGACCGTGCTCTGGTCATCCGTCGGTTCCGCCAGGCGAACCCTGAAGGTCTTCTTCTGGCCGAACCGCATCACGTCGACGTCCACGACGTCACCGGGTTTGAATCCGCGAATGACGCGCTGAAGGGTGTTCGGCTGGTCGATGGCGTGTCCACCGGCGCCGACAATGATGTCGCCGAGCTCGATGCCCGCCTTTTGCGCCGGACTGTTGTCGCTCGAGAAGGAGCCGACCTTCGCTCCGCCAATCGTTGCGAGGCCGGCAGCGCGTGCGTCGGCGGCGGTCACCGGCTGCAGTGAAACGCCGACCACCGCACGACGAACCTTTCCGAATTTCACGAGGTCGTCCATCACCTGCTTGGCGAGCGTGATCGGAATCGCGAAGCCGTAGCCGGCGTAATAGCCGGTTCCGCTGGCGATCGCGCTGTTGATGCCGATGACATCTCCGCGGATGTTGAGCAGCGGACCTCCCGAGTTCCCGGGGTTGATCGCCGCGTCGGTCTGGATGTAGTCGGTGATCGCGTAGGGGTTTCTGAGGAGCGACGATTGGTCTCGGCCCTTCGCACTGACGATTCCCGCCGTAACGGTGAAGTTCAGGCCCAGTGGGTTTCCGATGGCGAGCACCCACTGCCCGACGCGCGCGTTGGCGTCGTCCCCCATCGACAGCACCGGGAGACTTTTCGCGTCGATCTTGATGACCGCGACATCGGTCGTCGGATCGCGGCCGATGACTTTAGCGTTTTCAAATACCCGGCGGTCGAACAGCGTGACCGTGACCTTGTCGGCGTCGGCGACAACGTGATTGTTCGTGAGGATGTAGCCGTCGTTCGAAACGATGAACCCGGAGCCGCTGGCTTCATCCGGAACGTCAGACTGTTCCTGGAACGGTCGTAGCAAATCTTCGATGCTCGGCTGCCCCCGACCGCGCTGCCGATTCGCCGACGGGCGAGCGTAACGCTCGGTCTCGATCGAAACCACCGCCGGACGCGCGTGATCGGCGACGGCCTCGAATGCGGTTTCCGTTTCCGCGGCGGAGGCGATTTGCGCCGGCGCCGGTTTGGATGGTGCGGTAACGCGAGACTGCGCCCAACCGAACCGAGTCAGGTCGAATCCTGACGCGAAGACGAGTCCGCAGATGAAAGCGACGACGATTGCCGCGCCGACGCTTGCACGGGATTGCCTACTGGTCATAGAACGCACCTACAGGGAAGTAATTGTTGACGTCGTCGAACACGTGCTCAGGGCGCAAGTTTCGAGCACCCACGAGAGACGACACACTCGCTCTCCTGTGACACGCACGAGTCGGCCCACGGTTTCGCCCGTGGGCCGCTCGCAACGAATTCTTTACTTCTTGTTCTCGTCGACGATTTCGTAATCGGCTTCGACAACGTCGTCCGCGGGCTTGCTCCCGCCTGAACTTGCGCCAGCGGCGCCGCTCTCGCTACCCGGCGTTCCACCCGACTCGCCGCCCTGGTTGGCCGCTTGGCTCTGCGCATAGAACGACTGGCCGGCTTCGCTGAACGTTCGGTTCAGCTCCTCCTGCGCCGCGCGAATCTCGTTCAAGTCGTCGCCCTTGAGCGCTTTGCGTGCACGCTCGACGGCGCCGTCGAGACGCGACTTGAGATCGCCCGGCAGCTTGTCCGACCACTCCTTCGAATTCTTCTCGACTTCGTACGTCAAGCTGTCGAGCCGATTGCGCGTATCGATTTCCTCTCGGCGCTTCTTGTCTTCCGCCGCATTCTTTTCGGCGTCTTTGACCATCTTGTCGATGTCGGAATCAGAGAGCCCGCTCGAGGCTTCGATGCGGATCTTCTGCTCCTTGCTCGTCGCTTTGTCCTTTGCGGAGACGTGGAGAATGCCGTTCGCGTCGATGTCGAACGTCACCTCGATCTGCGGCATGCCACGCGGTGCGGGTGGAATTCCGGTGAGCTGGAATTTGCCGATCGTGCGGTTGTCGCGAGCCATGTCGCGCTCGCCCTGCAACACGTGGATCTCGACCGTCGTCTGATTGTCGTCGGCCGTCGAGAAGGTCTCCGACTTTTTCGTCGGAATCGTCGTGTTCCGCGGAATGAGTACCGTCGTGACTCCGCCGAGGGTTTCGATGCCGAGCGACAGCGGCGTGACGTCGAGAAGGAGAACGTCCTTCTGTTCGCCGGTGAGCACCGCGCCCTGAATCGCTGCGCCGATCGCGACCACTTCGTCCGGGTTCACCGAGCGGTTCGGCTCCTTGCCGAAATAGTCTTTCACGACTTGCTGGATCTTCGGGATGCGCGTCGAGCCGCCGACGAGAATGACTTCATCGATGTCCTTCGGGTCGAGGCCCGCATCCTTCAGCGCCTTCTTCATCGGCTCCAGCGTCCGCTGGATCAGATCGTCGACGAGCTGCTCGAACTTGGCGCGCGTGAGCGTATAGTTGAGATGCTTCGGACCACTCTGATCGGCCGTGATGAAGGGAAGATTGATGTCGGTCGACATGGTGCTCGACAGCTCCATCTTCGCTTTCTCGGCCGCTTCCTTCAGGCGTTGGAGCGCCATCGGATCCTTCGAGAGATCGATCCCCTGATCACGCTTGAACTCACCGACGATCCAGTCGATGACGCGCTGGTCGAAGTCGTCACCGCCGAGGTGCGTGTCGCCATTGGTCGACTTTACCTCGAACTGGCGGGAACCCTCGACGTCGTACAGCTCCAGGACGGAGATGTCATACGTTCCGCCCCCGAGGTCGAAGACGGCGATCTTCTCGTCTTTCTTTTTGTCGAGACCGTACGCCAGCGCCGCCGCCGTCGGCTCGTTGATGATGCGAAGGACGTCGAGGCCGGCGACTTTGCCGGCGTCCTTTGTCGCCTGCCGCTGGGCGTCATTGAAGTACGCGGGAACGGTGATGACGGCCTTGGTCACCGGGTGGCCAAGGTAGTCCTCCGCGGTCTGCTTCATCTTCTGGAGGATCATCGCCGAGATTTCGGGCGGCGAGTACCGCTTGCCCTGAACTTCGACGGAGGCCATGTCATTCGGCCCGGCAACCACTTTATATGGAACGCGCTTGATTTCGTCCTGGGCCTCGCTAATGCGTCGGCCCATGAAGCGCTTGATGGAGAAAACGGTGTTTTGTGGGTTGGTAACAGCTTGGCGCTTGGCGACCTGACCGACGAGACGCTCGCCGTCTTTGGTGAATCCAACAACTGAAGGGGTCGTACGACCGCCCTCGGCGTTGGGGATCACGATGGGATCGCCGCCCTCCATGACCGCGACGACCGAGTTGGTCGTGCCGAGATCAATGCCAATGACTTTGTCGGCCATTGCTTCCTCTGCGAATGAAAGTTGGGCAACGCCGAGCCGACGCCGCCGGGAACAGGGCCGGGGAAGGCAAGACCAGGACCCGTTTTCTGCGCCAAGTTGGCAGCGATTGACTGGCGGGGTCAGTCAACGCGGGTCTTACTGTCAGGGCGACTGCAAGCTCGAGGTGAGACGACGCATCCTTCAGTTCGTGTGAAATAGAGACGACATGATTCCAATCAGCGACGACAACCCGACGCTTCGAACGCCGATCATGACCTGGCTATTGCTCGGTGCGATGTTCGCCGTTTGGCTCGTCGTGCAGGGCGGAGGCCTGCCCGGTACCGACTACCAGCTCGTCAAAAGTCTCTGCAACTACGGGATGGTGCCGGGCGAGATCACTCATCTCGCGCCCATTGGCTTGAGCGTGCCGTTGGCACCGGGCCTCGCCTGTGCCGTCGATCGAGATCCGATCAACATTTTCACGCCGTTGATCTCGATGTTCCTGCACGGCGGGTGGGGCCATATCCTCGGCAACGCGCTGTTTTTCTGGGTCTTCGGCAACAACATCGAAGACAGCATGGGACCGTGGCGGTTTCTGGTGTTCTACCTGACCTGTGGACTGGCCGCGGCCGCAACCCATATCCTGATCCAGCCGGCTTCGCCGATTCCGACGGTCGGGGCGTCTGGCGCCATCTCCGGCGTCCTCGGTGCGTACCTGATTCTCTATCCCAGAGTGCGCGTGAACATGCTTTTCATTCTGTTCCTCGTGCCAATCCCGGCCTGGCTAGTGCTCATCTACTGGTTTGGCGTTCAGGTGGCGACAGCGTACATGTCGCCGGTCAGCGCCGAGGTGTCGTCGGGGGGCGTCGCGGTCTGGGCACACATCGGCGGCTTCATCGCGGGCATGGTTCTCGTGAAGGTGTTCGAGAATCCGAGGCTGGTGGCCGAGCGAAATGCGATCCGCGAACAGCAGCGGTGGCTTGCCGCGGCAAAGGGCTAGCACCCAGCGGGTGTCAATCCTTTGCCGTCGCGTCCGGGCGGCGTATCTTCGGGGCTCATAACTCGGCTGCGTCACCGACGAACGATGTTCGCGTCACGAGCCGGCCACGAGTCCTCCGCCGGAGCGATATGCTGGGACGTCTGCTTCCTCGCGACGAAAAGTTCTTCGAGTTGTTCGACCAGCTTGCCGCGCATCTCGCCACGAGCGCGCAGATGCTCGACACGCTTTTCGGCGATCCGGCGAACGTCAATCAGCATGTGAAGTCGATCAAAGACGTCGAGCATCAGGCCGATGGGCTGACGACGACCGTCAATCAGCGCATCGACAAGAGCTTCATCACGCCGATCGATCGCGAAGACATTCACATGCTCGCGTCGCGCCTCGACGATGTGATCGATTTGCTCGACGGCACCGCGCGACGATTCGCGATGCTCCACATCACCGAGGTGCTTCCACCGGCGCGAAAGCTGTCGAGTATTCTGCTCCGCGCCGCGAATGAGATTCAGATCGCGGTGAAAGAGATGCGCCGAGCCGCCGCCGTGAATCAGCACGTGCAGAAGATCAAGCAGCTCGAGGAGGAGGGCGACGCCGTGTACCACGAAGCGGTCGGCGCGCTGTTCACGGGCCAACCGAATCCGCTCGACGTCATCAGATGGAAGGAGATGTACGACACTCTCGAGCATGCGATCGACAGTTGCATGGGTGTCGCGCAAGCGCTGCAGAGTATTTCGCTCAAGAACGCGTAGCGTGGATCGCGCCGCGTGATCTCATACGTCGTCGCGATCGTCCTGATCGCGTTCATATTCGATTTCAGCAACGGCTTCCACGATTCGGCGAACTCGATCGCCACCATCGTCGGGACGCGCGTTCTGAGCCCGATCGCGGCCGTAGTTTGGGCGGCCACGTTCAACTTCGCGGCGGCGTTCACGGGGTCGCTCGCGGTCGCGAAGGCGATCGGCGGCGGCATGGTCGAGCAGAGCGTCGTAAATCCGAACGTCATCCTTGGCGCGCTGCTTGGCGCGATCGCCTGGAACATCATCACCTGGGCGTTCGGCATTCCATCGAGCTCGTCGCACGCCCTGATCGGCGGTTACGCGGGCGCTGCGGTCGCCCGAGCGGGCCTTTCCGCGATCACGTGGGGAACGAAGTGGGTTCAGACACTCAGCTTCATCGTGATCTCGCCCTTGCTCGGTTTGCTCGCCGGTTATGTGTTGATGGTCATCGTGTTTTGGTTGTTTCACCGAACGTCCGCGGCGCGGGTGGATCGGTTCTTCCGCCCGGCGCAGTTGCTGAGCTCAGCGCTTTTGTCGTACTCGCACGGCGGCAATGACGCTCAGAAGACGATGGGTATCCTCGTTGGACTGCTCGTGTCGGTGAATTCGCTGTTCGCCACCCAGACCGGGTGGCTTCACTACCTCTACCTCCGCGACAACAGCACGATTCCGCACTGGATCGAGATCGGCGCATACAGCGCGATCTCGCTTGGGACGCTCTTCGGCGGCTGGCGAATCGTGTACACCATGGGTTCGCGAATTACGAGGCTGCGCCCGGTGGGCGGATTCTGCGCGGAGACCGGCGGGGCTGCGGCGATCCTCATCGCGACCCACTTTGGCATTCCCGTGAGCACGACCCACACGATCACCGGTTCGATCGTCGGCGTTGGGGCAACGCAACGGTTGTCAGCGGTGAGATGGGGAATCGCGGGACGGATCGTCTGGGCATGGATACTGACGATTCCGGCTGCTGCAATCATGGCCGCCGTTTCATATTTGATTCTGGCGCAGGTGGTGCACCTCTAGGAGTTGGGCATGCCGTCCGAAGAGCCGCGTGAGGGTTCGGCATTCACGCACCAGGAGATGCGTTTGATCTTCGAGCGCGCGGGGATTGCGGAGGCGCGGCGAGACGAGGCGAGACGCTTCACGCTGGACGAGATCGAGGCGATTGGCGTCCAGGCCGGGCTCGAACGGCGAGACATTCGGCGCGCGGCCGCGAGTGTTCAGCATGTCTCCGTCGCACACCGAATTCTCGGCGCGCCGACCCGGTTTCACGGGAACCATTTCGTCGACCACCGACTCGGCGAGGATCAACTCTCGGACGTCGTCGAGGCGTTGAGATACGAGGTCGGGCTTCATGGCGACCTCCAGTTCGTCCCAGACGGGGTCGAATGGCGTGCACGGCCGGCGCTCGGCACCGTCATCGTTCACTTCACCGCTCGGCGGAAAGGGACGCGGATCTCTCTGCTGGTCGCGCGCGAGGACGCAGCTCTGCTCGCGGTCCTGATAGCCTGTGGGATCGGATCCGCGACCGGAGTCGCCGCCGGAGTAGGATTTCTCATGATCTCGCATGGGAGCGCTTGGCTCGGGCTCACCGCGTGTCTAACCGGAACTATCGCAGGCGCTTACGCCAGCATGCGGCTGATCTGGGGCCGTGCGGCCCGCAAGGCTGCCGCGATCACGAGCTCCCTTTTGGGTACGATCGTTTCGGTTACAGAATCGGCCGACGACGACGCCCTGCCGGGCTGAGGTGACCGAGTTGTGACACGAAATGATCACAGCTGCGCTGGCTCCGACCGGCCGCCGCACCGTATAACTAGGCCTGCGGCCCAAACTCCGAGCTTCTGATTTCATGTCCGACGGTCAACAATCGTCGCTCTATCTCAATAGAGAGCTGAGCTGGTTGGCGTTCAACGCGCGCGTGTTACACGAGGCGCTCGACTCACGTGTGCCCCTGCTCGAACGAGTCAAGTTCCTCGGCATTTTCAGCTCGAATCTCGACGAATTTTACATGGTTCGCATCGCCGGCATTCGACGGCAGGTTGCCGCCGGTGTCGTGCTGACGCCGCCGGACGGACTCACGCCGCAAGAACAACTCGATGCGATCGACGCCGAAGTGGCTCGGTTGACTCGGCTGCAGCGCCAGTGCCTCGACGACCTACTCGGCGAGCTCGCGATGCACAACGTGCGCTTGCTGCGGGTGGACGAGCTCACGCCGACGGAGTGGGGAGCGATCGACGAGTACTTCGAGTCGCAGGTCTTCCCGGTTTTGACGCCGCTCGCCGTCGACCCGGGGCACCCGTTTCCGTACATCTCGAATCTCTCGCTATCTCTCGCGGTCGAGATCAAGGATCCGCAGTCGGGCGGCATTCACTTCGCGCGAGTGAAGGTTCCGAAAAGCCTTCCTCGCTGGGTGCCCGTTCCGGGGCGGCCCAATCACTTCGTTCCGCTCGAGCAGGTGATCGGCGCCAACCTCGCGGCGTTGTTCTCAGGAATGGAGATCGCCGCATGGTACGTCTTTCGAATCACTCGCTATTCGGATCTCGATATTCCCGTCGATGAGCCGGAAGACCTCCTCGCGTCGATCGAGGAATCGGTCTTCCAGCGGCGGTTCGGTGAAGTCGTGCGGGTCGAAGTTCAAGACACCATGCCCGCCCATCTTCGGGCGTTGCTGCTCGACGAGCTTCGCGAAGTCGATGTTCCAGAGAGCGGCAATCTCGCCGAGAAGGACATTCAGTCAGCCGGCAATCTGCTCGACGTCAGTGAACTGGCCGGACTGTATTCGCTCGACCTTCCCGCGCTGAAAGATCCGCCGTTCGCGCCGACGATCCCTGCGGAGCTGCGCGACCAAACTCGCTCGATGTTCGAAGTGATACGCGAAGGGGATTTGCTCGTGCATCACCCGTTCGACTCGTTCACTGCCACGGTGGAGCGATTCCTCGAGGAAGCGTCGCGCGATGACCAGGTACTCGCGATCAAGCTCACGCTTTACCGTACATCGGGCGACACGGCACTCGTCGCCGCGCTCGTCGAAGCCGCTCAGCGCGGCAAACAAGTGGCGGTCATCGTGGAGCTCAAGGCGCGGTTCGACGAGACGAACAACATCTCCTGGGCGCGCAGACTCGAAGATGCAGGTGTACACGTCGCGTTCGGCTCGGCGAGTCTGAAGACGCACGCCAAGACCGCGCTGGTCGTGCGGCGCGAGGCGGATGGCATTCGCCGGTACGTGCACCTGGGAAGCGGCAATTACAATTCTCGAACGGCGCGGCTCTACACGGACGTTGGACTTTTCACCTGCAGCCCGTCGATCGGCGCCGACGTCAGCGATCTCTTCAACTCGCTGACCGGCTACTCGCGGCAGCAACTCTATCGAAAGCTCGTCGTCGCACCGCTGAACATGCGGTCGCGCTTCATCGAGCTCATCGAGCGCGAAGCCGCGAACGCCGCCGTCGGGCGACCCGCGCGAATCGTCGGGAAAATGAATGCGCTGGTCGACGCCGAAATCATCGACGCGCTGTATTTAGCCTCGCAAGCCGGCGTCGAGATCGATTTGATCGTTCGCGGTATCTGTTGCCTTCGGCCCGGGATTCCGGAGATCAGCGACCGAATCAGCGTCATCAGCATCGTCGGCCGATTCCTCGAGCATTCGCGAATTTGGAGCTTCTTGAACGGTGGCGCGGAAGAGTTTTATCTCGGCTCCTCCGATTGGATGCCGCGCAATTTCGACCGTCGCGTCGAGGCCGTGGCTCCCGTGGACGATCCCGCCATGCATGTGCGACTTCGCACGCTCCTGGCGACGTATCTCCATGACAACCGACAGGCCTGGGAGCTCGGTGCGGACGGAACGTGGACGCAGCGACAACCGGACGGCGTTGCCCGGCCGTCGCACGAGCTGCTCGTGAAGAGCTCGTGGGGAATTCAGACCGACGCGCCTCCGCCTCCGATTATCCTGAGACAGCAGCCCGCAAAAACCGCCGGCGATTGACGCTTATTCGAGCGCGCCGGCTTCGATCTCGGTCGACGATAGGATCTGGCCGTCCGGGCCGACGATCTCGATCGGAATGCCGGCGACGTCGGCGAGCAGCTCCGACTTGCGATTCGCGCCCCACATCTCGAGTCGCATGCTCGTCCGCTGCGTCGCCGGTACCGGCGTGATGCGAATGGCACGCTGCATCCAACGCGTTTTGAGGTCGGCGACCGCGCTGACGTGCCCGCGGTCGAACCCGTCCGCGATTCTCAAGAGCGCTGAGAGTCGCTTGATGCGTCGACGGAGATCTTTGTCGAGCGCGCCGTAGTTGCGCTGGCTTTTCTTCGGCGGACCGCCGCGATGGTATCGCGCGACGTTCGCGATGACGACTTGCTCCGACGGCGGCATTCCGAGGAGATCGGCGTGCAGAATCAGGTGATACGAGTGCTTGTGATGTCGCTCGTAGCTGATGTGGTAGCCCGAATCGTGGAGGAGCGCCGCGTCAGAAAGCGCGTCGCGATCTTCTTTGGTGCAGCCGAGGCGCTCCCCGAGCGCGTCGAAGAGAAGAAGGGCGAGCCGTTGAACGTGCGATGAGTGCGGCTGCTCGACGTGGCATCGAAGCGCGAAGTCGCCGACCGAGCGCGCACGCGCCTCGCCGGGATCGGCGATCGTCGGCGTGACGCGCGCTGCTTCGAGCAGCAATCCCTCGCGAATGCCATAGCGAGAAACGACGATCTCGCGCGCCTCGATGCGGCGAAGCACTTCGGCCGCCACCGCGAGCCCCGCGACGATGATGTCTGCGCGTTCCGGATTCAGTCCCGGCACGCCGCGCCGCTCGTCCGGAGTCATCTCGATCAGCATGTTGATAATGTGCTCGAGATCGGCGCGGCCGATCCGCGCGGCGTGCACAGACCTCGCCGTCAGAATTCCCTGACGCGCGAGGTAGATGCCGGCGAGGTTCGTGAACGTTCCGCCCGAGCCGATCAGCTGTGCGCCGCGCCAGTCTCTTAGCGGGATCGTCTCACGGATTCCCTCGGCAACGTCGCGTCGAAGTTTGCGGAGGCGCTTTGGCGTCGGTCCGTCGCTGAGATACTCCTCAGCGAGACGAATCGCGCCGAACGGAAGCGAGTTCAGTCGTTCCACGACGCCCTCGGCGCTTAGCGCGAGCTCGAGCGATCCACCGCCGATGTCGGCGACGACGGTTCGCCCGACGCCCATGTCGAAATGCGCGACGGCACTTCGAAAGCTCAGGCGGGCTTCCTCGTCGCCATCGACCACGCGAACGCGCAGGCCGGTCGCGCGCTGGATCATCGACACGAACTCGTTGGCATTCGATGCCTCTCGCACCGCGCTGGTCGCGACAGCGTCGATGCGCTCGGCGCCAAGCTGGCGAGCGAGCGTCGCCATCCGCTCGATGGCTTCGCGCGCGAGTTGAATCGACGCCTCGGATATGGCGCCGCTCGACGACAGGCCGGCGGCGAGGCGAGGCGCCGCTTTCATCTCGTCGACGACCTGAATCGCGCCTTCGGGCGAGACGTCGGCGACGATCTGGCGAATCGAGTTCGACCCGATGTCGATGGCGGCGACACGACGGTGTCCCGGCGCGATGAGTCGTCGCGGACTCTTATCGCGAGTGATCGGCAGAATGGCGGCCACGGCGGTCCTCCGCTGATGAGACCGAGCGTTCACGAGGTTGCGCGATGTGGACGAATATATTCGCGAGGCCTCGATCCGCGCATCGGTTCAACGCGCGACACTCGAAGCGGACGAGTAGGTCGAAACCCCGAGGCGTGTGAGCGAGTCGCAGTGCGGCTTGACGAGCTGCGGGCGCACCGGCGACGAACGGGCGGACCTCTCGGGGAACGCGATGCTGACTCTTCCGCGCCGAAGGTCTCGCCATTTGTCGAGAGCGCGGGCGACGCGGACGAACGACCGCGGGTCGATGAGATGCACGCCGCGGAGATCCATCCGAATGACCAATGTCTCCGGCGGTACGTGTGCGACTATCGCTTCCGCACGCGATGCGGCGAGATCGGCGAGCAGTCCGACGACGTAGATCGTCGCCGCGTGAGCGTGCGCCTCGAGCCGAACCTGGCAAAACTCCATACGACCCTCCGGTGATACGGAGCATGAAGCTCGGCTTCGAGCGTCACGCCAACATCGAAGCGTCCGTCACGTCCGGGTCACGACCTTCGGAGGGAAGAGCACGGTGATGGTTGTCCCGCGACCGACGGAGCTCTGCGCGCGCACGGTGCCGCCGTGCGCTTCGACGAGATGGCGAACGATCGCGAGGCCGAGTCCGGTGCCGCCCTCGTCGCGCGATCGCGCGGCGTCGACGCGATAGAACCGCTCGAAAATTCTGGCGAGATGTTCGGCGGGAATCCCGCTGCCCGTATCAGTTACGCTCACGGCCGAGCCGCCACCGGCCGCCGGCTCGCCGTGCACTTCGATCGACCCGCGCGCGGTGTGTCTCACCGCGTTCTCGACGAGGTTTGCGAGAATCTGCCGCAGCGCGGTCGGATCGGCGTCCACCCGGCGATAGTCGCCCGTGAACGAAAGTATGAGTCCCTTCGCGGCCGCTGCGTCGTGCACCGCGGTAAACACGTCGTTCACCACGACGGACAAGTCATTCGAAACGACGTTCGGAACCCAGCTTCCAGATTCGTAGCGTGAGAGGTCGAGCAGATCATCGACAATGCGCTGCATTCGACGCGTGTTCGACTCGATGGTTTGGAGGAATCGCGCTCGATCGTCCGCACGCAAATCCGGATCGCGCAGCGTCTCGGCGAATCCACCGATAACGGTGAGCGGCGTCTTCAGCTCGTGTGAGACGTTTGCGACGAAGTCGCGCCGAATGGTCTCGAGACGACGGCGCGTCGTCAGGTCCATGAGCGCGAGGACGGCGCCGCCATCGGGCAGCGGACGGGCGGTGATCAATACCGTTCGCCCGCCGAACGACAGCTCGCTCGCATCGGTTGCAATCCCGGTCATCGCGCCCCGAGTGGCGTCGCGAACGAGTCGTTCTTGCGGCAGGAGGTCGATTGAAAACGGCGGCTCGGCCGTGAGGTCGAGGAGGCGGCGCGCGCTCTGATTCAAGCGAACCACTTCGGCCCTCGGGCTGATTGCGACGATGCCTTCGTCGAGCGATTCGATCACGGCGCTGAGGAGCGCGTCCTCTGTTTCGAGAGCGGTGAGACGCGACGCGAGCTGCTCGGTCATCCGATGCAGCGCGAGCGCGAGGTCTCCGACTTCGCCCGGAGCGGAGAGCGACGGTCGTCGATCGACATCGCCCGCCGCAATGGCGCGAGCAACGTCGCGAAGCTCGATGATCGGCCGTGTGACGGTTTGCGAAAACGCGAAGGCAATGATCAGCGCACCGACGAGTGCAATGAGCGCGGACACCAGCACGTCGCGCCGAGCGCCGGCGACGATTTCGCGAAACGTCGTCGTCGTTACCGAGACGCGGACGAACCCGAGTGGGTGCCGAACGGCGACGTAGAATTCGTCATCGCCCGCGGAGGCGCTCGGACGCATCGACCATCCGATGCCTGCCAACCGTGCCGCGACGACCTCAGGGCGCGTCGAATGGTTTTGCAGCTGTTTGAGACCCTCGCCGCTGAATTCCGAATCGCCAACGACGACGCCTGTCGAGTCGATCAGGGTGACGCGTCGCGACAGCGCGGCACCGGCGGCGTCAGCGATGGAGTCCGGGTTTGGCCCGATACGCCATTCGGTCGCGACGAGGCGTGCCTCGCGCTCGAGCTCACGCCGGGTTTCTTGCGCCAACGTTTCCCGCAAACGACTTCCGGCAATCGCGACGACGCTCGCAACGAGCAGAAAGATCAGCCCGAAGAGGCCAAGCAGAAGTCGTTTGGCGAGTGTCACGCAGACCGAGACTGGCCGCCTTTGAGACGGTACCCGAACCCGCGAACCGTTTCGACGAGATCGCCCGCGCCGCCGAGCTTCGTGCGCAGCCGCTGGACGTGCATGTCGACCGTGCGGGTCTGAATATCGGGTGCCGCTTCCCAGACTGTCTCGAGGAGGTGCGCGCGTCCTTGGACGCGTCCGCGGCGCTCGGCGAGGGTCAGAAGAAGCTTGTACTCCGTCGGTGTGAGCTCGATCGGCTGATCGTCGACCAAAACTCTGTGCTCGGAGCGATCGATCGTGATGGGACCGATGCTCAACACGTCGGAGGGACCATTGCCTCCCGCGGAAACGCGGCGAAGGATCGCGCCGACCCGAAGCACGAGCTCCTGAGGGCTGAACGGCTTCGTGAGATAGTCGTCGGCGCCGAGCGCGAGGCCTTTGATTCGGTCGGGTTCTTCGCGCCGGGCGGTGAGCATCAAGACGGCGATGTCACGCGTCGCGGGCGTCGTTCGAAGCTTCTCGAGGACTTCATACCCGGACGCGCCGGGCAGCATCAGATCGAGAACAACGAGGGCGGGGCGTTCTTGCCGGGAGGCGGCAAGTGCGTCAGGACCGGTGGAGGCGGTCGAGACGCGATAGCCGGCTTTGACCAGATGGTAGGCGACGAGCGCCACGATATCGGCTTCGTCGTCGACCACGAGAATGCGTTCCCCGGTGACGGCGGCTGGAGCGGTCACGTCGGGACGCTGTTCGAGTTGGACAGTTGGCGCTGGATCTTCGCGACGATCATCTCGATGGCGACGGCGTTATGTCCGCCGCGGGGAACGATGACATCCGCGTATCGCTTCGTTGGTTCGACGAACTGCAGGTGCATCGGCTGGACGGTAGTCACGTACTGATCGAGGATTTCTTCGAGGGGTCTCCCGCGCTTGTTCATATCGCGCCGAATGCGTCGAATGAGACGGATGTCCGGATCGGCGTCGACGAAGACTTTGACGTCGCAGAGGTCGCGAACACGCGGGTCACTGAACAACAGGATGCCGTCGATCACGATGACTCGCGCCGCGGGAACGATGACCGTTTGTGCGCCTCGCGTGTGCGTCACGAAGTCGTACACCGGTTTCTCGATTGTGTCTCCGGACGCCAGTCGCGTGAGCTGACCGACGAGAAGCTCCCAGTCGAACGACTCGGGATGATCCCAGTTGATCTTCCGCCGCTCGGCGATGGGCAGGTGCTCGAAGTTCCGGTAATACGCATCCATATCGATGAACGCGACGGACTCCGCATGCAGCGCCTGCGCGAGATTCCGCGCGACGGTCGATTTCCCGGATCCCGAGCCGCCGGCGACGCCGACAATGAAAGGCTTCATCGCGTCACCGAGGACTGGGTCGAACGCCGGAAAAGTTGCCCGCGCTCGCGAGGCAAAAGAAGCTGTAACACTGTCACAATCTGGTATCGGCCCATGACGAGCCGCTAGTTTTTTCCAATGCGAAGTCTCGGGCGAAAGATCGCGCTTGCCGGCGCCGTCATCGGTAGCACGTCGTGCAACCTGCCGATGATTCACGAAGCGAACGTTCCGGTCGACATCGTCATCGCGGCGACAACCGACGTGCACGGATATTTGCGCGGCTGGGACTACTACGCCAACGCCCCGGACACGCTGCGCGGATTGACGCGCGTCGCAACAATCGTCGATTCGCTCCGGCGTGTGACGCGGGTCTGGCCGGTGCTGGTCGACGCGGGCGATTTCCTCCAGGGCAATCCGCTCACATTCGCCGCCGCGCGAATTGACACGACGATGCCGCACCCGGTCATCGCCGCGATGAACACCATGCTGTACGACGTCGGCGTCGTCGGCAATCACGAGTTCAACTACGGTGTGCCGACGCTCGATCGCATCCTTCGCCAAACGAAATTTCCCGTGCTCGCGGCCAACGTCTTCACGCCCGACGGAAAGGCGAAGTTCCGGCCCTGGGCGTTCACGATTCGCTACGGCAACGTGAAGATTGCGCTCATCGGAGCGACGACGCCTGGATCGATGGTCTGGGATCGCGACAATCTCAAAGGACGCCTCGAGGTTCGCGACGTGATTCCTTCGGTCCGTCAGGCCGTGCAGGAATCGCACGATGCCGGCGCCGCGATCACAGTCGTCGTGCTTCACTCCGGGCTCAACGAACCGTCGAGCTACGACACGGTGGCCACCAAGGTCGGGAGCGAAAACGTCGCGGCGCGACTGGCTCGCGAGGTTCCCGGGATCGATCTGATCGTCTACGGCCATTCGCACAAAGAGATGGCCGACACCGTGATCGGATCGACGCTGTTGATGCAGCCCAAGAATTGGGCGACGAGCGTCGCCATCGCGCATGTCATCGTCCAAAAACGGAACGGGCGATGGCGCGTGACCTCGAAGCGGTCGTCGATCGTGCAGGCCGTACACCACAAAGAAAACGTCGAAGTGCTCGGCGTCACCGAAGAGGGACATCGAGCCGCCGAGCGGTATGTGCGAACGGTGGTGGGGTCGACGCCGGTAGCGTGGCGCGCCGACTCCGCGCGAGTCATCGACTCGCCGCTCACCGACTTCATTCTCGAGGTCGAGCGGTCGGCGGCCGGCGCACAGCTCGCGTCGACTCCGATGTTCTCTCTCGGCGCGAACATCGCCGCCGGTCCGATCACGGTCGCGAGAATCGCGGCGCTCTATCCGTACGACAACACGCTTCGCGTCGTGAAGATCAGCGGCACCCAGCTCCGCGCCTACTTGGAGCACAGCGCGCACTATTTCAAATCCACAGCGGCCGGAGTACAGGTCGATCCTTCGATCCCGGGCTACAACTACGACATGCTGGCCGGCGTCGACTACACGATCGATGTCTCGAAGCCGATGGGTGAGCGAATCACGCAGCTCGACTATCAGGGACGGGCGGTGACGCCGACGGACACATTCACGCTGGCGCTCAACAACTATCGGCAGGCGGGCGGCGGTGGCTATTCGATGTTGGCCGGCGCGCCGGTGGTTCAGGATCACGGGCTCGAGATTCGCCAGCTGTTGATCGACGAGGTCCGAAAACGCGGAACCATCACGCCGTCCGATTATTTTCACTCGAACTGGCGAATCGTTCCCGCCTCCGCGATTCCCGGTCTTTTGAAAACTCAGAGATGACAACCAGAATGGTTCGTGTGTTCGTAAATGCGTCCGGCGTCGACGTGCCTGCCGGTTCGACGGCGCTCGACGCGGTTCGTGCGTGGAATTCCGATGCCGCCGACGAAGTATCCTCGTCTCGACGGTTGATCACGGACAGCCGGGGCCTGCCGATCGATTCGGCGACGGCGATGAGCGCCGGCTCGATTCTCCGCCTCGTCGCGAACCGCGACCGCTCGGCGGAAGACGCCGACGAATAGTCGCGGATGAATCCAGTCATACACTCGGAGTTGCTTCGTCGGCTCCCGAAGGCCGAGCTGCACTGTCATCTCGACGGGTCGGTGCGGCCGTCGACCCTCCTCGAGCTCGGACGCGAATACAAGAAGGCGATGCCGCGTGACGACGCCGAAGCGCTCGGCGACTTCATGCGGGTCGACGACGCGCGGAGTCTCGAAGATTATCTCGCGCGCTTCGATGTCACGCTCTCCGTGATGCAGACCGCTGAGTCGCTCGAGCGGATCGCGTACGAATTGTCGATCGACGCTGCGAGCGACGGCGTGCGGTACATCGAAGTTCGGTACGCGCCGGTGCTCAACACGCGCGAAGGAATGTCGCTCGAGCAGGCCGTCGAGAGCGCCGTTCGCGGTCTCGAACGCGCGGAGCGCGACGGCGGAGCGATGGCGCGCGTGCTGGTCACCGGACTTCGGCATCTGTCGCCGGACGTCTCGCTGGAGCTCGCGCGGCTCGCGGTCGCGTTCAAACATCGCGGAGTCGTCGGCTTCGATCTCGCCGGGGGAGAGCTTGGCAATCCGGCGGCCCCGCATGCCGCGGCGTTCGCGTATGCCCGCGAGCACGATCTCGCATGCACCTGCCACGCGGGCGAGGGCGCAGACGCGTCGTATGTGCGCGAGGCGATTCACGTCTGCGGCGCCCATCGCATCGGGCACGCGACGCGCCTCATCGAAGACGAGTCGTTGACGCAGTACGTGAACGACCGGCGCATCGCGCTCGAGATCTGCCTCACGAGCAACGTCCAGACGCACGCGGTCGAATCGTATCAGGAACACCCGTTGCGACAGTACTTCGACCGCGGGGTGAATGTCGTGCTGAATACAGACAATCGTTTGATGAGCGGGACGACGCTCACCGACGAGTACATGCACGCCGCCTCGACGCTCGGCTTCAACTTCGACGAGCTGTCGCAGATCGCGCTCAACGGCTTCGCCAGCGCGTTCATCCCCTGGGAGGACCGAGAGCGTCTCATCGCGGAGGCGAAGGTGGAGATCGCGCGGCTTCGCGGAGCCGTCCGCCCATGAGCGACTACGGAGCCGATGCAGCGCAAATCGCCGCCGACGCTGTTCGCCCGTGGCTTGGCGGACAAACCCCAGTCGCCGCGATCGTGCTTGGCTCCGGTTTGGGCTCGCTTGCCAACGAGATCGATGCGGTCGCGCGAATCCCATTTCGCGACGTTCCCGGATTTCCGTCAGCGACGGTCGTGGGTCACGCTGGCGCGCTGATCGCCGGGACGCTCGAAGGAAAATTCGTTCTCGCGCTCGCCGGTCGCTTCCACATGTATGAAGGGCATGACGCTCGGCTCGCAGCTTTTCCAGCGCGTGTCGTCGACGCACTCGGCATAAAGACGCTGATCGTATCGAACGCCGCGGGCGGTGTGAATCGATTGTGGCAGCCCGGCGATCTGATGCTGATTCGCGATCATATCAACTTGATGTTCCGAAATCCGCTCACCGGTCCGGCAGAGAAGGGTGATGTGCGTTTTCCGGACATGTCGGCGCCGTACGACGCGTCGCTCGCCGACGTAGCGCGACGCGTCGCGACGGAGCAGGGGACTGTTCTGCGCGAGGGCGTCTACGCAGGTCTCCTCGGGCCGGCGTACGAGACCCCCGCGGAAGTGCGAATGCTCACGCTGCTCGGGGCGGACGCGGTCGGTATGTCGACGGTGCCCGAGGTGATCGTCGCTCGCTCGGTGGGAATGCGCGTGCTCGGGTTCAGCTGCATTACGAATCTCGCGTCGGGCATCTCGAACAGCCGTATCACGCACGCCGAGGTACTCGAGACGACCGCGCGCGCCGCGGCGCGATTTACAGCGTTGGTGCGCGGGGTCGTTGCCCGGTTATGAGTGGCGCCTGGACGCTATTCTGATGGTCAGTGCGTCCCTCGTCGAGCGGCCGGCGGTGGCGGAAGGGCGCGAACTCGCAAGCGGAAATCATTGAACGCTGCCGTGTTCGTGGTCAGCGTGCGAATGATCGCAGGATTGATCTTCGAGATCTGATTCCGCGTCGCTTGGATTCGACTCTCTTCGAGCGGATGGTCGGTGAACCATGCGTCGAGCGCCGAGGGGGCTTGCTGGCGTTCGGCCAACAGCTTCTCGAACATCTGCGGCATGCCGTTCGGGTTGATCCCTGCGCGAACCAGCTCGTCGACGCCGGCCGCGTCGGCCTGGGCTTCGTCGTCGCGGCTGAACTTCGCGAATACCGCGGCGCCGCCAACGTTGATGCCCGCCTGCGCGATGCCACTATTGCACACACTGGTGAGCACACACGCAACCGTCACCCCCAAATTCGCACCTTGCATTTGCTCCATCTGCTTCACGGAGTGCCGCAGCACGACGTGTCCGATCTCGTGCGCGATCACCGACGCAAACTCGTCCATGTTGTCGGACCGCTCGGCCACGCCGCGGTTGACGTAGATGTACCCACCCGGCAGCGCGAACGCGTTGAAGTCGTTCGTGTTGACCATGTAGAAATGCCAGTTCAGGTCTCTGCGCGACGTCACGTTGGCGATCGAATCACCGAGTATGTTGAGATATCGGTTGATCGCGTTGTCCGTGATGATGGGCAACTGCTGGTTGACTTGCTGGGATTGATCGGCGCCGATCTGCACCTCTTGCTGTTGCGAGATGCTACATGCTGCGGATCCCCCCAAAACGGCGGCCATTGCCGCGCCCGCAACCAATCGTCTCATAGGATCGATCTCTTCCGTTTGATGAATTCCGAACCTAAGAAGGCAAGACACATTCCCGCATGAAGCTGCTGACGCTAGCCCGCGACCTCCGGCGGCGAAAAGCGCGTGAGCGCCAGGATCTGTTCGTCGCCGAAGGTCTCCGGAGCGTCGAGGAGCTTCTTCGATCGGACCTCGAGATCCGCGGCGCGCTCGTCGGGCCCGCGGCTGCGGAAAATTCGCGAGGGCAGGCCCTCCTTGCACAGTTCGGTCATCGTGACATCTCGGTCGAGCAGGTGACCGCCGAGGAATTCGCGAGCGCGGCCGATACCGATTCGCCGCAAGGAATTCTGGCTATCGGGAGAGTCCGAAAGCTGTCGCTGAGCGATCTACCGCACGACGACACGGTTCGACTGCTCGTCCTCGATGCCATTCAAGACCCCGGGAACGTCGGGACGATCCTGCGAACGGCGGCCGCTCTTCAGGCGACGGCAACTTTTTCCCTGCCGGGAACCGTTGACCTATGGAATGCTAAGGTCGTCCGTAGCGGGATGGGTGCGCACTTCCATCACCCCTGCCTGAGCGGAACCTGGGACGACCTCGATGCTTTTCGGCGCGAGCGTTCCGTTATCGTTTGGGCCGCGGACGCGGGCGGCGATTCGATCGAAGGGCTGGATCGACCGCCTCGACTGGCGCTCGTGGTGGGGAATGAAGGGAGTGGTCTCTCATCGGCAGCACGGCAGCGCGCGGACCGGACTGTCGCCCTGCCGATCGCAGAATCGACCGAGTCTCTCAACGTTGCCGTGGCGACGGGAATCCTCCTCTACGAGCTCCGCCGGTGAACAGCTTTAGCAATTCTCTCATCGCTCAGGTGTACGCCTTCATCTTCGGCGCGTGCATCGGATCGTTTCTGAACGTCTGCATTATCCGCTGGCCGGCGGAGCGCTCGGTGCTTCGCCCGCGATCGCGATGCCCAAGCTGCGGGAATCAGCTGGCCTGGTTCGAGAACGTTCCGATCTTGAGCTGGATCGCGCTTCGCGGTCGCTGCCGGTGCTGCGACGAGTCGATCTCGGTCATGTACCCGGCGATCGAGCTGATCGTCGCGTGCGGCTGGATGCTCACCTTTCACTATTACGGCGTCACGTTCACCGCGCTTCGCGTTGCCGTGTTCGCGACCGTGCTCCTCGGCGTCGCGATCACCGATGCCAAACACTACCTCATTCCCGACGGCTTCACGCTGTTTGGGTTGATGTTCGCGCTGCTGTCGTCGGTCGTCGCGTTCTTCCGGCTCGAACCGCAGCAAGTCTTCGCGACGCCCTACGACGCGCTCATCGGCGCATGCGCCGGTGCTGGGCTCATCGCGATCGTTGGTTGGCTCGGCGAAGTCGTGACGAAGCGCGAGGCGATGGGCTTGGGCGACGTCACGCTGATGGCATTCGTCGGAGCGGCGCTAGGGCCGACGCGCGCGCTGATGACGGTGTTCGTAGGCGCAACGCTCGGTGCGGTTGCCTTCGCCGGGATCGTGATCCCCGTATCGCTCGCCCGCCGCGGACATTCGCGAGAGCAGACCGAGCTTGCACTCGGAAGCCCGCCGTTCGAAGCGCCGCTCGTGCCGTTCGGAGTGTTCCTTGCGCCTGCCGCGCTCCTAACTTTGTTTTGGGGGGACGCCCTGCTCGCCTGGTTGTCGCGCGGTTGAGGCGGGAGGTCGTAAGCGGCGATGGGAAGCGGGAACCGCTAACGCGTCGCAACCGTAGAACCAACGTGGGCTCGGTCGCAGGTTGGTTCCGGCTGTCAGCCCCGCATCCCGTTCCAGGCGCCGGCGCATGATTGGTGATTTTCTCCGAAACGAAGCCTCTGGCGCGCTCGCGCGCTTCACGAGAGACCTGACCGCCGATGCGCGGGCCGCGCGCCTCGAGCCGGTTCGCTGCCGGGATCAGGAGGTTTCGCGTGTCATCGACATTCTTCTCCGCCACGGCAAGAACAATCCCACGCTGGTCGGACCGGCGGGCGTGGGAAAGACGGCGATCGCGGAAGGACTCGCGCAGCGCATCGCTTCCGAAAACGTTCCGCTGACGCTGCGCGACGTGCGGTTGCTCTCGCTCGACCACGTTTCCCTTCTCGCGGGAACGACCTACCGCGGACAGTACGAGGAGCGGATTCGAGTGATCGTTCAGGAGACGACCGCAGCATCGGACGTCATCCTGTTCATCGACGAGCTGCACAATCTGATCGGACAGGGCACGGCCCTCGGCACCGCGATGGACGCCGCGAACATGCTCAAACCGGCGCTGGTTCGTGGCGACTTCCGCGTCATCGGCGCGACGACGAGCAACGAATACGAGCGCTGGATCGAAGGCGATCCCGCCCTCGAGCGCAGATTCCAGAAGGTCATCGTCCGCGAGCTCGGAGAGCTCGAGACGATGGAAATTCTCCGAGCTCGAAAAGAGCGGCTCGAGCGCCATCACAATGTGCTCATTTCCGATGAAGCTCTCCGCGCGGCCGTGACGCTGACCGATCGCTACGTGACGGATCGAATGCGACCGGACAAAGCGATCGACGCGCTCGACGAAGCGTGCGCGCACCTCCAGGCGGTCACCGAGTACTCGAAGAAGACCGAGGCGCTGATTCAACAGCGCATCGATCTGATGAAAAGGGAGGCTGCTGCCGATGCCGACGCCGAAAAGCGCGAGCGCGAAACGGTAACGCGAAACGAAGGACCGAACGCGTTCGAGAGATTTGGCGCCGAGATCGAAGCGCTCTTCACCGGCGCGCCGGCACCCGTGAGCGGTGGCGCTGAGCGGGCAAGCGTCGCGCCCGAGCCGCGCGTGCCGCGACCCGCGTTGGCACCGCTCGAAGCGGATCTCACGCGTCAACTCATGGAAGAGGGCATTGTCATCCGCGGCCATGACGTCGCGCGCGTCGTTGGCTTGATGTCGGGCAAAGACGTGAACTGGGAGGAAGAATCAGCACGATGAAGTGGTGGCCGGCATTGGCCTTGATGCTCGCGATCGGCTGTCGCGAGCGCGCGAACGTCGGCAACGGCCCGTACGCCGACAAAGTCGCCACCGACGTCCCACAGATCGAGAAAGCCCTTGGCGTGAAGTTCAAAACGCCGCCGAAGCTGGAGATTCGATCGCGCGACCAGGTTCGCGAGTTCCTGCTGCAAAAGCTTCGAGAGCCCGATGCCCAAAAGCAGCTCAGCAACGAAGAGCGAACCTACAAGCTGCTGGGCATGTTGCCCGACACGATGCACCTCTCGGACTTCTTCGTGAAGGTGCTGACCGAGCAGATCATGGGCTACTACGACCCGAAGACGAAGATCCTCTACGTCGTCGACGGCGCGCCCGAAGAATTCGTCGGCCTGACGATCATGCACGAGCTCGTGCACGCGTTGCAGGACCAGTACGTCAACCTCGATTCGCTCGAGCACATCTCGGGCGACGACGATCGCGCGGCTGCGATTCAAGCCGTCGTCGAAGGCGAAGCGACGTACGAGCAGGTCTTCATCATGGCGGGCGGCGACGGCAACCTGGCGGCGCAGTTGCCGGGCGGCTGGGAGTCGATGCGCACCCAAATTCGCGACGCGCAACAGAATCAACCGATTTTCTCATCGGCGCCGATGGTCATTCAGGAAACGCTGCTGTTCCCGTACATCAACGGCGCGGATTTCGTGCGCCGGTTCAAGGCCCAGCGTCCCGGCAAGCTTCCGTTCGACAACCTGCCGGTGTCGACGGAGCAACTGATGCACGACTCCGCGTATTTCGGAAAGCATCCCGACATTCCGAGTCTCATCGAGCTGCCGCACATCGACGGCACCATCGACGAAAACGACTTTGGCGAGTTCGGCACGCGGCTGTTTTTGTTCGCGCACACGAAGGATCAGGACCAGTCGATTCGCGCGTCGAACGGATGGGATGGCGACCGATATGCACTGGTGAAAACACCAAATGGCGACGCGTTCGTCTGGGTCACGGTGTGGGATACGAAGGAGGACGCGGCTGAGTTCATGTCCGCGATCGACGGAGTGATGTCTGCCCGATTCCACGTGCAGCCGCGCGTGACCGGCGAGCATCGACACTTCGATGCCGGCAAGCGCATCGTCGACGTCGACGTTCGCGAGGTCGAAGGCAGGCCCGTGGTGCTCTACGTCGATGTCCCCGCCGGCTCGAGCACGAACATCGTCGACTTCGCCAAGGTGAAGGTGACGCCGCGGTGACGCTCCCCGCCGCACGTCCCTCGTCGCCGGTTCCTGCCGCACCAGCGCCGGTCGGGGCCGCGCAACCGCGCGCGATGCAAATTCTGGCCGACGAAGCGACGCGCCAGGCACAGCTCGACACGATGAAGCGCCGCGCGACCGGCCTCCTCATTCTCGCGACGATCATCTTCGTCATCGCGAGAGTGCTGGAGTCGAAGTACACCTGGTTGGCGATCGTCCGGGCGACGGCCGAAGCGGGAATGGTCGGCGGTCTCGCCGACTGGTTTGCCGTAACGGCGCTGTTCCGCCATCCGCTCGGAATTCCCATTCCGCACACGGCGATCGTTCCCGCGAAAAAGGACCGCGTCGGCCGAACCCTCGGCGCCTTCGTCCAGCGAAATTTTCTGACGCGCGAGGTCATCGAGCATCGGCTGCGGTCGATGCAGGTCGGACTTCGCCTCGCCGAGTGGCTCGCTGATCCGGACAACGCACGAACGATCTCGCGGAGCGCCGCGACCGCGATGAGCTCCGCGGCGTCGATGCTTCGCGATGAAGACGTCCAAGAGGTCATCGACCGCAGCCTCGCGGAGCGTGTGCGCGCGATGCACCTCGCCCCGTTGCTCGGCAAGGTGCTGGCGGTCATGACCGAGAACGACCGGCACCAGGAAGTTCTCGACGAGGTCATCGAGCTCGCGTCGCGCGTCGTCAACGACAACAGCGAGATCATTCGCTCGCGGATCGAGCAGGAAACGCCCTGGTGGATTCCGACGGCCGTCGACGACAAGATCTTCAAGCGCGTGCTCGGCGCGATTCAGCGTTTGCTCACGGAGCTCAGCGCCGATCCGCACCATGCGCTGCGTCACCGGTTCGATATCGCGCTGCGGGAGTTCATCGAGCGTCTGAACACGTCGCCGGAATTCGCCGCGCGCGTCGACGCATGGAAGGAGGAGTTCCTCGACAACGACGCCGCCCGCCGCTTCTCGGCCTCCCTCTGGCAGGACGCGAAGGCGGCGCTCGCGCGGTACGCCGCGAATCCGGAGCCGAAGGCGCCCGGTGTCATCGAGAATGCGCTCACGACGTTCGGTCAGAAAGCGATCGACGATGCCGAACTGCTTTCGAAGCTCGACAAGTTCGCCGTGGACGTCGCGGTCTTTCTCGTCGGGCGATATCAGGACGAGGTCGCGGACCTGATTGCGTCGACGGTGGCGTCGTGGGATCCCGAGATTACATCGAAGCGCGTCGAGCTCGCGATCGGGCGGGATCTTCAGTTCATTCGGATCAACGGGACGATCGTCGGCGGGTTGGCCGGCATGGTCATCTATCTGATCTCGTCGTTCTTCCGCTGATCCAAAATGTTCTTTTCTCCCTGAGATTAAACGGCGACCGGATCCTCGCTGCGATCCGCCGGCGTCGTCGAACCGGCGATTCCCGGTGAAGGTTCGGGTTGTACCGTATCCGCCAACTCACTGGCGATCGGCAAGAGGGCGAGGCGAAGCACCTCGTCCATCCGGTCGACGAACATGAACGTCATGTTCTTGCGAACTTCTTCCGGTACATCCCGGAGGTCTTTCTCGTTCGACTTCGGCATGATGACTTGACGAAGCCCCGAGCGATACGCGGCAAGCGTCTTCTCCTTCACGCCACCGATCTCGAGCACCTTTCCGCGAAGGGTCACCTCGCCGGTCATGGCGAGATCACGCCGGACTGGACGACCGCTGAGCGCACTGGCGATCGCGAGCGTCAGCGTAATCCCCGCGCTCGGCCCGTCTTTCGGAATCGCGCCCGCGGGCAAGTGGATGTGGAGGTCGCTCTCGCGGAAGACGCTGTCGTCGACGCCAAGTTGGTGCGCGCGCGAGCGAACGTAGGAATACGCCGCGTCGACAGACTCCCGCATGACATCGCCGAGCTGGCCGGTCACCGTCAGCCGGCCCGTGCCGGGCATCTTCAAGGCTTCGATCAGCATGATGTCGCCGCCAGTGGCCGTCCACGCGAGACCGGTGACGACGCCAACCTCCGGCACCTTCTCCGCCTCTTCGACCGAGTAGCGCGGAATACCAAGGACTTCCTCCACCTTGTCCAGATCGACGACCCACGCGCCTTCCTCGCCCTCGGCCTTGGCCCGAGCGCGCTTGCGCATGATTGCCGCCAGGTTGCGTTCAAAGTTTCGTAAACCCGCCTCGCGCGAGTAGCGATTCGAGATGAACGACAGGGACTCGTCCGTGAACTGCAGATCCTTGTCGCTGATGCCGTGTTCTTCGAGCAAACGCGGAAGCAGGTAGCGCCACGCGATCTCGACTTTCTCCTCGACCGTGTAGCCCGCGATCTTGATGACCTCCATGCGGTCGCGAAGCGGCGCGGGGATGTCGAACAGATTGTTCGCCGTGCAGATGAAAAGGCACTGCGAGAGATCGAAGGGCAGGTTGAGATAGTGATCGACGAACGAGTTGTTCTGACTCGGATCGAGCACCTCGAGCATCGCCGCCGTCGGATCGCCGCTCGGACCGCCGCCCGACATCTTGTCGATCTCGTCGATCATGAGAACGGGGTCTTTGACCGCGACACGGCGGAGCGCCTGAATGATCAGGCCGGGCATCGCGCCGACGTACGTACGACGATGTCCGCGAATCTCGGCCTCATCGCGGACGCCGCCGACCGAAATGCGATAGAACGCACGACCGATCGATTTGCCGATCGCTTCGCCGAGGGAGGTCTTGCCGGTTCCCGGCGGCCCGACGAAGCAGAGGATTGGGCCGTGCGGATCCCCGCCGCGAAGCTTGCGAACGGCGAGGTATTCGAGGATGCGTTCTTTGGCCTCATCGAGACCGTAGTGCCGGTCGTCGAGCGCCGATTCGACCTTCTTGAGATCGATCTCCTCCTCGCCGGACTTCTTGCTCCATGGAAGCGAGAGCACCCAGTCGAGATACGTGCGAACGACATGGTACTCGCTCGACGCCGGCGAGAGCATTCGCATGCGCTCCGTCTCACGACGAGCTTCCTGCGCGATTTTGTCCGGGAGCTTCGCTTCCTCGATTTTCTTGAGAATGTCGATCGCTTCTTTCTCGCCCGGGTCCGCCTCGCCCAGCTCGGCCTGAATCGCGCGAAGCTGCTGGCGCAGATAGAACTCGCGCTGATGCTGCTCGATCTTGATCTCCGTCTGCTTCTTCACGTCTTCCATCACACGCGCTCTCGCGACTTCGCGCTCGAGGCGGGTGAGGATGAAGCGGAGTCGCTGGCCGACGTCGAGGCGCTGGAGGACTTCGTCCTTGTCGGCGATGCGGAGGTTCATGTTCGTCGCCGCGAGGTCGGCAAACCGGCCCGGGTCGGAGACGTTCATCTTCAAGATCGCCGGCACTTCGTCCGGGATTCGATCGACCAGCTCCGCGAGCGTTTCGGCGGCGGAGACGACGCGAGCGACGAGATCGTCGACGTCCTGTTGGTCGGCCGGGATCTCTCGAGCGGCGCGAATCACCGCGACCGGGTAGGGCTCGACCTGGTCCATCGCGTCGATAACGATGCGGCGAAGACCCTGGAGAGTGATCTGAACCGTGTCGCCCGGAAGATTGATGCGCTCGTGGACTCGAGCGGCGACACCGACGCGTCCGAGGAACCGCTGCGCGTCGATCGGCTCGTCATGATCGCCGCTGGCGACGACGAGCGCGACGATGAGCCCTGGTTCTTCATGCGCTCGAAGCAGCGCGAGGTTCTCGGGAGCTCCCATTTGCACGGCGATCGTTCCAAGCGGGTATACGATCGTCGAACGGAGCGCCATGAGCGGCAGCGTCGGAGGGAGCTCCGACTTCAAGATTTCGTCCTTGCGCTGGGCCTTTGCCATGCCTCAGGTCTCTGGTCTCAGGTCACCGGTCGCAGGGTCCGACCGACGTCTCAAAGGAGCCCTGAGACCCGCGAGCCGAAACCTGTGACCTCGAAGCGGTAAGTATAACACCGATACTGCATTAGCCAACTGTGAAAACTTGATGCGACCGCGACAGTCGACTAGTTTCCCAAGTCTATGTTTGACGAGCTCTCAGAGAAACTCGAAGCGACGTTCGCGCGGCTCCGTGGCCGCGGCGTTCTCACCGAGGCGGACATCAAGGAAGGGCTGCGCGAAGTGCGGCGCGTCCTCCTCGAGGCGGACGTCAACTTCCAGCTCACTCGGGAATTCCTCGAGCGGGTCGAGAAGAAGGCCGTCGGCGTTGCGCAGCTTCGCACGGTGTCGCCGGGGCAGCAACTCGTCAAAGTCGTTTACGACGAGCTCACCGCGATGCTCGGAGAACGGCGCGAGGGACTGAAGCTCAGCTCCGTTCCGCCGACCGTGGTGATGATGGTCGGGCTTCAGGGTTCTGGTAAGACGACAACCGCCGCGAAGCTCGCGCGTCGCCTGAAAGCCGAGAATCGTCCGACCCGTCTCGTCGCATGCGACGTGTATCGCCCAGCCGCGATCGATCAGCTCGAAACGCTCGGCCAGCAGCTCGACGTTCCCGTGTACGCCGAGAAGGACACGAAGGACGTCGTTCGCATCGCGCGAAATGGAATCGAGCAGGCGAAGAAGGCTCGTGACCGCGTCGTCATCATCGATACTGCCGGTCGCTTGCAGATCGACGACGACATGATGAAAGAGCTCGAGAAGCTCAAGGCGGCGATTCACCCCGACGAGATCATGTTGGTCGCCGATGGCATGACGGGTCAGGACGCGGTGAAAATCGCTCAGGGATTCGATCAGCGGCTCGGCGTTACCGGCGTCATTCTCACGAAGATGGATGGCGACGCGCGCGGTGGCGCGGCGCTCTCGATCTATGGCGTCACGAAGAAGCCGATCAAGTACATCGGCGTCGGTGAAAAGCCGGATGCGCTCGAGGAGTTTTACCCCGACCGAATGGCGGGCCGAATCCTTCAACAGGGCGACATCGTTTCGCTCGTCGAGAAGGCGCAGGACGCGTTCGACGCCGACGAAGCAAAGCGGCTCGAGAAGAAGGTTCGAAAAGAGGGCATGGACCTCACCGACTTCCTGGCCGCGATGAAGCAGATCGAACGTCTCGGTCCGCTCGAGGGACTGCTCAAGATGCTGCCGGGCGTCAATACGAAAATGCTGAAGCAGGCCAAGGCGGCCGACCCGAAGCGTTTGAAGCACGTCGAGGCGATCGTGCTGTCGATGACGCTCGACGAGCGGAAGAAGCCCGAGGTGATGAACGGCTCGCGGCGCGCGCGAGTCGCGAGGGGCTCGGGGCGGCCGATCAACGAAGTGAATCGCTTGCTCGAGCAGTTCCGCGAGATGCAAAAGATGATGAAGAAGGCGGCCGGCTCCGCGCCGGGCAGCGGTGGTAAAAGGCTTAATCCGTTTGGTCTGAGGTGAAATTGGTGTGGGTCAGCGCTCGGAGGTCAGGGATTGCATCCCCTGAGCCCTGACCTCTGACCCCTGGCAAGACCGGGTGCGGTTGATCGGTTGATCAATGCGCGAGGAGCCCGGAGCAGTTCATAGAACCCTGATGAGGATTTCCTAGTGTCAGTCAAGATTCGACTGCGCCGAACCGGGCGCAAAAAGCAGCCGACGTACCGTATCGTCATCGCCGACTCGCGCAGCCCGCGCGACGGCAAATTCATCGAAGTGATCGGGCAGTATGCTCCTCGTCAGGGTGAGCAGGCGCTCAATCTCAAGAACGATCGCGTCAACTACTGGCTCGACAGCGGCGCGCAGCCGACGGATACGGTCCGCTCGCTGCTTCGCAAGGCCGGCGTGTTGAAGACCCGTCACGAGGCGCGCCTCGGACGGAAGCTCACCGCGGCGGCGGTCCCCGTCGCCGACAGGGGCGAGGAGGCAGCGGAGTAGCTCCGATGACATCGGTCCCTCCCGAGCTCATCATCGTCGGGCGGGTCCGCAAAGCACACGGCATCCGCGGCGAGCTCGTCGTCGAGCCGATCACCGACGAGCCGGACGCGGTCTTCGCGTCCGGCCGTCGCGTTATTGCGGGCACCTCATCTGGAGATCCCGCCAAGGATCGCCGCGAGTTGAGCATTCTCTCATCGCGGCCGTTCAAGGGCGGCATGCTCGTGCACTTCAGTGACATAACCGACCGGGCCGGCGCGGAGCTATGGCGCGACCGGTTCCTCCTCGTGCCGGCGGACGAGCTCGAGCCCCTCGGTGACGATCAGGTTTACATCCATGACCTGCTTGGGATGGCAGTGCAGCTGGAGTCTGGTGCGCCCGTCGGGACGGTCGTCGAGACCTATGAGCTTCCACAGGGGCTCGCGCTCGAAGTCGGGCGAGAGAAAGGAACGGTGCTGATTCCGTACGATCGCATCGTCACCAGGGTCGACCGTGAGCGCCGCGTGATCCAGATCGATCCGCCAGCCGGCCTGCTCGATGACTGATGCGACCGGGTGGAGCGAAGACGAATCGACGCCGATTGCACCGCTGCGGATCAACGTCGTCACGATCTTTCCGGAGTTCTTTTCCGGGCCGCTCGGCCTGAGCATCCCGTCGCGCGCTCGCGACGCGAGGCTGGTCGAGTATCGCATCATCGACCTGCGCGACTTCACCCACGACAAACATCGAACCGTCGATGACGCTCCCTATGGCGGCGGAGCCGGGATGGTCATGAAGCCGGGGCCGTTCTTCGAAGCGGTCGAGTCCCTGGCGCCGGCGGGTCCGGTCGTGTTGATGTCAGCCAGGGGAAGGCAATTCGGGCATGCGGACGCCGTCCGCTTTGCCGAGGGGAGGGAGCTGACTTTGCTGTGCGGCCACTATAAGGATGTGGACCAGCGGGTCGCCGATCACCTCGCGACGGAGGAATTGTCGCTTGGAGACTTCGTGCTCAGCGGCGGTGAGCCGGCTGCCCTGGCGATCATCGATGCCACGGTTCGACTGCTGCCGGGAGCGATGTCGGACATCGAGAGCGCGCGGACGGATTCCTTTTTCGATCGTCGTTTGAGCGCGCCGAGCTACACGCGTCCGCCGGTCTTCCGGGGCCACTCGGTTCCGGAGGTTTTGCTCTCCGGGGATCACAAAAGGATCGCCGACTGGCGTGAGTCGGAAGGACGAAGGCTGTCGGAGGGGCGCGGGCTAAAGTAAGGCCATCCCTAGACTTCGGCCCGCGGATCCCTTAATATCACAGTTCTCTCCCAGTTCACTTCCGGGCCATTAGCCCCGAGCGTCATATGCATGCTTTCATCGAAACCCAGAAAGAGTGGCTCCGCAAGGTTCCTCCGTTTCGCGCAGGCGACACGCTTCGCGTGAATGTGCGCGTCAAAGAAGGTGAAAAGGAGCGCATTCAGGCGTTCGAGGGTGTTTGCATCGGCCGTCGCGGCAGCGGCGTCAGCGAGACGTTCACCGTTCGCAAGATATCGAACGGCGTCGGCGTCGAGCGCATCTTCCCGGTGCACAGCCCGATGCTCGCGGAGATCAACGTTGTTCGGCGGGGCCGAGTGCGTCGCGCGAAGCTGTACTATCTCCGCAATCTGACGGGGAAGGCGACCCGCATTCGCGAGAAGAAAGTTCGCGTCGCGGTTCCAGAGACCGGCGCCTCGCCGGAGTAGATTCATGGGGCGGGATCGGTGGAAGCCGGTCGAGCGAGAGCTGCGCAAGACCGCCGGGCCGCTGATTGCCGGAGTAGATGAAGTCGGACGGGGCCCGCTTGCGGGCCCCGTTGTCGCATGTGCAGTCGTGATGCCGCCGGATGTGCGCGCGATCGCCGGCGTCGACGACTCGAAGAAGCTTCGCGCGTCAGAGCGGGAGCGCCTCGCCGTGAAGATCCGCGAGCGCGCGATCAGTGTCGGCGTCGGAGCGGCGTCGGTCCGCGTCATCGATCGGGTCAACATCTACCACGCGACGGTCGTCGCGATGCGTCGCGCGCTCCGACGGTTGTCGGTGACGCCGAACCACGTCGTCATCGACGGAAAGCCGTTTCGAACACTCGAGATTCCACACACAGCGATCGTCGGCGGGGACGATGCCTGCTATTCGATCGCGTGCGCGTCCATCATCGCGAAGGTGACGCGCGACCGGATCATGCACGCGCTGGCCGGTCGATATCCGAACTATCGTTGGGACCGAAACGTCGGATACGCGACGCTTGCGCACCTCGAGGGGTTGGCGGCGCACGGAGTGACGGCGCATCATCGGCGGTCTTTCATTCCGGTTCGGCAGCTGTCGCTCGACCTCGGTGCTACGTGCGCGAGCGACGTCGACATCGGGGCGCTGGCGGCGATGCTCGAGACGCCGGAGATCGGCGACTTCAGCGAACATGCGAGCGATCCGTCCTCGGGATGACAGAGGCACGCGGATCACTAACGACCCACAAAGTCAGGGACGGCGAGAACACTTGCGGGCGCAAGGGCGGCCCGGTACAATCGGGCACCTTTCGCGGTATCAGCGGGTTAGCTCGTTGGTGCGTGCCCCTTCTCTTCGGCTCGTCAATGTGACGGTGCGGCTCGGAACAGGGGTTAGCGCTCCATAAGCGGTTCGCTCGCCCAATCCAGCCACTGCGTCGCAATGACCATCCACCAACCACCCTTGGTGACGGCCAACGCGTGCGATTTCGCACGCCTTCGTTCGTGCCCTCCCGCGTGCCTCTGCGCGCGCAATCCAAGGTCCCACTACTAGCGGTTTGCTCGAGGCTGCGGTGCGCAGTCGGGCGGCCGTTATCGTCCCCCCGGTGCGCCCCGCGGCTGTGGTGTTCCTGAATCCAGTCCCACGGGGAGGGGAAACAATGAGAGGACAATCGACTTGGCGCCTCGCTCGAGGCCTCCAGTCCAGTATCGCGCTCGCCGGCCTATTGTCGCTGCGTCTCGGTGCGCAGACGACGCAGGCCACCATCTCGGGACGTGTCGTCGCAACGGGCACGAATGCGCCACTTGGCGATTCTCGAGTGGTGGTCGTCAACACGAGCGTCTCGGCGCTCACCGGGGCAGACGGACGATACACGCTGCGCGGGGTTCCGACGGGAGCGCTCGAGGTTCGTGTTCTTCGCGTCGGCTTTCAGGAACAGAAGAAGCCCATCTCGATCACGGCGGGGGCCAGCGCCACGCTCGACTTCACGATGGAGCCTGCGATCGTTCAGCTGCAGGAAGTCGTGACGACGGCGACCGGTGAGCAGCGAAAAGTCGAGCTTGGGAACGCGGTCTCGACGATCAACGCCGCGGAGCGCGTCGAAGCGTCGACGATCAACAACATGGCCGATCTTCTCGTCGCGAAGGCGCCGGGCGTCCAAGTGAGCCCGCCGAACATGACGGGCGCCGCGCAGACCATTCGTATCCGCGGCAACAGCTCGATCAGCTTGAACAACGATCCGATCTTCATCATCGACGGCGTTCGCATGAGCTCCGGCGCAATCAGCGCGAGCCTCGGCGGAACGAACTTCAGCTTTCTCAATACGCTGTCGCCCGAGGAGATCGAAGACATCGAGATCGTGAAGGGACCGTCGGCCGCGACGCTGTATGGAACGGCGGCGGCGAACGGCGTCGTCGTCATTACGACGAAAAAGGGCCGTGCCGGATCGACGCGCTGGCAGTGGTTCGGCGCGGTCGGGTCCGTACAGGACCGGAACGACTATCCGTCGACGTACGCGCTCTGGGGACACAATCCGAGCTCGCCGTCGAAGAACATTCGCTGCCAGCTCGCGACGGCGACGCCGACGACCTGCGTCATCGACAGTCTGACGTCGATCAACATCGCGCAGGACAGCAAGCTCACGCCGATCGCGAAGGGCAATAACACGAACTACGGCTTACAGGTGAGCGGGGGCACCGATGCGGTTCGCTACTTCGTCAGCGGCGATATGTACAACGAAACCGGCACGTACCACATGCCGGATTTCGCCCAGGTCTATTTGCGCGACACCATGAAGACGCCGCTGCGGGACGAGTGGGTCAACCCCGAGGCGCTTCAGCGCACGAACGTTCGCGCGAACCTGAGCGCCGCGTTGAGCCCAAAGTTCGACTTGTCGGTGAACACCGGGTTCTCGAAGTCGGATCAGCGCGCGCCGAACGTCGACAACAACGTGACCGGCATCGGCGGTCTCATTTATCTCACGTCGGGGACGGCGTCGTGCCACTTCGATTACACGTGCGTGGGCACGCTCGGTGAGCCGCTGTATGGATACGCGCGCTTTTCGCCCGCACAGATTTTTCAGCAGCTCACGACCGAGGGAATCAACCGCTTCACCGGCAGCGCGGACGGGCAGTGGCGTCCGTTCACGTGGATGCAGAACAGTGGCACCGTTGGCCTCGACTTCGCGGCGCAGTCGTACTTCAACCTGTGCCGGTTCCAGGAGTGCAGCGATTTCAGCACGACGCGCCAGGGCTTCGTCGTCGACAATCACCTGCAGACTCGCAACTTCACGGCGAAGATCGTCAGCAACTCGTCGTGGAATCCGAAGCTGTGGCTGAATCTCAAGACGTCGTTGGGAGCCGACTATGTCAACATCGGCAGCGAGAACAGCGGCGCGAGCGGATCGATACTTCCGCCGGGCGCACAGACCGTTGGTGCGACGGCGACGCAGAGCGCGAGCGACCAGCAGCCGACCGCCGTCAAGACGCTCGGTGTCTACGTGCAAGAGCAGGCGAGCCTTCGCGACCGCATGTTCCTCACGGTCGCCGCGCGGTCCGACCAGAACAGCGCATTCGGTACGAACTTCCAGCGGGTGCTCTATCCGAAGGCGAGCATCTCGTGGCTCATGTCGGACGAGAGCTTTTTCCCGAAGACGGATTGGGTGAACACGTTCCGGCTCCGCAGCGCGTACGGCCAGTCGGGCGTGCAGCCGGGAGCGACCGACGCGCTGCGCACGTTCTCGGCGACGTCGGTCAACATCGCGAACGTCGTTGCGTCAGGCCTTCGTGAAAACGCGCTCGGCAACCCCGACCTCAAGCCGGAGCGTTCCGGCGAAATCGAAGCAGGTTTCGAGTCGCGGGTCATTCACAATCGCGTCAACGTCGACGTCACGTACTACGACAAGCGCACGCACGACGCGCTCATCAGCCAGCCGATCGCGGCGTCCGCCGCGCCGTCGGCGCTGTCCGTTCGCGCGAACCTCGCGTCGGTAGAGAACTCGGGTTGGGAAACGTCGATCAACTCGACGATCTTCGACCGCTCGAGCTTCGGGCTCGACATGACCATCTCGGGCTCGCACAACACGAGCAAAGTTCTGTCCCTCGGCGGCCAGAAGACGATCGGGACCGGTGCGCAGCGCGACTCGGTCGGATTCCCGGTGCCCGCGTTGTTCCTCCGTCCCTACCACTACGCCGACGCGAATGGCGACGGGATCATCCAGACGAACGAAGTGACCGTCGACACCGGCGTCGTGTATGCCGGCTATCCGTCGCCGCGCGACCTGCTCTCGATTCAGAGCGGCCTGGATCTCTTCAAGCGAAAGCTTCGCCTCACGGTGTTGTTCGACTACAAGGGCGGCTACTCGATCCTCAACAACACGTCGTCGTTCATCTGCCAGCAGTCGCCGAAGGCGTGTCAGGAAGACCAGGATCCGTCGATGCCACTGTGGCGTCAGGCCCGCGCGGTCGCGACGAACTATGGAACGACGGTCAACGGATCGAAGTTCACGACCGCCTACGGCTATTACGAGAGCGGACAGTTTTGGCGGCTTCGCGAGGCTTCGGCAACGATCCAGCTCCCGTCGAGCGTGATCTCGCGAGTGCGTGCGCGCGATGCGAGTCTCGTGCTCTCGGGGCGCAACCTCTTCAAGTGGACGAAATACACGGGGGTTGATCCGGAGTCGAACTATTCGACGGGGATACGCCGACCGACTTCATCACGCAGCCGCCGAAGTCGTATTTCACGGCGCGTCTCAATCTCCGCTACTGACCACTCACCGAGGACGATTAGAAGATGCTGAACTACACAAATCGCGCTCGATGGGTGTTGTCGGGTGCAGCCTTGGTCGCAGCTCCGCTGTTCTCGGGCTGCGACGTGAAGCAGGAACTGCTCGCGCCGCAGAATCCGGGCATCATCGACCCTTCGTCGGTGAATTCCCCCGCCGCCGCGGCAGGATTGCGCGTCGGCGCCATCGGCCAGCTCAAGGGACGAACCGCGGGGAGTGAGAGCATGTGGCTCTATGGCGGCCTGCTCGCCGACGAGTGGAAGTCGAGCGACACGTTCTCTCAGCGCAACGAGACCGACCAGCGCTCGATCCAGACGAACAACGGAAACACGCAGACCGCATACAACGCGCTGCAGCAGGCACGCGGATACACGCGAACCGCGATCGAGAAATCCGTCCAGTATACGCCGGACGCGAAAGCCGACATCGGCGAGATGTGGTTCACGCTCGGATTTCTCGAGATGACCCTCGCCGAGAATTTCTGCAACGGCACGCCAATGACCAATACGATCAATGGCCAGCCGATCTATGGACAGCCGTTGACGAACGCCGCCGTCTACGCGATCGCGGTGACGCATTTCGACAGCGCGCTGGCGCTGGTGACGGGAACGGACGACAAATCCGTGTCCGTGAAAAGCGCGACGCTCATCGCAAAGGCGAGAGCGCTGACGAACCTCGGTCAGCAATCGGCGGCGGCTGCGCTCCTCTCGTCGGTCCCCACGAGCTACGCGTACACCATGACCTGGGATCAGACGACCGGTGACCAGCAGCTTTGGGCACTCAACAACAGCGCGGGTCGGTACACGGTCAGCGACAGCATCGACAACATCACCGGGCGCATCCCCAACGCAATTCCGTTCGTATCCGCAAAGGATCCACGCGTTCCCACGGCGAGTCCGTCATCGCCCAAGCCGTTCGACGGCGTGACGCCACTCAAGACGCAGCAGATCTATCCAGGTCGCAGCGATCCGATCCCCCTCGTCTCGGGCATCGACGCGCGATTGCTCGAGGCCGAAGGGAAAATGGCCGCCGGCGACTACGCGGGGATGATGACGATCCTCAATGCATTACGCACGACGAGCCAGAAGATCGGCCCGACGACCGTCGCAGCGATGCCGGGCCTGACGACGACGCCGACCACAAAGGATGCTGCGGTCGATCTTCTGTTCCGCGAAGCCGCCTTCTGGCAGTTCGGACGCGGCGAGCGGTTGCCGAATCTTCGCCGTGAGATTCGCCTGTACGGCAAGACGCAGGACCAAGTCTTCCCGATCGGTGCGTTCCATAAGCAGGGTAACTTCGGAACCGACGTCAACATCCCGGTGCCGGACGCCGAGCTGGCGAACCCGAACTTCCACGGTTGCCTGGATCGTAAGGCGTAGGCCGCTTCGAAGGTCAGGACGCGAAGAGCTCACTCCGACGAGTGGGCTCTTCGTTTTCATAGGGTGGTCCGGGCCGGCTCCGGGCTGCCGCGACCGAGTCTGCGAGGTCGCGATCCACGTCGATCGCCGGTGATGAAACGATTCCGGCCCGAGCGGCCGTTATCGGATCTTAGTGTGGCGCACCTATCGCCAGATCAGCGTGTTAGCTCATGTTCCGCGCGCGCATCAACCCAGCCTGTGGCTGATGTGACGATCTGGGGGCTTTCCGGGTTAATCCGGCGGGATGGTTGGAGATCCATCGAGTGGTTCTGCATCGGCGTCGCGCGTGTTTACGCCCTCGAGCCTCGGCGGTCATCCCCTCATTTGCCCGGACTGCATGCGAAACGGCGTCGACAGTAGCGCGTTCCGCCGTTCCGCGAGCGGTCTTTAGAGTTTGCTCAAGCTGATTGTTGTGACGGCGCGGCCGCTCGCCAGCGAACGGCAGTCTCGCTCGCCGTCGAAGCTTGTCTTATGACCATTTTCGGGGGGCTGACCAATGGGATTGAGATTGGCGTGGAAGACTAGCCGAAGTATGCGGTGCGCCGTTGCGACCGCGCTGCTGATCGGCGTGCCCGCGATGGGCCAAGCGCAGCAAGCGACCCTCTCCGGGCGGGTCACCGCTGCGGGGACGAACGAGCCGCTCACGGATGCGCGTGTGCTCGTTCTGAATACCAGCCTCTTCGCGAACACGAACTCCGAAGGCCGGTACACCATCCGCGGCGTGCCGGCGGGTGCGCATGACGTCCGGGTTCTCCGCGTGGGCTTCCAAGAGCAGAAAAAGTCGGTGGACGTCACCGCTGGTGCGGGCGCGACCCTCGATTTCGTGCTGACTCAGGCGGTTGTCCAGCTTCAGGAGATCGTGACCACGGCAACCGGCGAGCAACGCCGCGTGGAGCTCGGCAATGCGGTGACGACACTGGGCGACGTCACCCAAAAAGTCGAAACGACGCCGATCAACACGGTCGCCGACCTGATGGTCGGAAAGGCTCCGGGCGTCATCGTGCTTCCCGCTGCCATGACCGGCGCGGCGCCGACAGTGCGCCTCCGCGGTCCACGATCGCTCGCCACTGCCGGCTCCGGCGTGAGCAATGATCCGATCTATGTCGTCGACGGAGTGCGGTACGCGTCGGGCAACCTCAGTCTGTCGACCGGCGGCACCACGGCAAGCCTCCTCAACGACTTGAATCCGGCCGAGATCGAGGACATCGAGATCGTGAAAGGCCCGTCGGCGGCGACGCTGTATGGGACGGACGCCGCGAACGGCGTCATCGTCGTCACGACGAAGCGTGGACGGGCGGGCGCCACGCGATGGAGCTGGTACGGGGAAGGGGGCGCCGTCCAAGACCGCAACGACTATCCGATCAACTACGCGACGTGGGGGCACACGGCCGCCGGCGCGGCGAAGCGGTGCACGCTGATCACCGTCAGCCAGGGCACCTGTACGCCGACCGGCAGCGCTCAACCGTACGATTCGATCACGTCGTACGATGTGCTTCGAAACAGTGCGACGACGCCGATGCGCGTCGGGCATCGTGACCAGTACGGCCTGAACGTCAGCGGCGGCAACGACGCCGTCCGCTACTTCGTGAGCGGCGATCTACAAAACGAGCTCGGTCCGCTTCATATGCCCGGATTCGCGCAGTCCGTGCTGCAGGATTCCATGGGCGTCGCGCTGCACGACGAGTGGGTCAATCCCGAGGCGTTCCAGTCGCAGTCGGTGCGCGCGAATCTGTCGTCGTCGCTGAACCCCAAGTTCGATCTCACGGCAACGGCCGGCTTTTCGAAGGTCAACCAGCGGCTGCCGCAGGTCGACAACAACACCTACAGCGTGTACTACAGCGCGTGGAACAACCCGGGCTTCAATCACAACGGGCTCGGGTACAACGAGCTCGGTTCACTCGGCGAGTATAGAGACGGCTACGGCGGTTTCAGTCCGTCGCAGATCTTCCAGGTCTACAACCAGAACACGACGCAGCGCTTCACCGGCTCGAGCACAGCGAGCTGGCGCCCCTTCACCTGGATGAGCAACGAAGGCACGGTCGGTCTCGACTTCGCCGGCAACGACTTCACGAGCATGTGCCGCTTCAATGAATGCCCGAACTCGGGTACGCAGCGGCAAGGACAGGTGAGCTTCAACCACACGAACCTGCGCAACCTGTCGGCGCGGGTCATCAGCAACGGTACGTGGAACGCCCGCTCGTATCTCAGTCTCAAGACCACCGTCGGGGCCGACTACAACAACCAAGAAGTAGACGGCGTCAACGCGAGCGGCGTCAACCTGCCGCCCGGCGCACAGACAATTGGAGCCGCTGCAACGCGCACTGGCAGTGACCAGCTCCAGACGGTCAACAAGACGCTTGGCGTCTATGTGCAGGAAGAAGCGAATATCCGCGATCGCATGTTCGTCACGCTCGCGGTGCGGTCCGATCAGAACAGCTCCTTCGGAACGAAGCTCCAAAACGTGGCGTACCCGAAGGCGCAGGTCTCGTGGGTTCTCTCGGATGAGAGCTTCTTCCCGAAGTTCGATTGGCTCAACCAATTCCGCGTGCGCAGCGCGTATGGAGCATCGGGCGTCGCGCCTGGCGGCACTGTATCTCTCCGGACCTTCGCGGCGCAAACGGCCAACATCGTCGCATCGCTTCCAGGCGGAACGAACAGCGCCGACGTACCGGGACTCGTCGCCAACGCGCTCGGCAATCCGGATCTGAAGCCGGAGACCGCGACCGAGTGGGAAAGCGGCTTCGATGGCAATGTGTTCAACAGTCGCGGCCACTTCGATTTCACGTTCTACACGAGCACCAGCCACAACGGAATCATCAGCGAGCCCATCGCGGCGTCGTCCGGAGCACCCGCGCTGTCGGTGCTGAAGAATCTCGCGTCGGTTCACAACAGCGGTGTCGAAGCAACGATCAACGGCACGATCATCGATCGCCGAGCGCTTGGTTGGGATGTCACGCTCTCAGCGTCGCACAACAATAACAAAATTCTAAACCTCGGCATCGATCCTTCGACCGGGCTGGCGCGCACGAATATTGGAACGGGCACCTCGCGTGACTCGATCGGTTTGCCGGTCAACGCGATGTTCGCTCGTCCGTTCCACTACTCGGACAAGAATGGCGACGGCATCATCACGCCGGACGAAGTCACGGTCGACACGGGCTACGTCTACATGGGCTACACGATCCCACGGGACATCATCTCGATCACCAACGGCGTCGATCTCTTCAATCGTCATCTGCGCATCACCGCTCTGTTCGACTACAAGGGCGGTTCGATGCTGAACAACAGCAGCGGCTCGTTCTACGAGACGAACTTCGCGACGTTTGCGGCGACGAACGTCAAGTCGGTGGGGCTGTTCCAGCAAGCGCGTGCCGTCGCCGCATCGAGCGCGAAGAATCCGACGACCACCGACATCGGGTATCGCGAGAACGGGCAGGAATGGCGCTTCCGCGAGGTGTCAGCTGCGTGGACGATGCCGAGCGTCGTCGCACAGCGACTTCGTGCTCGCGATCTGCAGCTCGTGGTCTCAGCGCGAAATCTCCACGTGTGGACTCCATACACAGGCGTCGACCCGGAAGCCAATTATGTCGGCACGGCGAACAACAGCGGTGATGCGCCGAGCACTTTTTCCACGACCGCTCCGCGAACGTACTACACAATCCGCGCGAACCTCCACTACTGACCGCTTTTCGACGAGGATGATTTTCAGATGATGAATCTCCATTATCGCGCTCGAAAGGCAGCCGGTGCTGCCGGAGTCGCAATCGTCGCCGCGACGATGCTCGGCGCGTGCGACGTAAAGAACGAGCTTCTCTCGCCGCAGCAACCGGGCGTCATCAGCCCGAGCGACGTGACAAACGCAACTGCGGCCGAGGCCCTCTACGCGGGCGCAATCGCCCGCTGGAAGAACTCTATGAACGGTGGGGGCAACAATACCGAGGCGCTTTGGAACTGGGAGGCCCTGTTCACGGACGAGCTTCGCTCGTCGGATACGTTCTCGCAGCGGAACGATGACGACCAGCGGAACCTCTCGACCACCGACGGTGTGTTGACGCCGATCTATCAAGCGGTCATGCAGACTCGCGGCCGCGCCCGAGACGCGATCAACGCACTGGTGACCTACGACCCGTCTGCCACTGGCAAGCGCGACATCGGCGAGATGTATCTGAGCATGGGCTACATCGAGATGATCGTCGCGCAGTCGTTCTGCAATGGCATTCCGTTCGGGGAAACGGTCAACGGCGCTCCTGTGTACGGCCAACCGATCACCGACGCGAACGCGTCCAAGCTGGCAATCTCGCATCTCGACTCGGCGTTGATCTATCTGACCGGAACCGATGCGGCGACGGCCAACATCAAGAATGCCGTGCTCGTGACGAAGGCGCGCGCCCAAGTGGACATCGGAGATTTCGCCGGTGCCGCGGCGTCGGTGGCGAGCGTTCCGACGAACTTCCAATACAACTTCGATTACTCGACGGCGTCGACGTCGGATGACAACGAGTGGTGGGTTATGGGACCCAGCGTCAAACGCTACAACGCCGGCGACAGCGTTGACGTCGCGGGTCAGATTTTCAACGCCATTCCGTTCGCTCGTCTGAACGATCCGCGTGTGTCGGTCACCAACACCAACACCAAAGCCGAAGACAACACGTCGACGTTCTGGCAAGTGAACAACTGGAACCGCGATGACCCAATTCCGGCGGAGTCCGGGATCGACGCGCGCTTGATCGAGGCGGAGGCCAAGCTCCAGAGCGGCGACTACGCCGGCATGATGAGCATTCTGAACGCGCTGCGCACCGCCGGACAGACGATCGGAACATTCAAAGTTGCACCGATGACGGCGATTGCAACGACGCCGGCGACAAAGGACGATGCGATCGATCTCTTCTTCAGAGAGAAGGCGCTTTGGCAGTACGAGCGCGGCTTCCGGATGGACGACCTCCGGCGGCTGGTTCGCCAATACAATCGACCGCAGGACAAGGTGTTTCCGTCAGGGAACTTCACCCGCAACGGAACGCCGAGCGGCACCTTTGGCACGCAGGTCGCCTTCCCGGTGCCGGACAACGAAAAGATCAACCCGAATTTCCACGGCTGCCTCGACACGAACGCGTGAGACTGTTCGCTCGGAACTGACGTCGCAGCAATGCCTGCCAAGAACGGCGCCTCCACGGCGCCGTTCTTTTTTCGTGGGCCACTACGGGTGCGGCCTGCCGCTTCGCTTTTCCGGCGGCGGGGCCGGCGTGATAAATGGGGCCGTCAGAGAGAACAGATCGGCCGGATCGATTGTCAAAGCTCCAAAGCGAGCGCTCCAATGCAGGTGCGGCCCGGTCACTCGGCCCGTCGCTCCGACGAGACCGATTTGCTGTCCGCGCTCGACGGTGTCACCGATCGCAACCTGCGGCTCGCTCATGTGGAAGTAGCCCGTGACGATGCCATTTCCATGGTCGATGTAGACGACGTTTCCCGCGAGGAAAAACTCCGCGACCAGCGCGACAACGCCGCGATTCGCCGCGAAGATCGGATCACCAACCGAACCGCGGTAGTCGACGCCGAGGTGGCTGCTGGACAGTTTGCCGTTGAACACTCGGCCCGTGCCGAACTGGCTCGTCACGCGCGATTGACGCGGACGAAGAAAGGGCAACGTGAAGAGTTGAGGCGTGTCTTGGGCATGGCGGCCAACCTCTCGCGCGAGCTCGTTCTCGTGCTCGACCCGAGCGTCGTTCGCGGCATTGGTGCGCGTGAACTTCGGGTCGACGCGAAGTCGGCTGCCTCCCGCAGATCGCCCGTGCGACTGAGGAGCCGGTGGCGGATGATGTGGGTAGTTGAGCGCCGTGTGCAGGGTGTCGACGCGTTCGGACGCTCGCGTGATGACGACATTCGCGGCCACGGAGTCGGACGCGTCGATCGGAATGGCGGCGAGAGCTTCCCAGCGGCCATTGGCCGCCTCGCGGAAGTGGAGCGGTTCGCCCGCCATCGTTCCTGTCAGACTGATCGTAGAGTCGGCGTTCCCGGCGAGCCGATCGATCGTCAATCGGATGAGGGACCCGACGGCGGGTTGGCGCGGCTCGACGATCAAGCGAGCCTGCGCGTCGGCGGCTCTCGCGCCAGCGAGCGCGACGACGCACGATACGAGCAGAAGATGAGTACGAACGCGGCGTTGCATGGACGGAAACTACACGAGGGGGCGGTTGACGTCGGCAACCGCACGCCGCGCATCGGGTACTAACCAGCGATGAATGTCGGACGTCGGACCTCGGTGTTGATCACGGCGGTGCTGCTGGCGATCGCGCTCGTGGCTGGGAGCCTCAGCAATCGACCGAGGGTCAGCGCGAACGCGGCGCGCGAGCTCGACCGCGCGGGCGCGTATTTCGATTCGACCATCGTCCTCGCTCGCTGGTCTCAGCCGAAGGGGCCTCGCGGCGACCAACTCGCGATCGAGCTCGGATATCTCGAACGCCTGAGAGTCGGCGTCGGCGACCCGTTCCGCCTCGCCGACGACGCGCTTTCCGACTCGCGCCTCAATACGACGACCCGCCGCACCGTTGCGTGGGCGCTTCTCGCGCGGCTGCGGCGCGGCGATGCATACGTCATCAACTCGTCGGTCCTCGAAGGAATCGGACCGTGGACGAGCGATGGGGTTGGCGCGACGGGCGCGGGCCACCTCGAGCTGATCGAACGTACGATCGAAAACGCGAGCGATCCGCGCGCGGGCGAGCTCACCGTTCGTCTCGCGTACATGTTGGCGGCGGCAAAGAACTCGATGTCGTCGAGCGCCGTTCAGACGGTGACCGGCGTCGCGGCGTTGATTCGAGATCGCGCGCTCGCCGAAGCGGACGTGAAGGATCTGCTCGCGGATGCGAACGACCAGAAGTCCGACGTGCTCGACGATCTGATCGAGCGGCGGGCCTCGCGGTCATTCAGCGTCGAGCAGCCCGGGCTGTCGCCGCTGTCGTCGGAGCTGCAAATCGAGGCGATGCGAGCCGTGCCGGCTCTCGTTCGCGCGATCGACACGCTCGCTCGTCAGGCCGGCGATCCGAAGGACAGGGAGGAACCGAAGGCTCGCGCCACGAGTCCGGTTATCGGACCGTACTTTGCCGCGCGACTGCTCAAGCTCGCGGCGGAACGACCGCCGGTCGCGCAGGTCGTCGTCACGCTCGGCGGATACGCATCGGCCCTCGAGAACGCGACCAATGAGGAAAGTCTAATCGCCGCGAGCGCTCGTCTCGCGTACGGTGCGGATTCGGGGACGCGGGCGAGCTCGCTGGCGCTCCTCTCGAGCGCCGTCGCGGTTCGGACGCTCGCGCAAGCATCGCCCTGGTTCCTGGGCATGCCCGGTCCGACGGCATCGGACCTCGTGAGCGAGTTCGGCCTCTCGGGCGTGACGTTCGCGCGATCGGTGCCGAGCGTCTGGCGCGCGTATTACTTGCGCGAGCTGCAGGGTGGACTGCGCGACATGCAGCGCGTGTTCCCGGTTCAATCATTCGCAGGGCTCGGCATTCGTTTTGGGACGGATCCGCTGCGCGATTCGGCGCTCGCGCTGCACGATCCGCGAACGCGAACGCTGCAGCTTTCGATCGCGACATCGGGCGGCACGATCGCGCACGAGCTCTCGCACGACATCGACTGGCAGGCCTCGCGCCGGATGTTCGCGAGTGGCGGCGGCTACAACAGTGATCGCGTGGTCCGCGAGCAAACCGGCGCGCTCGCGAGCTCGCTCAAGAGCCTCGGCGAGGCTCGACCGTTCCGCCCGTTCAATGGTGCGGGATCGGCGCCGCCATCGAGTCGTCCGGCGGAGCTGTTCGCGCGAGGCACTGATTGGTTCGTCGCGTCGGTTCTGGCGCAGCAGGGAATTATGAACGGATTCCTCTCGGCGATCGGCGACGGGTCGCTTGCCGGCTACGCCGCGGGTCCGCCGACAGCGGTCGGCTCTTCGGCGACGACGTCGCTGGTGTCCGCAATCGAGGCGATGGCCTACGTGCCGGACTCCATCCGCGCGAGCTTCGAGGCCACGTGGGCCGATCCTGGCTCGCTCGATCCCACACTGCTCGTGCGCCGCGTTCTCGACACGCCGATCTCGTGGCGGTCGCTGCCAGCGCGCGCCGCGGATTCGGTGTTTCCCGCCACGCTTTGCATGGACGACAGCGCGCTCGAGGTCAGAGTGCGGAAGGACCTCCTCATCGAGGCCATCGACGCGCGGGCACGTGGCGTCGCGCTGCGCCGCGCCCAGTTTCGGGCGTTCGGCGCGCGCGCGCCGTGGGCGAACAGCGTCCTCGGTCTCGCGCCGTGGTCGCCTGCGCTCGGCGAGCACGTCGTCGGCGGCCTCAGAAGCGCGATCGTGGCGTCGCTGATTTCCGCGGCGCCCGGTCAGGGCGTACTGCCGCTGACTCCTCCGACCTTCCGCTCGAGCGCCGCCAACTGCTCGGTCATCGCGCGCTGACGCGCGTCGATCTGGGCGAGAAGGCCGAGCGTCTCGTGGTGCCGCTCGTCGTCACTCGTCGGGTGCCGCTCGATGAACGTCAGCGCACCGCCCGTCTCGAGCCGGCAGTGCTGAACGTGGGCGAGTGACTCGATGCCTTGTTTGCGCGCGGCGGCCTCCAGCTCCGCGACGGTGATCAACTCGCGCTCGAGGTGATGGCGAAGCAGCCGCCCATTCCTAATCAATGTGTCCGGCTTCCCTTCGATCTCGTCGAGCTTTCCGTAGTGATACAAGGTTCGGACGACGATCGAATTGAGGATCAGCAGCGCCCCGCCGCCGATGATGCCGCCGATGAGAGAATTGTCATTGCCGATGATCGCGTTCTGAACCGTGTTGGACAGAAGCAGCAGCACCACGAGATCGAACGGATTCAGCTGCGACAGCTCGCGTTTTCCGGCGAGGCGCAAGCCGAAGAGCAGAAAGAGGTAGACGATGGTCGTTCGGACGAGCTTTTCGACAATCGGGATGTCGGGGATGAAGAGACCGTGCATTTGGCCGCCGGACGCTGGGGTGGATGACCATACTCGCCTCGCATGACTCTGCAGGGAGGCCCCCAGTCACGGTCGCTAAGGGTGATTTGTGCGGCGGATCAGCGTCGGCTCAATCGATCCCTCAGCTCGGTCCGAATGCGCCGCTCGGCCGCCGGCCCGACATCCCAATCGTCGATGTGGCGAAGCAGGAAGTCGAGGGAAAAGGCGTGGCGCGTTCGGTCGCGATCGCGGCGAAAGATGACGTGAGACCAGCCACGCATCCCGATCGGCGTGTAGATGTCTCGCTCGAGCTGGAGCTTGCGCCGGGAGATCGCGCGGATGAAGACGCGCTCGTATCGCGACCGCGGAAGCGCGCGAACCGGGAACAGGTTCGTCCAGGTGCAGAGCTTCCCGACGCTTTCGTATGACGCGGGACGATCGTCGAGCTCGAGGAGCGACGGCGTCGACCCGCGCATGATGCTTCGGATCAGCCGGAGCGATCGCGGGTCGCCCAGCCGAGCGATCGACCGCCAGAAATACCGCGTGATCTGCGAGGAAACCTCGCGGAGAGAGAGCACCTCGCCGGAACGCGTCGTCCACATTGGCGACGACACGTCGGAGACGAACGGGTTTTCAGGAAAGGATGAAAATCGAGCGACCCATCCTTTGCGCGAGCTATGCGGCTCGGGCGTGAAATCGCGGGCGACCGGCAAGCCGCGCGCGTCCAGTTCAGAGATCTCGAATGACGGCCAATGCATGATCTCGCGCACCGCGCCGACGATGAACGTCGCGGCGGCGATCATCAGGGCTGCGTCCGGCGTGAAGTCCGCCGTGACCTCGATGCGGTTGACGCGCGGTCGCACGCCGATGCCCGTCGACCGGCGATTTGCGGCGAGCAACATCACCGGCATCGCGAGGACGTGCGTCAGCAACAGCGCGAGCTTCTCGACCGTCCTCGATTCTCCGCGCTCGCTCTGCGGAAGGTCGAACGACACGTTGTAGTGCGTGCTGAATCCCGAAAGCTGTATGGTTCGATCTTCGCGCAGCTCCCAGGCGTCGAGCTCCTGACGCAGGAAGCGAATGCTCTCCCAGAGCGACCGGCCCGCTCGCGCCGCGCAGGCACGCTCGATCTCGATCACCGGTGTCGCGATCTCGATGACACCGGTGTCGAAGTACATCGCGCCCCCCGTTGGCAGATGATACGATCGACCGGTTCGGTGCATCATCCGGCCGCGAACGATGCGCGTCGGACTGCCGAAAACGGTTTCTGGTTTCGCCGATTGTCCATCGACTACGATCGCGAACTCCGCCTCGAGGCCGATCGCCGCGAGCGCGGCGCTTTCACGAGCGGCGCGTTCATCCGCGCCCTTGCGGGGCTTCCCCGCGTCGCGAACCGTCATACCGCACGTCGCTCGGCGGAGAATCCGAGGTGAGCTTCCGGAGCTCCGCGCGGCATCGAGAGCACGAAGCCGAGGTCGAGGTGGAGATGATCGTCGGTTTGGCCGCGGGAGGTGCCGAATGGTCGCGTCCACGCGCCGGGCAGCAGTTGGCGGGCCAGCGCGGCGTATCGCTCGATCGACTCGCGGTCGTCGAGATAGGTGTCGCCGATCCGATAGATGTTCACGGCCGTTCCCCAGCAGTGCGGCGTCGCGTTGACGCTCAGCGCGTGCCGGGGAGAGCGATAGCCGCCGTTCGCGGCGATGTGCACGAACGCCCCGACGGCCTCGCGAAACCGCTCGAGCGAGGCGGCGAGCAGCGTGATAGCGCATGGGATGTAGCGCGGGAAGCCGCGGAGCGGCGACGCTTCGCGAACGTCGGTCTGTATGAACTCCCAGAGCGCGAAGTTCGGCGAAAGCTGAATCTTCATCGCCTGCTCCCACGACGGGATCTCGTAGAAGTAGCGCGGCAGCCGTCGCGCGTGACCCTCCTCGTCATAGACGATCCGACCGGGGAGCAGCGCGTCGCGCAGCGGCTTCTCGAGACGAATGCCGTCGACGACGGAGAGCGGGAATCGGAACGATTCACCCACGCGTGCCTTCCGTCGTGAGAAAATCGTAAACGGCGTGCGAGACCTCGGCGATGGTGGCCGAGCGGCCCGAGTCGGACGGCGACCATTCGGTGAGGACGGCGATGACGTATGGCTTGCGGCCCTCCGGATAGACGACGCCGGCGTCGTGCGCGACCGTGGAGATGTCGCCCGTCTTGTGCGCGACGCGAACGGCGCGCGGCAGCCGCGCGGGAATTCCTTGCTTGAACTCCTGCGCGTGAAGAATCCCGAGCATCGCGTGCGATAGGGCGGGCGAGAAAGCGCGCTCCTCCGCGATGAGCCGGAGGAGCTGCGCGAGACCGTCGGCGGTAACGCGGTTGTTGATGCCCTGCTCGAAGGCGTGTTCGTCCTCGACGCCTCGGCGGATGTCGATGCCGTCGATCGCGAGCTCGTCGAGGCTGCGCTGCACCGTGTCGAGGCCGACGAGATCGAGCAGCAGATTCGTCGCGAGGTTGCTGCTCGTCGCGATCATGTGCAGCGCGAGCTCCGAGACCCGCATCATCTTCCCGATCGACGCGTGGACCTCGGAGTTCGCGTCGCGGTCCGCGAGGACGCGGAACGGAGAGCCATCCACGGCGCCGAAGAATCGATTGCGAACGTGGAGTCGAGACTGCGGCAACAGCCAGCCGTGATGGATCGACGCGTAGACGCCGACGAGAATCGCGACCTTGATCGTGCTCGCGGCGTGAAACCACCGGTCCCCGTTTCGGTGAAAGCTCAACCGGGTTTCGGTGTCGTAGACCGCGATGGCGATCGCGCGAGCACCGGACTTTCGTTCGATTTCATCGAACTGAGCGAGCAGCGCGTCGAGCGACTCCAAGCGGGGCGGCGTGTACTGCGAGGCGGCCGGAAGAGGCATGCGGACCCAATCTTCGGCAATTGGAATGCCGACTACCGCGTTTGTTGAGGCCGGTTGTCGGCCAGGTTAGCGTCCAGAATGGCCGCAAACGATCGTGAAATCGAGAGAAAGTTTCTGCTGCGAGCGCTCCCAGCGCGAGTCCACGGTGCGAAGTCGGTGGAAGTCGACCAGGGGTATCTGCCGGGCAGTCGCATCAACGAGCGGATCCGGCGGATGCGATCGCCCGACGGTGCACGGTTTTACCGAACGATCAAAATGGGCGCGGGACTCGAGCGGATCGAGATCGAGGAGGAGACGTCCGACGAGTTCTTCACGGCGGTCTGGCCGCTCACGCGAGGAGCGCGAGTCTTCAAGCGCCGATACTTCGTTCCGGACGCCGATGTGACTTGGGAGATCGATGAATTTCTGGATCGGCCGAACTTGTGGCTCGCCGAAGTGGAGCTCGAGTCGGCCGACCAGCGCGTGGCGATCCCCGACTGGCTGCAGCCGGTGGTCGAGCGGGAAGTCACGGGCGAGGGAGAGTACACGAATCACGCGCTGGCGCGCTGAGTTCTTCGTGGCCCGCGAGAAAAGAGTTCCCTCGGCTTGCGATAAGCTCTAGGCGCCCATATTTCAGCGCCATGACAAACGAAAAACCTGACGGATCCGACTTCACTCGGCGCGATTTCCTCGTTCGCGCCGGGCAGCTCGGCGCGTTTTCGATGGTTTCGCCGCGCTTTCGCTCGATACTCGAGTCGGACGCATTTAGAGGATACGCAGGCCATGCGGGTGCGCAGGAGCCGACGTCGCTGTATGCCGGTCTTCACTGGCGTCACCTCGGTCCGTATCGTGGCGGGCGCGTCGATGCGGTGACCGGCGTACCGGGCCGGCCGAACGAGTTCTATTACGGCTCCGTGAACGGTGGCGTCTGGAAGTCGATCGATGCCGGCCGCGTGTGGGGGCCGGTGTTCGATTCACAGCCGGTTGCGTCGATCGGCGCGATCGCGGTCGCGCCGTCGGCACCCGACACTCTGTTCGTCGGGACCGGTGAGAGCACACTCCGCGACTCGATGGGGTACGGCAACGGCGTCTATAAGACCACCGATGCGGGAAAGACATGGACGCATCTCGGGCTCGAGGAGACACAGCACATCGGTCGTATCGCCGTCCATCCGAACAACCCGAACATCGTGTTCGTCGCGGCGATCGGAAAGCTCTACGCCGCGAGCCCGGAGCGCGGAGTCTTTCGATCCAAGGACGGCGGCAAAACGTGGAGCAAAGTCTTATTCAAGAACAATGATGTCGGCGCAGTGGACGTCGTCATCGATCCGAGCAATCCGCAGGTCGTGTATGCCGGCCTGTGGAATACGCGACGTCCGCCCTGGTACACCTATCGTCCATCGAACGGACCCGGAGGCGGGATCTTCAAGTCGACGGACGGCGGCGATACATGGAAGCAGCTGACGAAAGGACTTCCGCCGGCGAACATCGGTCGAACGGGGATCGCGATCGCGCCGTCGAATCCGCGGCGCGTGTACGCGGTCGTCGATTGTCTCGAGCCGGAGCCGGGGGCGGCGCCGCCGCCCGCCGAACCAGCGGGCGGACGCGGCGGCGGCCGAGGTGGCGCTGCGGCTATTCCGCAGCAGGGCGGCTTCTTCCGCTCTGACGATGCGGGCGCCACATGGACGCGAATGTCGTCGGATCAGGCCCTATGGGGACGCGGTTGGTATTTCGAGAAGTGCGTCGTCGATCCGAAGAATCCGGACATCGTCTATGTCCCGAACGTCGCCGTCTCGCGAACGAAGGACGGCGGCAAGACCTGGGTCGCTCTGCGCGGCTCGCCGGGCGGCGACGACTACCATCAAGCGTGGGTGTCGCCCGACGATACGAACACGATGATCGTCGCGAGCGACCAGGGCGCGATCATCACGCGAAACGCGAAGACCGACGATCCGACGCAGGTCACTTGGAGCTCATGGCTCAACCAGCCGACGGCGCAGATCTATCACGTCTCGGTCGACTATCGATTCCCGTATTGGGTGACCGGGGCGCAGCAGGACAGCGGCGCAGTCGCGGTGCGCAGCCGCGGCAAGTTCGCCGAGATCTCGATGCGAGACTGGGAGCCGATCGGCGCGGGCGGTGAGAGCGGCTACACGGCGGGCGACTCACAAAATCCGGGAATCATCTTCGGCGGCGCTGGGCAGCGGTTCGATCTCGAGCTGAATACCCCGATGCCCGGCAATTCTGCTCCGGTCGATCCGGCCGACAACCGGACGGACTGGACGCAGCCTTTAGTGTTCTCGAAAGCCGATCCGAAGGCACTGTACTACTCGAACCAGTACGTCTGGAAGACGGTAGACAGCGCGAAGACATGGACGAAGATCAGCGGTGATCTCACACGGCCTGACCCGGGCGTTCCGTCGACGCTCGATGCAACGGCGGCCGAGGATACGGACCGCAATGGCAAGCGGGGCGTGGTCTACACGATCTCGCCGTCGCCGCTGCAAGCGCCGATGATCTGGATCGGCACCGACGACGGCTTCATCCAGGTCACAACCGACGACGGAAAGACCTGGCAGAACGTGACGCCGCCGGCGCTCACGCCGTGGAGCCGCGTGACGACGGTCGAGGCCTCGCACTTCGATCCGGGGACGGCCTACGCGAGCGTCGACCGGCATCAGCTGCAGGACTTCGAGCCATACATCTATCGCACGAAGGACAGCGGCAAGACGTGGCAGAAGATCACCGCCGGACTTCCGGCCGGTGTGTACGTCCACGTCGTGAAGGAAGATCCGATGCGACGAGGCTTGCTGTTCGCGGGCACGGAGCGCGGCTCGTTCATCTCGTTCGACGATGGAGACCACTGGCAGACGCTGCAGCTCAACCTGCCGGTCACGTCGGTCCGTGATTTCGAGATCTATAACAACGATCTCATCGTCGCGACGCACGGACGCGGATTCTGGGTGGTCGACGACATCGGTCCGCTGCGCCAGATCTCGAACCAGGTGCTCGCGGCAGATGCATATCTCTTCAAGCCGACGGAAGCGATCAACTATCTGCAGGGCGGCGACAACGGGACTCCGCTGCAGAAAGACGAGCCGCAGGCGATGAATCCGCCGAATGGCGCCGCTATCGACTACTACCTGAAGTCAGCCGCGAGCGGGCCGGTGGTCCTCGAGGTGCTCGACTCGAGCGGCGCGACGGTGGCGACGTTCTCGTCAGCCGTCGGCGCGCAAGCTGCGGGCGCGGCGGGCGGACGGGGCGGCGGTGGTGGCCGAGGCGGCGGAATCCCGAACACGTCGGCGCTGTGGCGCCCGACGCCGGAGCCGTTTTCCGCGGCGGCAGGCATGCATCGCGTCGTATGGAATCCGGTCGCGCCGGGTGGTGGCGGACGAGGTCGCGGCGGTGGTGGGCGCGGCGGTGGCGGGACGCGACTGACGGGAACGTTCACGGCCAAGCTCACCGTGAACGGCCAGAGCTACACGCAGACGTTCGTCGTGAAGCCCGATCCGCGGCAGAAATAGCTCTGGCTCAGAGCTGACCGACGAGCGGACCCCACTGCTCGACGAGCGCGCGGTACTCCGGATCGGAGTACCGCGACGGCAGGAACCACTTCGCGTAGATCGGAAGCCGCTCGCCGGTGACGTGCGCCGCGAGCAGCTCCGCGCTTGCGTGCGCGGACATCACCCCCATCCCTGAAAGCGCGCCGAGGACGAAGGCGCCCTGTACCGGCAGAGGACCGATCAGCGGACGGTTCTCCGGCGTCTTGCAGTAGTAGCCGCCGTCGACGATCCCGCGAGGCTGTTGGCCGACGTACGCCGCGAGGCCGGGAACCATTCGCGCACAGCCGCGTAACACGACTTCGCCGTAATGCGGATCGAACGACGGCGGCCAGGCGTATGCCTTCTTTTCTGTTTCAAAAGTCCAAATAAGATAAAGCTCATCTCCGTGGGCGAGATCGACCGGGCGAATGTGGACGCCGCCTGGCAGCTTGCCCGCGAGCCTCGCGGTCCTCTCGTTCGCCTCGAGCTCATGGCGGTCGCCCTCGTTCCATTCGACCTGGGTCTCGTCAGTCCAAATGAGAAAGGGTGCATCACGCCGAACGACGCCGAGCGGGTCGCGCAGCGTCATCTTCGCGTGCAGCTCGTGGAACACCGGGAGCTCGAGCCCGAGGAGACCCGCGACATCGGGAAGACCTGGCCCGGCCGCGATGACGAATCGATCGGTGCTGATCGTATCGCCCGACCCAAGCTGCACTTCGCGGATCTGTCCGCCCGCGGCGTTCACGCCGGTAACGCGACCCCGGACAAAGGTCGCGCCGGCGGCAATCGCTTCCTTCAGGAACCAGGAGCCGAGGGCAACGGCGTTGACCCAGCCGGCGCGTCGAATATGAAGCGCGGCGATCGTATCGGGCGCGAGGTAGGGATAGATGCGATGCACCTCGTCACCGCGCAGAAGATCCGCGCCGACCGGTTGATCGGCGAAGCCCTCCGGCAGCGCGGGACGGTAGCTCTCCGGGCCGGGATGGACGCGAATCGACCCCATTCCATGCTCCGCAACTTGGTTCGCCGTCGCGAGCAGCTTTTCGGCCTGCGCTTCATCGGCAGTCGCGAACACGTAGCCGCGCCTGCTCATTCGAAAAGTGTTCCCAGACTCGGCCGCGCTGTCCTCCAGGAGATCGATGCTTCGCGAAACCAGCCGCAGCATCGTGTCGTCGGGCCCGGGCCACCAGTTGCGATAGGCCTGCGTGCCCTTGTCGCTCGTGAGCGTCAGCGGGTCGCGTTCGTCGACGATGACGACTCGCGAAACACGGTGTCGAACGGCGAGATGATACGCGGCGGCGGCGCCGGCGATTCCAGCCCCGCAAATGACAACATCGGCAGTCGAACGCATGGGTCGTGGGTTGTGTCTATTCGAGACGGCGGGCGAGATCGACGCTGCGTGAGGGATTTATTAAAGAATGATTATACCGCTCGCGTCGCATTGACCGTGTTCACGGCGATTCATAGGATCGTGATCTACTAAACCGATAGTCGGAGTCGTTGCATGCGCCTTCCGATGTCAGTGCTTCGTCGCGTCGCGGCTGCGGCCGCAATGATGCTAACCGCGTCTGTCGGCGTCCCCGCGGCTCTCACCGCGCAAACCGACGTCATTCGCGGATCGGTGACCACCGCCGAAGGATTTCCCCTCGCCAACGTTCGCGTCACCGCGACGTCGATTCCGGGGAATGTCACACGAGAGGCGCGTACGAACAATCGGGGCGCGTTTCAAATCGCCTTTCCGGGCGGCCCGGGCGACTACATCATGGGCTACGCCCTGATCGGGTACAACTACCGGCAGTTCGAGATCAAGCGACTGGCCGACGAAGATGTTCTTCTCGCGGACGCGAGGCTCGGCGTCGTCCAGCTCGATACCATATCGGTGAACGCGTCGAGCGCGCAGCGCATCAGCCGAAATTCGCAGACGCCCGATGTCAGCGGCACCGAGCGCCCGATCGACACGTCGGTGCTGCCGCCGGAGCTCCAGGGCGACATCGCGGCAATGGCGGCGTCACTGCCGGGCGTCGTGCTCATCCCTGGCCTCGACGGCGCGCCGGACGGGTTCTCCGTCCTGGGGCTTGGCGCCGATCAGAACTCCGTCACGATGAACGGAATGCAAACGGGGACGAACAGCCTGCCGCGCGACGCGTCGATCAGCAGCTCGCTCACGACCTCGTCATATGACGCGACGCGGGGCGGATTCAGCGGCGGCAACTTCAACATCCGCCCGAACTCCGGCACGAACATTCGCAATCGCGGGAGCAGTCTCCTCGTCAACACGCGCCAGCTCGAATGGACGGACCGGGCCGCCCAATCGCTTGCCTCCGAGTACAGCAACTTTTCGCTTGGCGGCATCATGTCGGGGCCAGTCTCGCTCAACAAAGCGTTTTACAATCTCTCATACCAGCTCGGACGGCAGTCCCGGGACAATCAGACGCTGCTGAACACGAGCGCGCTCGGACTACAGACGGCTGGCGTCGCGTTCGATTCGGTGTCGCGGCTCCTCGGCATCCTTCAATCGCGCGGCGTGCCGACGAGCATCGGCGCGTCGCATTCCAGCCGACTCAGCGACAACGGCTCTTTCCTCAGCGTCTTCGACTTTGCGCCCCCGACGTCGACGAGCGGCGCGGCGTACAACCTGACAGTCAATGGAAACTGGTCTCGCTTCAGCCCCGTGAGCGGCGGCGCGACGCAGCTCGCCGAGGCGAGCGGGGACCGCACGAGCTGGGGCGGCGGAATTCAGGCGCGCCACAGCGGGTACTTCAGCCGATTCCTCAGCGAGACGCAGGTCGGCATCAACACGTCGAAGGACTACGGCGCTCCATACTTGAATCTGCCCTCCGGGCGCGTCCTCGTCAGCTCGCTGCTCGACGACGGCGCGAGCAGCGTGCAAAACCTCGGCTTCGGTGGAAGCCAATCGCTCAGCGCGACCAACAGGTCCACGAACTCTTCGATCCAGAACACGCTGTCGTTCTTCGACAACGCGAATAAGCATCGCTTAAAGCTCGGAACAGAGCTCGACTTCCGTCAGAACACGCAGAACCAGGCCGCAAACCTGCTCGGCACGTTCACCTTCAATTCGCTGTCGGATCTCGACGCCGGAATTCCAGCATCGTTCACGCGGACGCTGACGGCGCGACAGCGATCGACCGGTCAGACATTGGGCGGGATCGCGATCACCGATTCGTATCGTCGAACGCAGGATCTTCAAATCCAATATGGTCTTCGCGTCGACGGATCGAAGTTCACGACGACGCCGACGTACAATCCGAAAGTCGAATCGGTGTTCGGCCGTCGCAACGACGAGATTCCGACGCCCATCACCTTCAGCCCGCGCGCCGGCTTCTCGTGGACCGTCGGGCAGGCACAGGAAGTCTCGGCGTTCTTCGGCGCTGCGCGGGTGCCGCGCGCTGTGATTCGCGGCGGAATCGCCGTGAATACGAACACACCGAGCTCGGGACTGATCGCGTCCGCGCTCGACAACACGGGACTTCCGAGCGGAACGCAACAGATCTCGTGCGTCGGTCCGGCATCACCGGTCCCGGACTGGTCGGCATACCTGTCGAATCCGTTCTCTGTGCCTGGTCAATGCGCCGATGGAACGACGGGGACGTTGTTCTCGAGCAGCGTCCCCAACGTGACGCTCATCGCGCGCGACTTCCGGCCGCAGCGATCGGTTCGTTCGAACCTCGCGTGGTCTGGGAGCATTCTCGATGGACGCTATTCGCTGAGCGTCGAGGGCGTGTACTCGATGAACATGAATCTGCAGCGGTCGGTCGACCTCAACTTCCGTCCGACCGGTGGGTTTAGTCTCTCGGATGAAGGACGTCCGGTGTACGTGCAGCCGACGAGCATTGTGCCGACGACCGGCAGCATCGCGTCGGCGGACGCGCGCGTGTCGCAAGACTTCGCGCGCGTCACGGAGATTCGTTCCGACCTCCATTCGAATACCTCGCAGCTGTCACTGTCGCTCGCGCCGATCTCGCGCACGCCGATGCGCTTTGGATGGAGCGGTTCGTACACGTACAGCAGGATTCGCGAGCAGTACTCCGGATTTTCGAGCACAGCCGGGAATCCGCTCAGTGTCGATTGGGCGCGCTCGGGGCAGGGACCTCATCAGATCAACTACAATCTCCGCTACACGCTGTTCGACGCGGTGCAGGTAAACTGGAACGGCACGTTCCGCTCGGGTTCCGCGTTCACGCCAACGGTTGCTGGAGATATCAACGGCGACGGCGGCTTCTCGAACGATCGAGCGTTCGTTTATTCGCCCGCGACACAGGTCGACACGGCGCTCGCCAACGGAATGACACAGCTGCTCGCAAACGCGCCGCGTGCAACGCGCGACTGTCTCGAGAAGCAGATCGGGAGGATCGCGGACCGAAACAGCTGTCGAGGTCCGTGGATCTCGAATGCAACGCTCGTCGTGACGCTCGATCGAACGAAATTCAGAATGCCGTCGCGCGCGAACGTCCAGTTCTCGATCAGCAACCCGCTTGGCGGCGCGGACCTCGCGCTGCACGGGTCGAATCACCTGAAGGGTTGGGGACAATCGGCGTTCCCGGACCAGTCACTCCTCTATGTCCGAGGCTTCGACCCGTCGAAGAATCGCTATATCTACGAGGTGAATCAGCGCTTCGGCGCGACTCGCCCGCAGCTGCTCACGCAGCGCGCGCCAGTCGTCTTGACGACGACGTTCAAGCTCGATCTCGGACCGACGCGCGAGCGACAGTCGTTGATGCAACAGCTGTCGAGCGGACGGACGAACGCCGGGAGTCGCGCCCCGGAGGCATTGTTCCGCAGCTTTGGCAGCGGGTCGATTCTGAATCCGATGAGCGTGATACTTCGCCAAATGGATTCGCTCCATTTGACCGCGACACAATCGGACAGCCTCGCGTCGATGAATCGCCGGTACAACTACCGAGTCGATTCCGTGTGGGCACCCGTGGCCCGCTATCTCGCCAAGCTGCCGGAGTCGTACAATCACGACGAGGCGTATGGTCGCTACATCGACGCGCGTCGCGCCCATGTGGCGATGATGATCGAGCTCGCGCCGGCGATCAGAGATCTCTTGACCGCGGAACAGCGGCGGAAGCTGCCCGCGCAGATCTTGAACTATCTCGACCCGAGGTACTTGGCGTCGATCAAGAACGGAACCGGAACCTACGTGAACGGCACCGGGTTTTCCGCGATCGGCGGCGCGCCGATTGGATTCGCTCCGGCAGAGGCGTTTCAAGTTTTCTCCATAATCCGATGACAAACTCTGTAACGTGCCGCGTCGCAGGTTGTGTGACAGCGCTGTGCTTCGCGTTGACCGCGGCTGCACAAACGCCCGCTCCGCCGAAGCCGGATTCAACGAAAGCCAATGGTCCGCCCATTCGCCGCATTTCGACGGCGAGCGCGATCTCGACCGAGCCGCTGGGTGCCGTCACCAGCGTGCTCGAGCTTCGCGATGGCAGAGTGTTGGTAAACGACGGCACTCGCCGCCGGCTGCTGCTGATGGACACGACGCTGAGCAAAGTCGAGGTCGTCCTCGACTCGATCGCCGAGATCGCGAACACCTACGGCACGCGCACTGGGACACTCATTCCATATCGCGGCGACTCGGTGCTGTACATCGATCCGGCGTCGTACGCGATGATCGTGCTCGATCCGACCGCGAAGATCGCGCGCGTCCGTTCGGTGTGGCGCGCGCAGGACCTGTTCTTGTTCACGTCGCCGAGCAATTACTACGGCTTTCCTTCGACCGACTCAAAGGGGCGCATCGTCTACCGGATCGGCGCGCAGGCCTCGCCGCCAAAGGTCGCACCGCCGGCGGGCGTTCCGTACTTCCCCCCGGATCCCGATTCCGCATTCATCGTCGCGATGGACATCGACTCGCGAAAGCTCGACACCCTCGGATCGATTCGAACTCCAAAGACACAGTACACCATCAAGCAGTCGCAGGAGGGATACTTCTCCATCACGTCGGCGATCAACCCGATGCCGACTACGGACGAGTGGGGCGTGCTCTCGGACGGGACCGTCGCCTTCGTGCGCGGCCGCGACTATCGAATCGACTATCTGCGCGGCGACGGAACATCGACGTCGTCGCAAAAGCTGCCGTTCGACTGGCAGCGCATGACGGACGAAGACAAAGAAAAGCTCGTCGACTCCGTAAAAAACGTGAACGCGCGTGCGAGTGCGGTGGCGTACGTCGGCGCGATGATTCGCTGGGCGAACACCTACAATCGTCCGTATCCCCGCGGCTTCAGCGTCCCCGATGGATATGTGCCGCCGAACGGCTTCTTGAAGAGCTGGAAGGTTCCGGAGAACGTGAAGTATCCGCCCAACTACATCTATGGATGCGAGCCGGGCGTCGAACCGACGATGCTGCCACTCCCTGCCGGCGCGCCGCAGGCCGCCGTTCCAATGCCCGGAATGCCGCCGGGAACTCCGCCGGGGATTCCGTCGTGCATTCCATCACCGATGATGTTCACGAGTGGCTTCGTACCCCAGCCACCCCAACCGCGAGAGATCGCAGTCTTGCCGGCGTCGGACATTCCGGACTTTCGCCCGCCGTTTGCCGTCGGAGCGGTGCGCGCCGACGCCGAGGGCAACCTGTGGATTCGCACGACGCCGATGAAGCCCGTTCCCGGTGGCCCGGTTTACGATATTGTGAATCGCGACGGCACGCTCGCCGATCGCCTTCAAGTTCCGCCGGGCTACACCGTCGTCGGCTTCGGAAAAGGAAAGATCGTGTACGTCTCCATGCGCGACGCGAAGGGCATTCACCTCGCGCGCGTCAGGCTTCGCTAGAACCGGTACGTCACCGACGCGCGAACTTGTTTGTGAATGTCACGCCACGACGCCGACCAGCGGCGGCCGGTTCGGTCACCCCAGCGACACCGGTGAATAGCAACTCGCTGCCGAGGTTCAGCGCCCAGGCAACGAGATGTCGCATCGAGCGCGCGGAGCGGAGCGGGCCAAGGTTACGTACGAGCCTCGCTCGATGTACGGTGCGTCGATGGAGACGGATTTTTGCCGGTCAGTCCGCTCGCAGTGCCCTGATCGGGTCGACGCTCACCGCTCGGCGGACGGGAACGAGGCTCGCGACGATCGCGACGAAAACAAGACTTACCGCTGCGATCGTCAGCGCCGACGGATCATAGGGCGAAACGCCATAGAGTTGCGATGCGACGGCGCGTCCGGCGAAAATCGCGAGCGGCGTCCCGACGACAACCCCCGCGACCACGATCCCGAGAGACTGCCGAAGCACGAGTCCAACGACCGATGTCCCTTGGGCTCCGAGCGCCATGCGGATTCCAAATTCGGTCGTGCGCTCTGTGACCTGGTAGAGCATGACGCCATATAGCCCGACCGCGACGAGGCTCAGCGCGATCGTGCCGAACAGCGAGGCCAGCGCCGCGGCCATTCGCTCGCGGATCAATGCGTCGTCGATCGACGACGACAACATCGTCGGCTCGCCAACCGAGATTCCTGGCGCGACCTGGCGAAGGGCGCGCGAAACGTCGACGCCGATCGACTGGCCACCGCGCACAGGTCGAACGACAAGCACGAGAAACGGCCACTGATGGTCGATGACCTGCGTGAAGTACATCGGCGTTGGCGGCGCGCGAAGCGTTCGATACTTCGCATCGGCGACGACGCCGACGATCCGATTCTCGGTGTACGTCGTGTCACCATCGTCGTGATCCTGGAACGTCTGACCGATCGGATCGCGATTCGCGAAGAACTGCTTCACGAACCGCTCGTTGACGACAACGTTCCGAGCCGCGGCACTCGGGATCTGTGCAACGGGGGAATCGATGTCGCGACCGGCGACAAGCCGCATGCCGAGCGACGCAAAGTAGCCAGGCGTTACTCCGACAAATCCAGTCGTCGCATCATCGGTCGGCAGCGGATCGGCGCCGCGCACGGTCACGATGTCGCTCGTGCCGCGGCCTCCATATACCGGAACGAGCGAGCCGAATCCAGCCGATTGTACACCTGGGATCGCACGCACACGGGACAACATCTCGGTCGCCATCACCGCGGTCATCAATTGCTTCTCGTACGACGTGCGGCGCGTTTCCGCTGTCACCGCAAAGCGACCCACCGGGTCGAACCCTGCGTCCGTCTTTTCGAGATTTCTCAAGGTCTCCACCAGCATCGCCGCGCCGCTGACGAGCAACAGCGCGAGCGCCACTTGGACCGCGACCAATCCGCGGCCGAGAATTGATCGACGCCGGTTCACGATTGGTTTCGCGCCGTGCTTGATGCTCGAGATCAGATCGCCTCGCACCACGCGAATCGCGGGCAAGAGTCCGAAGAGGATCCCGGACGCGATACCGACCGCCGTGGTGAAGAAAAGAATCCCATTTCCGTCCGGTGGCTCGACAATGCTCGACAAATACCCGATGTCCATATGCGACAACATCGCGGTTCCCCAGCGTGCGAGGAGCCATCCCACGAAGGCGCCCAGCAGTGAGAGCAGAAGACTCTCGATCATGAGCTGCATCACGAGGCGGCTGCGCGACGCGCCGAGCGCGACGCGAACGGCAAGCTCACCGCTGCGCGCGCTGCCGCGCGCCAACAAGAGGTTCGCCACGTTCGCGCAGGCGGCAAGCAGCAGGATCGCGACTCCGCCCATGAGCACGAACAAGATTTTCGAGAACTGCTCGCGCACGTTCAGCTTGGCCTGCGGAATGCCTCGGCTCACGTCGACGAGATTGAGCTGTGTCGGTGCCGATGCGAGCGATTTCGGGAGCGTGACCAGATCGCCGGACGCACAACAGCGGTTCCACAGCACGCGCAGCCCGTCGCGCGCCTCCTCGATCGAGCGGACACCGCTTCGACGACCGACCACCGTGATGGACGGACTGTGCGAGTCGCCGCCACGCAGGACGCCTAGGGTCGTGGCCGCGCGGTACGGGATCTCGACGTCATCGAAGGCGGGGAAGCGGAGCCCCGCAAATCGCGGCGGCGTGACGCCGACAATGGTGAACGGCTGTGTGCCGATCTTCACGATGCGGCCGAGAATCGCCGGATCGCCGTTCAATCGCCCGCGCCAAAATCGGTCGCTGACGACGGCGATCTGCGCGGCGTCCGCGTCGTCGGCCTCTGAGATAAGACGTCCGCGCTGAGCGCGAAGCCCCAACACCGCGAAGTACCGGCCATCCACGGCATCGAGTCCGATGTTGACCGTGACCCCGTCGACATCCATCGACGCGTTTCCCGATGAGAACATCGCGAGCGGCATCGATCCCTGTTCGAGCGCGTCGAACTCCGCGCGCGAGAGACGATCGTCGGTTCCCTTCGCGCCGAAGTCGCGCTGGAGCTCGACGAGCTCGGTCGGTGTGCCGACGGGCAATCGGGCGAGAAGCAGACCGTGAATCAATCCGAAGATTGCGGTGTTCGCGCCAATGCCGAGTGCGAGAGACAGCACAGCAACGGTCGCGAAGGCGGGGGATCGTCGAAGCCCGCGCAGCGCGTAACGAAAGTCCTGCGTGATCGCCTCGAGGCCGGGCCACAGCCATACGCCCCGCGCCTCCTCACGCATGTAGGTCTCGTTGCCCATGGTGCGTCGCGCCGCGTCGGCCGCGTCGCGCGGTGAGAGCCCTTTTTGCTCGAACGCAGCGAGGACCATCGCGCGATGATGCGCGAGCTCTTCGCGCAGGTCGTGTTCGGCCGACTGGAGTCGAAGGAGCCGCGAAAGGCGTCGCGCGATGCGCTCGAGCATTTTGCTAAACCTCAGGCAAGGCGGAGCACAGCATTGATCGCGCCGATCATGCGCTCGAACTCTTCTTGCTCGGCGACGAGCTGTTTCTTGCCCGCGGCCGTCAGCGTGTAATACCGCGCTCGCCGGTTGTTTTCCGACACGCCCCACTCGGCTTTGACGTAGCCGTCGATCAGCAGCCGCTGGAGGGCGGGATAGAGCGAGCTCTCGCCGACCTGCAGCACGTCGTCGGAGACCTGTCGCAAGCGCTCGGCGATTCCGTAGCCGTGGAGGCTGCCGGCGCGAAGGGCGCGCAGGACCAAAAGATCGAGCGTTCCGGGGAGAAGGTCGGCGGATTTGTCGGAGCGAGCCACGATCACTCTTCCCATCGATAGGTGATGGGAAGATCGGCTCGGGCTCCGGGACTGTCAAGCCCCATCGATGGACGATGGGAGCGGCCCCACCGAAGCCGCGGCAGGGAAGCCCGCGTCTTGCCTATCGACGCGGCTGACAGCATGCTAGCGACAACCGGAGGTGACTATGAAGCGCATTGCTGCCGTCGTCGCGATCGCATTCCTCAGCCTCGGCTTGGTGAGGGCCACGCAGAAATCCTCTTACCGCGTTGTGTTCGATCTCACGAGCCGCGACACGCTCGAACAGCGAGCCGTTCTGCGGTGGCTCAAAGAAGTGAGCAACGCCAGCCCCGACGCGCAGCTGGAGGTCGTCATGTACGGGAAGGGATTCGAGCTCGTGATGCCGGATCGATCGGCATACGCGAACGACGTAAAGGAGGCGATGAAAAACCCCAATGTCTCGTTCAAGGTCTGCGCGATCGCGTTGCGAAACAACAACGTCGACAAGAGCCAGCTAATCGCCGGCGTGCAGACCGTCCCCGATGGAATTCACGAAATCGTGATGAAGCAGCAAGAGCATTGGGGCTACATCAAGGTGATGCACTAGCACCTTGTCGTCTATTTCTCGACAAGGATCAGTCGCACGAATGGGCCTGGGGCCGATGCCCGTGTACCCGTCACGTTACCGGAGCAACGCCGGCCGTCGCCTGACCCGCGTCCGACAGCATCCGCGCGCGAGATCTGCGCTGGCGGAGGAGCGGCATCACCATCTGGCCGAACCGACGGCACTCCTCCAGGTGTGGATAGCCGGAAAGAATGAATGTGCTGATGCCGAGCGATTCGTAGGCGCGAAGCTTCTCCGCGACCTGCACCGGATTGCCGACGATCGCCACACCAACGCCGCTTCGCGCCAGTCCGACGCCCGCCCACAGATTCTGTTCAACGACGAGCGAGCCTTGCGACGCGAGCGCGACCTGCCGTCGCTGTCCTTCGCTGTCGACCGACACCGTCGCTTCGATGAACTTGTTGCGGACGACCGGATCGATGCGGCTGATCAGCCGGTCCGCGGCCCTCCACGCTTCGTCCTCCGTCTCGCGCACGAGCACGTGGCATCGGAGCCCGTAGCGCAGCGGCGTTTCCGCGACGCGATTCGCGCGTGCCTCGTGTTCGCGCATCGTCGCGAGTCGCTTTTCGATTCCCTCGAGCGTGTCTCCCCACACGAGATAGACGTCCGCCAGCTCGGCCGCGATCTGCTGTGCGTCGTCGCTATGTCCGCCGAGGTAGATCGGGACCGGCTTCGGCGGGACGGGCGAGACGACGGCGCCGCGGAACGGATAGCGGTCCGAGATATGGTCGACGGGCTCCCCGCGCCAGAGATCGCGAAGAATCGCGATGAACTCCCGAGTTCTCGCATACCGTTCCGAGTGACTTTCCATGTCGCCGTACATCGCGTTCTCGGCGGGATTCGACCCGGTAACGACGTTGATCCGGACGCGACCCGGAAAGAGGTTCGCGGCGGTCGCGGTCATTTTCGCGAAGATCGCGGGGTGAAACATGCCCGGGCGCACCGCGATGAGCAGTCCGGCTCCCTGCGTCCGCGCCAGCGTCGCGATCGACGCCGTCCACGCCTCGTGCTCCGCGTGGTAGTTCGTCGCGGTGAGCAGGCTCGAAAACCCCATCTCGGCGGCCGTTTCCACGAGGCTCGAGATGTAGGGCAGCGTTGGCCGGCGCTCCGGCGTCGTTCCAATGAATTCGCCGTCGGCGGCGAGTTGGCAGAACCAGAGAAGATCGAGCTGCTCGTCCACGTGAGTCTCTCGAGTTGAGGGGCGGACAATCGCGGTGAAATAATCGCAACGCAAACTACTGCTCGCGCGTGAACCTTCTAGTCCAGCGCGCGGAGTGGACGACCTTGCTCGCCAGCGCACCCGGGAGCATACTCCGCGCGCTCGTTTGGGACGATCTTCAGCCGAACCCCGCGACCATCTGCCGGAGCTTCTCGTGGACGAACTTTCAAAGTTGTTCAGTGCGTACGATCGCGGCACCATCTCTCGACGCCATCTCCTCCAGGCACTGGGCGTCGCGGCTATCGCCGCGCCGCTGACGCGCGTGTTCGGCCAGGGCGCGTGTGCCGGCCGTGATGCCGATACGACCGCGGCGTGCAACAAGGTGCCGTTCAAACCGCCCTTCGAGCCGACTGGGTGGAAGACCGTCCTGCTCGACCATTTCGACATGCAGGTCACGGAGCCGGAGAAAGAGGCCGCGTTCTACGCGGCGCTCATGGGGTGGAAAGTCCGGAGCAACGACGCCTCTGGGATCTACATGGACATCGGCGACTGGGGTGGCGTGAAGATCCGCGGCGGCTACACCCCGCCACCTCGCGGCCAAGGTCGTGGCGGCGGTGGAGGTGGTGGTGGCGGCGGCGGAGGTGGCGGACGCGCCGGCGGCGGTGGGCGCGGTGCGGGTGGTGGTGCTGGTGGTGACCAGAATCACATGGCGGAGTGCACGACGCCGAAGGTGGACACGATTCAGGGCGCCGGCGCGCTGTGGAATGGCTTCGCCTGGGGCATCACGCCATGGGACACGAAGAAGGTCGAGGCGGCGCTGAAGTCACGAGGGCTCAATCCGGTTGCAGACGACGGCCCGAACGATTTCAAGAGCTTCCATGTGAAGGATCCGGACGGTATGGACGTCCAGATCACCAACGGCAACAAGAAGAATCGCCGCCAAAGTCCGGCGAACGGGAAGCTCGATGTTCCGCTTCCGTTCGAGCCGACGGGCTGGAAGACCATGTATCTCGACCACATCTCCTATCAGTGCACCAGCTACAAGGAGACGGTCGCGTTCTACGAAGCGCTTCTCGGCTGGAAGGGACTCGGCGACGAGGGCAGTCAGAACGAGACGCTGATCTCGCCCGAGATCGGCGGACTGCTGATCCGCAGCGGTTTACAGGGCAACGCGAACGCGCCGGGCTTCGTCATGCCCGCGCAGCGCCGCGCGGTGATGAACCACATCTCGTTTGGCATCACGCCGTTCGATCCCGACAAGGTGTGGGAAGAGCTGTGCAAGCGCGGCCTCCGCGCGCGCGTCGACACCGGCGCGGTCGCGTCGTCGCCGCCGGCGGAACACAACATTCACACCGCGACGTATAAGAGTTTCCATACGACGACCCCGAACAACTATGATCTCCAAATCAGCGCCAAAATTTCCGCGGATCAGAAGACCGGTCCTGGCTGATCGATCGCTTTTGCGGACGGCATTCAACAGAACGGCCACCTTACGAGGTGGCCGTTCTGTTGTTGTGCCTGTGGACCTCGCGAGAGCATCCCACTCGACTCCGCCGGTCGACGACGTGCTCACGTGACCGATTGATCGCGACGGTCATCGTGTGCAGTCATCGCCCGCACGCGGGCGCCGCCGGTGCCTTCCAGCTCGGTAGTGTCGCGCCGCCCGCGGCTGCGCTCACCGACCGCTGCAGCGCACGCAGTCGCTCGATTGCCGCGTCGAGCTGCTTGCACGGTCCGTCCACGCCCGCCACGATGCTGGCGTCCGGCATCGCATCGGCAATGAACTGGTCGGAGTATCTCCGACCGAGATCTCGATGCACGATCCCGAACTCGTTCGCCGCCAGCGCCGCGAGGTCTGCGTTCGCTTCACGGGCAGCCGGTAGCGCACGCAATGCTTCGATGTAGTTGAATGCCTCGTAGCTCGCGGTGAGCCCCGCCACCATGCGTTGTTGTAGATGGAACTGCGCCGCGAACGCCGCCGCGGACAGGTGCACCCGCGGATCCGGCACGATCGTGATCGGCTGCGTCGTGCTGTGGCCGCCGATCGTGAGCTTCGCCGAGTACGTGCCCGGCGGCACCATGATGCCGACGATCGTCGAGCGGTACGTGTGCCCCGGCGTCGCGTGCCAGTTGAGCGTATACTCGCGATAGTCGAGCAGGTTGCCGTAGTAACTGAAGTTGAGCGTCGGCGGATCGGGATAGCGCAGATCCCAATTGATGCGGTGCATTCCGGGCGCCGTCGACAACACGGTCGGCGACGCGAGCCAGTAGTCCGGCACGTTCGGCATGATCGTATCTGCCGGCGGGACGACGCTCGAGAATTCTCGAATGACGTGTCCTTGCGCGTCGCTGATCGTGAGCGTCACCGGACCTGCCGCCGGCGACGCGAGATAGTAGTCGAGCACAGCGCCCTCGGGCGGATTCTCGCCAACCACCATCTCCGGCGGCAGCGGCGTGTCCTGTGTGTTGTCCCACCGAGCCCGAACGACCGTGTCCGGGCGATAAAAGAATGCTGATACCTTGGCCGCCGTCGCGGCGCGGATCTGACGGAGCGGCGAGATGTCGTCGAGAATCCAAAACCCTCGGCCGTACGTCGAGATTGCAAGATCGCTCCCGTGCACGGTCATGTCGCTCACGATCGTGCTTGGCAGATTGAGCTGCAACGATTGCCAATGGTCGCCGCGATCGAAGGAGACATAGGCGCTCGTGACGCTGCCCGCATAGAGCAGAGCCGGATCCGCGGGATCCTCGCGCACGACGCGCATGGTTCCGTCCTGCGCCAGGCCGTTCGTGATCTCCGTCCACGCGTGCCCGTAGTCCGTCGTCCGGTAGAGATGCGGCCTAGCGTCGGTGGCAAGCACGGCAACATAGGCTGTGCCGGGATTCGCGTGCGATGCGTCGATGGTGTTGATGCTGCCGCCGACGTTCGGCGGTGTGACGTTCGTCCATGTGCGACCACCGTCACGCGTCACGTGTAGGAACCGCGTGCTCGTGCCCACCCAGATCACGTTCGCGCTCAACGGCGACGCGGCCAACGCGGTGATCGACCCGCCCGCCGCTGGCGCACCCACGCCGCCGCCGTTCGCCTCCGCCGCGTCCTCTGGACCCTTCGGTGCGGCGAGATCGGGACTGATTACGTGCCAATGCTCGCCTTCGTCACTGGACATGAGCACATGCTGCGCGCCCATGAACAGCGTGTGCGGATTCTGCGGGGAGAACGCGAGTGGCGGCGCGCCGCCAAAGCGGTCGGTCGCCGTGGGTTGATAGAGCACGACGACTTGCCCGGTCGTTCGATCGAATCGCCGCAGTACATGATACCAGCCTTGAGTAAACATGTATCGCTTGTCGGCCGGATCGGCGATCAGAAAGCCGTTCTCGAATCCGCCGGCGGGATACCAGTCATTGGGGCGGATCTCGCCGAAGTCGGTCCGGCTCGAGACACACGCCGTCCCGGAGTCTTGCTGCGGTCCGCAGACGTGATACGGAAAGTCGTAGTCCGTCGCGACGCGGTAGAACTGGCCGTTCACAATTCCATAATAAGGAGTGAAGCTCGCGCCGCCGTCCACGGAGATCGCTGCGCCCTGATCGACGCCGGCCATCATGCGCTTTGCGTTCGTCGGATCGATCCACAAGAATCGTGGGTCCGCCCCGCTCGGCGCGCCCCAGTATGATGCGACCGTGCGGCCGCCATCAGTCGACCGATATACAGACGTCCCCATTAAATAGAGCACGTCGGGGTTCTGCGGGTCGGCGTAGATCTTTCCGCCGACGCTCGCGAGGCGTGACGTGCAGAACGTCCAGTGATCACCCCCGTCGTCCGAGCGATACAACGCACGCGCCGCGCTGCCTCCTCGTCCGCCGCCGCCTGCAAGCGCGTACAATCGTCGACCGTGCGTGCCTGACGATACCGCGAATGCGTTGATGCGCGACCCCGCGGGCAGCCCGCTGCCGGCGATCGGCTGCCACTTCACGCCACCGTCCGTCGACTTGTAGATCCCGGTGTTCGAGTCCGCGGCAGGACCCGCGGCGCCTCGGGCTGGAGCCATGAGTGCGTAAACCATCTGCGGATCCGCATAATCCTCGTATAGGTCGGTCGCGCCTGTCGCGGGCGAACCCTCCGCAGGGAGCGTGCGTGTCCACGTCCGGCCGCCATCGGTCGTGCGAAATACGCCGCGCTCGCTCGAATTCGCGTCGATCGCTGCGCGGCCGCGTGCGACACCCGCGCCCTGCGCGGCGACGAGCACGGTGTTCGGATCGTTCGGTGCGACGATCACCGCGCCGATGTACTGCGATCCCGCGAGCCCGATGTTCCTCCACGTCGCTCCGGCGTCAGTGGATTTGTACATCCCTTTTCCGGGCGTGAACGACCAGCCGGACGCGTTGCCGGTTCCCACATACACGACGCTGGGTTGCGATGGCGCGACCGCCACCGCGCCGACGGATTGCACGCGCACGGAATCGAAGATCGGCTTCCACGTAGTTCCAGCGTTCGCCGTTTTCCAAACGCCACCGGCGGGCATACCGGCGTAGTACGTCGTCGGATCGCCGGGCACACCTGCGGGCGCGGAGATATACCCGGACCTCGGCGGCCCGATCGAGCGCCAGCGGAGGCCGGCAAAGTACGCTGGATCGACGGTCTGCGCCGAGGCGGAGGCGTCGGCAACGACGATCGTGAGACAGACGAGTAGGCGAGCAATGTTCGGCATGATGATCATATCGCGTTGATCCATTCCTTTATTGTGAGCCTGGCGGTGCCGGATTGCTGTTGAGCCTCGGCTGACATCGCGAGAGCGACGAGGCCAACGAGCCCAGAGCACAATGATCGCACGAGCACTCCTCGGTTTTTGCGTCGAATGCTACACCAAGATGATCGGCTCCATTATGCAGGCGAAGTTGCGAACATGCATCCGAGTCTCTATCGCGACGGCGTCGCGCGCGGCTCCGAAAAGGATTCGCGGATTATTTCGCGGAGGCTCGGCGAACGGCAATGCGACTCGCCTCGAAGCAGCCACCTACGGACTAAAAGGGCGGGCGCTGTCTAGATGTCTGGCATCGTTTGACACGTACGGATCAGCTTTGCGCGCGCTTCGTCAATCGTCAGGTATCGATAAGTGTCGTCTAATGACGCAGAGTTCGGGGTTTTGGGGGTTCTGTGCACGGCGATCATGACTCGTCCCGAAAGCGAGATCTTGATTACGCATGTGTCTCAGGCAGGGCCAGAAAAGGTGACAAGGCTGACTCACCCTCGCGCCGTATTGCATCCGCGTGTTCCACCTGTCGGCGACGTTTCTAGATTCGCGGCGATGCGTCCGGTGGTGCTCGGTCTGGCCGCGGCAGCGGCGTGATGGCGCGGCGCCGAGTCATCATCCATATTCACTGCCATGTCGACCCCAGTCGTTGAGCGGCCACCCGCGCTGCTCTCGGCAACGTACGTCCCTCCGCCGTCGGCTGACTCGCGCATCGTCGAGACCAATACCGCCGCGCCGCACTCACTCGGTCGCCGCTTGATCGAGCGTTTCGCGCTCGTCGTGTTCGGCCTCTATCATCTGCCGCTCTTCCTCAACGACTACCCGACGTTCGGCGGCGGCGGATACTCTGAAGGACTCGCAGTGACCTGGGGACATGTCTTCACACCACCCGGTGTTTGGGTGGCGCGACATGTATTCCATCTCACGGGGCCAATGACCAACGCATACATCGGAGACAGTGGTGACGTTGGCGAAGAATTCGGACGCCTGCTGTTGGCCGTTCTGATCGGAGTCGTCGCTGCGATCTACTGGGTAATGGCCGACCGGAAGCGGCCGCGATGCCGATGGACTGGCGACGCTCTCCGTCTACTTCTGCGCTATTCGATCGCGCTCGGCCTCGCGAGCTTTGCGATCGCGAAGATCCTGCCAAACCAGTTTCCGCCGATCTCTACGATCGTACTCGAACAGCGCGTCGGCGATCTCACGCCGATGGCCTTGTTGTGGACGTTCATGGAATACTCGCGGCCGTACGCGTTCTTCGCGGGTATCCTGGAGTTAGCGGTGGTGTTCCTGCTCTGTATTCGCCGAACGGCGACGCTGGGCGCATTCATTTGCGTCGCGGCGATGACCAACGTCTTGTTGGTGAACTACGCGTACGGCGTGCATGTCAAGCTGTTCGCGACCATGATAGTCCTGTCGGCAGCGGTGCTCATGCTGTACGACGCGCCGCGCCTCATTGCGTTTTTCGTCCGAAACGACACGGCGCCGCCGGCCCCGCTGTCGGCGGCCTGGCAGGACCGTATCGCCGCCCCGGTACGGTGGACGATCAAAGTGGCGCTGGTCGGCGGCGTTCTCTTGTCATCCGTCGTCGCGTTTTGGGGATCGCTCGACAGGGCCACGGTTCACAGCCCCGAAGGTGCCTGGATCGTGACATCCTTCTCGAGCGAGCGCCAAGCCGAGGACTCCATCCGCTGGACACAGATCAACGTTCGCCGAACCGACCACGGAACCGCGGTCGCGATCCGCCAATCGACGAACCGCTTCGTCCTGTGCACGACACCGGCGCCGTTGTCAGCCGGCGCGCTGTCATTTACGTGTCCCAAGAACCGCCTTGGCGAGCTGCGGTGGACCGCGAGCGGCGACACCGCAACGATCGTCGGAACGTTCGACGGCGTGCATGTCGCCGCGTCCGCCCGCCACATGCATCGATCAGACTATCGCCTCATGCAGAGCCGATTCCGCTGGCTTAAGGACTAGCGAAACACCAGTAACCTCGCGCAATGCACCGACGCACCGGTTCGGGTCGCACACGCCTCGAGACCCATCCCGCGGTGCCCTAAGGCTCGTTGTTCTCGTCGAAGGGATTCGGACGTCAGCCAGACGGGCCCTATCGAGGACTTAACGGAAATGACCCGGGCGGGTCTCGAACCCGCGACCTACGGATTAAAAGTCCGTTGCTCTACCAACTGAGCTACCGGGTCTAACGCTCCCACTTAGCCGAATTCCCTGCGGCCGGAAGCGGTCTCCAAAGGTATCCACTCGAGAATGTTCAGAGTAGCTCTTCCGCCGAGATATGCACGCGACGGCAACGCGATCAAGCTCGCATGCCGCCTCCGGCTCCTCGGAATTCTGTCCTGAACGCCGCTCATCCCAAGCTCCTGGGACTTCAGGTCGTTAATACGACGAGGCCTGAGCTCCGCTGACCGACGCCGGCCATCTCGGTATTAGTCCTGCCGATCACCGCGTCATTGCCCCCCACAGTCCCGCGCCGCACGTTACCGCGAGACGCGATCTCGACTTCGCATTCGACGCCCGTACCCGACGCGGAGGCTGGCCGGATGGAACGCTTTATTCAAGATCTCAAATACTCGCTCCGAATGCTTCGGCAGCAGCCGGGCTTCACGATCGCCGCCGTGTCGGCGCTCGCGCTGGGCATCGGCGCCACGACCGCCGTCTTCTCGGTCGTCAATGCGATTCTGCTGCGACCATTCCCGTATCCGGAGCCCGACCGGATCGTGATGTTCATGAATACCGCACCGAACGGAGCCGGACCCGCGGCATCGCCGGCGAAGTTCGCGCACTACGCGCGACAGACGAACGTCATGCAGGACGTGTCCGCGATTCGCACCGTGACCGTCAACTACACCGGCGGCGACCTCCCGGAACAAGTCTCCTCCGGACAAGTCAGCGCTCCGTTCTTCCAACTCCTCGGCGGAAAGGCGCTGCTCGGCAGGACCTTCACGCCCGACGAAGACAAGCCCAATGCGCAGCACGTCGCCGTCCTATCGTATGGCTGGTGGGTGCGACGCTTTGCATCCGACCCGGGAATCATCGGAAAAACGATCTCGCTGAGCGGCGATCCATACGTCGTCGTCGGGGTCATCGCGCCGTCATTCGACCCGTCCGAATTCCTCGACCCTCCGCAGCTTTGGACGCCGTTTCAGCTCGATCCGAACGCGGTAGAGCAGGGACACTTCTTCCAAGTGGCCGGCCGCATCAAGCCGGGATTCACGCTCGCCCAAGCGCAGGCTGCACTAGCGAGATCGGCCGCGGACTTCCGCGAACGCTTTCCAAAAGCGCTCGGCCCGAAACAAGGCTTCAGCGTCGAGCCCATTCAGAAAGTTTTCGTTCGCAACTCCGAATCGCTGTTGAAGGTGCTTCTCGCGGCGGTCGCCGGCGTACTGCTCATCGCCTGTGCCAATGTCGCCAACTTGCTGCTCGTTCGCTCGACGGTGCGCCGAAGAGAGATGGCGATACGCGCAGCCATGGGCGCGGACCGCGGGCGAATCATTCGCCAGCTGCTTACCGAGAGCGTTCTTCTCGCCGCCATCGGCGGCGCGCTGGGGCTCGCGCTCGGTCTCGTCGGAATACGCTCACTGCTTTCGATCAATACCGCGGGACTTCCCCGGGTCGGAAACGGCGGAGCGGCCGTTCAACTCGATTGGCGTCTCTTGGTCTTCACCGTCGTTGTATCGCTCGGCACGGGACTTTTGTTCGGCGTGATGCCCGCGGTTCACGCCGCGCGCAACGACTTGAACAGCACGCTGCGCGATGGAACTGGCGCGTCGGGTGGCGGAAGAACGACGGGAGTTCGCTCGGCGCTCGTTATCGCCGAGGTTGCGCTCGCACTGATGCTCGTGATTGGCTCCGGCTTGTTGATTCGCACGTCGCTCGCGCTCCGTGCCGTACAACCAGGGTTTGATCCGTCGAACGTGTTGACGATGCGAATGGCGTTCAGCGGACCGCGGTTCCAAACCTCCGCATCGGTCGACCAGCTCATTCGCGAAGGCGTGGACAAGCTCAAAACCGTTCCGGGCGTGTCGCTCGCGAGTGCGTCGTGCTGCCTTCCGCTCGAGGGCGGCTACGGCCTCGGCTTCCGCATCATCGGACGTCCGCTCGAGCAGGGCCAATTCACCGGCGGCGGCGGTTGGGCGACGGTTTCGCCCGGGTACTTCGAGGTGTTCAAGGTCCCGGTCATTCGCGGTCGCACGTTCACGGATCAAGATCAGGCTTCGTCGCCGGCGGTCGTCATCATCAACGAGTCGATGGCAAAGCAGTTCTGGAAGACCGGCGACCCGCTCAGTGACCGGCTCACGATCGGACGCGGCGGAATGGGGGCGTTCGCGGCGGAGCCCGACCGACAAATCATCGGCATCGTCGCCGACAGCAAGGACAACGGATTGAACCAGGATCCCGGTCCCAAGATGTTCGTCCCACAGGCGCAGGTTCCCGACGCGGTGAACGCGTTGAACATGGGCATCGGCGCGATGGCCTGGGTCGTGAAAACGCGTGTCCCGCCGATGCAGGTCGCGAGCGCCGCTCAGGAAGCGCTGAAACAGTCGACCGGTCTTCCGGTCGCGGACATCCGGCCGATGGACGAAGTCGTCGCGCGCTCCGTGTCGCGCGAGCGGTTTAACACTTTGCTCATGACGGTGTTCGCGCTGTCCGCGCTCGCGCTTGCGGCGATCGGCATCTACGGGGTCATGGCGTACGCGGTGCAGCAGCGCACGCGCGAGATCGGTGTCCGCCTCGCCCTTGGGGCCGCGCCGAACGCCGTGCGTACGATGGTCGTCATGCAGGGCATGCGACTCGCGGTGATCGGCGTGGTCCTCGGCGTCCTCGGCGCCTATGCGTTGTCGCACTACATGGCGACGATGCTCTTCGGGGTCGCGGCTCGCGATCTTCTCGTCTTCATTGCTGTTCCGCTTCTGCTCGCGGTGATCGCGCTGCTTGCCGTCTGGATTCCCGCCGCTCGCGCGAGTCGCATCGACCCGCTCGGCGCACTCCGTACCAGCTGACATCCGCTTCGAATGAGACTATTTGCGTTCCTCGCGCTCGCGCTGTTCGCTTCCGCCATCCCTGCTCAAGTTCAGCAGACGGCTGACGTCACGAAACGTGGCTTGACCGAACGTGACTTCCCGCGCGCGAGGCAACTCGCGCCGGGGATCTATTCGTACGAGGCCCTTCGCGCCGGTGATCCTGGCGGAAAAATGACGACGGTCAGTCTCATCGTCGTTACGAATGACGGCGTCCTCGTGGCCGACGGCCAGGGTAACGCAGCGCAGACGAAAGCGATGGTGGATTGGATCGCCAAGACGACGAATCAGCCGATCAAGTATGTCGTCATCTGCTCCGATCACGGGGACCACACCGGCGGCAACAGCGCGTTTCCCACGAGCGTGACCTATTTCGCGACGCCGGCCTCGGTGCTCGCGCTCTCTACGGGGAACAACAAGCCGCCGTCGCCGCTCGACACGGTCCCACACAAACGAGTTCTGCACGTCGGGTCGACCGATGTCGAGATTCTCAATCTCGGGCGCTCTCATACCGGTGGTGACCTCAGCGTCTATCTGCCGAAAGAGCGTGTGCTGTTCATGAGCGAGACGTACCTGCACTGGCTCTTTCCCGCGATGCGCTCGGCGTATCCGTCCGAGTGGGTGCAGACCTTGAAGAACGCCGAGTCCATCGACGCCGTGTGGTACGTCCCCGGGCACGGCTTCGTCGACGATGCCAAAACTCTAGAGGCCGATCTGCCGGCATATCGTCGTGCCGTTGAGCAGGTCGTCGCTGAGGCCACGCGCCTCCACGACGCCAAAGTGCCCTGCGCGGCTCCGGCCGGTCGAGGTGGCGGCGCTGCCCGCGAGCCATGCGAAGCGGCGCAGAAAGGGAATTGGGGAGATCTCAAGAGCTGGACGCTGTACAGCAGCCAGCTCGAGACCGCGATCCGAAAAGTCTACGACGAGTTGGACGGAAAACTTTCGCCGTAACAGGGCACGCGCCCGACGCCTCTATGGGCGACTCGTCTTGACGAGAATGTCCTTGAGGCTGTCCGTCTGCACCGATAGCTCGGCCCCGCCCGCCGGGAAGCCGTTCGCCTTGAGCAGGAACGCCATCACGTCGGTCACGAGCTTCATGTCGTAGACCCCGACGCTGTCGGACGGCATCGTTGTCTTGATGCGCGTCTGGAGATCGCTCAGCGGAAGCCCATTCCAGTTTCCTAAAAAGTTCCCGCCGGTCAACGCCGGCGACTCGTCGCCGCCGCCGAGCGATGCGCCGTGGCAACGGGCGCACGTCTGAGCGTACGCTGTCTCACCGCGACCAGCTTGGGCCGTCGTGTAGACGCTGTCCCACACGGTCCTCGTCGCGTACCGCGACGTCGCTCGCCCTCCCATGAACGCGATCACCGGCGCGGCAGCGAGTGCAACCGCGAGCAGGGCACGATTCGTCATCAGCGCGAGCCTCCATCAGGAAGACGAAGGGCGATGTACTCGCCCGAATAATTCCCGCCGCTTACCGCGACGACGATGTACTGCTTTCCATTCACCGAATATGTCATCGGCGATCCGCTCACGGGCGCCGGCAGCAGCACTGATCCGACTTCAGCGCCCGTCTTCTTGTCGTACGCCCGAAGCATCGCGCCACGCGGGCGCGTCGGGAGCGTCGTCACCTGGGCGTCGCCCGCCACGACGACGGTCTTCGTCACCAGTGTTCCGACGGTAAACCCGGGCTGACCGGTGCGCGGGATGTTCAGTCCCTTCAGTGCTTCGTTGTTGCGAACGACGTCGGGCGTCTCACCGTGCGGGACCTGCCACGTGATATCGCCCTTGTCGAGGTTGATCGCGGTGATCGTCCCGTACGGCGGCTTGAAGATTGAGAGTCCTTGAATAGACAATCCGCCGCGGCCGCCGGGCGCCGCGCTGCCACCGATCCAGTCCATGTCCGACCGTTCTTTCGATGGCTGAACGAGACCGAGCACGGCGGGTGCCGCGTTCGACGACGCGATGTAGAACATGTGCGTCTCCGGATCGAACGCGCCGCCCGGCCAGTTCGATCCGCCGTTCGTCGGACCGCGAGCGAGTGTGCCGAGCGGACCCTCTGGCTTGCTCACGACGGGCGGCGTGAAGACAGGACCGAGCTTGTACTTCGATGCGATCGCTACCGCCTGCGCATGGAGCTCGGGAGTGAAGTCGATGAGATCGTCGATCGACGTACCGTTCTTGGCGTAGGCCGCCGGCTTCGTCGGGATCGGCTGCGTCGGTGAATACCACTCGCCGGGCACCTCGCCTTTTTCGACCGGTCTTTCCTCGAACGGCCACACCGGCGCTCCGGTCACTCGATCGAAGGTGTAGAGCAGCCCTTGCTTCGTGGGGACCGCGACCGCCTTGATCGGCTTTCCGCCAACGGTGATGTCCGCGAGAATCGGAGCGGCGGCGAGATCGAAGTCCCAAATCGGATGATGCACGATTTGGTAATGCCATTTCTTCGCGCCCGTTTTGAGATCGAGGCACACGATGCTCTCGCCGTAGAGATCGTTGCCGGGCCGATGTCCGCCGTAGTAATCACCGGTCGGCGATTCGACCGGCAGATACACGAGTCCAAGCTCTTCGTCGGCGGTGATCTGTGTCCACACGCCGGTGTTCCCGGTGTAATCCGCCGAACCGTTCAGCCATGTGTCGTAGCCTTGCTCGCCCTTCTTCGGGATCGTGTGGAACGTCCACAAACGCTTTCCCGTGCGGACGTCGAAGCCGCGAATGTAGCCTTTATTGTTTTTGAAACTCTTCGGCGCCGTTCCTTCACGAAACGCGGCGCCGATGATTGCGACGTCCCGCGCGACGATCGGGGCGCCCTGGTATCCGATCTCGCCGGTCGTCAGGTCGGGAAGAATCTCCTGGTCGATGTCCGTCTTGAGATCGACATATCCGTTCGCGCCGAAGCTCGGAATCGGATTTCCCGTTTTCGCGTCGAGCGCGACGAGGCGATATCCCGGCGTGACGTAGAGAATTCTCTCATCGCGTCCGTCGCTCCAATATGCAAGCCCGCGGCCGGACAACGGTCGCGGAGCCGCTGCACCGCGCGGCCCCTCGTCCTCCTTATGCACCCACTTCGTCGCGCCGGTTACCGCATCGAGCGCGAATACCGCGCGACCTGTTCCTCCGGTCGAATACAACACGCCGCCCACGACGACCGGCGTTCCCTCGAGCTTGAACTCCGGACGAGGCCCAAGCGAATCGGTCTTGAACCGCCACGCGATCTCGAGTGAGCTGAAGTTCGACGGAGTGATCTGGTCGAGCGGCGAGTATCGGAGACCGCGCGTATCTCCCCCATAGCTCGGCCAATCGCCGCGCTGCGTCGTGAATGGCGCGTGCGTCGCCTGCGCGGACGACAGCGACGAAACTGCGAGAAGCGCAGCTGGAATCAACCGATAGATCGACCGAAATGAGCTCGGCACGTCTTCTCCTCATGCGTGGAAAAATCGACAGACAATGATGCTCAACCGTACCTCGGACCGGAATACGTTGATCGTGCGACCTGCTGAGCCATCGAGCGACGATCGCGCCTTGCTACTACTCGGAGCTGTCGCTATCTCGTCCGGCCATGACCCTGTTTCGCATATCCGGCATTTCGCTCGCGCTCGCGCTCACCGCCGACGCTTCGACCGGTGCGCCGCCTCGCGGCACGCTGATGATCGTCGGTGGTGGGCCGCAACCTCCTGCGCTCGTCCAGCAATTCGTCGATCTCGCCGGCGGCCGTGGCCGCGCAAAAATTGCGATCTTCGCCGAAGCTAGCGTAGACGGACAAAAGAGCGGGCAGGAGAAAGCAGAGGAACTGATCGCGCTGGGGGCGGAAGCAAAGAACATCTGGGTCACCCGTAGCGAGGCGAACACTGACTCGATCGCAAGCCAGCTCGCCGGTGTGACAGGAGTTTGGTTCGGCGGCGGCGATCAGGTCCGCCTCATCGAGGTCCTTCGCGGGACGAAAACCGACTCCGCGATCCATGCCCGCTACAATGCGGGCGCGGTCATCGGTGGAACCTCCGCCGGAGCTGCGGTGATGTCACGGATCATGATCACCGGCGACGAACGTCACCCTGGCGGCGATCGACGCGACACGACGACGGCCTACCTGACGATCGCTCGCGACAACATCGTCACGGATGCGGGCTTTGCGCTCGTGGGGACAGCGATCATCGATCAGCACTTTCTGCGACGGAAACGACACAACCGATTGATCAGCCTCGTGCTCGAGCGCGAGCCGCACCTCGGCATCGGGATCGATGAGTCGACGGCACTCATCATTCCGCCGAGTGGTCCGTGGAAGATCGCGGGGGCGAGCGCTGTCGTGATCTATGATGCGAGAAACAGCGCGATCACTCCGCGGTCGTCGCACGTGCTTGGCGCGACCGGCATGCGGATGCACGTGCTCCCCGCGGGCTCGACGTTCGACGTGAAGACTGGAAAGGCGACGCTGCCATAGCGTCGCCTCCACTACTTTTTGGGGCGAATCGCGAGCGTGCAGCGCGACATGCAGACAGGCCGCTCGTCCTCGTCGACGATGCGAACGTCCCACACGTGCGTCGTCTTTCCAATGTGGATCGGCGTGGCCGTCGCCGTCACCATCCCGTCTGATTTCGCGCGGATGTGATTCGCATTGATCTCGAGTCCGACGGCGACGAACTCCTGTCGATCGACATTCGCCGTCGCGCCAAGCGACGCCGCGGTTTCCGCGAGCGCCACCGACGCGCCGCCGTGCAGGATTCCGAACGGCTGCCTCGTTCGCTGATCGACCGGCATGGTTGCGACGACCCTCGTTGCCGTGAGCTCGAGGATCTCGATGCCGATCGCGTCGGCGAGCCCGCGCGTGGCGAGGTTGTGGAGGTCGGCGAGAAGGGAGATCGGCGTGGGCATTCCGCTAGGTCCGCTTCGTGTCGAACGCATTCACTTTCTCTAAACGACGTTTGTGTCGCTCGGCGCCGGAGAACTGCGCGCGGAGAAACGTGGTGACGAGTTCCGCGGCCAGCGATGGCCCGACGACGCGGGCTCCGAGAGCGATGATGTTCATCGAGTCGTCCTCGACTCCCTGATGCGCGGAAAACGTGTCGTGACAGAGCGCCGCGCGAATTCCGACGAACTTGTTCGCCGCGATCGACGCTCCGACGCCGCTTCCACAGATCAACACCCCGCGAGCCGCTCGGCCGTCGCTGACGGCGCGCGCGACGCTCGCGGCGTAATCCGGGTAGTCATCGCCCGGCTGGAGCTCGTATGCCCCGCAGTCCAGGACTTCGTGGCCGGTGGCGCGAACCGCGTCGACGATTCGTGCTTTGAGCACAAAACCGCCGTGATCACTGCCGATTGCGACAATCATGATGGAAAGCGTTGGGCGTTGACGTTAGGTGCCGTACAGCAGAGGACCGAGTGTTTCATTTCCAAGGCCCTCATGCCGATGCTTGCCGGTGCAACTCGATTCCCCCCCGAATCCGCCCGGGTGGTGTTGCGTTTCCCATAATTCGCTCGTTTTCAGTGGGGCGACGTAGCCCCGAGGCCCCCGAACGCATCTGTAGCGGCTCACTCGTCGTCCCAATGGATCAACTGCAGCCCTCAGGCGCGAATCCCCAAACCGCGATCAATCTCAGGCGCGAACGAGTCAAGTTCGCCGATTTCAGCTTCGCGCGCACGCCTTCGGGTCAGTGTACCGCTGAAGTCACGCTAGAGTGGGAAGGCCAACTCTTCAATGGACGATCGCTCGGCCAATCGAGTCCGCTCGGCGATTTCCGGGTCGCGGCTGAAGCGGCCCTCCGCGCGCTCGACGATTTCACGAAGGGCGTGCTGCAGTTCGAGCTCCTCGGTGTAAAGCACATTCGCGCGTTCGACGCGAACCTGGTGCTCGTTTCCGTCTCGGTTCGCGAGAATGGACAATACAATCGGCTCGTGGGGTGCTACCTTGCCGAGACCGATACGCGCCGCGGCGCGGCCATGGCCGTACTGAACGCGACCAACCGAGTTCTGGGCAATCATATTTCCGTGCGCTGAGGCGCGGGTCATCACATAGGCGAAATTCGCCGTGTAGATCGTTTTTGGAGGGCAGCGGTGGCGAAGTTCCCAATTCTGACGATCGCAGCCGCCGCTATGGCCGCTGCGTGCGCGCATCCGTCCGTGCCGCCTCAGGCGCCGGCACCTGTTCGTTCGCCTGAGCCGGCCGCGCAGCCCGCCGTTCAGCAGGGGACTCCCGCGAGTACGGGTCAGAACCCTAGCGTTGGTACCGTTGCGCCGAGCGTGACGGTTTCCGCTGTTCCTGCTAAGCCGGACTCGGTAAAGGTTCTCGCGACAGATGTCGCACGCGAGGCGATCGGTGTATTCGGCGACTCCGCGACGGCGCCGGATTCTTCTGCAGAGCCGTCCTGGGACATCGACGTCCACTCGTACGAATCGATGAGCCGCGTCGAGCACTATGTGAGTTTGTTCACAGGGTCAGCGCGTGAAAGAATCCAAGCTCGCCTCGAGGCGGGAACGCGCTACGAGCCGATGATCCGCGCGGCGATGCGCGAGGCCGGAATTCCGGAAGACATGTACTACCTTGCTCTCGTCGAGAGCGGCTTTGATCCAAACGCCTATTCGCGCGCTGCCGCGGTCGGCATGTGGCAATTCATGACGTCCACGGCGCGCGACATGGGCATGCGCGTCGACTGGTGGGTCGACGAGCGGCGGGATCCGGTGAAGTCCACGGCGGCCGCGGTCCGATTTATCAAAGGGCTTCGCGAACAGTTCGGATCACTCTATCTCGCCGCCGCGGCGTACAACGGCGGGCCGGTGCGCATCGCGAAGGGCCTGCGCCGGTACGCGGATGATCTCGAGGGCACCACCGGCGACGACCTGTTCTTCGCGCTCGCCGAGAAAGACTATTTGCGCAACGAGACGCGCGAGTACGTCCCGCAACTGATTGCCGCGGCGCTCATCGCGAAGAATCCGGACCACTATGGACTCAAGATCAACAGACTCGCACCGTACTCGTACGATTCGGTTCGTGTCGGACCATCGACGCCCCTCGCCGCGATCGCGCACGCATCGAGCGAGAAAGTCTCTGCGATCCAGGAACTGAACCCGCAGATTCTTCGCGGGATGACTCCGCCGCACGACTCGTTCTTCGTTCGCCTGCCGGAAGGGAAAGCGGACACCTTCGCGGTCGCATTCCAGTCGCTTCCGGAGAGCGAACGCGTCGCCTATCGCCGGGTCGAATCGAGGAAGGGCGAAAGTGTCGAGACGATCGCGAAACGCGCTGGTCTGACCTCGCGCCTTGTCTCGGCGTTCAATCCCAACGTGAAGACGCTGAAGAGCGGCAATCTCGCTCCGGGTCAAACGATTCTTGTTCCGACCGCCGCCGTTGCGTCGGCCGCGACCCTCGCGCCCGATCCGGCGATCGAGCGCTACTCGTCGTCTCGCTACACGTCGACCCATGTGGTCAAGTCCGGCGAGACGATCGGTACCATCGCGAAGAGGTACCACATGACGACCGCATCGCTGATGCGGGCGAATGGTCTCCGCCGGGCGGTGATCTTCCCGGGCCAGTCATTGGTCGTCGGCAAGCCGTCGGCGCCTGCCCGCAAGGCGTCGACCAAGACGGCGTCGACCAAGACGCTAGCCAAGACGGCGGGGACCAAGACCACTTCGACGAAAACCGCTTCGAGGAAGTCAGCGTCCTCAAAGAAAACGGGCGCTGCGAAGAGCAGCGCCCGATAAGGTTCGAAGACTCGCGCCGACTACTGGGCGAATCCCTTTCCTTTGTAGTCCCGCATCACCCAGTGGTCGTAGCCGTTGCCAGGATCGGTACCGGCGCGAATGTCTCGCCACACTGCGTCTTCGCCTCGGTTGTAGGCCAGGAGGGCATAGTTCACGTTGCCCTTGTATTGGTCGAGGAGGTTCCGAAGGTACCGGAAGCCGATTCGTAGATTGGTCGACGGCGTGAACAGCTGTTCGCGCGTCACCCCTTTTTCCCACAGCTTCGCGGTGCTCGGCATCAGCTGCGTCAGCCCGACCGCTCCGACTTTGCTGACCGCGCGTGAGTTGAATTCGCTCTCGAGCCGAACGAGCCGGAATGCGAGATCGGGATCGATGCCTTCCCGCAGCGACGCGTCGAAGACGCTACCGGCCAGGCCAGCCGGAATCCCGTACTTGGTCGAGTATCCAATGATCTTCTCGGCGCGCTCATAGCGTGCCTTGGCCAAACTCAGCTCTCCTTTCGCCGATTCGAGATCGTCGCGCAGCTTCCGGTTCGCGCCGATCTGAAAGATCGAGCGGTCCTCGGTCACCGCAGGTGCAGCGTTCGCCGTGGTGGTTTTGCGGGCCCCGATGACAACGATCGTCGCCAGGATCGATCCTGCCGCGAAAGCGACCTGCTTGGTCCGTCTTCGCTTCCGCGCCGCGTCTCCACGGTGGACGTACGTCCCACGTAGGTTGCGCATAAGTATTTTAGCAGCAATAGGTTGAGGCCAGTCTCTACTCTGATCTGGCGGACTCAGGATAGGATGCAGGATCCTGACCATCAAGCCTTGAAAATTCGCCGCTGACCCCACCCGACTTGTAAGCCAACGATATATCGGAGATCGCCATCGACCGGTCGATGGCTTTCGCCATGTCATAGATGGTGAGAAGCGCCACCGTCACGCCGGTGAGTGCCTCCATCTCGACGCCCGTGCGGCCAACGGTGGTCGCGGACACCGCAGCCCGGATCCCGGGCAGGCTTTCGTCGGCCGTTAGCTCGACCTGGACGTCAGTGAGAGCGATCGGGTGGCAGAGAGGGATCAGCTCCGACGTTTTTTTTGCAGCCATGACCGCGGCGATTCGAGCCGTTCCGAGGACGTCTCCCTTCTTGATCTGCGCGCTGAAGATAGCGGCGAGGGTCGCCGGCTTCATCCGAATCGTGCCCGTCGCTTTCGCGATGCGCTTCGTCTCCGACTTCGCGGAAACGTCGACCATCTTCGCCTCGCCGGTTTCACCGACGTGAGTAAGCCGGTCGCTCATCGAACGAGGGGTGCGATCTCTTGCAGCAGCGAGGCTGTGAGCAGTTGGGGATTCACGTTGCCGTCCGCAAGCTCCTTGGTTGCCTCGACCGCTTCCATGGCGCGAGCCGCGCCGAACGCGCCGATGTCATCTCCCCGTTGAGCCGCGATCGCCGATCGCTCATGGAGGAGCGCTGACAACGCCTCGAGCGTTTCCGCGAACTTGCCTCGGGCTCCGCTCGCGCCCTGCCCCAGCGCGGCGCGCATCCGCGCGCCGCGGTCGGGTGATCGAGCGGCATCGAGCAGGCGACGCGCTTGGTCGAGCGCGGACTCCCATGCCTCGCGCGCGACGAGACGTCCCGGCGCTCCGCCCGCGACTCGAAGGAGCTCTGACGTGTCCCGTGGCACATCCAGCTGGTCCTTGACCGCATCGTCCGCGAGAAACGCCTTTACGTCCGCCTCGCCGAGCGGAGCGACGCGAACCGCGACCGTCCGCGAGCGAATTGTCGGCAACAGAGCGCCGGGTTCACTCGACGTCAGGATCAGGGTCGTATTGTCGGGCGGCTCCTCGAGCAATTTGAGGAAAGCATTGGCTGCTTGGTCCGAGCCTTCCTGCGCGACCATTCGTTCCGCATCGCCGATGACGAACACCTTCCGCTTTCCCATCGCTGGAGACAGCGATGCCGTCTGAACGATGGCTCGGACCGTCGCGACATAGAGGGCGACGTCGCCGCCCGGCGGCTCGTACAGACCGTGATTCTCCAGCCGCTCGCGAATCGCCTCGGCCGTGTCCTCACGAACCTCGGCCGGATCGGGATCGGAGCTCTTGTGTCGCGGTCGTGGGAAAAACCAATGGAGGTCCGGGTGTTGGAGCGCCGCCCCCATGCGACACGAACGACACTTACCGCACGGCGCCGAGTCTGGGTTCTCACAGAGGAGAGCGCGTGCGAGCCACAGGGCGACTTGTTGTTTGCCGACCCCGCGCGGACCGTGGAGCAGAAGGCTCGCCGGAAGCGCGTTGCGGTGAACGGCCTCCAAGAGGCGCTCGCGAAGAGCGGTGTGACCGTACAGTGTCATGAGTGGCACGACTCGGAAGATAGGCTCGCACGACGCGACCGGCTACGATTCGTTGCCGATCGCCATCTTCCGCTCACGTCAAACATTCATCATCCCAGACCATGCGCGATCACACTCTCACGCTCTCCCTTCTGGCGATGTCCCTCCTTTCGAATCCCGCAGACGCGCAGCGCGCCCGTGCACGCGACCTCGGCGTGAAGCCAGGAGTCTTTCAACCAGGAAAGCTCAACGCGATCACCGACGTCGCCGGTGTTCGCGTCGGCCATGCGACAGTTGTCGAGGGCGACTCCGTGCGCACCGGCGTCACCGCTATCCTGCCGCACTCAGGCAACCTGTTCAACGAGCGCGTTCCGGCCGCGCTGCACGTCGGCAACGGGTTCGGCAAAATCACCGGCGTGACACAGCTGCGGGAGCTCGGTGAGCTCGAGACGCCGATTCTTCTGACCTGCACGCTGTGCGTGTGGCGCGCCGCGGACGCGATGGTCGGCTACCTCCTCGAGCAGCCGGGAATGGCGAACGTTCGTTCGATCAATCCGGTCGTCGCGGAGACGAATGACGGAACTCTAAACGACATTCGTTCTCGTCCGATCAAGCCCGAGCATGTTCGTGCCGCGTTGACCTCGGCATCCACCGGTCCGGTTGCCGAAGGCGCCGTGGGCGCCGGCGCGGGAACGATCGCGTTCGGGTGGAAAGGGGGAATCGGAACGTCGTCGCGCGTACTTCCGGCGTCGCTCGGCGGATGGACAGTAGGCGTGCTCGTGCAGACGAACTTCGGCGGAATCCTGCAGGTCCTCGGCGCACCGGTCGGGAAGGAGCTCGGACAATACGCCTTTCAGCGTGAGGTTCAGTCGCGTGGCGACCGGGGCGATGGCTCGTGCGTGATGATCGTTGCGACGGACGCGCCGTTGTCGGATCGCAACCTCGAGCGTCTTGCGGCCCGAGCCATCATGGGGTTGTCGCGGACCGGTTCGTCAGCGGCGAACGGGTCGGGCGACTACGTCATCGCCTTCTCGACAAACGAGAAGGTGCGCCGGGCCATAACTGCGACTCGCCTGACCACCGAAGAGCTCGCGAACGACCAAATGACTGGCTTGTTCGAGGGCACTGTCGAAGCGACCGAGGAAGCGATCTACAACTCGCTGTTCGAAGCGACGACGACTACATCCAACGGGCGGACGATCGAGGCGATTCCGCTCGACAAGGTTCGTGCGGTCTTGGCGAAATACGGCGTGGCGAACCGCTAGCGGGTTGGGCACAGTTCGTGACTGTCGTCGCTGACGTTGAGATTCAGTGAGGATATCATGGGTGGCAAACGACCTGACCAGTACAACATCGATCCCGCCGAAGCCGGCTCGACGGATTACAAGTGGCGTCACGAAGGCCGCAGTGAAGGGGAGAAGCTCGTCGAAGAGGACAAGCGTCATCTCAAGGAAAACCCGCACGATCAACCGATGATTCCGCGAGAAGCAGTGAATCCCGTGCTTCGAGAGCTTCGTGAACGGAAGGAAGGCTCGCGTCGCGAGGGGCATGAGATGACGGCCGACGAGAAGGTCGACGAGGCGTCGAAGGAGAGCTTTCCGGCAAGCGATCCGCCGCCGCATCCGTAGTGGATCTTTGTAGCACAAAGTACTTGCTAGAATTGGCGTTGTCGATTAGCCTATCGCCATGACACCGGTTCTACCGCTCCGGCCACGCCGGCCGGAGCCCCCCGAAATGCAGGCGCGCGCCATGGACAACCTTCGGTTCATCCGAGGGGTCATGGAAAGCGCCGTTACGTTCACCGCCGTCTCCGGATGGGGCCAGATCGTCCTCGGAGTCACGGCGATTGTCGCTGCGCTCGTCGCCTCACGGCAGTCGCTGCCCTGGGCTCGAGTCGCGACCTGGGTTGCAGAGGCGGGCATCGCCGCGGGCATCTCCGTCGCGTCGATGGCGATCAAGTCACACTCCGCCAACATGCCGCTCTTGTCGGGGCCAATTAGAAAACTCGTATTGAGCTTTTCCCCGCCGATGATCGTCGGGGCGGTCCTCACGGCGGTGCTCGTTCTCCACGGCCTGTACGACTATCTGCCGGGCATTTGGATGCTGCTCTACGGCGCCGCGGTCGTTAGCGCGGGCACGTATTCGGTCCGCAGCGTTCCCGTCATGGGGGCCGCGTTTATGCTGGTCGGCGCGGTGACGTTGTTCGCGCCGGTTTCCTGGACGACGGCGTTCATGATCGTCTCGTTCGGCGCGTTGCACGTCATCTTTGGAGCTTGGATCGCCTGGAGGCACGGTGGGTAAGCCGCAACGAGGTCGTAGCGCGCATCCGGCCGAGAAAGAGCCAGTCGAAGGCCTGCGCACGGTTCAGGGGCGCGCTCCGGCCGATGGGCCGCTCGCGTTGGATCGCCTCATTCACGAACGATTGCGCCTCGGCATTCTCAGCGCGCTCGCCGTGAACGAGTCGATGAGCTTCGGCGACCTGAAAAAGCTGATGCAGACAACCGATGGAAACCTCAGCGTCCACGCCCGGAAGCTCGAGGAAGCCAGTTACGTCACCTGCACAAAATCGTTCGAAGGGCGGGTTCCGAAGACGCAGTACTCGATCACCGCCGCGGGACGTCGCGCGCTGGAACGCTATCTCGACCACATGGAAGCGCTCATCCGCGCAACGCGCGGGTGAGCGCCGCGCCTCAACATCCTTTCACCTACTCATGAAGCGATCGACCGTCGGTCCGTCCTCTTCGCCGTACAAGGGCATTCACGTCGGCATCATCATGGACGGCAACGGACGCTGGGCCGCGGCTCGCGGCCTGCCACGAACCGCTGGACATCGCGTCGGTGTTCGCACGGCGCGTCAAATCGTCGAAGCAGCAACTCGCGCGGGTGTCGGGACGCTGACGCTCTACGCGTTCTCCGCGGACAACTGGAGCCGCCCGACGCCCGAAGTCAGCGCGTTGATGCGCCTCCTCCGTCGTTCGCTCCAGGTCGAAGCGAAACGGTGCCTCGAGAACGGTGTTCGTTTGACGATCGTCGGCCGGCGCGACCGACTCCCGGCCTCGCTCATCGTTGCGATCCAAGAAGCCGAAGCGCTGACGGCACACGGTCGAAACCTGCACCTGCGTGTCGCCATCGACTACTCGGCGCGCGAGTCGATCATGCGCGCCGCGGCGCACGCCGGCGGTGAAGCGGTGAATCGTGATCGATTCGCACAGCTGCTCGCTCAAGCGAATCACGATCCATTCCCGATTCCTGATGTGGATTTGCTCATTCGGAGCGGCGGCGAGCAGCGCTTGAGCGATTTCTTGTTGTGGGAATGCGCGTACGCCGAATTCCACTTCGCGCGCTGCATGTGGCCCGAATTCACCGAGGCGGAATTCATCGCGGCGCTGGGCGATTTCGCGACGCGCGATCGCCGCTTCGGAGGCGTTCAGACTCAGGCAGCCAGCTAAGCGGGCGCCGGCTGCTCGAGTCCTAACTTCGCGTTCGCGGCTATTGGATGTTCTCGATCGCCCAGGTCCAGTAGACGGCGTCTTCCGCCGTCATGTTCCCCCGCGGTTGAAGTCGAGCGTCCTCATAGCCGTACCGGCCGATGTCGAGGAGATACTGTGCTCGCGAGACGAGCGTGCCGCGACAAACGCGATCGGCAACAGGCGGGCTGTTCGTCTCTTCTTGCAACCGCTTCGTGAGCTCCGTCATGACGTGCGTCGGGATGCGATGCCGCTCCGATGGATACGCGAACCCGAACAGAACGAGATGCGAGAGGAGTAAATGCCAGAAGGGATCGAACCGCCGAAGAATGCGATCCCAGTCGAGGGTCTCGCCGCAACTTCGTAGAATGTGCGCGACGTCGGCTCCATCATAGCGCTCGCGTTCCATCACGAAAGACTTTTGCCACAGCAGTTCTTCCACGGGCGCGATCTTCACCGGCATCCCGAGAACATCGGCTTCCGTCGCGAACTGAAACCACGCGTCATCGACGCGACAGATGCCGTTGCCCGAGCTGAAGACGAGATCGACGACGTCACTGCCTTGTTTCGCTTTCGCGAGCCAGTGCGGGAACGTGACCTCGGTGTGATAACCGGCTTCGCGTAGCGCCTCGAGCCCAGCGTCGAGATCTTCGCGTCGAACGAAGAGATCGAAGTCCTTCGTCTCGCGAACAATGCCGGTGTAGTTCAAGAGCGCGTGCGACCCACCGACGAGAAACGGAACTCGCGCGTCACTCAGGACGTGCAGCGTACGTCGATAAAACGCATTGGTGTCGCGACCGGGATCGTCGAACGTCGATTGGTAGGCCATGTGCCGTCGGTGAATGCAAAACAGGGGCTACGGCGCTGATCGCCAGGGAACGGCTCGCGGGATCCATTGGAACACTTACTGCTCGTTCGAGGCTGCCTGCCTGGCATCTCGAACTTCATTTGCATCCCACTATGCCTGACACCGTGCGCCTGGCGGCGCTGAGCGACATCCATTACTCGAAGAGCTCTCAGGGCAGCATGGCGCCGCTCTTCTCACAGATTGCCGAGGTCGCGGACGTGATGCTGATCGGCGGCGACCTCACCGACTACGGTCTTGCCGAAGAGGCGAGGATCCTCGCGAAGGATCTCGCGCCGGTGAAAATCCCGGTCGTTGCCGTGCTCGGCAATCATGATTTCGAGTCGAGTGAGGAGAAGGATATTTCGAGGATTCTCACGGACGTCGGCGTACATATGCTCGATGGAGATACGTGGGAGCACCACGACGTCGGCTTCGCCGGCGTGCGCGGCTTTTGTGGCGGGTTCGGCCGCGGCGCGCTCGGGCCGTGGGGCGAGAAGATCATCAAGGACTTCGTGCATGAAGCGGTTCAAGAAGCATTGAAGCTCGAGTCCGCTCTTGCGCGCCTGAAGTCGGACCATCGCATCGTGCTCATGCACTATGCGCCGATTCGGACGACGGTCGAAGGAGAGTCGCCGGAGATCTTTCCGTTTCTAGGATCCAGTCGACTGGAGGATCCACTCACGCGGTTCGAGGTAACGGCCGTCTTCCACGGCCACGCGCACAAGGGCGCTCCGGAAGGGAGAACGCAGACTGGAATTCCCGTCTTCAACGTCGCGCATGCGGTGCTCGAAAAGAACTATCCCGATCGACCGCCGTTCCGGCTGTTCGAAGTGCAGACCGGCGCGCGCGACGAACAGAGCGTCACCCCGATCGCCGATCGGCGGCAGCGTGGTCGCCGCGCGACGGATCGTCCGGACGTCGACGAACAAATCGCCAATCCGTCGCCGTCCTAGCCGCGGACGCTAGGGCGTCGCCTCCGGCGCCCGTTCCGCAATCCTCCTCGAGGGCATCGACTCGAGATAGAACCGGATGTGATCGAGGTTGTCGCTCACGGTCTTACGCGGGTCGGACGCGAGGAGCGCGCGAACCGCGTCCTTGAGACCCGTGGTCACCGGGTTGTGCGTGATCGAGAGGTCGACCCGCGTGCGTGTCGGCGACAGCGCGGTGAACCGCGCGACACCGGAGCTTTCGACCAGGCTTTGCACGACGCTCTCCCACGCGATCACGCTGTTCGGGAGGTACTTCGTGACGACCGCGTCCCACGAAACGACGGAGCCGGACGCCGTATAGACTTCCCAATGCGATCGGCCGTCTTGATAGTCGATGACCGATCGGACGGCGCCGACGACTCGAGGAAAATTCTCGAAGTCTTTAAAGAATGCGAAGACATCGGCAACCGGTCGCTCGATCTCGACGGACGAGTTGAACGCGATATTCCGGCGGCGCGCGCCCGCGCGAACGACCGCGGCGGTCACGAACGGGCGCGCCGCAACGCCGATCAGAGCGAGGCCCGCGAGCTTGGCGAACGGACTTCCACGTCCGCGCCGCGCGGCGGCGCCGATCATCACGCCGCCGAGCGCGGCGACCGCGAACATCTCGAGCGCAGTCGGCCTGTCGACGGTATTGATCGGCCGAGTGAGCGCTCCGGCTCGCGGGCTTCCGGTTGGCAAAGTCATTGGTTGTCGATTTGGTGACGTCGAGTGAACGCTTCGAACCGTCGCAGGCCGCTCAGCATATCGCGGCGACCGTAGCCAAGCCGAAAGTGGTTTCCTCGATATCCGAATTGAGACGCCGGCAACAGCAAAACTCCCTCCTCCTGGACGAGACCGGCCGAAAACTCGTCGATGTTTCCTCTCCTCAGCGCGGGGAAGCATACGCTCCCGGCCTTCGGGCGAACCCACGCAAATGCTTCTTCGTTCCGGGAGAAAAATCCTTCGAGCTCGGCGAGGTTGTCCCTGAGGATCGAATACGTTCGGCCCAGCAATGTCTCCTGCGCCCGGACCGCCATGAGGGCGAGGATCTCGCTCGGCGCCGAGTTGCAGATCGTCGTGTAATCCTTGCTCGCCGCCATGCGGGCGCGAAGCGATGCGTCGTGCGCCGCAATCCAACCGATTCGGAGTCCTGCCAGGCCGTACGCTTTGGACATCACGCCAAGGCTGACACCTGACGGAGATAGCTCGACGGCCCCCGGTAACCGCGGAGAGCTGTGCTCGAGAAAGCGATAGACCTCGTCGGAGAAGAGTTGCGCGCCGTGGAGCTCGACGATCGCAATCAATCGCGTGAGATCAGCTGCCGAAAGCTGCGCGCCGGTCGGGCTGTGCGGAAAGTTGGTGACGACGACACGCGTATTTGGGCGCATCGCGGCGGCAACGGCGTCGACGTCGAGCGACCAGTCGCGCGGGTTGAGCGGGACCAGGGTAACGGACGCGCCGAGAGATCTCGCGACTTCGTGCAGCGATTGATAGGCCGGCCACACGACCACCGCATGATCGCCGGCTGACAGCGCGGCGTGCATGTAGAGAAAGACGGCTTCCTCCGCGCCGGCGAAGGTGATGATTTCATCCGGCGAAACGTCGTCGTAGAGGCCAGCGATCGCTTCGCGCAACGCCGGAAGTCCCAGCGACTCCGTGTAGCCAAGTCGCAAGCTATTCCAGCGCTTCATCGAATCGTCGTCGGCGACGTCGAGGAGCTCCGCCAACGAGAGAGGCTCGCAGTCCGACGCGCACAGAACGTTTTTCACCGCAAATTCCCACTGCGCGAAATAGCGCTCCAATGCAAAGTCGGCTATTTGCATTTACTTATTCGAGAGAACGATGACGCCGCATGCGATGCGTGATCCGGAATCGCCCGCCGGATCGGCATAGTAGTTGTCACGGCTCGCGTGAATCACGACCGAGGCGCCGTCCGCGTCGAGCAGGGCATTTGTTCCTTTCAGCGTGACGCCCGGGGCGAGCAGATCGAACTTCAGCTTTCCGGCGGCTGGCGTATCGAGGTTCGGAAGGTCGCCGAGGTGCCATCCTTGGGGCGAGAGAAAGCCGTGATGCTTGCCCTGCGGATTGAAATGTGCGCCCGACGTCGTGAACGGAGGCTGGCACTTGCCGATCTCGTGCAGGTGGATGGCGTGCGCTCCAAGCCCGAGGCCGCTGATGTTTCCCGAAATGATGAGGCCCGCATAGGTCTCGGTCAGCGTAACGGTTCCGACACGACGACCCGCGAGATCATGGAGGACCGCTGTCGCAGAGAGCGACGGCGGGGGCGCGGGTGGCGGCGACGGCTTGCTCCCGATTGTCGGCAGCGGTGCCGACGCCGCCGGTTGGGGCGCCGGCATTGCGGCGGGCTGACTGCACGCGATGATCGTCGTCGCGGCGATTGTGATTGCGAGCCAAGTGCGCATGTCGTCACGGACTGGAGTGCGAGCCAGCCGAATCATTCAACCGCCGCGCCAATCGCCGCTGCGGCGGCCCTCACACGAGCCAGCGCATCCTCTGCAGTTTCGCCGATGGCCGACAGATGTCCCATCTTGCGTCCTCGGCGCGCACCGCGCTTGCCATATAGATGCAATCGAACATCCGGCAGCGCGAGCGCGCGCTCGAATGGCGGCGCGCCGCCTTCCCAGTGCTCGCCAAACAAATTGAAGATCGCGCCTGGTCGCTGAACGCTCGGATCGCCGAGGGGCAGATCGCACGCAGCGCGCACGAGTTGCTCGAACTGGCTCGTCGAGCAGGCGACTTCGGTTTGGTGAAATGAATTGTGCGGACGCGGCGCGAGCTCGTTGACGAGCAGCGTGCCGTCCGCCAACAGAAACATCTCGACCGCGAGGATGCCTTCGAGCTGGAACTGCTCGGCGATGCCACGGGCGATTGCTTCGGCGTCGGCGAGCGTGTGTTGCGGCAGCGAGGCGGGAATGACCGACCACGCGAGAATCTGGCGCTCGTGAAAGTTGAGCGACGGTGGAAAGACGCGAACTTCGCCGCTCGGTCGTCGCGCGACCATCACCGAAAGCTCCGCTTGCAGATCGAGGCCCTTCTCCGCGACAGAGTTCCGTTTCCCGAGTGAGTCCCACGTCGACTCGGCGTCGGCTGCGCTCGCGACACGGGCCTGGCTTCGACCGTCGTAGCCGCCGCGACACGCCTTCACGAACAACGGTCCGAGCTCGCGTGCGGCCCGAGCGAGATCCTCTGCGCTTTGGACTTCGTGGTACGGCCCGATCGGAAACCCGCCTTTGCGCAACCATGCCTTCTGCTTCGAGCGATCCTGAATGACGGCGAGAACGTTCACGCCCGGCCGAAGCGGGGCGTGTCGCGTCACCGCAGTGAGCGCGTCGACGCCGATCTGCTCGATCTCCAGCGTGACGACGTCGCAGTGGCGTGCGAGGTCCGCCGCCGCGTCGGCGTCGTCAAACTTCGCGGCGACCACGCGATCTGCCACTGGACTCGCCGAACACTCGGCGTCCGGATCGAGCACATGGATGGAGTAGCCCATCGTGCGAGCGGCCATCGCGGTCATCCGACCGAGCTGCCCACCGCCAAGAATTCCAATTGTCGAACCAGGTGCGATGATCGCCATCAGTCGGACGCGCTGATCTTCGTGTTCGCGAGGACGTCGTCGGTGCGCGACTTCCGCCACGCGCGCAAGCGATCGCGAAGATCGGGGCGTTGCGTCGACACAATCGATGTCGCGAGCAGTGCGGCGTTGATCGCCCCAGGCTCACCGATCGCGAGCGTGCCGACGGGAATTCCTTTCGGCATCTGCACGATCGACAGCAACGAGTCGAGTCCGTTGAGCAACGTCGCGGGGATGGGAACGCCGAGCACCGGGACCGTCGTCTTTGCCGCGACCATTCCGGGCAAGTGTGCCGCGCCGCCGGCGGCAGCGATGATCACTTCGATGCCGCGCGACTCCGCGGTCGACGCATACTCGAACATCCAATCAGGCGTCCGGTGCGCGGAGACGACCTTCGCTTCGTATCGCACGCCGAGCTCTTTCAGCGTGTCGATCGCAGGCTGCATGTACTTGAGATCGGAGCTACTGCCCATGATGACGGCGACCCATGGGCCGACGTCGCTCGCCGCAGTTTGGTTTGGCATTGCTCCAAATATATCCGGATCGATCAGCGCGTCCGATCGATGACGACCGCGCCGCCCTTCATCACCCACTTCACGTTGTCGATGACGACGTTGATGTCGCTCATGGGATCGCCGTCGACGGCGACGATGTCCGCGAAATATCCCGGCGCGATTTGGCCGAGCTGCTTGCTCATTCCGAGAACGTCGGCTGCGTTCGTCGTTGCGGTCGCAAGCGCCTGCGCCGGAGTCATGCCGAGCTTCACGAACCATCCGAGCTCGCGCGTGTTCTGCCCGAACATCGTGAACACCGCGTCGGAGCCCATGCCGAGCTTCACGCCCGCATGAAATGCGCGCTTTGCCGTCTCGAAGTTGCGAAGCCTGAAGGAATCGAGCGCCGCTGCTTGGAGCGGCGTGTAGTGAAATTCGTCGCGATCTTCGGCGTAGTAACGATTGTGATCGATCGTCGGAACGTAGAGAATGTTTCGACGCGCCATCTCGGCGAGCGTCGCGTCGTCGAGATCGATCGAATGTTCGAGTGAATTCGTGCCGGCGCGAACAGCATCGCGGCCGCCTTCCGGGCCGTAGGAATGAATCGCGATGCGCTTTCCAAGCGCGTGCGCGGCATCGACGGCGGCTTTGATCTCGTCGGCGGAAAACGTCTCGTTTCCAGTGACGTCCGCGCCGCTGCCGGTCGACGCATACATCTTGATGTAGTCGACGCCGGCGTCGACCTGTTGTTTCACCGCTTCGGGGACTTGAGAGATGTTGAATACCCGGCCCCGAACTGTCTTCGTCGTGTCGGTGTTCGGCCGAAACGGTGGCCGTGCGCGCTGAAGGCCGAATCCGGCGACGAACATGCGTGGGCCGACCCAGCCTGCCTTGTTGATCGAATCGCGCAGTGCGATGTCCGTATAGTTCGACGCGCCGAGATCTCGCACCGACGTCACGCCGGTTTCAAGTGTGTGCAACGCGTTGATCTTCGCGAGGCGAACCGTCTCTTCGGGTTTGCGCGGCGGCTGGCGCCAAGGGTCCGTTCCCGATGTCGAGTCCCAGTAGTACGTCATGTGGGTGTGCAGATCGATCAGCCCGGGGATCGCTGTATATCGACCCAGGTCGACGATCTGTGCGTTCGACGGAATCGCGTCTCGCGGTCCAATGACGCGGGCGACTTTGTCGCCATCGACAATCACGACGCCCTGTTGAACGACGCGTCCTGACCCGTCGACGACGGCTCTGAACTTGAGCGCCTTGACTTGCGCGGAGGTTTGCGGAGCGATGAGCGCGGCACACGTCGCGGCGGCGCCGAGGAGTCGAAAGAGTCGCATGTCGTGAACATCGCGGCGGGCGACGCCGTCGTCTAGCGTTCGAACGTAACTCCGCCGACCATCGAGGCCCACGGATGCCACTCGGGGCCGTTCGCGTACGCGCGCGAGTCGCTCACGGCGCGGTACGCGAGCAGAAGTCCACGGACCCGAAGCTCCACACCAAGCTCGCCCGAGCCGACGAAGGTGTCGTGGCCGACAGGGTGGTCGGACTGCGTGGTTCTTCCATCGAGAAAGAGATCGCGAGCAACCGCGCGGCCCGTCACGCCGGCGATCAGCCCAACCTCGAGCGGACCTTGCCTGGGGAGCCATGGGTGACGGAGATGCCAACCGACGCGCGTTTGGAGCCCGAGCTCGCCATCGGTCGACACGTTGCCGGCGTTCACCGCCCAGCGCGGAATGAGATCGACGCCGACCGAGTGATCGCTGATGACGGCGCGCCAGCGTCGCTCGTATCGCAGGATGACTCCGGGCTCGAATGCAACCTGATCGCTCCAATCGGCGGGTCGGTTGAACGACGGTGCCACGCTGTGCGCGAGCTTCTGCGTGAATTCGCCCAACGACGGCGGTCCGGTAACGCCGAGCGCGATCGTCAACTCGTCGGATCGAGATTCGCGCAGGGATCGCGCGCCTTGGCTCAGATACAGCCAGCCGGCGTTGGCGCGTGATCCAGTGGGCGCGATCGGATCGTCCGCGCTGCGCGCGGGCGTATACATGTCCTGTCCGATCTCGAGGCGCGCCGTCCGGCACGAGGTCGATCGCGCAGTACACTCCGCGCCGGTGATGAAACGCCGCGACCACCACGGAGCGTCGCCGCCGTCGTACGTGATGTGGACACCGCTGGAGTATTCGTCGTCCGGGCGCTTCCACGGCAGCATCCAGAAGTCGAACGCATCGTTATCGACTCGAAGCGTCAGCGACGATGGGGATTGCGCGATGGCCGCCCGATGAGAGGCGGCCATCAGAAGGACAATGAGCGTTCTTTTAAAACACACTACTGGTACTGGATATACAATGGGCGCGGCTGGAGGCGAAGGACTTCGCGTGGCGTCAACAGCGTGTCGCCTTTTCGCACGTCGTGGTGGAAGAAAATCTTGAAGCCCGTGTATTGAACCGGCTCCGCAACCTCGTAATCGCGGTACGAGTCGAACTTGAGCCACGGCGGACCCCAGCCGTCCATGTCCATTACGATCTGCACATGCGGATCGAGTCGGATCTGCTTCGCGTTCGAGACCATCTTCTTCGTCCAGCGGTGGACGATGAGGATCTTCGGCGGGAGGTGCTTCTCTTCGACGAGCTTCGCGAGCGTGCGCGACGCATAGTTCACGTCCGCCGCGTCCGCCTGTCCGACCTTCTTCGAGGGCATCACGCCTTCGCGTTCGTAGTGCATCGAGAATTCAGGGTCCATCGCGAGGTGGACGTTCGGTCGCGCGAGGAAGGGAAGGAGGCGCGGCAGCTCCTGCTGAATCGTGCTGTGCCCGACTTGTATGTCGAGGAAGAGCAGCGCGTTCTTCTTCTGCGCCCAGCCGTAGACCTTCTCAATGAGCGCCGTGTCCATGCGGAGGCGATACATGCCGTCCTTCCCCGGTGCCCCCTGCGCGACGACCGCGATCAAGTGGAGCGCCGGCTGCACGGGCGTCGAAGGATCAGCCTTGCGCCACGCATCCACCGTCTCGTCGAGCTTCGCGAGCATCTCATCCGGCGGATACTCGCCGAGGACGCCCATCTTCTTCACGAGCGGATTCCCGTAGAAGGCCACGACGCGTTTGTTCGGGAAGATCGAGCCATCGAGTGGCGCTGGACCGGCTGGCCATGTCGAGAGCGCTTTGCGTCCGGCGCGAATCGCCGACAGATACGACACGCTGTCGTGCGCGTTGCGTCCCGCGACCAGTCGCGGCCGAGACGTATCCGGGTCGATGAGACTTTTGGGAAGATTGCCGTAGTTGGCGCGCAGCGACGCCACCTCGCCAGCGGATGATCGCGCGGAGTCGACCGCGACAGCGGCGACAGTGTCCGGAGTGCCGGCCTTCACTGAATCGCTTGGCGCAACCGGCTTTGCGTCGGGGCGCGCGACACATCCAACAATCAGCGTCGCGGCAAATGCGGCACTCAATCGCGACGTTGTTAATAGCGTTCTCATCAGGGTTCTTTGACTCAGGGTCCAGAATGGTGAGGTAAACAAAAGCAGTCGGCATGCCACGCGTCAGCGGCTCCGAGAGCCCGAAATAAGGGCGCAAGTACAAGGTACTTGAACGTAAAGCCGTTGAAGGTATGAGCTTTACGGCTTCGAACGATCTCGATCCACCCGGCCAAAACCGTTACGTCCGGCTGACTGGAGCGTTCCAATGTCGGCGCGTAGAAATAAAATTCGCAGCCGATACTGAAAGACGTGCATTGCGCTCATTCATCACAAAATGCACACTTGCGCCGCCCTTGGCTCCTGAGTTTGGTCGAGCCGGGTCAAACTTGCTTCGGAGATCGTGAATGAACTCGGTTCGACGGCTGTTGGCGTTGTCAGTGCTTGGCGGAAGTGCGCTCGCGTGCTCCGGTGACAACACCACCAACACTTTTGCCCCGCTTGCGCTCTCGCTGTCGTTGTCTCCCGCCGTCGACACGATCTTCGTGTCCGACACCATCTCTGCAGCCAACACGGCGCGATTCACGGTCTCCGCGTCGTCGCTGAATGGGCCGATTTCGACGCCGTCAGGCGTGGAGTGGACCTCGTCCGACCCGAGTATTGCGTCAGTTTCGACCGACGGAACGATCACGCCGCACTCGATCGGTACCGCGACGATAACGGCGCGAATCAACAGCTCCAAAGCGAGCGCGCCGGTCGTGGTCGCCGACCAGGCGACCAAGCTGTCGTTGGACGTGACGTCGTTGAGTGGCGTGGTTGGCGACACCGTGACTGTCACGGCGAGCGCGGTTGATTCGAAAGGCGCTCTCGTACCAGGGACGGCATACGTTTTTTCGCCCGCCGACCCAACGGTCGCGAGCGTAACCACCACAGGTCCTCGGACGGCTCGCATCGTTCTTCACAAAGCTGGTACCGCGAACGTTCGTGTGACAGCTGGAGGACAGACGGCGACGCTGAACGGTACCGTCCAGGCGCTCGATTTCCTTGCGTCACCAGTCGCAGGTGCGCCCACCGCGGCACTCGTCCTCTCGGCCGGGACGGATGCGACCTGCGGACTCATCGCACAAGGGCGTGCCTATTGCTTCGGTCGAGCGCTGCTGACCGGAATCGCGAAGGACACCGCGTGCTTCAATGACGATCCCACGACCGCAACGGAGGGTTGTACGCTTATCCCTCTCCGAATGGGCCAGACCCAGAACTTCGTGAGTGTGACCGTCGGTGACTCGGTCGCCTGTGCCGCGACGGCCGACAATCGTGCATACTGCTGGGGGTCCCAGCAGTATGGAGCGCTCGGCAACGGCGTCTCGAAAGGGGGGACCTCTCTGACGCCAGCGCTTGTCATCGGCGCGGTGTCGAGAAGCGCGGTTTCACTGGATCGAGTTTCAGCCGGAGGTAACCACGTATGCGGTCTTACCCCTGGCGGCGCGGCCTGGTGCTGGGGAAAGGACTCCTTGTTTCAGCTTGGGACCGGTGACGGACGGACTGTGAACTCGACGACGCCTATCCCGGTAACGGGGGGTCTGACATTCTCGTCGATTTCAGCCGGCCACGATCACACGTGTGCGCTGACGTCGGTAGGAGTCGCGTACTGCTGGGGAAGCAATCTCTCGGGGCAGCTCGGCACCGGCGGCGACTTCGCTTCGGATGCACCGACCGCTGTTGCCGGAGCGACGACGTTCACACAAATCAGCAGTGGATTTGGACACACGTGCGGCATCGCGCCGGGAGGCGCTGCATTCTGCTGGGGTGACAATTCTTCGGGACAACTTGGAGACTCCGGTGCGTCGGGCTCAGAGAGCGACGTACCGGTTGCCGTCGCCAATGGCCTGAGATTCAAGTCAATCAGTGCTGGATTCGCATCAACGTGCGGCGTCACGACCGGCGGAGCGGCCTTTTGCTGGGGGGACAACAGTTACCTGCAGTTGGGAGCCGGTGGGTCAGGAAGTTCCTCGCCGTCACCGGTTGGCGGAGGGCACACCGACTTCGTGTCCGTCACGGTCGGTAAGCGACACGCCTGTGCGACCGCGACGACCGGTGGCGCTTTCTGCTGGGGGTCGAACATGCTCGGGGCGCTAGGCAACGAACTCCAGGCGATGGTGCAAGCAACGCCGACCCGAGTGACATTCTCGAACCCGTAGTCGGCACTGCTCGAAATGCAAACCGCCCTCCACGTCAGCTCGCGCTGATTTGGAGGGCGGTTCTACAAGCTCCCCGAGTAGGACTCGAACCTACGACCACTCGATTAACAGTCGAGCGCTCTACCAACTGAGCTATCGGGGATCAGACCGAGAAAAGTAGCGACGCAGAGAGCGAAGTCAACGCCGATGTCTCGGCTCACAAACTCAAGCCAGCAAGCGACTTAAACAGCTTGCGACACCGGCTCCCGCGCTCCGGCGCGGAGCGGGCGATGTCGCTCGTGCTCGTCGAAGCCGGGGAGTACGGTGCGCAGCCACTGACCCGTATACGACCCCGCCGCGCGCGCGACCTCTTCAGGTCTCCCGGCCGCAACGACCTCGCCGCCGCGATCGCCGGCCTCGGGTCCGAGATCGATCACCCAATCCGCGAGCTTGATGACGTCGAGATTGTGCTCGATGAGCACGAGCGTGTGCCCTGCATCGACGAGCCGGTTGAAGACCTGTGCGAGTTTTCGAATGTCATCGAGATGAAGGCCGGTCGTCGGCTCGTCCATCACATAGAGCTTCTTTCCAGAATGCTTATTCGTGAGAACGAGCTCGCGCGCAATCTTGAGTCGTTGCGCTTCGCCGCCGGACAACGTCGTAGCCGGCTGTCCGAGCCGGAGGTATCCCAGTCCGACCTGCTGGAGCTGCCACAGGGCTTGTCCGAGCTTCTCCTCTCGCGGGAAAAAGCGGATTGCTTCATCGATCGTGAGCTCGAGAACCTCGTAGATGTTCTTGCCGTTGACGCGAACGTCGAGGACCGCCGGCTGGAATCGCTTTCCGCCGCAGTCGTCGCATGGAACGAAAACGTCCGCCATGAACACCATCTCGACCTCGAGATAGCCCGCGCCCTCACACGTCTCACATCGTCCGCCGGCAACGTTGAAGCTGAACGTTCCAGCGGTATAGCGCCGCTCGCGAGAAAGCGGCGCATCGGCAAAGATGCGCCGGATGTCGTCGAACGCCTTCACGTAGGTCACGGGATTCGATCGCGGTGATTTCCCAATCGGACTCTGATCGATCCCGACGACGTCGTCGATCGCTTCGGTTCCGGTAATGGTGTCGTACGCACCGACGACTTCGCCGAGGTGCTGCTTGGCAGAGCTTTCTCCATGGAGCTTCGTCTCGAGCGCACGGAGAAGCACGTCGTGAATCAACGTGCTCTTTCCCGAGCCCGAGACTCCGGTCACGGCGGTCACCGCGCCGAGCGGAATCTTGACATCGACGCCCTTGAGGTTGTGTTCGCGAGCGCCGGTCAGCGTGATCCACCGCGGACCGAGTCGGCGGCGTTCCCTCGGAACGGCGATTTCCTGCGCGCCGGTGAGATAGGCGCCGGTGAGCGGGCTTTCAGAGATCTTTGATATGGGTCCGCTAAACACAAGCTTGCCGCCCTTCTCGCCGCTGCCGGGCCCGAGCTCGATCATGTAGTCGGCCGCCCGAATTGCGTCCGGATCATGCTCGACGACGAGCACCGTGTTTCCGCCGTCGCGCAAGCGATGCAGCAGACGAAGCAGCCGGCTCATGTCCCGGGGGTGCAGGCCTATCGACGGCTCGTCGAGGACATAGAGCGTGTCCACGAGCTGCGAGCCGAGCGAGTTCGCGAGGCCGATGCGCTGCGCTTCGCCGCCGGACAGCGTTCGCGTTGCGCGATGCATCGTCAGATAGTTCAGGCCGACATCGCACAGGAACTGCACGCGATCGTGCGCTTCCTTCAGAATGTGCGCGGCGACCTGTCGCTCGAAATCGGAGAGCTCGAGCCGCTCGAGCCACGCCAGCAGCCGATCCACGGGAAGCTCGCTGACCTCCGCGATCGTCTTCCCGCCGACGCGGACCTGGAGCGCTTCCGGCTGAAGCTTGCTTCCGTGGCAGTCCGGACACGTCTGCGCCGTCTGATACTGCCTCAGGAAGACCCGGATGTACTGCTTGTATTTCTTTTCCTCGAGGTCGACAAGGAAGGGGAAGATGCCTTTGTATCCGCGTGCCTTGCCATGGAGCAACGCTTTGCGCGCCGATGCCTGGAGCTTGTTCCACGGCGTGTCCATCGAGATCCCCTCGCGCTTCGCGAACTCGGCGAGGGCGCGACGCTTGTTCTCGTAGCGCGGCTTCGTCCACGGGTCGATCGCGCCTTCGCGAAGCGTTCGCGCCGGCTGCGGGATGATGAGTGTTTCATCATACTCGAGCGTCGCGCCGAATCCGTTGCAGCGCGAGCATGCGCCGCGCGGGCTGTTGAACGAGAAGAGCTGTGGCGTCGGCGCGGGGGCGCGCGTGCCGTCGTTCGCGCACTCGTACCGCTCGGTAAAACGGAGCTGGGTCGACGCTTCCCTCGTCAACGGCGTCTTCACCGGCTCCGCGAAGACGATGACGCAATCGCCGTCGCCCTCGCGGAAGGCGGTCCCCACCGCGTCGGCCAACCGCCCGCGCGCCTCATCGCCGACAGCCAAGCGATCGACGACCACGAGGATCTGCTTCGCGAAGGTGACGTCGACGGCCTCCGTCATCAGCTCGTCGAGGTGTTTGATGCCGCCGTCGAGGATGACGCGGACGAACCCCTGCGCGCGCAGATTCTCGACGACGACTTCGTGCGTGACTTCTTCGGACAGAATCAGCGGGAAGGTGACGTAAAAGCGAGTTCCCGGCGTCACATCGAGGACGGTGTCCGAGACCGACTGCACGGTGTCGGGACGCATCTCGCGTCCGCAGAGCGGGCAGAATGTGCGTCCCACGCGCGCCCAGAGGAGGCGCAGATAGTCGTAGATCTCGGTTGCGGTGCCAACAGTCGATCGCGACGTCTTTGTCGGATTCCTCTGCTCGATCGCGACAGCAGGGGAGAGCCCATCGATCGAGTCGACGTCCGGCTTCTCCATCCGCTCGAGGAACTGCCGAGCGTACGCCGACAGCGACTCGACGTATCGCCGCTGTCCCTCGGCGTAAATCGTGTCGAAGGCCAGAGAAGACTTTCCGGATCCGGACGGTCCGGTGATCACCGTGAACGTTCGGCGCGGAATCTCGAGATCGAAGCCCTTCAGGTTGTGCTGTCGAGCGCCGCGAACGGTGATGAAGTCCTTCATCACGATGAATTTAGCGCGACTTCGACCCCGAAGAAATAGCGAAACCCGACGAAAGCGCGCGGCTATTTCCTTCTGCGCGCGATGCGACCGATCAGGAGGAGAATAAGCGCCCCGAAAGTCGCGATGGCGATGTTGCGAAGATCGAGGTCGCCGCGGTTGACGGTGCCCCAGCCCAGGCGGGTCCCGATCAGACCGCCGAGCATCGATCCGACGATGCCGAGGAAGACAGTGAAGATGCAGCCCGCTGGATCGCGGCCGGGCATCAGAAACTTCGCCAGCGATCCGGCGATGAGTCCCAGCAACAGCCAGAAGAGCCACAGCGGCATTGAGCGAGCTCGAGGCGAGAGTGCTGACGGATACTGCACGACGAGCGGCGAACTCATGTCAGTCGCCGCTCGTCGTCACTGCAGACTACTGCGCGCGATGGACTATAACGTCGTGCCGCGCGTCCGCGTCGTCATTCGGTAGATCCACAAGAGGATCAACGCACCGACGATCGCCAGAAGAATGCTCCACAGCGAAAAGCCGTTCAGGCCGGCACCCGTGATCAGGTTGCCGATAAAACCGCCAATGAACGCACCTACGATACCGATGAGAATCGTGACGACGATTCCACCCGGGTCATTGCCAGGCATGATCGCCTTGGCGATCGCACCCGCGATCAGGCCCAGAACGATCCACGCGATGATTCCCATATCCCTGCCTCCGTGAAGGGGGTCGACGACCGCCCTACCAACGCAACGCGTGTACCAACTTTAGGCGGAATCAGCGGTAAGTCGTCGGTAGTTAGCGAGTCGGGGGAACGGACGAAAACGCGCCATTAGCTTAGAGCGATGGCGTTTCAAGAGGAGGACGTCGTAGGAAAGGCGTACGACGCGCGGTTGATGCGTCGGCTCGCCGTCTATGCGCGGCCATACGGCTGGCTCGTCGCCGCCGCGCTGTGCTGCCTGCTCGTCGACGGGCTGATGCAACTGGTCGGACCGCTGATGACGCAGCGCGTGATCGACGTCGCGCTCCCGGCCCATGACACCGCGATGATCGGCCGCGCGGCGGCGCTTTTGTCCGGCTCGTTGGTTGTGGCGTTCGTCTGCCAGTACGGCGAGACGATGCTGACCGGGCTGCTCGGGCAGCGCGTGATGCGCGATCTGCGACATTCGATCTTCACGCACGTCCAGCGGCTGCCGGTCGTCTTTTTCGATCGAAACCCGGTCGGTCGGCTCGTGACCCGAGTGACGTCCGACGTCGAGTCGTTGAACGAGCTGTTCACGGCCGGCGTCGTCGCGGGGCTTGGCGACCTATTCACGCTGCTCGCGATCAGCGCGCTGATGCTGTTCACGGATTGGCGCCTCGCGCTGGCCTCGTTTGGCGTGATCCCGTTCGTTTACTGGGTATCGTCTGTGTTCCGTGCGAAGGTGCGCGGCTCGTACCGCGACATTCGAACTCGTCTCGCCCGCATCAACGCCTATTTGCAGGAGCGCATCACGGGAATGCGCGTCGTGCAGTTGTTTGGCAGGGAAGAGACCGAGGCGGAGCGATTCAAAGAGCTGAATCGCGGGCATCTGCAGGCCAATCTCGATTCGATCACGTATTACGCGTTGTATTTCCCTGCGATCGAGATCCTCACGACGGTCGCGCTCGCGAGCTTGATCGTCGCCGGTGCGCGACGGGTCGAGATCGGGTCGCTCACGGTCGGAACGGTGGCCGCCTTCCTTCAGCTGGTGAGGCGCTTCTTCCAGCCGCTGCAGGACTTGAGCGACAAGTTCAACACGCTGCAGCAGGCGATGGCGGCGTCCGAGCGCATTTTTCGGCTGCTCGATACGGAGGCCGCGGACGTCGGCGCCCCGGCGAGCGTCGGCGCGCTCGCGCGGGGCCGCGGCGTTACGGTGGAGTTCAGAGATGTCTGGTTCGCGTACGACCTCGGCCATGTCGCACGTGAAGACGGCCCGGCTGCGTCGCCGGAGTGGGTACTTCGGGGCGTCAGTTTTAAAGTCGAGCCTGGGCGAACGCTGGCGCTCGTCGGTCACACGGGTGCCGGCAAGACGACGATCATCAGTCTGTTGCTCCGGTTCTACGACCCGCAGCGGGGAGAGATTCTCGTCAATGGAACCAACATTCGAGGAATTCCGCTCGCCGAGTTGCGGTCCCTCATCGGCTACGTGCAGCAGGACATCTTTCTCTTTGCCGGCGACGTGTTGAGCAACATCCGTCTCTCGAATCCGATTCCGGAAGAAGCGGTTGCGGTCGCGGCGGCTCGAGTCGGAGCGGACCGCATCATCCGTCGCCTGCCCCAGGGATATTCCCAGGTGCTCGGCGAGCGCGGGGCGTCGATCAGTGTCGGTGAGCGGCAACTGCTGTCGTTCGCGCGGGCGATCGTCGCCGACCCAGCGCTTCTTGTGCTCGACGAAGCGACGAGCGCGGTCGACAGCGAGATCGAAGCCGACATCCAGCGAGCGTTGTCGGTGCTCATGAACGGACGGACGACGATCGCCATCGCGCACCGATTGAGCACCGTCATCGATTCGGACGAGATTCTCGTGCTCCACCACGGGCAGGTTCGCGAACGCGGGACCCATCGCCAGCTGCTTGCGAAGCGCGGACTGTATGAACGGCTCTATCGACTCCAGGCCGGTGCAGACGAGAGCACGCAAATCGAATCTCCAAGTGTGCTTCAGTCGCGCGCGTGACGCTTGCCATGCGGAGGCCCGATGGGGTAGTTTCTGCCCGTTCCCTGACGCCGGCTTCGCGGATTTCGCTGGCGGCCCCTACCCCGACTTCGGATCGACGCGCTGAACGAGCCGACATGCCGGTCATCACGGTCAACGATCAGCACTATGCGCTTCGGCCAGGTCAGAATCGGTTGGGTGGAGGGGCGGGAGTCGACGTCCGCGTCAGCGACGACGAGTCGCTCGGCGTGCAGGCGATCGTCGATGTGCGCGAGTCCGCGCACCCAGTCATCCGCCGAGCAATGCCCAACGCGGCAGTGCGCGTGAACGGCGTCGAGCTCATTGACCCAACGCCGCTCATTCACGGCGACAAAGTCGAGATAGGCGGCAACGAGCTGCTCTTCTCCGACGACACGAAGACCGGTGCGACGCAGATTCTGCGAGCCAGCGAGATCGCGGCGATCGCGAGCGCGCGCTCCGATACTCCGGCTCAGCCGATCACCGGCGGTCGATTGGTGTCGCTCGTCGACGGAAAGGAGTACGTCGTGAGCGCGGATGGTATCACGATCGGGCGCGAGGCGGGAAGCGATATCGTCGTCGCGCAACAAGACGTTTCGCGACGCCACGCCGTCGTGCTGCGGACGGAGAAGGGGACATATGAGATCCGTGATTTCAGCTCGAACGGCGTGTACGTGAATCAGAAGCGAGTGCGCAAATCGGCCGCGCTCGCGCCTTCCGATCTCATTCGCATCGGCAGCGAAGAGTTTCGCTTCCGCGCCGACGGAGCTCCTCCAGTCGCCGAGGCGCCGCGTCATCCGACGCCGGGGCCGGCTCCGAAAAAGGCGGCCGCACGGATCCCGGCCCCTGCGCCGGTTCAGCCTCCGGTGGTCGAGCCCCCGGCGAAGCACGCGACGCCTTACGTTCCACCGGGCCAGTCGCGCAGAGCACTCGCGACGCTGGTCATCACCAACGTTGGTCCAACCCAGGGCCAACGGTTCGACGTTCGCACTCCGCTTGCGCACATCGGGCGTGGTGCCCACAACGACATTGCCATCAACGACGACAGCGTGTCAGAGACTCACGCCAAGCTCCAGCGACGCGAAGACGGTTGGTTTCTCACCGATCTCGGCTCATCGAACGGTACGTACGTCGGGGGATCCCGATTTTCTGGAGAAAAGAAGCTCGAGGGAACGAGCGAGTTTCGTTTTGGTGGCGTGAAGATGTCATTTCAGCCTGCCGACGTCAGCGAAGGAACGCCCGGGACGGGAACGCGGCAGATCGCAACCGCTGGTCGTCCACAGCTGAACCCGACAACGAATATCCCCGCGGTGGTTCTCGTGCCGGGGGCGAAAGAGCCGGAGAGCACCGGGGTGCCTGCTTGGCTGTGGGGTGTCGTCGTCGCTGCTGTCGTTGCGGTCGCGGTGTTTCTCCTGGCGGTCCGGTAATGGCGCGCCTCGTCTATTCGGCCCGCACCGACGTCGGAATGATCCGCTCCGGCAACGAAGACAACTTCGCTGTCCAGGCCAACGGAGACCGCGGTCTGTTCGTCGTCGCCGACGGAATGGGCGGTCACGCGGCGGGGGAGGTGGCCAGCGAAATGGCCGTGCAGATCATCGGGCTCGAGCTTGCGAGCATGAAAAGCCTCGACGATCAGGGGTCGGCCGAGAAGGTGATCGACGCCTTGAAGAAGGCGAACCGCAATATCCACGATCGGACGATCACCGAGGTCGACAAGCAGGGAATGGGAACGACGGCCTCGGTCCTGCTCGTCGGGAACAACAAGTATTTGATCGGGCAGGTTGGCGACTCGCGCGTGTATCTGCTCCGCGACGGGGCGCTGAAGCAGCTGACGAAAGACCATTCCTACGTTCAGGAGCAGATCGACGCGGGATTTCTGACGCCGGAACAGGCGCGCTACCATCCCTACAGCAACGTCATCACGCGATGCGTCGGCGCGAGTCCGGAAGTGCAGCCGGATGTCTACCAGGGCGAGGTGAAGGTCGGCGATCTCTTTCTCGTCGCCAGCGACGGCCTCACCGGCATGGTCGAGGATCGCCGCCTGCACATCCTGCTCATGTCGCGCGCGGAACCGGAGCGGAAGGTCCATTCGCTGATCGCGGAGGCCAACGGCCGCGGGGGGTTGGACAACATCACGGCGATCGTGGTGCAAGTGGCGCCCGACGACGATCAAAGCTCGAAGACGACGGACTCCAATTCGCATCGCTAGAGCCGACTCGCACGTACTACCGTAGCGGACGGCCTCCCACCCGGTCCGTTGCAGTTCGTTGATCGCTCCACCCAGCACGTTTCATCCCTTCTCACGCCCCGTTTGACGGGAGAGTTGCTCATGTCCCAGTCCCACGCAGCGAAGCGCGCATTCCGCGCGGCCGCTGGTCTCCTCGTGCTCAGTGCGCTGCCGGCGATGGCGCAGGAGCACGCCAACCACGCGAACTGGCAGCTCGCCGAGAAGTTTTCTCCGGCGAATCTGCGGTCGCGCCTTTTTACGAATTCCGTAAATCCTCATTGGCTCGGGCAGAGCGATTCGCTGTGCTACGACTGGAAGGATCACAACGGCCAAACCTTTTGGCTCGTCGTTCCGACGACCAAGACGAAGAAGCCATTGTTCGATCAGGTGAAGCTCGCGTCGCAACTTTCCGATCTGAGCCATCACGCGCATGATCCGCACACGCTGCCGTTCAACAGCGTGACCTTCTCGAAGGACCGTAAGAACTTCACGTTCAACGCCGACAGCTCGCACTGGGAATGGGACATCGCGACCGAGACGCTGAAGCGCCTCGGACCGGCGCAGCGGGGCGGCGGCGCCCCCGGTGCGGCAGGAGGCCGAGGTGGGCGCGGTGGCGGCGCGGGCGCTGGTGCCGGTGCACCCGCTGATACGGTGAACACCTGCGGCGGAAACGCCGGCGGTGGACGTCAGGGCGGTGGCGGTGGCGGAGCACAGGGCGGCGGCCGCGGCGGCAATGATTTCCGCAATTACTCGCCTGACAGCTCGATGTTCGCGTTTGCGCGCGATAACAACTTGTACGTCGTGAAAGTCGCGTCGCGCGATACGGTCAAGCTCTCGAGCGACGGCGCGAAGTACTACAGCTTCGGCGCGCGGGACACGCTCATGGAGCGCATGCAGAATGAGCTGAACCGCCAACAGCAACAGCAGCAAGACGAAAATCAGAACGATGACAACGGAGGCGGTCGAGGGAATCAAGTCAATCGCGATCCGCGCGTTCGCGCGCAGGTCGTGTGGTCCCCTGACTCGAAGTCGTTTGTCGTCACGCGCAACGATCTTCGCAAGGTCGGCGAGCTGTTCCTCGTGAACAACACGGCGAATCCGCGTCCGACGCTGATGACCTACAGCTACGCGATGCCGGGCGACGAGAACGTCGGGCAGGAAGAGCTGTGGTCGTGGAACGCCGGCGACACGAAGCTCACGGAGATGAACGTGAAGCGCTGGAAGGATCAGCGGCTGTTCGACATCCACTGGAACGGCGCGTCGAACAACAAGCTCCGCATGGTGCGCCGCGACCGTACGCAGCGGCACTTCGAGGTCATCGAAGTCGACATGCCGTCGAAGCAAGTGTCGTCGCTCCTCCACGAGGACATCGAGAACAACTCCAGCGAGCGGCAAAACATCCGCTACGTGAAGAAAGGCGGAGACATGATCTGGTGGTCGGAGCGCTCAGGCTGGGGCCACTACTATCTGTACGACAATGCCGGCCACTTGAAGCACGCGATCACGTCGGGCGCGTGGCGCGCCGAGAGCATCGTCGACGTGGATTCGACGAAGGGAATCCTGTACTTCACCGCGGTCGGCAAGGAACCCGGGGAGAGCCCGTACTACACGCACACGTATCGGGTGAACCTCGACGGCACCGGCCTCGCACTGCTCGACGCCGGCAACGCGACGCACAACGCGCGTCTGTCGCCGAACAAGCACTGGATCGTGGACAACTATTCGCGCATCGATCTCGTGCCGAAGGCGGTCCTCCGTGATCCGACGGGCAAGGTCGTGATGGACCTCGAGACGATGGACATCTCCGGCATCAAGGAGCTCGGCTGGAAGCCTCCGGAGACGTTCCAGGTGAAGGCCGCGGACGGTGTCACGGACATCTACGGCAACCTCTGGAAGCCATTCGACTTCGATTCGACGAAGAAGTATCCAATCATCGCGAATGTCTATCCGGGTCCGCAGACTGAAGGCGTGACGTACACGTTCGCGCCGAACGCAGTCCCTCAGGAGCTCGCGCAGCTCGGGTTCATCGTGATTCAGCTCGGCAACCGTGGCGGCAGCCCGCAGCGCTCGCAGGAGTATCAGGGCTACGGCTACTTCAACCTTCGCGACTACGCGCTGGCCGACAAGAAGGCCGGCATCGAGCAGCTCGCGGCGCTCCACAAGTACATCGACATCGATCGCGTCGGCATCTATGGCCATTCAGGCGGCGGATTCCTTACGGCCGCCGCGATGCTTCTCCCGCCGTACAACGAGTTCTTCAAGGTCGGCGTGAGCGAGTCGGGCAATCACGACAACAACATCTACAACCAGAACTGGAGCGAGCAGTATCACGGCCTCAAGGTCGTCGCGAAGAAGGGCGCGAACACCTCGATCAAAGCAGCAGCGAACGACGCAAGCACGGCCCAGCCGGACGACATGGCCGATTCGACATTCTTCATTCATGTCCCGACGACGGTCGAGCTGGCGGCGAACCTCCGCGGCAACCTGCTCCTCGAGACCGGTGACATGGACAACAACGTTCACCCGGCGAACACCATCCGTCTCGTCAACGCGCTGATCAAGGCGAACAAGCGGTTCGACTTCATGATCCTGCCGGGCAAGCCGCACGGCTACGGCGACATGGTGCCGTATACGAACCGTCTCATGTTCGAATACTTTGCTGAGCATCTTCTCAACGACTACTACAGGAAAGACGCGACGTACAGTCACCCGTAGGACTGCCAGGTGTCCGGCAGTGGGCGACGGAGCAGAGAAGAGCGCGCCGGGCTTTTGCCCGGCGCGCTCTTTTTCGTCACCCCCAGTCGAACAGCGAGCGGCCCTGCTGCAGGCGGTCGCGCACTTCGTCGGCGGTGCGGTTCGCCAGATTGATTATTCGCGTTTGATCGATTGCGACGCGTGGCGCGGTATAGACGCGCAGCCAGCGGGCGGATCGATAAAACTCTTCTGACAGCTTCGGAAGGTTGATCGCGCCCTTCCACCCTTCGGCGGTGAGGCGTTTGACTTCGCCATACGAGCGCTGTACGAGAAGATCGAGCCCGAGCATCTGCGTTTTCGCCGGATAGTCGAGCAGGAGCTGACCCGGCTCGAGCGAGAGCTCGTCGGCGAGCGCGTTCTCGACGGCTGTCGTGAGGTCGTGGTCGTCCGCGATCCACTCGCCGGCATCAGGGGCGAGGTACGCCGCGGGGCATTCGAACGCGCGCTTGAACAAACGACGCTCTCGAAGGGCAGCGCCCAAGACGCTCGGCGCGCGCTGCGCCAGATCGTGCAGAATTCCCTCGTCGGTGAAGCTCGCGAGTGTACGCGCATCCAGCGTCCCCGCGTCGAGCGCGTCCGCGACCAACCGCTTGTACATGACCGTCGCGCTGCGGACGGCATGGTGCCAGTACACGTTGCGGTACATCTGGTATTTCGCGAACAGCAAGGACTCGAGCGCGGAGAGCCCCTTCTCGATCATGCCGACGCGGATCTCACCGGTGTCGGGATCGCGGACGAGCGTCAGGGCGTTGATCAGTCGATCCACGTCGATCTCACCGTAGCTCACGCCGCACATGAACGCGTCGCGCCGCAGGTAGTCGAGCTTGTCGAGATCGATCGAGCCAGAGATCAGGCCTTGGAGTGGACTGTCGCTGTAGCCGCGAATGAGCGTGACGATCCGCTCCGGCGCACCGGCGCCAAGCTCCCGCCGCAGAATGTCCGCGACTTCGCCGCCGCAGATCAGCGGGCGAGCGACTTCCTCGTGGTTGAGCGCGCCGATCTCCTCGAGGGCGTGTGAAAACGGATAGTGTCCGATGTCGTGAAGTAGAGCAGCGGCTCTCGCGAGCATGCAGTCGTCCCGCGCGACCCCGGCGAATTCGTCTTGCTCCTCGAACAGAATCAGCGTCCTGCGAGCGAGATGGTACGTCCCCAGCGCGTGCTCGAACCGCGAATGTGTCGCGCCCGGATAAACGAGAAACGCGAGACCGAGCTGTCGTACGTAGCGCAGGCGCTGGAACGCAGGAGTATCGATCAGCTCGAAGGTGAGGGGGTCGAGCCGAATGTTGTTCCAGAGCGGGTCGCGGATGATCTCGACGGACATGGGGCGTATGATAGCCGCGCTGCGCAGCGAATGGGCGGATCATTCCACCGTGGTCGGAAACCTCGTGCTGCGCGCCTCGTATGTCGGGACATGCCAATACTCGTCCAGACACCGACGCCGCTCGCGCCGCCCGCCCCGGTCGCGGTGGATCTTCAGGCCGTTACCACGCTCCAGTCGCAGATCGCCGAGGTTTCGGCACAACTCGCGGGAAATCGCGCCGAGGCGGCGATCCTCGAGCGACAGCTTCGCATGCACAGGAATGACGGTGCGGTGGATCAGCAGCTCGTCGCCCGGTATGCGCAGGTCACGGAGAAAGTCGCGCGCGGCGAGGCGGACGTCGATCGAATCGCCAGTCAGATCGCGCAGCTGAAGGGCGTTCCGAGAACCCGCATCTCTGACCACGGCACGACGATCATCCCGCCGCCGCCCTTTCAGCAGCGGAGTCCGGATCCGGACATGGTAGCCGGGATGTCGTTCGTTCTCGCCATGTGCCTCGTGCTTCCGCTGTCGATCGCGCTCGCCAAACGGGTCTGGCGCGGGAAGCGGGACACGGGCGCGATCATCGAGGACCGTGTGAGCCAGCGGCTCGACCGGCTCGAGCAGGCGGTCGACACGATTGCGGTCGAAGTCGAGCGGATCTCGGAGGGACAGCGCTTCGTGACCAAGGTTCTGGTCGACCGATCGCAGACGTCGAACAAGCCGTCCATCGCGCCCGAGACGAACGACGCGGTGGGATTGAGTGAAGCGACGCCATTTTTAGCGCTCGGCGCCGGTCCGATCGAACCGATTCGAATGGCGGAGCGACAACCGGTGAGGCAGTCGATCACACCGCATTAGCCGTGTGTCGGTGCCCGAGAAAAAAGAGAAGGGACCGAGCCAAGCTCGGTCCCTTCTCTCTTGAGAAAACCAAAACCCGGAAAATCAAAAAACCGGACTAGGCTTTGGGGCCGGCGTTCTTCACGCCGTCGCTGACGTACTTCTCGAATTTCGAGAAGTTGTCGTGGAACATACCGGCGAGCTTATGGGCCTGGGCGTCGTAAGCCGACTTGTCGCTCCACGTATTACGCGGATGCAGCACCTCTGCCGGCACGTTCGTGACCTGCGTCGGAACGGAAAGTCCGAAGACCGGATCGACCTCCATCTTCACTTTCGCGAGGTCGCCGCGCAGTAGCGAATGCACCATCGCGCGCGTGTGGCTGAGCTTCATGCGCTTGCCGATGCCGAAGGGCCCGCCGGTCCACCCTGTGTTGACGAGCCACACATCCGACCCGTGCTCCTCGACGAGCTTTCCGAGCATCTCGGCGTACTTCGTCGGGTGCCACACGAGGAAGACGGCGCCGAAGCATGACGAGAACGTGGCCTGCGGTTCTTTCACGCCGCGCTCGGTGCCGGCGACCTTCGCCGTGTAGCCGGAGAGGAAGTAGTACTGCGTCTGATCGCGCGAGAGCTTCGAGACCGGCGGAAGGACGCCGAATGCGTCAGCGGTCAGGAACACGATGTTCTTCGGATGGCCGCCGCGACCGGACTTCACATAGTTCGGGATGTAGTGCAGCGGATACGATGCTCGCGTGTTCTCGGTGATCGACTGATCCTCGAACTTCACTCGGCGCGTTTCGTCGAGGACGACGTTCTCGAGGATCGTGCCGAACATCTGCGTCGTGCGATAGATGTCGGGCTCAGTTTCGGGCGACAAGTGAATGACCTTGGCGTAGCAGCCGCCTTCGTAGTTGAAAACGCCGTCGGGCGACCAACCATGCTCGTCGTCGCCGATGAGCGAGCGGTGCGGGTCCGCGGACAGTGTCGTCTTGCCGGTGCCGGAGAGTCCGAAGAAGAGCGCGGTGTCGCCTGCCTCGCCGATGTTCGCGGAGCAGTGCATCGAGAGCACGCCCTGCTTCGGCATGTAGTAGTTCATCACGGTGAACATCGCCTTCTTCAGCTCACCGGCGTAGCGCGTTCCCGCGATGAGAATCATGCGCTTCGCGAGATTGAGAACGATCGCGGTGCCCGAGCGCGTGCCGTGCTTCGCGGGATCGGCCTGGAACTCCGGAGCGTGGAGCACCGTGAAGTTCGGGTCGAACGTCGGAAGCTCGGTGGCTTCGGGGCGGATGAACATGTTCCGCACGAAGGCCATTTGCCACGCGTTCGGGGAGACGTAGCGGACCGATAGGCGGTACTTCGGATCCGCGCCGCAGTAGAGATCCTCGACGAACAGCTCGTCGCGGCTGTCCAAATAGGCGCGAATGTCCGCGAGGAGCGTCTCGAACTGCGCTTCGCTGAACGGCTGGTTGACTTTTCCCCAGTCCACATCGGCTTCCGATGAGGGTTCTTTAACGAGGAATTTGTCGTTGGGGGAGCGGCCCGTGTGCGGCGAGGTCACGGAGCAGAACGGGCCCATGTCGGCGAGCTGGCCTTCGCCGCGACGGATCGCGTCCTGAATCAGCACCGGCGCGACGAGATTCCAATGCACCTCGCCCTTCGGATCGAGTCCTTGTGCTTCCAGCCCAACCTTTCCCTGGAAACCAGCGTCGTCCTGCGGCGTTGTTTGAGTCGCCATTATAGCCTCGAATAGATCGTCGGAGTTGGCCCGTTCGCTGAACGAGCGATCGAGTCTCTGGTGTTTGATCGTTCCTGTGCGTCCACGACGGCAACGGCGGCCATGTAGACGATGTCCTGCACATCAGCGCCGCGCTCCAGAACGTGCACGGGCCGATTCATTCCCACGAGGATCGGACCGATCGCCGTGGCGCCACCAAGGTGATTCAACAACTTGTACGCAATGTTGCCTGCGCTCAAGTTCGGGAAAATCAATACGTTGGCCTGCTCCTTCAACGTCGAGAACGGATAGTCGCGCTCGATGATCTGTAAGTCGAACGCTGTATCCGCCTGCATCTCTCCGTCAACGACCAACGTCGCGTCGCGTTGTCGCAGCAGGGTAACGGCCCGTGCCATCTTTTCGGCCTCGGGATGGCGGACCGAACCGAAATTCGAGAACGACAGGAACGCGATGCGCGGCTCGACGCCGAGCATCGTCCGCGAGATCCTCGCGGCCGCGTATCCGATCTGAGCCAGCTGTTCGGCCGTCGGGTCGATGTTGACTGTCGTATCAGCGCAGAAGATCACATGCTTGTCGAAGACGAGCATGTACATCCCGCTGACGAGACCGGCTTTCGGATGCGCGCCGATCACCTCGAGCGCCGGACGCACCGTTTCCGGGTAGTGCATGTTGACGCCGGATAGGAGCGCGTCAGAGTCACCGCGGCCGACCATGCACATGCCGAAATAGTTGCTGTTGTAGAGGCGCCGGCGCGCCTCCTCGAGACTCATGCCTTTGCGCTGGCGCCGCTGCCACATGTGCTGCGCGTATTCTTCGCGCTTCGGCGAGGTCGCGGGATCGTCGATCTCGATATCCTCGAGCGAGACATTCATCGCGCGAGCGTGCGCCTCGATCGTCTCGCGGTTGCCGAGCAATGTCGGCATCGCGATGCCGTCTTCGACGCAGATGCGAGCGGCGCGGATGATCTTCGGCTCCTCGCCCTCCGGGAAAACGACGCGCTTCGGGTTGTTGATCGCGCGGTTGATCAGCGCCCGCATGACTCCGCGCGCACGGCCGAGCCGCGACTCCAAGCGCTCGCGATACTCTTCGATATCGATGAAGTCGTTTGCCGCGCCTGACGCGACCGCGGCCCAAGCGACCGCCGGCGCGATCCACAGCAGCACGCGTGGATCGAACGGGAAGGGAATCAAGTACTCCGGTCCGAATCGCACCTCTTTGAGGCCGTAGAGCTTTGCGACGCTCTCGGGGACGTTCTCCTTCGCGAGCAGCGCGAGCGCCCTGGTCGCGGCCATCTTCATCTCTTCGTTGATCTCCGTGGCGCGCACGTCGAGCGCACCACGGAAGATGAACGGGAATCCGAGAACGTTGTTGACCTGATTCGGATAGTCGCTTCGGCCGGTCGCGATGATCGCGTCTTTTCGCACTGATCGCACCTCTTCCGGCAGGATTTCCGGAACCGGATTCGCGAGCGCGAAGATGATCGGGCTGGGCTTCATCTTGCGCAGCATGTCAGGCGATACGGCGCCGGCGACCGAGAGACCAACGAACACGTCGGCGTCGACGAGCGCCTCGGCGATGGTGCGCGCCGAGGTGTCGTTCATGAAGCGCGCTTTATACGGGTCGATGTCTTCTTTTCGGCCCGTGTACACGACGCCCGACCGATCGCACAAGATGAGATTCTCACGCGCGACACCGAGCCGCACGTAATGCTCGGCGGTCGAGATTGCAGCGGCGCCGGCGCCGGAGAAGACGACCTTGACGTCGCCGATCTTCTTGCCGACGCACTCGAGCGCGTTGAGCAGAGCGGCACCGCTGATGATCGCGGTGCCGTGTTGGTCGTCGTGGAAGACGGGAATCTTGAGCGTCTTCCGGAGCGTCTCCTCGATGTAGAAGCAGTCCGGGGCGCGAATATCCTCGAGATTGATCCCACCGACCGTCGGCTCGAGGAGCTGGCAGAATCTGATGACGTCGTCCGGGTTCTCCGATCCGACCTCGAGGTCGAAGACGTCGAGGTCGGCAAACTGCTTGAAGAGATTCCCTTTGCCTTCCATGACCGGCTTTCCGGCGATCGCCCCGATGTTTCCGAGGCCGAGTACGGCGGTGCCGTTCGTGACGACCGCGATGAGGTTACCCTTCGCGGTGTAGGTGTAGGCGAGATCGGGGTCTCGCTCGATCTCGAGGCAGGGCTCAGCGACGCCCGGCGAGTATGCGAGCGAGAGATCCCGCTGGTTGGTGAGCGGTTTGGTCGGGACGACCGCGATCTTCCCTGGCCGACCTGTTGCGTGATAGTCGAGCGCGTCTTGGCGTTTCGTCATGACGATTTTGAAGAATAGCAGATCATAACACCTGATGCAGCCCGCGGATCGAGCCCATTTAACGCGTGTTCTTCGCCTGACGGTGATCGCTGTCGTCGTCGAGGCGGCGTTGATCGCCATCGCCCATTTTCAGCCGGCGATGGCCGGGCTGTTTCGATCGGTCTATTGGGTTGTCGGGATCGTGTTCTTCGTGATGATCCTTCGAGCCCTGCGCCGTCGCCGAGGCAGGGACCGGCGACATTCCGATCGCCGGCATCCGGTGTCGGAAGAACGATAGAGCCAGCTCGGTCGTCGCAGCGACTACGCCACATCGAGCGAGTCGTAGCCTTTCAGCCGATAGACCAGCGTCGACGCGCCCCAGCAGGCGACGAAGATTCCGACGATCAGATATCCGATCAAGCCAAAGTTGCTGTTCAGCGCCGCGACGCCGTCCCAGAGAACGCCGTGGAGGTCGAACCTCCGTTCGATCAGGCCGAGCGTCTCGATCCCGCCGACGAGCAGCGCAACGACGACGGATACGAACGTCATCGTGAGGTTGTAGTAGAGTTTTCTCATGGGCTTGGTGAATGCCCATTGATACGCGCCGAGCATGAGAACGTTGTCGGCCGTATCGACGAGCGACATGCCGGCCGTGAAGAGGACCGGGAAGACCATGATCGACCAGATCGACATTCCTTTCGCTGCTTCCATCGCGGAGATTCCGAGCAGACCGATCTCCGTCGCTGTATCGAAGCCAAGCCCGAACAGGAAGCCGAGCGGAAACATGTGCCAGCTCTTTCGAACCATGCCGAAGAGCGGACGAAAAATCCTCGCGAGAACGCCGCCGCCGGCCAACAAGACGTCGAGATCCTCGGGGACGTAGGAGCCACCGCGCTTCACCCGGTGAAACGCGCGATACACCGACGCGAGGATGAACAGATTCATGACCGCGATCGCGAGGAGGAACATCGCGGACACCGCGGTGCCGACGAACCCGCCGACGTCGTGCCACGACCCGAGGCTCGTGCCGAGCGCGATGGCCGTCGTTGCGATCGCGAGCGACGCGAGCACGACGACCGTCGAGTGGCCGAGCGAGAAAAAGAATCCGGTGGTGACGGAGCGCTTCCCGTCCTGCAGCATCGCGCGCGTCACGTTGTCGATGGCCGCGATGTGATCAGCGTCGATCGCATGACGCAGCCCCAAACCATACGCGAGCGCGGATGTCCCGAGCAGAAGCGGATAGTGGCGAAAGGCGATCAGCGCCCACGCCCATGCCGCGATGTTTCCCGCAATCAGAGCAGCAAAAAGACCGGTGATCGTTCGACGGTCGCCGGTCCTTGTTCGAACCGAATCGTTCACGACTGAAATCTAGTCGCTTCTTCACCTCATTTGAATGTCATCCCGCGGAGCGCTCGGCGTGACACCAAGCACCTCGCTCAGACCTCCAAGTGATCGTCGTCGCGCGCGAACATCGCGTACAACACCGGCATTAAGAAGACACTAATCAACAGACGCGAGAACAGTCCGCCGACGATGACGAGCGCAAACGGCTTTTGTGTGTCGGACCCGACGCCCGTCGAAAGCGCGGCGGGGAGCAGGCCGAGCGCCGCGACGAGTGCGGTCATCATGATGGGACGCAGCCGCAGGAGCGCCGCCGTCCGCGTCGCTTCGACGATTCCAAACCCCTCGAGCCGGAGCTCGTTCGCGTAGGAGATGTAGACGACCGCCGTCTGCACGGATACGCCGAACAGCGCGAGGAATCCGATCATCGACGACACGGAGAATGGCGTGTTCGTGACGAGCATCGCGACCAGTCCACCGAGCGGCGCCGAGAGAATGACGCCGACCACCGTGATGAGCGGGAACTTGAAGTTGTGGTAGAGCACGAACAGGATCGCGAAGATGAGCAGGATCGTGATTGGAAGCACGATGTTCATCTGCGCGCGGGACGCGGTGTACTCTTCGAACTCGCCGCCCCACCGCACCGTGTAGCCGCTCGGCAGCGGCACCTGCTTCGCGACAGCGGCTCTCGCTTCGGCGACGGCGCTCGCCAGATCGCGCCCTTCAACCGAGTACTGCACGCCGATGTAGCGCGAGTTGTCCTGGCGATAGATGAACGCCGCGCCATTTGCCAGTTGAACCGTCGCGACTTCGCGCAGGGGCACCTGCGTTCCGCTCGGCGTCGCGAGCAAGATGTTGCCGATCTGCTCGGGCGTCGTGCGGTACTCTGGCTGCAGTCGCACGACGAGGTCGAACGTTCGCTCGCCCTGTACGACCTGCGTCACCGCCGACCCGCCGACGGCGGCCTCGATGAGGCCGTTCAGCGCGTCCGAGCTGAGGCCATACCGCGCCATCTTTTCCCGATCGGCGGTCACCGTCACGCTCGGCTGTCCGAGCTCCTGCACGAGCGTCACGTTGTCGATGCCTTTGATCTTCTGGATCACCGACTTGATGGCTCGCCCCTTCGACTCGAGCAGCGAGAGGTCGGTCCCGAACACCTTCACGTCGAGCGACGACTTCAGCCCCGTGAGCGCCTCATCCACCGCGTCTTCGGCCGGTTGCGTGTAGTTGAAGGTGATGCCCGGAAAAGCGGAAAGCTTCTTGTCGATCGCGGCGATGAGCTCCGGCTTCGAGTGATAGGGGCCCTTCCAATCACCGTACGGTTTGAGCCCGACGTAAAACTCCGCGTTGAAGAAACCGGTCGGGTCGGTGCCAGCGTCGTCACGACCGTGCTCCGACGCGACGACCGTGACCTCGGGGAAGCTCGCGATGATGTCGCGCACCTGCGGTACGATCCTCGACGATTCTTCGAACGAGATCGTGTAGGGCATCGTCGCGCGCACCCACAGCGCGCCTTCATCGAGCTTCGGCATGAACTCACCGCCGCGCGTGTACGCGATGCCGAGCGAGACAACGAACAGCAGGAGCGAGACGATGACCGTGACCTGCCGGTTCCGGAGACACCAGTCGAGGCCCGTCGCGTACCGATCGCGAATCCACTCGAAGATCTTGTTCACGCGCTCTTTCACGCCGCCGCGGAGCCCGACCATGCACAGCACCGGGATCACCGTGAGCGTGAGGACGAGCGAGCCGACGAGCGCGAAGATCGTCGTGTCGGCCATGGGATGAAACAGCTTGCCCGATGGACCGGTCAGCGCGTAGATCGGCAAGAAGCCGGCGACGATCACTGCGATCGCATAGACGATCGGGCGGTTCACTTCCGACGCCGCGTCGAGAATGACGTCGATCACGCGATAGTCGGTGCCATGCCGACGAGCGAGCTGTCGATGAATGTTCTCGACCATCACGACGGCGCCGTCGACGAGAATGCCGAAGTCGATGGCGCCGATCGAGAGCAGGTTCGCCGGAATCCCTCGCAGATCGAGACAGATGAACGCGATGAGCAGCGCGAGCGGCACTGTCACAGCGACGATCAACCCCGAGCGGATATCGTACAGAAAGAAGATCAGGATGATCACGACGAGCACGATGCCGCGCAGCAGATTGTCGGCGACCGTGTGCGTCGTCAGCGCGATCAGATCGCTCCGGTCGTAGAACGGCTCGATCTTCACGTCTTTCGGCAGGACGTGCTCGTTCATCTCCTTGGTCTTCGCTTCGACGCGCTTGAGCACCGTCTGCGCTTGTTCGCCGGTGCGCATCAGGACGATGCCTTCGACCGCATCGTTGTCCTTGTTGAAGCCGAACTGGCCGAGGCGCGGCGCGTAACCGATCACCACTGTGCCGATGTCCTTGATCAGCACGGGGACGGAGTTCTTTACCGCGACGACCACGTTGCCGATGTCTTCGAGCGTCGCGACGCGTCCGAGCCCACGGATGTAGAAGAACTGTCCGCCCTCGGAGATGAAGCCACCGCCGCCGTTGCTGTTGTTCGAGCTCAGGGCCGTTCCGACATCGTCGATCGACAGCCCAGCGCCGGCAAGCTTCGTCGGATCGACCAACACCTGGTACTGCATCGTCGGACCGCCGAGCGAAGCGATGTCCGCGACACCGGGCACGGCGCGGAGTGCCTTGTCGACCACCCAGTCCTGAATGACGTGCAGGTCCATCGGCGATCGGTCGTTGCTGCGGAGGACGTACCGATACACGAGTCCGGATGGTGAAAACGGCGCTTCCATTCCGGCTGAAACGCCGGCCGGAAGGCTCGCGTCGCCGAGTCGCTCGAGCACCTGCTGCCGCGCGAAATAGATGTCGGTTCCTTCGGCGAAGGTGACATCGACGCTCGACAGACCGTACAGCGATACGGAGCGCGTGACTTCGAGGTACGGCAGCCCGTTCAACGCGACCTCCACCGGAACGGTGATCAGCCGCTCGACTTCTTCGGCCGCGTGCCCGGGCCATTGCGTGGTGATTCCGACTTTCGGCGGCGAGACGTCCGGATAGGCGTCGACCGGTAGACGGCTCAGCGAGAACAGCCCGGCGGCGATGATCGCGACAGCGAGCAGCGCGATGAGCATCGGTTGGGCGAGCGAGGCGGCGACGAGGCTCTGAATCGGTCCGGACTTGTGGCTGGGAAGCGCGGCCGGCACGGGTTCGCGCGGTTCGCGTGCCGGCTCGTTGGGTTCAAGGGGCTGGCTCACTGGCTCTCCGCGAATTCCAGGAAGAGCGCTCCCTCGGTGACGACTTGATCACCCTTGGCGAGGCCCGATGTGATCTCGTACCGATCGCCCACGCGCGTGCCGAGGTCGACGCGCCGCCGTATGTACGCATTGCCCTGCGCAACGAACACGAACGGTAAGTTCTGATCGTCGCGCATCACCGATGACACCGGGACGAGCGTTCCGCGCCGGCTCGCCGCGGCGTGAATCTGTACGCGGACGAACATGTCTCGACGCAGCAGGCCGTTGTTGTTCGGCGCGACGAGTCGCACCTGCACGGCCTTGGTGTTCGGATCGGCCAGCGACGCGATGTAGTCGACCTTTGCCGGAACGGGTGCGCGGGCCGCGTCGACGATTACGTCGGCCGCCTCACCGATCGACACCGATGGCAGATCGTTCGCGAAGACGCTCGCGATCACCCACATGGTGCTCAGATTCGCGATCGTGAACGACGGGGTGCTTCCGGCCTGGAGGAGCTGGCCGTCGGCGATGAGCTTTTCGACGATCGTCCCGTCGATCGGCGAACGGATGATTGCCGCGATTGCCGTCGACCTGCCGTCCTTCACCGCCTCGATCTGCGCCTCGTCGACGCCGAGCGCGCGCATGTTCTCGACGGCAGCGTCGACGTCGGCGGCTGCCGACGCGAGATCGGACTGCGCTTGCTCGAGGTCGGCCCGCGCGAGCGCGTCGTTCTTGAACAACAGAGAGTCGCGGTCGGCGATACGCTTGGCGTTGCGAAACGCGGTCTGCGCCTTTCGGTAGCCGGCGACCGCGCCGGCGAAGTCGGGCGACGACACGTACGCGAGCGGCTCGCCTCGGTGCACGACCATTCCAACATTGCCAACAACACGGGTCGCGGGGCCGGAAACGGGCGACAGCACCTGGGTCGAACGATCACCGTTGAACGCGACGGTGCCAGTGGCCTCGATCGTCGGACGGAAGGACACGGTGTCGATCGTCACGAGATGGATGCGCTGTCGCTGTTCGGCGGTCAGCGTGAATCCCGACGGTTGTTGCGACTTCGCCGATGCGGCCGACGTATCCGCCTTCGACGCTTCCGTCGACGAGCAGGCCGCGACGAGCGCGCCACAAACGAGAAGGAGCGAAATATGGCGCGCGTTCATCGGATTGCTCCGTTGGGAAGAGTATTGCCGAGCGCCCGATCGAGATCGGCGCGAGCGGTGCTCGCGGCGGCGAGCGCGTCGAGAAGCTGGCTTTCGGCCTGCAGCAGCGCGGCGCGCGCGGTGAGCACTTCGAGCGCCGACGAGCCGCCGAGCGAATAGCTCGTGGATGAAACGCGATAGGCTTCGCGCGCCGACGGCACGAGCTCGTCGCGCAGGAAGATCGCCTGCCGGATTGCGGTGCTCGCGTTCGCATAGGTCGACCGAACGTCTTGGATCACCTGAGCGCGAGTATCGCGGTACGTCGCATCGAGCTCTCGCTCCGTGTGCTGGGCCAGCGCGATGTCGCCGCGCGAGTGCTGCCAGAAGAGAACCGGCACCGGCATCGAGATTCCCGTCGTGAACAGCGGCGATCCCGGCTGCGCGTAGTCTCGGCTCACGCCGAAGGTCAGGTCCGGGAGCCAGAATTCCTTCGTGAGCGACGTCGTCGCCTTTGCCGCAACGACTTGCTGCTCGAGATTCTTGAGCTCGGGCCGATTGTTCAGCGCGATCTGCTCGATCGTCGACGAGTCGGGGAGCGCCGGCGGAATTGCGAGCGAGTCGGTCGGCGCGATCGGCGCCGAGATGAGCCGGCCGAGCTGCCGGTTGAGAGACGCCTGCGCGTTGGCGACGTCGCGCTCATTCGAGATCAGGTCGTTGTCGGCCTGAGCGACGGCAACCTGCGCCTGAATCACGTCGAGCCGGGCAACCGTGCCGGCGTTGAAGCGTGATTGCGTTCGATTGAGGAAGTCGGCGGTCAGAGTCCGCGCTTCCTGAAGGTTCGCCCGATGTGCGAGCGACACGAGCAGCGAGTCGTATGCGGCGGACGTCTGGAAGCCGACCGACTGCTGCTGCAGACGATAGTTGGATTCGGCCGCCCGCACGCCTGCCGTTCCGATCTTGTTGTTGAGACGGAACTTGTCGGGAAAAGGGACGTCGAGACCGACGTTGACGGGTTTCGCTGGCGCGCCGCCGAACACGAACGGTCCCGCGATCTGGTCGTAGGCGGCGGTCAGGATCGGATCCGGAACGGCATTGCCGGTCACCCGACGAGCCCGCGCCTCAGCGGTCTGTTCGCGCGCGACGTCCAGCTGTGCGTTTCGATTGAGCGCTTCGGCGATCGCTTGGCGACGCGTCAGCCTCAATGAATCGCGGCCCTGGTCCGCATTGATGGTCAGTGTCCGCGACGAAGCCGGTGGTGAGGCAGGCGTCTGCGCGGACGTCGCGCTGCCGAATGCGGCGAGCGCGCACAATCCTATTTTTAGGCGCATTGTGTCCCGAAAATGGTGATCTGAGTCGAACGACTACTGCAACGAGCTCAGATCAATCGGGGTGGTGCGCGCGGATTGGACTGTGAGTGGACGCCCGCCGAGGACACGCGGTCGACGAGCGGCGTGATCGACGTCGAGGTGACGGCGCCGACGAACGTCGAGGTAGCCGCGCGGGCGGTCGTTCCATGGATGGAACGCGCTTGGCACGAAACGCAATTGGCGTCGCTGTGCGCGTAGTGCGTTTGCGTTCCGCCCGCCTCGATGTGCGAGGCCATTCGGTCCTCGCGTCCCTCGGCCAGCGGAGCGATCGCCAACACGAACTGGCTGGCCACCGCAAGCATCGCGATGACGCTGAAAAACCAGTGATGTCGGCTGAGCCGAGTGAGCGGGCGGAATCTCATGCGACACTAACACTACGCACGACTCTGTTCAGACGCTAGCCGAACGGTTTAGCCGCTACGCATCGTGCAGTAGCGTTCAGAAAAACTGAAACCCTTTGTGACAATTTCAGCGCCCATTGCCTTGCCGAACATCGCCGGACGGCAGACTGTTCCCACGCGAACGAGCGAGCGGACATCCATTGAGCAAAACAAACGACCGGCGTGGCTGACGCAGTTCCCCCAAAGCGATGGGCCGCGCTGGATGCCTTTCGCGGCCTAGCCGTGATCGGCATGCTCCTCGTGAACAACCCGGGCGAGCACGATTCGGTCTATCGCCAGCTCGAGCATTCCCAATGGAACGGCTGCACGATCGCCGATCTGGTGTTCCCGTTCTTTCTCTTTGCCGTCGGGATCACGACGGCAATCGGCGCGCCGAAAGGAGGCCTCGTCGTCGCCGGCTCGCGAAGCGTCGCGCGAATTGTTCGTCGTGCCGCGACCATATTCGCGATCGGGTTTCTCATCGACTGGTTCCCGTTCTACCAATCGGGAAGCCTGTCGTTCACCGATCATCCGGGCTTTCTCGATCGAGTCGCTGCGCGATTGTTGATCGTTCGGATTCCGGGCGTCTTGCAGAGAATCGCGATCGCGTATCTGGTCGTTGCACTCGTCGCGCGGCGCGCTCGCGTCCGCACGATCGCCGGGATCACAGTTCTCATATTGCTCGGCTACTGGGCGCTGCTGATGCTCGCGCCGGTGCCGGGTGAGGGTCTTGTCGGCGCGGCGGTATTCAACGACCCGGCGCGAACGATCGTCGCGCACGTCGATCGCGCGCTATTCGACTGGACGCGATGGGGACTCGGAAATCATCTCTGGGACTCGGCGCTCACGTGGGATCCTGAGGGCGCGATCTCGACCATCGCCTCTATCGCCACGGTGATGATCGGCTACGTCTGCGGCGTGTGGCTGCTCAATGCCGATCACGCGACGAGGAGGAAGGGGCTGCCGGTAATCGGCGCCGCGGTGACGCTGGCCGGGTGGGTCTGGAGCCTGACGTTCCCGCTCAACAAGTCGCTCTGGACGAGCTCTTACGTCGTGTTCACGGCGGGAATCGCGCTGCTCGTTCTCGCTGTCCTCACCGTTGCGGTCGACGGCGAGCGGCGCGCGTTTTGGGCGCGGCCGCTCATGGTGTTCGGTGAGAATCCGCTGATCGCGTACGCGGGTTCAGAGATCGCGCGACGGATCCTTCACTCGTCGATCAAGGTGCCCGGTCCGACGGGCCGCCTCGGTCTCGACGAGTGGGTTTCGACGACGCTCGAGCACGTGCGCTGGTCGCCGAAAGCATCCTCGCTGGCCTGGGCGATCCTGTTCTTGCTCGCTTGGTGGCTCGTGCTCGAGCGACTCAGTCGGCGGGGAGTTTTGGTGCGAGCGTAACGGGGACAACAGGCGACGTGTCGACAATCGGCCGCGGCTCGAGGAATCCGTCGAGGACATGCAAGAAGTCGCGGGCGATGTGCCGGCTCGCGAATCGCTGAGCAAAGCGCCGCGCTTGCGTGCCAAATCGCGCTCGCAGCTGGGGATTCTGCACCAGCTCTGCGATGCCAGCGGTCCACATCTCGACGTCGCCCGCGGGCAGAAGTCTTCCGGTCTGGCCGTCGAGCAGCGCTTCAGGGATCCCGCCGTTCATCGCGCCGAGGACCGGGATGCCGTGCGCCTGGGCTTCGACGAGAACACGGCCGAATGTCTCGCTGCCGACGGAGGGCAACGCGAGGATGTCCATCGCGGCATACGCCGGCACGACGTCGTCGAGCCAGGGCATCCAGTGATTACGGTTCTCGAAGCCCGTCGACGCCGCGATTCCGCGCAGCTCCTGTTCGGACTTTCCGTGTCCCACCCAAAGCGCGTGCAGTCTCGATTGCGACGCCATGACGTTGTTCAGTGCGGGCGCCAGCGCCAACACGCCTTTGGCCGGCTCGAACCGCCCGACGAACCCGACGAGAATATCGTGCGGCTCGAGCCCGAGAGCCGCGCGCATCTTCGTCCGGGTCGCCACATGCGATCCGAAATGCGTCGCGTCGATTGGATTCGGGAGGACGGCAACGCGTTCGGCGGGGACGCCGCGGTCGATCGATCGGCCTCGCAGATACTCGGACGGTACGATGACACCGCGCACGAGGCGTGTGAGCCGGTGCAACATCACCGGCCGAATGCGCTGGTCGAGATGCGAGAAGAGCGCAAGCGGAACGCCCGCTGTCTTCGCGGCGACGGCGATGCCCCAGTATTCGAGCTTGAACGCGCCGATCATCCAGTCCGGGCTTATCCGCCGCGCCATACGCGCGAGCGCGCGCACGGCGCTCACATCGCGGCGACTCTTGAACTCGATCGGAAGGAGCTGGATCCGGCCGTCTTGGGCGAGTCCGCGGTGGATGAAATCACCGGGGCGCACCGCGGCGAAAACCTCGTGTCCTGCATCGGCGAGCGCGCGGCAGAGGGAGATAAAATGACTCTCCGTCCCCCCGCCGCCCGGATTACTCCCCACGAAGAGGACGCGCATTAGTTCTCGTTGACCAGGATGCGTGCGCGCCCGACGTCGGGCGGGAAGGAACTACGGCTGCTCGCCCTGCTTGATGCTCGAAGCGGTGAACGTCGCGGTCGGGCGGGGTGACACGCGTTGTCCAGCCGCAAGTTTCGACGCGAGCTCCTCGTATTTAGCGCGCGCGAAGCCCATGCGCCATGCGCCATCGCCACCGCGCGCCGAAATCCAAAAACTCAGTACGTCGGTGCTGGCGTCGTACAGGAAGCTGCTGCGATAGACCGCGGTCGCCGTCCACTCTCGCTCCTCATGACGCAAAACCGGCTCGCGATAGGTCGTCCAGTGCAAACCGTCGGAGCTCCTCGCGAAGAACAAATCGTCGGTGTGGCAGCCGTCCCCGTTCTTCGGGAACGCGGAGATGAGCATCCAATACTCTTGCTTCGACGGAATCCAGCGCGACTTGATGTGCCAGATCGCGTAGCCGGGAATATCCAGGTCGGTCGCAGTCGGGCCTGACCATCTCGTGTCGACGATTCGACCGGTGGGGTCCGTTGCCAAACGCGTCACGACGTGCGTCGATGTCGCCGCGCAACCGGCTTTGCCGGCGACGACGTACCACATGCGGGCCTGCTGCCCGATGCGTGGAGCGATCGTCGGCGAGACGGCATTGTGACTTCGCTCCCAGAACGGCGCGTGCATCCGCGTCCAGTTCACGCCGTCGCGCGAGACCGACAGATGGATCGTGTTCGTCTTCTTCTCGACGAATCGATGGAAGAGAACCAGACGGTCCGTCTGCGACTCGTAGAGGAGCTCCGGATCCGAGTTGTAGTCCTTCGTGTTTTTCGGCGGAGCGATGATCGGGTTCTTCAGCCCTTCCGGTATCGCGACGTTGACGCCGTTCTCGCTCATCAGAATCGACGGATTCTCGAGCTTCTGATCGGACTTCGGGTACGGCGTCATCGTCAGCCAGTACTTGGCGCCATGCCAGTCCGAGTTGAACACGACGACGTCGGGATGGACCGCCTGTCCTGATCCATCGTACGTCGGAACGGTCATCACCGTCGGCTCGACGAGAAACACCGACGCGGGCGCCGAGGTTCGGCTCATCGTCTCGACGGACGATGGGTCAGTGGCAGTTCTGTCGCTGCACGAGACCAACAGCGGGAGAGCTGTAAGCGCAATTCGCCAACGCCCTCGCGATCCGGCTTCGGATCGAGAACCGATCATCGTTTTGGACTGAATGGAAACGGTGGCTGGGCAGCGCCCTGCATGTTGTGCGATACGTCACACGACGCAGACGAAGTTACCGACAGGCCACAACGCGTCAATAGGATCGGTACATCTTGGGACATCGCGAATGCATGGGACTGGTCGCCTTCGCGACGAAACGACGGCACGCGTTCGATCAAGTCGACCGCGTACAGAACTTTTTGCGGACGAGACGCCCTACGGCGTTGGTTCGCTGTAGGTGAGCTGGCCGCCGACGATCCGCGCTGGAGGAGCTACCCGATGCAATTCCGAGTGGCTTGCGTCGCGAATGTGCAGCACCTCGGTGCCGAGTGTCACGAGAACGTCCGCGATCAGCCGGCGATGGCATCTCCACCACAGCACCTCGGCACACATCACGACCGTTCTCAGGCCCTGAGCGACCATGAGTAGCTCGGTGAGCCCCTCGGCGAATTCCTCGGTCGCGATGTAATCGGCGTAAGCGCGGAAGGCGTCGTTCCGCCACGCCGTGTTGACGGACTCAGGTGATGCGCGACGTCGGCCTCCGAGCGACTGAATCCATTCATATTCGATGGCGTGTCGCCGCAGATCCTCCGCGAGCGCGTCCGAGCCGAATTGCGGAAGACGTCGCGACCCCGGAAAGCGACGGACGTCGATCAACGCCTCGATATCGTACGCGTTCAGCGCGGCTCGGAATTCATCCGCCGATCGCGTCGAGTGGCCAATTGTCCAGACGGTGAACGCCATACCGATATATAGAAGAAAAACCCGCGGCGAATCGCCGCGCGGGTTTTCGTTGTCGACCTCGACGAAGCGCTATCCGTTTCGGTCAGGCGCGCGTCGGCGACGACACGTATGAGCGCAATCGAGCGAGCATTCGCGAATCGGTTGCCGTGTGGTCTTCGCCCTTTGGTGTTTCGATCACCTTGGGAACTCGCGCGAGCCGATCGTCGTTCATGATCTGCTGAAACGCACGCTCGCCTAGTGATCCTTCGCCGATCAACTCGTGCCGGTCGCGGCGTGAATTGAAGGGCGTCTTCGAATCGTTGAGATGCATGACGCGAAGCTTCGACATGCCGAGCACGTCGTCGAACTTGCGCCACACGTCGTCGTACGCGTTGACGAGATCATAGCCCGCCGAATACGCGTGGCACGTATCGAGACACACCGCGACGCGTTTGCGCAGCGGCTTCGACACGCCCTCGATCAGGGCCGCGAGATCCTCGAACGTCGCGCCGATCGCTGTGCCGCTTCCAGCCGTCGTCTCCATGCACAACACCGTTCGGCCATTCACGCGCGAAAGCGCTTCCGTGATCGCGTCGGCGTTTCGGCGAATGCCGCTCTCGCGATCGTCGATGTAGTTGCCCGGATGCGACACAAGGTACTGAATGCCGAGCGCTTCACACCGCGCCAGCTCGCCGACGAATGACTCGATCGATTGGCGTCGCAGCGCCGGATCGGGGCTCGCGAGATTGATCAGATACGAATCGTGGGCGATCGTCGCGCGGACGTTCGTCGTTCGCAGCGCTCTTCGAAACGCGACGCACTCTTCGTCGGCGCAAACTCGCTCGGCCCAGCGATTCGCCATCTTCGTGAAGATCTGCATCGCGGTTGCGCCGATCGCTTTCGCGCGCCGCGGTCCTTCCTGCGAACCGCCCGCAACGGACGTGTGCGCGCCGAGGAGCAGATCGTCTGCCCACTCGGGGGCGACCCACTCCGGATTGTCAGCGCTGTCTTTGAATTGTTTCTTGGGAGGGACCGTGATCCCTCGCTTCGCTGCCGATGACCCAACTTTTTTGACCGCCATCCACAAAAACTAGCGTTGGTCGCGAAGCCAAGTCGCAGGGTCGACCGATGCTGGGCGTCCGTCCGCGCCACCGTGGCGAATTTCGAAGTGCAGGTGCGCCGGCAAATCCGGATCCGAGATGCCGACGCCGCCGATGACTTGGCCTTTCGTCACGGACTGCTGTTGTCGCACGTCGGAGCGGCTCAGCGATCCGTAGATCGAATAGTCGCCGCCGCCGTGATCGACGATCACCGTGAGTCCATAGGTGCCAAGCTGGCCGACGCTGACGACTCTACCATCGGCGACGGCTCGGACGCTTGTTCCGACTGATGCTTTGATGCCGACGCCGTTCCAGCGAATCGTCGTATTGCTCGCTGTTTGTGCCTTGCCGAAGGTGTAGACCAGCGAACCGTCGACCGGCCAATCGAGCCTGCCGTAATCGCTCGTCTTGATCGTACTTCCGACTTTCGGCGCATTGGGCTTCGCGGTCTCCGTCCGACGTCGCGCGGCATCGAAGGCCGCGAGCTCGGTGGTGATCTGTGTCTCGGTCGCCTTCATCTTGGCGAGGCGCGCTTGTGCGTCCTCCGCTTCTCGCTTCGTCTGCGCGAGATTCGCGTTGCGCTGCCGCTCGAGCGAGCGAAGATGGTCTTCCTCCTTCGCTTTGTCGCTGCGGTTTTCCTCGAGCGCGTTCTGCAGTGTCACGAGACGATCGTGGTCTTGCCTGATCTCATCGCGCAGCTGTTCGACGCGCGTCACCAAAAACCGGTCGTGGAGCGCGAGCAGGTGAAGGTACTTGTAGCGTGCAACGAGCTCGCCGAACGACCGCGCGGAGAGCATCGCCTCCGTCGTGAACAGCGGACCGCGCTTATAGATGTCGATCAGTCGCTGACGCAGCGCGATCTTCTTTGCCGATAACTGCGTCTCGGCGACCGATACCTTCGCCGACGCGTTGTTTACCTCGCTCGAGATCGACGCGAGCTGTGTATCGAGGGCGTGCACGAGTCGCGCGGTTGCGTCGGCGCGCTGATCGAGGTTCGATACCTCTTCATTCAGATCGTGCACCGTGGTTTGCAATTCGGCCGCGCGCCGCTCGAGCGTCTCGCGCTCGCGACGGAGCCTGGCGAGCGTGTCTTGCTGCGCGCGAAGTCTGGCGTCCTGCTGCGCCCCCGCTGTCCCGCTGATCGCGGCGACCAGTGCAAAGCCAAGTGCACATCCCCAGACCCGTGACCTGAACCCGCCCGTCATACGCGGTGCAGATGTCGCCCGACGGAGACGAGACTGCCGAGAAGGCCCATCAGTGCGCCGAACAACACGCCCATCAAAGCGAGGCGCCGGTCGAAGAACGCGGTCTCGAAGTGCAGGTACTGGCCGAGTACCCGCATTGCGAAATAAGTCAGAATCAACGCCAGCACTCCGCCGAGGACGCCCTTGATGGAGCCTTCGATGAGGAAGGGCCGGCGAATGAACCCGTCGGTCGCGCCGACGAGCCGCATGATGGAGATCTCCTTCGCACGCGCGAGAACCGCCATCCGGATCGTCGCGCCGATGATGATCACGGCGACGGCGGCGAACGCGAGACCGAGCGCGGCGCCAACCGCGCCGGCGATGTTTCGAATTCTATAAAGCTGCGTGATCCACTCTTCGCCGAATCGCACGTCGTCGACGAAGTCCAGCGTTTTCAGTTGGGCCGCGACGGCCTTGACGGTCGTGGGATCGCGGAAGCCGGGCTTCAGCTTGACGTCGAGCGACGCGGGCAGGAATTCCGAATCGAAGACGTCCTTGAACTCACCGAGCTCGGTGCGAGCGCGCTCGAGCGCCTGTGCTTGGGTCACGACGTCGACCTTCGATACCTGCGGATACTTCGCCACTTCGTCTGCGGCGGCGGCAATCTTCTCGTCCGCCGTTCCTTCGGCGACGAATGCGCGAATTTCGACGCGTTCTTCGACGTGCTGCAACGCATTCCGAATGTTGAGCGCCACCAGGCCGAAGAGGCCGAACGCGAAGAGGGAAAATGCGATCGTCGTCACGCTCAAGACGCTGAGCAGCGGGCTTCGGCGAAACGCCGTCAGCGCGGTCCGTATCGCCAACATCAGTCCATCTCCACTTCGACTTTCGGCGCATCGGCCGAGTCGAAGACGATCTCGCCGTGATTCAGCTCGATGCAGCGGTAGTCGGTGCTGCGGACGAGCGCGAGGTCATGCGTCGCCATGAGAACCGCCGTTCCCGACGCATTGATCTCGCGAAGCAGCTGGAAGATGCCGCGCGTCGACCGTTCGTCGAGGTTGCCGGTCGGCTCATCCGCGATCAGCACGAATGGATCATTCACGAGCGCTCGCGCGAATGCGACGCGCTGCTGCTCGCCGCCCGACAGCTCGCGCGGAAGGGCAGTGGCCTTTGACGCGAGACCGACCTGCGTCAGGGCCCGAGCGACTTTGCCAGGAATGTTCGCTCGCGGCGTCCCGATGACCTCGAGCGCGAACGCGACGTTCGCTTCGGCAGTGCGATCTTCGAGAAGGCGGAAGTCCTGAAAAACGATCCCGAGACGGCGGCGAAGCACGGCGATCTCGCGATGCTTGATCTTGTCCGAGCTGTAGCCGCTGATGCGCACCTCGCCGGAGGTCGGGCGCTCATCCATATACAGCAGCTTGAGGATCGTGCTCTTGCCCGCGCCGCTGGGCCCGGTCAGAAAGGCGAACTCACCCTTGGCGAGCCGGAAGCTCACATCGCGCAAGGCGGTCGCTCCCGCCGCGCGAGGGTAGGTCTTGGTGACTTTGTCGAAGCGAATCATGGCTAAAGCTCAGACGCATTGAACTCCTCAGCGTCACCGCCGTGATCCGACCACTGCCACGCGGGTTGCGACGTAATCGTGTCGAGGATCGCTTTGAGCAATCCGATGAGCATCGGGCCGAGGAGAATGCCCACGAGCCCGAACGTGTAGACGCCCGTGACGAGTGCCACGAGCATCCAATAGAAGTTGAGCACCTTCGACCGCTCCGCGGCGATCTTCGGGCGGAGGAAGGTCGAGATGTACACCGTATTGACGAAAAAGCCGATCAGAATCATCGCGAGCGCCTGCCCCGGCGAGTCGCGGAAGATCGCGAGCCACCCCGCGACCGGCAGATACACGCTCCACGAGCCGACGATGGGAAAGAATCCGATGACGAACGACAGGATCGCGAGCACGCCCGCCAGTGGAACGTGGAACACGAGATTCATCCCGAGGATGATCAGCGACTTCACGGCCTGCGTGAGGAAGGTCGAATAGATCGCGCCGTACAGCACTCCGCGAACGTTCGACTCGAGCGAGGTTGACAGCTCGCCATACCGGGGGGGAATTCGACTTCTCAAATAGTCGAGAATCTCGTCGGCGTCACTGAGAACGTAGTAGACCGTGAAGACGAAGATCGTCGCGGCAATCGCAAGCGTCGCCACGGCCGAGCGCAGCCCGCCGAGAATATTGGTGCCGTAGTTCGACGCGACGACGACGTAGTGCCGCACCGCCGCGCCGGTGTTCGCCTTCTCGAGGAAAGGCAGCTTGTGCAGAGATGCGTCGATTCGCGTCGCAATCTCCTCTTGATGCGTGCCGATGTATTCGGCGACGTCGGCGATCTCTTTGTAGCTGTACACCGACAGCGCGAGCACGGGAAGGATCAGCCCACACAGCGTGATCGTCGACGCAACGACCTTGTTCGGAAAACGCTTCAGCAGCCACAGATACACGGGCCGCGTGAACGAAGCGACGATGATTCCGAGAATGGCCGCAATGATCACGTTGCGGACCATCCAGAGGAACAAGACGAGGATGGTCACGAAAATGATCGTCGTGACCAACATCCTGCGGAGTTCCGGGAGTGTGAGCTCGGCCAGCGTCGGATTCGTCCGCCGCTCGATGCGGCGCCGCTCCGGCGCGACCGGGACTGGTTCGGCCATCTAGTGCAGTGCCTGTTCGATATCCCGAATCAGGTCTTTAGCACTTTCGATGCCGATGCTCAGCCGTAGAAAACCATCCGGGATCCCGGCATTGGCTCGCGCCTCGGCCGAGAGATGCGCGTGTGAAGTGAACCGCGGCTCCGAAACAAGCGAATCCACGCCCCCGAGGCTCGGCGCGTGACGAAAGACCTTCAGTTTACGCACGAACTTCTCCGCCGCGCGTGCGCCGCCCGAGAGCTCGATCGCCATCATGCCGCCATAGCCGTCGAACATCGCTTTCGCGACTTCGTGGTCGGGATGGGTCGGCAGGCCGGGATAGTGGACCGCGCGAATTTCTTTTTGTTCCGTGCACCACTCGGCGATGCGCATCGCGTTTTCGTTGTGACGCCGAACGCGAACGTCGAGCGTTTTGAGTCCCCGTTCGAGCAGCCACGCCGCGAACGGATCCGGCGCTTGTCCCCACAGCATCATCTTCTGGCGGACTTCCTCGACGTACGACGCGGTGCCGCACACGATTCCACCAAGGACGTCGTGATGGCCGTTCAGGTACTTCGTCGCGGAGTGCACCACGACGTCCGCCCCATGCTCGAGCGGACGCAAGTTGATCGGACTGGCGAAGGTCGAATCGACGACGAGCGCGATGCCTTCTTCCTGCGTCACGTAGCCGACCGGTCGCAGATCGACGACGCGGCAGGATGGATTGACCGGCGTCTCGACGAAGATCGCGCGTGTTTCTTTGCGCAGCTTCTTTCGCCAGGCGCGGCTTTCCATCGGGTCGACGAGCGTGACCTGAATTCCGAGGCCGACGAACTCCTTGGTCAACAGCGCGCTCGCGCCGCCGTAGATCCGCGAGCTCGCGATGAGATGGTCGCCCGGACGGAGCAGGGCGAGAAGGGCGCACGCGACCGCGCCCATTCCGCTCGCGAGCAAGACCGCCGCTTCGGCGCCCTCGAGCGCGGCAACGCGGCGCTGGACCACCTCCGCGTTCGGGGCATTGCCATAGCGCGGATATCGAAGTCCGCTTCCCGACCCGAAGGCCTGAATGAAGTTGACCGATTGAACGAGGGGATGGACGACCGGAGCGTCGACCTCTCGCGATTCGTTTCCCGCGTGAACCGCGATGGTTGCGAGATCGGCCGGCTTCTGCTTTCGAGCGCTCACCTGCGGCTCCTAGCCGAGCGCCGTTGGGCGACGCCCGCGCGAATCGAGATCGGGTTTGATGATGCGAACGATTTCCGACGGTCGAGCGCCGAACACGTCGCGCAGAATGACGTCGCCTTGCCGGGCGGTGGGATCGATGCGAACCGTCGCGAGCTCGTGGCGGTTCGGACCGTATACCCACGCAAGCTCGCCGTCGGTGAGGAGCCGCGCCTTCGCGTCGGTCTCACTGATGACCACCATCGGACCGCGCTCGGCGTCGTCGTTGCGCGTCACGATCAAGCTCGCGACGCGCAGGGGACGATTGAGCGCTTCCTTATCCATTGATTCGTCCGATCGCGACGTACTCGCCATCGGCGCACATCACGAGGCGGCGTTGCGCGAGGCCGTCGAGTGTTTCCTGGGCGACGCCGACGCTCATGTCGATCTCCGCGGCGAGATCGGCGGCGTCTACTTTGCCGAGGCGGTACGTCGCGTCCCACGCGCGTCGCTCGACATCGCTGAGCACGCCCATGAGCTGGACGCCGTCGTCCTGCTCGATCGCCAGCGCGAGGCCGTGGCGCTCGAGCACCGTTTCGATCGCGTCCCAGTGATGCTCGCTCACGCCGCGGAACAGAAAATAGGCGTCATGCGGTCGCGAGTCGTCGGCATATCGAATGAGCAGCTTCGCGACCACTTCGTCGGCGCATGAGAAGTCGATCATCGACACCTGTGAGAAATCGATGATCGTCAGTGCGCGCTCCGCCGTCTCGCCGAGCAGCAGCTCGATCTGCCCGCGAACGGCCGCGCCCGTGGGCCGAGTGACGAGGTTCGAATAGAGATCGCAGGCCAGCGTCTGCCGGAGCACGCTGCTGATGTCGATGTGGTTCATCATCGTTCCGCTCCCTCTCCGACTGCTTCTGGAATGATGACCTGAACCTGTGCGCCTGGGAACGGCGACAGCCCTTCTTCGAGTGGGACGTCTTCGTCCCAGCTCGGGACAATCGAGATTCGTGCCGTGCCACTCCGAACCGACAGTTTTCCGTTCCAGCGACCGACGTAATTCCGCGCGCCGGCAAGGCCTTGGCCGCGACCGCGCTCGCGAAATCGGCTGACGCCGCGGATCACCGCTTCCTCCAGCGCAGCTGCGTCATCCCATCGCGTACTCGGCACATGTCCCGGAGCGCTCTCGAGCGATTGACGAAATCCTAATCCCGCATCGCACACCGCGATGACGACGACTCGGCGGCCAAGTCGTTTCGTCCATCGATAGCTCTGGACCGCGACCCAACCTCCGCGGTTCGCGTGTTCGATGATGTTCTGGCAGACCTCGGACAACGTCATCGCGAACCCGACGATCGCTTTCGACTCGAGCTTGAGCTCCGTCTTGATGATCTGCTGCGCCTTGGACTGCACGCGCGAAACGATGTCGTGGACGTCGTTGCTCTTCGCGATCGGCGTGATCTCGAGGAGGACGTTCGATTCGCCGGCCTCGCGGCGCTTCGGATAGCTTCCGCGGAGATCGTAGACGGTTTCGGCGTGCTGGAAGAAGGCGGCGCGGGCCCAGTACGATGCGGTGTCCTCGAGCTCGGGCACGGCGAGCGTCGGACGCTCGGCGCGCGTCTGCGCGAGGGTCAGCAGTGCCGTGAGCCCGTACGGCGACGCCCAGCGAGCGTGCCTGGCGTCAATGAGGATTTTCTCATCAGCGGGGAGGGGCGCCAGCTGCTCCAGCACTTGTTCGAAGGAGTGGTCGTCGAGCGAAGGCGGAACAGTGATGACGGTCGTCACGTGAGGCTGATCGTCCCCCTGAGATGGTTGGCGAGACCCGTCGCTCCCCGATGGTCTACGTTGCGCGCGGCGGCGCGGTGTGCGGCGAGAATTGCGTCGCCTAAGTTATCACCGGCGAGCAGCCGAGAGAAATAGGTCGCGCCCCAAACATCGCCGCATCCGGTTGGATCGCCGCCGTTTTCATTGATGGTCGGCGCGGGAACGAGCGCGGTTCGCAGCGGACCGAACGCGGCACCGAGAGGACGTGGTCGCCGCAGATCTTCGATGTTGTCGAAGTCCGGCGTCGCGAAGTAGACCGCGCCGCGCTTCCCCAGCGTCACCGCGAGACTGCGGACGCCATTCGCGAGCGCCGTCGCGGCGAGCGCCATCGGGTCAGGCGCCATCATCGCCATCTCGTCTTCGTTCAGCTGCATCAAGTCGAAGCAGGCGCACCACTCCGCGACGTTCGGCAGCGGTTGAAGCTTTCGCAGCCCATCGGGCATGACGGCCCAGACCATCATGTGGATATCGCAGTAAATCGGGCCACGAAAATGTTGACGAATCAGTTTTGTGGTCTCGAGGTCGAGCTCCCACCCGCTGAGAAAGTTGATGTACAGCGCGTCGAGCTTGGCGGTGTCGAGCACGGGCTTGAGCCCGAGCCAGTTCCATCCCGGCACGCCGCCGGTGAGGATTTCGCTCCGACGCTCATCGGAGTAGTAGCGCAGCTCGACGCGATTGTTGGGGGAAGGGACCTCGATGATCGCCGCGTCACTCGCGACGCGTTTCAGGCTTCCGAGGAATCGCTTTGCCCGATCGGCGAGATCGCTCCCGACCTTGATGAGTGGAACGATCTCCCAGTCGTCGGCCAGTGCCGCATCCAGCCCGGCGATCGCGTACGTGATGCCGCCCCACTCTTCGACAGGGAGCGAGCGAGGGTCGCGACCGTAGATGACGTCCCACACGAATGAGCCGATGACGCCGACGCGTTTTTTGGTCACGACTATAGCTAAACGGGGGACTGACGACTGGGGACTGGGGACGGGCGACCGGCGACAACAGGGTGCCTCGCAACAGCGTCGCCACCAGGTCATGCTGAGCGAAGCGAAGGATCGCTATCCTTATCGCGATCTCACGCCGAACCGAAAGCGGAACCGCAAAGTGCTGATCGCACGCGGAGCCGCGGAGAACGCGGAGAACTCCGCGCCGTCGAGTACGACCACAATGACAGTGTTCTTCTCCGCGTACTCCGCGGCTCCGCGTGACCAACCCGGCTTTGCAGTTCTGGGGAACTGCCTCGCTGAGAGAGCGATCCTTTCGGCGGCGGCGCTGGCGCGTCCCCAGTCCCCAGTCCCCAGTCCCCAGTCCCCAGTCGTCAGTCCCCAGTCGTCAGTCGTCAGTCCCCAGTCCCCAGTCCCCAGTCCCCGTTTCTACAGCTCCCCGAGCTGATGCATTTTGAACGTCGCCACAGCACCCACCACGCCTGCCGTTCCCGGCAGCTCGCCCGGCACGATCCGCGTTGCGTCGACCGCCGGACGGAACGCGCGACGTCGCACCTCTGCCCGCAACGGCGTGAACAGCGCGTCGCCTGCCTGCGTCACGCCGCCCGCCACAACGACGACGTCGACATTCAAGATGTTTAGCAAATTGGCAATCCCTGCGCCGAGATAGCGTGCGGTGTCGCGCACGATCTCGCTCGCGACGGCGTCACCTTGCTGAGCCGCCCGATACACCGTTTCCGCGGTGATCGCCTCGAGCTTTCCACCGACGATCGACGGCAGCAGTGACGCAGTCTCCTCGCGCACGAGCACTTCGCGAGCTCGCGTCGCGATTGCCGGACCCGATGCGTACGCCTCGAGACAGCCGTAGTTGCCGCACTTACAGTGGCGGCCGTTCAAATCGATCGTCGTGTGGCCGATCTCGCCCGCGACGTCCGACACACCATGAAAAAGCTTGCCGCCGAGGATCAAGCCACCGCCGATGCCGGTGCCGATCGTCATGCCGACGACATTCGTCCCGCCGCGCGCCGCGCCTTGCCACCACTCACCGACGGTCGCGCAGTTCGCGTCGTTGTCGAGCGTCACTGGGAGCCGGAGACGCTCGCTCACGCGATCGCGCAGTGGAAAATTCTTCCAACCAAGATTCGGCGCGACGACTACGAGCCCTTTCTCACGGTCGAGCGGACCGGGCGCGCCGATGCCGACGCCGATGAACTCCTTCCGGCTCGCGTTGGTTTCCGCCATCGTGTCGAGAATGACGCCTTCGATCGCGCCGACGATTCGGTCCGCGACGCCGTCGGCCCCGAGCTCAGCGCTCGTCGGGATCGAGCGCATGGCGAAATGCTGCGCACCGTCCGCCGACATCGCGCCGACGACGATGTTCGTGCCGCCGAGGTCCACGCCGACGATGTATTTGTGCTTCTTCTTTGTCGTCATGTGCGTCACGATAGGAGTTCGCGGGCGGCAGCCGCCACGTCGTCCGCTGAAATCTCGCGCATGCAGCGCCAGTGCCCGAGGGGGCACTTTTGCGGACCATGCCGATCACACGGCCGGCAATCGAGATCCGTCCGGCCGAGAACTCTCGACCGATCCGCCAGCGGACCGAAGCCGAACTCCGGAACCGTCGGTCCGAACACCGCGAGTGTCGGCGTGTTCATCGCGGACGCGAGGTGCTGCGGCGCCGAGTCATTGGTCACGAGCAGCGACGCGCGTCCGATGAGCTCCGCGGACGCAAGCAGCGAAAGGCGCCCGGTCGCGTCGATCGCGTCGTCGTTGGCTGCAGCGACGATTTCAGCCGCGAGCGGACGATCCGCCTCGGCCCCGACGACGACGAGGGTCGCGTCCTTCGCGAGATCGCGCGCGAGGTCGGCGTAGAATGGCCATCGCTTCGTCGCCCAAACGCTCCCCGGCGCGAGCGCAACGAATGGGCCGGGGGCGCCGCTGACGAGGGCATCGACCGCCGCCCGTTCCGGCTCACCCGGGTACAGATGCGGTTGCAGCTCGCGCGCGGCGGTCGCACGGAGCGGATTGCGCGTGCCAAGCGACAAAAGACGCGCGGCGTGATGCATGTTGTCGATCGGCGCAATTCGCGTCGTGTAGAACAGGCGGCCGGCGGATGTCGCGAACCCGACGCGATCGGCGATCCACGCGGTTGCCGCGAGCGCGCCGCTTCTGACAGATCCCTGAGCGAGATACGCGGCGTCGTACTTCTTTTCGCGGAGCCGTGCCGCGAGCCGCGCGAAGCCGCGCGCGCCACGCTCGGTGGCGCGTTTGTCGTACGGTATGACCTCTCGAATCGACGGGCTGTTGGCGACGAGCGCCGCCGCCGCGGGCGTGCACACGACGTCGACAGGACCCGACCGAGCGAGGTAGGCGAACAATGGTGTCGTCAGCACCATGTCGCCGAGGAATGAGGTCTGAACGACGAGTGAGTCGGTCACTCCACCTGGAGAACCGCGAGAAACGCTTCCTGCGGGATCTCGACCGACCCCACCTGCTTCATCCGCTTCTTTCCTTCCTTCTGTTTCTCGAGCAGCTTGCGCTTGCGCGTGATGTCGCCGCCGTAGCACTTCGCGAGAACGTCTTTCCGCAGGGCTTTCACGGTCGATCGCGCGATGACCTTGTTCCCGATCGCCGCTTGAATCGCGACCTCGAAGAGCTGTCGCGGAATGAGATCCTTGAGCTTGTCCGCGATCTTGCGTCCCCACTCGTACGCTTTGTCGCGATGGATGATCACGGAGAACGCGTCGATCGGATCGCCGTTGATCAGCATATCCAACTTTACTAATGCGCTCTCGCGGTACTCCAGCATGTCGTAGTCGAGACTCGCATATCCACGACTGATCGTCTTGAGCTTGTCGAAGAAGTCGAGAATGATCTCGGCGAGTGGGAACTCCCAGTCGAACTCGACGCGCGCGGTATCGAGATACGTCATGTTCTTGTACACGCCGCGCCGCTCCGTGCCGAGCGTCATGATCGCGCCGATGTAGTCGGTCGGCGCCATGATGCGTGCCTTGACGTACGGCTCTTCCACGCGCGCGATCACGCCCGGATCCGGCAGTTTCGCCGGACTCTCGAGGAGCTCCATCGTGCCGTCCGTGTGGTACACGTGGTACTCGACGTTCGGAACGGTCGTGACGAGATCGAGGTCGAACTCGCGCTCGAGCCGCTCTTGCACGATTTCCATATGCAAGAGTCCTAAAAAGCCGCAGCGAAAACCGAAGCCCAGGGCGGTCGATGTCTCCGGCTCGTAGTGGAGCGACGCGTCGTTGAGCTGCAGCTTCTCGAGCGCGTCGCGAAGCGTCTCGTACTGCTGGGTATCCGTCGGATAGAGGCCGGCGAACACCATCGAGTGAACTTCTTTGTAGCCCGGCAGCGCGGCGACCCGCGGCTGCGTCGAATCGACGATCGTATCGCCGGCGCGCGTTTCTTTCACGGTGCGCACGTTCGCGACGACGTAGCCGACTTCTCCGGGGCCGAGCTCGCCGGCCTGGACCTGGCGAAGCTGGTTGTAGCCGACCTCCGCGACTTCGTATGCGAGTCCGGTTCCTGCCGCGAACTTGATCTGCATGCCCGGCTTGATCCGCCCGTCGACGACCCGCACGCTTGGAATCGCGCCGCGATAGCGATCGTAGTACGAGTCGAAGATCAGCGCGCGGAGCGGAGCGTCCGGATCTCCCTCTGGCGCCGGAACGCGCTTCACGATCGCTTCGAGCAGCGCCGGGATGCCGAGTCCCTCCTTCGCGCTGACGAGAAGGATGTCCTCCGGGTCGGTGCCGATCAACGCGTGCACTTCCTGCTTGCGCCGCTCTGGCTCTGCTCCCGGCAGGTCGATCTTGTTGAGAATCGGAATGATCTCGAGGCCGGCGTCCAGCGCGAGAAACAGGTTCGACAGCGTCTGCGCCTGGATGCCTTGCGATGCGTCGACGACGAGGATCGCGCCCTCGCAGGCGGCGAGTGAGCGGGACACTTCGTACGTGAAGTCGACGTGCCCCGGCGTATCGATCAGGTTGAACTCGTACTGCCGCCCGTCGTTCGCCGCGTACGACATGCGCACGGCGTTGAGCTTGATCGTGATGCCGCGCTCCCGCTCGAGATCGAGCGTGTCGAGCACCTGATCCTTCATTTCTCGCTTTTGCAGCGTCCCTGTCTGCTCGATCAAGCGATCGGCCAACGTGGACTTCCCGTGGTCGATGTGCGCGACGATGCAAAAATTGCGGATGTGATCGAGCTTCAATGCAGACTCAGCGGCGGCAAAATGGGCGGGACCCTCGTGCGTCGCTTCAATCTAGCGATGAGCCAGGGGCCCTCAAAACGAAAGCCGCGCATGGACATGCGCGGCTTCCAATCGTCCGTTCGACGTTGTTTATCGCGGCGGCTTACGCACTTCGGTCTTCACCGGCTCGCTTCTCGGCGTCGGTCGCGCCTCCGGCCGACTTGCCGGTTTCGGCGATTCGACACGCGGCGGCTGCGGCGGCCTCGCTGGCTCCGATCGAGGCGTTGCCATTCGCGGTTGCTCGGGCCGAGGATTCTCGGTTCGCGGGTCCGCTCGCCGCGGCAGCTGTTGAATGATCGGACGCTCGCGGTGCTCGACCGGTGCCGGAGCTTCGATTCGCGGTTGGCGCCGCGCCGGACCTGTCGCGTTGCCGTCGTCGGTTGGAGTGGTTCGTTCGCGGTAGCCCGGGGCGGTGCGATGCTCGATTTGGGCCTCGCCGGGCGCGGTCTGCGGCGGCATCGGCATGAAGTGCCCCGGCAACGGCTGCGGCCTCGGCGACGGCCGATGACCGGTCACGTCGAAAATTCGCGGGCGCGCGACTGGCGGCGGCGGAGCAACCGGAAGCTGTACTATGCGATACCCGGCGCCGAAACCGTATGGCCCATAAGAGCGGTAGCAGTCGCCGAAAGCGTCATAATAGTAGCCCGTGCCGCGATACCATGAGTTATAGCCGCCATAGCCGAGGCCCCAGGATCCGGAGGGTCCAAAACGCGCGTAGCCGAGCGAGGCGAATCCGAACGGCGAATAGCCGTTGCAAAAGCCAGCGCTGTAACCCGATGCGTAGCCGTTGTACGCGCCGTAGCCGTCATACCCGGCATAGCCACTGGACGATATGACTTCGGTGGTCGTGTACGGCGCGAACTGAACGGTGTACGTGTCGGTGTTGTTTCCCGCGATCCGCGTCGCCAGTTCTTCGATGGCCGGCCGGGGGTCATTCATATAACTGTCGTTTGCGAGCTCGAAGGTGTCCCAGCGGTAGCCGTCCGAAAATTGATCGAATCGCATTGGACGCGACGACGCGATGATGAACACGTAGCCGAACCCGCCATCGTATGCGTCCTGCGCGGCGACCGTATTCCACAGCGTGGTGGAGCGAGCGCGGAAGCGATACTGAGAGTTGAATCCCGCGAAGAATTCGTTGGTTTGATACGAGCGATTGCCCCGAACAAATCCATCGTCCTGCGGGTCGCTCGGAAACGCGATGCGGAGAACGCCGTCCGCGTCAATGTGGCCGACGACGACATAGGCGTCGTCCTCAGTGCGGAAGACGCCCCGCACGCGGCGTGAATCGCCGTCGTTGGAAACCTCGGCGCGGATGCTGACGCGGGGAGCGGCGCGCATTGGAGCTTGTTCCGGGGCGCCCAAACCGGCGGCGACGCTCGCGACTCTCGTCTGCGGGCGTGGAGCGGTCACCGTCTCGCTCAAGACGCCGGACCGCGTAGCCGACGTCGAGGCACACGCAGACAGGATCGACGACGCGACCAGAGCCAATCCGAACGTCGTACGCCGCATAACACGAGCTCCGCCTGGGTGATGTATACAAACGAGCATACAGCGTGCCCCGCCCGCAAGTTCCTTACGAAGTGTATCGACCTGCACGCGCCGTCTCGCCACAGCGACCAATTACTTTCCGTTCCTCATGGATCCGATCCGCGCCGACCTATTCGATCCCGCGAGCCTCGCCTCGCTTGGACGCATCGAGATCGTCGCCCGCTGGGTAGTGGACGGCTTCATGTCGGGCCTCCATCGATCCGCCCGTAAGGGATTTTCGGTCGAATTCGCGGAATATCGACCGTATCAGCCCGGCGACGACCTTCGTTACATCGACTGGAAAATTGCCGCGCGCTCGGATCGCTGGGTCGTTCGGCAGTACGAGGAAGAGACGAACCTTCGCGCGAGCGTCGTTCTCGACGTCAGCAAGTCGATGGCCTGGAGCGGGAGCCAGATGCGCGGTCTGCCGGGCGTCGCCGGCGAGGCGACGGCCGATCGGCTGACGAAGCTCGCGTACGCCGAGCGACTCACAGCGGCTCTCACGCTTCTCCTGCTCCGCCAGCGGGACGCGGTGGGACTCGTTCGCTTCGATGATCGCATTCGAACCGCGATCCCACCGCGCGCCCGGAATGGACAGTGGCGCCGCGTTGTCTCATCGCTTTCGGAGCCTGGCGCTGGACGCGCCTCGAGCGCGCCGGATGCGCTGAATCAGGCCGCGCGCCTCCTCAGCCGGCGCGGCCTCATCGTGCTGATCTCCGATCTGCTCATGGACATGCCCGAGGTCGAGACCGCGATGCGCGGTCTGCGCGCGGTGGGGCACGATGTGACGGTCCTCCACGTCATGGATCCCGCGGAGCGCGATCTGCCCGCGAGCGGCGAAGCCCTGTTCGCCGATACGGAAAGCGACCTCACCGTAGCGGCGAGCGTCGCTGACGTTCGAGCCGCATACCGAAAGACCGTCGACGAAGTCATCGGCGAATGGCAGTCGATGTTTGGCGCGCTCGGCATCGGCTACGAGGTCGTGCTCACCGACGCGCCGTTTGGCGTTCCTCTCCGGCGCGCGTTCGCCGCGCGTCAGCAGCTGCCGTGAGCTTTCTCGCGCCGCTGTATCTCTCGTTGGCCGCGGCGATCGCCGTTCCGCTGCTCATTCATCTGTGGCGGCGGCGCATCGGCGCCCGCGTCGACTTTCCGGCCGCTCGATACCTCGAACGGGCCGAGAAGGAGCACAGCCGCACGCTCAGGATTAGAAATCTCTTATTGATGTTCTTGCGCGTTCTCGCGCTCATCGCCATCGCCACTGCAGCGGCGCGGCCCGTCGCGCGCTGGCTCGGCGCTGGACACGCGCCGACCGGAATCGCGATCGTCGTCGACAACTCGTTGAGCTCTTCGGCTGTCGTCAACGGCCGCGCGCTGCTCGATCAGTTCAAGGCGATGGCGCGCGACGTCGTGTCGCACGCGACCGCGTCCGACCGCGTCTGGCTGGTCGGCATCGATGGGCGCGTTCGCGGCGGAGCGCCGAGTCTCATTCGCGAGGAGATAGACCGTCTCGAGCCGATCGCTGGTGCAGGGGACCCTGCGCTCGCGCTCACACGGGCCGCGAGTGTCGTGCGCGCATCGGGGCTCGACGCGAAGCAAGTCGCCGTCGTGACCGACGGTCAGCGGACCGAGTGGCAGCAGGCGCCGTCGGTGCCGGACTTCCAGGTGTTGCTCTACGTGCCGACGTCGCCGCCGCCGGCGAATCGCGCGGTGACGCTCGCCGAAGCGCGCCCGGTTCGCTGGACGCCGCGTGGATCGGTGACGACGCGGTTCCTCTCGCGCGATTCGACGACCTATCGCATCACACTCAACGGCCGAACGTTCGCGCGCGGAACCGCCGCGCCGAACGAAGAAGTCGTCGTTCGCGCAGCTCCGCCGGAGCGCGGTTGGGTCGCGGGCACCGTGGAGCTCGAGCCCGACGAGCTTCCGGCGGACAACGTTCGGCACTTCGCGGTCTGGATCGGAGCGGCGCCGGGCGTATCGTTGTCGCCGGGCGCTGGCCCATTCGTGAAGAACGCGGTCGACGTGCTTCGCGCGAGCGAGCGAGTGACCGCGGGCAACGACATCGCCGTTGTCGCGGGGGACGAGCTCTCGTCGCTTCCCGCGCTGATCGTCGCTCCGAGCGATCCGGTCAAACTTGGCGCCGCGAATCGCGCGCTCGAGCGATCAAATATTCCGTGGCGCTTCGGAGCCCGCCGAAGCGCAGAGTCAGTGGTTCGCGGCACTGGTCTCGACGGTGTCACGGTCAGCGATCGTTACGATCTCGTCGCACAGACCGGCGCGGCCGCCGAGACGCTCGCGGTTGTCGGTCGAGATGCGTGGATGGTCGCGGGCCCGCGATACGTGATCGTCGGATCGCCGCTCACCGCCGACGCCACGAACCTTCCCGTTCGCGCGACGTTCGTTCCGTGGCTCGGCAGCGTGATGACCGAGCGTCTCGTTGGGGAGCCGGGTGCTGTTCTCGAGGCCGAGCCGGGCGCGCGTCTTCCGCGTCCACGGTGGGCCGACGCGATGGAAACGCCCGAAGGCCAACGCACGCCGCTCCCCGAAATCATCGACGTTCCAACCCGCGCAGGAACCTACTTCCTGACGCGAGCCAACCGTCGCGTCGGCGCGATCGTCGTGAATCCGTCGGCGGCCGAGTCGAACCTCGAGCGATTTTCGGCGAACGAGCTTCGCGACCGTCTGCGGAGCGAACGAACGCTCGTCGCGACCGACCCGTCGATCTGGGCGACGCAGGCATTTCGCGCGGCTGCACGCCGCTCGTTGATCGAACCGGCGCTGATGGCTGCGCTGCTCCTGCTCGTCGTCGAAGCGATCGTCATCGGCGCCCGGACTCGTCGATTGGTCTGATGGCACTCGACGCACTGCTCGACGCGATCGAGCGCCTTCCCGCCTTTACCAGAGTTCTAAACACTCTCCCCGCGCCTGGCCAACAGGTCGTCGCGGGAGGGCTGCCCGGCTCGTCGGACGCAGCGATGGTCGCCGCGCTCGCGCGGCGTTTGACGACGCGTTTCTTCGTCATCGCGGCCGACGGTGTAGCGGATGCCGAGCGTTGGCTCGCGGATCTCGAGACGCTCGTGCCGGAAGCGGAGATGGCGCTCTATCCGGCGCGCGAAGGCTTCGGTGAGGCGGAGCCACACATGGAAGTGGCCGGTGAGCGCGTCGAGACGCTCGAGCGCCTCACGCGCGGCGACCTTCGCATTCTTCTGACGACCGGACGCGCACTCCTCGAGAAAACTCGAATGCCGCGCGCGCTCCGCGAGCTGCGCGTCGAGCTGCGCAAGGGCGATTCGCACCGGCTCGGCGCACTCGCCGCGCATCTCGGGTCCATCGGCTTCGAGCGCGTACCGATGGTCGAAGATGTCGCGCAGTTCAGCATTCGCGGCGGCATCTTCGACGTCTACTCGTTCGGCATGGCGGAGCCGGTGCGCGCGGAGTTCTGGGGCGACGAAATCGTCGACCTGCGACACTTCGATCTCGCGACCCAGCGGTCGAGCAGGGCGGTGGACCTCGCGCTCGTTCTTCCCGTCGACGGGCACGTGCAGGAAGAGTCCAGCGAGCGCTTCGAACGTGGATCGATCCTGTCGCTGTTTCCGCCGGACGCACTGTTGGTCGTTCCGCGCGGCTCGCACATCGAGCCCGAGCTGCGGCGAACGTGGGATGACGCGCAGCACCACATCGACCTCGCACGGCGCAGAGGAGAGGACGTCCCGAAGCGCGACGAGCTGTTCGATTCTCCGGACGCCGCGCTCACCGCGATTCGGCGGCTCGGACGAATCGCCGTCGTCGACGCGGGCGAGGCCGAGCCGGACATCACGTTTCCGCTCCGCCCGCCCGAGCAAGTCGACCGAGACATCAAGCAGCTCAAGCGTCTCGTTCGCGACGGCGTTCCAACGATCATCCTCTGCGACAACGAAGGACAGGCCGAGCGCCTCGACGAGCTGCTCTCCGGCGACGACCGGTCGGCGTCGCCGGCCGCGCTGTCGATCGGTGTGCTCGACGGCGGGTTCGTCATTCCGGGCGGGCCGAGCATCAGCGGCTTCGCCGAGTCCGGACGAGGGCTCCGCATCCTCACCGATCACGAGATCTTCCGGCGCGAGCGGCGAATTCGCCGCGTACGACGCTATATCAGCGGAGCCGCGGCCCTCGATACGGTTTCTCTAAAGAACGGCGACTACGTCGTTCACCTCGAGCACGGCGTCGGCATCTATCGCGGCATCGAGACAATCTTCGTCGGCCAATCGACGATCGAAGTCGCGGTGATCGAATACGAGGGCGGGGATCGCCTGAACGTTCCGCTCTATCGCATCGATCAACTCGAGCGGTATCGCTCGGCCAGCGACGTCTCGGAAGATTCGCCGCCGCCGAGGCTGCACAAGCTCGGTGGCAGGCGTTGGGGGCAGCAGCGCGAGCGGACGCGCGTCGCGATCCAGGAGATGACCGTCGAGCTGCTCGACTTGTACGCTCGCCGAAAGATCTCGACGCGACCGCCGCACGTTCCCGACACGCCGTGGCAGCGACAGCTCGAATCGGCGTTTCTGTTCGAGGACACGCCCGATCAGCGGACGGCGACGACACAAGTGAAAGCCGATATGGAGAGCACGCGGCCGATGGACCGCCTGCTCGTCGGCGACGTCGGATACGGCAAGACGGAGATTGCTGTCCGCGCCGCGTTCAAAGCCGTGCAATCGGAGCGGCAGGTGGCGGTGCTCGTCCCGACGACGATTCTGGCGGACCAACATCTCAGAACGTTCACCGAGCGTCTGGCCGATTTTCCGATCAAGATCGCGGCGATGAGTCGTTTCCAGTCGGCGAAAGAGCAAATCGCCGTTCTCGCGGAGCTGAAGGCGAAGAAAGTCGACATCGTCATCGGCACACATCGTCTGTTGAGTCCCGATGTCGAGTTCGCGGATTTGGGACTCATCATCGTCGACGAAGAGCATCGCTTCGGCGTGAAGCACAAGGAGCGCTTGAAACAGCTCAAAGTGCAGACTGACGTGCTCACGCTCACCGCGACGCCGATCCCGCGAACCCTTCACCTCTCGCTGGCCGGGCTGCGCGACATGACGCTGATGCAGACGGCGCCGCGCGATCGATCACCCGTTCTCACGTTCGTCGAGCCGTCGGACGACGGCCTGATCGACGAAGGCATCTCGCGCGAGCTCGATCGCGGCGGACAGGTGTTCTTCGTTCACAATCGCATCGAGACGATCCAGGGGATCGCGGACCACATCAAGCGAATCGTGCCGCGCGCCCGCATCTCGGTCGCTCACGGACAAATGCGCGAGAAGGAGCTCGAAGAGGTCATGCACTCGTTCGTGAGTGGCAGCGTCGATGTCCTCGTGTCGACGATGATCGTCGAGTCGGGACTCGACGTTCCGAACGCGAACACCATGTTCGTGAGCCGCGCCGACAATTTCGGTCTCGCGCAGTTGTACCAGCTTCGCGGTCGGGTCGGCCGGTCGCACCGTCGGGCGTACTGCTATCTCTTGGTCCCCGATAGCGTGGATCCTGAAGCGGAGCGCCGGCTCGAGGTATTGGAGCATCACACCGAGCTCGGCGCGGGGTATCGAATCGCGCTCAAGGACCTCGAGATGCGCGGCGCCGGCAACCTGCTCGGCTCCGAGCAGTCGGGCTTCGTGCATGCCGTCGGGTTCGATATGTATTTGCGAATGCTCGAGGAGACGGTGCAGCGCCTGATGTCCGGCGATGCGTCGCCGAAGCTCGTTCCGTCCGATGTGACGATCGACACGCCGAATTATTTGCCGGACGATTATGTCGTCTCGCAGGATGCGAAGATCGATGTCTACAAGCGGCTCGCGCGGTTTACGGAGCCGACCGAAATCGAAGCGCTCCGGGCCGAGCTTCGCGATCGGTTCGGGCCGCTCCCGGCCCCGGCCGAGTCGATGCTCGCATTGGCACAATTGCGGATCATTGGCGGCGCAATGGGGATAGAAGGAATCCTGGTGCGTGGGGACGAAGCCCGTATTACCTTTAGAGACTCTGCGGTTCCTCGAGTCAAAAGGCTGTCCGCGGCGTTCCACGACGTGCAGTTCCAAGCGGAGGTCCGTCGGGCTGTTCCGCTCTCCCTCAAGTTGACGCGCCTTGGTGGCGCTCCGATGCTCGACGGCCTCGTCCGCGCATTGCGCGGCCTGGTCGTTTAGGTCGCTTTCACTCTCTCCCATTGGTTTAATCAGTCCATGCGCTCACGTTCCCTGGTCGGCTTTGCAGCAGTGCTTGCGATGTCGGCCGCCTGCGGCGGTTTAAAGGATGCTCTGACCGCACACGTCGACGTCGTTGCCAAGGCCGGCTCTCAGGAGCTTTCAGTCAACCGGCTCGGAGACCTCCTCGGTGGCGCAAAGCTCCAGGTTCCGGTGACGCGCCAGAACGCGCAGATCATCGCCGACATCTGGACGGGCTATCAACAGATCGCGTACGCCGCCGCCCATAGCGATTCACTGACCGACAAGAAGGCGATCGACCAGGCCGTCGCGCCGATGGTCAATGCCACGAAGCTCCAGCACTTCATGGACTCGGTGAGCAAGTCGTTCAAGGCCGACTCGGGCGGCGAAGCGGCGTACAATCAGGCCGCCGGCGATCTCGTCGCGGCGCGCCACATTCTCATCGGCTACAAGAATCCCGCCGTGCCGCCTTCTTCGGCGGAGAAGGATTCGCTCCGTAAGAAGGCCGAGATGGTTCGCGCGCAGCTCACTGACGCGAACTTCACCGACATGGTCAAGAAATACAGCACCGATCCCGGCGCCGCGCAGAACAATGGCAATTACGGCGTCTTCGAAAAGACGGCGATGGTCCCGCAGTTTTCGAACGCGATCGTGAGCCTCAAGCCGGGCGAGATCTCACAGCCGGTCGAGTCGCAGTTCGGATTCCACATCATTCAGCGCCTCCCGTATGCGCAGGTGAAGACGGAATTCGCGCAGAAGTACTCGCAGGCCGCGCAGGGCGTCGCGATGAAGAAATACCTCGCCCAGGCCGAGACGACCGCGAAGATTCAGGTCAAAGACAACGCGGTTGCGGCGATCAAGACGGCCGCGCGCGATCCGAACAAGCATCGCACCGATCACACGACGCTCGCGACGTTCAACGGCGGCGACCTCACGGTTTCGGACTTCCTCGGTTGGGTCGAAACAGCGCCGCCGAATCAGCAGATTCTCCAGCGCATCCCCGACGCGCCGGATTCGATCCTCAAGCCGTTCGTCACGCAGCTCGCGACCCAACAGGTGTTGCTCAAGCGCGCAAACGACGCGAAGGTCGACCTCACGCAGAAGGAAAAGGACTCGATGTACGGCGAGCTGACCCAACTCGTCTCGCAGGTTTGGCAGACACTCAACGTCGATCCGAAGTCGCTTGCCGACAGTGCGAAGAGCACTGCGGAGAAAGAGCGTCTCGCGGCCGCGCGCGTCGACAACTATCTCGACCGCATGCTCGCTGGCCAAGCGCAGCTTCTCACGGTGCCGACACCGCTCAAGAAGATTCTCGACGCGAAGTACGAGGCGAGCATCAATGACGCCGGCCTCGATCGCGCGTTCGAGCGTGCACAGCATGTTCGCGCGTCCGCGGATTCTCTCAAGGCAGCGAACACGCCGAAGTCGCAGGTTCCGATTCCAGGCATGGGTGCCCCGGGTGGCCCCGGGGGCCCGCCGGCCGCAGCTGGCCCGCCGCCTGCGGGCACTGGTGCAAAGACGCCGCCTCCGGCAAAGAAGCCGTAAGCAACTTCACTGCAGGGCCAGGGGCGGACCCCTGGCCCTCGTTCGTGGGTACTCCGTCGCATGATTCGTTTTTCATCGATCCGCTCCTTCGCGATCGCCGTTTCGCTTCTCTCGGCGTCGTACGCCATCGCGCAAACGCCTACTGCGTCTCCCGCGGCGCAATCGACCGTTGTTCCGCTCGACGCGATCGTCGCGGTCGTTGGGGATCAGCCGATCACGCGCTTCGATCTTCGCGAAGCGGTTCTCGCGAAAGTTCAGCGCGGTGAGGCAAAGGAGCCGACCGACAGCCTCCAAGCGGCGGCCCTCGACAGCACCGTCCTCGATGATCTGATTCAGGACGAGCTGCTGATCCAGAAGGCGAAGGACCTGAAGATCGAAGTCCTCGACTCCGAGATCACCCCCGACGTCGATCGCCAGGTCCGCGACATTCGCTCGCGGTATCCGAACGAAACGGAATTTCGCCAGGCACTCGTGAAGGCGGGCATCGGCACTCCGGAGGAGTACCGCCGCTTCTTGATGGATCAGTTCCGCCGCCAGATGACGCGACAGAAAGTGCTCCGCAAGCTGACGCAGGACGGCAAGATCAATCCGGTCAACGTCAGCGACGCCGAAGTCGCCGCCGAGTTCGAGCGCGCGAAGGATTTCATTCCGAAAAAGCCGGCGATGGTGACGTTCCGTCAGATCGTCATCGCGCCGCAGGCCACGGCAAAGGCTCGCGAGGCTGCTCGGCAGAAAGCGGAGTCGATTCTCGCCGAGCTGAAGGCGGGCGCGGACTTCGAGAAGATCGCGAAGCGCGAGTCGATGGACCCGCAGACGAAAGAAACCGGCGGTGACATCGGTTGGGCACGCCGGGGCGAGAATCTTCCCGACTACGATCGCTGGCTGTTCGGCAACGGATTTCTGGCGCCGCTCTCACCAGGACAGTTGAGCAACGTCGTCGAGCTCCCGCTCGGCTATTACATCATTCGTGTCGACCGCGTTCAGCCGGGCGAAGTGAAGGCGCACCAGATCGTCATCGTTCCGAAGGTCGATTCGTCGGACATTGCCCGTGCACGATTGCTCGCCGACAGCGTCGCGGCGCTTTTCAAATCCGGCGTGCCGTTCGATACGCTGACGAAGAAGTATCACGACTATGCCGGCAAGGAAGAGACGAACGTTCCCGCGTGGGTTCGCGATAGTCTGCCGAGCTCGTACCAAGCGGCATTCGACGGCAAGAAGGCCCAGGACATCGTCGCGTTCCAGATTCCGGGCAGCTCGCAGCGTCCCGACGTTCCGAAGTTCGTCGTCGCGCAGTTGACGTCGGTCGAAGAAGCCGGCGATCGCACTCTCGATGAGATGAAGACCGCGGTTCGAAGCGAGCTCTCGCAGCGCGGCGGTGTTCGCAAGTACATCGATAGTCTGAAGAAACAGACGTACGTCGCGATTCATCTCGACTCGGGAACCAGCGACGCCATGAAACCGAACAAGTAGCTCGGAGTCGCACGTGCTCGACGGATCTGGCGACCGCGTCCGGCTCGCCGTCACACTCGGCGACGTTCGAGGAATTGGACCGGAGATCATTGCGAAGGCGGCGGCGGCGAGCGAGGTGCGCGCCGCCGCCGATCTCGTTTACGTCGGGCCGTCGGGTGCCGGGTTGACCGTCGATGAGCGAACCGGCGTATGGGACCCGACCGCCGACGCGGCAACCGCCGGCCGGTTTGCGGGCCGTGCGGTCGAACGGGCGGTCGCGCTTGCCCTCGAGCACCATGTCGACGGAATCGTGACGGCTCCGCTCGACAAAGCTGCGCTGTTTGCGGGGGGCTACTCGTATCCCGGGCACACCGAGATGCTTGCGACGCTCACCGGCCGGCGCGTCGCGATGATGCTTGCGGCAACGAAGCCGGGTGCCGGAGCGACGAATCCGCTGCGCGTCGTCCTCGCGACGACGCACCTTCCACTGCGCGACGTCGTCGCTGCGGTGACGCACAGGGCGATTGTCGATGCAGCGACGGTCACGAGAAATGGGTTGCGCGAATGGTTCGACGTTCGCGAGCCACGCATCGCGCTCTGCGCGCTCAATCCGCACGCGGGCGACGGCGGCAGATTCGGGAACGAAGATGAGGAAATCCTAAGACCGGCCGCAGTGGCGAGCGGGCTGCTCGGACCGTTTCCGGCGGACACGGTGTTCGTGCGAGCGATGCGCGGTGCGTTCGACGCGGTCATCGCTCCGTATCACGACGTCGGCATGACCGCGATCAAAGTGGCGTCGTTCGGCGGAGCCGTGAATGTGACCCTGGGGCTGCCGTTCCCTCGATGCTCGCCGGATCACGGCACCGCGCTCGACATCGCGGGCCGAGGAGTCGCCGACCCATCCAGCATGACCGAGTCGATTCTGTTGTGCGCGCAGATCGCGCGTCGAGTCCGTGCTTCGAGTCAGGTGAATCGATGATGTATTTCAGAATGCTCATCGCGGCGATGTTCGTCGCCGTTTCGGTTTCGCCGACGCTGCATGCGCCGGTCGCGGCGCAGGCCATCGCTCAGCGCGACGTCGGCGTTCCAGTCGATGAGGCGCTCGTCGCGCGAATGATCGACGAGGGCACGAAACACTCTCACGTCGAACCAGATCTCGAGTACCTGCTCGACGTCATTGGTCCTCGGCTCTCTGGCACGCCCGAGATGCAGCGGGCCAACGAGTGGACGCAAGGGAAGTTCAAGGAATACGGAATGGATCGATCGGAGCTCGAGAGCTGGAACTTCGGGCTCGGCTGGACGCGCGGTCCCATGAGCATTCGAATGGTCGCGCCGCAGAATCGCGTCCTTTTCGGAGTATCGTACGCGTGGGCGCCCGGCACGAGCGGCCCCGTCACCGGCGACGTCGTCTACCTCGACGCGCGAACCACCGCGGAGTTCAATCAGCGATTTGCGGGCAAGCTGAAAGGCACGTGGGTGATGCTCGGCCCCTCGACGCCCGTTCGGAACTCGGACGCGCCCGGCGTCATCGCCGATTCGATCCGTGTCGACTCGATGCGTCGCGCCCAGGCCGTTCGTACAGACGATGAAGCACACTACCTGCAGGTGCGCGGCGCGCTTCTCATTCGCGAGGGAATCGCGGGCGTGATTCACGGCTCGGAGAAAGAGTTCAATCTTCTCACGATGAGCGGCTCGCCGGGAGCAATCGTCCCGTATCCGATGATCGTCATCGGGAACGACGACTACTCCCAGATGGAGCGGCTGTCGCAGCACAAAGTGCCGGTTCGGCTCGAGGTGGACATCAAGAACACGTTCACGTCGGCGCCGATCGACCAGTACAACACCGTCGCGGAGATTCGGGGATCAGAAAAACCTGATGAGATGGTGATCCTTGGCGCGCATCTCGATTCGTGGGATCTCGCGACCGGAGGAACGGACAACGGAACGGGCGCGATCGCGGTGCTCGAGGCGGCGCGGATCCTGAAAGCGTCCGGCGTGAAGCCGAAGCGCACGATTCGGTTCGTGTTGTTCTCCGGCGAGGAGGAAGGACTGCTCGGCTCGCAGTCCTACGCCGACGATCACCAGAAAGAGCTTCCGAAAGTTCAGGCGATCGTCGTGCTCGACAACGGGACGGGGAGGATCACCGGCATGGCGCTGCAGGGCCGCGAAGATCTTCGAAGCATGTGGAAGTCGATGCTGCAGCCCGCCGCGGCGCTCGGGACGTTGACGGTGCGATCGGGTCGGAAGACGGGCACCGACCATCTCGCGTTCGAGCCGTACGGCGTGCCGAGCTTCAACTACGATCAGCTGTCGCGCGGCTACAATCACACGCACCACTCACAGGTCGACGACTTCGATCACACGGTCCCGACGGACGTCGCGCAGGCTGCGACGATCATGGCGATCAATGCGTGGCAGCTCGCCGATCTGAGAGAGCTCCTATCACGGAGTCCGAAGCCCTAATCGATCGGTCGTCGCAAGCGTCGCTGCGCGGTCCCGACGATTAGGAAGTTCCTGCTTCGCGCTCGGTCGCGCGACGATCACCGGCCGAGTGGAGGTCGACCGTCAGCGACTCGATTCTTCGCCCGTCCATCTCGCGCACCGTGAACACGGCACCGCCCGCGGTGATCCGGTCTCCGATGACCGCGAGCCGCCCGAGCGCGCCGAAGATGAACCCGCCGACCGTCGTGTAATCCTCGTCGGGGACGTCGAGCCCGTAGCGCTCGTTCATCTCGCCGATGTTCATCCCGCCTGGGATGACAACGAGATCCGCGCCCTGCCGCTCCGGATGCTCCGGCGGCTCGTCGTACTCGTCGAGAATTTCGCCGACGATCTCCTCGAGGAGGTCCTCCATCGTGACGAGACCGGCGGTGCCGCCGTACTCGTCGAGCACGATCGCCATGTGCTCTTTCAGCCGCTTGAAGTCTGCCAGCACGCCCTCGACCTCGCGGGTGCCCGGCACCGCGTGCACCGGGCGCATGACGACGCGAAGCGAGAAGTTCGCCGGCGGATTGCGAAGGATCGGAATCAGATCCTTCGCGAGCACGAGGCCGACGATGTCGTCGATGGTCTCCTCGTAGACCGGATACCGCGACCTGCCGCTCTCTTCGACGAGCGCGAGCGTCTCGTCGAGCGTCGCGTCGAGCTGGAGCGCGTCGATCTCCGTCCGCGGCGTCATCACCTCTTGCGCGTTCTTTTCAGAGAACTCGAATACCCCCTCGAGCATGTCCGCGTCCTGCGTCTGCAGCACGCCGACTTCCTGGCTCTGCTCGACGAGCATGCGCAGCTCTTCCGGCGAGTGTACGTTCTCTTCGGGGTCGGCCATTTTCTGCCCGACTGCCTTAAGAAGAATTTGTGAAGACTTGTTCAGGAGGGAGGTGAACGGCGTCATCAGCCACGCGAACATTAAGAGCGGCGGCGTCAGCCACCGCGCGACGTTCTCGGGATGCGACAGCGCGGCGCCGCGCGGCGCGAGCTCCCCGAAGACGACGTGAAAGAATGTCACGATGGCGAGTGCGATCGTCGCCGCGACGCCAACCCGGACCGACACTTCCATCGCAATCGGCAGCGACTTGAGCGCCTCACCTATGTACTCGCCAAACGAGCTCTCGGCCAAGGCGCCGAGGGCGAGGCTTGCGAGGGTGACGCCGAGCTGGCTCGCCGAGTACACGCGGGCGAGATTGCCGGACGCTCGGAGGGCGACGCGGGCCTTCCAGTCTCCCGTTCGCGCCATTGATTCCAGGCGAGTTCGACGCGAGCGAACCAGCGCGAACTCGGCGGCAACGAAGAATCCGTTGACGGCTAACAACACGACGATGGCGATCACGCGTGCAAGCACCTGGTGAATTTACGACCGGCGCCTCACAGCGTCGATGCTGCTTGGAGGGCAATGGCCCACAGTCATTCGCATAGTCCCGCTCATTCACACGACCACGATCATTCCCACGGTGGGCATTCTCACTCGCACGCGCACGGTGCCTCGACACGTGCGTTAGGCTGGTCGCTCGCGCTGACGGTCGTCATCCTGATCGCCGAGGGCGTCGGCGGGTGGCTGTCGAACTCCCTGGCCCTTCTCGCGGACGCCGGCCACGTCCTCACCGACGCCGGCGCGCTCGGCCTGTCGCTCTTCGTGGCGTGGCTCGCGCGGCAGCCGGGGTCGCCCGCGAAGACCTATGGCTACCTGCGCTGGGAGATTCTTGCCGCGCTGATCAACGGCGCGACGCTCTTGCTGATCTCGGTCTGGATCGTGATCGAGGCGATCATGCGCTTTCGCCACCCCGAGGTGGTGCAGGGCGGCTTGATGCTCGCCATCGCGCTGCTCGGATTTCTCGTGAACGGAGTTGCCGTGTGGCTTTTGCACGGCGTTCGGGAAGGGAGCCTCAACGTGCGCGGCGCGTACCTCCACGTCCTCGGCGACATGCTGGCGTCGGGCGGGACGGTCGTCGCAGCGCTGATCATCAAGTACACAGGTTGGTTGGGTGCCGATCCAGTCGCTTCGCTCGTAACGACGGTGCTCATCATGGCGGGCGCGTGGCGTCTGGTGAGAGAGTCAGTCGACGTGCTACTCGAGGCGGCGCCGGCGCACATCGCGCTCGACGCCGTGCGTGCGAAGCTGGAGGAGCTCATCGGCGTGGAGTCGGTGCACGATCTGCACGTCTGGACCGTGACGTCGGGGATGGTGGCGATGAGCGCCCACGCGATCGTCCGCGAGTCGAGCAATCACCAGCGCGTCCTCGATCAGGCGCACGACATCCTTGTGGGAATGGGGATCCAGCACGTCACCATCCAGCTCGAGTGCGAGGAGATGTCAGGCCGCGAGTTACATCTGCACCCCTGACTCACCTCGAGCTTCGAGACTCGGGGCCTGAGAAGCCCAAGGCGGCACAAAGACCGAAGGACGGCGCGCCGGAAAACGGTCAGGCGCGTTTCTCACGTCTCGCGCCTCGCGACTGTCTTCTCGATGCTGGACTCGCCCGCCAGATCGCGATGCCAGGAAGCCACAGGGTTCCGTCCTTACTCGACCCGGGTGCACCAAACGCGATAAGCGCGCGGTGGTCCCGATCCGCGCGCTTGAGTGACGAAGAAAAAAAGAGCGAGTCGTTCGCGCTCGGGTGAGCGCTGACTCGCTAGGTTCGGATGTCGGCCTGGGACCGCCCGTCGCTGCCGTCACTCGAAGAAGAGCTGTGTGAGCCGTCTTCGTTGAGATCGCCGCGGGCTTTTGAGTACGCATCCCGCTCGGCATATCCATATCCGCCGAGCACCTCACCGCCTCGCATGTAATCGTGCCCGTAGCCGCGCCCGTGAGGGTAATTCGCGAGCGCGGCTTCCTCGGATTCATTCATCGGCCACCTCCTGCGTTTGGCGTATCGGGACCATCAGACGAACAGGTTTGATACCCTCGTCATCCGGCATTGTGTCTACTGCCCGTTTTTGACGCAAGGGCGACTTCCCCGACACACGGGGTCGGTACCATTCCCTTGGCCGGATTTCGGCCGCTCAGCTATACTTCAAGGCTATGCAAATCCGCAACATCGCCATCATCGCGCACGTCGATCACGGCAAGACGACCCTGGTAGACAAGATGCTCCGCCAGGCAGGCGCGTTCAGAGATAATCAGGTTGTCCAAGAGCGAGTCATGGACTCGAACCCGCTCGAGCGCGAGCGGGGCATCACCATTCTCGCGAAAAACACCGCGGTCAGCTGGCACGGGACGAAGATCAACATCGTCGACACGCCGGGGCACGCTGATTTCGGCGGCGAGGTCGAGCGCATTCTTCGGATGGTGGACGGCGTGCTCCTCGTCGTCGATGCGTTCGACGGACCGATGCCGCAGACCCGGTTCGTTCTTCGTAAAGCGTTGTCGCTGGGTCGTACGCCGATCGTCGTGATCAACAAGATCGATCGCCCCGGCGCCGATCCGATGCGCGTGCACGACGAGGTGCTCGATCTCTTCATCGAGCTCGAGGCCGACGAAGCGCAGCTCGACATGCCGGTCGTCTATGTCTCGGCGCGCGACGGGGTGTCGACGCTGGATCTCGACAAGCCGCTGCAGGACCTCTCGCCGCTGTTCGAGACGATCGTCGAGGAAGTCCCGGCGCCGCCGCATGACTCCGAAAGTCCCTTTCAGATGCTCGTGTCGACGATCGACTATTCGCCGTACCTCGGACGATTGGCCATCGGCCGCATCGAGCGAGGCACCGCGCACGTCGGCGACGTCATCTCGCTGCTTCCGCAGGACACCAATCAGAAAGCGGAGCAGGCGCGAATCACGAAGCTCTATTCGTTCGATGGACTCGACCGAGTCGAAGTCGCGTCGGCCGGTGCGGGTGAGATCGTCGCGCTCGCCGGGCTCGAGAACGTCGAGATCGGGCTGACCCTCACCGATGTCGAGCACCAGGATCGGCTCGAGGGAATCGCGGTCGAAGAACCGACCATCTCCGTCGACTTCATCGTCAACAACTCGCCGTTCGCTGGTCTCGACGGCAAGTACGTCACTTCGCGACAAGTTCGTGACCGGTTGTACAAAGAGCTCGAGCGAAACGTGGCGCTGCGTGTCGAGGACACGGATTCGACCGACACGTGGACGGTGTCGGGCCGAGGCGAGCTCCATCTGACGATTCTGATGGAAACGATGCGGCGCGAAGGCTACGAGTTCCAAGTGTCGCGTCCGCGCGTGATCACGCGCGAAGGATTGAACGGCGAGCGTCTCGAGCCATACGAGGAGCTCGCGATCGACGTGCCCGAGGAATACCTCGGCAACGTGATCGAGAAGCTCGGACCACGCCGCGCTGAAATGATCGAGATGAAGAATCCCGGTCAGGCATTAGTGCGTCTCTTGTATCGGATTCCCGCTCGCGGATTGTTTGGATACCGATCCGAGTTTTTGACCGATACACGCGGAACTGGAATCCTCCATCATCGTTTTCTCGACTACGGGATCTGGGCCGGTCCGCTCGCCGGGCGCATGCGTGGATCACTGGTGTCGATGGAGCGTGGCACGATCGTCGCGTTCGCCCTGGCAACGCTGCAGGAGCGATCCACGTTGTTCGTCGCACCGGGCGACGCAGTGTATGAAGGGATGATCGTCGGGGAAAACTCTCGGCCGGGTGACATGGATGTGAACCCGACGCGAGAAAAGAAGCTGACGAACATGCGGTCCAAAGCGAGCGACGAGAACATTCAGCTCGAGCCGCCGCGGGAGTTGACTCTGGAAGCCGCCCTTGAGTATATCGAGGACGATGAACTCATCGAGGTGACGCCAAAGGCGATTCGTCTCAGAAAGCGTTTTCTCGCGGCATCCGATCGAAAGAAGCTGTCGCGCGAAGCGAAACGCGAACGCGCATCGGGTTGATTTTCGTCTTGCAGTTTGTTTCCGTCGTTGTTTCCCGTTTCACCCCATCTGCTCTGCAAGGAGAATCGAGCAATGTCGGCCATGTTCGGGTCGTCGGATCTGTCGCTGTCGGCACGAGCCTCAGACGATGACGACCTCGATGACGAACCTCTCGACGACGATCTCGACGACGAGGACGAGGATGACGAAGACGTCGATTTCGACGATGATGAAATCGACGACGAAGACGACTACGAGGACGACGACGAAGACGATGAGGATGAAGATGAGGACGACGACGAGGATGAAGATGAGGACGACGAGGACGATGAGGATGACGACGTCGACCTCGATGAAGATCTGGTAGACCTCGACGACGAGTACGACGACATCGACGAGGAGGACCGTCCCGGTCGCATGGGTCGCTACGACGAGTAACCGCCTCGACCTCGTTCATTCCGCGCGTCGCTGACGCTCGAGCAGGCCCGGTGCTTTCGGAGCGCCGGGCCTGCATTGCGTTTCGCCATACCGCTGCCCAACGTCCCTAGACCTCGTCTCTCTCCCGCCACCCGATGGATGCCGCCGTGAACCGCGCACCTGCCACCGACGGCCGATTCGCTCGCTCGCGAATCGGCGTGTTTGCGTTCGGCGCTGCGTTCGCGGCGACCGTGATCGCGTCGATCGGTGCGACCACGACGCCGAGCACGCCGGCGCGCTATTCGGTCGGGCGGATCGAAGGCAACGTCGAGATCTCGGCTTCGCTCACCGCGCGGCGACCGCAGTTTCGGCCGTACGCCGATCCCGGCGCCGGATCGCTTCCGCCGGCGCCGCCACGGGATCCGATCGCCGCTGAGGTCAAGAACGTCGTCCTCTACCTCGAAACTGATTCTGCGAAGCGCCTCGTCGTCCCACCGCCCGAAAGCCGAGGACGCGCGAGCATGGCCCAGCGCGACGAGCGCTTCGTGCCCCATGTGCTTCCCGTTTTGGTCGGCGCCACCGTCGACTTCCCGAACGAAGACGACGTCTATCACAATGTCTTCTCCCTGTCGGCGGCGGCCGGCCCAAATCGGCGAGGCTTCGACCTCGGCCGGTACCCGAAAGGGACGTCTCGCTCCGTAACGTTTTCTAAACCCGGGATCGTTCAGGTGTTCTGTCACATTCATGGTGATATGAGCGCCACCATTCTCGTCCTCTCGAACCCGTTCTTTGCGTCGCCGAACGAGGATCATCGCTACGTGATCGACGATGTTCCGGAGGGGGACTATACGATTGTCGGGTGGCACGAACGCATCGCCCCGATCACTCGCCGGGTGCATGTGGTCGCCGGTCAGACGGCGACCGTGGACTTCAACATCCCGCTGCCGCAGGGCGGGGCGAAATGAGCAGGCCCCTCGATGCGGTGCTCTCACTGCCGCGCCGAGCGCGACGAAGCTCTCTTGGCGTCAAGCTCGGCGTTCTCGGTGCGGCGATCACGGCGGCGGTGTTGTGCGTCGCGTTCTGGGCGCTCAGTGAAGAGATCCGCGCGAGCACGCAGCAGCTCGTGACCGCGCAGCTCGCGCGCGATCAACGAACGCTGCAGCAGCTTCGCGCCCGCGAAGCGTCCGAACTGTTGTTCGCGGCATCGCTCATCACGCAGACGCCGAGCTTTCAGTACGATCTGAACATCTATTCCGTCGAGAAGAATTCGACCGGCAAAGCACGCGTCGACCTCGTCAACACGGTCGAAGAGGAGCTGCGCAACCGTCTTCGGAACGTGCAGGCCGACCTGCTGCTCGTGACGGACGATTCCGGCAGAGTTTTCGCGTCGGCCGCGCGCGGCGCAGCGACCGTCGAGCGCGGGACGAGTTTAAAGTCTTTGAAAGCCGTCCAGCGAGCGATCGATCCGACGGCGCCCGCCGACACCGGCGACCTCGGTGTCCTTCGGACCGACGCAGGTCATCTCGAAGTGGCCGTCTATCCACTCGTGCAGGCGGGATACACGCTCGGGTCGCTCGTTCTGGGACGTCAGCTCGATTCGGGGTATCTCGTCACGGCGCGTACGGAGTCCGATCCCGAGGTCGTCCTGACGACGGGAAATCGCGTTGCCGTCGCGAGCGATCCGTCGCTGAAGTCGCCGGGGGTTGCGGCGCTGCTCGCCGCGCACGAACGCGATCGCCGTGCGGCGAGCCTTCGGTTGGGTCGCGACGACTACGTCGTGATGCCGATGTCGCTCGGCGAGAATCAGGACCGCGAGCCGGTGCACCTTTGGATCCTGCAGCCGCTGTCGCGCCGCGTTGCCGCGGTGACCGGACCGCTGCGGCGACTTTTCGTCATCTACGGCGCCATCGCGGTCATCATCGCCGCGTTCGGAGCGACCGTCGTGGCGCGAACCGTACTACGCCCGTTCCGACAATTCGTGAGCTATATGCGCTCCGGCGCGGCGGCCGAGCAGCGGCAGGGGCGCTTCGACGCGGACCACGAAGCGCGCGAGGTGAGAACGCTCAACGAATCCTTCAATCAGCTCATGGATTCCCTGTCCGGCAAGCGTCGGGAGCTCGAGCAACGAACGGCGGAGTTGGCGGCGGCGAACATCGTGCTCACCGACGAGATCAACGAACGCACCCGCGTCGAACGTGCTTTGCGCGAGAGCGAGGCGCAGCTTCGCCAGTCGCAGAAGCTCGAAGCGATCGGCACGCTGGCCGGCGGCATTGCGCATGATTTCAACAATCTCATAACGGTCATCTCGGGCTACACCCAGCTCGCGCTGATGCGCGCGGAGCGCGACAGCAGAGCGGCCGACGATCTTCGGCAGGTTGTCGAAGCGTCTGATCGGGCTGCGAACCTGACGCATCAACTGCTCGCCTTCAGCCGAAAACAGGTCCTACAGCCGACATTTCTCGATCTCGGCGAAGTCGTGAACGGTATTGCGCCGATGCTCCGGCGAATCATCGGCGAGCAAGTCGAGCTCCGGCTCGACGGAGAAACGCCACTCTCGCGCATCCGCGCCGATCGCGGGCAGCTCGAGCAAGTACTCCTCAATCTCGCGGTGAACGCGCGGGATGCGATGCCCGCGGGCGGCGCGGTGACGATCGCGACGAAGAATCTCAAGGGCTTTGTATCGCTCGTTGTCTCGGATACCGGCACGGGCATGTCCGACGAGATCAAAGACCGAGTCTTCGAGCCGTTCTTCACGACGAAGGATCCGGGGAAGGGAACCGGTCTCGGTCTGTCGACCGTTTATGGAATCGTGAATCAGTCGGGTGGGACGATCACCGTGGACAGCGCTCTCGGGCGAGGCACGACGTTCACGATCACGCTACCCGTCGCGAGCGACATGGCGGCGACGGACGGGCGCGTCGCGCAGGAGTCGGAGCTGCCGCGCGGAACCGAGACAGTTCTCATTGTCGAGGATGCGGAGGACGTTCGTATTCTTGCACGGCGATCTCTCGAGGAGATTGGCTATACCGTGCTCGTCGCGCGAAACGCCGAGGATGCGCTGGAGATTTCGAGGGCCAAGTCGATCGATGTCCTGCTGACGGACATCGTAATGCCGCGGACGAGCGGGCCGCAGCTCGTCGCGAAGTACGTGCTCGAGCGGCCGGCGCCGATCGTGATCTATATGTCCGGCTATGCGGACGACGCACTTGCCAAGTACGAGCTCGATCCCGCGGTCGTATTCCTGCGAAAACCGTTCACGCCCGCAACTCTGGCGCAGGCAGTTCGCGGCGCGCTGGACGCGGCGCGCGGTTCGTCGAACGTCGGGAGCGCAGCGGATTGATGATGCGCCGGCTTTGGAGCGTCCTCGCGGCGGTGCCGCTGCTGATCTGCGCATGGAAAACCGCGATCGCGCAAAACGGGCTGTTGCTGCAGGGAATCATCGACGGCGAAGTCTGGTCGACGGACACGACGTCGAATCTTCTCACGCGCAATCGCGGGCGCCCGGCGACGCTCGCGCGAGTTCAGTTGTGGGGTGCTTACGAGCCGTTTAATAGCTGGGTGATCTATGCCCAGGCCGAGGGCGAGTTCGGGAGCGCGCGCGCCGCGAGCGAAGACAACGACGTGTACAGCAACCAATTCGGAATTCGGTATGCGCCGTCGCCGAAGTTCGTCGTCGATGCCGGCCGTTTGACTCCTATTATTGGAACATTCTCATCGCGCCGATTTTCGACGCGCAACCCGCTCATTGGCATCCCGGACGGGTATTCACTGCAATACCCGCTCGGTGTCGAAGTCTCCGGGGAAGCGCGCTACGTCGACTATCGCGCGGGCGTGGTGTCGCTTCCGGCGGAACATCTCAACTACGTCCCGCACACGACGGAGCGGCTTCGGCCGGCGATCGGGGGCGGCATCACGCCGTTCGTTGGCGCGCGGATCGGCGCGTCGTTCACGACCGGCCCGTATTTGAACAATTCGCTGACGGCCACGGAGCTTGGAGGACAGAAGTGGACCGACTTCGATCAGCGCGTGATCGCGCTCGACGCGTCGTTCTCGCGCGGGTACCTCGAGACACACGCGGAGTACGCGCAAGGTCGATATGAAATTCCCAACCGCGCGGACGCCGTGACCGGAACGACCTACTACGGCGAGGCGAAGTATACCCTGACGCCGAGATTCTTCATCGCAGGGCGGGCCGAGCGGAATCACTATCCGTTCATTCGGCAGACGACAGGCGCGAACTGGATCGCGAGCCTGACGGACTTCGTCGATGGAGAGATCGGTGGCGGCTATCGCGTCACCGCGACGTCGATCCTCAAGGTCTCGGTGCGTGGGGATCGGTGGTGGGTGAGGACGGGCACGTCATTCCCGGGTCGGGGAGGGCGAGCGATCGCGATGCAGTGGTCGCAGTCGTTCGATGCGCTGAGCTGGTTTCAGCGGGAGGAGTGAGGGCGAGGGCGGCGCAGTTATCTCTCGACAATTGACCGAGTTACGTCGCCTATTTAGCTTCCAAGATTCGACCGAAAAGGTTGGGGCTCGTAGCTCAGGTGGTTAGAGCGCACGCCTGATAAGCGTGAGGTCGGAGGTTCAACTCCTCCCGGGCCCATTTCGTAAGTCTTTGCCCCGCGACGAGCTACGGCTCTCATCGCGGGGCTTTTTGTTCTCGACTGCTCGGTTGGTCGCCGTTCGTGGTCGCTGTTCGCCCAGCTACGCGACCGCGCGACGCTCCGAACGTCTGGTGAGCGCACTTTGCATGGCTTCGACGTCCGACTTCATATAGCACTTCAGAATCGTGTTTGGGTCCTTCCAGCCGCCGAGCGCCTGAACGTCAGCCATCGGCTCGGCCTTCAAGTCTGTCGCGAACTTCCGCCGCAGACTGTGCCATCCTCTGCCCGGGATTCGTTCGATCTTCGACGCCGCTTCGAGCTTCCGCCACCAATCCCGTAGCAGATCGCGACGAATCGGTTGCTCTGGATTCGTTGGCGAAGGGAAGATCCAGCCGTCGTCCTTTTCTACTGCCTTCAGCGCTTCGACTGCGCTGGGAGTCAAGGGAGTCATGTGTTCGCGACCCTGCTTATCATGCTCCGCGCGCCACGTGACGAGACCCTGTTCCAAATCGACGTCATCCCATCGCAGGCGCCCTACAGACGTGCAGCGATGTCCCGTCTCGTGATTCAACAACAAATAGAGCGAGACGTCGGACCCTAGCTGCTTCGCCGCCTCGACGAGCTTGTCATACTCGCCGGATGTCAGCAGTGGTCGGCGTGGGTTCGTCTCGGTCGGCAGAGGAAAGCCGCGAAACGGGTTGCGATCCAGCAACGGCTCGCCCTTCACGCGTACCGTCTCTGCCCAGTTACACACTGCCAGGAAGAAGCGCAGGTCGTACTCAATCACACGTTCGCGAACACCTTGCTTCTTCCGTGAATCGCCGACACATCGAAGGGCTCCCGCTCGCCGCCGCTGAATGAATCGATCCCAGTCACGACGGTCCAAGTCCTTCACCTTCGCATTTCCCCAGCACTGCTCAAAGAGTTTTCGCGCTCGCTTGTCATGCGCCTGCTTCGCCGCCGTTTTCGTGGGCGTGACCTCACGTTCGTAGTTGTCAAACAGCGTCTTCAGCGTCAGTTCGCCCTGTTGAGGGTTCTCCCCTCGACGCAGTGCAACCGCGAGTTCATCCGCGGCCTGTCGCCCCACGGCGGAATCGTTGTGGTGAAGCGACCGAGTGCATCGCTTTCCCGCTTCGTCCCGCCATTCCAGCATCAGCGTCTTGTCGCGCGGATGCGAGTACAGGCGCACACGATTCACGCCTTTCTCGCCCGTGATATAGCTTCGCGCCCGTCGCGATTTCTTTAGACTGTTCATCGCTCGCCCCGTTGGTCAAAGCGGTTGATGACAGCCCCTGCGATCTGCGAGCGGGAAAGTCGCGAGTCTTCGCGGGAACTGGAAGAGGAAGGAACTTTATGTGGCAGGTCACGCCGCAAGATTCGCGGAGCATTCGGTCGGCCGGCGTTCGGAAGTTTTCCCTCTCGCACGAGTCGACCAAGGGAATCCGCGTTGTAGCCGCATTCCCTCGCCGCGTCCGCCAGTGTTAGTGGTTTTTCGTCCTGAAATGACAGCGCCTCCGCGAGTTCGTCGGCGAGGATTTCCGCCGTCTTCGCTTGCGCATCAGCCCCAACTCGTCGCCATTCGGCTGCGCGTTGACGCCAGAGTGCGGGAACTTCGTGTATGGAGGCATGAGAAGTAGTCTTGTTCACATTGCATATCCGAATCCTTCCGTTGAGATGAATTGAAGTGAACTATGTTCATTGGTCGCCTCGCATGTGTCGTCGCGGCCCGGAGCGTCAGCCGCCGCAACAACACATGCGCGTGTCCTTGGGCTAAAGACTCAGGGGTAGGTCATCTGACTGCCACGCCATCGTCGGAGACCATTCCGGTGCAACAGAAAGCCTCTCAGCGAAACGCGCGCGACACTCAGCGAGAGGAGCAAACTGATAGTAGTTGACTCGCCCTCCGCCCTCCCGCGGCCTCGCGGTTGTGACGAGTTCATTTAGTCGTTGCTTGAGAAGCTTCCCGAGGATACTCCGCTCCGCATCGAAGGAACGGTTTCGTGCCTTGAGTGCCCCCGAATACGATTGAAACAAAGTATCCTTGCTCGTCTGACCTACACCCTTATCGTCGCCAGGCAATAAACCTTCATTCAAAATCTCGAATAGCCAGCGGTCGGGTGCTGGCAGCGACGCGATTTGCTGGTCGCGTAAAGCCGATGTGCGTGGTGGACGTCGAATTAACGTCCAGTCGACGTCCGTCTCGTGAAGCAGAAAGTGAAACAGGCGCTCACACCCTCCCTGTTCAAACATCTGGCTGCGCAGTTCTCGAAAATACTCGTGATCGTTTGCGCGTTTTCCGCTCACATCGAGCACGGCGAAGCGCCGCTCACCCAACCCAGCGGGAACGGACCGATCGTTGTTCGTCGTTATGATGAGCCTCGTGTAATTTCGGAAATCGATCGGATCCATGAATTTTCGCTCAATCCGCACCGTGTCGGACGTAATCATGTTTTTCAGTGCGCCTTCCGCTCGTTTGTCGCCTGCCCAGAAGGCTTCTTCAACCTGAACTAGTAGACGGCCGTAGTGGTGAGCGTTGAATCGACCTGTCAGCTCCTCGGGTTTGGACACCTTGGTATAGAGCCGCGCTCCGAGAATCGCCCCCATGATTTCGCCTACTAACGACTTACCAGATCCTTGGGTGCCCTGCAGCGCGACCGCCGTTCCTGCGAGCCGGGTCGGGGCTTGAACGATGTGCGCTAAGTATTGAACCAGCCAGTTATAGAGATCCTCATCGCCCGATGCAACGATGTCGCGAAGGTGATCGAGAAAGCGCTGACATGAGCCTGTTGTCGAGGGCGTGCATTCAAATCCAGGCCACAGGTTGAAGTCACGCTGGCCCTTCGCTCCAAAGCGCGACGGCACATCATGGTACGGGGCGGCGTTTGGATCGAACGTCACGCTTGCGTACGACCGTCGGCGCGGATGTTCAAGCCAAATCTCGCCGAGACCTCGATCACGCTTCCCGACGCGAAAACGGCGGTTTCGAAGATGCTCCTTCCAGCGCCGGGTATCGATGAACTCCGGTTCGCCAGCTTCGGGAATAACGAGGAGCCCACTCCCGCCCGTCATCACATGAGCATGGCTCTCATTCAGTTCTTCGACCGCTTGTTCGATCGCGTCAGTCGCAGCCCAGCGTCGCAAGGAATGAAGCGTGACGCTTCGAGTATCAGTGCGCTTTCCGAAGCTCTGCCACTTCGTCTCGACGTCGCCGGGGTTGTAGCGTGCGCTTTGCATCGCCCACTGCGTTGCCAGTGCAACCACAGGAGCTTCGTGCCTTGTATTAGAAAACTCGTAGTGAAGCGCCATGAGGACCTTGACCCAGTCCAAATAATCGTCGGCGCGGTCTGGCGACAGTTTTTCTAGGAGCTGACGTACTTCCTCGAGTGGCTCGTCGCCGTCGGTGTCATCCGACGACCAACGGACGGAGCGATCACTGTCGATTGACATGTCAGCACCCAGGGTGCCGGGTGCCGACATGCCAATCTGCTCAGGGATTGATGAGAGAATTGCCTGCCAGTCAGGGGGAGATATGCGATGGCCCTCGGCGATTCCGAGCCATTCGGCGAAAGAAGGCGCGCCGTCGAGCAGCCAAACTCCACGGCGACGCTCAGCATGTTCTCCGCCGGGCCACGGGAGCCTGATCCAGTTTCCCGGGTCGCTCGCGCCGAGCGCGACCTGCTTCGGGAAGACCTCGAAAAACCGGTCGCCCTTAGCCTTTGCCTCTCCGTTCGTCTTCTCATGCCATCCGAGTTGTTGGCACCAATGGCGGAGAACTCGCTGGACGTCACCGGGATCCGCATCGAAACCCAGGAATATCCATGCGTGCAGGCCGCCTGAGCGACTCGCGGTCCAGGTCAGGGGAAGCCGAATCAGCTCTGATGCTGCAATTAAGCTGCGAACCTCCTCATCGCTCAGTCCGGGTGCGTCAAAATCCAACGCACCGAAACGGACCGTGTTGTCGTCGCGCAGCGGGCACAGACCTAACGACCACTCGTCGTCGCGGCCGTTTGTGCTTAGATGTTTCGTGTACTCAGTCGAGGTGACGCGACGACGCGCCGTGAATGCCTTGTTTTCGACACTGTAGCCGTAGGCGACGGTGCGACCGGCGAAGAGTGACTGGAATCTCTGAACCGGAGTGCGTTCGGAGTCATTCGGAATGACATCAACGTCTGTTGGCGATTGAGGAGCATCAACGGTCGTGCAAGAATTGTCATTGGGGTTCAATTACAGGTTCTCAAGACGCGCCGCCTCTCGACGCCGCGTTAGCTTTTCGGTTGCCTCGCAGCCGAAGTGCGGCGAGGGAAGTGGTTCGGTGTTGGCGGCGCCACGTTGCGCGCGGGGCGGCTTTGGGGCTATCCGTCCACTGAGGCCTCCCGGCGTTCGCCACGGATGAGCGGTTCCGTAAGCGGGGAGCGTCGGCGTGCGGCGCGAGCGTTCGCGATGCGAGTTCGCGCATCGGGTTGGAGGCGCTGGCAGACGAAGGACACGAATCCACGCGACACGGGACGCCCCAAGTCGGCGGAGACGGCGCGAGCGAGGTCCGCGATCGATCGACCGCTTGCGACCCAGTCCTCTGCGTATTCGAGAGGGGTCGCTTCGCGTCCCAACAAGAGCTGGGCGCGAACGGCGAGCGCGTTAGTTACGACGCGCCTGAGGCTGCGGCCCGCCACTACAGGACCGAAGCATCGACTTCCGTTTGGGCAGAGCGTTCACATTCTGCTTCGGCGCTGCTCGTGCGAAAACGCGTAGCGTGGACCAGCCCGGAAATGCGCGGAACTTCGACGAGACGGGCAATTCGAGCGGTCGAGCTCAAGACACCGCGGCGGTAATACGAGTAAATCTGGCTCCCATGGGGTCCGGCGGGTCGGACTCCAGGGCGAGCGACAACGGCACTGCGTTTTGGTAGGACCACCTAAAACGTCTCAAACCATCCCTTGAGAGTGTGCGCCCGAGAACTCGGGTGCGGGGCTAACAAGTAAACAGTCTCGCCTCACGAAGCAAGAAAATCGCGATTTTGATCCATTTCGTGCCACTTGGGGGGGTGGACGAGGGAGACGGCACAGCGCATTGACCAAGTAGTTCGTTGCGACGCAACGGCTTAGCGGACTGGTCGTGGTGGTCGGGGATTCCTTATGTCAGAATGAGCGAAACATTCTTGGGATAGGGCGCCGGGCCCTGGAAAGAAGACAAATTGAAGAGAGAGGAAAAGGCTGACGGAGCAGACCAGTCTGACCGGGCGGACCCCCGGCGCGTTGGGGCCAGGAATTACGCTAACGCGCGCGCGTGAAGCGGTCTGCTCCCAGCCACCGGGAAAACTCGACGAGACTTGGCCTCGCCCGATTCTGACAGGCGACTGGCAGCAGAGAAAGGTTACTTAAGAATGACTGTTGGCGCCCCCAGGTGCACACTCGGCGCGGCCCTTACGGCTCCTGCTTCAACCTGTCGATCCGGGCGAGCAGGTATTGCACTTGCCGCGCACTCCACTCGCCGCCACGAGGCGTTCGTTCACCCGCCGCGTTCAGCGCCGCAGCGATTTGTCGGAGCGACGTTGCGCCGCTAGCCCTTAGTTCCTCGATTCGTCCCGCGAATGCCGCCGCGTACTCGTCCGCCTTTCGCTGACGAACGTTTGCACTTATGGCCGCGCCCTTACGCGCTTCCGTCTTAGTAATGCGATGGCCGTCAGGACCGGCGCCGAGCTTGACTCCACGACGCTTCGCCGCCGCTAGTGCCACCTTGGTGCGCTCACTAATCGTACGCCGCTCGTGTTGGGCGAGGATCGCGAACAGGTCCACCGTTAGTTCGTTAGCCTCGGGCATGTCAGCCACGAGAAACCTGACGCCCTGCGCCTTGAGGTTCATTAAGAAAAGCGCATCGCGGCTTAGTCGATCGAGTTTCGCGACAATGAGCCGGGCGCCGAATCGCTTACAAGCCGCTAGGGCCTTCACAAGTTCCGGCCGCTCCGCGTTGCCACCGCTTTCGACTTCCGTGAAGCTCGCCTTGAGCGACCAGTTGCCCCCATTTAGGTACGTGAGGACTGCGTTCTCTTGAGCTTCCAAGCCCAAGCCGGATCGCCCTTGGCGAGCCGTCGAGACGCGGAAATAAGCAATGAAAGAACCTTCAGCCATTGAGCGGTGGAGTTTCGTGTTGGTTGGAGTCTGACGCCCTTACGCCCTTACGACCCGCACCCTAACGCCTGTGCCCTTAGACGACCGCGGATAGTTAGCGAGTCACAAAGAGGGCCGCTCTGCGCGGCCCTTACGCCCCTTAGCGGCGGCTGCGACCAATCGACGGTGAGAGATCGCGCGCCCGCGAGACGCTGCCGTCAAGTCGGCCCTTACGCAGTCCGCCGGCCCTTACCGATCAGCAGTCGGCGAGCCTCGCCGCCTCTGCATGGCGCAGGATGATAGCGCCTGACTCTGTGCAGTGGAACGCGTGCAGTCGAATCCATTCGTCGTCGCTGATCGGCGCCGCAATCGATCCGAGCCACTGCCTTGCACGCCGCTCGTTCTCGATTGTCCAGCGATACCCGAATGCTTCGAGGACTTGGCGACGCTGCGCCAATGTGAGGCGTTCGCCTTTGACTAGCACGGTTAGCGTCCTCGGGATGCGCGCAGAAGCTTGCGCGCCTCGGGTCCACAGTGCCGAGCCATTCGGACGCAGAAGGCGACGCCTTCGGTATCGCCTTCTCCGCGAGCTAGCCTAGCCTTACAGGACCAAGCTTTCGCCTGTTCGTAGAACGTTGCAGCGATGAAGCGCCAACGCGCCGAGTCAACGGTTCGCATAGTCGTGTTAGAGAAATGTGATAGCCTGCCATCATCAGGCGCGCGAGATTAGGCGTGCGCGACGAAGAGGCGCGACGTGCGCGCCTCACGGTTTCGGCTCGTGTTGTTAGTGATTGCTGAAGACGAAGACGCCTCCACCATCAGCGTCAGCCGTCCATATGTCTCCGCCTAGCACGAGATCACGGCCGAATGCGGCGCTATCGAAGTATCCCCGCAGGTTTTCAGGGATTTGGTCGAGCATCCCCGTGCTTTCGAGGTAATCGTCTGCGTACCCCTCGACGCTTCGGAACTCGCCGAGGTAAGCGTCTTCAAACTCGCGGCCGAGACCGTCGTCTAACGCGTTCCGTCCCTCGTTGTCGAACCACTTGGCGAACGCCTCGCCGTGCTCCTCGACGAGTTCCGCGAGGCGTGCGACGCGTTCGAGGCCATCAAACTCGCCGATGCAGAGACCGCAGAAGTCTTCGTGATCGTGGATTGCGTAATCGCAATCGACGTGACCGCATTTCTTCTGAATCCCGGCGACGCCTTCGGTGAGGTCGTCGAGTGCTGCGTCGAACCATTCGCCTGTGTGTAGTCCTTCGTTGTAACAGGCAAGGCAGGCGACATAAACGCGAGGCATAAGGTTAGACCTCCTCTTCGTCGAGGTCTTCGCTCTCGTCGCCGTACAGATCCGTCAGCAGGCGTTCTAGCTCGGCGCGAGAGGCGGAGTATTCCCAAGGCGTGCTATCGAGATAACCCGGAGCACTGAAGCGTCCGAAGTATCCGCGCACGTAGCTAACGCCTTCGAGAGTTCCGTAGACGTCGCCGATTTGCACCTTCTCGCCGACCTTTGCCGCGAGTGCTTCGACCTCGCGAGCGTTCGAGTCGTAGATCACGACAGACCCGTTATCGGTCTCGGCGATCCAGCCGTCTCCCTGATAGATCTGCTTTTCCATGAAAGACATTTATGGCCTGCTCCTCTGGCAGAGTGTGATAACAACAGAAACGAACAATACAGCTAATCTCACACTCAATATTGGCCGAAGTTCGGCGCGCAATAGAGCCAGAATGATTCAGGCGATTCCTTGTTGATGCGTCGATATGGTGCGGCCCGCTCGATGTCGGCGGAAGCAAAACAAGCACGAGCGAGCACCTAACCGGACAACTCATTGAGTGCGTCGAGTCTCCGGCGGACGCTCACCGCGGTCATGTCGGAGTCGGCTTTAGACCCCCCCCTTGTTCTAGAAAGGCCCCGGCCGTCGCTGGGGCGTACCTGACCTAGACCGAGGACGGGTCAGCGAAGAGCATGCCCCCCTTTGCCCTATTGGCCCATGGCGGCTTCGCCTTTTCCGCGGAATACAAGTTTCCAGGGTTGGCGGCTCGTGAAGGCCGCGCCGGCCCAACGCTTACGCTATGCAGCCGGCTGTTAAAGTTGGCTCATTAGTTAACTTCAACAAACGGCTGGTTGGATAGGCGTGACCAGCCGCAAAATGATTGCGTAGTCGCGTCTATCGTTGGCGCGCGAAGACGTCAACTCTCCAATCACCGCATCAAGGAACAACGATGCTTCACGCCAGATTGACTAGGAGGCTGAACCCGCCCGCGCGTACTCATTCCGCGGGTACTGATTCGGCGAGAACCTTTCTCTCGCCGAATTGCCGATTCACGAGTTTGCCTGCTTGCGCCTTCCAGTTCGGGGACCGCTCGCGTTACTGCCCACGCGCGGCGAGGATCTTTGGGCATGAATCGAAACAAGCCGTTTGAGTCCGTGCCGCCTGTTCCGCGATCGTCGTCGGGCCTTCCGCGTGGCAGTTGTTCGGGATGCCGGCGCTGAAGCTCGCTCCGCAGTCCCCTTTTGGTTCCCGTCGGCTTTTTGTCTCGGCCTGCTCATGGTAGCGTAATCGCTCTGACGAAACGGGTCCGGCAGCACGTCGACTGAGACTCAATTAGAGTGGCGCCGAGTGCCAATCGCGTGAGTACTCACCGGCCCGCCACCGCCGATGCGGAGACCAAGTCGCGGCGAGTGTTCGCATGCCAAGAGTCGTCGTCGTTTGGCCTCGGTCAACGCGGATTTGCGACAAGCCAATCATTGACGAGTTGCTCGAGTCGCTCGGTCAGATCCTCGAGAAGGGCTCGGCGCAACTCGTTCGGCTCGATGAACTCCGGTAGCAGGTGCCTGCTGGACCACACGGGAGCCGCGAACGCGGGCCATCGCTTTGCTCGGGCAGCACTCGGCAGGTCATCAAGCGCGACTTGCCGAGACACGACCAGTGCGCACTCATAGACCTCAGACCCGGTCTGTAGGGTTGCCATGGTGCACGCGTACTCGACAACGGCAGGAGGGTTTTTGAATGGGGGTTCGTCGACGTGGATACCTTCGTGCCGCAGCGCGGCTTGCAGCCTCGTGCGAAAGGCAGCGCTATCGGCGGTGATTTCCGGTCGGCCAGTGAGACGAATGAACGTCTGGGCATACCGGATCTCATACAACCGCCCTGTCTCCGTCCGTTGGGCGATGGCTATATGAGGGCTCGTAAGCGCGAGCAGAAGGAAGGTCGCCACAGCGGAACGGTGACAGACACGCTCTGGCTCAATTCGCATTTGCGGAATCTCGAGTTCGTGGTTGGGGGAAACGCCGACGGGCCAAGCATTCGTTCGGCCGGTGATCGCTACGAGTCAACTGGGACGCGCGCAGGTCGATTTCTCTCGGTAGGCGTGACGAATCCGGCGTCCGCCTCTGACCTTCGTACGGCCGTTCGATGTTGAGTCTTGTTTGGACTCAGACGATTGGACGGGCACCGTGGTTTCCTCATGGAAACCCACGGTCGCCGAGGCTCGCGGGCTTATTGGACCGCCGCATATCAGCGATTTCGCATCCGCCTTATCGAGGCACGCGAGCAGGCAAATCTGACTCAGCGTGAGGCGGCGTTGCGCCTTGGTCGCTCTCAAAGCTTCGTGGCGAAGTCCGAGAGCGGTGAGCGCCGCGTTGACGTCGTGGAGCTGGCCGAGTTCGCGAGGCTCTACCGCCAGCCGATCGCGTTCTTTCTAACGACGAGTAGCGGAAAGAGTTCGGTCACTCGGTGACCGCTCGATTGGTCAATGTGCTAACTCTTACTGTCGGCAGCCTGCTCCTGTTTGAAGCGTTGGCTCGGCATGCGCCTTCAGCGCGAGATCGCGCAGCGCGGCTCTGCAAGAGCGCCCGAAATCACAACGGCCTCGGTCGAGGAGGTCGCGTGGGCTCCGGGTGGTATGCGACCAACCTATCATTACGAAGCGCTTATTGGGAATAACACAACATGCTGACTCGCAGCGAGTGAGCCTGTCGTCGTATCACACAGCGGACCACGCCAATGCGCCACGAACGGCGAGCCCGTTCGGCGCCTGAGTGCTCACCTATGCCTCTGTCGCTGTTACTCCCCATAACGACTCCTAGACCAACATGCCAAAACAAGCGCGTCGCACACGTCGTCAAGGTGAATCCGTGCTTCCGACGGAACCCTTCGCTAAAGAAGTCGCACGGATTCTTGATGAAACTGGAATGACGCAGACCGAGGCTGCGTACGCAATCAGAGGCTCGCCGTCCGAGATCTCGTTGATCGTGAACGGGCGAACGCGTGGCTTTTCGGCAGAGAAGTTGGTTCGGGTGCTCATATGCCTTGGTCGCGACGTCGACATCGTGCTGCGGAAATCGAAGCAGTCGACGGGGAAGGTTCGAGTTGTAGCGTCCCAGTGAGTCGGCTGGGGTCATGACATTACAGTAGGTTTGCTGGCGGATTGCGCGCGAATGCCGCAATGTTGGGGCGGCACAATTTCGCACGAGAACGACGATGTACGACTATGACTGCGCCGCCGAACTCGCGGGCGCGCTGCAAGCCCGCTTGGATGATCTGCGCTTTCCCCTCAACGATGCCGCCGAGCGAGAATTGCGAGACAGTGTGTTCGCCTATGCGGACGCGTTGAAGGGCTTGGACCTTCCAGTCGAGCGGATCATCGTCTCTGTGAAGCGATTGGCGAATGATGCGGGCATCTACGCTTCCCGGCACGTGCCAACGCGCACAGAACTCGCTGGCAAAGACAAACTGGTTGTCGACTTGGTTGGTTGGTGCATTCAACGTTACTACGACCCGTCGCGAGCCGACCGATGACGGATCGTTCCGCGCCGATGCCCGTCGACACACCGCGCACAAGCAGCGGAATCCTGCTCGATCAGGCCATCCGGGCCATCGGGTCGCAGGCTCTTGCAGTTGTGCTAAAGATTGACGTGTCGGTGCTTGAACGCATCCACGCGGATTCGCGACCCATGTCTCGTCCGCAGCAACGAGCACTCGCACGCGCTGTGATGACACTCAGCGAGGCTCATCCGAAGCTGCGGCGCCGAGCGACGGCACTACTCGGGCAGATCGATGCGACGGAGGCATTCGAGCGAGGAGACACCCGGCGCCACGTCTGGCCGCCCTGAGCGCAGGAGCGGTCGTTCTCCTTCGCGAGCGGGTATCCGTTCGGCCAGAAGACGCAGGCGACAGCGACTACGAGCGATGCGAGCGCGCCATTATCGGCAGCCGCCTTAAAATGCTACAATCGCGACTACAATGTGCCGATAATCTTTGCAGTGTCGTCGAATCACCGACGGCAGAATCGTCTGCGCATCGCTCACAAGAACGATTGCGATAAAGGCAAACCCGGGGAAACCCGGCGACGCAAAGCTGCGGGGCTAAAGCCTAGAGCGATCTAGGCCACGCCAGCCGAGCCGCCGAACAGTCTATCTGCGTGAATGTGATGCAGCATCTACTTGAACCCGGGAGCCTCGCTCGCGCCTTTGACCTACTCGGTCAAGTCATCCGCGACCATTTCTGGATTCAAATCGCCGGCATTGTGAGCACGACCGTCATCGCGCTAGTTAACGCGCGTCGACCGTCGAAGCGTAAGCGCAGGTAGTTGATCGGCGGTCGAACGAAGCAGCGTTTACGATTGAGAGAAGGCCCGCCTCGCCGCAACGGCTCGAGCGGGCTTTCTACATAATCGCCCCGGTTGACGATAGTCCAAACCGCACAAACTGCGGCGGAAGGCCAGCCGCATAATGCTTACGGTTCATAGCGTGAGGTGGTCGTCGCTCGAACCGACCGTCGCGACGGTTGCGGCGAGCGGGTTGGTCACCGCCGTAGGCTCCGGGTCGGCCAGGACTCGCGCGACGGTTGATGCGAAGACGGGCGGCGGTTTCGTCGCATGCGCCCATTAGTGGCGCTCGGTAAATTGTCGCTGATGAAGCGTCTCGGACAGGCAATCATGCTACTCGGTGCCAGCGTCGGGGCTGCCGTCGCCGTGGCGATACTCGCGCACTACGGCCTAGCGGGCGCGCCTTGGATCGTCAACGTCGCGCTAGCGAAGCTCGGAATCGTCGCGTCTGGTGGCCTAATGGCGGCGGGTGCGACGACGGTGCGCATCGCCAACCGACGCGAACAGTCGAACCTCCTTCCGCGAGGGCGGTGACGCATGCTCAGATTTTTCGGCGTGTGGGCGATTCTTATTGCCGCGACGACGATGGAGGCAACCGGCGATGCGGTCGTGCGAATCGGTCTGTTTCAAAAGACTGGCGCAATGCGAGTGGGCGCGTTGTTTGTGGGAGCCGCGCTCCTCTTCGGCTACGGCGTCGCCGTCAACCTGACCAAGCTTCCGTTTGAGCGCGTAGTCGGGCTCTATATCGCCACGTTATTCTTGATGTGGCAGACTGTCAGCTTTTTCTCCTTTCGCTCCATTCCTCGATACCCAATCGTGGTCGGCGGAATGCTGATCGTGCTCGGCGGCCTATTGGTTACGTTTTGGTCTGTCGAGCCGAAACAACCGTCGTTGACTCCTGCCGAAGAAATGGAAGTCCGTTAAGCGCTGGCACCGGTACGTTGGACGTCACTAAGCGACGAAACGGACCGCCAAGCCATCGGATGTTTGCCACCGCTGACTCCATCAAACAGGAAGATCGGCGCGTACGCCTTCGCAATCACGGCGTCCGCTGCGCTCAGGAGCACCCCACCACGAACACGATGGCCCACTGCCGGCAGCGTAGCGCCTCGACTTGTCGCGCGCCGATAGCCGCCGATCACGACGCCGATCGCGAGGGCGATTCAGAAATGCGCCGACGAGGGCGGCTCCCTTGTCGGGAAACTGGAGCGGGAACATCGATGCTGCTGACGGCCCACCGCCGATAAGACCCGCTACGAAGCCGAGAGGGAGCCGAGGCAGTGAGGTTTTGTTGGAAGGACACAATGGTTCATCCTCCTGCCCGTAACACAAGAGACTGTGCCCCGACGATCTAGCGCCAAGTTGGCTCCGGGTCGCGCCCGGCGCATAGGTTACTGGTGTGAACGCGCACGATCTGACCACACTCGTCCATCTCGCCGGATTTGCAACGGGTGTTGTGCTATACGCCATGCTCGCCGTGATGACACGACGACGGCTCGCTCATGTTGTATCGGCGGACGATCGGTCGAGCGCCGACCGGCTTCCGCTCGTCGCCGCGTTCCTTGGGATCGTCTGGAACGTCGGCGCGATGATGGTGTTCGCGACTCGCGATTTCGGCGTCTTGTATCCGGTTCCTTGGGTGGCCGCACTCGCCTATACGGCGCTCGGGTTTCTTCCCGCTGTCGTCGTTCAATCGACGCTTCGAAGAAGTCGTCACGGCAACTATCAATGGCTTGTCGCCTTCGCGTACCTCGGCAGCACTGTGGCGGGCGTCTTTCACGGCGTTGCCGCCGTCGTTGGAGAACCTCCGTCCTCGATTGGCTTGTTGCTGTTGACGGTCACCTACGCCGTGATTCTCGCGGTCATGGCGTTCAGCGAGCGACGCCGACCGGGATTTCAGCGCACGATCACGGCCGTGGCGCTTGCGGTCTTTGCCGTCTCGGCGCTGCATCTCAGCCGAAACACTGGGGCTGTCGACCAAGCGCCGTGGCCGATCGAGCTCATTGGGCACCACGCCTCTCTCCCGCTCGTTCTTGCCATTCTGTATCAGGACTATCGATTCGCGTTTGCTGATCTGTTCCTGAAACGCGCCATCTCCCTGCTGCTGCTCGTCGGAATGGTTTCGCTGGCCTACGCGACGCTCGCCGCGCCACTGCTCGACCCTCACGCCGCGTTTGGCCGAGAAGTAGATGACGGCTCTCATCTGTTCAGTACTGCTGCGCTGCTCGCGCTCTGGACCGCAACCGCACTCGCGTATCCGTTGATTCGCCGACGAGTCCACCGGTTTGTCGATCGCGTGATCTTGCGCAGGACCGACTATCGCGAGTTACGCGATGATTTCGCGAGACAGTTGGCTTTATCTCGAACGGCGTCGGATACTCTCAACGTCGCTTGCACCGTGATCGGGCGCGCTCTCGGAACGCGCGACGTCACGTGGACCGAGAGTGACAATGCGCCGCTGGGCGGCAATCCGACGATTTCGCTCAACACGTCGAGAACTCAAGCAAGAATCACGATCCCTACTACGCTCGAGCCGACGTACGAAGTTCACGTCGCCGAAATGGCGAGCGGTCGAGTCCTGTTGTCCGACGACCTCTCGCTCATCGACACGATCGCCGCGCTCGTCTGTCGCCGCATCGACGAAATGCGCCTTGAGGAGGAACGACTCAGAAGCGAGCAACGCGATCGAGAGATGCGACGCCTAGCAACAGAAGCAGAGCTTCGCGCGCTTCGAGCCCAGCTCAATCCGCATTTCCTGTTCAATACGCTCAATACGCTCGGCCACCTGATGGGCACCGCGCCGGACCGGGCGAAGAAGACGCTGTATCAACTGACGCATCTTCTTCGCGCGGTGCTCCGAAAAACGGACGGGCAGTTCGTCGCGCTCTCGGAGGAGCTCGAGATCGTGGAAGCGTACCTGGCGATCGAACACGAGCGATTCGAGGAGCGACTCACGATCACCATCGACGTTCCAGAAGAGCTCCGCTTCGCTCGCGTGCCACCGCTCATCGTGCAACCACTCGTGGAGAACGCCGTGAAGCACGGTATTGCCCCGCGCCGCGAGGGAGGAGCGGTCACGGTTCGCGCGCGCCACGATGTCGAGGACGGAGACGACCTTGGACACCTGCGGCTGTTGGTGATCGATACCGGCCTTGGGTTCGCGACAACTCGGACACACGACAAGGGTGGCGTTGGCCTCGCCAACGTCGAGGGTCGTTTGCGGCACTACTTCGGAGCGTCGGCTTTGATGATGGTCGGACCTACCCCGGGTGGAGGGACGACTGTGGAAATCTGTCTCCCGTGGATCGCATCGCGAGAAGCCGCCGCGGAAATTGCCTGATCGGTCGTTCCGCGTTTAGCGCCATCCAGGTGCTGTCAGCGACCGTTCGTTGATTTGCCAGACGGAGTCGTGGTTAAGTCCATATCGTCTTCTAGAGTGAAGTGGCCCCGTTGCCGCTCGGAGGCGATTCGCGACCACTCATTGCCACGGGGCAGCCATTCGTTGGAAGCCTCACGGAGCTTCAGCCGAAAACCGATATCGTGTCTACGCCATTACTAGCAGAATCCCGAACACCAGAGCTTCCCACTCGAATGACCAAGCTCCGCGTGATCGTTGCCGATGATGAGCGGCCCGCACGGTCCTTTCTCACGAGCATGCTGCGTGAGTTTGAAGACGTGGAGCTGCTCGGTGAGGCGACAAATGGCGTCGAGGCGGTCGAACTCATCGAAACCACGACTCCCGATCTCGCGCTACTCGATCTCCAGATGCCGGAGGTCGACGGACTCGGCGTCGTTCGGTTGGTTCGCCGCGACCGTCTTCCGCTTGTTGCTTTCATCACGGCATACGACGAGTACGCGGTCCGCGCGTTCGAGATGAACGCCGTCGACTACCTTCTCAAGCCGGTCGACCCCTCGCGACTCCGCCTCACAGTCAATCGCGCGATCGAGCGCCTTGAGCATGCCGAGTTGCGCGCCGGCGACAGTGATCGCATTCGGGCCGCAGCAACGGATTACCTGTCGCAGCAGCCGGCGGCGCTCCTTCGGCGTATCCCGGTTCGCAAACGTGACGACATCTTTCTCGTTGCCGTGGACCAGATTGCGTCGATTGTCGCGGAGGGCGAGCTTCTGCACCTCACGACACGCGCTGGGGAGCGGCACACGATTACCTATCGGCTCAAGGACCTCGAAACGAAGCTCGACCCGGGTCAGTTCGTGCGAATTTCGCGTGGCACACTCCTGAACATTTCGATGATTCAGAAGATCACGCCGATCGCCGGGGGAACCTATGTCGCCGTTTTGCACTCAGGTGCCGAACATCAAGTGAGTCGCATCCGAGGACGGGTTTTGCGGGATCAGCTGCTCCGACTGTGAGCCTCTCGCGCATCTCGGCGCGAATCGGACCATTCATTACTCATACACGACCGCTCGTTTGGTTTTGCGAGCGCTTTCACCCCAATGACGCGACTATGGGGTCATGTCGACCTCGCTCGGGGGCTGTCGTCGTATCGCAGCCGGTATCGCTCTGGCGATAGTTCCTGCGTTACTCAACGCGCAAGCGCACTACTACAATCTGGACGGCGGGCGGCCGGTGCGTGTCGAGGATGCCGAGCCAACGGCGCGCTACTCGCTCGACCTCGACGTAGCTCCGTTCAGCGTTGAGCGCCTCAGTGGCGGAACTACCCGCTACCGACTCGAACCAAAGGCGACCTACGGCATCTTGCCGTTTACAGATCTCGAAATTCGCGTCCCGTACGTGCGGGTGGCTCCTCCACACGGCAGCGGCGCAAACGCCGCGACCGGCGTAGCCGGGCTGGCATTCGGCGCGATGCACGCCTTCAATCTCGAGACGAGCGACGTCCCGCAAGTCGCCATCGGAACAGAGGTCAGTTTGCCCGTGGGGACATTGGCACCGAGCCGCACCTCGTTTTTGGCAAAGCTCCTCGTCACCAAGACGACACGCCTCGCGCGAATTCATGTCAACGCCGGTGCGGGCACATACGCCGTAAAGGCGACGGGTGGTGGTCAGGACAGCGCGTGTGCCGGCGGGGTGCCGTCCCCACTCAGAATTCCGCGCGCCGGCCAAGGGTGCAGCAACGTTCCCATAATCGTCGATACGCCGTGCGATCTCCGGCCGTCCGAGTTCGCCGTTCCGTCGCACCTGTCGGCGATGTGCATGCCTCCTTCGGTGTCCATCGCAGCTGCTGTGCCCTCGTCACCGCCAACATTTGGTCGGCGATGGTTTGTGGGCACAGGGCTTGACCATGCATTTCCGCTCAGCTCTCTACTCCTGAACGCCGACATCTTCGCTGAGCGATTCGAGAAGCTCTACTCGAAGACGGATTGGACGACTGAGCTTGGAGCTCGGAAGGAGATGACGCCGTCGCTTGTGTTGGACACAGGCATCGGCTGGCATTTTGCCGGCGTGGTGCCGTCCATCTCGATCATGTTCGGCGCGACGTACGAGCTTGGGACGCCGCCGCTGACCGGACGATGAGCGCAAGGTTCATCGGTCACTCGACTGCCGTAACAGTGGCGACTCTTCTGCTCGCGTCATGTCGACCAGCCATGACACGCGAAGCCTTCGAGCAGACCTATCTGCACGCACCGTACAACTGGGCCTTCCGCGACGAGTTTCACGATGCGGACAATCTGCTGAACGCGTTTGACTACGGGCATGCGGTGCTTTACGAAACGCTCATCGCTACCAAGGACCCGGTGACGCGCCTCGAGCACCAGGAGTTCGATTTCATCACGACGCGCCTTCTCCTCCGACCGCCGTCTGTGCCGCTCGAGGAAGCAGCCATCGGACCGGACTATACCAAGCTCGTTCCAGAGGTCGCAGCAATGTTCGAGTGGGCGCACATGCTGCATCGACAGCTCTACGACATCTGGACCGCACCTGAGACCGAGGAATGGAGAAACGTCGAGGTCGCCCGAGCGATCGCGTATTATCGCTCGCGCCGCGATCTCGCGTTCAGCACGAAGCCGAAGAGCATGGATCTCATGGAAGGGCAGCCGTATTCCTTGGCGTTCCGGCGACAGAATCCGAAGTTCAACGGCCTGCTATGGTCGTACCACTGGTTTCAGATGGCGCTCTACGATGCGCTTATCGACAACAGACGTTGGACGGAACGGCGCGCGAAAGTTGATACCGTGGAACGACGCTTCTTCCGAATGCTCGACGACGCGCCGAGGAACATGCCGGCTGCAATGCCGATGTCGCCCGCTTCGGCCCCGGTGTTTACAGCTCGGTATCCGTCAGCGGCGATCATCTTCGACAACCTACATTCGCTGCATGACGTTGTGTCGGACATCCTCTCGTCGCCATCCGTTCCTCTGCGAGAAAAGCGATCGAAGATACTTGAGGCAGCCGCCGCCTACCGCGACGACTCGACGGCGGTCATTAGCGAATCTGAATGGCGAGAAATGAGCCTAATGATGGCGCCGAAGCTGCCGCCGCTGTGAGCCGCGGCGCCCGGCACATCTCCACTCGTATATCCGAGACGACCGTTCATTGCGCCTGGTGCGCCGCGGATTGAAATCCCCAAGACGACGCTTCTGGAACGCATAGCATAGGTGAATCGAGCCGCCGGAATCCGGCCTGCTCGATTCACTTGCACATCCAGGAGTAGCAATGACTGTCCGATCGCTTGTGCGGCTCGCACTCGCAGCTCTTCTCATGCCCCTCGGAACGGCTCACGCAGCGTCGGACGCATCCGGCGCGAAGGCGTTGCCAAACACGGACGTCAAAGGAACGGTCACCGATAGCACGACGGGACAACCACTGCAATCGGCGGAAATAAGCCTCACTGCCGCAGAGGGTGGGATCGTCAGCAATACGACGACGAATGCGTTCGGGCAGTTCACGATTCACAATGTCGGCGACGGTACCTACAAGCTCACTGCGCACTTGATTGGCTTTGCGGTGTCGACGAAAAACGTCGCCGTTTCCGGCGGTGCGGGACAGACAGTCAACTTCGCTATGTCGCCTGTCGGAATGAAGCTCGACGTCGTCCAGGTGACAGCGACGGTCCCAATCGCGGTCGACACGAGGACAGGCGATCAGGTCTTCAAGCAAAACGACTACCACGGTGCTCCCACCAACACGACCTCGCAGATCCTTCAGCAGTCGATCGCTGGGGCCGCACGCGCTCCAACGGGCGAAGTGCATATCCGTGGTCAACACGCGGAGTATACCTACTACATCGACGGCGTCCCGGTACCACCGGGTATTTCGGGATCTCTAAACGAGCTGTTCGATCCCGAAGTCGTGAACCAGATCAACTTTCAGACCGGCGGGTGGGATGCCGAGTACGGTGGTCGGAATGCGGCGGTCGTGAACGTTACGACAAAGATCCCATCTGGCGGGTTCCACGGCTCGGTAAGCAGCTACGCCGGGATGTTTCAGAGCGGAACCACACTCGGCGACAAAGGCTTCAACGGTCAGTCGCTGAGCGCGAGTGGCAATAGCGGCAATTGGGGAATGTTCTTCTCCGGCGCACGACAATACAGCAACATGCGCCTCGAGCCCGTCATCTTCGATCAGTCGGATTCCAAGATCGTCAACTTCCACAACACGGGAACAGACTACTTCGGCTTCGGCAAGATCCAATACACGCCCAGCACCAACGACGTCGTCCAGCTCGAGTTCAACTCGTCGCAGACACGGTTTGCCGTCCCGTTCGATTCAACCGGGGGGACATTCCAGAACGATCATCAGAAGGATCTGAATAGCTTCATCAACCTGGCGTGGCACCACCAAAGCACGCCATCGAACGGACATTCGGCGTCAGAGTTTTTCGGCGGATTGTTTTATCGCAACGCGGGGCTTCACTACAACCCTGATCCCGCCGACCAGCCGGCGTTCGCGTTCTTTCCCGATACGGCGAACCTGTACAACATCTCCGAGAACCGGAACGCGAACATCTACGGGGCGAAGCTCGACTATTCAATTCGTCCAGCCAGCGAGCTCGAATTCAAGTTTGGAACACTCGCATCGTTCGTGAGCGGGCACGAAGACTTCTCGACATTCAATGCGAGCGGGGCCCAGGGTCCGCAGTCCAACGCAGATCTCACCGGTCACGACATCGGAGTCTATGGCCAGACGTCGTGGTCGCCGGTCGAATGGGCGGAGATTCGCACGGGGATTCGATACGACACGCATAACGCGCCGTTCATTGGCACGCAGTCCCAAGTCAGCCCCCGCGTTCGGTTGAATCTCTACCCATCGACCTCGACTACGCTTTACGCCTATTACGGTCGGCTGTTCATGCCGACGAATATCGAAGACCTGCGAGCGATCACGCAGTCGGCGACTGGCGAGACGGATCAGGGCACGACGCCGGAGCGAGACAACTTCTTCGAGGGCGGGATCATTCAGCGGTTTCCGAGTGCCGGCCTCGTGACGAAGCTGTCCGCGTATCACAAGCAGAGCGAGCCGGGAATCGACGACAACACGGTGCCGGGCTCGAACATCGTGACCGACGTGAACATCGAGCACGTTCGCATCAACGGTGTCGAAGCGGTCGTGGAGTATCGGCCAAGCGGACCACTGAGTGGCTACATCAACGCCGCGCTCAATCACGCGTACGGCTATGGCGCGATCACCGGTGGTTTCTTTCCGGCCGAGGCTCCGGGTGGAACCTTTGATCTCGACCACGACCAGCGACTCTCCATCACCGGGAGCGCGACGTATTCGGTCAGCCGCCTCTATCTGAGCGGGACAGCGATCTATGGCTCGGGGCTGACGAACGGCGTCGATCCGTCCGACTGCTCGTGCAGCTACGGGACGGGCCTGCTCGACTTCAACAAGGGGATCAAGGTCGATCCGAGCACGATCCTCAACGCGTCCGCCGGCTACAGCTTTGTCCTCGGCGGCACTGTGTTCCAGCCGGAGGTCTACGTCGACAACATCTTGAATAAGAAGTATCTGCTGAAGGGCGCGTTCTTCAGCGGTGCGTCCGTCGGGCGACCGCGAAGTTTCCAGTTGAGGCTGAAGGCGGCGTTCTAGTCGCTCGCCGTGGCGAGGAACAAACGTCGGAAGCAACACCGGGCCGCGGAACGCGGGTCGGCGGATGATCTACGGTCGCACGGGCGCAACGATCCGATTCCACTCTTTGTTGGCGGCGCGATGCTTCTTGTCGCCGTTGCCGTCGCCGCATTGGAGATTCATCGAGAGTTCGCTAGTCCGGCTGATTGGTCGCATCAGCTGGATGATCCGAATCCCGGTCGTCGTGCGGAGGCGCTGGATCGTTTCAGTCTGACGACCGATCGATGGCCCGTTCCACTACCGTGCGCTTCGCTGGCCGAACGACTGCGCGATACCGCGGTTCGTGATCGAGCGCGCCCCGCTGTTTCGCGCGTGGTGGCTTCGGGAGCATGCGTCAGCGAGGTGTTGGCAGTCGCGGATAAAGACAGTTCCGCTTCAACGCGAGCGACCATCGCACGGACGCTAGCCTTCGTGCCCGCGCATCATTATAGAACCGTACTTCCAAGATTGATTTCGTGGACGCGACGGAAGGATTCGAGCGCGACGAGCGCCGTTGTCGCGCTGGGTCAACTCGGTGATACGTCAGTCGTGGCTCGCGCAGCAATCGAGGACGCGTTCGCGATCGGCAATCTCGATACGCGTCGGGAAGCGGTCGACGCAATCGCACGAGTCGGATCAATTAATCACTTGCTGAGAGTGGCCGATGCAGCGCGCCAAGACACGAGCGCTGAGATCCGGGCAGCAAGCATCCGAGCGCTCCTGATGTTGCAGGGCAGGCCCGAAGTTCGACGAGCCCTGCTTGCACAACTGCGCGCGTTGGATGGTGATACAACACCCGCCGTTCGCGTCGCTGTTCGGGAGGCGCGTCGACAGGTCGAGCGATCGAATGAGCGTTAGCGCCGCTGAGTGCCGCGCCCCCCCCACGCAACGAGCGCCAAGAAGCCCGATACTGCGATGATCGCCGGTCCCGAAGGAAGATCGAATGGAACCGACAGTGTGAATCCGACGAAGGACGCGAGCAGCGCCGAGCCAATCGCAATCGCGAAAATCCCGCCCATACTTCGCGATATCAGCATGCCGGTGACAGCCGGGAGAACGAGGTAGTTGAAGACGAGCATCACACCAGCGAACTGCATCGCGAACGCGATGACGAGTCCCAGGGTGAAATACAGGAACAGATTCCAAAACGTCACATTGTACCCGAGCGTTCGTGCAGTATCGCGATCAAAGGATACGAACAAGAACTCTTTGTAGAACGCGAAGTGGGCGAGAAGAACCGGGACACTCACCGCAAGGAGGACGTAGGTATCTGCCCGCGTAATTCCGAGGATGTTGCCTTGCAAGAAGATGTCGTGCGCTTCGCCGCCCTTCGCTTTCGCGATGAGGAGAATCCCGGCCGCGGCCGCGGCCGCGTAGGTCACACCGATCGTCGCATCGGGGGGCACACCGGAGCGTTGGCCTCCGCCGACGCCGAAGAACAATGCGCCAGCCAGCGCGAACACGAGGGCGAACGCTACCGGATGTCCGGTTGCTGATGTGAGCCAACCCATTCCGCTTAGCCATAGCGCCAGCGCGATCCCCAACGAGGACAGCTCCGCGATGGCTGCGCCAACGAACACGATCCGACGTAGCACGACATATACCCCGAGGGCCGCGCAGACGACCGACAACACGAGCGCTCCGTAGAGCGCGTCCTTGAAGAGAAGCGCGGCACTAAGCACGAGTGGCCGCCTCCTGACCGACCCGTTTCGCCAACACGATGCGGTGTCCCTGCATCTCCTCGACTTCGACGGGAATCCCGTACATCTCCGTCAGCGTTTGCTCCGTCATGATCTCGGCCACCGTGCCAACGCGAAATCCTCGCTCCACGACCAACGCGATTCGCTTCACGTAGTTGGCGACCTCGTTCAACGCGTGACTGACCATGAGGACCGTGAGACTGTCGCGGTCGTGGAGCTCGCGCACGAGTCCGAGAATCTGAGTGGTTGCGACGAGATCCATGCCGTTCGTCGGCTCGTCGAGCACCAGCACCGTCGGCTCGCCGACGAGCGCGCGTGCAATCAGCGTTCGCTGCTTTTGACCGCCGGAAAGCGCCATCAGCTGGCGATCGGCGAGAGCGTCGATACCGACGTGCTCGAGCGCCTCATGAGCTCGACCACGGTCGTCTGCCGTTGGTCGCCTCGCGAGACCAATTCGGTCGTACCGGCCCATCATGACGACGTCGATGACTTTCAGCGGAAAATTGTAGTCGACGGAATCCCGCTGCGGGACGTAGCCGAACCGCAGTCCAGGCGCAACGGTGACCGTTCCCGATTGCGGGGCTAACGATCCGAGAATTGCCCGAAGAATCGTCGTCTTGCCGGCTCCATTCGGACCGACGAGCCCCAGGAAATCGCCTTGAGGAATCTCGAACGAGATGTTCGTCAGGACGGCACGATGGCCGTATCCTAGCGTGGCCTTGTCAAACGATATGAGGGCAGTCATTTCAGCGCCGCGGCCAGGGCATCGATGTCGTGCTTCATCAGCTCGATATAGTTGTCAACGCCCTTCACACCGCCCACCGACGGTGGAAGAATCAGCACCGAACCGCTGAGCTGCTGCGCGACCAAATCAGACATCTTTCGTTCGTAGAACGGTTCTTGGATGACGAGCTTCGCGCCTGCGGCCTTCGCGTCGCGAATCACCTCAAACACATGCGAGGGTGATGGCGGAACGCCCGGCTTCGGCTCCATGAATGCCACAATCTTCATTCCGGTGTATTCGGCGAAGTAGCGCCAACTCGTGTGATAGGCGATCACTGGCTTGCCGCGAATGACGGCGAGCTGCGGTTGCCACGCTTGCTCCGCTGCGTTGAGCCGCCCCTCAAAGGCCTTTTCGTTTCGATCGTAGTCCGCCGCATGCGATGGATCGAGTTGGCTGAAGCGGTCGCGGAAGAGTCGCGCAATGCGACGCCCATTCTCGGGATCGAGCCAGTAGTGCGGATTCCCCAGCGGATGCACATCGCCCTGGCTTCGATCGATGTTGCCCTGCGGCACATCGAGCACAGGGATCGCCTTCGATACATCGACGTAGCCCGGTTTCCCGAGTTGCAATCGAGGATTGTGGGCTCCGTCGAGCAGCAGCGGCATCCAACCGATCTCGAGATCGAGACCAACGAAAGCCCAGACATCCGCATCACGAAGGCGAAGCACGAAGCTCGGTTTTGCTTCGATGAAGTGCGGATCCTGATAGCCCTCGCCGATGTGCGCCGCAGTGATCAGGTTCCCGCCGACGTCCTTCGCGATGTCGTAGAGATCCGTCGTACTCGTAACGACCTTGAGCTGCGCGTTTGCTTCCACTGGGTGCATCACAAAGGTCAGTGCAGCGACCGCAGCCAATACTCGTGCGTTTAGCATACTATGAATACCTCTCGGGCGGTTCGCGCCCATCAGAATGGATGTGGCTTGTGGGGACCCAGCGCGAACGAGGCCTGAAACAGGATTCGATTGACTCCATCACCGGTCGCGGGATTCAACCGCTCATAGCCGGCGACGAATTTCGAGAATTCGCTGGGGAACCATTCCAGATAACCCGAACCCGCAGTCAGCGTCCTGCCGCCAGCGGTCGGATCTTGGATTTGGTCGTAGCGTCCGCCGACAAAGAGTCGTTGTCCGAGTTGATAGCGCGCGAACGCGTAGCCACCGGTGTAGTTCTGACCCGCCTCGACAGCAGAGAGCGGAACGCTCGGAATTCCTACCGCCGGCTGTGTCTCATTGATCTGGTGCATCAGTTCCGCTTGCAGGATGAACGACTTGTAGAGCCCTTGCTGGAGAGGGCGCCATCGGAACGTCAGATCCGCGCCCAGCATCGTCTGGCGCGCTAGCGTGGCATTGACCGAGTCGACAAATAACGGTTGGCCAGCTGGCGTCAGGAGTGCGCGTTCGACCTTACCCGTGATCGCGCTTCCCGAGAGCTCGAAGTTCGTCGATTCGTTGATGTCGACGTAGTTGCGAAGACGGGCAGAGTAGCCCATGCCGCCGAGTGACTTGTTGACTCCCTCGAAGGGAACCAGATCCTCGGAGGCGTCGCGGAGACGATCGACCGCGGTCACTTGAAGTTCTTGATAGAATCCGAATGGCGCGAAGACTTTGCTCAACCACAAGCCGGTGCCCTTCAGCCCGTCGTCGCTTAAGAATTTCTGAATGACCCACGGATACTCGATCGTGTGCAAGTCGTGTCGGTGCGTCGTGTTCTCCTTGCCGAAGGGCATCAGGTACCGGCCGATCCGAATGTCGAAATCGGGAAGGCTCGTTGTCGTCAGGAAGGCCTGTTCGATCGAGATCTTCTCGAGATCAGAGACCCCGAGGAACACGTCGCCGCGGAGGTAGGGATCGACAACGGCTTGAAACGCAAGCTCGACTTCGCGAACACTGAAGCGTGTATTGTCTGCTTGCGTCGTTCCCTTGGGCGAAAAGTCGCCGACGAGATCACCAACGGCGCTCACGTCCGGCAGCAATCGCGGGTTCGTTGGACCGGTTGCGCCACCCGTGGGTCCTTGCTGGGTGGGAACAGCGGCAGCGGACTGCAGCTGACGCATGAGTGCAATAGAGTCTTGAATCGCTTTTTGTCGCAGCGAATCGGCGCGGGATTGTTGCGCACCCGCGCGAGCCGTGAGCCCTCCGAGGAGGGCGCACAATAGGAATTTTCTCATACCAGGTGAGTGAGGGCGTCGAAGATTTCGCACGCCGAGCGCCAGCTCAGCTGGCGCGGCTGCGAAGCGATCGCGTGTCACAGCATCGGGCGATGCTGACCGCCCGAGAGGCGATTGCCTCAGGAACTACGCGATCGGGGGCGCCCTCGAAGGAGGAAGAACCGCAGTCGTCTCAGACGACAGCGTCTTCGTGGGAGCCTCGGGTCCTTTGCCGACGCTCGCAACGATCGAAATGGGATTCTCACCGCGCTGCGGGGTTCCACCGCACTGCGACAAGAACCGGCAGAGGGCGCACTCGTCCGAGTGAACCCGCTGACACGACGGCGTAGAGCTCGACTCGACGTGCGCGACGGCGCGGGCGCGACTAGATAACGCGAGGTTGGCGTCCGCCCATGAAATGGCGACTGGAAGCGCGAACTGCAGCACTCCCCAGACAAGCGCAAGGCTGCGATAGAATCGCCGACGCAACATCCCTTTAGAGTAGCGTCGGCTCGTCGAACCATCAACCGTTCACCCGCGATTCGAGACCGCTGGTAGCACAATACCGGCAATTCACTGGGAGGAACGCTGGAGCGCTCCGCGTTTCTCAGTTCGGCAACCGATAGATGCCGACCTGTGGATGCAACGTTGCGGCAAAGGCCTGGCCTGCCGGTGTTGCGAATCGGATAGCCGTCACGCCGTTTGTGCCGGACAGATCGAGTGAGTAAAACGCCATCGTTCCTGGCGCCATTGACGCGTTGAGCGGTGCGCTCAATCCCAGCGGCGTGAGAACAACGGGATAGGCGCGCGGCACTGAGCTCGAGCCGCCGCTCGTGTCGAAGAAGCGTTGGAAGATCTGACGCAAGTTTCGCGTCTGAAATCGATCGCGGGCTGGAACGTTCGCCCGTGGAATTCCAACGATGCTGTCGGTCCACAAGGACATGCTGAAGTCGCCGAACAACGTATCGAACGACTCGCCAGCCGCTGCCGCGATGTTGGCGATTCCAACCGATCGGTTCTGCTCGAGGGACGCGTAGATCGATTTGCCCTTGACGTCGCCGAGCCAGTGGACGAGGAGCCAGTCTCCGCCACGCCAAGAGAAACCATCATCCGCGTCGGTGTGTAGGGTGACGCTGGCCGTATCCGGTCGAAGAAGAAACGAGTAAGAATCGAACAAAACCCCTGAGACAAATCCTTGCGACGAATCAGGAAAGAGCTGCGACGGATTTGTTCGACCACTCGGTGCCGGATATTTCGCCTCGAAGTACTCCGAGCCCAATTCCTCCGCGCGGATGCTGAGACCTTCGTCGAGCCAACCCTCCTCTGGCTGTCCTCCGTGAAGAACGACGTGCTGTGAGAAGTTGATCAGGTGTTGCAGCTCGTGGAGAAACGTTGATGGAACTGCTTGAAGAAGACCGGTGACGGAGTGCGCACAGCTCACCGTCCCGTTGGGGTCTGGAACTACAGCGTAGAACACTTCGCCGTGGTTCGAGTTCAGCCCACTCGACACCAGATCGCTACCGATGAAGTACCCTGCCACGAATCCCTGCGACGCGCACTGTGACGCTGAGGTCAGCGCGTTGACACTTGGAGACAACAGCATGATGACCCGGCCATTTCCATCGATGTCCGAAGGAGGTCCGAAGGCCGACACGTCGAGTCCATAAAGCGTTTGATCGAAGTACTGACCGAACGATTGCAGCTGTGCACTCGAGAAGCCGTTCGCTGGCGCGAGCGTATCGATGTAGATGAGGACGTTCGCGCCGGAATAGCTCAATCGGGCAGTTGCCCCGATCGTCGACAGGCCACTGCTGTTCAAGACGCGAAAGTCACGAAGACTTCCGAGATCGGGAACAGCTGCGGCGGTCGCCGGGACTTTGGCGTTCGGCACCGCCGACGACGAGAGCTTCCGGTCGTTCGCACGAAGCAGTCGATCGAATCGCTGCTGCGCATTCAACGCGGGCTGCGCCGCCTCGGCCGCGATCCGATCAGCGGTCAGCCCTGTCGATGCCGTTCCACCGGCGACGCCGATCTGATACGCAACGGGCGAGTCCGCGAGCCCGGACGTGTAACCTCCGCTCGAGAACTGGGGAACAACTAAGTATTTCCCGCCGCCGACGAGATTGATGAAGGTTCCGCTCGCACACGCGAGCACGACGGCCTGATTCGGCGCGAGACTCACGCGCGAGGCGGGACCGCAGGTCGGAGTTCGAAGCTCGGCCGGTGCGGCGATCTTATCCGAGTGACAGGCAGCCGTCAGGACGGAAATGGCGACGATGGCACGTTTATACGTCATGCTCATTGACAAGACTCATGAACCGCGCCGACTTGGCGAAGGGCAACGACCGGCTGCTAACGCCATATGCCGAATTAGCCGCGGCCGGGCGGCAAAGAGTACGCGCTCCTAATCAACCCGTACGCCGAGATTCAATGAGTGGATGCTTCCGAAGTATGAACGGTCGATTGCGGCAAACGACGGCCAATGCTGAGCGCCTGCGCCTTCGACTTGCGCGCGGAATGCGGTAGCCGCCCCGGGAGCAGGACAGGCACGTACGTCTATCGGAAGGACCGGATATGCATCGTCGAGTTTCCGAGTTGTGGCATCACGATTCCACGGCACACCCTCACGGGCCGCCTTGCCTCGTCGCTTTAAACCGCGCCGGGTTGGCGTAACTCGGCCGTGCCGATCAGAGCGCTGTGAGCGCCTCATATGAGCGACCCAAATCGGCTCATCTACGCGCCGATCCGCCGCCAAATGCACCAACCCGTCTATCGATTCAACGGCAAGGCTCGAGAACTAATGCCCAATTGGATGTAGAATGCGCTCGCCGCGAGCAAGCGTGTACCATCGGCTGGCGAGTACGCGCATAGGCTACTCATGCGGCGACTGTCCAAGCTGCCGGAAATGTCAAGAGTCGAGCGCATTCAGCATCTGTATAACGGCCGGCGTGGCGGAATGGCCGCCGATAGGCGGTGCCGGTGCGGGGTCTACTGAATCATCGAGAACAGTCGAGTTTCACCGCCTGCGATCGGCTGACGGAGCCACCAACGACGTATACTGTCGGTAGTCAATTGCTGGCACAGTGCCCATGAGTTGCAGTCGGTAGAGCAGTCGTAGAAAGAAGACCATGGAGGACGCCTCGGGTCCGCTGACGAACACTGAGCGACGACCTTTGGCATTTTTCTCTACCTCGAAGACGCCGTGCTCCAGCGCGCACCCAATGTCCACGGCGCGGTTGCCGGTATGCTTCAGTGCTTCACGTTTGACTGATGTTGCGAACGACTTCGTCCAGCCGCCTGTGAACGCGACGATCCCGCCAAGGATGGGCTTTGGCTCTGTGCGTGTTCGACCCTTTGCCCATTGGAAGTGGGAGCTAGTTCGCCGGAGTTTTCGTACCGACTCTACCTTGTCGGCGGCATAATCGATGTTTCCGGCGTCAATCGTCTGCTTTACTTCGATGACGGCATAGACACTCTCCGCAGGGATGCTAATACAGCCCTCAGTGTCGAGAAGAACGGGGCAGAACTGTCTGTCGTGAATCACGATGTCCATCTGTTGGCTTCGGCCGCCATCAGCATCAATGACGAAGGCCCGTTCCGCGCAGTACCTCGCGGGCAGGCGACGCTTGAGTACTTGTAGCCAGTGTACCTCGGTGCCGTCACCTTTGGCTGTCGGGTGGTCGTGAACGGCCCGCACGTTCAGCAGGTCGGCGCGCATTTTCTGATGCTGGCTCTCAAACCAGCGTTGTGCCTTTTCGCGATGCACCGTCATGACAGCGGAAAACGCGGGCCGAACAAGGTGCGCCAGGCGCGAAGTGCGTCGCCCTGTTGACCGCGTTTCGTCATCTGGATGGCGTTCGCGGCCTCGCGCTCCGCTGCGAGCAGTGCATCGTGCGCTGCATTGCGAGCGGGAATGTCCATCGAATCACTCACTGGCGGACCGAGCCCGGCGGGGTCTTTCCATGTCTCATGAATCCGTGCGCCGAGGGTCTTAAAGAAGAATTGCATCTCGCGCGCTCGGTCCCCGCCGAACGGCGCGTGGAGGACTTCCAACGCCATGACCTCGATGAGAAACGACGGTCGGACAGGCTTTCCGTGACTGTTGTTCCAATACTTCATCATCCGAACAAGACCCTTCCATTCGCCGGAGAACGCTTCCTGCGCGTCCTTCGCCTTTTCCTCATGGATTCGCGGATTCGTCTTGGTCCATCCGGCCGTGGGCGGTCCCTTATCAGGAATCTCATAATCGGAAGCCGCTCCAAACGCGGGGACCACGTCGAAGCTCACCACTTTGTAGTTGGTCTTGTCGTCGGCATCCGGCTTCACACCGAAATTGATGCTAACGGACCGTCTCTGTTCTTTGACGGCGGATTCGCCGTACTCCTTGCGAAGCGCCTTGGCAACCGCGGCGAGCAGATCGCCAGGCGGCTTGTTCCGATAGTGTCGTTCGTCGTCGCCGAGGACGCAAAAAATGTCGACGTCTTTGAGCGGTTTAGTCTTCGTGTGGCGTTTATATGAACCTGTTAGGAAATCGTGATCGACGTCAAATGACTCATCCATGAGGTTGCGAATCTCTTGCTGCCGCGCGGATGCATCACGCTGCTCTTTTTCGTTGAGTTCGAGGCGGCTACGAAACTTCGTGAACGCCTCGTCGGTGGTGAGCATGTCAGGGCTTCCTCAAGTAGGCGAGCGATCCGCTTAGACCTGAGGCTTCCACGGTGGTCCCGATGTGCTGGACGATGAAGCCATCGCGACTTCGGGCAGTTGTGGGCGACCATCCGTCGACGTGCGGTCGGTTTGGGTTTCTGTTCCATGTTACGATGACGCGGTAGTCCGCCGACGACGGGTGAACGCCGGCCTTTTGGATCGCGTACCGAATCGCATCCGTGTCGACCCAGAACGACCCGTCGCCGCCGGAGTAGCCGTACGAGATTCCCACGTCCCAAAAAGCCAGTGGCTTGCTCGTTCGTGGATCGAAGACTTCAAGCGTGATCTTTTCCAGGTGCCCGGATTCGATCCACGTCTGCAGAGCTATCTCGGTCGAATCCCAGTCGTCGACGACGAACTTCGTAGGGTCAAGACCGCTGAGCCGAATTACGTCCTTCAGGCTTCGCATCACGTTGTTCGTCACATGCGTGATTGCGTGCGTGTAAGATCGAACGGAAACAACCGTGGCGGTCATTGCTAATTCCTGTGGTAGGCTGATAGGTCGACGTTGAACGCATTTGCGGATTGAGTCTTCGTAGACTTCTCATCTTCGATCTCCGTTCCGACGGCGCGCAGCGTCACGCGCGATGACACTTTGGCGACGGCACTTTGCGCCCAGGCGAGATCCTCTTCCAGGCACGGAATTGACATGTTCCAGTCTCCATTCGTCGGAATGAACGTGAGCGGCGAGTCATTGACTGCGTCTCCCTCGACTGCGTCGTCACCATATAGGCAGTAGAACCGCACGCGCGGACCGACTCCGAATACGGTCAACGCATCCTCTCGTAAGGCTTCGTCGGTGATGCACGAGCAAGCAACGCCAGCAACGGCATTAAGCTCGGCTCGTGCGGGGCTGGTTACATGTGGCGCGATGAGCTCGACGATCCTTCGCCAAGTCACGGTCGCTACGACCTGCGGTATCGATGCGAGAGTGCGCGTCACGATGGTGGGAGTCATTTCCGAGCCTCCCGTTGTGATGCACTGATGGCCTTCGCCGCCGAAATGAGCATTTCGATTGTAAGTCGGTTGGGATCGAGTGCGGTGTCCTTGTCCAGAGCGCACGCGCTTCCAACGAGTTTTCGAAGCACTCGTCCGTCGAGTCCCTCTGTTGCTCGAACGACTTCACCCAGACGCGCTGAGTCTGCAAGCTTGCCCACCGCCGAAAAGACGCCGCCGAACCCGCGAAGCGTGTCCGCTAGGATGCGCTGACGTCCGGTCGGATCGGGAAGCGGAACACTTATGACAACATCTGCTCGCGAGACAAACGCATCGTCCAGAGCTCGCGGGAAATTGCTCGTCGCCACGAATAGCACGTTGGTGGCCGACGCCGCAAAGTGGTCGAGCTGAACAAGCGCCGCGTCGGTTGCGCGGAGGACATCAACGGGGTTCGCTTCCAGCGAGAGTTGCGATCGGTCCGCCACGAGTGTCTCGACCTCGTCGAGGAGCACGATGGTCGGTCCGTTCGCCGCATGCTCTCGGATGGTATTCCCGAAAAGATCCGTCACAGCCTTCTGGCTTTTTCCCAGCGCGCTGCTCGACAGCGCGTGGGGATCAACTTCAATGAACGTGAAGTTCTGACCCCCAAATACTTCCGCAGTGCGGGATGCAAGGCCCTTCGCGAGCGACGTCTTTCCGGTGCCCGGGGGACCGACTAGCAACATGATCCCATGCAGGGGAAGGACCGCCCGCGAGACCCTTTCGCGTACCGTGAAGCTGAACAGCGATTGCGCGAGCAGTCGATCCTTCTCGCGCTGATCGATGATGATCGAGTCCCAGAGCTCTGAGAACTCGGAATCAGGTAGGGCACGGATGTCGGCGATGCCCGATGGGAGGGTGACGGGTCGAGTCACCCCCGCTGGCGCGGCGTAGGACGCCCGTCTGTGCTGCGTAGGATAGCCGCTCATTGACTCCTTCCGCTCTCCGGTCGCTCTGAGCGCCGGGCATAAGTAACCCGCGATGGCTTACCGGCGGGTCTGGAGCGGTGTCGGGTCCTAGACGGCAGCAGTGCGGATGCGCAGCACGCGGACGACGTCGAAGACAGGGCCTGCCATGACTACCGTGATTGCCACACAACGGCCGCCGCACGCTTTTTGGGCGGGGTCAGGAAATCTACGAAAGCTCCTTGAAAAGTCCAGCCCGTGACTCCAAGCAATTCGGTTCCACAAATGTGCCGTTTTCAGAGGGCAGCACCAAGAAATCCGACATCTTGATCCGAGAGCCGAAAGGAACGCGAGTTCGTTTTCCCCCTTATTTGCGTGAGTTGCTTCCTAACACGGAGTATCGGACGCTCCATCTCCTTCCATTGTCCCAATAGAGTTCAAGAATATTTAAAGATTTTTGTTAAATGAAAATGTTTTGATCCCTCACGTTGCCGGAGCCGTCGAGAGTGGAGCGTATTCAGCATCTGTACGATGGCCGACATGGAGGCATGCGCCGCCGATGATGCGCCTGCGTGACACTGGCCTGACGCTCGCCAAGATGTCCGAGTCCATCTCCGCCCCGCCGACTGACGACGATCCGCTTCTCATTACGACGCCCGAGGGCCGCGTGATCTCGTGCGCTGTGCGCAGTCTTGGACGGCGGCGTCCTCACCGGCGGTGGGTTTTCGTGACTGCGCTTCGCGACAGCAACGGTTTTCTTGTCCTATCAGGCTTTGTTCGGCCGCTCTATCTCAAGGGCGAGCACGACGACATCGATGCAATCCGCACCCTCGTGTTCAAGTGGTGGCGCGTTCAAGAGCGGAGCGAGCAGTCGCACCCAGAGTTTGCGCAGCCGTTTCGCGGTTCATTCTAGCGATTCGTCCTTGCGGCGGTGGAGCCCTGTCGCGCTGCCGCGCCACTGCGCTGACGCGCTAATCGCCGCGCAGGCATCCCCCCCGCGCTCAGAGCGGTCATGCAATCGCAGTAGCGTGCCGCGTCCAAATGCCAATCAGCATCGATTTTCCGAGCGGTGCTGTGGCGGAAGAATCGATTTAGTAACCCCGCCGCACCACACTGAGTGTCGCGTCGGTGATGATCGGGTTGCACCGATCCGCGTTGCGTCGATCTCGATTCTGTGATGCTCGGCGAGGCGAAGCGCACGTTGGACGGCCGACGGCAGAGCATCAGTCGATCGCGAATCTTGACCCAGCCGCGCAGAAATTCACTAGCACATACGGACATATATGGAGTACTTGAGTCGTAAAAAACGTAAAATCATGTCTATATCCGTTTTCGAGACCTGACAGAGCAGTCACCTTCGTTATGCATTCGCACGCTGTTCGGCGTACCCCACCGACGAGTTTCCAGCCTGCGCTTCGCGTGGCCGAGCATTACAGAATCGAGATTTACCAAGCCGGACCGGCGGCGGGTGACTCGCGGGCAACTGCCGCCGAGTAGTCGTACTCAATCGTCATTTCGACATTCTATAGACAAATGACCGTAGCGTGCCCGCGCTGCATGACGACGGGCATTCACCCTGTTGACGACCGGGTTGCACCGATCCGCGTTGCGTCGATCTCGATTCTGTGATGCTCGGCGAGGCGAAGCGCACGTTGGACGGCCGACGGCAGAGCATCCGTCGAGGAGTCGCTGACCGACATGGGTTCACGCATAAGCGTCAACTGACTGATACGGAGGACTGTTTCGGCCCGATTTTCATACCAGAGGCTTAGTCAATTCTGCCAAAGCGCCGCGACATGGTTAGCGGCAGGCTATCGAGGAGCGATACGGGCGACCGAAGCTTGCGCAGGCATTCAGCCGTGATAGGTTATTTGACAGGTAGCGCGGTCTCTAAATCCTGGAGGGGCGGTGGATGAGTTGCTGCGGTACATGAAGGCCCTCGTGCTCTTGCAGCTTCAGACTTTCGCCGGCACGGAGACGCCCACGAAACCGGAAATCCTCCTCTCAAAAGCGGGATTTCCGCAGAAGGAGATTGCTGATTTACTCGGTAAGTCGCCGGTCGCGGTTGCAAAAACGATCAGCCGTGCTCGCGCTGCGCAACGCAAGAACGTGAGCGGCGGAGATGTCGGCGTCGTAGAGCCAAACGAGGTGATGAATGGCTGACGAGAGCGCTATCGTCGATGCGATCAACGATCTAACAAGGGTGACAATCGCGCTGCACGGAGATTTCTCGTCTAAGTCTGATGCGATTCGCCGTCTTGCCGAACTCTCGATCCCGCCCGTGCGGATCGCCGCCATTCTCGCCATGCAACCGAACGATGTTCGCTCGGTTCTCGCAAAGGCACGGAAGTCTGATCGACGAGATGCGGCGGGCGCGACCGCCGCGAACGCCAACAATGAGGGTGAGTCCAATGGCCAATGATCCGAAGGCCGGCGCCGGTCGCCGCTCGGAGCCCGGTCTGCCGGAGATCCACACGCAGCTGCGCATCGCCAATCGTCTCGCTGCCGCTCACCTGAAGCAGACGATGGGACAGCAGGAGCTTGTGCGGCTGCTCGCCGGAACCGGCGCGTCGAATCTGGAAATCGCTGACACGCTCGGCACGACGGCGGCGACGATCGGCGTCACGCTCCAGCGTCTAAAGAAGATGAGCGCCGCGAAGACCACTCAAACCGATGGCACCGCCGACACTTTGGCATCTGCCTCGCCGGAGGCGTAACGATGCCAGAGTCAGAGCACAGCCAAGAGAACCTTGCGCAGGTTCGGACGCATATGGAGCGGATCGAACAACTGGTCAGATTCCAGATTCTCGCGAATCCGGGGAACTCGGCGGCGGCGAAAGAGCGACTTTCGAGTCGTGCCGGGGCGGCGGAAACGTATCTCGCGATCGGCGCGGGCGATTCGCCTCGAACACAGGACGAACTGGCGGCGGTGCTCGGCAAGAGTCAGCCGACAGTCTCTCGGATCTTGAAGGAACTGTTCGACGCGGGGCTCGTCATAAAGGTGCCTTCGGCGGCCAATCGGCAAGTACTGGCCTACGCGTGGTCGGATCTCGAACCGCTGCTCGGTGTGTCGAGAATCGCTAGGCAGATTGTAGCGGACGCGCCGTCCACTCAGGAAAAGGGCGGGCGGCGTCGCGCCGGCGAAGCGCGTGGTCCGAAGCGCGAGGAAGAAGTTCAATTGATCGCCGATCTCTCACGTGTGGCCAACAGCGATGAACGCGACGGCGCGGCGTAGTGTCAACAGCGTGCTGGCGGCGCTCCGGACGTACGGACTCGTCGATCGTTTCGCCTTGTGCGCGCTGTTCCGAGGCGATGCTTTACCGTCGTATGAGGCCGTGCTGGATCGGTTGCAGCGGAACGAAGACGCGCTGCCGCCGGGCATCAGCGCCGAGCACCTCGCGCGGCATGTTCTCGCTAGCGTCGATGAGGACGCGCATATTATCGGAGGCAAATTAGAGAACGGTCAACCTCTGCTGACGATGGCGGACGCCGCTGAACTCGATGCTATTCTCACGGGCACAGTTGCGTCGCGGAAGTATGCGACCCCGTATCAACGTCATATACGAAGGCTCATCAGCGGGTTATTTGTAGGTCGTCTCGAATACGCTGGATCAGAGGTGAATCAGTTCGGCGGGGTCGGACGCATCGATATTCTGTACCGCAACGCCGCAACCTCGGGGTTCTTCGACGAGATCATGAGACGTGGCACTCTACGCGGCGGGTACGTTCCAGTCGAGTGCAAGAACTATCGGGACGATCCGAAAAACCCTGACGTCGGCCAGGTGCTAATGCGTCTCAATCCTAGCTTTGGCATGCTCGGCATCATTGCCTGCCGGACGGCAGAAGATCGGGACTCAATATTCGCGCGATGCATACCGTACGCTCATCGCGAGCCTCCTCAGTGGGTGATCGTGCTATGTGACAGAGATTTCCGGCGGATGATCGAGGCGCATCTGGCGGGCGACGTGAAAGGGGTCGAGGCTCCGCTATACGACCAGATGCAACGGCTCGCACTCGGATAGTCGTCAAGTTTCGCAAACTCTAAAGGACTCGCACAGAGATGTCGAACCCGCTTTCCGGTCCAGAGCAGGACACCTCGGCAATGGGTTCGTCGCTGGATCAGAATCAGCGCGCCGGCGGAAACGGGAAGGGAAAGACGAGCGCCAGGTCTCGCACAGCCAGCGAGACGGACGAACTCCTACGCGTTCTGATCGGAGTCATGGGTCGAGTCGCCTTTCCGCCGAAGGCCCTTCGAGACGTTGTGCGTGGGCCGGGGAGGGCGGCAGACAAATACGTAAAGGCGTACAACCTGTGCGATGGGACGCGCTCGATGCGTGAGGTCGGACGGATGTCGGAACTTGACTCATCCAACATGATCAAGGCCATCAGTCGGTGGGTTGAGGCCGGAGTCGTGTTCAGGCTCGGGTCAGAAGGTCGGCCGGTTCACCTCTATCGATTGGGCGACAGCGCGAATTTGGAGCCGGAGAACGATGCCGCGTCGAGGGCGAGTTCCACGGACGATGACCATAGCGCGAGACCAACACGAGAAAAGAAAACGGCGCGAACGAAGAAACCAGAGCGAGTTCAGATTGTGGCTACAGAAGCGACCGCTGAGAACCGGAATCCCGAACTTGAACTCCCTTTCGACGGCGCGAGCGCCGAGGCGAAGCAATGAGTCCGCAGCGACGAGCAGGTTCTGTGGAGACGAAAGACGGCGAGCCTGTCGCCCTCGTACTGGCCGAACTGCGGTTGATGAATCGGCTGATGGCTACGCTCTTGACGCGAACGATGGAGAAGCCCGACGCGATCAAATTTTTGGCGGGCATTGGCTACGGGGCAAACGACATCGCGACCACGCTGAACATGAATCCGACGACTGTGCGAACGTCACTATTTCGCGCAAGAAAGGTTGCGAGCGGTGGTCAATCCGACGCGACGTCAGCGCCCGACAGTGCGGGGGACAAGGCCGGGGCACCACCCGACGTTGGAGACACCGATGTCACTGCGTGATCTTCGCACCGACCTCGTTTCCAAGACGAATTGGAGCGCACACGCGTTGTCTCGCCGAGTGCAATTGCTGAGAAAGAAACTTCCTATGGACACCGCAACGGCGCAGTGCGTCCTTGCCTACCAACAAGGCATGCGGCTCGATCGCTATTTGGATGCCGATCGTCTCTCGTCAGTTCAACGCGTCATCTCGCAGTTGGGGGGAAGCAACGGGTCGGCCATAGCTCCACGCGCTCAAGCGCCAAAGGAGTCGACTAACACCGCGCGCTCGATTGTGTTTCCCCGAGAGTTCAGGACGAGCGACCCGCTGCTCTCCGACGCAAAGCTGAGGGAAGCCCGCGATATGGCTGCGATTTATCCGATCCTCTACGTATTAGAGAACTCTCTACGTGAAGTCATCAAACGAGTGCTGGTAGCAAAGTACGGGGCTGACTGGTGGAACACGGCTTTGACCGGACCAACGGCGGTAAGATCTCTCAAAGACAAGTCAGATCAGCGACGCGAGCGAGAGGAACAGGCGTCGTGGCATCAACGCCGTGGCGCTCACCCGATCGACTACATCGATCTCCGCGATCTCGGGACAATCGTGGAGGCAAAGCAGGATGATTTCTTCCCGCAGATCTTTAGAGATCGTGAATGGTTTCGCTCGCACATCCGCGAACTTGCACCGTCGCGCAACGTGCTCTGTCACATGAATCCGCTCGAAGAGATGAACGTCAAGGACATCAGGGTTCGGGCTGAGCGATGGCGCAAGGTGATTGAGGCAAGCCTGTCGGCGATCCCGAGCAACTAAGGTATAGATCCCGCTTCGACCGGACCTCGGAGAAAGCAAATACGGACGCGGGGCTATCTGTGATCGGTCCCGACTTCTCGCTCGAACGCGAACAGGTTGAGGGAATCGTCGACGCGTTGCACGAACTCGTCATATCCTCCAGCCGCGAGGCCGTGAGCGACTGACGCCTCCCAAATGGCCTTCAGTCCGGCAGCCGTCCATTTCAACTGGTAGTACATGCCGACATGCTGGCCGTGCTCTTCGCGGGCTGGATCATAACCGCCTCGGTTGTCGTCGCGTTGAAGCCCCCACTCGACAAGCAGGCGATTCAGCTTGCGTGCGCTGCCGAGGCCGAGGGTTTTGCCTACCTCTGTCGCCGAAAGCTCAATCTGCTGAAGTAGAACGAACGCGAGCCGGTCTCCGCCGACCGAGGCGAACTGCACGCGTTTCCGCTGTATGTACTCTTGGTGTTGACGTTCCACGGCGTCAGGGCGATTGGCGAGTATCCAAGACTCCGCTCGTTGGATAGCGTCGTCGGTCGGGTCAGCAGCGGCGCGATAGCGTTTGCTCAGTTGATGGTTGCTTCGCGAGCTAGCCGTTTCTATGTGTATAACCTCATCGGAGTTCGGCGGACGAACTTCAATGGCGGCGGTCGCAGTATCATGATACCTGCTATCCGAACGCGACGTCGTGGCGGACAGGCGATAGCCGTAAAACTCGCGATTGTGAGATGCGCCCGATTCTGTCATGCACAGCCTAGCTGCCGAGACGATTGCGAAACCCGATTCGAGACGCCTGCCCACCACCGCGAATATTAAGGCTCTTTAATCTATTAAAGATCTTTAACCCACAACCGTTTCCGAGCGTCGGAGTCCGCTTCGGGCAGGAAGTTTGAGGGAAACGTTTAGTGAACGTGGCGACATCAAGCGTTGATGGCCCGAGCCTACCGGCGACGCCACCGTCCCGCACGTTTTGGCCGGGATTAGCGACGAATCGCCTCGTAAGCGCGCCGGTCAGCGTCGGCCCCCGCGTAGCAGTGCAGATCGTGTGGAAACTGCCCCAGCGAGACCGGCTCCGGCGACGGGACGTAGGCCTTCAACAACGCGCGAACCACCCGAAGCGCAAGCTCGCTCACGAACACCTCCCCGCGTCCGATAACCCGTACGCCAGGCTGCGCCGGTTTTGGACCCCACACGACAATGCGGTCCAGCTTCCCGGCCACCTCATTCAGCGCAACAGTCTCGCATAGCCGAACAGCTTCGGTGCACCAGCCTTCGGCTGTTGCGGAAGTATCGAAGACCAGCCTGAAGTACAACTCGACCGGTAACTGCGCAGGCAGCAGCGGAACAGGGCCAACGGTGCCGCCCGGTGTAGTCTTCACAGAAATTGGCATGTCCTTTCCCTCACTCGAAGAAACACTCAAATGTCCAATATCTATCCGAACACACGAGGTACGTGAAGCGATGCGATCAAACTGACCTGACCCCCGGGGTTGATCCAGAAATGGTGTTAGTCCGGGGTTGGGTTTAGAGAAGTTGTAGGAACACGCAGTGCTTTGGCAAACTCCTCCGGGGTTCGATCATCGAGGCCGCTGTGCGG